>Ga0209164_1000035_pt1 | contig 400260 bp, 312 predicted proteins | sample MTBNYHSulfiMetaG_FD_187458 | JGI IMG/M metagenome (GOLD analysis project Ga0209164, IMG submission 187458) | Enrichment culture microbial communities from rom New York Harbor, USA that are MTBE-degrading - MTBE-NYH (New York Harbor Sulfidogenic)... | ecosystem: Environmental > Aquatic > Marine...
GTAGGGTCGTGCGGGGGAGGTAGGGTCGCGCAGTAGATCTGCGCACGCCGGCCGAGCTACACCGGGAATTCCGTGACGAGGAACGTGCGGAGGCGGTGGATGCCTATGTCGCGGCGTGATGATTCCTTGAGATTGCAGGATATGCTCGACACCGCCCGCCAGGCGCAGGCGTTCGCCCGCGTGCAACGACCTGCCAGGCGTCATTCGAGAGCTGGAACGGATGGCGGACGCCGCCCCTCGGGACTAACGAGAGAAATCTCCGATTGACCGTCCGAGAAACGCAAAGGACACTGCAGTGAACGGGTTTGCGGTCCCGCGGGGAATCACAGCAGGATGCTGAAGGCAACCGAGAATTGGCTGGCCCAGGTCGACTATGATCTCGCCACGGCCGAACACATGTTGGCGGTGGGCAGGTACATTTATGTCGTCTTCATGTGTCACATGGCGCTCGAAAAGGCGCTCAAAGCTCTGGTCACCGAGGAGACGCGGGAGTTGCCGCCACGGACGCACAATCTCATTGATCTGACTCGACGCGGAAAGCTGACGCCCTCGCAGTCGCAGCAGGACTTCATCGGCCGAATCAATGACGCTAGCGTTGTCACTCGTTACCCAGATGATCTCTCCCGAATCGTGGCCGACTACCCAGAACCTGTCGCGAGGGATTACTTGAGGGAGACGAAGGAGCTCACTCAATGGATTCTCCAGGATCCAAGGTTGCTGCGATCATAGATCGCTACCGGCAGCAGCTTGGCCTTATGGGAATCGACGTGGTCGAAGTCATCCTCTTCGGCTCGCACGCATGGGGTGCGCCGCATGCAGACAGCGACATCGACTTGCTGATCGTATCACCAGATTTCGAGCCGATGACCACCCGGGAGCGCCTGGAACTGCTCGGCATGGCCGCCGCTCGGATCTGGGAACCCATCGAGGCACTGGCTTGCACTCCGAATGAGCTTGCTCGCGCTGAACCGGCCACGCTGCTCGAGCACATCGCGCGCAGAGGGCTGCGCGTCGCATAGGCGTGCCGCACGCGGTCCGCGTGCAGATCAGCAGGATCGGATCCCCCGTGAGGGAAACGCGTCCGCCGACGATGGACCGGTGTGAGGAGGCCTCCTTTCTGAGCCCGGGCACCCTGGAAAGAGCTGATCTTGCGCCTCCCCTGGCTGCTCAACGTCCGACCGCTGCCTGTTGGGTGTAGCGACTACTTGAGCCCCCAGCGCACGCTCACGTGAGGAACCAGGGCAGGATCGTGACCGCGCCGGCCTTCACCTCGATCGGCAGCAGACGGTCGGCCGGGTCGAGCAGGATGTCGATCTCGTGCTCGGTGGTGTCACCCCAGTGATCGACCAGCGCCTCCCGGCCGGCGTGCTCGTAAGCCTTGACGATCTCGCCGACGACAGAGGACTCGAAGATCGACCCCCGCAGGGGGTGACGCTCGAGCATCGCCGGGTCGCGGATGCCCAGCAGACAGCAGGCGAGACCTGTATCGAGAAAGTGCAGCTTGGGGCGCCGCCCCAGCCGCTACGAGAAGTTCGCGTGATGCGGCTGCAGGAGCGCGACGAGCGAGGCGAGATTGAGCCCCTGCACCGTGCGCGCCGCCGTCAGGCGCGCAAACAAATCGAAGGCGTCGAGGTCCATCACCCTGAGAACGTCGCGCAGGTCCCGCTTCACATAGGTGCGGTACTAGTCGGCCAGCCAGGCATCGGGAGGGAGCTTCTTGTCGTGGATGCGCGGGAAGAAGCCCGCCCAGATCATCGGCCACAGTCTCTGCGCGGGCGGCGCACCGACCCGGGGCAGCGCCCGGCCCAACGCGTCCGGCGCAAGGGACGGCCGCGAACCGAGCTCGGCCAGGGACAGCGGCAGCAAGTGCAGCACAGCGGTGCGCCCGGCCAAGGTCCGGGGCACTTTCTCCATGAGCAGGAAGTCCTAGGAGCCGGTGAGGATGAATCGGCCGGGCCGGTCATCGCGGTCGACCTCAACCTGGCTGTACGACAGCAGTTCGGGAACTCGCTGGACCTCGTCCAGGATGACGCCGTCGGGAAACCGCGCCAAGAGTGAGCGCAGGTCTTCGAGGCCCTCCCGCCTTTCTTCGGCGTGCTCCAGCGAGACGTAGCCGTGGCCGGGAAAGGCTTGCCGCACCAATGTCGTCTTCCCGGATTGGTGCGGGCCCGTGAGCGTCACGACCGGCATCAGGGCCGCGGCGGTCACCAGGGGCTGGGTGAGGAATCTCTGGAACATGAGACCCAGATGGACGATATGGGCCCCGGAGTCAATTTCAGAATCGGATCTTGATCTTGACTAGAGCTGGTACAGCCCCCGTTGAGACCCCGACGCCAACCGCTTCGCCCGGTTCCAGCCTGCCCGCAGCCGAGGCCCGTGGTTCTCGCTCAGGCCCCACCCCAAAGCTCAGCCGACGAGCAGCGGGCCCCACGGCGTCTTCGCCCGGCTGGCGAAACGAGGCCACCCGTCGGCGCGACTGGGCGATCGAACACCGGCAGGGGACCGACCGCCCCCGGAGCAGGACGAACACTTGGACGGCCTTGGGCACGTGTTCGCGGGGCCGTGGACTGCGCGCACGCTCAGGAGGGTTGGAGCGCCGAGACCTCACGGAGGCAGGAGTCTCGGAGTCCGCCCCGATGCCGTCACCAGCCGCTGGGTCGTCGAGACGAGATTCCGGAGCAGACGCTGGAGATCATCGTTGAGCCGGATCATGAAGCCCGAGTCTTGGTCGTCATCACCGCCTACGCGAGATGCTGATAGGAAACTGAGCCATGAAGAGTGGGTATCTCGGGGTGACTTTCCGCAAGGGTCGCCCCGTCGCCGCTCCTACTACCTCCCGCGGCGCGAAGGGCAGAAGAGCTATCGTACTATGCGTGTCGAACCCGGCATGGTGGTGGACTTCAGCCGAACTGGCAAGCCGATTGGGATTGAGATCACAACACCCAGCGCGGTGACTCTGGCGGCATTCAACCGAGTCCTCCGCGAGTTGGGCCTGGCCACGCTGAAGCGCGCTGATCTGGCTCCCCTCCTAGCTGCCTGACCCACGATCAGGTCCAGGACATTGCCGACATCCGCACGCGCCGGGCGAAGCACCACGATACCAGCGTACTGCCCGGGAGCGTGCGCCCGGATGTCCGCGAAGCCCGAGTCAAGGATCACGAGAGTGCGATTCTCGCGCCGCACGAGCTCCGCTACGAACGAGTCGTCAATACCGGCACTGGCCTGGTCCAGCGCGGTCAGCACGTCATGTCCGCGATCGCGGATCCGGTCCTGGCACGAAGAGGGATGTTCTCATCCACTTTGAGTCTCAGGCGGCGGACCCCCGAATGTTCACAATGCACTCCCGTGCCAGTTCAGCCGCATACGCGATGGCGGACGCGACCGCAGAATCGGGAAGCAAAGGGTAGTTCGTTGCGATCTCTTCAGCGGTAGACCCGGCGGCCAGACTATCCTGGACCACTGAAACCATTACCCGGGCTCCCTTGAAGCAGGGCGTACCGTGACAAACTCGCGGATCCACCGTGATGAAGTCACGCCAGTTCATTGGGCCATCCCCCCTTTCGACAGGACAGATTCGTGATAGGCCATGGAGCGCCGCCTCTCAAGTCGGCTGCGTGGCGGCTGCGGCTTGCTTGACCCGCCGGAGACTCCGGCCCATAGTCCGTCCATGGTCCACGAGGTTCCTGGGGGCTCAGAGCGTTTGCCGCGGTGATTTCAAGCATCCTGGAGGATGGAAGCGTGGCCCTGGAAGATATCCAACTGCCGCACGAGGAGATTGCCGCCTTCTGCCGCGCCAACGGCATTCGCCGACTGGCCCTATTTGGTTCCGTGCTTCGCGACGACTTCGGGCCCGAGAGCGACGTTGACATCCTCGTGGAGTTCCAGACGGGGGTCCGCGTGGGCTTGTCATTCATTCGCATGCAAGACGAACTCACGCGCATGATCGGCCGCCGGGTGGACCTGCACACGCCCGGCAGCTTGAGCAAGTACTTCCGCGACGAGGTGCTGCGCGAGGCGGAGGAGATCTATGTCGCGGCGTGAGGACACGGTCACTCTCCGGCACATGCTCGACCACATCGAGGAGGCCGTCTCTCTCGCACGACCCCGCGCCCGAGCCGAGCTCGAGACCGATCGTATGTTCTTCCTGGCTCTGCTGAAGCTCGTCGAGATTGTCGGCGACGCAGCCACGCGTGTCTCCGACGGCTTGCAGGCGGCCCACCCTGAGATTCCCTGGAGAGAAGTCATAGGAACCCGCAATCGCCTGGTTCACGGATACGATGCCGTGGATCTCGACATTCTCTGGGAGATCGTTTCGACGGACTTCCCACCCCTGGCAAGCCAGATCAGATCGATCCTGGCCTAGGCCGAGGCCGTCGCTCGGGCTATCGCCCTCTCCGCCAACGACCTCTGGTTGCAATAACTGACCGCATCGAACGGGGTACGACCGAACGGGGTACACGACCGGACGGGGCGCGCCACCATGTGGGGCACCCCACCAGGCAGAGGGGTCGGAGCGCGCTTTTGCCCCGGGGCAAAAACTGTATTGCGTTACAATTCAATACTTTAGAAGATCGAACCTTGGCAGGTCCGCCAGGGTGTAAACATCTGTTTGGTTCAGCGCGGTTCGCCTATGTGGCTCGGCTCCCAGCCTGCCTCGGCTGGCCAGGGGCCTCGGCCGCCGGCGTGCCGCAACCGCCGGCCTGCCTGGCTCGATAGTACCCTCTCTCTTACCCCTTCTTGGGGGTAGTACCCCTTTTGCGCCACTGCGCGCCTGGGCCGCGGCCGGCGCTCGGGCTATCGCCCTCTCCGCCGGCCTCGGCCAAGACCCACTGCCCTTCGGGCAAAGGGCAAGACCGCAAAACCGCACACTGCTAGAAGGCCGTCCTCGCAAGACGCAGGCCGATGTCGTTGTAGCGGTCGTTGGGCGTGCTGTGGAACCGGCCCGCTGAGCGGCAGACCTGCGCGCCGTCATCCCAGCCACCACCCCGCCTCACCCGGCGGGAGCCGGAGCCGGGGCCGGTCGGGTCGATCACCGGGCCACCGTAGCTCCCATACCAGTCCCAGCACCACTCCCAGACGTTGCCGTGCATGTCGTAGAGACCCCAGGCGTTGGGGGCCAACAGCGCTACATCGTGCGTCTGGCTTGCGCTCCCGCAGTACCAGCCCACGAGGCACAAGTAGGGCTCGTAGCCGCAGTAGCACTGACTGATCCCGCCGTTGCAGAATGCGGTCGTGCTCGCGGCCCGGCAGGCGTACTCCCACTCGGCCTCCGTCAGCAGCCGGTAGCCGTCGGCGCTCTGGTTCCACGTCACCGTGGCGGAGATGATGTGGACCCCATCGTAGGTCGGGTTGGTGATCGTGTAGACCGGCGTGAAGCTCTCCGCCACCGACTTCTGGTTGCAGTAGCTGACCGCATCGAACCAGGTGATCGTCTCCACGGGGCGATCGGACCCGCTGAAGTACGAGACGTTCCAGCCCATCGTCGCCAGCCACTGCGCCTGCGTGACCTCGGTCGCCGAGACGTAGAAGCCGCGCGTGAGGGTCACCTCGTGCTGGGTCTCGTCCGACTGGCGGCAGAGCTCGTTCGTCGGACTGCCCATGATGAAGACTCCCGCCGGGACTAGACCCGGCACGCTCAGCGTGTCGTCCACGAACGTGATGCTGTCGATGCTCGCCGCGGGCCATTCGTGGACCGTGCCCCCGCGGTGGATCTTCACTTGCCACTCGCCCTGGCTCACCCCCACCCCCACCCCCAGCACCAGCACCAAACCCAAGAAGACCCATACCCGCCGTCTCATCGCTCTATCCTCCCCACAGGCTGCGAAGCTCCCGATCTTCTGTCTGCCTCTGTCGGCCTCTATCCGTCTTTGTCCGCGTCCGTCCGTCTCCGCCCTCTCCCGCCGCCCGCGCACTCGCATCACGGCAGCAGGATCATCCGCCGGCTCTCCGCCACCCCGGACGCCGTCAGGTTGTAGAAGTAGACGCCCCCGGGCGCCTGGCGGCCCGCGTCATCCAGACCGTCCCAGCGCACCTCCTGCCGGCCCGCCGGGCGCTCTTCCGCCACCAGCGTGCGCACCAGACGGCCGTCCGGGCTGTAGACGCCCAACTCCACCCGCCCGGCCTGCGGCAGATCGAACGCGATCCGCGTCTCGGGCGAGAACGGATTCGGCTGGTTCTGGAACAGCCGCAGCGCGCGCACGAGCCTGGCCGCTTCCGCGGGATCCTTGACCGCCGAGAAGTCCCACAGAAACTCGATCCGCCGAATCGTCTCGGGGGCATAGCTCGCCGTGCCGGTCGTGGTCACCACGACCAGCGTATCCCCACCCTCGAAGCCCAGGCGCTCGATCTCGCTCACCGCGTAGACCGCGTCTCCTCCGCCGATGACGCGGATCGCCAGCATCGGCTCGTCGGCGCGCGCTCCGGAGACAACGAGAAGCACGGCCACCAAGAGCGCACACCAAGGCGCCCGGCCCGGGATCACATCTGCCTTTCGCCGCATAGACACCTCCCCCACGTTGTCCGCCTCCGTCTACGTTCCGGTGCATATGTGCACATGATACCACGTCGGCCGCATGGCTGGTGGCACGACGGGGGCAGCCGGCGGCGGCATCCCGTGCCGGCCCGCGCCGGTCCCCCCTCTGCATCTAGGAACACGCTGCCGGGAGCGAAATCCTTTCCCGGCACCTCCCACATCCCCCTAGCGCCCCAGCCCCCTGCCGCCAATAATGACGCCTGCCGTCCGGCAGGGCGGCCGGCGAGGCTCTGCGTGCAACTTCCGTGGGCGGTCGGCGAAGTAGAAATCTGCGGCCCTCGTGCCAGACCGCGCTAGACGCGGAAACCGGCAGCCGCCCCGGCGGCGGTTCCACAACCGAGCACTCGAGGTATCGAGCACCTGTCATGAATCCCGGATCGTTCGTCGTCTCGCTCCTGATCCTGACCGGCCTGGTGAGGCTTTTCAGGCTTGGGTCCGAGCAGCGGGCACATCGCAGCCCAAGTTCACCGGAGGGACCGGCCTCGTTGCCCTCCCCTCCCAAACCTGCGCCCCTCTTTCGGGCCGCCCGGGCGATCCGGCGGAAGTGCTCATCGCGGCGTGTGAATCCCAACGAGCTCTCGGTCACGGTGCTGCGCGAGCCGCGCCAGATCGACCTGCGCTTCTATGTCGCCCGCAAAGTGCTCCAGCTCGACGTCGTCGTTTCGGCCTTACAGGCGAGGTCATTTCGCGAAGTCACCTTCGTGCCCGCCGCGGGGGAAGCTCGGGTCGTGGGTCATGCCGTAACGACCCCGACGGCCGACGGCATTCGCTTCACGATCTTCCCGCCCCGCGTGGAATTGATCGACCGCATCGCGATCACGTTCGCAAACCTCGAAAGGCAGTTCGGCTACCGCATCAAGGTTCACTGTCCGAAGGCGCTCGATCCGGACCTGCGCCACATGCGGCGGGGCTTCGATCGCTATGACGCCGGAGATCACCACGAGGCGCTGGCCGCCTTGCAGGCGTACTGCACGCACTCGCGCGAGAACCCCTGGGTCTTGCTCTGCATGGCCAAGTGCCTGAACGATCTGGGCGATTTCGAGGCAGCGCAGGTGCACGCCGTCGGCGCGCTGGTACGGGCTCCCAGAGAGCTGGCCGATCACACCTTCCCCGCCTACCAGGACTGCGCGTGGCGGACCTGGCCGGCCACGGCCGAGCACCGCAGCGCCCTGCGGGAGGCCTGCAACCAATGGGAGCTGGATGAGCAGCACGGACTGGTGGCCCTCGAGCTCTGGCGCGAGTTCCAGCTCGACTTCGGAGGATGGTGTCTACAGAAGACGCGCGAGATCTACGAGGTCCGGCGCCCCCTGGCCGCCCGCATGTTGTCACGGGTGTCCTTCGACTTTGCCGGCCAAGACCATCTGCTCTTCACGGCGTGCCGCATCATCCGCCAGGATGGGCGCATCCTCGATCTGCCCCAGGAACGGCTGGTGGTCGGTGACGATCCGGAGCGGAACGTCAGCATCGCCACCAAGAACGAGAAGACCGGCGTCTGGCTGCTCCCGGAGCTCACCGCGGGCGACCAGATCGAGTGGTGCCATCATCTGCTCACGCCGGAGGTGCCCGGCCCGGGGGATCCGTCTCAGCGCCGGGTGTTCGTCAGCCGTTTCTGCAAGAGCTACTTGCCCACCTATCGGGGCGTCATCACCATCCGCGCGCCGCGCGACGCGCCGCTTCACATCCGACTGCGGTCCGCGCAGTCCCGGATCGCCCGCGAGGAACAGGTGGAGGGAGAATGGCGGCGGGTCACGCTGGTCGTCAGAAAGCACCTCCCGATCCATCTCACGAATCTCCTCCACGAGACGTACGTCTACAACCCGGTGGCCGCGTTCACCGGCGGGGACCACGACTGGCCGACCGTGGTGCGGCTGGCCCTTGAGCGCAGCATCGGGAGCCCGGATGGAAACGACGAGCTGCCGCCGTCGTTGCGCCGCCATCTCGTCCCGCGGCCAACGCTGGAGGAAGCGCTGCGGCAGGCCTTCTACTGGGTGCGTGACAAGCTCAAGTACGCCGCGGTGGGCTCGGCCGAGGCGCTGATCGGGCAATCCGGACGGGCCCAGGCCATCGTCCAGTCGGGCGTCGCCGCTTGCAGGGATCGAGCCTACCTCCTCTCCCTGGTGTGCCGCGAGCTCGATGTGCCGTTCCAGTTCGTCGCCGTCTCGGCCAGGCGCGGAATCCTCTTCCGCGATCTGCCCGGCGAGCAGTGCGATCATGTCTTCCTGCGCGTGCGCCTCAACGATCGCTGGCTGTATCTGGACGCGAGCGACAGCGGAGCGATCTTCGGCTCCTGCCCCCTGCACCTGCAGGGTCTCGAGTGCGTCGTCTTGGAAAAGGACGGCACGTTCATGGAGCTGCCCGTCGATCCCCCCGAGGCCAACACGCTGCACGTGGCGGAGACCTTCGGGCGCATCGACGGCGACCGGCTAGGGGGAGAGTTCCACCTGAGCGCGCAGGGCATCATCGCCCGGCTGGTGGACGAGCAATGGAAGCTTCGGACCCTGGGAGCCATGGGGCGCATCCCCGCGGCTCAAGCGGTTCTGCAGGGCTTCCTGCCGGCGCTGATCCTGTCCGACTTCACCCGCCGCTCGCACACCGCCGACTCCGATCGGTTTGAGGTGGTGGGCGAACATCGCCGGGGCCTCTTATCTTCCCTCGGCGGGCGCCGCATTGGCGCTCTGGGCTGGCATGTCCCGCTCGTGCCGCTGGACGCGTGGCGCAGCAATGGCGCCGGCCGAGCGTTCGTCTTCCCGGTGCCGCTCACGGTCCATCTCAGCTTTCGCGCGGTCGCGGAAGTCGCCGAGCGAGTCGCGGGGCTCTCCGAGTTGCCCGCGCTGGACAACGCCCTCGGCAGGATCCGCGAGGAGCGGTTCAGCAGCGCCGGGGAAGCGGTGCTCGAGCGCGAGATCGTGCTCAAGAAGAAGTTCGTCGGCCAGGACGAGCTGCACCTGGTGGGGCCGAGCCTGGAGGCGATCGAGCGGGCCCTGCAGGTGGCGTTCATCCTGGCGGAGTAGATGCGCGGGCGGATGGATGCCCGACCGCCAAGCCCGCCGCGGCGTGCAGCCGCCCCTGCCCCGCCTTACGGCCTGGTGCTAATCCTGGCGATCCGGAACCCGATGCCGTCGCTGCTGTCGCCCGGGTTGTAGCTGTACCGATAGGCGCACCGCAGGTAGAAGCCGTAGTTGCTCCACGAGCCGCCGCGCAGCACGCGGAAGGTCCCGCTGCTGGGGCCCGGCGGGTTCGTCACCGGCGATGTGCCCAGATCGCAGACGTGCCAGTCGGTGCACCACTCCCACACGTTCCCGGCCATGTCCGCCAGCCCCAACCCCGCCGGGGCGGTCGGATGCTCGCCCACGTCCGTGGTCCATCCGACGCAGTACGCGCTGGGGCGGAAGTTCGCCCGGCTGCAATCGGCGGCCTCGCTCCCCCACGGGTAGATGCGCTCGTCGTTGTATTGCGCCGCGTACTCCCACTCCGCGTCGGTCGGCAGCCGGTACCCCAGAGCGCTGTAGGGATTGCCGCCGTTGCACGACCAGTCGCCCGTGTGTTGGTAGGCCCGCGGCAGGCCCGCCTCGAGGCTGAGCCAGTCGCAGTAGCGTACCGCGCCGTACCAGCTCACTTCCTTCACCGGGTGGTCCGGGTTGAGGCCGCGGCCCGCGTCGTGCAGGGTGAAGGTCCCATTTCTGAAGGAAATCTCGCACCCCGCCCCATCCAAATCGAGCAGCTCATCGGCGCAGCCATCCAGGTTGTCATGCACCGATACGCTCGTGGCGGTCACGTACGCGCGATCGTACGCCCACTGCACCGCTTCCAGGTACTCCTGATTCGTCACCTCGCGCTGTCCCAGGCGGAAGCTGTGCGTCAAAGTTACCTCGTGCTCCTGCGTTCCACAGGAGGCCAGGCCGTCGCCCATGGTGTACTGCCCGGCCGGCACCGCGACCATGGGGGGCACAGCGAGGGTATCGTTGTCGAAGGTCAGGCTGTCGATGTCCGCCACGACAAACCGCGTCACGTCCGACCCCTGGTGAACCCACATCGTCCATTCGCCTTGGCTCGCCGGCACCCCAAAGATCAGCGCCAGAGCCAACCCAACCATGATCCGTCGTCTCATCGCTTCATCTCCCCTCAACCTGCTGTCCGACCCCCGATGCTCTTGGTGCGATGGTCTTGGCCGTCGATCGGATCGCAATGGGTCAAATGGGTCATCTGCGTGCCACCGCGCTCAGCGCGGCAACAAGATCATCTGCCGGCTCTCCGCGATCCTCGGCGAAGTCAGGCTGTAGAAGTACACTCCCGCGGGTGCCGCCCGGCCCGCGTCGTCGCGTCCGTCCCAGGTCACTTCCTGACGACCGGCGCTACGCTCACCGCTGATCAGGGTGCGCACCCGCCGCCCGTCCGGGCTGTAGATTCCGAGGTCCACCTTCCCGGCCGACGGCAGGTCGAAGATGATCCGCGTTTCTGGCGAGAACGGGTTCGGCTGGTTCTGGAACAGGCGCAGCACGGTCAGCAGCTTCGTCGTTTCCTCGGGATCGTTCTCCGGATCCAACACACTGGTGGGCTCCCACAAGAACGTGATCCCCAAGATCGTCGCCATCGCGTAGCTGTGGGTTCCACTCGCGGTCACGACCACGAACGTCGCCTCGCCCGCGAAACCCATCTGCTCGATCTCGCTCAGCGCAAAGCTGGCATCACCGCCGCCGGTCACCTGGATCGTCAGTCGCGGGTCGTAGGCCTGAGCCTTAGGCAGAAGAAACATGGCGATCAGCAGCAGGGCCGCTGGGATGCAGGGCGTAATCCGCCTGGCCATTCGCCGTCGCATGGAAACCTCCCGGATGGTAGCCGCTCGAGGTTGCGTCCCAACACCACGTGACACGCATCAGTATCGGCACCGTGGTTCACGGGCGTGAGCAGACCCCCGGGATCCCACGCTCACGATCTCTGAAGTGCTTGAAATCAGCCGCGCAGGCGTTGGCGCTATCGCGCCAGAATGCGAGCCGTGATGAGTACTCGGGGGCTTGTCTCTACAGGCCGGTCTCTGGCTCCAGCGGCCCCACCTCGAGCTGCACCTTCACACCCGCCAACTCCGCCGCATTCACGCCGGCGAGATTGGCGGTCCCGTCCTCGCCCACTGGAAATGACAATCCACGGTCGGGCAGCACGAGCCGCAGGCTGACTTGCGCCATTGGGACCTCACGAATCACATAGGCCACGATCGGTCCATCCGGATCGGGACGGCGGAAATGCACCAGCAGGTGTCGGTCGGGGCTGGCCAGGGTTGGCAGCCCCGCGATGCGGTCGGTCTGCGGTGCCGCCGCCAAAGCCGGTGCCTCGGCGGCGGCATCCCAGACGAGCCAGTCCAGGGAGATGATCTGGCGGAGTGTGCCGGGTGATACGGTCTGGCGCTTTGCGCCCGCCACGGCCTCCACAACCCTGTGGAGCCACGGCGGGGCATTGCCCACGGTGATGGGTCCGGCGTCCGCCTCCCCAACAGCCGAAGGAGAATCCGTCCGCTCGGACTTGACGCAGGCAGCCACGAGCCGCCGGCATGCATCGCAGATGAGCAGGTGCTCGCTCAGGGCGCCACGCAGCGCGGGGCTGGCCTTCCCGGTCACCAGGAGCGCAATCTGCATGTCCGTCAAACAGTCCGCCATGACCTACCCCACGCATGAGCCCGCGGCGGTTTCTCCTACTATCTGGGTGTACGCGGCCGCGGGCTCTGACCTTTCATGTTTTTTCGTGCGGCCCGTGCCCTTCCGGGCCATGCGGACCATCCCTGCCAGCCGAATCATCCGGGCCATCCAGGCGGGGGTCGCACCATCCGCCCCCCAGCAGATCTCTCAGCTTCTCCCTGGCTCGGAACAGCAGGGCCGCCACCCCGCCGGCCGTGATCCCCAGGAGCCGGCCGATCTCAGCATCCCGCAGGCCCTCGAGCCGCATGAGGATGGCCGCCCGCTCGCGCGGTGGGAGCGCTGCCACGGCTTCGCCCAGCTCGCGGCTCATCAGGCGCGCATCGAGGCCGCCCGCAGTCTGGAGATTGAGAGCAGCGCCCAGTCCAGTCTCCAGGCCCTTGAGCTTCGCGGGCGCCAGCCGCTCCTCGGAGATGTGGTACCGCACGGCCAGGACCATCAGGTACGCCATCAGGGGCACGCCCAGCTCGGGTCGAAACGACTTGAGCCGGTGCTGCTCGCGCTCGAAGAGCCAGAGCAGGAAGCCCTGCGTGCGGTCGCGGGCTCGCTCCGGATCATGGGTGAGCCGGCGGAAACGGGCCGCCAGCAGCGGCCAGGCTTTCAGACACAAACGCTCCGCCGCCGCGGCATCTCCGCTCACACACCGCCGCCACAGGCCGGTCCATTCGTCATCGGGTGTCATGGCCACGCCGTTGCCGTCTCCATCAGCCGTCGTCCGCCGCGTTTTGGGCCTCCCACCCCATCTGGATCCTCCGCGCCCGGCGGAAGCTTGCCCGCCAGCGCTCCAGGAACTCCGAGGACGAGAAGTCCGTGCTGGCGCCATCCCTGACCCAGCACTGGCACTGGTCCGCGTGACGCTGGTTCACGACGATGTCGATCCCGGCGACATCCAGATCGGGGGGAATGTTCAGCAGATAATCCCCAACCAAACTGGTCCCCGCGCCGATCTCGGCGCGGATCAACTTGCCCGAGCCCTCGGCGTCGCGGAGGCCCAGGCTGAAGGCACCGAGGTGCGTGACGCCACTGACCTCGAAGTAGCCCGGCAACATCGGGACCACGAGGTGCGCGACGCAGGGCTGCCCGTCCAGGGACCAGCGGCCAGCGGTGGTCGCGGCCGCGGCGCCGGCAGCAGGCGGGGCATAGAAGTCCTCGCGCCGGAGCACGAGGAGGCTCATGCCCCCACTGGGACCGTGATACCCCGCGGCGATGATCTCGAGCCGTCCGTCGCCGTCCAGGTCGTAGGCCAGCAGGTGCTCCAGGTGGCCCTGATGCAGCAGACTTCCCAGGCGCGCGAGCTGACGGTCCGCGCTATCTTCGAGGATCTGAAGCGACATGTAGGCATCAGGATTCGCGGCGGCGCCGATGACGATTTCGTCGCGTTCGTCCTGATCGACGTCGGCCAGCACCCCGGTCTTCACGTCATAGTGCAACCCGGGCAAGTCATGCCGCGGGTCGTAGGGTGTCCCCGCCCCGTCGATCACCCGCGACCGCTCGATGCGGTCGGTACGCAGATCGCGGATCTCCACGAAGCCGTGGCGCCCACCCTTGGACTCCTGGCTGATCCCGTAGACCAGGCAAGGCCGCCCGTGTAAGGGACCATCGAGATGATCCGAGATCGCGGCGAATCCGATGCCCCGCCCCGGCGGAGGTGCAATCTTGATGTCTTTGATGCCCGGCAGCGCGAGCGTGAAACCCGCTCGCACGACGTCGGGAACGCGCAGCTCGCTCACCGGCGGGAACGGGCGCCAGAACGGATACCAGTGCACCGCTGCCTGGCCGCCGATGCCTCCGTCCAGGATGCGCGGCAGAAACCCCACCAGCGCGATCAGCGCGACGACGCCGGCGGCGATGGTGAGGTTCCGGCCCAGAATAGGCCGCCGCAATCCGCTGGTCAGCGACGCGGGCAATCGCCAGGGGCGCATCAGGCTGCTGTTGCCCAGGGCCTCCAGCAGACTGCCGGTCTCGATGATCTCTCCGCTCCAGTCGTGACGGCGCATGATCTCGCGCGCCAGCAAGCCCATCCCGCGCGGCACGACCATGCCGGCAAGCCCTGTGGCCCGCGCGACGCGGATCTTCGCCGCCAGGGAGGCCCGATCGACTTGCAGCACCTCACCTGAGGGCAGCACGGTGCCGGTCCAGGCCAAGTCCTCGCGCGGGCGCAGCGCGCCGTGGTTGCCAAGCGCCCCCACCATGGCCCCCGCCATCGCTACGGCCAGCGCCAGGCCGATCGAGTCACCTCTCAGGGGCATCTGCTTCTCGGGAATCGACAGGTCGAAGCCCAGACGCTCCAGGTCGACGCGCCCGAAGGCTTCGGCCCGCACGCCCAACCCCTCGCGTGCGGCGCGAGTGGCCTCGGCCAGGTGATGCATCGCATCGCGTGCTGCCACCCTCAGGTCGGCCGCGGTGTCATGGAAGTCGCACAGCTCGGCGGTGGCAGTGAGAGCGTTGCCATTGTTCCAGGTGATGGGGTCGTTCCCTGGGTCTTTGACGCGCAGGGCCACGGTGAGATTCGCCGGCACACCGATGTAATCATCGATCCCCTGCGGGCCAAGGCCGGGCGGAAGCTTGCACACCAGGGGCACGCACACGGTGATCTGGGCCGCCGGGGCCGGCGCGGCTCCATCGATCCGGGCGCCACGGCCGCTCGAAGGCAACTCCCCTCGGGCGCCGCGCCGAGGCTCGCCGTCAGCCGGCCTGCGCGGCGTGCTGGAAGGGCCCTCCCCGGCCGCCAGCTGTCGCAGTTCGCGCGCCTCGGCCGGGGTGAAGACTCCCGCTTGCTCGAGCGTCTTGACCGTGGACGCGGCCAGTCGCGCGTGCTCGGGCTCACAGCAAGCGAAGGCGTCGTCCCGCAGCGCCTCCCGGAGCCAGGGACCGATCTCGGCCAGGTAGTAGGCGCGCCCCTGAAGATCGCTTGGAATGGCCAGCACGAACCGCGCGATGGCCACCGCCCGGGCACAGGAGACTGTGCATGGTTCAAGAAAGGAGCGCAGCGTCTCGTAGGCACGCTCGAGGTCCAGGATGTCCACGCGTGGGCCTCTTCCTCTTCGCGGTAGTGCCACTCACCAAGTCGAGCGCTCGGCCGGGAGGATCCCGGGCCGCCAGCACGGCGTGCCCCCGAGCCGCCACGACGCAACGCGGCACACAGCCCCTGCAAGCGCGACAAGGTATATCAAACCTGCCCGGCCCACAGGTGTAAACATAAGGCTGCGTTGCGCCTGGATCAAGCGGGAACTGGGTGGGCCTCCTCGCCGGTGCGGCATGCGCTGGCCGGTCTCGTGCGCTGAACGCGAGTCACGGCGCCGAGACGGGTCCCTGGCGGCGAAAAACTTCCGCCCGTCGTGGCAAGATGTCGCGGAGGACCCTGGAATGAAGCTGCTCTTGGTCACGGATACGCACGGCAAGCTGGCCCATCTCGACTCCCTCGCGGTCCACGCAGGCTGCGAGGCGATTCTGCATGCGGGGGATTTCGGCTTCTACGACGAGGGGAGCGTCGATCGGCTCTCCGAGCGGGAGTTGATGCTCCTCATCGTTCACTCCGGACTGGACACCGGTGAGAAGAAGAGGATCCTCAGCCTTTCCCACGCGCAACGCCTGAGCTTTGCCCGGCAGCATCTGACCTTGAGCGACCTTGCGCGGTTCCTCAAGGGAGAGGAGCGCTTCGAGATCCCGGTCTATGCCGTGTGGGGCAATCACGAGGATCTCGAAGTCGTGCAGAAGTTCCGCACGGGCGAGTACCGCATCGAGAATCTCAACCTTCTGCACGAGGAAGCGAGCTTCCATCTGACCGGCGTCCACGTGTTCGGTCTGGGAGGGAATTTCCTCGTGGGGGCGAAGCTCTTCCAGCGACCCATGGCCGGGGGTGGCGGCAGGATCTGGAGCGTGCTCGAGCAGTACGACCGGCTGCTGGACACGGTCAGACGCCATGCGGTCGCGAACGAGAAGCGCCTGCTGGTGAGCCATGTCAGTCCCGGGAAGGAGCCTTTCCTGACCCTCGTGGGTGCGTCGGCCGGCTGCGACTGGACTGTCAGCGGCCACATGGGGCCGCCGTTCGTTCTGGCGTGGAACGACTTCGCTGTGCGGACTGTGGAGGAAGCGGAGCGACGCCTGCGCGACCGGGTGGGGGAAATCGAACAGGCTCTGGCCGACTTGGACGAGAGGACTCAGGAGCTCAATCGGGGGGTTCTGGAGCGCTGGTGCGAGCTGCCACAGCACAGGATTGTCCGGGGCCGAGGCGAGCAGGTACCGGCCTGGTACGTCACCATGTGGAACGTGAACCTACCCGATGCCGCCACGGGCTATGCCGTGCTCGATCTAGACGGCGGGTCCGTGGGACAGCTCACGGGGCACCGAGCAAAGCCTTGACCGGACGTGAGGCCGTTCGCTGAATTGGCCGTCCCACCTCACAAGGGGTCACCGCTGGAGGAGCGCGGGAATCAAGGCCGGGGTCAGCTCCTCGCGCGCGCACAGCCGCAGCTCGCCCGCCCCGCAGGCCTCGATCTGCCCCGCGAGCCGTTCGTCCAGATACTGGGCGAAGGGCCGGACGTGCAGGTAGAGGGCGGCGAAGGAAACGACCAGCCGCACGGCGCGCGGATTGCGCACCAGACACGCGAGCACAGCCCGCCAGTAGTGCCGGCGCACCTGGCGCTCGTTCAGACCCATCTGCCGGCTGATGCGCGCGAAGGATCGCAGGTCGCGCAGCGCGTAGCGCAACGGTCGGCGCAGCTTGTGACCGGAGAGATCGAGAGCGCGCGCCGTGCGCCCTACGCGGCCGAAGAAGGCGCGCGGATCGTAGATCCGCCGCAGGACCTCGCGGTAATCGCCGAGGATCTCCCGCCGCGGGCGCAGCGTCACGTAGTTCAAGCCGGTAGTGCATTGGTCCGTGTCGCCGTCGGATGCCACGCGGTCGGAGTCCGCATAGAGACGCCCCTCGGCCAGCAGCCGCCGATAGAGCTGCGTGCCGGGCAGCGCGTAGAGCAGCCCCACCATGCACACCGGAATGGCGGCCTGCTCGATGCAGTCGATCATCCCCGGCGCGACCGACCCCGACTCGGCGTCGAAGCCGATGATGAAGCCGGCGTTCACGAAGATCCCCGCGCGGTTGATCTTATGGATACTGGCAGCGATGTCGTGGTGCGTATTCTGGAGCTTCTTGGTGCTGGCCAGCGTCGCCGGATCAGGGCTCTCGATGCCCACGAACACGGCGAAGAAGCCGGCGCGCCGCATGGCCTCCAGCAGCTCATCGTCGTCGGCCAGATTGAGGCTCGCTTCACTGGTGAACTCGAAAGGATAGCCCCGCTGCTCCAACCACCGGCCGAGCTCGGCCAGGAAGGGCTTGAGCGTGCGGCGATTCCCGATGAGGTTGTCGTCGACGAAGTCGACGTGACCCCGGTAGCCGAGCGCATGGAGGGCATCCAATTCCCGGATCATCTGCTGCGCCATCTTGGAGCGCACGACCCGGCCATTGAGCTCGATCACGTTGCAGAACTCGCAGTTGAACGGACAACCGCGGGAGAATTGCACGCCGACGTGCATGTAGTGCTCGAGCTTGAGCAGATCGAACCGGGGCACCGGCGAGGTCGTGATGTCGGGAAATGTCCGGGCGGCAAAGAGGCCGCGCGTCGCTCCTGTGCGCCAGGCCTCGATGAACTCGCCCATGATCTGCTCGGCCTCTCCCAGGACGCGGAATTCGGCCTCGTCGTAGACCGCGGGGCTGGCTGTCACGTCGGGCCCGCCCATCACGACCGGCTTGCCGCACGCGTGGGCCATGGCGATGACGCGCTTGGCGTCGCGCTGCTGCGGGAGCATGCCGCCGACCATCACGAGGTCGGCCCAGCGCAGGTCGTCCTCGCTCAGCTCCTCGGTATTGCGGTCGACCAGACGCAGGGTCCATGCCGCGGGCAGGAGCGCTGCGACCGTGATGAGCCCGAGCGGCGCGGCCACGTAGCGGGCACCCACGACCGTGCAGGTTTCGCGGTAGTTCCAGAACGAGTGTAGACTGAACCGGGGATTGATCAGCAGAACGTTGGGATTCTGTAAGCGCTTCAGAACATGCACCTCCTGGCAACAGGGTCGGTCACTCGCGGATGTACAGACAGCTCCTTCACAGCCGCGACCGTCAACGGGATCTGCTTGGGGGGCTACGCCGGACGGCACGGTCACCGCGGCGGGCTGGGGTCAACGCCTCCACAGATCAAGTGCTCGCAGTATGGCACCCGGACGGTCTCGACGCCATAGCGAAGTTGGCGCAGGAAGCTGGCTGCCGAGGGGGGCGCACCAAAGTGGCGCACGAAGCTCCATCTGCACGCCGTCCGTTCAGCGTCCGGCGCCGATCTACCCTTGACCGCCGGCGGCGGCGCATGTCTCCTGTATCTGGCGACCGCGCTGGACGATGGAGCTAGACACCATCGGTCAGGCAGTCGCTCGACCCATGACGAGGCCTTCGACGAGGCCTGCGACCGGCCGCACGGAGGGCACCGCCGATGAGCAAGAGCTCGAATCCGGCCGCTGGCGACGGCACGCGACCGCCCGACCGCTTCGAGCACGTCGCCGCCGGCTACGATCGCTGGATCGGCTGGGGGCCGCGCCTCGAGCGCGAGATGCCGTTTCTGCTCGCAAGTCTCCCGGAGAGGCCAACCGACCGCGCGGCTGGTGCTCCCGCGCTTCTGGATGTGGGCTGCGGCACGGGTGCCCACGCGATCGCTCTCGCCGCAGCGGGCTATGATGTCATCGGCCTCGATCAGTCGCCCGCGATGCTGGAGGAGGCCCGCCGCGCCGAGGCCACCGCCCGTGCCGATGGGCGCCTGCGCCCCGAGGCCAGGCTGCACTGGCAGCAGGGCGACATCACTGATCCCGGCCTGCTGGCGGGCCGGGCATACCAGGCGGTCCTGGCGATCGGCAACAGCTTGCTCGCGCTTGGGGATGAAGCGCTTGTCTTGCGCGGCCTGCACGCGATGCTCCGCTCCCTGGCCCCCGGTGGCACGCTCATCCTGCAGTACCTCAACGGCACGCGCATTCGCCGCGAGGGCCGTCTGGCTGTGAAGGCTGCCGATGCCGATCTCTCCCCCGAATCGGGATCCACGGACCCCGGCGCGCCGGCGCCGCGGATCTGGCTGCGGCACCATTTCGAGGCCGGGGGCAGCCTGCACTTCCACTCGTACGTCCTGCGTCGCGAGGCGGGCGTCTGGAAGGCGGCGGTGCAGCGCGAGCGGTTGGTCGACTTGCCGCCACAGAAGGTCCTGGCCATCCTCGCGCCGCGCTTCGAGCATGTGGAAGCTCTCGACGGGCTGAGCGAGCGCGCGTTCTCGGCCGAGGCCTCGGATGCGGTGGGCATCCGCGCGCGCGGCGCGCGGTAGCAGCCCTCAGGGGATCAGCGTCAGCACGCCTCGCAGGCGGATGTCTTTCGATGAAGCCCCGATTGTGACCCGCACATCCCCGGGCTCCACGACCCGCTTGAGGTCCACGTTGAGCATGCTCAGCAGTTCGGGCGTGATGGCGAAACTCACGTGGCTCGCTTCCCCGGGCTCCAGACGCACCCGCGCGAATCCCTTCAGCTCGGTGATCGGCCGGGCGAACGAGGCCAGCTCGTCCCGCAGGTACATCTGCACGACCTCGTGCCCCGCACGTGCGCCCGTGTTGCGCACGCTGCAGCGCACCCGGGCGATCTCGCCGGCCTGGATCGTGTCGGGCTCGATCGCCAGGTCGCTGTACTCGAAGGTCGTGTAGCTGAGGCCGTGTCCGAAGGGAAAGAGCGGCTGCCCGGTCAGGTCCAGGTAGTCGTCGCCGCGGCCGGTCGGCTTGTGGTTGTGCACGAGCGGCACCTGTCCCTCGGCCACCGGAAAGGTGATTGGCAATCGCCCGGAGGGACTGTGGTCGCCGAAGAGCACGTCCGCAACCGCCTCGCCGCCGGCCTCGCCTGGATACCACACGTCCAGCACCGCCGGCACGCGCTCGAGCCAACGCGACATGGTGACGGCGCTGCCGCCCACGAGCACCACCACCACCGGCGTGCCCGTGGCGGCAACGCGCTCGATCAGCTCCTCCTGCCGGCCGGGCAGGCCGAGCTGGGCCCGGTCCCGGAACTCGCCTTCTTCGATCCCCGCCACGACGATGGCGACGTCGCTGCGCGCGGCCAGCGCGACCGCACCACCCAGCTCGGCGTCGCCGGCGCGGGACACGCCATGATCCCACACGAGGCGAAACCAGGCGTTGCCGGTCGGTTCGAAGTACTCGATCTTGAGGTCGTATAACCTGTCCTGCTCGAAGGTGAAGTCCGCCAGCACAACCCGGCGCGTGACCTTGCGCCAGTTGTCGATCACCAGCTTGCCGTCGAGGTAGAGGCGATAACCGTCGTTGCCATCGATGCCGATCTTGTGCACGCCCGTGGCCGGGCCCTTGAGCGTACCCGTCCAGCGCACCGAGTAGAAGTCGTAGGGCAGCCGCTCCGGGTCAGGCGAGAAGAGCGTCCACTGGAACTGAAGCCGCGGATCGACGCGTGTTGAGGCCGGTGATCCCGCCAGACGGATGTTCGCGAAGTACTCCCCCAGCAGGCCCTGGCGCAGCGTGTCGCCCTGCACGCAACTGAGCCACTCGGGCCCGATGGTCGTGTAGCGCAGCGGGAGTCGCTCGCATCCCCGCGCATACGACACCTTGTCGGCACCGATCCTGCTCCGAATCCCATCGAGGATGCTGACCTTGCGGCGACCGGGCCCGCTGTAGCCGCCCAGCCGCGCCTCGGCCGCGTCCGGGCCGAGCACAGCGATCTGCGCCGGGGTCTCGCTGAGGGGCAGGACCCCGCCCTCGTTCTTGAGCAGCACGATCGACGCCTGGGCCGCGCGGCGCGCAAGGCGGCAGTGCTTCTCAACGCGCCGGCGATCCCACGTCCCCTCCGCATAGGGCTCATCGAAGAGCCCCAACGCGAACTTCAGCCGCAGCACGCGCGCGACCGCACGGTCGATCACGTCCGGCGCAATCCGCCCGTCGAGAAACGGGGGCAGGAACAGCCGGAAGTGCTCGGGCGATGTCTGGAAGATCACATCGAGCCCACCCGCCAGCGCCAGCGCGCCGGCCTCTTCATAGTCGCGTGCAGTGAAGTGCAGCACGTTCGCCCCGCCGACCGCGCCGGCATCGGAGACGACCACGCCGGTGAAGCCCAGCTCGTCGCGGAGCAGCGTCCGATTGAGCCAGCCGTGGGCGCTGCACGGCGTGCCGTCCAGCGAGTTGTACGCGGTCATCACCGCCCGCGCGCCGCCCCGCTGGATGCAGGCCCCGAAGGGCGGCAGGTGGACCTCCCGCAGGAAGCGCTCGCTCAGGTGAATCGGGTAGCTGTCGCGGCCGCCGTCACCCACGTTGGCGATGAAGTGCTTGGGCGTCGTGACGATGCCGCGCTGCTCGAACGCCGACACGAAGGCGACGCCCATCTCCGCAGCGAGGTAGGGATCTTCGCCGTAGGTCTCCTCAACGCGCCCCCAGCGCACGTCGCTCGCGATGTTGACGACCGGCGAGAGCACCAGGCGAATTCCGGCGCTGCGACACTCCTCGGCGACGGCTGCGGCGACCTCGGCCATCAGCTCGGTGTCGAAGGTCGCCGCCAGGCCGATCGCCTGGGGGAACGAGGTCGCGCCGGTCTGGACCAGACCGTGCAGCGCCTCGGCGAAGGGGATCATGGGAATCCCCAGGCGCGTGTCCTCGACGCAGTGTCGCTGGAGGGCATTGATGCGGTCCCGGGCCGCGCCGCTGACCCCGGCTTCGCCCGCGTCGCCCCCGTCGCCCCCGCTGCCGGCATCCCCGGCCTCCGCATCGTTCCCCACGACGCCGACCTGCACGCCGAAGACGCCCTCGGCGAACTGCTGCGGATCGCCCCCCAGGCCCTCGGCCACCATGAAGAGCTGCCAGAACTTCTCCACGGGCGTCATGCGCGCTAAGAGATCCTGCACGCGCGCCTCGATGGACAGCGCCGCGTCGCGGTAGGGCGGACGATCGTCGGCACTTGCCGCGCCTGCGAGCAGTGCTGCCATGGCCAGCGCGAGCAGCGCAGCCTGTGTCCTAAAACACCCTGATCTCATCGATGAAGATCCACGCCAATCCGCCCGAGCCCTTGTGCCACGTGGGGCACGTCTTCATGCCGCGCGCCGTCACCTTGACGTAGCGCGCCTGCCTGGGTTCAAAGCTGAAGTCGAAGGGCGCAATGATCGGCCCCCAGCGCTCGGCCGGTACCGTGTTCGCGACCTCGCCGATCGGCGTGTAGCTCTGACCATCCGCGGAGACCGCGCACGCCACCTCGAGCGGCATGAAGACCCACGAGTTGATATCCTGCAGGAAGTCGGTCGCGACGCTCGTCACCGTCCGCACGGAGCCCAGGTCGATCACGGCCTCCATGTCGGTCCCCTCGAACCCCAGCCAGTGCGTGTGGTAATCGTCCCAACCCTTGAGTCCGTTCGTGAGCGCCCTTTCGTCCCCATTGTGATACTTGGCGCTAGCGGGCTCCTTCAACGACACGGGCCGCCCCAGCGCCAGGTGCCGCTGCACGCTCTCGTCGAGGAAGCGCCGCGTCATGGTGAGATACTCGTCCGGCGGGGTGCCATGCTCCCACAACCGCGGGATCCCCGCCCGCCGGCAGCGCTCGACGAACACGGCGAGCAGCGCTTCGACCTCCGGGCGCTTGCGCAGCATGCCATCGTCGCCGCGCACGAAGGCCCCCCGCTCGCCCGCGCCGATCACCTTGGCCTGCTCCAGCAGGGCGAACTGCAGCGGCAGGCGCGCCGTCTGCACGCGCTCGAGCAGCTCCGGATCACCGCTCACCGCCGCCTCGGCCTGGTCGAAGAGCGGGCCGTAGGCATCCATCCGCGCCGGGGACAGGTAACCGTCCTCCGACGGCCAGGGGTAGCCGTAGATTGACAGCTCCTCGCCGGAGGCTTCCAGGGCATCGTGCATCGCATCGATGTAGCCGCGCACGAAGGGCGCGGCCGCCCCATAGAAGCCCTGGAGGAAGTCGTCCATGACCGCGTCGATATCCACATCCGGGTTCCACAGCAGCTTGGCGATGAGATACGCACGCAGCTCCGCGAACTCGCCGTGCAGCTCACCCAGGCCTTGCTGGAACACCGCGGGAATGTGGTGCCGAACGAAGAACTGGATGTTGGGCTGCAGTACGCGCAGGTTGGGGAACGGGCTGACGAGGTTGCGGAACTGGATGACGTAGTCCCACAGGAAGATGTTGCGGGTGAGCGCGCACCAGTCCTCGACATCGCGCACGAAGGAGGCGCTGCTCGGGTCCGCCGCCAGCGGCCGGCTCCGGTTGCACTCGATGCTGCAGAGCATGATGTTCACATTCGGCAGCGGCTTGATCGTCTTGGGAGCCGCGCGCGTGTACTGGTACGCCAGGGTCGAGATCGTGCGATCGGGGAACTCCGCCGCCACGCGGTTGACGAACGCCAGCAGCGACCCCGTGGGCGAGCCCTCCACGCGATCGATCGCCTGGCAGGCGTCGCATTCACACGGCGCGTAGGTGTCGTTCTGCGAGACCGACCAGAAGGTCGCCTCCGGCCGGGCGCGCATGCGCGCGCGCAGCTCGTCGACCACGATGCGCAAGACATCGGGATTCGTGAGGCAGAGCTGCCCGTCGGGCGTGCGGTGGCCCTTGAGCAACGAGAAGTACTCCGGGTGCTCGGCGAAGTACTTCTGCGGCGGCACGAGCGTCGCGAAGGTGTGGACGAAGAGGCCAAAGGTTTCGTTGGTGTTGAGCTTGTGCCAGGCCTCGTAGGCCGGGGCGCGGAAGCTCTGCAGGCGAAAGCCGATCGGCGGCACCTGCGTGACGTCGATCCGCGGCAGGACGATCACATCCCGGCGCGGCACCACGGTCACCGTCGGGCTGTACTGGCGGCAGCCCAGGTACGTCTCCAGGAACGTGTAGACGGCATTCTGGAGGCCGTCCTCGGTGCCGGCTGTCAGGAGAATGTCCCCGTCGGCGGTCTGGATCCGAAAGCCGTCGGACCCGAGCGCCTTCAGGTCGACATCCGGGACGCGGCTCTCACCGACCTCGAGCACGATCCGCCGACCCGCCGGCTCTTCGGCGCGCGTCACGGGCAGGTCCACGGCGGAGATCAGCCGGACGTAGCGGCGCAGCGTGTCGGCGATGGCCAGCGTGGAAGGCCCGGCCTGCGCGCTCACCCAGATGCTGAAGGCGCTGCGGCCGTCCGCGACGAACACCGTCGAGTCGGGCTCGACCCGCGCACGGATCGCCGGGCCCGGGTCGCCGTCGCCACGCAACGCCGCGCCCTGCGCCGCGCCGGCCATGGCCGGCGTCAACCGCAGAACCCAGGCATGCTGGCAGGGTGGCCGGCTCCTCACCGACTCCGGCACATGCACCACGACACCCTGAGCGCCGACCTCCCACGCCAGAGACTCGGCCACACCCAGCATGCTGACCGAGCTGCCGGCCCGGGGCGTGAAGGCCGTCATCGTGATGCGCGCCGGCGGCCGCTCCTCGCCCTCAGCGGCCAGATACAGCGCATGGATAGTCCCATCCGGCATCCGGGTGTAACAGACCCGGCCCTCCCGATAGGGGGCGACCGCGCGGCTGCCGTAGAGCGCGCCGCTGTTGATCTCCATCCAGGCGCCGAGCTCCTCCAACCGCTCGAGCGCCGCCGGCGCAAGCTCGCCCGCGGGGCTCGGACCGATGTTGAGCAGGAGATTCCCACCCTTGGCAACGATGTCGATGAGCAGGTGGATCAGCTCGCGGGCCGGCTTGTACGTGTCGGTTGCGACGTAGCTCCACGAGGTCGCCATCGTCAGGCACGTCTCCCAGACGAAGTCGGGCGGCGTGTCGGGAACGTGCTGCTCCGGCGTGCGGTAATTCTGGAAACGCCCCTCGACCGCCCGATCGACGATGATCAGGCCCGGCTGCCGCGCGCGCGCCATGGCGGCGATCGCGGGCATGTCGATGTCCTGGTCGCACGGCCGCGTGCCCCAGCGCGGCGAGGTCGACGTCATGGGCTGCACCCACCCGCCGTCGAGCCAGAGGATGTCGATCGGGCCGTAGTCGCTCATCAGCTCCCTGATCTGGTTGTGGGTGAACGCCTTGAAGGCCTTCCACTTCTCCGGGTAGCGCGTGAGGTCGTAATTCACGTTGCGGTCGAGCGGCGGGAAGTAAGGCCACCAGTAGTCGGGGCAGTGCCAGTCAGGCTTGGAGAAATAAGCCCCGACGCCGAAGCCCTGCGCGCGAAAGGCCCGGAAGATCTCCCGGGCGATGTTGCTCCTGGGATTCGCGCTGAACGGGCAGTCGGGCGCCGTGACCTTGTAGTCGGTCTCCTGCGTGTCGAACATGCAGAAGCCGTCGTGGTGCTTGGTCGTGAAGACGACATAGCGCAGGCCGGCTTTACGGGCCGCGGCGGCCCAGGCGTCGGGATCGAACTTGACCGGATTGAAGGTGGTCTTCAGGTTCTCGTAGGCCTGCTTGTACGCAAAGTAGTCTTGGGCGTATGGGCCGCGCCGCTCGCACCAGTTCTCATCCTCCGGGCACAGGCTCCAGCTCTCGACGATTTGCCACTGGCTGTAGGTCCCCCAGTGCATCAGCAGCCCGAACTTCAGGTCCTGGAACCATTCCAGCTTCTGGAGCACGGCCGGGTCGGTCTCGACCTGACCGGCAAGATCTCGGGGCGACTCGCCCGGAGGATCCGTCAAGGTGTGTTGTTCCGCGGCACTCGCTCGTATGGACAGGACGAAGCAGGTACCCGCCAGCAGGAGCCTGGTCAAGCGATGATTGCCCCCATGTCCGACCACGCGGTGCTGTTTCATTGCCCGTCCCCCTCTCACCGCACGACCACGAGCACGAGCGGCGCGTGATCCGACGGCACCGGATCGGCATCGAGTAGCTCGACCAGCGTCCGCGCGCACCCGGCCGGCTCCGCCGGTTCGACCCCCCGCCCCATGAACCAGTCGAGCCGCAGCGGCAGCCCGCGCCGCTCGGGCCCCATGGCGTGGGCGAGCCAAGGATCGACGAGGCGCGCAAGCCCGCGGGCCTCCTCGATCGTGTGCAAGGGCGCCCAGGCGGTGTGCAGCTCTTCGCTGAGCGGTTCCCACGCGTAGCCGCGCCGCGCAAGGTGCGCGAAGAGCGGCTCGCGCCCGCCCGTCCAGGGCCGCCGGAGCTGCCGCCAGAGCCGGGCGCGCGGCGTGAGCAGCAGACGCAGGAATCCTCGCACACCACGCCCCAGGGTTCCCCGCGCGAAGGTGTGCGTGTTGAGGTCGCCCCCGAGGAGCACGCGGCGCACCGGCCGCCCGGCCGCGGTTTCCCGCGCGCAGAACAGCTCCACGCCATCCAGGTACGCGGCGAGCTGGCGCGCGCGCGCCGCCGGCGTGTTGCGCACCTCGAGATGCACCGCGCCCACGATCCACCCCTCCGGCAGGCTCGCGACCAATCCCTGTCGCCGGCCGATGCGCTTCTCGGTGTGCGGGAAGTAGTCGAAAATCCCGGGCAGCCCGATCGCCGCCAGGGCCGCCGGGCGCTCGCGCGTCAGGATGGCCACGCCGTGCAGGCCGATCTCGTTCTCGCCCGGCGCCAGCGCGTCGCGCCCCGGCCCCTTGGTGAGCTCGAGATAGCTGGGCACATAGGCCCAGTGCAGCCCCAGGCGCTCGGCCAGGTCGCGGGCGACGTGCCGATTGCCCGAGCGCGACATGCCCACATCGACTTCGTTGAGCAGGATGACATCGGCACCGCGCAGCGCTGGATGGTCGCTGAGCGCGCGCGCGATCTCCTCGAAGGCGATACCCTTGAGGATGTTCCACTGGACGGCGCGCACGGTCGCGTGCGCACCGGCTTCCTGCGCGGCGGCACCGCTGCCATTCGTCCGCGCGCACGGGTTGGGAGATCCGCCCGTGTGGATGGTCCCCAGCAGCTCCTCGAGGAGCGCCGCCTGCAGCGGCCACCCAGCCGAAGCCTCCAGCGCCGCGCGCGTGGGAAACGCCGCGAGTTGCCGCGCCAGCTCCCGCACCTCGGCCCGCCGCTCAGCGCTCCACGGCCAGTCGGCCACCACCTTCCCATGCGGCGTGCCTTCAGGGGGAGCTACCATTGGCGGGCACCCTCAGGATGGCTGATCCGCGGTCTCGAGCGCCGCGGACGCGATCGCATTCCGGAAGCCGCGGGCCTGCTCCCGGTCGCGCGCCGACATGAGCAGCGCGCCCGGGAACTCGGCGCGCAGCCCCAGCGCCTGCTCCTCCGTGAGCAGGTCCGTCTTGTTGAGCACCAGCAGGCGCGTGACGGCTCGCCCCTCGAGCAGCTCTTCGGTCACCTCGTCGACCGTCGCCATCTGCTGGCGCATCGACGGATGGGCGGCGTCGACGACGTGCACGAGGAGATCCGCCTCGCGCACCTCGCCGAGCGTCGCGCGGAATGAGGCGACGAGATGGTGGGGCAGCTTGCGGATGAAACCGACCGTGTCCGAGAGGAGCAGGGCGCGGCCCGCCTCATAGCCCAGGCGCCGCGTGGTCGTGTCGAGCGTCGCGAAGAGCTTGTCCTCCTCGAGCACACCGGCCCGGGTGACCGCGTTGAACAGCGTCGACTTGCCGGCGTTGGTGTAACCGATCAGGGTCGCCCGGAATACCCGCTGGCGCCGCCGCGTCCGCGTGCGCCGCTCGCTCTCGATCTCCCCCAGGCGCCGTTTCAGCATGCTGATGCGCTCGCGCACGATGCGGCGGTCGACCTCGAGCTGCTTCTCGCCGGGGCCACGCGTGCCGATCCCACCCTCCTGCCGCTCGAGGTGGCCCCACATGCGCGTCAGGCGCGGGAGCAGGTACTGAAGCTGCGCCAGCTCCACCTGGACCTGGGCCTCGCGCGTGCGAGCCCGCGTGGCGAAGATGTCGAGGATGAGCTCCGTGCGGTCGATGACCTTGCGTTCGAGCGTTCGCTCCAGGTTGCGCATCTGGGCCGGGGACAAATCGGCGTCGAAGATGACCAGGTCGGCCTCGCGGGCCGCCACCACGGCCTTCAGTTCCTCCAGCTTGCCCTTGCTCACGAAGGTGGCCGGGTGGATCGAGCCGCGCGCCTGGCGGATGTGGCCCGCGACCTCGCAGCCGGCGGTCTGCGCGAGCAGGCCCAGCTCCTCGACGCTGGCGCCGTCGGGAGCACCGCCATTGCCGGCCGACAGGATGGTCCCTGGAGCTAGCCCGACGAGGATCGCGCGCTCCCGCCGGGGCTCGGTCGAATACACCATCAATTATGACTCCTCATCGCAGCCCCGCGCTCGCGGCGCCGCTCCTCCGCGGCCCGCCTGCGCCACCGAGTGCCTGCGAGCAGGCATGCACCGGCAACGCGGGGCTTTCCACTCATTACAGGCCCGCGCCAATCGCGGGATCAAGGCCAATTCGCGGCCAACCCAGACCGCGCCGCCAATCCCTGACCGCGCGGGCACACCATCGCGAGGGTGCCCTTGAATTCCCCGCCGGTACCACGCTATACTACTTAGCCCTTTGTCCCGTGCGGGTTTCACGGGTGGGGAAGAATGCCGGGAGCATCCGGATGGCCGATGCGCGGAGGTCTGCGGAAATGGCTGCGTTCGACGAGTTGCGGGTCTTGATCGACCACCACCGTATCGAGATGGTGGATCTGAAATTCTCAGACCTCTTCGGCCGCTGGCAGCACGTGACGCTGCCGGTGAGCGCCTTCGATGCCCAGACGCTCGAGAAGGGCGTCGCCTTCGACGGCGCGAGCGTGCCCGGCTTCAAGCCCCCGGCGGGAGCGGACCTGGTCCTCATCCCCGATCCGGCCACGGCGCAGCCCGACCCCTTCTGGGAGGTCCCGACGCTGAATCTGCTGTGCCACATCGCCGAGGCGGACACCTGCCAGTGGTTCGCGCGCGACCCGCGGCGGATCGCCCTGCGCGCCACCGAGTACATGCGGACCGAGGGCATCGCCGACGAAAGCATGTGGTTGCCCGAGCTCGAGTTCTACATCTTCAGCCAGGTTTCCTACGGCAGCGAGATCAACACCTCATTCTATCAGATCGACTCGGACGAGGCCGACTGGAACACCGCCACCGGCGGCGAGGCCCAGCTCGGATACAACATCCCGCACAAGGGCGGCTATCACGCCAGCCTGCCGCTCGACCGTCTGCACAACCTGCGCTCGAAGATGGTGCAGATGATCGAGCAGGCCGGCATGCCGGTGCGTTATCACCACCATGAGGTGGGCGGGCCCGGCCAGTGCGAGATCGAGCTCACCCGCCAGCCGCTCATGAAGGCGGCCGACGGGACGATGTGGGCCAAGTACATCATTAAGAACCTCGGGATCCGCAACCACTACAGCCCGACCTTCATGCCCAAGCCGCTCTACAACGAGGCCGGCTCGGGCATGCACTTCCATCAGAACCTGATCAAGGACGGCCGGAACCTCTTCTACGACGAGCATGGCCAGCACGGTCTGAGCGAGCTGGCGCATTACTACATAGGCGGCCTGCTCAAGCACGGTCGTGCATTGCTGGCGCTGACCAATCCGAGCACCAACTCGTACAAGCGCCTACTGCCCGGATTTGAGGCCCCGACGCTGCTCTTCTACGGCCTGGCCAATCGCAGTGCGGCGATTCGCATTCCCAAGTACGCCAACACCGAGGAAGAGAAGCGCATCGAGTTCCGGCCGCCCGACGGCACCTGCAACGTCTATCTGGCCATGACCGCTCAACTCCTCGCCGGGCTGGACGGCATTCGCCACCAGATCGACCCGCGCAAGCTGGGTTGGGGGCCCATCAACGAGGATGTGCACGCGCTGAGCCCCGAGCAGCTCGCACGAATCTCGCCCGTGCCAACCTCGTTGCGCGAGGCCTTGGCCGCCCTCGAGGCGGATCATGCGTTTCTGACCGAGTCGGGCGTCTTCCCGGAGGATTTCGTGGCAACCTGGGTCGACCGCAAGATCGCCCTGGAGGCGGACGAGGTGCGCAATCGGCCTCATCCCTACGAGATGACGCTGTACTACGACTTCTAAGTCACTCTCTGAGCCCTGATGTGCGCCTTGCGGTCGCGTACGCCCCAGAAGTCCCGGCGCTATGCGTAGGCCCAGTTCATCCACCCGCTCCCGGACGTCGAGGTTGGGATTCCAGCGCTGGGCGATCCCGAACTTGGTCAACCCGCCGCGGTCCGCGAGGTGGTCCGTCAGGGTCTCGCCTTCGGGCTCGAGGACGACCTCGATCGCGCGGTCGAACAGTCTTCGGCTCTTCATCACTGTGCCTCCTCCGTTCCATCCATCCGACACGCCACGGCGCGGCATCGCGGGACCGCGGACGATGTCTGCGTCCGCGCCGCGGGCATGGCGGCAGGGTTCCTCCCGCGATGCGCATTCCCACCACCAACTGCCTGAGTATCCCACCCACCTCTACCACGCGCCGTACAAGACCTTGATCCTTCCCCAGGTTGTCTTCGCGGCCGGCACCTCCTGGGAACAGGTCTCGGGCTGACGCGGATCAGCCCGACGGACCGGGAGCACCTGGAGCGTCTGGGACGCTACATCGCGCGCGTGCCGAAGCCGCAGAATGATGTGGAGCTGACGGCTGCGGGGCAGGTGCGGGGGTCACGCCTCCCGACTCGCGCACCGGGCGGGGCGCCCTCGTCCTGGACCCGCTCGAGTGGATCCACCAGGTGGTCGAGCAGATCCCGGCGCCGCGGCAACACTTGACGCGCTACTACGGCGCCTACGCCAATCGGAAACGCTCAGCGATGCACAGCGCACAGCAGGCGGGCGAGACTCAGGCGGAGTCACGGCAGGCTCGGCACGGTGCAGTGGCCGGGGTCCCGGAGGACGACGAGGCGTATCGCCACCCGCGGCCGAGCTGAGCGCGGTTGCTCCACAGAATTCTCGAGATCGACCCGCTGATGCACTGCCAGGCGCTGACGCGATGCCGCGCGCCGCAGCCCCCGGGGTTGAGCCGGACCGCGAAATGGGCCATACTGGCCCTGTTTCACAGTCTGCTCTTCCGCGTCATTGCCTCGCCTTGCCTCTGTCGCGGTCAGAGTGTTCCCAACGGTCCTGGGGAGGAACTGGATGACAGACCGCCTGGTGCTCTGGGGCATCGTTATCGGCTACATGATCTTCGTCTTCGTCAAGGGCGTGCTCAAGGCCAGACGGGTGGGCAGCACCGACGACTTCCTGGTGGCCGGGCGCAACGTGAACTGGTTCCTGCTCTTCGCCACCATGGGCGCCACCGTCATCGGCGGCGGCTACTCGATCGGCGCCATCGGCAAGACGTACGAATGGGGCATCCTGATGCTGCTGGTCTCGACCGGTGGCTATCTGCACTTCATCTTCTCGGGCCTGGTCGTGGCGCCCCAGTTCCGCGAGGCGGAGCTCTACACCGTGGCCGGTTACTTCGGCCACCGCTACGGCGAGGGCCCGCGCTTCCTGGTGCTGATCCTGTCGCTGCTCTTCTCGGTCTTCATCGTCGCCGCCCAGATGGCCGCCTTCGGCACGGTGCTGGCCGCGATCATGCCGGGTCTGGCGGACATGACCAACGCCCTGCGCTGGGCGATCCTGATCTCCGGCTGCATGGTGATCATCTACAGCACCGCCGGCGGCCTGCTGGCGGTGATCCACACCGACATCTATCAGTTCATCGTGCTGATGATCGGCTTCATCATCACGCTGGGTTTCTGTGTGCCCGACATCGCCGGCTCCTACAACGCCGATACCGGCAAGTTCGTCCCGGCTCGCTTCAGCCGCGTGGACCTGGTGCGGCCCGACAGCCTGGTGTTCAAGCTCGAACAGCGCGACGACGCGCTCAGCGTCCACATCCGCGACCGCCTGGATGCCGCGGGACACGAGCTCGACGGCGCGAGCGCGCAGCCGGCGGTGGCGGCCTCCGACCCCGGCACGAACCTGGGCGGCCGCCTGGTGACCGCGCTCAACAGCCTGCTGGACGAGCCGGACCTCTACACGCCCGAGCGGTTCGCCGGCGTGCCGCTCACGCCGCAGACCCGGGAGCTCCTGGATCGCACGGAGCTCGGCGGCCGCGATCTGCGGCGCCTCAACCTCTCCCTGCTGCAGGACGCCTACCCGGGCGAGATCACCCGCAACCGCATGATTCCGGCCAACTTCTTCAAGGCCGAAGGCGGCAAGGGCTGGCTGTTCCTGATCACCACCTTCCTCGCCTTCCTGCTGGGCGAGACCTTCGCCCCGGGCTACGCCACGCGCTACTGCGTGGGTCGCAGCATCCGCGAGACCCGCCTGGGCATCGCCGGCGTCGGCTTCTTCCTGGCGCTCACCTTCCCGGTGATCCTGTTCTTCATCGCGCTCTACGCCCGCATCCACTTCCCCGACATCGAGCCGCAGCAGGCGCTGCCGATGGTGGTGAACCAGTTGCACAACCCGATCGTCGGCGGCCTGATGATCGGCGCGCTGCTGATGGCGGTCATGTCCTCGGCCGACTCGGCGCTCAACTCATCGACCGCCATCTTCGTCAAGGACCTGTTCGAGCATCAGCTCGGCTGGCGCGACCGCGGCGACGGCCGCATGCTGCGCCTGGCGCGCATCTGCACCGCCACCCTGGGGCTGACCGCCATGCTGGTGGCGGTGCTGTGGTCGGACATCATCGGCCTGCTGCTGTTCACCTATCACGTCTGGGCCCCGGCCATCATCCTGCCGGTGGTGGTGGGCGCGCTCTACCGCCGCCGCTCGCGCACCCTGACGCACATCATCCTGGTGACGATGCTGAGCGCCACGGTCCTGACCCTGCTCTACCGCGCGCTGATCTTCGTCGAGAATCGCTGGGGCTGGTTCGGCCTGGGGCCTCCCACGCTGCGCTTCATCGAAGGTTTCGATCCGGCCGTCTTCGGCGTGGGCGCATCGCTGGTGGTCTTCACGGTCCTGGGCCTGATCGCGCGCCTGCGGCGCGCGGCCGCCTGAGGCTACTCCACCACCACGCGCGGGATGGTGGCTGGGATATGCACCAGGATCTCGTAGTTGACCAGATTGGCCAGGTCGCTGAAGGCGCGCACGGTGATGCGCGCGCGCTTCTGCTGCCCGATGATGACCACCTCGTCGCCGATCTCCACCCCGGCGGAATCGGTCACGTCGACCATCATCATGTTCATGTTGACGTAGCCGACGACCGGCGCGCGCCGGCCGCGGACCAGCACGTGGCCCAGATTGCTCAGGCGGCGGCTGAAACCGTGGTAGTAGCCGACCGGCACCGCCGCCACGGTCTGGTTGCGCATCGCCTGGTAGGCGGTGCCGTAGCCGACGAACTCGCCGCGCTTGATGCGCTTCAGGCCCATCACCAGGCTGCGCCAGCGCAGGATACTGCGCAGCGGGTCGTGCAGATGGGCGCTGGCACCCGGCTGGAAGCGCGTCAGGTAGTGGATGCGGGTCTCCTGCGTCGGCCAGTAGCCGTACTGGGCGATGCCGACCCGCACCATGTCGAGGATCGAGTCGGGATAGTTGAAGAGCGCGGCCGAGCAGGCGGCGTGCCGCACGAGCGGCTCGGGCGCGCGCTGACGCACCAGCTCGGCCTGACCGGCGAAGACCTGGAGCTGCGGCGCGACCCGGTAGTAGTTGGCCACGCTCTCGGCCCCCGCCAGATGGGTGAAGACTCCTTCGAGCCGCAGCTGCTGTGGATGCTCGCGGATGAAGTCCAGCACCGCCGGCAGCTCCTCGTCGGCCAGCCCGGTGCGGTTCATGCCGGTCTCGGTCTCCAGATGGATGCGCGCCGGCCGGCCCACGCGCAGCGCCGCCGCCGCCGCGCCCGCCAGCCGCTCGTGATCGAAGACGCAGAAGGCCACGTCGCGCTCGATCGCCCACTCCAGCGCATCGCCGCCGATGAAGCCCAGCACGAGCAGATCGGTCTGCGGCCCGCGACAGCGGTCGGCGATGAGCGCCTCCTCGACGCTGAAGACCGAGAAATGGCGCACGCCGCACGACTCGGCCATCGGCAGGAAGACGTCGATGCCGTGGCCGTAGGCGTTGCCCTTGACGACCGAGGAGAAGCGGGCGGTGGGGCCAATGACCTGGCGCAGGAAGCGCAGATTGCGCCGGTAGGCCGAGCGGCTCAGCTCCACGCACGAGGAATGGGTGATCATCCGGAGTTCTCCGCGGCCGTGGCCCGGGCGATGATGCCCGCGAACAGCGCCACGGCCGGGTCGAGCAGCGCGTCGGGAAAGTCGTAGTCAGGATGGTGCAGAGCCGGGTGATCGACACCCGCGCCGAGACCGAAGAGCGCGCCGCGGTAGCGCGCGGTGAAGTGGCCGAAGTCCTCCGACCAGCCGAAGGGCTGCTCCAGCTCGACGACCGGCAGCGACCGCTCGCTGGCCGCCGTGCGGATCAGCTCCACCGCCGCCGCGTCGTTGCGCGTGGCGGGGAACGGCTCGCGCAACTCGGCGCACCACTCGAGCCCGTGGGCGCGGGCGATCGCCTCGGCCCGCGCGCGGCACTCGCGCTCGAGCCGGTCGAGCGAAGCCTCGGCCGGGGCCCGCAGCGTGACCATGACCACGCCCTCGCCCGGCGAGGTGCCGAAGGCCGGCTCGCCCACCCGCGCGTGGATCACCGTCACCTTGACCGCCTCGTGCAGGCCCGCGCGCAGCTGCGGCAGGGCGCTGAAGTCGTGGATCAGCGCGGCCACCGCCGGCGCCGGACTGCGCCCGCGCTCGGGCTCAGCGGCGTGCGCGGTCGCACCGCGCAGTTCGAAGGCCAGCCCGCGCGAGCCGCAGGCGAACGCGCCGGCGCGCAGCACCACCGCCCCTCGCGCGTGGCCCGGGAGGTTGTGCAGCGCGAACACCCAGTCGGGATCGAGCTCGTCGAGACGCGGATCGGCCAGCATGCGCGCCGCGCCCTGGCCGGTTTCCTCGGCCGGCTGGAACAGCAACACCACCCGTCCGCGCGCGGCCGGCGCGCCGCGCAGGCCGCGCGCCACGCCGACCAGTACGGCCATGTGCCCGTCGTGCCCGCATTTGTGGGCGGTATCGGCGCGCGCGGCACCGTGCAGCAGCTCGAGATGCTCGGGCTGCGGCAGCGCGTCCAGCTCGGCCCGCAGGAGCACGGTGGGACCCGGCGCCGCGCCGTCGTAGACCGCCGCCAGCCCGGCGCCGCCGATGTTCTCGTGCAGCGCCGCCGGTTGCGTGTCGTCCAGCACGTCGCGGACGAACGCGGCCGTTTCGTGTTCGGCGCCGGAGCGCTCGGCCCGGCGGTGCAGTTCGCAACGCAGCGCGGACAGCGGCAGGTCAGTCATCCGCACCCTCGGAGATCACCGGTGCGACTGGCACGGGCGTCTCTTCCAGATTGCCGGTGAACTCCTCGATCGGCGGATCGACCGCGACATCCATGTACTTGTTGGCCATCAGCCGCACGAGCGCGGCGTAGTTGGTGCGGAAACGGATGCTGTCGCCAATGGTGAGGCCGCCGGGGCTCTCGCCCACGTTGACCACGGTGATGTCGCTGCTGGCACCGGCGATCTGATAGTTGGGGTTCTCGGGCATCAGCCCGCCGATGTCGGTGTCGAGCTGGCCGACGTTGATCAGCGCGCGGTAGCCACGCTGGCCCGGCTTGAAGCTGTCGTTGCGACCCTCGCTCTGGAAGGGCGTCGCCGTGCCGGTCTCGATCGACGGCACCAGGCTCTTCTGCTTGATCTCGGTGATCTCGGCCTCGAGGGTGAAGACGTCGTCGCGCAGCCCCGGCAGGGTGCCGCCGTGAATCAGGTTGGTGCCGAGGAAGACCGCCTCGCCGATGCGGAAATGGTTGATGGTGTGCGGCAGCACGCCATCGAGCACCAGCGGTAGCGTGGCGCTGGTGCCGCCCGAGATGATCGGCATGCGGTGCTCGAACTTCAGCTCCAGCAGCTCGCGGTAGAGAATGAGCTGCATGTACTGGTCGACGTTCGGCACCGCGCCCGCCAGACAGCCCAGGTTGGCGCCGATGCCGAGCACCTCGATGTGCTCGAGCTGGAAAACCTGATTGTAGAATTTGACCAGCGTGCCCGGCAGGATGCCCTCGCGCAGATCGCCCAACTCGATCATGATGATGACGCGATGCTGGACGCCGCGCTTGTGGGCGGCCTCGTTGAGGGCATGGATCGTCTCGGCTTCGCTGTTGAGCGTGACGCTGGAGTGCTCGACTACCTGATCGACCGAGGCCAGCGCCGGCACGCGCAAGTACCAGGACTCGATCTGCGGCGCGATGCGCTGGATCTCGCGCAGATTGTCGAGTCGCGATTCGCCCACCGAGCGCACGCCCATGCGGATGAGCGCCTTGAGCGTGTCGCTGTGGCCGCAGAGCGCCTTGGTCACCAGCGTCCAGTGCGCGTTGTAACGCTGCATCCAGCGGTCGACCACGGTCAGGTTCTGCTGCAGCGCATGCAGATTGACGATCACCCGGTTCATGCGCACCCCCTGGGTATGCGCATCTCGGCATACTTAGTGGTGAAGCCCACGCGCTCGTAGAGTCGTTTGGCGGGATTGTCGTACTCGACGTGCAGCTTCACGTCGCCCGGGCAGCGGTCGAGCGCCTCGCGCACCAGCCAGCCGCCGATGCCGTGGCCGCGCTCATCGGGATCCACGCCCACGAAGAGCAGAATGTGTTCGGGCACGTAGCCGCCCATGCCGGTATTGAGAATGACGATCGCGCCCACCGGCCGACCGTCGCGCGCGGCCACCAGCACGAATCCACCCTGTCCCGCGCCGGGCACCAGCGCGTACTCGAGCGCGCGGCGCACGTCGGGCACGGTGTCCTCATAGGGCTTCATTTTCTGGTGCAGGAACTCGCACAGGGCCTGCAGATCCATCGTTTTGGGGAAATCCCCCATTTCGCGGATTTCCCAGAGCTGACACGTTTTCGACGGGTCGGTCGAGACTGACTTGCCGGTCAACTAGCCTCCTTTGTTAGCAATGGCGGGTGGCCGACGAGGCGCCAGGCGCGATGATCCGTGATTCACGAGATCTGAGCCCGCCGGCCGCCACGCCCGGGGTATGCAGGCGAGGTACGTGACCTCTGCGTTTCTTTACACCATACATGCCGCGGCTGCGCCCGTCAACCAACCGTCAACCAAGGTGAGCTGCAGCCGCAGCGTCAATGGCGCTAACCATGCTGATACACACGCTTGCGCGCGCGGTTCGACCTGCGCGGGCGCGGCCGCTGCTTTTGCGGCGTCGCACGTTAACGTATACTCCGTGTCAACAGCGACGGTTCGACCGATGATGACCGATGGATGACCGCTGATCTGGAGTGACGATGCGCGAGAGCCTCCCTGGCCTGCTCTGCAGCACCGCGTCATTCGCTCGCCGACATCGTGCAGCGCTACTGATCGTGACCGCCGCGATCGTGCCGTTGCTGGTGCGTGTGGCGCTGCTGCCCTGGACCGGCGTGCCGCAACCGGTGATCCACGACGAGTTCAGCTATCTGCTCGCGGCTGACACATTCGCGTCCGGGCGACTGGCCAAAGCGCCGCATCCGCTGGCGGAGCACTTCAGCGCGATGCAGGTTCTCCAGCGGCCGGCCTGCGCATCGAAGTACCTGCCCGGTCAGGGCCTGGCCCTGGCGCTCGGGCAGGTGCTGGCGGGACATCCGTGGGCGGGCGTGCTCCTCGGCATGGCGCTGTTCCTGGGCGCGGCCGCGTGGATGCTCACCGGCTGGTTGCCCTGGCGCTGGGCGCTGGCCGCCACCGCGCTGCTCGCGCTGCGCTTCGGACCGCAGCAGTACTGGTGGAACAGCTACTGGGGCGGCGGCCTGCCCGCCGCTGGTGGCGCGGCGCCTGCCGGGCGGCCGCTGCTGCCGTTCGCGGCGCTGATCGACGCGCACAATCGCGCCGTGACCGGCTCGCCCTGGCAGCTGCCCCACATGCGCTACGAGCGCGAGCATTCCGCAGGGCCGCGTCGAGCTGGTACTTGCGTGTGTCGCGCGCCGAGGCCGACGACATGTTCGCCCGCGACACAGACCGGAAGTTGTCGTGAGACTGGTCGAGATCGCTGTTCATGTTGCGCGCTTCCGCGGCGATCGCCGCCAGATCCGGGTTCCCATCGAGCCGGGTGATCGCGTACCAACTGTACGTGTCCACCAACGTCTCGACGCTTGAAGTAGGGCTGAGCTGGTTCATAGGATTGCCCTCCTTTGCAAAGAGCCCCAACGAGTCGGCCCCGGGGGATCCGGGGCCGCCTTGAGGCCCCGTCTGGGGCCTCGCCTTTAGCGTGGCGGGAAGAGCCAAAACGGGACAAAGAATCTTCGGCCGGGTCGTCTTCCGCGGTCGCGCCGCTACACAGGCCGCGGGCGCGGCCTCGCCAGGGGGAGCGGCCATTCACGAAATGCGAAACCGTGGCCCGAGACTTCCAACCCTCGTTCCGCAAACGCTGAGAGCCGCGCGAGGTTTGTTGGACCCTCTTCCGCAAATGCCGGGCGAGGTGAGAGTTTCGCTCCGGCTCCACTGGGAAATCCCGGGGGACGCCCCAGATCCGTTGCACGCCCTTCGGGAAATCACAAATGGGGGCACGAGATTTCTGGACCGCACCAGGGAATCCTGAGGGCTGCCCAGCTTTCGCGGCACGTCGCCAAGGATTCCCGGGCGGGTGCCCAGGTTCCGCTGCGCCCCGTTCACGAAATCGCAAACGGTGGCCAGGGTTCTTGCCGGCGCTTGCGCAAGACGCTGGCGAGCGCGCAAACTCGTCTGCCCCCGCTCACGAAACCCCGAACGGCGGCCAGAACCTTCTCCGACGCTACCGGCAAATCCTTGGAAGCGCCCAGGTTTGGATGCGCGCGGCTTGGCGAATCCAGAATGGCCCTGGGGGAAAGTGAAACCCCGCTCCGCATCCTGTGGCCCCCCCCTTGCCGCCGCCGCAGGCCGCTGGTACGCTCTGCAATGCGTACCTTGAACGGCAGTTAACGAGGTTCTGGTCTTGGAAGACGCAGTGATGTGCCTTGCCAAAACCTCGTCCGCGGGGCCCGGGTGGAACTTACAGCCGCCTCTGGATGCTCCTTCATCGCCTGTGGCCCAGGTGGCGGCAAGCACTGATCATCGTCAAACCCGAGACAGTGATCCGCTGGCATCGACAGGGCTTTCGGAGGTATTGGCGCTGGAAGTCGCGCGCTGAACAAGGCGGTCGGCCGGCTGTCGATGCCGCGATTCGCGGTCTGGTTCGTCGCATGGCAACGGAGAATCCAACGTGGGGGGCACCTCGGGTCCATGGTGAGCTTCGGATTCTCGGCTTCAATGTGTCAGAACGCACCGTCGCTCGATACATGCCGAAGCGCCCCCAAGACCCAGATGCTCATCAACGTTGGATCACATTCCTTCGGAATCACCGAGACTGCCTGGCCGCCATGGACTTCTTCGCCGCATGCTCTACGAGTACGTTGAGTACCACCACGAGGCTCGCTGTCATCTTGGGCTGGAGAAGGGCTGCCCAGTGAGCAGGCAGCCCTCAACGCGATCCGCCCGGACAGCGAAGGTCGTCTTTCTGCCCCGCGTGGGCGGCCTGCACCATCGGTACGAGTGGTGGCTCCAGTTCGAGCAGAGTCTGCACGCGCGGCGGGCGGCTTCCCCGGTTGCGGCTACCAGTTCTCGGCCAGCAGCTCGAAGTGGGCCTGCGGGTGAGCGCAGGCCGGACAGACCTCGGGTGCCTCGGTGCCCTCGTGCAAGTAACCGCAGTTGCGACAACGCCAGACCACGACCCGGTCCTTCTTGAACACCCTCTGCGCCTCGATATTCGCCGCCAGGTCTAGATAGCGCTTCTCGTGCTGCTTCTCGGCCACAGCGATCGCCTCGAAGACCTTGGCGATCGCCTCGAACCCCTCCGACCGCGCGGTCCGGGCGAAATCGGGATACATCTGCGCGTACTCGTGATGCTCGCCCGCGGCCGCTTCACGCAAGTTCTCCGGAGTGGAACCGATCACACCAAAGGGGAAGCCGGCGCTGATGCTCGTTTCCCCGCCGGTCATGAACTTGAACAGGCGCTTGGCGTGCTCCTTCTCCTGGTCCGCGGTCTCCGCGAAGATGTCGGCAATCTGCACGTAGCCATCCTTGCGCGCCTGCGATGAAAAGTACGTGTAGCGGTTGCGGGCCTGGCTCTCGCCGGCGAAGGCGATCATCAGGTTCTTCTCGGTCTGGCTGCCCTTGAGCTCCATGGTCCTGGTCCTCCTGGTCCTCCTGGTCCTCCTGGTCCTCCTGGTCCTCCTGGTCCCATCATCCGCGCCTCTCAAGAGAACGCCCCGGACCCTTGCGGACCCGGGGCGTTCGTCGCCGCCTGAGTACGCGCGCCTAGTACATGTCCCCCATGCCGCCACCCGCGCCAGGGCCGGGCATCGGCTTCTCGGGCTCCGGAATCTCGGAGATCATCGCCTCGGTCATGATCATCAGTCCGGCGATCGACGAGGCGTTCTGGAGCGCCGTGCGGGTGACCTTCTTCGGGTCGATGATGCCCGCCTCGATCATGTCGACGTACTGGTCACGCTCGACGTCGTAGCCGAAGGTCTTCTTCGGGTTCTTGCGGACCTCCTGGGCCACCAGGCTGCCCTCCATGCCGGCGTTGTTGACCAGCGTGCGGAGCGGCTCCTCGAGCGCCCGCTTGACGATGTTGATCCCGATCGGCATGTCGCCCTCGAGGCCCTCGATCTTGTCCAGCGACGGGATGCAGCGCAGCAGGGCCACGCCGCCGCCCGGGACGATGCCTTCCTCGACGGCCGCGCGGGTGGCGTGCAGAGCGTCCTCGACGCGGGCCTTCTTCTCCTTCATCTCGGTCTCAGTCGCGGCGCCGATGTTGATCACCGCCACACCGCCCGACAGCTTGGCCCGGCGTTCCTGGAGCTTCTCGCGGTCGTAGTCCGAGGTCGTCTCCTCGATCTGCCGCGTGAGCTGATCGATGCGCGCCTTGATGTCAGCCTTCTTGCCCGCACCTTGGATGATCGTCGTGTTGTCCTTGTCGATCTTGACGATCTTGGCCTTGCCGAGGTCGTTCAGGGTCGCGCTCTCCAGCTTGCGGCCCATCTCCTCGGAGATGACCATGCCGCCCGTGAGGATCGCGATGTCCTCGAGCATCGCCTTGCGCCGATCGCCGAAGCCCGGGGCCTTGACGGCGCAGCACTGCAGCGTGCCGCGCAGGCGGTTGACGACCAGGGTCGCCAGGGCCTCACCCTCGACGTCCTCGGAGAGGATCAAAATCGGCCGGCCGGCCTGGCTGGTCTGCTCGAGCACCGGCAACAGGTCCTTCAGGCTGGAGATCTTCTTGTCGTGCAGCAGGATGTGGGCGTCCTCCAGGACGACCTCCATGCTGTCCTTGTCGGTGATGAAGTAGGGCGAGAGGTAGCCGTTGTCGAACTGCATACCCTCGACGACTTCCAGGGTCGTGTCGGTCGACTTGGCCTCCTCGACGGTGATCGTGCCTTCCTTGCCGACCTTGTCCATCGCCTCGGCGATGATCTTGCCGATGGTGTTGTCCCCGTTGGCGGAGATCGTCGCGACCTGCTCGATCTGCGCGGTGTCGTTGACCTTCTTGGACATCTTCTCGAGCTCGGCTACAACCGTCTCGACCGCTCTGTCGATGCCACGCTTGATGTGCATCGGGTTGGCGCCGGCGGTGACGTTGCGCAGCCCCTCGCGGAAGATGCACTCGGCCAACAGCGTGGCCGTGGTGGTACCGTCACCGGCCACGTCGGAGGTCTTCGAAGCGACCTCGCGGACCATCTGGGCGCCCATGTTCTCCCAGGGGTCCTTCAGCGTGACTTCCTTCGCGACCGTCACGCCGTCCTTGGTGATCGTGGGCGAACCCCACTTTTTCTCGAGGACCACGTTGCGGCCGCGCGGCCCCAGCGTGACCTTGACGGCCCGACTCAGCATCTCGACGCCCACGAGGATCGAGCGCCGGGCTTCTTCCTGAAAAACGATCTGCTTCGCAGCCATTGCTTCAACCTCCCGTTCCGAACTTAGGCCTCGATAACCCCGAGAACGTCATCCTCACGCATGATGAGGTACTCATCGCCCATGAGCTTGACTTCCGTACCCGAGTACTTGCTGATCAGCACCCGATCGCCAACCGTCAGTTCGATCTTGTGGATCTTGCCGTCATCCGTCCGGCGCCCCGGCCCGAGCGCGATGACCTTGGCTTCCATCGGCTTTTCCTTGGCCGTGTCGGGGATGATGATGCCGCCGGCGGTGCGCTGCTCGGCGGTCTCTTCCATGCGCTGAACCAACACGCGGTCACCGAGGGGACGAATCTTAACCTTCATGGCCCTCTCCTCCAACGAAACCCGTGTTCCCTGCCTGGAAACCCGTGTTCCCTGCCTGCCGGCATGCCAGAAGCGCGGTACCCATGGCCGGCTCGTTCGTCACCCGCACCGCGGAGCGGGCACTTGCCTAGACTTGCACGATGTAGTGCGAAAATCGTGCCACAGAATGCCATTGTGACATTCAATATTCAACCGCGATTAAAACATGGTCTTACACGAGTTCTGCGGAAGGGCACTCACCTGGAGACCGGCCCTGCTGCCATTCTGGCCGCGAAATTGCTCCATTTCGAGACGGTGTTTTGTGCCAAACTGAAACGATTCGGGCTCGACCACCAGCTCAAGCGGCGCTACGGCGGGGGTGCGGGGTCCGGGTCTCCAGATTGACTGCCAATTTGGCAGCCATGATCGCCCTGCTCCTGCGATCGTCGACGTGGCATGCCAGCGGGAAGCGAATGCCTGTGCACCTCCTGCACCTGAAGTGTTACATTTCTGCGATTCGTAGGATCGCGGGCCACAGGTCAAGGAACAGGTCTCATGAACACGCGCCTGTCACCACGGGAGTTGGCTTACTGCGGCTTGTTCGGCGCGGCGGCCCTGCTCCTGCCGGTATTCTTCCACGTGGTCCACCTTGGGCACGTCTTCATGCCGATGTACTTGCCGCTGGTGACCCTGGCGTTCTTCGTGCGCCCGTGGGCAGTGGCCATCACGGCCCTGCTGACGCCCCTGCTCTCCGGGGCCGTGACAGGCATGCCACCCTTCTACCCGCCCGTCGCCGTCTTCATGGCCATCGAGCTCGCGATCATGGGGGCGCTGATCGCCGCCGCCGTGGGCCGCTGGCCCCAGGCAAACGCGTGGCTCATCCTGGTCCCGGTCCTGGCTTTCGGGCGGGTGCTGTACGTCGGCCTCGTGTACGGTTTCTCCCTGCTCATCGAGCTGCCCGCGGGCTTCATGGCCGGCCTATCCTTGCTCGGCGGATGGCCGGGGATCGTCCTGATGATCATGATCGTCCCCCCCATCGTCAGAGCTTGCCGGCAGAGCGCCCGGCTCGCACCCGTCCAGCGAGGGAGTCTCCCATGAACGCTAGCCTCAAGGCCGAGTTCTTCGATAGCATCGCCGAGCGGTGGGACGGCTGGGAAGATCTGCCGGTCCTGATGGAGAAGCTGCGCACCGGCCTGGACGAGCTCGGTCTCGGGAGTGACGAGACCGTTCTGGATGTCGGCTGCGGCACCGGCAATCTCACCCGAGCCCTGCTCGAGCGACTGTCGGCCGGTGGCCGTATCGTGGCCATCGATCTTTCCCCCCGCATGATCGCGACCGCCCGCCGCAAGGTGATCGACCCGCGGGTGACCTGGCACGTCTTGGACGCGCGGGGCCTGCCCTTCGCCGACGCGTCCTTCGACCGCGTGATCTGCTACTCGGTCTGGCCTCACTTCGACGACCCGCGGAGCGTGGCCAGCGAGCTGGGCCGCGTGCTGCGTCCCAGCGGCCGCCTGCACGTCTGGCACCTGATCTCGCGCGAGCGCGTCAATCAGGTCCACGCCGCCGCGGGCGAGGCCGTGCGTCACGACCTGCTGGCTCCCGCGGAAGAGACCGCGCATCTCCTGGCTGGATTGGACTTCAACGTCGTCACCACGATCGAGACGTCTGAGCGTTATCTGGTGACCGCTGTAAGAGCAGAGTTCTCAAAGCAGGACGGTGGATGACCGTGCGGATCTCCTGGCACACCATTTGGGGATGCGCCGGCGGCCCGGCGTCCCACCTTGCGCCGCAGACCCGCCTCGTCATGGGCGCCCTCATGTTCGCCGTGTGCATGGTGGCGCCGGTCACGACCCTGCCGGGCGCGCTCACCATCGTCGCCGGAGCGCTGGCGTGGCTCGCCGCTTGCCGGCCGCCAGGCAAGATCGCGGGCGCCGGCGCCCTGTTCGGGCTCGCGCTGTTTCTCCCCTACTTCCTCCTCACACCGCTCATTCGGCATGACCCGGCCCATGCCGAGTACGGTTGGGCGCGCTCGCTGGCGGTCCCCGGGAGTCTCGTTGCCCGGGGCCTGAGCGGCATGCTGGTCTCGCTCGGAACGATCACGATCCTGAGTCTCAGCGATCTGCGCGAGGGGCTGCTGCGTTTGCCCGTGCCGCGCGTGGTCGCGGCGGTCCTGCTGCAGATTCTCCATCAGGCCGCGACGCTCGTGAACGAGACCGGCCAGGTGGCATCGGCGATGGCGGTGCGCGGAGCAGCGAGCCGCCGGCGCACCGCCTGGCGAGTTCTGTCATCGCTCCCACAGGTCTGGCTGCCCCGCGTCATGATCCGGGCCGAGAGCGTCGCGGCCGCCATGGAGCTGCGCGGGTTCAGCGAAACCGAGCTGCGCCCCTTCCGGCCGGCCGCGCTGCGTACGCGCGACGGGCTCGCCCTGATCCTGGCCCTGGGTCTGCTCGGCCTGGCTGCAGCGCTGCGCTGGGGAGGCGGCCGATGATGGCGCCGGCGCTCACCTTTAGAGACGTCACCGTCCGCTACGAGTTGGGCGCCGCCCCGGCGATCAGGAACATCTCCTTCTCGCTTGCGCCGGGTGAGCGAGCCGCGCTCGTCGGGCTCAACGGATCAGGCAAGACGACCGTGCTGCTGAGCGCCGCCGGATTGGTGCCGCATACGGGTGAGATCCAGGTCGGCGGGATCACGGTGGCGCGTCGGACCCTGCCGGCGATCCGGGACCGGATCGGCTTCCTCTTCAACGTTCCCGAAAACCAGCTCCTCTTTCCCAAGGTGATCGAAGATGTGGCCTTCGGTCTCCTGCGCCGCGGGACGGCGCCGGGCGAGGCCTCCGCGCAAGCCCGAAGGGTCCTGGAGGCGCTCGGCGTGGCGGACCTGGCGGAGTCGCCGGTGCACCACCTTTCCCATGGGCAGAAGCAGCGCGTCGCCCTGGCCGGCGCGCTCATCACCGGCCCGCGCGTCCTGCTGCTCGACGAGCCCTCCGCCGGCCTCGACCCCCCCGGCCGGCGCAACCTCGGCGGGCTGCTGGGGGAATTCGATGCGGCGATGCTGGTCGCCACCCACGACTTCGACTTCGCCGCGCGGTTCTGCGAGCGGTTCATCATGCTCGCGCAAGGGCAGATCGTCCTCGATAGTCGCGTGGCTGCCGACGTGCTGCGCCGCTGGGAACCGAATGATTCGGGTACAGCCATGAATCAGGCCGACCGCCGTTCCCCGGCGCCGTCCCCCTGACCGGCCGCTCCCCGCCGGGGCGCCCACTTGACGATCGCCTGCTCCAGCGCATGCGCGCTCACGGGCTTGGTCAGGTAGTCATCCATGCCGGCCTGCAAGCCGCGATCCTGATCGCCCTGCATGGCGCTGGCGGTCAGCCCGATCACCGGCAGCCCCGGCCACCGTCCGCTCTGGCGGATGGCGCGCGTCGCCTCCAGCCCGTCCATCTCGGGCATGTGCACGTCCATCAGCACGAGGTCGTAGGGGTGGTCTTCCAACGCTCGCAGAGCCTGTGCGCCGGTGGACACGGCATCCGCCGCGAACCCCATCTTCTGCAGGAAGCGCAGCACCACCGTTTGGTTCACGGGGTTGTCCTCGGCTACCAGGATGCGGAGGCTGCCCCGGCGCGCGGCGGCCAGGCAACCCCCCGCCGGGGCGGCGGGCGGCCGCGTGGTCACTCCGGTCTCGGCGGCTGCGCCGGGATCGGCGGCCTCAGGCTGCGCGGCCGGAATCTGCTTCTTGAACACCGCGGTGAACCAGAAGGTCGATCCAACCCCGACTTCACTCTCCAGACCGATCGTCCCCCCCATCATGGCGGCCAGCTTTCTGCAGATCGCCAGCCCCAGACCGGTACCACCGTACCGCCGGGTCGTGGAGGCATCGGCCTGGGTGAACGCCTGGAAGAGCCGGGCCTGGCGATCGGCCGGGATGCCGATACCGGTGTCGGTGACCTCGAAGCGCACGGTCACGTCACCGCCGTTCTCGCCGTCGAGCGACACCCCGATCGTCACACTGCCGGCCTCGGTGAACTTGATGGCGTTGTTGACCAAGTTGACCAGGACCTGCCGCAGGCGCCCCGGGTCGCCCCGCACCTGCCGCGGTACGGCCGGATCGATCTGCTCGATCAGGGCGAGGTGCTTGTTCGCGGCGACCTTTGACAGCATGCGGATGACTTCGTCGACGACAGTCGCCAGATCGAGGTCGATCATCTCGAGGTCCAGCTTGCCGGCCTCGATCTTGGAGAAGTCGAGAATGTCGTTGATGACCTCCATGAGAACCTGGGTGCAGGTCGTGACCGTCTGGGCATATTCGCGCTGCTCCTCGGAGAGATCGGTGTCGAGCAGCAGGCTGGTCATCCCGACGATACCGTTGATCGGCGTGCGGATTTCGTGACTCATGTTGGCCAAGAACTCGCTCTTGGCCTTGTCCGCGGCTTCGGCCGTCTCTCTGGCCTGGCGCTGTTCTTCCTGCGCGCGCTGGCGTTCGGTCACGTCGCGCGTCACACCGCGGTAGCCCAGCAGTTCACCCTCCGGATTGAACACCGGGACACCGTTGGTTTCCCCGGTAATGATGCGGCCGTCGACGCGCACGATCCGGTACATGTACTCGCGGATGGCGGTGCGCCCCTCGAACGCTTCCTGGAAGCGCTGGCGGACTTCCTCGCGGGCCGCCGGATCGAGGAGCTCGAAGAACCTCCGTCCGATGATGTCGCCCGCGGGGCAGCCGAGCAAAGTCTCCACCACGTGGCTGCTGGAGGTGAAGCAACCGGCCCGGTCCACTTCCCAGATCCAGTCACCGCTGCTCTCGGCCACATCCCGGAATCGGCGGCGCTCTTCTTGGAGAACTTCAACCGACACGGTCGACTCCCGCAGGTCGCGGATCATGCGATTGAAGCCTTCCCCCAGTTGCTCGACCTCATCGTGGGACCGAATGGCCACCTGGACCGTAAGATCGCCAGCCGCGGCGCGTTGGGTCGCATCCAGCAGGCGGCGAATGTTGCCCACCAAGAAGTGCGTCAGAATGAAGATGAAGATGAAGATGCCCAACGAGGCCAGGCTGACGATCGCGGCAATACCCAGCCGAACGCGCGCGACCCGCGTCTCGATGCGCTCGGGCGAAAAGGCCAAGACGGCCTGCCCGATCTCGTGCAACCCGCGCTCATCTTCGGCCTCGAAGAGGCTCAACTCGGCCGCCAGCCCTTCGCGCTCCGTCCGAATGGGATAGGCCAGCAAGTAGACCGACCCGAACTCACCCAAGGCGCGGAGCGCAGGGCGGCCGCCGGCCTCCAGGGGCACGGGGAAGTCCGCTCGGATGGAGGGCAGGGCCAGCGCTCGCACGCGGGGGGAGCACCCCGAGATCAGCTCACCGTGCTGGTCGAACACGAGCGCGAAGAGAATGTCGCGTTCGCGCAGCACGCCGTCGATGACCTGATCGAGGGTGGCGGGATCCCGGATCAACAATCCGTACTCGGCGTTGAAGGCAAACGTCCGGCCGATGGTGTCGGCGCGTTCCAGTGCCCCCTCGTAGATCAGCTGCTCGCTCGCCCTCGAGAAATAGAACACGGTAAGGGCTGTCACAATCGGCAACACGACCAGGGCGAGCATGGCGGTCTTCGACCGAATGCCCAGATGCAGCCTGCCTGTCCTGATCTTGGCCATCACGTCCACCTAGTACACCACATCGCACTGGCCGCGCTTGGCCGCCGGCAATTCGATGCCGAGCGCCTGCGCCACGTGCTCGTTCCACGCAATGATCAGCCCGTTCGTGGGGACGTACCGCTGGGTCATGGGTCGCCGCAGAAGGATGTCGCCCGCCAGTGCGGCCGCCGTGGCTCCGTTCTGCCGATAGGACGCCGAGACCGAGATGAGCGCTCCGGCCTTCACATAGTTCGGCGAGAACGACCACACGGGAATCCGGGACCGCGCAAAGGACAAGAGGATCTTCGGGGTGGTCGCGGTCGTGTAGATCGACTTGTCCAGGATCATGAGGAACGCCTCGGCCTCCGACTGGGCTTCCGCCAGGGCCCGCTCCAGACCTTTCAGATCGGTCAAGGCAATGGGGATGATCTCGAGCTCGAGGCCCGGCCATCCCGACCGCAGCTCGCTCGCGATCGGGCTCTCGGAGCCCGCCATGGTGATGACCGCCACCTTCTTGACGGCCGGCAGGTACTCCTTGAAAACCGCTAGCTGCTTCTCGTAGGGCACGTGCAGGCAGGCCGCGTAGACGTTGGGGTCAAGGTCGGGATCGAGCGCAAACTCGTTCCGGGGGTCATACACCATCGCGATAATCAGTGGAATGTCCCGGACGCGGGGCGCCAGAACGCGGTACGCCTCGGTTCCCACCGTGAAGACGAGGGCCGTGCTACGCTCCCGCAGCTCGCTGATGATCCGCTCCCGGCCGGCGCGGTCATCCTCCAGGTCGTAGACGTCCACGGTCACCTTCAGGGGCAGAGCCCCAAGCCCCTCCTCAATGCCCGCGGCCGCTTCCTCGTAGGGCATCAAGCGCTGGCTGAGGACGATGGCCACGCGAACGGGCGCGGCGGCCAGGGCGTCGCCGGCAGGGGTGAGATGCGGCCAGAGGCCGAGCAGCAGCGGCAGCAGCGACCACGGCAGCGCGACCCGGGAAGAAGCCCGTCGCCGGTTCGTCGACCTCTGCGGGTCTGGTTTCTGGTGTGCGCGCCGGCCGCTCAACGCCATGGCTCCGATTCCAAGGCACGCGTCCTCCTGGCATCCCGCCGGAGAACCCCTGCGACCCTTAAGAATCGGTGAGGACGGGGCTTGCTTGACCCGCAACCGCCGGCAAGCCCGGGCGACCGCACGCAACCCCGGGCGACCCCGGGCGGCGCCTACTCCCCGGATTCGCCGCGATAGGCCTGCAGCTTGCGGTAGAGGGTCCGGACGCCGATGCCGAGCACACTGGCCGCCTTCTCGCGGTTCTCGCCGCACAGCTTCAGCGTTTGCAGGATGAGCTGGCGCTCTGCGGCCGCGAGGCTGGTGCCCAGCGGGAAGGCCATGACCTCATCGCGGGCTTGCTGCTCCCGGACGCTGGCCGGCAGGTCGTCGACCTCGATGGGCCGGTCACCCGCGGCGCTCGTGGCCAGCTCGCGCATCGCGTCCTTCAGTTCGCGCACGTTGCCCGGCCAGTCGCAGGCCCCCAGGTGGTCGAGCGCGGGCCGGGTGAGCGTCAGGGTCCGCCCGGTCTCCTCGGCCTGTTCGGCCAGGAAATGCCGGGCCAAGGCCGAGATGTCGCGCCGGCGGTAGCGCAGAGGCACGAGATCGATCCGGACTTCGGCCACCAGATCGACAAAGCCTTCGTGTAGAAGCCCGTTGCCCACGAGGGCGGCCGGGTCGCCCTCGGTCGCCGCCACGAGACGCGGATGGACTTCGACCGGCAGCCCCTCGATGTCAGGTCGCACTTGACCCGTGCGCAGCACCTCGGCGATGCGAGCCTGGAGCGCCACGGGCAGGGCCGCCACGTGGTCCAGATAGAGCGTCCCCGTCGACGCCGCCTCGAGCAGGCCGGCGCGCCGCACGCCATCCGCGCCGGCCGGCCGGCCGAACAGCTCGCGGGCCAGTTGGCGCGCCGGGAGGGCTGCGCAATCGACGCGCACGAGCGGGCCGTTATGGCGGGGACTGTGTTGGTGGAGGATTTCGGCCACCAGGTCCTTGCCGGTGCCCTCCTCCCCGACCAGCAGCACCCGGGTCTCGAGCGGCGCAACCTCGCGGAGTTGCGACCGCAGCCGCGCCATTGCCCCCGAGGTTCCCACCAGGTTCGGGAAGCCCAGCTTGCGGTCGAGGCGCTGACTGAGGCGCGAGATCTCCTCGAGCAGCCGCTGGCGTTCGCTCAGGCGCGCGAGCACGTGCGCGACCTTCTCGGGGTTGACCGGACTGCGCTGGAAGTCGATCACGCCGCGGAGCATGGCCCGCGTGGCGCGCTCTTCCTCATCGGGACGGATATCGGGACGGATGATGAGCACCGCGCCCAATTCGGGATTGCGTTGGCGGGCCAACTCGAGCAACGCCAGCCCATGGATGCGCGGCCCGGTCAGAGGCGAGATGAGGGCATCGACCTGCCGGCTGTCGAGGAGATTGACCGCCGCCTCCCGATCCCGCACCCAGACCACCTCGTGCCCCGCCAGCTCGAGGTGGGCGCGGAGTCGGTTCATCTCGGGCTCTTCCGGCGAAACCAGAAGCACCACCAGTGGCGGCGCGTTCGCATGACGGTCAGCGACCACGGGCTTCCCCCCGCTGAGAGATTTCGCGCGCCCGTCCGGCACGGGAGCAAAGCGGCGTTGCAATAAGCCCCGTTGGCCTTGCATTCGCGACGCCGCTCAGGACCCAGGACTGCCCCTCCCGAGGCGCCTGTCACCGGCACCCCGTCGGCCTACTCAATGCTAGGAAGGCACTTGGCCGCGGTCAAGCGGCCTTCAGGCACGCGCCTTGTACCTCCCCCCCGCGAACCAGCAGCCCTCCCGATGGCGCAGAACCCTGCTCCCCAAGGGAGCCTCCCAACGAAGGACGAATCCAGCCATGCCGACAGCGACACAGTCCATGATCCCGGCCGCGGCCGCGGGCGCCCGGCCCAACCGCAGACTCCCGGCCCGCGCTGTCGCGCTGACCGCGGCGCTGGCCGCGCTGGCGTTGACCGGCCCGGTCCGGGCCGACTTACCGGGGATGGGGTTTGTCCCGGTGGCGATCACCAGCACGCGCGCCCCGCTCGAAGCGATGCCGCTGGCTTCCGGCCATTCGGTTCGCGATCTGCGCACCGAGGGCGTCATCACCCCGGCCAAGCACCAGGGATCGTGCGGCGCCTGCTGGGCCTTTGCCGCCATCGCCTGCGTCGAGACAGCCTGCCTGCTGGGCAATCCATCGCTGAGTCCCGAGGCCTTCGACCTCTCCGAGCAGCAGCTCGTCTCCTGCGACACCGAGGTCTGGCAGCTCGAGTTCGGCACGACCTGCAACTACGGCTGTCAGGGCGGCAGCGCGGTGGCGTTTGAATTCATGCGCCAATACGGCATCGCCACCGAGGCGAGCTTCCCCTACAGCAGCGGCGGGGGGGGCAGCGGCACGTGTCCGGCTACTCCACTGGCCCCGTCCGGCTGCCAGGTGGTCGCCTGGGGTTTCGTGCGGCGAGATGCCGGCATTCCCACGGTCACTGAGATGAAGGGCGCGATCGAGGAATACGGACCCATCTGGGCGGGCTTCATCGTCTACGAGGACTTCATCAACGGCTCCGGGGGCGGCTTCTGGTACACCGCCGATCCGGGCAGCATCTATCGGCACATCTCGGGTAGCCGCGTAGGGGCCCACGCCGTGGCCGTGATCGGCTACAACGATCCGGAGGGTTACTGGATCGCGAAGAATAGCTGGGGCGCAACGGCAGGCCCCGATGGCGACGGCACGTTCCGCATCGCCTACGATGCCGCCTGCAGCTTTGGGCTGAACGCGGCCTGGGTCGAGGTCGAGTACTGCGGGGCTTTGTCGCCGGTCCAAGCCACCACCTGGGGTGGGCTGAAGGCGCTCTTCGCGGATCGCGATTGACGGCAGCGAGGATGCCGGAGAGGTACGTGATGGGTCCCGTGCGACGTCCCAGCGGACTGCGGTTCCTCGAGAACCTGGCCTACCTGGTGCCCAGCTACGAGGGCTACAAGCTCCCCGAGCGGCGCCGGGAAGAAGACTCGCGCCTGCGAGCCCTGGTGGCCGACAAGCTGCTCCACCTGCAAGGAGCGTTCGAGCAGATCCACGAGCGCTGGGCCGCAGATGAGGTCGGCGGGCTCCTCGAGCAACTCGAACGCCGCGCGCAGCGCCTGCAAACCATTGCCGAGGCGGTCCGCTATTCGCCTTACTCCTCGACCGGCTTCTTCGCCAACGACGCGGCGGCCGAGCAGCAGATCGAAAGCATCTTGGAAGCGGACTTGTTGATCCTCGAAGACCTCGACCGGGCCGAGGAGTACCTCGAACGCTGCTGTCTCACGGTGACCACCGCCCCACGCACCGCCAGAGCCTTCTTCCGCGCGGTCGACGAAGATCTGGGTCGCCTGGAGCGGCACTTGATCATGCGGGAGAAGATCCTGGCCAGCACCTAGCCGCGGGCCGGCCAGGACCGTTCGGGTTGGCAGTCGAACCTCACCGCCGGGCCCCGAGCAGGTCGGCCGGCGACCGGAGCCCCACAGCTACGAGTTGGCCACCGCCCTTGGAAGCACTTGCTGCACCGCCCGCAGCAGATCGTCGACGCCCTGCGAGCGCACCGCGTAGGCGTCCGCGACCCACGTCGTGAAATCGGATTCCATGCTGTAGGGTCGCGACGTGTTGAACACCAGCGAGGTCAGCAGCCCTTCCTCGAGCAGCCGCAGCGCGGCAGCCATGCCGCTGCCGCCTTCGGAGTCGGGATCGAGCACGACGCAATCCGGGCAGGCCTGGCGGGCCATCTCGATCAGACCCTGTGTGGACGCGGCCGTGAGGACCTCGTAGCCCTGGTCGTGGAGTGCTTGCTCATAGCCGTTCCTGAGAACGGGATGCTCCTCGATCACCAGGATTCTCGGCCCCATGTTCCGAGTCACCCCCTTCCGTGGAGGCGCCAGGAGGCCCTCACCCCTTCTCCGCGATGTACCCCGCCCCCCTCCTGACCGCCTGCTCGTTGAGCGGGATCAGCTTCTTCTTGGCGATGAAGCTGCCCAGGTGCGATACGACCTCTTCAACCTTGAACAAGCCGGTCTTGGCGGCCATGGCGCCGAACATGACCATGTTGGCAGCCTTGGTGTTGCCCAACGCATCCGCCAGCTCGGTCGCCGGTACGCCCACGGCGTCAATATCCGTTCTCTCCGGTTTCCGGTCAATGATGGAGCTGTTGTAGAAGATGGTGCCCCCGGGGCGCACATCCTTCTCGAACTTGGCGAGGGACGGCAGGTTGAAGGCCACCAGGATGTCGATATCCGCCACGATCGGCGACCCGATCTGGTCGACGGCCACCTTGACGCTGCAATTGGCTGTCCCGCCGCGCATCTCGGGTCCGTAGGAGGGCAGCCAGGAGACATGGTAGCCCAGCTCCATCCCTACGCTGGCGATCCCGATCCCCAGCAGCAGGACGCCCTGGCCGCCAAAACCCGCCACCTTGATCTCGGGATCACGGTACTTCTCGGCCACATGCTCCATCGTGACCGGCCGGCCGTCGCCGCTGTCCACCCCTGGGGGGGGAACATCGAGGATCTCATGGACACCGGTGGTGATCTCTTGGCGGGGCTCCAGCGACCGGCCCTCGACTTCCGCTCCCCGATCACGCAAGCAACCGAGCGGAAAGACCGGCTCCATGTGCTCCTTGATCCAGTTGCGCCCCTCGGAGGGCGGATTGACCCCCCAGCCGGTCGGGCAGGGTGAGAGCACCTCGACCAAGGAAAACCCTTTGCCCTCGACCTGGTATTGGAGGGCCTTGCGGATCGCCTTGCGGGCCTTCGCGTTGGTGGCCGGGCTCTGCAGCGAGACGCGCTCGATGTAGATGGGCGCCTCGATCGCATTGATCAGCTCGGCGACCTTGATCGGGTGACCCTCGTTGGCGGGATTGCGCCCATAGGGCGTCGTCGTGGTTTTCTGGCCGTCGAGCGTGGTCGGGGCCATCTGCCCGCCGGTCATGCCGTAGATCGCATTGTTCACGAAGACCACCGTGAGATTCTCGCCGCGGTTGGCGGCGTGGACAATCTCGGCTGTGCCGATCGCCGCCAGATCGCCATCGCCCTGGTAGGAGATCGCGATCATGTCGGGCCGCGAGCGCTTGACGCCGGTGGCGACCGCCGGCGCCCGCCCGTGCGCCGCCTGGATGTTGCACATGTCGAAGTAGTAGTAGGCGAAGACGCTGCAGCCCACCGGGCTGACAAAGGCCACCCGGTCCTGGATGCCCAGATCCTCGATCGCCTCGGCGATCATCTTGTGGATGTTGCCGTGGCCGCAGCCCGGGCAATAGTGGATGACGGTCTTCTCGGATCCCGGCTTGCGCTTGTAGACCTCACAAAAGGCCTTGGACTTCTGAAACTTGACCTGCATCACCACCCCCTAGGCCTGAAGCTGCCGCGCGCGGGCCGTCTTGGACTCCGCCAGCCGCTTGATCGCCGCCACCGTCTCGTTCACCGACATGATATTCCCGCCCATGCGGTTGTAGAACTCGACCGGCTTGCGGCCCAATACCGCCAGCCGGACGTCCTTGACCATCTGGCCATCGTTCAGCTCGGAGGCGATGAAGCACTTGACCCCCGGCCGGTCGGCCAGTTCGGCCAGGCGCTTCTCCGGGAAGGGCCAGAGCGTGATCGGGCGCAACAACCCCACCTTGTGCCCTTCCTTGCGCAGAGTCTCTACCGCCGAGCGCAGGATGCGCGCCACGATTCCGAAGCCAAGCGTGATGACTTCGGCGTCCTCGACCAGGTATTCCTCGAAGCGCACCTCGTCGGCAGCGATGCGCGCATACTTCTCCTGGAGATGGCGGTTGTGCGCCTCGAGCTCATCGCCATCAAGGAAGATCGAGGAGATCAGGTTGTCGTTGAAGTGCGGCCCCGCGCCCAGCGCCCAGGGCTTCTCGGGCAGCGCGGAGATGTGATCCGGGAACTCCACCGGCTCCTTCATCTGACCGATCGCGCCGTCCGTGAGGATGTAGACGGGGTTGCGGTAGCGGTCGGCCAGTTCGAAGGCCAAGATGGCCAGATCGCACATCTCCTGCACTGAATTGGGCGCCAGCACGATGCACTTGTAGCTGCCGTGGCCGCCGCCCCAGACGATCTGGTGATAGTCGCCCTGCTCGGGCGCGATGTTGCCCAGCCCCGGCCCGCCGCGGTCCACCGAGACGATCAGACACGGCAACTGGGCGCCGGCCATGTAGGACACGCCCTCTTGCTTCAGGCTGATCCCCGGACCGGATGAGGCGGTCATGACACGCACGCCCGCGCCCGCCGCGCCGTAGACCATGTTGATCGCCGCCACCTCGCTCTCGGCTTGCAGGAACTGGCCACCGACCAGCGGCATGTACTGGGCCGCCGTCTCGGCAATCTCACTGGCGGGGGTGATCGGGTAGCCGAAATAGACGCGGCAGCCCGCCAGAATGGCGCCCCGGACCACCGCCTCGTTACCCTTCAAGAGAACCTTGGCCATCGAGCCCTCCCCTTGCTGCGAACGCCTGCGAATCGTCGTCGCCGCCCGCAAGCGCTCCCTAGTCACCCTCTTCCAACGTGTAGACCGTGATCGCGCCGGGCTCCGGACAGGCATAGAAGCAGATGCCGCAGGCGATGCACCCTTCTCCCAGGTACTCAGCCGGGTGATAGCCCATCGGGTTCAGCCGAGTGGAAAGCTGCAGGACGTGCCGCGGGCAATCGGCCACGCAGCATCCACATCCCTTGCATTCGACTTCTCGGATCTTGACCATGCCGCGGGTCTTGGCGGCCGGCTTGCTCGGCGTTGCTTGCGCTGCCATGCGGTGTTCCCCCTGTGGACTGTGACCCCGGGCGGCGAGCGGGCAACGATGCCCCTCGCAAGCGCGTGGCCCGGGGGAAATGGTGACCAAGCGAACAGCAGAGCATACGGAATCCACCCGGGCGGGTCAACCCCAGCTCGCTACTCGATGCGCAGCAGCAGGGTGCGGTCCAGGAGGCGACCGTCGCGGCGGATCAGGGCCCAATAGCAGCCCGACGGGGCCGGCCGGCCATCGGCAAGCCCGTTCCAGCCCGCGCCGCCCCGGGCCAGGTCGATCCACTGGGCGTGCACGCGGCGGCCGTCGAGGGTGACGATTTCCATCACGGCCGCGCCCGACGCACCCGCCTGCCAGCAGATCGTCACGGCACCCGGCGCCGGATTGGGCGCCGCGCGCAGCCCGAGCCCGCCCGCCGGCCGGGGGCCCTGCGCGCCGGCAGCCGCGGTGGCCACATCGATCGCGATCCAGTGCTGCGCCCAGTGGGTCGCCCCTTCCAGAAACCCGGCCACGACGGCCTGGGGTCCACCGGGAGGGTTGGCCGCCTGAAAGTCCCAGTAGAGCTGATCGGCCTCGGGGGTCAGGCTCGGATCGGGCAGCCCGGTCAGCGGTCCCGGGGCGTCCGGCGGCAGCACCGGCAGGACGATCTCTCCCGCCCCGCTGGCCGGAGCATAGATCCGCCAGGCCTTGGTGATCACGCCCGCCTCACCCGGCAGGGGCCGCAGGCCGACCACCGACCGGGTCCAGGTGGGTGGCGGGCTCACCCCCGGCGTGGTCGGGTCGCTCCAGGAGAGCGTCCGACCTTCCTGGACGAGATCCGGGATCGACATCCAGGTCGCGAAGGTCTCGGTGTGGGGCAGCGTGAAACCGTCGCGCTGCATGATGCCCGCGCCAAACTGCCCCAGGCCGGAGCCATCACCGTAGCGCCCGACGGCCACGTTGACGGCATCGCTCAGATCGCCGCTCGGCGCCCGCGAGGCAAGCAGGAAAGAGGAGACGCTATCGATGCCGGCCTCGTTGGCCGCGTAGGATACGATGACCTCGCCGGCCGCCGACGGGATGCGCGCGCCCGAAACCGCGTCGATCACCGCCCCGGCCGGCACGCCGCTGAAGACCGTCGTCAGGTTCTGGGTCAGATTGAGATCCGAGTTGATGGTGAGGTTCATCGGACCGGCGACGTAGATGTCGCGCTCCACCCCCACTTCACGGATCTGGATGTCATCCATCGTGGCCCCCGCCAGGAGCGCCTCGAGCGAGATGCGCCCGGCCACGGACACGAAGGTCGTGGCGCGCTGGCCCGGCACGTCAAGGCGCCAGGGTGACTTCTGGAAGTGATAGATGTAGAGCTCGACCTGGTCGGGGGCGTAGGAGTTCTCGGGCAGCTCGATCTCGCCAATGAAGGGCAGCGTCAGCGTTTCCATGCCGAAGCTGAACGGCAGTCGGTCGCCGAGGACGAAGTCGCTGGCGGTGACCGCCGGCAAGATCAGGGCGACATCGAGGTTGCCATCGTTGTTGGTGATGGCGATGTTCTGCACCGTGCCCTCGACGCGCGTCTCGGTGCCCGCCATGGTGGAATCGAGGACCGCGGGGTAGAGCGGCAGTCCGATCGCGTCCTGGGCCGCCTGGTAAACGGTGGTGTGACCGTAAGCGGCGGATGCGGCGGTCACGGTCTGGGGTCCGGTCAAGGCTGGATCGGAGAAGGTGATCGAGCCCTGGGCATCGGTCCAGCCATAATTGCCCGCGAAGGGATGGCCCGCGGACGGACCCACCATGACGAAGGCGCCGCCGAGCGCCTGGCCCGTCTGGCCGTCGGTGACCGTCACCGCGAGTTGATCGGCCCCGGCCCCACCGGCGACACCGAGACCCAGCGCCAACCAGCCCGCGAGCCGGCCGGCGCCCCGGAGCCTGCAACGCCCGATGCGATCCATGCTGCCTCCTGTGCCGGACCGGGCGATGCCCGGACCTGGCCTGCGCCTGTGGACCCCGGCGCGATAGGGTCCCCATCGGCCGGGCTACCCCGATTCTAGCACATGCCCCCCGCCTACCCCCGGCGCGTTGACCGCGCCCCGCGACAGGGTCTAGGCTGCGGGTTCGCGCCCCTTGTTGCACCGCCTGGGTGCCCCGAGGGCGAAAGGAGGTGGTGGGACGTGAGTCGCTGGCAAACCTGGTGGGCCGCCACCCGTCTGCCCTTTGCCTTTCCGGCCTCGATCGTCCCGGCGCTGCTGGGTGGATTGGTCGCGGTGATTCACGCGGGCGTTCGGCTGAACGTTCTGCATTACGCCCTCACGGTCGTGGCGGCGGCCAGCGTGCACGCCGGCGCGAATCTGCTCAGCGATGTCTTCGACTACCGCAAGGGCGTCGATCGCGCCGACCTCGAGGGCACCTCGCGCGGGATGATCGTCGGCGGGCTCATGTCGGCCAAGGCCGTGCTCATCGAGGCGATCGTCTGCTGGACCATCGCCGCGCTGCTCGGGATCTACTTTCTGGCCACGGTCGGTCCGGTCCTGCTACCGCTTCTGGCGATCGGCTTGCTCCTGGGCGCCGGGTACACCGCCTCACCCACGGAGCTCAAGTACCGGGCCCTGGGAGATGTGTCGGTCTTCCTGGCATTCGGCATCGGCATCACGCTGGGTAGCTACGCCGTGCAGACCGGGCGTCTCGCCTGGGTCCCCGTGTTCTACGGTTTGCCGGTCGGCCTGCTCATCTGGGCCATCCTGCATGCCAACAACATGCGCGACGTCGAGACCGACCGCGACGTGGCGATCAAGACGCTGGCGATGGTGCTGGGACCCGCGGGCGCGCGCACGCTGTACGTGGTTCTGATCGCCCTGGCCTACGGCCTGCTGATCGTCCTGGTCGCCCTAGGCTGGGTCGTCCCCACGGCGCTGCTGCCGCTCATCAGCTTGCCGCTGGCGATCAGGGCCATTCGTCAGCTCTTCTCGGGCCGGGGCGAGGGCCTCAGCCTCGGCGCGAGCGGCGGGGCCTCGGGACAGCGCCACGGCGGCGTCATCAATCTGGACATGCGGACCGCCCAGCTGCAGATGGCCTTCGGCTTGCTGCTTCTGGTCGGCCTGCTCGCGGCCCTGGTGACCTAGACCTGGTCCTGACAGGGCCTCGGGCCTCAAGGAGTCGTGTTCATGGATCAGCATTCCCATCGGCGCTCGCAATCTGGTGGTGGCTGTCGGCCGAGCGGCGACTGTGCCGGCCGGGTTCGGGTCTGGCCGCTGGCGGTCCTGCTCGTCGTGGCGATCGCGCTGCTGCTCATCACCCTGCATCCCTGGTCGCGACCGCGCGCCCCGCAGGTGCTCCTGGTGGGCATCGACGGCGCGGACTGGCGGCCCATCCGCGCGCTGCTGGCGGCGGGCGAGCTGCCCAACCTCGCCCAGCTGATCCAGGAGGGCGCCCACGGGCCGCTGTGGGGTGTGCCGCCGCTGACCGCGCCCGTCGGCTGGACGACCGTCGCCACGGGCAAGGGGCCCGATCAGCACGGCGTGCTCGATGCCACCCTGCCCGACCCCCGGACGGGACAGCCCGTCGTGGTGATGAGCGGCATGCGCCAGAGCAAGACCTTCTGGGAGATCTTCGCCGACCACGGCCTGCCGGTGGGCGTGGTCGGATGGTGGGCCACGGGACCCGCGGAGCCCATCGAGGGGATCGTGGTCTCCGATCGGGCCCTGCGCCACGCGCTGCTCGCCGACCCGCCCACCGCCGAGGGCGCCGTGCATCCGGCCGAGCGCGCCGCGGAGTTTCTGGCCCGGCGCGATCGCGTGGCGGCGCCGTCCTACAGAATCATGCAACGCTTCATGGACGTGACGGAGGCCGAGGTCGACGCGGCGCGCGACGACGACCCCAGCGACCCGGTGGCCGCGCTGCGCCGCCTGTATCGGGGCATGCGCGCCGCCGCCGACATCGCCCTGCACATCCAACGCCGGGATCGGCCGGACATCCTGGTGGTTTACTTCGAGGGGGTGGACACCGCCAGCCACTACTTCGGCGCCTTCGCGGATGCGGACGATGCCCCGGCGTCGGGGGCAGGGCAGCCCAAGTTCGGCCGCACGCTGCGCGAGGTCTACCGGTTCCAGGATGAATTGCTGGGCGAGTTGTTGGCGCTCACCGGCGAGGCCACCACGGTGATCGTCGCCTCGGCCTATGGCTTCCGGCCTGGGGCCCAGCCCGCGGCCGGCGCGGCCTGGATGAGCGACCCCATCGCAGCGGCCCGAGACCACCGCGCCGAAGGCATCCTGCTGATGAAGGGCCCCCGGATCCGTCACCGCGCGAGCGAGAGCGATCCAGCGGCCGTCACCGACCGGGCCACCGTGTTCGACATCGCCCCGACGCTGCTCGCCTTGCTCAACCTGCCCGTCCCCCAGGACATGGAGGGCCGGGTGTTGACCGAAGTGCTGGCCGAAGACTTCGGCGAACCGTCGTCGATCTCCACCTACGAAAACGAGGCCTGGGTCCAGCAGCGCGCCGCCGCGCGTCCTGACTACCGTGGACTCGACGAACCGACCCGGGCACGGCTGCGCTCGCTCGGCTACTTCGGGATCGATGACCCATCCGGCGTCTTCTCATTGCAGGGTCGTGAGAGCCTGGCCGAGTACTTCGCCGCCCGCGGGGATCACGAGCAGGCGCAGCAGGAGCTGGAAGCGGTCATCGCGATCGCCCCGCAGATGCCCGGGCCCTACGTGCGCCTCGGTCTGACCCACATGGCGCAGAAGAAGTTCGCCACCGCGCGCTCGTGGTTCGAGCAGGCGCTGGCGCTCGATCCCAGGCTCGTCGCGGCCCGCATGAACCTGGCCTATACGTTCCGAGAACTGCGCGAGCCGCTGAAGGCCATCGCCACGCTCGAGGAGGGCGCGCGGCTGCACCCCGACCACGCCGGCCTGCGAGTCAATCTGGGCATGCTCTACAAGGAGATCAACGATCTACCAGGGGCCACGCGGCTGTTCGAAGAGGCCCTGCGCATCAGCCCCGATCACCAGCCGGCTCACGCGCAGCTCGCCCTGATGCTCGAACGGCGCGGCGACCTGGAGGGCGCGCTCGCCCACTGGCAGGAGGCGCTGCGGCTGCGGCCGGGCGATCGCCTGGCGCGCGAGCACGTGACCCTCGTCGAGCAGCGGCTGGGTCGGGCGCCGAGCCAAATCGACGCCCCCGCAACCTCTGGAGGTCAGGAGGGCTGATGGTCACGATCATCGGCGTGATGGGGCCGTCGGCGTGCGACGCGCCCACCTACGAGAAGGCGCGCGTCACGGGGCGGCTGCTGGCCGAGGCGGGGTACGCCTTGCTGTGCGGCGGAGGCACCGGCGCCATGGAGGGCGCGGCGCGCGGCGCCCGCGAGGCCGGCGGGCTCACGATCGGCGTCCTGCCGGGCAGCGATGCGCGCGAGAGCCCGCCCAACCCGTACATCGAGATCCCGATCTTCACGGGCATCTCGCACGCCCGCAACCTGATCAACGTGCTCTCCTCGCGCGCGGTCATCGCGATCGGCGGCGCGCACGGCACGCTCTCCGAAATCGCCCTGGCGATCAAGAGCGGCGTCCCGGTCGTGCTGCTCGATTCCTGGCGCTGCGAGAGCCCGGATCTGGCGCCGTCACCCCTGGTGCACACGGTGCCGAGCCCCGCGGAGGCGGTGGCGACCGTGCGTCGCCTGGTGGGACCGCCGGAGGGCGCCGATTGAGCCGGGGTGCCGGTCGCGCTTGAGGAGCGGGCCGATACCCCCTGACAACCCCGATAGGAGAGACGGCATGTCGCCTGAAACGTGGTACGACCCCACCCGGGTCGGCGCCCCGCTCGTTCTCTTGTTGCTCTTCTCCACCGTGGTCCTCTTGATGATCCGGCTTTCGCGGCAAGGGCGCGGGATGTTCATCCGCCGCATCGCCGGCATCCAGGCGATGGAGGAAGCGGTGGGCCGCGCGACCGAGTTGGGTCGCAAGGTCTTCTACCTGCCGGGCGCCGGCAGCGTCGACGACATCCAGACGATCGCCAGCCTGGCGGTGCTGCGCCACGTGGCCACCCTGACCGCGCGCTACGGGGTCGACTTCTTCGTGCCGAACAAGGACCCGCTCGCCTTCGCCGCGGCGCGCGAGACGGTGCAGGAGGCGTACCTTCAGGCGGGCCGGCCCGACCTCTTCACCGGCGAGATCGTGCAGTATGTCACCTACGACCAGTTCGCCTACACCGCCTCGGTGACCGGCATGATGGTGCGCGAGCGGCCGGCGGCGAACTTCCTGGTCGGGGCCTACCATGCCGAATCGCTGCTGCTGGCCGAGACCGGGCAGACGACCGGGGCGATCCAGATCGCGGGGACGGCCGAGGTCGCGCAGCTCCCCTTCTTCGCGGTGGTCTGCGACTACACGCTCATGGGCGAGGAGTTGTTCGCGGCGGGCGCCTTCCTGTCGCGCGAGCCGGCCATGCTCGGCAGCATCAAGGGCCAGGACTACGTCAAGGCTGCGCTGATGGCGTTCATCGTCTGCGGCGTCGTGCTGGAGGTCTTCGGCGTGCATTGGCTGCACGATTTCATGACGCTCGGCAACGGGCACTAGGGAGGCGGTGCAAGCTATGTTCTGGAAGCTCCGGTTGCCGTTGATCCTGACCTTCTGCGTGGGGCTCGTGCCGATCGTGACGTTCTTCCTGACCGAGAAGGTCCCGGGGGTCTCGTTCGTGCGCGACAAGGTCGAGCAGTACATGGTGATCATCGCCGGCTTCGCGCTGCTCTTGGGCGTCGTCAACGTCACCCAGAGCAACATCCGCAAGATCGAGAAGCGCAAGCCCGGTTGGCCGTTCGCGGTCAGCCTGCTGGCGGGTCTCTTCGTGATGGGCACGATGGGCATCCTGAGCGCCGTGCGCGTCGGTCCGTTTCAGGGCCTGCTCACCACGGCGGATGGGACCGTGACGCCCTTCTATTGGATGACGCGCAGCTTCTTCAGCCCGCTGCAGGCGGCGATGTTCAGCCTGCTCGCCTTCTACGTCGCCTCGGCCGCCTTCCGCGCCTTCCGCGTCCGCAACGTCGAGGCGTCCATCCTGATGATCGCCGCGTTCCTGGTGATGCTGGGCCGCACGCCGCTGGGCGAGTACGCCTTCGGGTGGATCCGCGGCGGTGAGCTCTGGCTGCCCGGGCTGACCGACTGGATCATGGCGGTGCCCAACACGGCCGCCCAGCGCGGCATCATCATCGGGGCGGCGCTGGGCGGGGCGAGCATGTCGCTGCGGGTCATCTTGGGCATCGAACGCTCGTACCTGGGCGCGAAGCACTAAGGGAGCTGGAGGTCGCTGGTGAGACTGGAGAGCTTGATCAACCTGGATCGGCGGATCGTCTATCTGCTGATCGCGATCGGCACGCTCCTGCCGGTGCTCATGCCGATCGGTTTCCGGGTGACGACGACGGCACCGGTCGAAGCGATGTTCGAGAAGATCGAGAGCTTGGGGCCGGAAGATGTCGTCATGATCTCCTTCGACTACGGCCCCACGACGGCGCCCGAAAACACGCCCATGGCCGAGGCGGCCCTGCGCCACTGCTTCGCCCGCCACGTCAAGGTCGTCGTGCTGGCCCTCTTCCCAATTGGCGGCATCACCATGGCGGGCGAAGTGCTCGCCACCGTCGCCCCCGAGTTCCCCGACCTGGTCTACGGCCGCGACTACGTGCTGCTCGGCTACAAGGACGGCGCCCAGGCCGCGATGAAGCAGATGGGCGTGGGCATCGCCAACGTCTTCCCCCGCGACAATGCCGGCACGCCGCTCGAGGAGCTGCCGCTGATGCAGAAGGTGCAGACCTACGCCGACGTGGACCTGGTCATCACCTATGCGACCAATATCATCGGGGACTACTGGGCCAACCTGGTCAACGCCCAGTTTGGCGTCCCCGTGGCGATCGGCTGCACCGCTGTCTCGGCGCCCAAGTTCTACGCCTTCTACGACTCGCGCCAGATCATCGGTCTCCTGGGTGGCCTGAAGGGCGCGTCCGAATACGAGCATCTGATCGTCAGCCACTATCCGGAGCTGCGACCGGCCTACAGCCAGGCGGGCATCTACAACGCCATGCGGGGCATGGACGCGCAAACGGTCGATCACGCCATCATCATGGTCTTCATCCTGTTCGGCAATATCGTCTACTTCCTGATCCTGCGGCGTGACCGCCGGGCCAGCAGGAGGAGCGCATGACGGAAGTCATTGGAACGTGGATCGGGGCTTTCCTGACGCTGTGCATCTTCAGTTTCTTGTACAAGGATAACCCCTTCTTCCGCTTCGCCGAGAGCCTGTTCGCGGGGGTGTCGCTCGGCTACTACATCGGCACGGTGTCGACGAACACGCTGGGGCCCAACCTCATCCGACCGCTGGCCAGCGACTTTGGAGGCAACGCCCACCTGCTGATTCCGCTGCTGCTCGGGCTCAATCTCTACACGCGCTACGTCCCGCGGATCACCTGGCTCTCCCGCTTGTCGCTGGCGGTCTACATCGCCTACTTCGCCGGGATCAACATGGTGCAGAAACTCCAAGGCGAGGTCGTGCCGCAGGTGGGCTCGACGATCGTGCACCCAATCGGCGGGAGTTTCACGCCGCTGGACAACCTGATCATGATCATCGGGGTGCTCTCGGTGCTGGTCTACTTCTACTTCTCGATGGAGCATCGCGGGGCGGTGGGCGCGGTCTCGCGCCTGGGCATCTGGTTCCTGATGCTCGGTTTCGGCGCGGCCTTCGGTTACACGGTGATGGGGCGCATCTCGCTCCTGATCGGCCGGATGAACTACCTGTTCCTCGACGTCGTGCGCATCACCGGGCAGGCCTTGTAGCGTGGGACATTTCCGCCGCACCCGGCGGCAGCGATCAGCGCCGGCCATGCCCGCCGCACCCGGCGGCAGCGATCAGCGCCGGCTCGCGGGCAGGTCCCCAGCGGTCAGCGCCGATCCGCGGGCAACTCCACGCAACGCAGGTTGCGCTCCGCTTCCCCGCAACAGAAGTGCCAGTCGGCGTGGTGCACGCGGCCGGCGAGCTCGGGCAGCATCCAGGCGGACTGCCGGAGGTGCTTGTCGTCGCCCGGACTGAACCTCGGCGTGGTCATCGAGTCGCGGGTAACCTCGGCGCCGTGGCGGTCGCGGAGCACGTAGACGAGCCACCCGCCGAACGTCTCCGTCCCCTGCGTGTGGCGCACGCGCGCCTTCCACTCCCATTCGAGGAGCGAGTCACCGCGCGCGCCTTTCGTGCGCCGGACGAAGCGGAAGGCGTGATCGAGCAGGCCGCCGGGGTCGCCGGCCGAGGAGTGGATGGCGGTCGCGTACTCGCGCCAGGCCGACGGCAACCGCGAGGGGGCGGCCGCCTGGCGCTGGATGGGAAGGCAGGCGATGCCGAGCAGCACCAGGGTCGCCAGCACGGCCGCGGCGCGTCGTCCGCGCCCGGCGCGGCTGCAGGACACGGTTCCGGTCTTCATGGGGATTCCTCCACGCCCGAGCGCCTCCGGCGACATCCGCTTCACCGTCCAACCCCGGGTCGCCGGAGATAGCGCCATTCCTTGTGCACGTTCTTGGCCATCACCTGGATGTTGGCATCCGAAGCGCTGTAGTACGGCTCCTGGATGGGGGTGCCCAGACCGCCCATTGGGTGCACGACCTCCTCCTCTATGTCGCAGTCCATCTTGACGTGCATCCACTCATGATAGATCAGATTGACCAGAAGCGCCCCCACATTGTTCTCACCGAACCCCTGCGAGATCCGGTCGGGCCAGACTTCGCAGATCACCGTCCGGCGGTCGGGGCGCAGGAGCGTCGCCCCCCCCGCGATGGGCGTGCCGTCGGGGTTCGTGATCGTTTGCCAGGCCGACGTACCCCGCAGGGCGGTCTGGCTCCAAAGACACAGGTACACCATGAGCTCAGTAGGCGTCTCTCCGGATCCGGATCATCGCGTCGACCTCTCAGTCGGCCTCGGTCGTCTCTCGCAACCCGATCTCGGCGCCGCCGGGCGGAAGATCCGCGACGCGCAGCCGGCCGTCCTCATCGGCTCGGCCCTCCAGCGTGCTCCACGGGCAGTGCAGCGTGCAGGGCACATCGACTAAGGGCCGGCCGTCGTGCTCGTAGACGAGGCGCAGATGCAGCGTGTCGCGGTAGCGGAGCGGCCCGTCGCCCGTCACGCGGCGCCCGGCGGCGGCGGATCCGTGGTGACAGGGACACCATCCACATCCTGAGTGACCGCGAACGTCATTTCCCGCCTGGCTGGGAGGCCGGGCGCCTCCAGGAGCATCCGGCGCTCGTGTCCGATCCCCGCGGGCCGCTCCTGCTCCTCCCAGCTCGCGGTCCAGGGCAGCGCGGAGGGCATCGCCGGCAGCGGAGTACGGCGCCAGCAGGCGCGGTTGTACAGCGTGCAGCTCTCGGGCTCGCAGGCGGCCACGTGGCAAGGCGGCACCGGAACGTCGGTGGCGTCGAAGTAGAGGATCTCCACCCGCCGGTTGGTCTGACTGCGGTAATTGTCCAGGTCCGCGGCCTCGATCGGGTGGTGCTCGCCGCACCCCCCATAGGGCTGATCGGACTTCACGAAGCACAGGCGCGCGCGGGCGCCGCCGAATTGCCGGCCCGGTCGTTCTGGTTATAGCTCTGTTGGAAAGCGCGGGTCGACCGCCCCAGGCTTCCGGAATTGGCCTCCAGGCCGCAGGGCCAGCCGAAGCGCTGCTCGACCCAGTTGAGGACCTGCTCCTTGTCGCCCGAGACGAACCGGGCCCGCGCGGTGTGGCGGAACGTCTCCCGGTCGCCGATGAGCATCGCGTGAACCATCTGGGCGCGCAGTCGGGATAGCCGCACGTTGTAGTCCGCGGCGCCGCTCGTGTCGGTGTGGCCGGCGATCAGGATCTTCTTGCCCGGATGTTCCTCGACGTAGCGCAGGCAGGCGGCCACGAAGCCCGCCTGCGGCTCCTCGGACTCGGACGACGCCCCCTGGCTGCCAGCGGGGATCGCCCGCGCCTCCTGAGGGAGGGGCGGCGTACCTTGGCCCGGAGATTCCGCCAGCGGCCGGCCGGCGTCAACCGGCTTGCGCGCGCACGTTCACCGCGTCAAGGCGCGGATGATGGCGGCAAAGCCCGGATAGGCCGCCAGCAGCACGGCGCGGTCACCATCCTCGTAGTCCTGGTACTCGAAGCCCGGGGCGACGGTCGTCCCCAAGAGCGCCCACGCGCCGCCCGCGACGAGCCGTGCGCCTTGCCAGACACCCCGCGGCACGACCACCTGCGGCCGCTGTCCCGCCGTCACATCGGCACCCAGAAGCAGCGTGCGCCCCGAGCCATCGGGCGCGAGGCAAAGCATCTCGACCGGATCGCCCAGGTAGAAGTGGAAGATCTCGTCGCTCGCCAGTCGGTGCAGCGGCGAGCAGGTGTCAGGCGTGAGCAGGTAGTAGATCGCCGTCCCGAAGCAGCGTGCGTCGCCATAGCGCTCGGGCAGTCCGCCGGGCGCCACGCGCTCGGTCGCGCGGTAGGTTTCGGCGAAGAAGCCGCCCTCGCGGGGATGGGGCTCGAGTCCGAGCAGCGCGATGATCTCCTCGGCGGTCAGCATGCTCTGTCCCCCGCGCCGCCGGGCGCGATCACCCCCGCACCCGTGCGGCCGCTGCCCCCACCCCCGCGATCGAGCCTGCGCAGGGCCTCTTCGACCGGCGGAAAGCCCGGCCGCAGCACCCGGGCCCGCTCGAGCCAGATCGCCGCCGCGTCCAGGTCGGCCAACCGCAGGTAGGTCAGACCCAGGTTGAAGGCCGGCTCGAAGAAGCCCGGATCGAGCCGGGCGGCGCGCAGCAGCGGGGCCAGGGCTTCGCTCGCGCGACCCGCCTCCCGGAGCGCCACGCCCAGGTTGTTGAGGATCCAGGGATCGTCCGGACGCAGCGCGACCGCGCGCTCGAAGGCCGCGATCGAGCTCAGCAGCTCAGACGACTCGAAGAGCGCCTCCCCCAGGCCGGCCCAAGCGTCGGACAGGTCGGCCCGGGCTCGCAGCGCCTGCCGGTAGTGCCCAATCGCTGCCGCCGGGCGCCCCTGGAGCACGGCCCAATCGCCCGCCAGGGTCGCCAGCGCGGGCCGTTCCTGGCCGAATCGCCAGGCGCCCTGGAGATCATCCGCCGCGCTCGCCATCCCTTCGGCGAGCGCCGGGCCCAGGCCGGCGGCTGGTGGCGTCGCCCCCGGACCCGCGGCTTGCATCGCGGCGTCGCCGCGCAGCGCGGCCAGAGTCGTCGCCGCGCGGTGGCGCAGAAAGTCGCCCGGCCTCACGCCCACGGCCAGGGCCGCCGCGCACACCTGGGCCGCAGCCCGCGGTCCCTGCAGCTCCTCGGTGACCACGAGCAGGCGCTCCCAGTAGGCCGCATTCATCGGTTCGTCGCGCAGCAGCCCGCGCAGGTCATCGCCGCTTTCCATCCCACTGGACACCTGGCAGCGCGCCCACCGCAACCGCTGCGGCAGCGCTGGCGAGCTTCGCCCGGGCGTCTTGGCCAGGGCGTCGGTCGCCGCCATCGCCACCGCGGCGCTGGCCGTGGCGGGCGCAGCGGAGGGCAGGAGCCCCTCTCGCCTGCAGCGCTCGCGACGCACATCCTCCTCGATGCGCCGTACCTCACCGTGCAGGTCGCGCCACCCGCCCGCGCCGCCGCCACCCTCCAGCAACGCCGCGGGCCTGCGCCCCAACAGCACGGCCGAGAGAACAACAAACGCGAGGAACGCGATCAGGAGCAGATCATCCGGATGGCGTCGCCTGAGCACGATGCCGGCGCTCGCCAGCCCCAACAGCCCCGCCGCCACCCAGTAGCCGGTGCCCAGCGGCAGCAGCAACCCCGCCAACCCGTAGGACGCCAGCACGCAGGCCGCCACGAGCCGGCGAGCCCGCACCTCTCCCAGCAGCGTCGCCCACGTGTGCACCCCCATGGCGGCATCGCCGCGCACGTCTTTGAGGTCCTTGGCGGGGAACCCCAGCATCACCCCCAGAACGACGAGCAGGGCGATGCGCCGGGGAAAGACGATCGGTGTCATCTCCTGGCCAAAAAGCGCGAAGCCGCTCCACAGCGACAGCAGGGACAAAACCCCCAATGCCAGCGTCGCCACCAGCGGCCAACGCTTCAGGCGCAGGGGGGGTGTCGAGTAGAGATACGCCAGCAGCAGACACGCCACCATCAACAGGAAGGTGGGATACCCCACCATCAGGGCCAGCCAGCCGGCCACGGCGGCGCAGGCCCAGGCGAATGCTCGCGCCCGGCGGTCATCGACCAGCCCGGTGACGAGGGGTCGGCCGGGGTCGTTGATGGCGTCCGCCGCACGGTCGTGCCGGTCGTTCCACAGGAGCGCCGCGCCGTAGGCCGAGACCATCGCCGCCCACAGAACCGCCAGCGCGGCCCAGTCGGTCGGGTTGTGAAAGGCGTACGGAAGATGGTCCTTGTACAACCACCACCCCAGGAACGCTCCCGCCGGCACGAGGCCGGTGTAATGCGCAAGGCGCGGCCCGCTCATGGCCCGCACGAAGCCGCGCCAGCGCCGCGGATCGAGGCGCCAGCAAAACGCCACCAGCAGGGGTATCACCGGCAAGGCCAGCGCGACGGCGTGCCGCCGGCTCTCGTCCGCCAGGAGCCCGAAGCCGCGGAACACCTCTCGGTAGGCGGCCCCGGGATCGCCCGCGCCCGCGGCGTGCGGCGGCGATGTCAGTTGGGCGAACCAGGCTGGCCACGCCCCCAGCGCCGCGCAGCCCAGGAACAGGCCCGCCCCGGCCAGCACGCCCCCCGCCACACTTCGGAGCCCGATGGCGGGCCGGGCGCCACGCGCGGCAACCGCTCCCCCGCGGGACGACCCGTTGCGCTCCGCAATCGCCGCCCCGGCATAGATCGCTGCGAGCAGGCAGGCCAGCACGATCTCGACGCGCTGGCCCGGCGAGACCTCGTTCAGCGCGGCCGACGGATTCCAGAAGCGCTGCAGGGTCGAACCCCATCCGGGCAGGTAGGCCAGGTCATAGCCGCGGCCGCCCGTGACGATCGCATCGATGACCGGGGCGACCAGCAGCAGCGCGAAGCCGCTGGACACCACCGCCGCCACCGCCGTCAGCGCCCGCCGCGTGACCAGGTGCAGCCAGAGCGCGGCGATGAAGAAGACGCCCAGGTAGAACAGCGGGAAATGGAGGAAGACCATGGGTGCCGAGATCTGGCTGCGCCAATCGAAGCCCAGCACGTGCGGCTGCTCGAGCACGCCCTCGACGAGATTGCGCGCCAGGATCCACACCGCCAGGAGCACGAACCAGCGCCACTCGCTGGCGCCCGTGCGCTCCAGGCTGGCGAAGAGGCGCGCCAGGCCCGGCGGCGCGTCCTGGGGCGTGCGCGACGATCGGTCCAACGCGCCTCCGTGCCGGTGTGGCTCGCCGGGTTAACGCATCACGACCAGTCGGGCGCCGGTGGTCTCGGCCCCCATGCGCAGCCGCGCGAAGTAGACGCCATCGGCCGCCGGAAGACGCCGGTCGTCGAGGCCATCCCAGGTAATCCGGTAGACACCGCCCCGCTGGCCCTTGTCGACCAACTGGCGGACCACCCGACCGGTGGCATCCACGACGTCCAGGATCACCGGCCCCACATAGGCGCTCGGGACCGCATACTCGAGCTGCATCAGGCCCGCGCTGGGGTTAGGGGATGCCTCCACCCAGGCGGTGCGCGGCGCCGCCAGGCGCTCGCCCGTCGCGGAAAAGCCCCCCGGCGGCCAGTCGCCGAACGCGCCGTTGATCACGACGGCGAAGGGCTGGGGGCCGTGCGGCACGTTGTAGCCGCGCACTTCGAGCGTGTAGGCGCCCGGCGGGGTTGAGCTCAACCGCACGCCCTCCTCGACATTGAGCCGGTCGTGCGAGCCGCCCGGCGCGGAGAAGCCCCCGCTGAAGACGTTGCCCTTGTACTGCGCGCCCCCCGGCGCGGTCAGGACCACGTCGAGATCGTTGACCAGCTTGACACCGCTCCCCGAGGTCCCCGGGTAGTCGGTCCACACGACGGCCACGACCAGCGGCTCGCCGGTGGCATCGACGTCGAAGGTGCGCGACCAGGTCTGGCCCGTGGTGAGCCCGGGCGCAACCTGCTCCACGATCACCTCGCGCGTATCGCCGTCGAAGTACATCGCGTTGTCCAGCAGCACGCGCCCCCAACCCTCGTTGTTGTTGGGAATGTCGCCGGTGGCCATGTCGGACGTGCTCGCCACGACCATCGCCTTGACCGTGGCCGCCCAGGGGAAGAACCCGTCGCCCCCCGCCTCGCCATCGGGATAGAAGCCGGCGCAGAAGTACTGCTGGAGATTGAGGGCCATGCCCGAAACACACGGGGTCGCCATCGAGGTGCCCTGGAACGGGCTGCTCGCCGTCTGGCAGGTGGGGCTGGGCGGATTGCCCGGATTGTTGTCGACCGAGGTGATGTAAGTCGGTGACTCGCCGCCGGGGGCGGTCACCGTCGGCTTGGTGCGCCCGTCGCTGGCCGGCCCGCGGCTCGAGTAGCTGGCCATGGTGTTCTGCTCAGGCGCCTGACGGCACGCCCCGACGGTGATGCAGTTCTTGGCGGTGCCGGGTGAGCCCACCGTGCTCGCGCTGGGGCCCGAGTTGCCGGCCGCGAAGCAGACCAGGTACTCGGGGTAGTTCCACATCGCGTTGTCGACATCGACGCAGTAGCCGTCGTAGGCATTGGAGGTGCTGCCCCAGCTATTCTGGTGCACCCGCGCGCCGAGGTTATAGCTGGCTGTGAAAGCGGCCGAGAGACTGCTGGGCACGGCAATCGTGCCCAGATTGCACGCGCTCCAGTCGTCGGCGCCCACGTCCTGCACGGTGAACTTGGCCTTGTACGCCATGCCGTTGTAGTTGTGGTTGCCCGGGTTGATGTAGGACTGATCGCCGCACATCGTGCCGGCCACGTGCGACCCGTGGCCCGTGTCGCAGCCGTCGTAGGCCACGCCGCCGCCGAAGATCGAGTAGTCGATCACCTTGCGGTGGCTCGGGCCCGGCTGCGCGTTGCCCGTCTCGCGGAACCAGCAGCTGTTGTAATCGACGCCGCTGTCCATGATCGTGGCCAACATGCCTTCGCCGTTGATGCCCTGGTCCCACAGCGGCGTCCAGCCACTGACGTTCGACTGGGTCACCCACTTGGTGACGTTATTCATGGTGAGGAACTCAGGCTGCTCTTCGATCCACCAGGTGTCGTTCAGCCGGGCAATCGCCGGCACGAGATCGGGCAGAGCGCGCACGAGCAGCCTCAGGGAGAAACCGTCGTCGGTGCGGTCCAGCACCTCGCCCCCGAGCGCCTCAATCCGCGTGGCCACGCCGTCGAGATCGCGAAAGACCCGCACCAGGAGCATCAGGTGGTCGTCCGCCTGACGTGGCGGCGACACAAACGTCTGCGTGCCGATCGCGGGGCTGATCTTGTAGGCTGGGCGGAAGGGGCCGATCCACGCGACATCCGCCCGCGCGGACAAGCGCTCGCGGGCACCTGGCTCCAGCCCCACCAAGAACGCTGACTCAGGCAGGTAACCGTACAGGCGAGCTCCAGCCGATTCGAGAGCCTCGCGCCACGCATCCGTGACCGGCCCAGTGGCCTGCACGACGAAGTACACGCCTTCCCCTTGGGAGCCCTCCACCGCCTCCAGGTCCGCCGGCACGGTCGGCTCGCCGGCCTGGGGATCGAACCGGTAGGCTTCCAGCTCGATCACCGCTGTCCTGCCCGTCCCGGGTGACAGCAGCAGGAACGCAGCGGCAAACCCAAGTAGATGCGCGGTCTTCACAATCCACCTCCTCCTGCAGCCCGTCAGCGGTGAACGGCACGATGCGCTGGTCAGCACGGATCAACCACTGATAGGATTGTATACAGGTGAACGGCTCGGGTCAATGCGCAGGCGCCGCCTCGCGCTGCTATCGGTGGGCGCAGCTTGGCACCGACCGATTCACCGTCGATCCGAGCGAACGTCGCTATCAGCCCGCGCGAACAAAGGAGGGACACCAATGAGATCGTTCGTGCTCGCCACACTGGCATTGCTCTTCGCCCCCCACGCCGCCTCCGCCGACCTCTGGGTTGTCGATCCCGGCGGGGGTGGCCACTTCACCACCATTCAAGCGGCGATCGCTGCCGCCACCACCGGAGACGAAATCGTCGTCAACCCGGGGCAGTACGTCGAGAACCTCGACTTCCTCGGCAAGGATCTCTGGCTGCACAGCGCGGCGGGGCCCGCAGGCACGGTCATCGATGGGAGCCAGGGTGTCCCGGAGAACCGCACCTGCGTGAGCTTTCAGTCCGGTGAGACGCCGGCCGCGACCCTGGAGGGGTTCACCATCACCGGAGGCCAGGGAACTCCTGACTATCTGCGCGGCGGCGGCATTCGCTGCATCGGTGCTTCTCCGTCCATCCGCGGGTGTTGGATCACCGCTAACAACGCCGATCATGGCGCGGGGCTCTATATCGACGACGCGAGCCCGCTCATCGAGGCGTGCGAGTTCCGCCACAACGTCGCGACGCGCTACGGCGGTGCCATCAACGGGTCGGGCGCCCCGACCATTGCCCAATGCCTCTTCCATTCCAATTACGCGGGTGAAAGAGGCGGGGCGATCGCATCGGGAACGATGGAGGGCGTCATCTGGGCTTGCCGATTCGTGAACAACTTGGCCCTCCTCGACGGCGGCGCGATCGAACTGGCCTACAGTGCCGCGCCCCATATCCTCAACTGCACGTTCCTGGGCAACAAGGCGATGACGGTTCATGGGGGGGCCATACGCACCTACATTCCCAGTCCGCTCATCGAGGGTTGCCTGTTCGCCGACAACTGGGCCGCCCAAGATGGGGGCGCTGTCATGACCCACGGTGGCCAAGGAGCCAACATCGTGAGCTGCACCTTCCACGCGAACGGCGCCGGTCGCCTGGGCGGCAACGTCGCCATCCACGATGGCGGGCAGGTCGCCCACAGCATCATCGCGGCAGCCACCGAGGGCGGCGGCCTCTTCTGCGACGGCGGCGTGTTCCTCGCATGCTTGGATGCCTGGGACAACGCCGGTGGCAATTACGTGGGCATCCCGGACCCCACCGGCACCAACGGAAATATCGCGGCCGACCCGATCTTCTGTGATGTCGCTGCCCAGGACTTCTCCATTCGGGAAGATTCCCCTTGCGCACCGCAGCAGAATCCGACGTGTGGCCTGGTCGGGGCGCTGGGCGTGGGCTGCACGGTGCCCACACCGACGGTCTCAGCGACATGGGGGCAGATCAAGAGCCTCTACGCGCGCTAGCGCAAGAACGCTCGAGCGCGCGGCTTGATCCGCCTGGGGCCGTGGGGTAGGTTTTGCTTCCCCCTGCTGCCCGCGGGGGAGTACGTCCCGTTTCTGGAAACCCGGGGAACTGCATGGCAGGGCCAAGGTCAGCCGCGCGCATTCCAGGGGTGGGTGCGCCCGCTCGCCCGGGCGAGCCAGTCCGCGGTCTTTGTCCCCTCTGCGCCCGCACGGAACTCGAGCGCGTGCCCTTCCGCTACGACTTCCAGCAGCGTTTCTTGTACGGCGTGAGATGCTCGGCCTGCAAGCTCGTCTTTCTTCACCCACCCCTCAGCGACGAGGAAATCCGCGGTCTCTATGCCGAGGCGTACTTCACAGAGTGCAGTGACAGGATCGGCGCTCACGGCCGGCGCGCCTACATGGAAGACGCCGAGCGGGCACTGGCGCGCCACAGGCGCAAGGCGGCGCAGCTCGACCGCCTCCTGCGCCGCCAGCGGCCGGGACGGGGTCGCCTGCTGGAAGTGGGGTGCGGCCCGGGGTTCCTCCTCGCTCAGCTGCAACAACTGGGCTGGCAGGTGAACGGCCTGGAGATCTCCGACTTTGCCGCTCAGCACGCCCGGGAAAAGCTGGGATTGGCGGTCTCCGTGGGATCGCTCGACGATGCAACTCACCCTCCGGAGACGTTCCACGCGGCCTATCTGGGGGATGTTCTCGAGCACCTGCCCCGCCCCCTCCAGTCGCTCCAAGCCATCCGCACTTGGCTCAAGCCGGGCGGCGCGCTGGTCGTGGAAGTCCCATCCACCATGAATGCCCCTTCGGCGCGGATCGGCATGTGGGTCTACCGCCAGCGAGGGGCTTTCAAGACGCTGCGCATTCCGCCCTATCACCTCTGCGAGTACGTACCCGACACGCTCCGAACCATGCTGACCGCGGCCGGCTTCGCTGTCGTCGCCCTGCGGCAGTCGGCGGTGCCCCTGCGGCGGATGGCCCTGCGAGGATCTGGCGTCGAGAATGTTGGGAAGGCTGCGCTGCAAGTGGTCGCGCACGTGACCACGCGCTTACTGAATCGCGGTGGCGACCGGCTACTGGCCCTGGCCGTGACCCCCCGCGACCCGGCAGCTTCAGGAGATCCGGCGCGCGAGGTGCGGGAGCCGCCGGACTGAATCGGGTGCTAGCCGAAGAGCTCCCGCTCGACCAGCTCACAGATGACGTGGCCGGCGAGGATGTGCCCCTCCTGAATGCGCGGGGTGAGGTCCGAGTCGATCCGCAGGGCAAAGTCGGCCAGGCGGGCCAACTCACTCTCCTGGCGCCCGGTGAATCCGATCGTGATCATGCCGATCTGCTTGGCCAGGCGCGTGGCCTCCAAGACATTGGCCGAACTGCCGCTGGTCGAGATGGCGAAGGCCACGTCGCCGCGAGCGCCGACCCCCGGCAACTGCCGGGCAAAGACGTGCTCGAAACCGTAGTCGTTGCCGATCGCCGTCAGGGCGCTCGAATTGGTGGACAACGATAGCGCGGGCAGCGCGGGTCGATCGAGATAGAACCGGCCCGACAGCTCGGCGGCCATATGCTGTGCGTCGGCGGCCGACCCGCCGTTGCCGAAGAAGACCACCTTGCCCCCACCGCGGATGCAATCGATCACGACGCGCGCCATTTCGACCAAGAGGTCGGCCTGGGTCAGAAGGCTCTCCTTGACCCGGATGCTGTCGCGGATCCGGTCCTGCACGAGTTCTCGCATGGTGTTCCCTTCCCTCTGCTAGGGGGTCGCTCCACCGGGCTGCCCGCCCAGTTCGAGCACGGCTCGCATGAGCGGTTCCCAGGAGTACTTGACCTTCTCCCGGCGCACGCCCTCTCTCAGCTTCTCCTCCAGGCCCTGCTGGTAGAAGCGCACGACCGCATCTCCCAGGGCTTCCGGATCACCCGGTGGCACTACCAGCCCGGTCTCGCCGTCCAGAACCGCGGCGGCGAGGCCGCCGACATCCGTGCAGATCACCGGCGAATCGAGCTGATAGGCGATCTGGACGATCCCGCTCTGGGTGGCGCTGTGGTACGGGAGCACGGCCGCGTCGCACGCGGAGAAGTAGAGCGCGACGCGGTCCTCGGGAATGTAGTCGGCATCGAAGCGCACGGCGTCGACCAAGCCCAGGTCCGCGACCAAGGCGCGGTACTCGCGCTCCCGCGCGTAGAACTCGCCGGCCACGAACAACCTGACCGGCAGGCGCCGCCGAATCGCCGGCAACGCGCGCAGCATCAGGTCGAGCCCCTTGTATTCCCGGATGTATCCGAAGAAAAGGAGCCAGGGACCGTCACCCAAGTTCAGGCGGCGGCGAGCCTCGGTCTTGTCCATCCGATCGCCGAAGACATTGTAGATCGGATGTTCCACCAGACGCCAGTTCGCGCCCGGCTTCAATTTCAGCAGATCGTCCCGCACCCGCTCCGACATCGTCACGAAGCCGTCCACGGGCCCGATGGCATAGCGTGTCAAGGCGACATCCAGGGGCCGACGCTCATGGGGGATGATGTTGTCGCAGATGAAGACGATCCGGGCACGGGTGCGGCGCTTGATCAGTCGCGACACCGTTCCGAAGGCAGGCGCGAAGAAGGGCATCCAGTACTTGTAGATCACCACGTCCGGATCGATGGCAGCCACGCGGCGGGCCGTTCGCCACCAGGACGGGGGGCTGATCGAATCGAGCACCGGTTCGGCCGGATAGCGCACCGCCGCGCACGACTCCTCATCGGTCACGTACTGGGTCTTACCGGGAAAGAGGAGATCCGGGTACTGCCGCGTGAAGGACAGAAAGGTGACCTGATGCTCCCGCTCCAGGGCGCGTGACAGAATGGCGTTGAAGTGCGCCAGGCCCCCGCGCATGGGATAGCAGGTGCCGATGTAGACGATCTTCATCTCAGCGTGCCTGCCAGACCTGCAACCCGTGGTCCTCGAAGGCGAAGCGCACCGGGTGGCCTCCCCGGCGGGTCATCTCGCTGGCGATCCGATGGCGCTGCTCGGCCGGGCAGTAGATCAGCAGGTGCCCACCGCCGCCGGCCCCCAGGATCTTGCCCCCCAGGGCGCCCGCTTCCAGGGCCGCATTGTAGAGGTCATCGATCGCGTTGTTGGTGATCGCCGCCGCGAGCTGTTTCTTCGTCTCCCAGGCTTCGTGCAACATCCGGCCGAACTCCTCGAGCCGGCTCTGCAGCAGCAAGTTCTTCAGGGCCGTCGTCAGTCGTTTCAGCTCATCCAGGCCCTTCACCGCGTCCACCTCGCCCCGCCGGTAGCGATCCATCTGCGTATCGACGATCCCCGCCGAGGTGCGCGTGCTGCCGGTGAAGATCAGCAGGAGGTGATACTCCAGTTCGTTGATCGTGTCGCGGGGAATCCTCAGGGGGTTGACCACGGTGTGGTCAGCAAAGAACTCGATGAAGTTGAAGCCCCCGAAGGTCGCGGCATACTGGTCCTGGCGACCGCCGCTGAGGCGAACGTCCAGGCGCTCGATCTTGTAGGTGGTCTCGGCCAGCTCGTAGCTGGTCAGGGGAATCCCCAGCCATTGCGCCATGGCGCCCACCAGGGTCGCCACCATGGTGGAGGAGGATCCCAGCCCGCTGCCTGGCGGGGCATCACTGTGGGTCAGCACTTCGACGCCCGAGGGCAGCCCCCCGACCAAGTGGTGAAAGTAGTTGACGACGCCCTTGGCCAGGTCCAGCTCCCCATCGAAGGTCAAGGCTCCCAGGGCATAGGTACGCTGGAGGCCGTAATCCAGGGAGGTCAGGACGATCTCGGGCCGCGCGCAGGGCGTCACGCTGGCCCAGGCGTACTGGTCAATCGTCGAGGAGAGGACGCAGCCACCCTTCTCTTCCGGATAGGGTGACACATCCGTCCCGCCCCCGCAGAAGCTGACCCTCAAGGGGGCCTTCGCGCGAAAGGTCATCCTCCCTCCCTGCGACACCTGATCCACGCACTGTGTACGGGAAAATCCAGCCTGGCACAAGTCCGAGCGCAAGAGCCGTCCGCGCCAGAGCATCCGCGCGGTATGGTCTCAGCGGCCAGGGGCCATACGCCGCGAGGGGCGGCGTCAAGTCCCGGTGAGGTTAGCCGGGCGAGCGGGGAAACTCCCCCTGGGCCGCCTGCAGCCGCTCGGGGGTCCCGATGTCGCGGAAGAAGGCGTCGGTAATGAGAACGGGGGTCGGTTCGCGGACAATCCAGGCTGGCAACACATCCCGCTCGAGACTGCACGGGACCGCGCGGGGCAGCGCTTCGGCGATGAAGCGTTGGTGCAGAGCATACACACCGGCATTCACCCACCTGGCACCGGTCAAGCCCTTCTCGACAAAGCCCACGACCTGGTCGCCCTCCACCAGGAGACCGCCGTAGTCGGCAGCGTCGGCGACCTCCACCGCCGTCAGGCACAGCGCCGCGCCTCGCGCGCGCCGCAGGTCCAGGACAGCTCGAAAGTCCACCTCGCAGTACGAGTCCCCGTTGAGCAAGAGCGCCTCGTCATCCACCGCCTCCGCCGCGGCCGCCAGCGCCCCACCGGTCCCCAAGGGCGTCGGCTCAGGGTGAAAGCTGAGCTCCATCGAGAGAAGGAATTCCGCGCGGGCGTCATGGCGCTCGCTGAGCAAAGTTCTTTCGAACTCGCCGGCGCGATGCCCGGTGAGGAAGATGACGCGGCGGAAGCCCTGGGCGCTCAAGGCCGCCAGTGTGTAAAGGATGAACGGCCGCCCCGCCACCGCGGCGAGGGGTTTGGGCCCCGGCGTCGCGCCGCCCAAGCGCATACCCCTCCCGCCCGCCAGGACGAGAACCGGGATCTGAGCCGGTTGCATGTGGCCCTCGATCGCCCGCGCGCGGCGAGGCTGGCTAGAGCATCTCCTTCAGCCGCAGCATCAGGTCTACCACGCGGCAGGAGTAACCCCATTCGTTGTCGTACCAGGAGATCGTCTTGAGCAGGCGGCCGCCCTGGACCTCGGTCGACAGCGCATCGAAGATCGAGGAATGCGAGTTGCCGATGACGTCGCTCGAAACGATCGGCTCGTCACAGTACTCGAGAATCCGCTTGAGCGGACCCGCGGCCGCGCGCCGCACGGCGGCATTGACCGCTTCGACCGAGACCTCCTTTTCCATCTCGGTCACGAGATCGACCGTCGAGCCGTCCGGCACCGGCACGCGCATCGCGATTCCGTCCAGGCGCCCCTTGAGCGCTGGCAGCACCTTGCCGACCGCCCGGGCCGCCCCGGTCGTGGTCGGGATGATGTTCTCCGCCGCGGCGCGCGAGCGGCGCAGATCCTTGTGCGGCACGTCGGCCAGGCGCTGGTCATTCGTGTAGGCATGCACCGTGGTCATGAAGCCCTTGACGATGCCGAAATTCTCCTGCAACACCTTCGCCAGCGGCGCCAGGCAGTTCGTGGTGCACGAGGCGTTCGAGATGATCTGGTGCTCGGGCTTGAGCACATCGTCGTTGACGCCCAGAACCACTGTGGCGTCGATCTCGTCCTGGGACGGCACCGTCAGAATCACCTTCTTCGCGCCCGCCCCGATGTGCTGAGCGATCTGCTCCCGCTTGCGGAACCGGCCGGTCGCCTCCACAACCACATCGACCTTCAGGTCCCGCCAGGGCAAGTGCGGCAGTTCCTTGATGGCCGTCATGCGGATGTTGTGGTGATTCACCTTGAAGTGGTCGCCCTCCAGGCCCATCTCACCCTTGAAGGTGCCCATGACGGTGTCGTACTTGAAGAGGTAGACCAGGCCCTGATTGTTGGCGATGTCGTTGATCGCCGCCACCTCGATATCCTTGCGTTCGCTCAGGATGCGGAGCACCGTGCGCCCGATCCGTCCGAATCCGTTGATGGCTACGCGCATCGCGATACCTCCTGTCTCTGCTACCACCACTGGGCGACCTTCTGGATCAGTTCTATGACGCGGGTCGCGTAGCCCCATCCGTTGTCGTACCAGGTGAGGGTTTTCAGCATGTTGTCACCGATGACCGCCGTGGAAAGCGAATCGAAGATGGCCGAATGCTGGTTGCCGATCACGTCACTCGAGACGATCGGCTGGTCGCAGTACTCGACGATCCGTTTGTAGCGTTCGCTCTGGGCGGCACTCCACACGAGGTTGTTGACGCCCTCGGCGGTAACATTGCGCTCCATCAGCGTCACCAGATCGACCACGCTGCCGTCGGGCACCGGCACGTTCATGGCGATGCCCTGCATCTTGCCCTTCATCTCGGGCAGGATCTGCTCGACCGCCATCGGCGCCCAGGTCGTGGCCGGGATGATGTTCTCGGCCGCGGCGCGCGAGCGGCGCAGCTCATCGTGCGGGACGTCGGCCAGCCGCTGGTCGTTGGTGTAGGCGTGGACCGTGGTCATGAAGGCGTGGCGGATCCCCAGACCATCGTTGAGGATCTTGACGATCGGCGCCAGGGCATTGGCGGTGCAGGAGCCGTTGGAGATCAACCGATGCTCGGGCTTGAGCATGTCGTCGTTGACGCTCGACACCATGGTGAGGTCCACATCCTCCTGCTGGCGCGGCGGCACGGTCAGGATCACCTTCTGCGCGCCGGCCTCGAGATGGCGCAGCAATTGCTGGCGCGTCCGAAACTTGCCGGTCGCCTCGACGACGATCTGGACACCGTACTGCGCCCAGGGCACATCGCCGGGCTCCTTGCCGTCCAACATGCGGATCTGCTTGCCGGCGATATACATGTTGCCGTCCGAAACGGTGAACGGCACCTTGAATTCCCCGTGGACGGTGTCGAAGCGCAGCAGGTACTCGAGCCCCTTCGGGTCCGCGATGTCGCTGATGACCGTGATGTCGATGTCCGGGATCCCGCGCGAGATGCGGAAGATGTTGCGGCCGATGCGCCCGAAGCCCATCAGGCCTACGCGTAGACTCATGGGAAGACCTCCCTGTGGCTTGTTCGCCCCCATCCTTGAGCAGCCCCGCCGGCTGGACGATAATAGTCACGTCCGCAGGCCTCGGGACCCGCAGCGCTCGCTCAGGTGTTCCATGCAGGCCGCGGGTCATGCCAACGCCAGGCCCATGGCATTGAAGATCGGACAGCCGCAGGGGGATCTTAGCATCGACCCCGCTCGGGGTGAAGCCGCGGATGAGTCGGGGATGAATCGGGGATGGATCGCGGATGAATCGCGGATGAATCCGGCTGGGCGCGCGGCGTGGGGAGTTCCAGCCCGCGACCCGGCGGGCACCGGGGCCCGTCGGCCACAAGAGCACAAGAGGGGGGATAAGCGCATGAGGGTTTCGTTCAAGATCTGGACGCGCGTGGGGGGCGGCCCCCCCCCGATCCGGGGCTCCGCCAAGTCGCTCAGCAGGTTCCTCGCCCGGCCGGGTGGATGGCTGCTGGTGCCGGTGCTCCTGGCGACGGTCGCCGGTTCGGCCCAGGGCGCCGAGTGGACCCCATTGCGGCGTTCGGTCGTCGATCTGGAGGTGTTCCGATCGGCCGGCGCGGCCGGGGACCGCGCGTATGGGTTTGCGCTGGCAGGGGTGCCGGGCATCGTCACCTGCCACCGCGCGGTCGCCGGAGCGGAGCGCATCCGGGTCCGAACCGCGGACGGGGCCGCTTTCGAGGTTACCGAATTCGTGGCGGACGACCCGGTCCTCGACCTGACCATTCTGCGCAGCCCGCAGCAGCTTCCCCTGCTCGAACGTGGCACACACAACATGCTGGCGCCCAATCAGTCGGCGTTCGTCATCCTCCCACCCTCGGTGACGCACATGGATGCCTACCGAGTGAAGCTGGTCAACGTCATCGAAGCGGCCGGCGTGGGTGAACTGGTGTTGCTCTGGGGCGACATTTCGACCGGACTGCCGGTCGCCGATTCGCTGGGCAAGGTCATGGGCGTCATCGAGGCGATCCGCGAAGAATCGCTCTTCGCCGTGGCGGCGGTGCCGATCGGCCGCCTGGACGATCTCATGGCCCGGCCCGACAGGGGTGGGCCGCTCAGCGCGCTCAGCCAGGTTTCGGTCGCCCCCTGGACCCAACCCGACCAGCCCGAGGGTGCGCAGGTGCTGGGGGCGGCCTTGTGCCGGACCCAGCGGTTCTCGATCGGCCTGCCCCTGCTGACGAGGGCCCTGCAGCAGAGGCCCGACCTGCTCGAGGCCAAGCTCGAGCTGGGCATTGCCTACCACTCCCAGCGGGAATTCGCGGAGGCCGAGCGGCTCTACCGGGAGATCCTGGCCCGGAAGCCGGACTACGCCCGGGCCCAGGTTTTCCTGGGCTCCTCGTACTTCGCCCAGGGGCAGTACGAGAACGCCAAGAAACACTATCAGTTGGCCCTGGATCAAGACCCGGACAATGCCATTGCGCTGGTCAATGTCGGGGGGGTGCTCTTCCAAACCGGTGACCAGGCGGGCGCCGAGAAGGCGTTCCAACACGCCGTGACGGTCGCGCCCGACCTGGGGCTGGCCCACTACAACCTGGGGATGCTCTATTTCGCTCAGGGCCGCGCAGATGAATTGCAGCAGGTTGTGGATCTTCTGGAATCAAGGGGCAGCGGCTTCGCGCGCAAGCTCAGCAAGCCCGGACCCAAGTCCCATGACTAGCCGGGCGCCTGGTGGGGGGCGATGGCTGGTGGCAGCCACCGCCCCCCACCCAGAGCGCGTGCCCCACCACCCAACGCCTCACCGGATGAACCCCAACCCCTCATCTGAAAAGATCTTGACCAGTACGTCAGGCACGCTCTATACTCGGTTGCGACGGAAGAGGGACCGGAACGAACGCACAGAGCTTGGTTCCTTTGCGTGCGCAGCCCCTGGGTGGTGTTGAGAGAGAGAGCAGCAGCCGGGGAATGGTAGCGCAGTAGGAGAAGCGGTCTCGCGCGATCTTCCGGGTGGGAAAAGCTTATGCAGGGTCTGAACCCGGCAGAGGCTCTCCCGTCCGGACGCTTGTTCCGGTTGCCAGGCTCGCGAGATCGGTGGCTCGTTTCTCTGCAACATGGGTGATGCTTGCCAGCAGCATGGGGGATACCGGCGGCTTGGTAAGCGAAGAGGAGGACTGGCATCATGAGGAAGGTAGTGCTCGCAGTCATCGGCCTCGTGCTCTCGATTGGGATCGCTGGCGCCACGGTTCCGGATCCCGGCAACTGCAACGTGACGCCCTGCGACCAGTTCCAAGGCGTGATCATGTCGCCGTATTCGGGGACCGCGCCCTCGGCCATCGAGTTCACCGTGAATGTGCGCAACGCGAACAATGACCCGATCCCGAATGCGTTTGTCGAGCTCATCTTCGGAACGCCTGGCAATCATTACTTCTGCGCCAGCGCGGTTCTGACGGGCACCACAGACGCCAACGGCGACGTCACGTTTGCGGTCGCGGCGGGTGGCTGCACTGAGGGTGCTAACGCCATTACGATCCGCGCCAACAACGTCCCCATTCGGACGTACCTGAACGTGAAGAGCCCGGACTACGACGGTGTCGCCGGTAACGGCGCCGTGGCCCTGGCTGACTTCACCGTCTTCGGCAATGCCTACGTCACCGGTGCCCCCGGTTGCACCGACTACTACAACGACGGCGGCACGGGTCTGAACGATTTCACGGCCTTCGGAGGCTGCTGGGGTCAGGTCTGCCCGTAGGGCCCGCGATCGAGCCATTCGATCAACAGAGGTACGGATATCACAGTGGCCCCGGCTGGAACAGCGGGGGCCACTGCTTTCTCTGGGAGTGATGCCATGGCGCGCACAGCCGTCCCCACGCTGGCAGTCTGCTTGCTCCTGATGTGCCTGGGCCAGGCCGCGTGGGCGTTCGAGATTCGGATCAACTGCGGAGGACCGCAGGTTACTCTGAGTGACGGCAGCGTCTGGCTGGCTGACGGGCAGTATACGCCGGAGCTCGGCTACGGCTACGACCACGGCGTCGCCATCGAGAGCTGGCAGGCGGTGGGGGGCTGCATCGACGACCGAATCTACCGCACCAATCGATCCAATTGCGGCATCTACCACGTCGACGTGCCGAACGACACCTACGTCGTCACGCTGCACTTCGCGGACCTGATCGGCCACGGCGTGAACCAGTACCAGACCACCTGGAAGATCAACAACACGACGGTACTGACCCGGCTCGACATCTATGCCAAGGTGGGCCGCGTCTACGCGCTCGATTACCGCTTCCCCGTCCAGGTCACCAACGGCACCATTCTCATCGACGACGTCATCTTCCCGCGCAGCCAGCTCGCGGCGGTCTCCGTGGTATCCCACGCGCCCGATCAGCAATCTCCCGCCCCACCGGTGTTCACCGAGATCATCGGTGGATTCCTGAATGTCATCCTCAACTGGGAGGATAACCAGGAAGAGGATCTGGCCGGCTACTACGTCTACCGGAAGCTACTGCCCGACGGCCCGATCGAGACTGTGCAAAGCGAGCGCACGCTCGTCAGCCGCTTCATCGACCGCGGGATCGTCCCGGGTGAAACCTACGCCTATTGGGTCAGCGCGGTCGACGTCTACAACAACCAGAGCAGCTGGAGCGGTCCATTCTCAACCACGCCCCAGCCCATGTCCGCCTCCCCCCAACCGCCGGTCGACCTCGTGATCGACCCGGACACCTTGGCCGCTTTGAACTCCGACCCCTACGTCGATGTCTACTACTCGTGCAACGTAACGATCGACGGCGAGAGCTACGACGCCCTCGTGCGCTACCGCGGCAACGTGGTGCGCCCCTTGAGCAAGAAGTCCTACAAGATCAAGCTGCTCACCGGCACCTACCAGAATCGCACGAAACTCAATCTCAACGCCGAGATGTGCGATCCTTGCCTGATGCGCGAGCCGCTTTCGCACGGCCTCTTTCGCGACGCAGGGATCCCATCGCCCCGCACTTGGGAGCGCACGCTCACGCTCAACGGCGAGCACATGGGCCTCTACTGCGACGTGGAGCAGATTGACGGCCGGTACCTCGAATTCCGGCCCGAGTTGGACAACGACGCCAACATCTACAAGTGCGAGGACCGCCTGGTCGTGCTGCCCGACAGCTTGTCGTATCTGGAGCACTACGAGAAGGAGACCAACGAAGAGGGCAGCTGGAGCGATCTGATCGAGTTCATCGAGACGCTCAATCACGTCCCCAGCTCGGAGTTCTACGAAACCTTCATCGACTTCTTCGATTTCCAGGAGTATCTGCGCTACTACACGATTCTGATGGCCATCAACGATGGCGATGCGATCTACAAGAACTTCCTTCTCTATCACGACCTGGACGACGATCTGTGGAAGATCATCCCGTACGACAAGGACCTCACCTGGGGCATCCGCTGGATCTTCCTGGCTCCCGTCTATTACACCAACGGCCTCATTCAGGGCTCCGGCGCCTCGGAGAACGTCCTCGCCAACCGGGTGTTCGCCCAACCCGTGCTCAGGAACACCTATGCGTCGATGTTCTACGAGCTGCTGACCGAGATCTACCCGCTGGACGCCGTCCACGCCCGGGTCGACGCCATGCATGCCGCGGTCGAGACCAACGCGGTGGCCGATCACCGCAAATGGTATTGGGAGGTCAATGACCGCGTGCGCGCGGGCGATGAGGAGTTGCGGACCTTCGCCGACAATCGTTGGGCCTTCGTGCTCGACGGCCTGGAACCCTTGGTGACGCCCCAGGAGCTGTACATCAACGAATTCATGGCCGCCAACAACAGCACGATCATGGACAACTTCGGCGAGTACGAGGACTGGATCGAGATCTACAACCCTGGTCCCGCACCTGTCCTGCTGAGCGACTTCTATCTGACCAATGACCTGCGCGATCCGATCCGTTGGGCGTTGCCGGCCGACACGCTCCAGCCGGGCGGCTACGCGCTCGTGTGGGCCGACGAGGACCTGACCCAGGGCCCGTACCACGCCAACTTCAAGCTGAACCGCAACGGCGAGCGGATCGCCCTGCACAAGCGTGAGCCCGGGGCGAACCCGGTTGGGCCGGATGACATCGATCCGGTCGACCTGGTCTTCTTCGGTCCTCAGGTGGCGGACATCTCCCGCGCTCGCTATGCCGACGGCGACTACCGCTGGCTGTTCGCCACCGAGCCCACGCCCGGCCTGGCGAACATCGACTGGTCGCACGCCCAGGGCCCCTCCGGCCCCCGGCCCTCATCCGGGCTCGCGGCCTGGCCCAATCCCTTCACCACAACGGTGCGGCTCTCCGGGGGCCCCGCGGTGCCCAGCGGCGGGGTCGAGATCGTCGACGTGGGCGGTCGACTCCTGCGCCGTCTGACGTCGCGGGTCGGCCAGGGGCGGTGGGAGTGGGATGGCCGCGGGGCAGACGGATCCCCCGCGCCTCCGGGGTTCTATTGGGCGCGAGCCCGGGGCCAGGACGGGCGGGTGGAGGCATCCCGCCGTGTGCTTCTCGTGCGTTGATTCACCGCGCGAAGCGCCGCCGGGCCAGAGTAGCGAGCCGATCGCAGCGCTCGTTGAGCGGATGGCCGCGGTGGCCGCGCACGTGTTCCCACACGATTTCGCGGTCCTCGGCCAATTGTCCCAGGCGCTTCCACAGGTCTTGATTCTCCACCTGCGAGCCGGTGACGGTTCGCCATCCTCTCTGACGCCACCCGTGGATCCAATGAGAAATACCCTCGATGACGTAGCGGCTGTCCCCCAGCGCCCGCAGTGGGCCCCGGGTTTCCTCGAGCAGGCGGATGGCGGCCGTCAATTCCATGCGGTTGTTGGTGGTCTGCGCCTCGCCGCCGCTCAGCTCCCGGTCGTCGGGGAGGACAACTCCCCAGCCGCCCGGCCCAGGGTTCGGGCTCGCGCCGCCGTCGAAGGCCCCCAGCGGGCGCCCTTGCGGGTCGCACCAGGGGGCCCCAGCGGCCATTGCGTCGCGCCGGCCGCCCACGGCGGCGATGATCTCCTCAATGCGGCCGGCGCTGGGAGGAAAGCTGTGGCCGTGGGGATTGCGCTCGGCGTAGACGGTCCTGCGTTTGCCATCCCGGTACCAGTTCACCACCGTGCCGTCCGAGAAGGCGATCTTGAGCCCGTAGGGGATCGGCGTGGTCTGGTAGTCGCCCTTGGCCATGCAGCTACCCCCGTCCGTTCACCGCGCGTTCGCGACCCGAAGACCGAACAGCCAACTCATTTTTTTCAAGACATTTAGCAAATCCATCCGGCCGGATCGGCCTCGGCGCTTCGGCATTGCGGCTGCCTAAGGTATACTGATGCAGATTGGGAATCAACGTGAGAAGGGAGGCGGCGGGATGGGGCATCAAGGCTGCACGGGTGAGGATTCTCGGCCGGTGGAGGCGGCCCGCCGCGCGACGAGTCGCCGGGCGTTCCTGAAGATGAGCGCCATCGCGGCCGCGGCGGCCAGCGTTCCCGCAACGGCGGGGGCGTGGCTTCCCCCCGCCGGGGGACCGCGTCACGCGGGGCCATCGGCGGGCACCACCCGCGTCAATAGCCTGCCGGGCCGGATCGTGCTGTTCCAGAACGATCTGATGGGCGGCCATCTCTCCACGATCGACTACGCCTTCGTGGAGCAGGTCGTCCACCGGGGCGTGCGCATTTTGACCGGCATCGATGATGTCGGCCTGGCCTTCGAGTCGCTCTTCCCGGGTCTGACCGCCACGTCGACCTTCGCGATCAAGGTCAACTGCATCGGCCCCACCGATACCCGCTGGGAAACAGCGCGGGGCATCGTTTCCGGGCTCTCGCTGATGCTGGGCGGCACCTACGACGTCAGCCGCGTGACGGTCTTCGACCGCCACAATCTGGGCGCCCACGGCTACAGCGCCGCGAACTTCACCTTCAACGGGCACACGGCGGTCTTGAGCAGCACCAGCAATCCGGGCTCCTACTATGTGTATGGCGGCCACCGGCTGTCGAACTACATCGTGAACGGCACCTATGTGATCGACGTCCCGGCCCTCAAGAGCCATGACGTGGCTGCCAACGCGATCACCGTCGCGCTCAAGAACCATTACGGCTCGTGCACGCCCTCGAGCCTGTGCGGTGACATCACCGGGATGCTGACGGTCAATGCTGATGCCCACATCAAGGAGAAGACCTGCCTGATCGTCACCGACGCCCTGCGGGGCACCTATGACGGCGGCCCTGGGCTATCGCCGCAGTCCTGGATGACCTTCCCCGCCGCCACGCCGAATATGCTCACCTTCTCGACCGATCCGGTGACCAACGAGTACTGGGCCAGGAGCGTCATCAATGCCGAGCGCGCGGCGCGCAGCCTGCCGGCGAAGGTCTGCCCATGGATCGAACAGGCCGCCGGCGCACCGTACAACCTGGGCGTCTGTGATCCGGGGCAGATGGTGGTGGTCGACGCCTCCGCGGTGGCGGAAAACCCGTCCGGCGAGGCCGGCGCGCTCTTCCTGTCGCCCGGAGCGCCCAACCCGTTCGGGGCGCGGACCTCCCTCAGCTTCCATCTCGGCCAGGAGGGACCGGCCGCGCTGGTGATCCTGGATGCCGCGGGGCGCGTCGTGCGCGAGCTGGCGCGTCGCACCTTCCCCGCCGGCGCGACGCGCATCACCTGGAGCGGCGAGGACAGCCGTGGGGTGCCGGTACCCGCCGGGGTCTACTTCGCGCGCCTGGAGAGCCCGGCCGGTAGCCGCACGCGCCGGGTGGTCCGCACCCGCTGATCGCTTCGCCGCGTACGCGTAGGAGACAGCGTTGCCGGCCACCCCGCAGGTCAGCGTGCTCCTGCCCGCCCGGGACGCCGCCGACACCCTCGGCGAGGCGCTGGGCAGCCTGCGCGCACAGACGCTGACCGATTGGGAGTGCGTGCTGATCGACGACGGCTCGACCGACGGCACGGGTGAGTTGGCCGACGATTACGCCCGGCGCGACGCGCGCTTCCACGTCGTGCATCGCTCAGCACCGGCCGGCATCGTGGCCGCGCTCAATCAGGCAGCCGCCCTGGCGCGGGCCCCCTGGCTGGCGCGCCAGGATGCCGACGACCGCTCCCATCCCGAGCGCCTGGCGCGCAGCGTGACCGCCCTCAGGCGCGACGCGCGCCTCGGCGCGGTGGCCTGCGGGGTCGAGCTGTTTCCCCCCGAGATGATCACCCCCGGCATGCAGGCCTATGTCGCCTGGCTCAATGGGCTCCTCTCCCCGGTGCACATCGAACGCGAGATATGGGTCGAAAGCCCGCTGCCCCACCCGGCGGTGATCATGCGGCGGGCAGCGTTGGTGGACTGCGGCGGGTACCGCGACGGCGATTGGCCGGAGGACTACGATTTGTGGCTGCGCATGCACCAGGCTGGCTGGCGCTTCGCCAAGGTGCCTGAGGTCCTCTACGCTTGGCGCCATCACCCCCGGCGGCTCACGTTGGTCGATCCGCGCTACCGGCCGGAGGCGTTCCTCGAGTGCAAGCTCTGCCACCTGGCGCCGCTTCTGCGCGAGCGGGCGGTGGTGATCTGGGGCGCGGGCCGCGACGGCAAGCGCCTCGCGCGCGGGCTGCGCCGCCATGACGTATCGCCGCTGGCCTTCGTGGACATCGACCCCCACAAGATCGCGGGCACGCGACTGGGTCTGCCGGTATTGGCCCCCACGGCGCTCATGGGCGGCAACGTCCCGCCGGATCTGGCCGCGCGGGCCGCGGAGGCGCGACCGATCGTCCTGGTGGCGGTGGGCACGCGCGGCGCCCGCGGGCTGATTCGTGCTCGCCTGCGGGAGCTGGGCTGGTCGGAGCCCGCCGACTGCCTCTGCCTGCACTGAGGGTCACGGCGCCGACCGACGGCGATGCGGCGGGATTGTGCCCAGCCGGCCGATCGCCTAGGATCGTGTCGACCCCGTCAGGAGCAGAGCCCATGAATCCCAGCTGCGCCACCCAACCCCTGCACCCCCGCGCCGGTTCGGCGCCTCGGGCACTGGGGCTCCTCATCGCCATCGCCCTCGGGCTCGTCACTCTCACCCCCCACAGCGAGGCTGAACCCATGACTGGCACGCGACCGAGCGCACTGGCCGGGTCTTGGTACTCGGCCGATCCCCGCGAATTGGCGCGCAGCATCGACGAGCATCTCGCCCGCGCGCGCCCTCTGGCCGAGGTGGCGGCCGGGCCACCGATCGCCTTCGTCGCACCCCACGCTGGCCACCAGTGGTCCGGCGACGCGGCGGCGCAGCTCTACCGGCTGCTGGAGGGGCCCGCCGGACACTGGGTGTCGCGAGTGATCCTGTTGGGGCCCTCCCACTACCAGGGTTTCCGCGGCGTATCGCTCCTGCCGGTGGCCGCCTATCAGACCCCCCTGGGCGATGTCCCAGTCGACACGGCGGTCGTCGCGGCCTTGCTCGAGCAGCCCGGCTTCCAGACCGTGCGCACAGCCCACGCGCAAGAGCATTGCCTGGAGATCCACCTGCCCTTCCTGCAGCGCGTGCTGGAACGGCCCTTCCAGATCGTTCCGATCTTGTGCTCCAGTCTCAACTACACCGAATGGGCCCGCATCGCCGCGGCGCTCGCGGCCCATGTCGACGAGCACACGCTGATCATCGCCAGCTCGGACTTCACGCACTACGGCGATCGGTTCGGCTACGTCCCCTTCCGCGGCGACCCGGACACCAACCTGCGGCGATTGGATCTCGGGGCGATCGAGACGATCGTGCGGCTGGATCCGCGGGGTCTGGAGGACTACAAGCAACAGACGGACATCTCCGTGTGCGGGTACCGCGCGATCGGCGTGCTGCTCGAGATCCTGCGCACCGAGAAGCTGTGGTCGCTGTGGGGCCATGAGCGCCCCGTGGCCCGCGTGCTCGACTACTATCGCTCGGCGGACCTGGTGGGCGAGTTCAACGGCTCGGTCAGCTACGCGGCCATCGGCTTCTTCCACGCCGGCGATCTGCTGGCCGGGCCGCTCTATCCCCCGCGCCTGCGCGCGGTGGTGGCAGAGTCCCGGCTGGAACTGAATGCATCCGAGCAATCCTATCTGCTGGAGCTGGCGCGCCAGGCCTTGCGCGAGAAGCTCGAGCATGGCCGCACGCCGCACGTCGAGAGCTTCCCGCCCGGTGTGTCGGCGGAGAAGCTGCGCACGATCTGCGGCGTTTTTGTGACGCTGGAGAGCCATGGTCAATTGCGCGGGTGCATCGGCAGCATCGAGGGGCGCGAACCGCTCTGCGACGGGGTCATTCACAACGCGCTCAATGCGGCCCTCGAGGACCCGCGTTTTCCCCCGGTCCGGCGCGAGGAGGTGAGCGATCTGCACATCGAGATCTCGGTGCTGACGCCCCTGCGCGAGGTCTTTGGCCCGCAGGAGATCGAGGTCGGACGCCACGGCGTCGTCCTGCAGCGCGGCGGCCACCGGGCGGTCTTCCTGCCCCAGGTTGCGCCGGAGCAGGGCTGGGACCGGGAAACGATGCTCACTCAACTGGCTCGCAAGGCCGGGTTGCCGGGCGACGCCTGGCGCGCAGAGGCCAAGCTGAAGGTCTTCGAGGCCCAAGTCTTTGAAGAGGAGCACCCCTGAATCCAGCGCGTAACACCCACGGGCTGGCGCGGTCACCATGAAGCGACGCCGTTTCTTGCAGCTAACGGGCACAGCCCTGACCGGGGCGGGCGTCTGGGTTGCGGCCCCCGGGCACGTTCGCGCCTCCGATTCGCCCCGTCAGACCCTTTCGATCCTGGCTCGGCCCGCCAACGAGGAGCTCTGCGGCCGCGTGGCGGTGGCCCGCGAGCTGACTCCTGCGGGCGCCACGCTGCGGTCCAACCTCGACGCGCTGCCTGCCGCCCGCGTCCGCGAACGACTGGATGCGATCTTGACCGCCTTGGCGGGCAACGACCCCTGGCAGCGGCTCTTCTGTCCCGACGATACCGTCGCCATCAAGATCAACGGCATGGCCCCCGGGAACCTCTCACCGCGCCAGGAGCTCGTCTGGGCGATTGCCGCCGGCCTGGCCGCGGCCGGCGTGCGCGACGGGCGCATCATCATCTGGGAGCGCACGACGCGGGAGCTCGAACGGTGCGGCTTCCCGCGCCAGACCGGCCCGGACGCGGTGCGGGTCTACGGGACCGATAGCCTGCGCGGCGGCGGCTACGGCGGCCAGATCGAGAGCTGCGGGGCGGTGGGCAGCTTCGTCAGCGAGGTCCTGACCCGTCACGCGACGGCGCTGATCAACGTGGGGGTGCTCAAGGATCACGACCTGGCGGGCGTCTCGGCTGGGATGAAGAACCTCTACGGCGCGATCCACAACCCCAACCGCTACCACGACCGCGCCTGCGACCCGTATGTGGCCGAGGTCACCGCCCTGCCCAGCGTGCGCACCCGGCTGCGCCTGACGGTGATCGACGCCGTGTTGGCCCAGGCTCAAGGGGGACCGGCGTACGCGCCCGCCTGGGTGTGGCCATGCGACCGCCTGATCGTGGGCGTCGACCCCGTCGCGGTCGACCAGGTGGCCTGGAACCTGATCGAAGATGAGCGCGCCGGCCGCGGCCTGCCGCGACTGGCCGAGGATCACCGTGAACCCACCTGGATCGACACCGCCGCGCGCATGGGCCTCGGCCGCCGCGAAGCGCTGCGCGTGCTCGAGGTGTGAGGCCTTCGGCAGGAGGCGCGTGCGCCAGGGAGCCGTGGAGATCCGATGCAACGACGTGAGTTCTTGACCCGCCTGGCGGCGGGAACGGCCGGCGCCGCCGGGTGCGGCTGGCTGGGTGGTTTCACCGGCGGCACCGCCGGGGCTCAGGACGCGGTCGACTTCGCCCTGCCCGAAGGTGAGAAGCGCGTCTCGCTCGCCCCCGCGCTCCACTACGAACCGATCGGGGATCGGCGGATCATTTGCCACCTGTGTCCTCGCGAATGCCGCGTGGCCGATCAGGAGCGGGGTTACTGCGGCGTGCGCGAGAACCGGGACGGGCAGTATTACACCCTGGTGCACAACCGCGTCTGCGCGGCCAATGTCGATCCGATCGAGAAGAAGCCCTTCTTTCACTTTCTGCCCGGCGCCGAGGCGCTCTCGATCGCGACCGTCGGCTGCAACATGGAGTGTCGCTTCTGCCAGAACTGGCAGATCTCGCAGTTCCGCCCCGAGCAGGTCGGCTCCACCGAGGCCACGCCTGAGGGGCTGCTGCGCACCGCACGCCAGAAGGGCGCATCCGCCATCGCCTACACCTACACCGAGCCCACGGTCTACTACGAGTTCATGCTCACCGTCGCGCGCCACACCGCCCCGCAGGGTATCCGCAATGTGGTGGTCTCCAACGGCTACATCAGCGAAAAACCGCTGCGCGAGCTCGCCCCCCATCTGGCCGCCTACAAGGTCGATCTAAAAGCCTTCACCGAGAACTTCTACCGCGATCAGTGCAGCGGTCGGCTCGAGCCCGTGCTGAATACGCTGAAGGTCCTGAAGACTTTGGGCCTGTGGACCGAAATCGTCGTGCTCGTGATCCCAACGCTCAACGACGACGACGCCTCCAATCGGGCGATGTTCGACTGGATCGTCAGCGAGCTGGGCCCGGAGGTCCCGGTGCACCTCTCGCGCTTTCACCCCACCTACAAGATCCAGAACTTGCCGCGCACGCCAGTTGCCACGCTCGAGCGGTTGCACGCGTTGGCGAAAGCGGCCGGGCTCCACTTCGTTTACCTCGGCAACCTGCCCGGACACGCCGCGGAGTCGACCTACTGCCCGGGCTGTGGGCGGCGCGTGGTGGAGCGCTTCGGGTACGTCGTCGGGCGCATCGATTTGCGCGGTGGCTGTTGCTCCGGATGCGGTCGTCCCATTCCCGGGGTTTGGTCCTAGGTTCGGAGCGCCAGGAGCGAGCCGGCCAGGCTGAGCGCCTTGAGTGCGGCGAGCAGGCCGAGGGTCGCTGAGAACCCCAGAAGCGGCACCAGCAGGGTCCCGGTCAGCAACGCGCCGAAGACAGCGCCGGCGTGGTCGGCCGCGTCGGCGATCCCCCCCGCCACGGCTCCCGGCGCGCCGCGGGCGCGCAGCGCGGCCGCCACCAGCGGAAACGCAGCTCCGGTGAGCAGCCCCGCGAGGGCCGCCAGCCCCAGCAGGCCGGCGTGCTGCCAGGGCGGCCCCCACGACGGTACCGCGGCGGTCAGGGGCACCAGCCCGACGAGCGCCAGGACCCAGATCGAGTCGCTCGCTGCCAACAGCGACATGGGCGCCGGTTTCGCGCAGCGCTTCACCCAGTGGGCGGCCGCCAGGGCCCCCAGTCCCAGGCCGGCCATGAACACGGCGCTCAGGAGCCCCACCTCGAGATACAACGTCCCCAAGCAGCTCTGGTAGACGAGCAGCAGGAGCAGGCTCACGCCCATCCCGGCCGTGCCGGTCGAGGCCATGGAAACGGCGGCCTGCCCCCAGCGCCGCCGCACCCCCCACCCCACTGCCGCCAGCACGCCCACCAGCCCGAGGCTCCAGGGCCACGGGGCGCTGTGCCACCGATCCAGGATGTGACATAAGCCGCTGCCCGACAGGCGATCCCAGCGGCGGAGCTGGTGATAGTAGGCGGTGGGGCGCCGGTCGCTGTTGGGGGCGATACCCCGCGCAGAAGCGTGGGCCAGGTGCCGGGCCGAAGCTTCGACGCGGTCAGGGGGGAAGAGCGCGGCAAAGATGCCGGGCGGCCAGGGCCGGGCGCTCGGCCAGAGTCGCGCGCGCCGCGCGGCGAGGGAGTCTGCTTCCCAGCTCAGGGGCGGCGCGCCCGCGGCTCCGCCGGGCTGCGCCGCGAAGAAGTAGGACGTCGTTCCGGGCGCGCGCCGGACCTCCGCGAAGCTTTCCCGCAGCGCGGCATAGGTCGCATTCCTCAGCGCCAGCCCCTCGGCCACCTCGACGTTGGCGGCCCCCGGCAACGCGACCACCAGCACGCCGGCCTCATCCAGGGCGCGCGCGCAGGTTGCGAAGAACTCGCGGGTGTAGAGCCGATTGGCGGCGCCGGTGGTCGCGCCGCCATGCAGCAGCGCGATCAGGTCGGGAGCGACGGATAGCGCGCGCACGGCGGCGCGGGCGTCAGCGGTCACGACTGAGGCGCCGGTCACGTTGGCGTGCTCGTGTGCGAGGGCAATCGCCCGGTCGATGCCGGCATCGGCGCGCACGAGCTCGAGCGAGACGTGGCGGGCCTGGGCCATGATCGGTCCGGCGCCATAGAGCCCCGGAGCCATCAGCAGCACGCGGCGCGGCGCGGGATGCTGCGTCAGAACCACCGCCGCCGTCAGGCTGTCGCCGTAGGGGTCCTCGAGAGCGCCCTCGTACAGCCCATCGAGGTAGAGGGACATCTCGGAGCCCAGCGCCCCCACGGTCACCTGGTGATAGGGCGTCTCCAGTTGCACGACCGGTCGCGTGCCGGTGTCGAGCAGCTCCCAGCGTTGCCGCGCGGTCAGCTGATCGAGCGCATCCCAGACCCCTAGCACCAGCCCCAGGGTGGCGGCGCCGGCCAGGGCCAGGCCGCTGGCCCGGGCCCCCTGGCCCACCCGTGGATGGATCAACCAGAGGAGCACGGCGGGCGCGCCCAGAGCGGCCACCGTCAGATGCGACAGCCTCGGCAGCGCCACCAGGACGGCCGCGGCGCCACCGACCATCGAGCCCAGGGATTCGAGGGCATAGGCCCGGCCGGGCGCAATCGGCCATGCCTGCAGCCCGGCCGGGAAGAGCAGGCCCGTCAACAGCGCGACGGGCAGCGCGGCCAGGAGGAGCAGCAACAGGTAGCTGGGGGCGGGCAAGTAGCCGCCGGCATCGACCGGCAGAAGCGCGCGGTGGAGCCGCCACAGCAGCAGCTGCAGCAGCGCCACCCAGGTCAGGAGCGACAGCCCCAGGCGGAACCATTCGGAGGCCCGCGCGGGGGTCGGCGCCCGGGCCTGTACCAGGGACGTGCCCCCGGCGGCCCCCAGAGCGATGCCGGCCAGCCAGAGGGCGAAGAACAACCCCAGGCCGATCTCGCCGCCGTGAAAGGCGAACAGGGCCTCCCGGACGAGCACGGTCTGCGCGAGCAGGGAGACCGCGCCCAGCAGAAAGAACGCCACCGGCCCCTCGGTGGCGGTGGCGCGGGCCGCGCGTGCGACCATCGGGATCACCGGATCACCGTTCTCAGGTAGAGCGAGCGCTCTTGGCGCGCCCGCGCATCTTGCGGGCGATGAGGTTGCCCGGGCGTGGGGTTTCGACCGCAATGCCGAGCCGCGCTGAGGCCCGGCAGATCTCCTCCATGAGCGGCGCGGCCGCTTCGATCCGCTGCGACTGGATCATCTCCAGTCCGCACTGAGCCGCCGGTAGGCCGCCCCCGAGAATGCAGCGCACGTCGGTGAAGCCGACCTTGTCCAGCAGCTTGATCAGCGCCGCCGTCTTGAAGTGCTGCAGGCGGTAGGTCTCCACGCTGACGATCTCGGGAACCCGCAGCGCTCTGAGCGTGCTGACCAGTCCGCGCTCGAGACGCGGATCGCGCAGGGGAAAGCGGTCCTCCGCGCACCGGGTGGCCCACACTTCCAGGCGCTTCGCGCCGGCCTCATTGGCCGGTTTGACCGTGATCAGGAAATCGCGTTCCTCGAAGCGCCGCGTCCAGGCCACGACATAGTCGATGAGGTACGTGCCATCGTCGGGACCGGGCAGAACCGCGATCGTTTCGCGCACCGGTTCGGGAACCGCTTCCAGCGCCTCATAGGTCAGCCGCAGCGCGCCCCCGGGGGCCAGCACCCGGTACACCTCGCTCAGAGCCCGGGCGGGGTCAGGCGTTTGCTCGATGGAGGTCGCGGCGACGACGCCATCGAAGCTGTTCGCGCGGAAGGTCATCGCCCCGGCCGACATCTGCTCGAACCGCGCCTTGCGGAGCCCCAGGCGATGGGCGTTGGATTTACAGGCCGCCACGCGCCGGGGACCGGGCTCGATGCCGACCACCTCCCGGAAATGCCGCGCGATCAGCAGGCTGGGCCAGCCATCGCCGGGCCCCACGTCGAGCACGCGCTGCGCGCCCGCCAGGGACAACACGTAGTCCCAGATCATGCCGCGATGGTGCCAGTGCGATGGGTCGTGGTGGTCGAGAGGTTTGTGCACCTCGGGCAGACCGAACGCAGCCTGCGATTCCATCCGTTCGAAACGCAGCGTGGCGGAATCGGAGGCCCGCGGGCGGCGGCTGCGCGTGATCCACTCGAAGATCCCGCTCGGGGTCGCGTCCAACGGCATCCAGACCTCCCTTCCCTGGGCGTGCCCATCGCCGTCAGTCAGACTATACTCAACCCCGCTGCCGCCGCAAGTTGCTGGGCGGCGGCTGGGTGATTTGCAGGGTGATTCGCCGGGTGACTGGCAGGGCGGCCGGCCGACCCGGGATGGGCAGGCGCAGGGGAGCGAGACGGCTTGACCAGCGAGCGAATTGAGACTCCGGAAGAGAGGGCCGGGCGCTCGTCCGGGACGATTCGGCGCGTTCCGGTCCGATCGTCCTCGGGGCAGCCCGCTCGCAGCGCGGCCTGCCTGCTGCTCCAAGGCGATGCGCTCGTCGTGGCCCACGGCCTGCGACCGGGCAGCATCGATCTCATCTACGCCGACCCGCCGTTCTTCAGCGGTCGAACGCTGACCGATCCCGGCTCGGCGCGCCGGGCCGGTGCGGTCGCCGCGAACGTGGGATTCGACGACCGCTGGCCCCGAGGCCGCGATCACTACGTCGGCTGGTTGGTCGAGCGCGTGGCGGCGATGCGTGCTGCGCTGCGTCCCACCGGCACGCTGTTCCTGCACCTCGACTGGCATGCGGTCCACGAGGCCAAGGTCGCCCTGGACAGGGTATTCGGCCCCCGTCACTTCATCAACGAGATCATCTGGTCCTACCGCACGGGTGGAGCGGGCGGGCGCCGTCTGGCGCGCAAGCACGACACGATCCTCTTCTACGCCAAGTCCAGCAGCTACAAGTTTCACCCACAGCGTGAACGCTCCGATCTGGCGCATCGCTACGGCTTCTCCAACGCCGGCGTGCAGGTTGACGAGCGGGGTCCCTACCGGCTCGCCCTGCTGCGCGACGTGTGGGAGATCCCGGCCCTGCGCGGCAACAGCCCCGAGCGCGTCGCCTTTCCCACGCAGAAGCCGCTCGCGCTCCTGCGCCGGATCCTGGCGCTGGCCACCGATCCGGGGGATCTCGTGGCCGACCTGTTCTGCGGTTCGGGCACCACCCTTCTGGCCGCGGCGAGCATGGACCGCGGGGGCATCGGCGGAGACATCGCCCCGGCAGCCCTCGAATTGACCCGCCGGCGCCTGCGGGGCTTCTTGGCGAGCCCGCCCGCCACCGCCGGGCCGTGAAGCTTCGCCCCTGCTGGACTGAGGGCCGAGCTCATCCCCGGGGCCGGGCCGGCCGATCTAGGGAATGATGCCCGATCTCGTTCACATGGCTCCGAGCGCCTCCCCCGGGGCACGGCGCCGGGCGCGCGCCGGTGCGTGGGTCGCGGGGGTGCTCTGCGTCCTGGCCGCGGCGGCCGGTGCTCGCGGCGAGCCGCCCGGCCTGGGATTCCGGCCGGTGGCGCCCGCCATGCTGAGCGCGCATTTCCAAGCACGATCGCCGGCCACCGCCCTGCCGGACCACCTCGACTGGCGCACCGCGGGGATCATCACGCCGGCCAAGGATCAGCGCGAGTGCGGTGCGTGCTGGGCCTTCGCAGCCATCGGCCTGATGGAGGCCATGGCCATCCGCGCCGGCGCCGACTCGAGCATCGACTTCTCCGAGCAGGCGGTCATTTCCTGTGACCATACGCCCTGGTGGGTTGGCTCGACGTGGGTCGCGAACGATGGCTGCTGCAGCGGGACGATCGCGGTTTTCGAGTACCTGATCCTGAACGAGGTGGTGGCCGAAGCGGACTTTCCCTACGCCGCGGGCGACAGCTCGGGAACGCGCGATTGCGGCGGCGGATCGATCCGACCCATCGAGGTCGTGCCGTGCCCGCGGACGAGTCCGCCCGCAGGTCAGGGCTGGCATGTCACCCACTGGAGCATCGTGTCGCTGCAGGTGGTCGCGGGCGTCGAGGAGATGCGCGCCGCCCTGCAGGACGGCCCGCTCTGGGTGGGTTTCTACGAGTACCCCGACTTTCGCGCCTACTGGGACGCGGGCGTGCCCGAGACCTATCGGCACGCGAGCGGCGGCCGTATCGAAGGCGGCCACGCGGTCCTGCTGATCGGTTATGACGACGCCGAGCAGTACTGGATCTGCAAGAACAGCTGGGGTGCGCACGCCGGGCCCTGGCAGGACGGCACCTTCCGCATCGCCTACGACAGCAACTGCATGTTCGGCCTGAACGCGGCCTCCGCTTCCGTGGCCGGCGGGTCGGTCCCGCATACACGGGGCACAACCTGGGGACGCATCCGCGCCGCCTTTCGCCGCTAGGGACGCCCGTCCGGCTGACCCGGACGGCGCCCGGTAAGGGCCCCGGCTGCACGACAGACACGGCCGCAGCCCATCCAGCCGCGGCCGTGTCTGCTGGCGCCTAGAGCTCGACGCGCTCGGCGCACTCGCGGATCCCGTCGAGCGCCGATTGAACTCGGCGGCAGGCGGTCGGAACGCTGACGCCCAGATCGTCGGCCAGCTCGCTCAGCTGGCAACCCTCGAGGAAGCGGCGGCGCAAGACACCCGCCGCCTCGGGCGAGGAGCGCTCGAACAGGTCCAGCGACAGCCGGACGCTGTCCGCGGATCGATCGAAGCCGGCCGGCCGTTCAGTGCTCGCCCGCTCCTCGAGGATCCGTCGCAGCCGTTTTCGTCGCCGGTGATGCGACACCTGCTTGTGGCGCAGAATGCCCCAGAACCAGGCCAGGAAGGCATCCTCCAGGTCCTGGTCGGCGCCGATCCGCAACCGCTCGATGCCCTCGAGCGCGGCCAAAATCGCGTCCTGGAACAGGTCCTCGGCATCCTCTCGCCCCAGGCCCTGCACCAGCGCCCGGCGCAGCCAAAGGTCACGAGCCCGTTCGATCGCCTCCCAAGAGACGCGCTGCCCGCTGACCTCGGTCTGAATCCGACCGTTCCACTTTATCTTTTCCTCTCGCTGCAACATTGCCGAACCTCGCTTTCGGTTGGGAAGCCACCGTTCGAGGCCGGCAGGCACGTGGGATCTTGAATCATCCTCCGCGGCTCTGATCCGTTCATCCTGTCCGAGGACGCTGCATCTCGATGGTCGGGAACGCCCGCCAGTTTCGCTTGGCCTCGCCGCGCGATGGGCGGCTGAGCCCTGGGGAATCGGGGGTCCCGCGGCCGAGGCAGGTCCTCGGGTCCAGGATGCTGACTTCAATCTGCTCGAGATCGAAGGGTCGGACGCTGCTGGAAGGAGCTACGCGCCTGCCGGCATCCTAACCGCAACCTGCGGTCCTACGCCCCAATAGCCGGCGTAGGTGCCGATCCCGGTCCGAAGTCGATCACCCATGGCCGTGGTTCTGACCCACGGCTGCGTGATGCCGATTCGGCCCGCCGGGACGGCATTGGGACAGAAGGTCTTGTAGGAGCCCGAAAACGCATCAGCCCTACCGCTCAATCCCTCTGTCCAGTGGATGCCGAACATCGTCGTAGCCTCACTGTAAGGAGTCATGACCAAGTGCGCGGATTGGCATCCGCGCATGCTTCAACGAAATCTTCGCAAATCGAAGGCGGAAGTTTCAAGGATTTTTCGCGTCGGGCGCAGTTTCTTCCGCCTCCGGCGCCACCCGGGGAGGTTCGACCTCGGCGATGCCGGCGCGGTAGGGCACGAAGAACAGGGGATCATCGGCCGCCTGCGCCGGCGTGTCCGGCCCGTAGGCCCTGGTCTTGTGGACCATCATGAAGACCGCCACGACTAGGGCGGCCACGCCGAGCATCGCGGGGAGCCACGTGATCATGTTCCCCACCTCCGTCGCTCCAGGTTCACCTCCGCCCCACCGTCTTCGTCTTCCAGACCCGGCGCATAGAAGAGCGTGGGCTCATCAAACGACATCTCAAACAGCGTGGCCAAGTCGACGTCCTCATCCTCGGGCACATGCAAAGTCTGGGTAGCAGTCTGAATCCGCCAGGCCTGCAGCGGCTCCGGCGCGAAGAGCCTGGCTGCCAGCACATGACGGCGCAGCCGCCGGACGAAGGCGACGGCTCCCTTGCGGGTCTCATGACAGAGCAGCACCGCAGCCCGGTGGCCGTCGGGGAAGCAGATCAAATCGCCGTTGCGAGCCTTCTGGTCGAGCACGGCGCGGAATTTGGCCCAGGCCTGCTCAGCGGGATCGCCCTGCGCGTTCGGTTCCAGCCAGAAGGTCACCAGACTCACCGGACTGGAGAAGCGCACGCCGCTCTGCAGGCTGAGCCCCATGGCCTGCAAGAAGGTCGGCGTATCGAGGATGTGACTGCGCGCCTTGCTGAGCAGCACTTCCAGCATGTGCTCTTCCAGACCGGCCTGGGACGTGTGCAGGCGCATCTGGGCCGCGACACGCACCTTGTAGAGCATCTCGCTCACATCGAAGGGAAAGAAGAGGAAGTCGGTGGCGCCGTTGAGATAGGCGCGCACGCGCTCCGAATGACGCCGCACCGCGCGCGAGATCAGGATCACAGGCATGACGTACCGCCCCTGCCGCAGCACGCGGGCCACCGCATAGCCCGACAGGCGCGGCAGGTTCGTCTCGGCCACAACGACATCGGGGTTCCACGTCACGGCGCGCGCCAGGGCTTCGACCCCGTCGGTCACAATCTCGGTCTCCACGGTGCGGCGCAACAGCCCCGCGAGCGGCAGGAACACCTCGCGTTCGTTGGAGACCAGCAGGACGCGCGGCATGCTCCGGCCGGCGCCCTCCAGCCGACCCTCGGTCTGCTCGACCGGCGCCTCAGGGCTGGGCAGCAGCCCCGCGCCACGGACGATCTCGAAGCCGATCCTGCGTCCGGCGGGGGTCGCCTGGCGAGACTTCTCGATCTCCAGCGCGAAGGAACCGACGCTTTGCGAACGGCGCCAGAGGCGCGCGGGCCCGGCCGGGGCGGCCGGCTGTTTGAGCGCCACCGTCGCCCAGCACAACTCGAGCAGCGTCTCGGCCACTTCCGGATTGCGGCGCAGCATTTCGTCGCCGCTGAGCACGATCGCGCTCCAGCCTTGCCGCTGCAGCGCATCGACGAGCGTGGTGATCGCCCGGCGCATCTGCCCGCGCGGCACCCGGCGCGGGATCAGGGGGTCGAGCGGATCGAAGACGACCGCCGTGACGGGCGCCTCTCGCCGCAGGGCCGCGAGCCTTTCGATCAGCGCCTCGACGCCGGAACTGGCCAGCTGGCGGGCAGCCGCACTGACGTACTCACACAACACGAGCCGGCCCGATCGGCAGTGGGCGCCAATCGGCATGCCCAGTGCGGCCGCATGCTCGATCAGGTCGGGTGGCCGATCCGCGGTCACGTAGAGCACGGAGCGCCCCGCCTGCAGCCAGGCGTGCGCGACCTGGATGCCCAAGACGGTCTTGCCCACCCCTGGTTCACCGTGGAAGTGGTAGGCATGACGCGGGAGGAGCCCACCCAGGGCCTTGGTCAGCAGAGGGATTTCCGCTGGATCGATCATGCCATGCTCCCCATGCGCCGCGCCGCCGCTGTCGGCCCCGGACCTTGAGGACCGGATGTGCCCGGCTTTCCTGGAGATATCGGCCTTGGCGCGCGCCTTCTGGAGGCCCACGGGCAACCTCCTGCGGCCCCAGGAATTGGAGCTGGGGCTTGGAGCTTGCCCGGTCGCGAGGTGCCTCCTATGCTGCCCGCATGGGTCTCATTCTGGCCAGCAGCTCGCCCTACCGCCACGCCCTGCTGGCGCGTCTCGGGGTGCCCTTCACCGCACTCTCGCCGAGCTTCGCGGAACTGACCGCCGACAGCCTCCCCGACCCGGCCGCCCTGGTGACCGCCAATGCCCTGGGCAAGGCTCGCGACCTCGCGCACCGCTACCCCGACGCGATCGTCATCGGCAGCGATCAGGCCGCCGTCTGCGACGGCCGCGTGCTCGGCAAGCCGGGCACGGTGGAGCGGGCGGTGGCCCAGCTCCTGCAGCTGGCCGGGCGCGAGCATGAGCTGTTGACCGCCGTCGCCGTGATTGGGCGCCCCGGTGGGCCGCCCGGCCGAGGAGCCGCCGCGGCGGCCGACCCACTGCACGACCAGGTTCGAGAGGAAACGGCCCTGGCCGTTAACCGTCTGGCGATGCGGCCCTTCACTGAAGCCGAAGCGCGCGCGTACGTCCTGCGCGAGCGGCCGCTCGATTGCGCCGGCGCCTACAAGTCCGAGGGTCTCGGCATCGCCCTGTTCGAGTCCATGCGCGGGGATGATCCGACCGCCATCGTGGGTCTGCCGCTGATCGCCATGTGTGGGTTGCTGCGGCGCTTCGGCATCGATCCGCTGTCGGGCGAGCGCGGGGACCACCCCTGATCGGAGAGCTCGTGATGGTGGAGTACAATCCGGCGAACGTCGAGCGATACTGGCGCGAGCAGAATCCCCGGCGCCAAGCGCTGCGTGACCGCCTGGCGGCCTCCCGTCTGCCCTACGGCGTCGCCCTGTGGAACCTCTCGAAGGACTGGAACGTGGGCAACCTGATCCGCACGGCCAACGCGTTCCTGTGCGGTGAGATCATCCTGGTCGGCAGCACCGGATTCGACGCCACCGGCAGCGCCGGCATCCATCGCTTCGAGCGCATGCGCCACTTCTCCGCCGCCGCGCCGTTTCTGGCCTACGCTCGCGAGGCCGGCTACACCATCGTCGCGGTCGAGATCGACGCCCGGGCTGAGTGGTTGCCCAGCTTCCGCTATCCCCCGCGACCCCTGTTCCTCTTGGGCAACGAGCTCGAGGGCCTGCCCGAAGAGCTCGCGCAGCATGCGGATCAGCGGGTGATGATCCCGCAGTACGGGTTGATCCCCTGCCTGAATGTCTCGGTGACCTGCAGCATCGTGCTCTACGACTACCTGACCCGCATGCACCCACACCTGGAAGCCGCGCCGGTCGAGGGCGCGAAGTTCAAGCTCGACCCCGGCAGCGGCCAGCGGCCCTGAGCGCTCCCGAACCTCTCGGGGCCGGCAGCCCGACGGGCCGGGGGTGAGGCGAAATCGGGCGGGCCCTGCGCCCGGCAGCGTGCGCAATGCACGACGCCCTCGCCCCCGAGGCAGCCAGGGCTCTCAACCAGAACGCGAAACCTTTGGCGCAGTGAACACTCTTACAATGAGTTAACCCTGGCGCATCGATTCGGAGCCACCGCCCGCACCCGGGCACTCTTCTTGCGGGCCCCCTCCCCCAACGGGAAAGGGATAGCGATGCGAACGTGGTCCTCCTCAGTGGCCCCGCCGATCGCCGAGCCGCGCCAGATTGAGGTGCTCCGCAGCCTCAGTCACGCGGCCGGGATTGAGATTCGCGTGCGCGACCTCGCCGGCCGCGTCGTGCACACCTTGGCGCCGGCATCCGCCCCACAGCCCCCCCCCGTGGCGCGAGGATCCTGGGCCACCGGGACCCTCGAGATCACCCCCCGTGAGCGGTCCGCCGGGGTGAGGTCGGTCAGGTCGGGCGACCCTCATGCCGGGCGGCTGGCGCGGGAAATCGCCCGCTGCCTGGAGGCCGACGGGCGCCGCCGGGAGCGGCGCCGCAGGCTCGCCGCCAGTCGAGCGCAACTCGACCGCGACCTGGCACTGGCCCGCCTCTTCGCGTGGGATCAGGTCTCCGCACCGGTGCCCGACATCGTCTCCAGCGCGCTGACCGCCACCGTGGCTGAAGCGATGGGCAGTGGCTGGGCCCTGGTGGGCCTGGCGGGGCACGGCCTCACCTATGCTGAACCGGCGGACGGCGAGGCGAATCGTCAGCCGCCGGCCGGCTGGTCCTCGTGGGACGATCTGGCGCTTGAATTGCACGGGTTCTGTCCGGGCGTCGAAGGAACGTGGTTCATGGCCGACCTCACCCGCGGCGCCGCGGCGAGCCCCACGGGCGGTGCCTCGGCCCCGCTGTGCGCCGACGGCTTGCCCGTCACGGTCGAGGGGCGCGTGGTGGGCTTCGTGGCATGGGTACGGTTCCGTCTGGGCGCGGACTGCCATCTTGCGCCGCGGCTCGCGCCACCCCATCGCCGCCTCATCGAGCGTCTGGCCCGTCACGCCGCGCAGCACCTGGGCGCCCTCCAACAGCGATCCGAGATGCTGGGCTTCCTGTTCACCACGCTCAAGAGCCTGGTCGCCGCCGTGGATGCCAAGGACCACTACACGCGCGGCCACTCCGAGCGCGTGCACTATCTCGCCGTGCGGGCCGGAGAGGTTCTCGACCTGGATCCCCAGGCCCTGCGGGACCTGAGCTACGCCGCCTTGCTTCACGACGTGGGCAAGATCGGGATTCCCCGGGCGATTCTCACCAAGGCCAGCGCCCTCACGCCCGAGGAGTGGGAAGCGGTGCGGCGCCACCCGGAGCGGGGCTGCAAGGTCGTCGAGCCGATCCCGCAATTGGCCGGGACGATACCCGCCATCCGTCATCACCATGAGCACTACGACGGCAGCGGCTATCCGGATGGGCTGATGGGCGAGGCGATCCCGCTGTTGGCCCGCATCATTGCGGTGGCCGATGCGTTCGACGCGATCACCTCGCAGCGGACCTATTCGCGGCGTCGCAGTTGCGAAGAGGCGGTGGAGATTCTGCGTCGCCAGGCGGCCCGCCTCTTCGACCCGCGGGCGGTCGAGGCGGTGGCTCAGGTGGTCTCCCAGGAGCTGTCGGCCGGAACGCTATCCTTCGAAGTCCAGCGGGAGACCCCGGACGGCGACGAAAGGGCGGGCGCCGGGGGCTAACGCAGGCCTTGATCCGGTGGTCCGGGCGCGCCGGCGGAGGGGGGCGGCTGCGCCAGCAGCCGGCGAGTGCCCGCGGCCTCGGGCGCATCCGGGAAACGGGCGAGGAAGCGCTCGCCCCACACGCGGGCGGCCTGCGCGTCGCGGCGATCGAAGTAGTGCAGGCCGATCAGGTTGAGATAGCAGCTGCGCCGGCCGGGATCGATCGCCAGGGCGCGCTCGAACAGCGCCGCCGCTTCGTCGAGTCTGCCGAGCTTGCGCTCGGCCAATCCGAGAGCATCCAGCGCGCCGGCATCCGCGGGATCCCGCGCGAGCGCCTGGCGCAGCGCCCCGGCCGCCTCCTCATAGCGACCCTGCCGTGACCAGCCGATGCCCAGGTTCTTCAGGAGCGACTTGGTCGGCAGCATGCGCTGGGCGGCCTGCTCGAGCATCGGCACGCCCTCATCGGCGCGTCCCAGATCGATGAGCAGCGACCCGAGCTGGGCTTGCAGGCGCGCATCTTCAGGGTCGAGCTGCACCGCGCGCACGAGATAGGGCTCCGCCTCCGTGAGCTGGCCGCGCTTGACGAGGGCCGATCCCAGATTGCCGTTCATGCGGGCGCTGTGCGGGTGGTGGCGTGTTTCGCGGCCGAAGAGCTCGAGCTCATCGCGCCAGGCGGGAAGTCGCCCCTGGAGCAGCACCAAGCAGGGCACGGCCAGGACGCCCAAGAGGATCGCCGGCCGGCGAACCCCCGAGCCCAGGAGCGGTGCCGCGAGCGCTCCGGCCACCAGCAGCAACCCACCCGCGGGCAGATACAGGAATCGCTCGCCGTAGACCTCTCCCACCCTGACCCACTGCAGCACCGGCATGAGCCCGGCGAGGAACAGCCCCAGCCCCACGATCGCCGGCGGTGATGAGATCCGCGCCCGCCATCCCCCACCGCTGCGGCCACTCGCCGCCGCGGGGGAACCGCCTCCCGCGGTTCGGGCGCGACCGATCGACCGACCCAGGCGCACGGCGGTGCGCGCCCACACCATCCAGGCCACCGCCAGCACCGCGAGACCCAGGAGGCCCCACGCGACCGGGTACGGCGGACGCTGCAGCGCGCCGGGCCCCTCGACCGATAGCGGCCAGGGGATCAACCACCGCAGCAGGTAGAGCAACGTGAGGTTGCCGGCCAGGAGTGCGCGCTCGGGCAGGGTGCCACGCCGGGCCAGCAGGCCACCCCCGGCGGCGTCTGTCTCCGAACCGAGCGGCGCGCCCAAGGCGCCCACGCGCAGCACGAGATAGAGGAGCACGGCGACGCCCAGACACACCCAGGCGAAACGCCGAGTCCCGCGTTCCGGCTCTCCCGAGCCCGCCGGTGGCACGGGGGGCGGCAGCAGCACGACGAGCGGAGCGACCAGCAACAGGGCCACGGCCGACTCCTTGGACATGAGCGCGAGCAACGCGCTCAGTCCGGCTCCCACCACGAGCCACGCGCCCCCCCGCCGGGCTTCCTTGGCCAGCAGCAGCAGGGCCAGCGTCAGGTAGGTGAACGCCGCGGCCGACAGGTCGGTTCGGCCCGAGATCCAGGCGACTGCCTCGGCGTGCAGCGGATGCAGCGCGTGGATGCCGCCCACCAGCAGCGCGATGCCGGCCGGCAGTCCGAGCAGCCAGGCCACCGCGGCCAACAGCGCCGCGCAGAGGGCATGCGTCACCAGATTGCCCAGATGGAAGAGCCAGGGATGCCCCCCCGACAGCTGCCACTGGAGCGTGTTGGCCGCCAGGATGACGGGGCGGTAGTACAAGTAGGCATCAGGCCGGTTCTCCGCGCCTGGAACCCAGCCGTACCCATGCGCGAGCGATTCCCCCAGCCGGGTGGCATCGCGCGCGGCGGGGTTCTCGACGATGAAGGTGACATCGTCCCAGACGAAGTCATGCCCGAGGGTCGGCAGGTAGGCCAGGGCGGCCAGGAGCAGTGGGACGCCCAATACGAGCACCCAGCCCTTCCGGGGCGTCGCGGCGGCCCCGCGCGCGGGCGCAGCAGCGCCACGGGGTCGTGGCGGCCGGGCCGCGGGCCCCGGGGAGCGCGCCTTGCGCCGTTGGGGATCGTTCACGCCGCTCTAACCTCGCCGGGATGCTCGCCCGTCCCCGCGGGGCTTGTCCCCTGGCCGGCGCGGGCGGGCGCCGGGCGCCATCATACCACTGCAGCCGGGGAGCGTCGCGACCCGCGAGCGGCGCGGTTGCGCTGCGCACGCCGACGCTCCTACCATCAGGGTCATGCAGACACCCTTCGCCGACAACCCCGGACTGCGGCGCTTCTACTGGCGCTGGGAGAAGGACCTCCTGGCCTGCCTGCCGGAGCCCTCGCCGCGGGTGCTGTGCGCTCTGTCGGGCGGCTGCGACTCGATGGTGCTCGCCCGACTGCTCCGGGCGGCGCAGGAGCGTGGTCTGTGCGCGCTCACCCTGGGTCACGTCAACCACCGCCTGCGCCCCGAGGCAGACCGTGACGAAGCCTTCGTGTGCCAGACAGCCGCCGACTGGAACCTCAGCCTGCAGGTGGAGCGCATCGACGTCGCCGAGCGTGCCCGCGCATCCGGTCACTCGGTGGAGCAAGCAGCGCGCCACGTGCGCTTCGAGGCGCTGGCGCGGATGGCGCGCGCGGCCGGATGCCGGCTCATCGCCCTGGGGCATCACATGGATGATCAGGCCGAGACGGTGATCCTGCGTTTGCTGCGCGGCACCGGCCCGGCCGGGCTGGGCGCCATGGGTGCGCGCGATCCCCTGCCCGTGGCGGCCGGCGTCAGGCTGCGCGACGGCGAGGATCTTATGATCATCCGGCCGCTCCTCGCCTTTCGCCGCGCCGAGCTGCGTGCTGTCGCGACCCAGGCCCACCTGGCCTGGGTGGAGGATGCCTCCAATCGCGACCAGACATTCTTACGCAATCGGGTGCGCCACGACTTGCTCCCGCGGTTGGCCGCGGACTTCAATCCCCGCCTGGTCGAGGGGCTCGCCGACCTGGCGGCCTGGCAACGGGCAACCGACGCGGTCGTGGGATCGCTGGCGGCCGCGGCGTTGCGGAGCGCTCGCGGCGAGACCCTCCCCGGGGCGGTCATCCTCGATGCCGCGCGGGTGGCCGCCGAACCCGAAGCCGTGGCCACCCGGGTTCTGTGGATGGCCTATCAAGAGCTCGCCGGAAGTGAGGGGGCGCTCTCCTCGGAACACATGCGCCAACTCCTGCGCCTGCTCGCCGAGGCGCGATGCGCTGCCGACGGCGCGCACGCCGCCTCTGCCAGCCAGCTCCACCTGCCCGGGAGCCTGCGGGTGGTGCGTTCGAAGCAGTGGTTGCGGTTTGAGTTCCGCGACCCGCAGGGCGACCGGTCGGCCCGCGAGCCGGGCGAACGTGCAGCGCCGCCCGCAAGCCCCTCGCCCGGCAGTGCAGCGTCCGTGAAGACATCCCCCGAAACAGGCCCCCAAGAAACACTTGAACCCCCCGGGGCGGCTCCCTAGACTTCATGGGTTCTCTCTACCTGCGTTTGCCGAAGGGCTAGCTTGGGACGGGCCGCCGATGCTCGAAGCCATTCGAAAACTCGAACGCGGCGCCCAGATGCGCCTGCCGGACGGCGTGGCGACGGTGCTGCACACCACGGCTGAGATCCAGACCCGGGTCACGGAGTTGGGGCGGCAGATCGCTGCGGACTACGCCGGGCGTGTGCCGATCATGGTGGCTATTCTGCGCGGCGGGTTCGTGTTCCAGTGCGATCTGGCGCGCGCCAGCGACATCCCGCAGGAGGTCGACTTCCTGTCGCTGTCGCGCTTCGATCCGAGCGACAAGAGCCGGACGGCGGTCAAGGTGCTGCACGACCTGCGCTCGGACATTCGGGGACGCGACGTCATCGTCGTCGAGGGTATCCGCACCGGCAGCACCAAGACGGAGTACGTGCGCACCTTTCTCGAGCTGCGGGAGCCCGCCTCCATCGGCTTCGCCGCGCTGGTCTGCCAGGAGGACGGCCGGAACCACGGTGTGCCGCTCCAGTACAAGGGGTTCGATACCGGCGACGAATTCGTCATCGGCTACGGACTCGACTACGCGGAACGCTATCGCAATTTGCCCGTGATCGCGGCGTTCAGCCCGCACGGCACACGGTGAACGAGCACCGCGCGGCCCTCCCCGGTCGCCCGAGCTTGCGCACCGCGGTCCGGAAGGACGCGTTGAGGACCATGATGAAATCGAGCGACGACAGGCACGATGCCCAGCGACCGGAGCCGGCGCAGCCGTCGGCCGCCGAGGGGCCCCCGGATGGCAAGTCCAAGGCGTCGCGGCCCGAAGGTGCCGGGCGGCCCGCACCCGGAGCCCGGGCCCCGGAGCAGGACGCCGCCGGACGCCCGCCGGGCATGCCGCGCACCGGCGGCAGCCGTCGCCCACCGCGCCGCAGCCTGCGGCCCTCCGGTCAATCGGGGCCGCCGATCCGCCCCGGCGGCCGGTCGTTCCGGACCTTGAGCATCTGGCTGCTCGTCGCGATGGCCCTCTTCGTGCTCGCCCAGCAGCTCTTCAACGCCCAGTCCACGGGACGCGAGATCTCGTACACTGAGTTCTGGGACGCTGCCAAAGCCGGCCGCGTCGAAGAGGTGACGATCATCAATCGCAACGTCACCGGCCGCTTGCGCGACACGGGCGAAGAGGACGGCCGGCGCTTTCACTGCTACCTGCCGACCGCCGATGACGCCGAGCTCCTGAAGCTGCTGCGCGGCGAGCCCTTCGACTCGACCGGGGCTCCGGCGCGGCCCCCGGCCACGATCAAGTCGAAGTCCGACCCCACGCCCTGGTTCGGCTATGTCTTCACCTGGCTGCCGTTCCTGCTGCTGATCGGCCTCTGGTTCCTGCTCATCCGCCAGATGCAGGGCGGCGGATCGGCGGCGCTGAAATTCGGCAAGAGCAAGGCCAAGATGCTGCACGAGAAGAGCGTGCGCGTCACCTTTGCCGATGTCGCCGGGGCGGACGAGGCCAAGCAGGAGCTCGAGGAGGTGATCGAGTTCCTACGCGAGCCGCGCAAGTTCCGCCGGCTGGGCGGCCGGATCCCTAAGGGCGTGCTGCTGGTCGGGCCGCCGGGCACGGGCAAGACGCTTCTGGCGCGCGCGGTCGCGGGCGAAGCGGGCGTGCCCTTCTTCAGCATCAGCGGCAGCGACTTCGTCGAGATGTTCGTCGGCGTGGGCGCGGCGCGGGTGCGCGACCTGTTCGAGCAGGGCAAGCAGAATGCGCCCTGCATCATCTTCGTCGACGAGTTGGACGCCGTTGGGCGTCACCGCGGCGCGGGCCTGGGCGGCGGTCACGACGAGCGCGAACAGACGCTCAACCAGCTCCTGGTCGAGATGGACGGCTTCGATTCGAACGAGGGCGTGATCATGTTGGCGGCCACCAACCGCCCCGACGTCCTCGATCCGGCCCTGCTGCGGGCCGGGCGTTTCGACCGTCAGGTCGTGGTCGACCGGCCCGATGTGCGCGGGCGCGAAGGCATCCTGAAAGTCCACACGCGCAACAAGCCGCTCAGCCAGGACGTTGACCTGCACGTGCTGGCGCGCGGCACGCCGGGATTGGCCGGCGCGGATCTCGAGAACCTGGTCAACGAGGCGGCGCTGCTCGCCGCCCGTCGCAACCAAGATTCGATCACCATGCAGGAGTTCGAGGAATCCAAGGACAAGGTCATGATGGGCACCGCGCGGCGGAGCCTGATCATCCCCGAGAAGGAAAAGCGCGTGACCGCCTTCCACGAGGCCGGCCACGTGCTGGTCGCCTGGTTCCTCCCGGACGCCGATCCCATCTACAAGGTCACCGTCATCCCGCGGGGCCGGGCGCTCGGCCTGACGCATTCGTTGCCCGAGGACGACCGCTACAACAGCTCCAAGGAGTTTCTCGAGCAGTCGATGGCGGTGCTCATGGGCGGCCGCGCCGCCGAAGAGCTCAAGTTCGGTCGCTTCACGACCGGCTCGGCCAACGACATTCAGCGCGCCACCGAGCTGGCCCGCAAGATGGTCTGCGAATGGGGTATGAGCGAGACGCTCGGGCCCGTGCAGTTCGGCAAGAACGACGAGTTGATCTTCCTGGGCAAGGAGATCGCCCAGCACAAGGACTACAGCGAGAAGACGGCGCAGACGATCGACGCCGAGCTGCATGGCTTCGTGACGCGGGCGTATGAAAAGGCCTTGGAGATCCTGCGGCCCAAGACGGACAAGCTGGACCTGCTGGCCACCAAGCTGCTCGAGTGCGAGATCCTCGATCGCGAGGAGATCAGCGCGATCCTGGGCGAAGACGCCCAGGAACGCTCCAAGACCTGTGGCCGCAGCCGGCCCGCGGTCGCTGTCGCCAGTGAGAGCGCGCCGCGAGATCCAGAAGGTGACGAGCGCACTCAGGATGGCTCCGACTCCTCCCGACCGCAACGCTGATCGCGGCGGCGGGCGCCACCGCCGGCCGGCGGCCGCGGGCCGGGCCCGGCCCCTCCGCCCACGCGTCACGCTGCGCCTGAACGGCAGCGACCTCGTGCTGGGCGAGCGCACGCTAATCGTCGGAGTCCTCAACTGCACGCCCGATTCCTTCTTCGCGGCCGGACGCTCTCTGTCGCCCGAGGGCGCCGTAGCCCGTTACCACGAGCTCATCGCCCAGGGCGCCGATTGGATGGACGTGGGTGGCGAGAGCACGCGGCCCGGCGCGGCGCCCGTCGATGCGGACGAGGAGTGGCGCCGCATCGCCCCAGTAGTCAGCGCTGCGCGCCAGGCCGGCCACCCGGTGCCCCTCTCGATCGACACCACCAAGGCCGCGGTCGCCGCCCGCGCGCTGGAGGCCGGGGCAGCCATCATCAATGACGTCAGCAGCCTGCGCTGCGACCCCGCCCTCGCCTCGCTGGCGGCCCGCCACGGCGCCGGGCTCGTTCTGATGCACATGCGGGGCACGCCGCGGACGATGCAGGCGGATCCGCGCTACCACGACGTCGCCGCCGAGATCGTGGCTGAGCTGGCGGGCTCGATTGCACGGGCCGTGCAGGAGGGCGTCGCCCGCGAGCAGATCATCGTTGATCCGGGCATCGGTTTCGGGAAGACTGCTCAACACAACCTCGAGATCCTCCGCCGCCTGGCGGAGTTCTCGGTGCTGGGCCGACCGGTGCTGGTCGGTTGCTCGCGCAAGAGCTTCCTGGGGGCGGTGCTGGATCTGCCCGCCGAGGAGCGGCTCGAAGGCACGCTCGCCGCGCACGCCGCGGCGATCATGGGGGGCGCGCATCTGGTGCGCGTGCACGATGTGCGGGCCCACGTGCGGGCGGTTCGCGTGCTGGACGCTCTGCTCGCGGCCGATTCGGTCTAGGAGGAGCGATGTCGCTGCCCGTTCAACTCGAATGGCTGCGCGACGTGGTCGACGTGCTGATCGTCGCGTTCCTCTTCTACCGCCTGCTGATTCTGGTGCGCGGCACCCGGGCGGCCCAGATGTTCATCGGCCTGATCACGCTGGTGTTCCTGGCGTTCTTGAGCGAGTTTCTGCACCTGGCGGTGCTGAGCTGGATCGTCAACAGCCTGCGGACGGTCTGGGTGATCGTCTTCGTGATCATCTTCCAGCCCGAGCTGCGCAAGGCGTTGAGCCAGATCAGCGAGAGTCGCGTCTTCAAGCGCTTCGTCCCGGTCGAGGAATTCGGCTATCTGGCCGAGATCCAGAATGCGGTCGAGCGATTGAGTCGCAAGGGGTTGGGCGCGTTGATCGTCATCGAACGTACGATCGGGCTGCGCAACTACATCGAGACCGGCACGAAGATCGATGCCGCGGTCTCGGCCGAGCTCATCGAGACGATCTTCACGCCGCCCTCGCCGCTGCACGACGGGGCGGTGATTGTCAGTGGGGGCGTGCTCCTGGGCGCCGGCTGCATCCTGCCGCTCTCCGCCAATCCCGATCTCGAGCGCCGGCTGGGCACCCGCCACCGGGCGGGGTTGGGCATGAGCGAGGAATCGGATGCGATCGTCATCATTGTGTCGGAGGAAACGCGCCAGATCTCGATCGCCGAGGGCGGCACCCTGACGCGCGGGCTGCAGATGGGTGATCTGAAGAGCCGGCTGAGCGCCCTGCTGCGCGTCCAGCCCAAGAAGCCCAAGGTTCCGGTCGAGGTCGGCGCGTCGTAGCCCGGCCGGGTGGGGTTCGCCTGCGGGTGAGCAGCGCGGGCGGCGGGCGGCCGGGGATCATCGCGGGAATGGATCGATGGCTGAGTCGTACGTTCACACCACGTGTCCTGCCTGCCAAGCGCGCAACCGGATCCCGATCGCGCGCCTGGGCCAGGTCGGGCGCTGCGGCGGATGCCGCGCCGCGTTGCCCGCCAACGCCTTCCATGCCGAGTGGCCCGTCGAGGTGACCGACGGCAAGTTCGATGCGCTCACGCGCCTGAGCCCGAACCCCGTGCTGGTAGATTTCTGGGCCCCCTGGTGCGCGCCCTGTCGCCAGCTGGCCCCGGTCCTGGAGGAGCTGGCCCGCGAGCTGGCCGGACGGCTGTTGGTGGCGAAGCTGAATACCGAGGAGTATCCGGCCACCGCCGCGCGATTCGGCGTGCAGTCGATTCCCCTGTTGGTCGTGCTGCGCAGCGGGCTGGAGGTGGATCGCATTGTGGGCGCGCTGCCGCTACCGGCCCTGCGCGAACGCCTGCGCGCCTGGCTGTGATCGCGGCCGCTAGGCGCTTCGGAGCTCTCGACGCGCGGGCAGAACCGGGCGCGGCGATCAGAAGTTGTCGATGCGCGTGGCGATGATACCCTTGAAGGTGTCGACCCGCTCCAAGTACGTCTGCAGCGGGACCTTCTCGATCCGCCCCCCACGGTACACACCGGCCAAGGGTTTCGCTGCGGGGTGAATGAGGAAGACCTCGCTGCCCTCGATGCGCGCGATGCCCACATGGCCGATGATCGCGCCTGTCGCGCGGATCGCCTGACCGGCCGGAACCTTCTCGTTGCTCACGAAGAAGAGGATGTCACCGTTGCGCAGCTTGGCCAGATCGACATCCTCGTCCGCCACGAAGGTGATCGAGCCGGGCTCGTAGCGGGTCGTGCCGCCCTCCTCGGCGCGCGTGGGCCCGAGCTCGGCCGTCACATCGCGGCCCCAAATGCCCGAACGGATCATATCCTCGGTGTAGTCGAGATGGACCGGATCGTCGTAGTTCACGCGCCCCTGATCGTCGACGATCTGCTCGAGCGAACCGGCCAAGAAGCGGGTCCCGAAGGCGAACTGCACCGCCTCGAGCGCGCTGGTCGAGCGTCCGAGCTCGGTTGCGCGGCAGAAGAAGAGCACGCAATCGGTGTTGAAGTCGTCGACCAGCCGGCCCTCGGTCACATAGCCGCCCGGATCACGGCCGTAGACGTAGCGGGCGTCGCCGCGCTCCCAGAAATAGTTCGCCCAGACCGCGATGCGATCCCCCAACTCGAGGCCCGACATCTCCAACATGCGCGCGTCGATTTCTTCGGCCGGCAGCGCCTGGGCGCTCTCGAGGTTGAACTGGACCATCTGCTCATAGCGCAGCATGAGCCGACGCTGCTGTTCTTCGTCGATCTGGCCCGCGGACGCATCGTCCGGCGAGCCGGCGGGCTCTTGCGACCACGCCGCAGGCATTGCCGCCCCTCCCAGCAGGCCCATCAGGGCCGCGATGACCACCACCCGGTGCGATCGTCTGTCCCACTCGTTGCTTTCCATCGTACCTGACCCCTGTCCCGCTCGCCGTCGAACGACCGCCTTGGCTGCCGCGCGCCTCGTCACCCCCCAGCACCACCTCGAGTGGTGCGCCGAGATAAGCCGGACTATCGCAGTTTGATCACCTTGCCTCGATAACCGATGCTGCCTACCCGCGCGCTGACCAGGTAGATCCCCTTGGGCGCTGCCTGGCCGCGCTCATCGCGCCCGTCCCACGACCATTCGGCGTAGCGCCCGCCGCCGGCACCGTCCGACATCCCGCGCGGTGCGATGCGGCGCACGATCTGACCGTGCACATTGACGATCAGCAACTCGCAGTCCTCGCCGCCCGCCAGGGACGGGCTCGCCGGCCCGAGGTTACCCGCGGCGGATCCGGCGAGATCGGTGGCGGCGCCAGCGGCGCCAGCGCCCAGAGCGCCGGCACCGCGCTCGGATCGCGGCGCGAGCCCCGCGGGGGCGGGACCGAGCAGCCCGCGCAGGACAACCTGCGTGCTGAATGGATTGGGCTGGGCATCGAGAGGCCGGAACTCCTCGAACGCCGGGTCGCCGGCCGCTGGCTCGTGAAGCGTGGGCACCGCCACGGCGAAGAGCCCCATCTGCGTCCCCAGATAGAGGCGCGACCCCCGCTCGTCAATGGCCAGGCCCAGCACATGGAGCTGCTCCGGCACGGGGATCGCTTGCCATGAGGCCCCGTCATCGCCACTCAGGAGGACCCCCTCGCTTGTGCGGCAGACGACCAGCCCGGGGCGTGCGCCAGCCAGGGCTACCTTGCCGGTGCGCTCACCCTTGAAGGCCACCCGTTCCCAGCGCGCGCCGTCCCGCGTCCGCCAGAGCCCGTCGTCCGTGCTAACCCACAGGGTGCCGTGACCGTGGGCTGTGAAGAGAACGGAGCATCGCGGCGGCCCCGGCACGGAACCGCGCCGGGCCGCACCCCCCGTGGCTCCCGCGGCGCCATCCGGGTCGACCCCCTCCTGCGCCGCACCGAGGCTCGTCAGGCCGCCGCTGGCCATCAGGATCCGATCGCCGCCCGCCCCGGCCCAATGGACCAGCGTGGGCGGCGGACCTGACGGGTCCAGGACGGTGCCGGCCGCCGCGGGCATCTCCACACTCGCCCAGTCGCCGGTCGGTTCCCGGCGCGCTGCCCAAAACCCCTCGGCTGTCCGACCGGCCGCCCAGACATCGCCGCTGTCGAGGGTCAAGATCGCCGTGGTGGGCTGCAGTGGTCCGCCGGCAGTCCAGCCGCAACCAACGCCCAGCGGATCCCAACCGCCCACGGCGGGACCCGCCTCCGTTCCGAGGCAGAGCAACCGGTAACCAGCCGGGCCCTCCCAGAGGTCGAGGGCGAAGACCCGGCCGCTCAGTCGCTGCCAGGTGAGCGGGTCCAAGCCATTCTCCTCGGGCGCGCACCCGAGATCCGCCCGCCATCGCCCCGACCCGCCGGCCAAGGCGTAGAATCCCAGGTCCGTTCCGACGAACAGGTCCTCGCCGTCGTTGCCATCGCGGCTGACCGCAATCGTTTGCACCGCCACCTGCCGCAACCCTCGATTGCGCCACTGCCAGGAGGTGCCCCCGTCGTCGGAGGCGAGCACGCCACGCGACGTCGCCAGGAGCAGCTCGTCGCCGCCGAGGCCATGGGCCATCGACCGCACCCGCACCGGAATTTCCCCCAAGACGACGCTCCAGGTTTCTCCGCCGTCTCGACTGCGCAGGATGCGACCGCGCGGCGTGCGCGCCAGCAGGTGCTCAGAGGCGCGCGGGTCGGCCAGCAACGCACTGATCTCCCGGCAGTCGACTTCGCTGCCGCCGCACTGGCCACGCACGAGCTGCCAGCTCGCACCCAGCTCGTGACAGACGAAAACCCCCTCGGCGCACGCCGCGCAAAGCCCTCCCCCCGGCAGGGCCGCGATGGAACGGACGCCCTTGGGCAAACCGTCCGTCACCGGGGAGAAGCTCCTGGCGCCGTCGCGGCTGATGAAGAGACCTTCCCACTCGGTGATCGCCAGGATGACCGCCGGGTCTCCCGGGTGGCGGCCGGCCCAGCGGATCCGCGTGCGGGGCGGCCCCTCAGATGGACGCGGATCTTGCCGAGCCTCGGGATCGAGGAATCGGGCCGGCCAACGTTCCGCTCTTCCGTCCGGGCGGAACCCATAGAAGGTGCCGTCGCGCAGAGCCAGCAGCAGGTCAGGCGCCGACGGCGTACCCGCCCCCGCCAGCGCGCTGACGACGCTGAGAGCGCGTTCCGCGGGCAGCGCCGCCCAGCGGCGCAGGGCCCCCCACCGGGCCTTCGGCAATTCGCTGGAGGTGTCCGCGGAAGGTGGCTGCCAGGTGTGCAGCACCCCATCGGTGAGCAGAACGAAGACGCGGGCACCCTCACCGTCGCTCTCGATGCGCCATACCTGGTGCACCAGGCCATCCCGGCCCAGCGGCACGCGCTCCCAGGCACCGCCGCTGGTGGTCGAGTCGTAGGGGATCCAGCAGAAGAGCTGGCCGCGGGCCGACTGACCCAGCCAGAACTCCCGGTCCAACGGTGTGACCGACACGAAATCGGCCCCCTCGGGGCCCAGCGGCACGAACTCCCACGCGCCGGCGTGGGTGTCGGAGGGATCACCGGCGGTGCGCGGCGCAGCGGAGCCGGATGGGCTCGCCAGCATGACCGCGGCCAGTACCGCGGCCGCGGCGTGGCAGGCTGGGGGCAGGAACCACCGTGCCCGCCGGCGCTCTAGTGGACGGAGTCGTCCCGCGATTGACATCTGAGCTCCCTTATCTCGTCGCGGGGAGTCTAGAGAGGCCCGCCTGGGACCGCAAGTCATCTTGTCGAGCCTGGCCACCGTTGCTACCATTCGCCCCAAGTCTCTGCCGTGCCAGGCCTTTGCGCGTGCGGGCCGGTGCAGGAGATAGACGCGAGCCCTTGAGGACAGCCGATGCGCCCTGCAGTTCCCACAAGACCCGGCCGGCCACGATATCTGCTGGTGGCGCTGGTCGGGCTGGTCATCGTGCGCTGGTGGCTGGGCACGACACCCGGATACCCGGCCGATATCGGCGCCTACAAGCGCTGGGCCCTGTGGGGCGCGACCTACGGCACCCAGTCCATCTATGACGAAGGCTCGTTCTACGACTACCCGCCCCTCTACGGCTACATCCTCGCCCCGTTGGGGTCGCTGGTCACCTTGGCCGACCGGGACTACGCCATGCGTTATCTCGATCCCGATCCCGCGCGACGGCCCGGCTATTCGGCGCTCTTCTCCCTGCTGGTCAAGCTCCCGCCCTTGGCCTTCGACGTGCTGATGGCGCTGCTCATCGCCAAGCTCGCCTTCGCGGGCGGACTCGGCTTGTGGCCACCCGGGCGCGCGCGGCGCGGGTGGAACCCCGCGCTGCTGTACTTGGGGTTCCCGGCCGTGCTCTTCATCTCGGGCTACTGGGGCCAGCCCGATGTCATCGAGACCTACTTCGTGATGCTGGCCATCGCTCTTTTGCTGCGCGACAAGCCTGAAGCCGGCTGGATCGCCGCTGCGCTGGGCCTGCTGATGAAGCCGTTGGCGGCACCCTTCATCCCCCTTCTGGCGCTGCTCACGCTGCTGCGCTCGGGCTGGCGGCGCCTGTTGACGGGAGGCCTCGCCGCCGGAGTGACGATCCTGGCGGCGCTCTTGCCGTTCATCGTCGCCGGACGCGGGGAGCTCGTCTTGCGCCGGCTGTTCACCGATGTCGACCTCATGGCCTTCACGTCGGTCAACGCTCACAACCTGTGGTGGATCCTGGGCCCGTGGCAGCCGGCGTCCTCGCCGTGGGTGGGCCCCCTGACACCCAGCATGATCGGCCTGGGCCTGTTCGGGGCGGTTTACGCGGCGCTCCTGGTGTGGGTCTGGCGCTGCGAGCGCGACGCCGCTGGGCGTCCTGCGTTCGCCGCGAGCGGGGGAGCGCACTGGTACCTGGCCGCCGCGGCGGTCGCCTTCGCCTTCTTCACCCTCTCAACGCACATGCATGAGAATCATCTCTTCCCGGCGTTGCCCTTCCTGGTGCTGCTGGCCGGACGAGATCGCCGTTGGGCCTGGATACTAGCCGCGGTCGGACTGGTCATGCTCGTCAACATGTTCACGCACGATCTGCGGACCGGAACGGTCTGGCTGGCGCACCTGGGACCTCCGTCGAGCTTCCACCACCCCGACCTCAAACGCTTCCTCTCCCGGGGCGAGATGCTCATCGCGACCGGCAATGCGGTGCTCACGGTGGCGACCTTCGTCGTGTTCCTCTACTGGGTCCTGCGCGACCGCGGTCTGCGCGGCCCGGAGCTCACTCCCGCTCGAGGCCCAGGATCTCCTCCATCATCCGCGCGTTGATGACCGCCTGACCCGCGTGGCAGTTGTTGAAGAAGACGTAGGTCTGCTCCGCGCGCGCAGCCAGGTCACGGATGAGCTCGGCCCATTGCTCGAGCTCCGGGCGGCTGTAGAGGTAGTCGTAGCGCTGAGCTCCGCCCGACCACCACTGCCCCGCGTTGCGGCCGTGGAGACGCACGTAGGCCACGGGGCCGACGGCCGCCGCGCGGCGCGGAAAGAGCCCCACCAGCGCGGGCTCATCGACCGAGCAGAAGCCGAGGCCGATCCCCTGCAAGGAAGCCTCGAGGTCGGGGCCGTCCCAGGAAGCGTGGCGAAACTCGACAAAGACCGGGTGGTCGGGCAGCGCCTCCCTGAGCCAGCGCAGGTAGTCCTCGTTCTGGGGCGAACGCCGGAAGGAGAAAGGGAACTGGGCCAAGGCGCCGGCGTACTTGCCCGCCTCGCGCAGCGGCCGGACGACCTCGTCGTAGTCTCCGGCGGCGCGAACGGTGCCGTCGCGCTGGTGGGTGAGCACCCCGGGCAGCTTGACCATGAAGCGAAAGTCGGCCGCGGTGCGTTCGGCCATGCGGCGCAGCGTCGCGGGGGGCGGCAAGCGGTAATAGGTCGCGTTGACCTCGACGGTGCTGAAGTGGCGCTGGTAGTGCGCGAGCATCTCGCCGCTGCGCGTCCCCGGGGGATAGAAGGGACCCACCCAGTCGGCGAAGCTGTAGCCGGAGGTGCCCACGCGGATCGGCCCCGGTTTGCTGCGCCCCGGGGCGCTTTCCGGTTGCGGACGAACGCCGAAGAGATCGGGTTGCCGGGGATTCACGCGCGCCCCTGCAGAGCGTGCGTCCGGTGATGCGGCGGAAGGCTGGCGGGACCGGGCGCCGCCGGAGGAGGAGGCTGCCGAGCGAACGCGCGCCCGCGCTCGGGTGGCGGAGGTCAGGACCCTCCAGCGGAAAGCAGGTGCTTCTCGGTGCATGACGCACCTCCGGGGTCACCGGCGCGGGGCGGCGCTGGGGCATCGGCGGTGCTGGGCCGCATCGCGCCCGCGGGCTGCAGGATCTGCTCGCCGTGCTCTCTGCGGATTCGGTCCACCGTATCCAGGTAGTCGGCGTACCGGCGATCTTCGGGAAACAGCCCCAGTTGCTTGCGCCCCTTGGTGGCCACCAACCCGCCCACGGTGAGGCCGATCAATCTCAGGCCCTCCCCGCAGTAGTGCCGCAGGAAAAGATCCTTCGCCACGCGATAGACATCGCGGGTCTCCTGGATGGGGTCGGACAGCGACCGCTGGCGCGCCAGCGAGCTGAAATCGCTGTAACGCAGCTTGATCGTCACGCACCGACCCGCGTAACCCTCCTCCCGCAGCTGGCCCGCCACACGCTCGGTCAGCGCCAGGAGCAGCGCCAGCCCTTCGTCGGGTGACTGGATGTCCCGGACGACCGTGTGCTCGTGCCCCAGGGACTTCGCGGCGGGCGTGTCATGCGCCGCGACGACGGGCGTGGCGTCCTCACCCCAGGCCATGGCGTGCAGGGCTTCGCCGAAGACCCCGAAGCGGCTGCGCAGGAATTCGACCGGCGTGTGGGCCAGGTCCCCGATCGTTTCGATCCCGAAGATCATCAGCGAGGAGGAAGTCTTGCCGCCCACGCCGAAGAGATCATCAACCGGGCGATGCCAGAAGCGGCCGCGGAACGCCTCGACCCCCAGCAGCACGATTCCCCGCGGCTTGCGGAGCTTCGAGGCCATCTTGGCGATGAGCTTGTTGGGTCCCCCACCGATCGAGCAGGTCAAGTTGAAGGTGCGCTCGATCGATCCCGCCATTTCACTCGCCAAGGCCTGCGCACAGGACCAGGAGGGATGAGCTTCCGGAGCCTCAGGGAGCAGGTCGGTGACATCGAGAAACGCCTCGTCGATGCTGAACATCTCCACCTTGGCGGTCACCGTGAGCAGGTGGCGCAGGATACGACGCGAGGTATCGATGTAGAGCCCGGGATGACACGGGACGAATTGGGCCTGCGGGCACATGCGCCGGGCCTGGCCGGCGGGCATGCCCGCCCGAATCCCGAATTCCCGGGCCTCATACGATGCCGACGCCACGACCCCGCGCGAGTCAGGAAGCGCACCCACCACCACCGGCCGGCCCTTGAGGAACGGACAAGCCTGCACCTCGAGTGCCGCGAAGTAGGCGTCCATGTCAAGGTGGAGGATGCAGCGCTCCGCGCGCATGGGCCCCACTCCTATCCGAGCTCCCGGTAAACGCCCACGACCTTGCCCAGGATGCGCAGCTCGGGCGAATGTTGTGTCACGACGATCGGATCATAGGCCGGGTTCTGGGGCTGCAGCACGATGCGCCCCGCGCGCTTGAGGAACCGTTTGACGGTCGTTTCGTCACCGATCATCGCCACGACGATCTCCCCGTTGGCGGGTTCCGCCACCGGAGCCACCATGACCAGATCACCGTCCAGGATACCCGCATCGCGCATGCTGTCGCCCGCGACCCGCAGCGCGAACGACGCCGCGCCGCTCGTGAGGCGCTGGGCATCGAGGAAGCCCTCGATGTTCTCCTGCGCCGTCACGGGCCCGCCCGCGGCGATGCGCCCCACGATCGGCAGCCCCGTTGAGAGGGCCGTCTCGGGTTCGGCCCCCAGAACCTCGGCGCCGAGTTGGATGCCCCGCGCATGGCCTCGGCGACGCCGGATCAACCGTTCGCGTTCGAGCAAGTCGAGGTGGTAGCAGACGCCATTGGTCGAGCGGATGTTGAAATGGTCGCCGATCTCGCGCACCGTGGGAGGAGCGCCGTGATCGGCCAGGAACCGAACGATGTAAGCCAGAATGGCCTCGGTTCTCTGCGGGATGAGCATGGGCACTTGCTCCCCTCCGGGGCTCGGCCCCCTTACCACCGGCTCCACGACTGCCGGCTCCACGACTGCCGGCCCGGAACCGCCGGTTCCACAACCGCGGCGCCCGCCGACATGCCCTTCAGGGGCGGGCGGTCCGCGGCCGTGGATCCTATGACGCAAGCGACACCCCTGCCGCTCAGCAACGAGACGATCATACTGAACAAATGTTTAGCTCGCAAGAAGAAAAAAACAAACCAAAGTGAATCCAGGTAATTACAGTCCGAGCTACAGCCTAAGCCCCTACCTACGAGGGGGATAGCTCTACCGATCGGGATAGCCTTACTGATAGGGCTAGCTCTACTCCACCTCCTCGAAGACCCCGGTCTTGCGGTCCTTGCGCACGTTGTCCCAGTGGAAGCACCGCCCGTTCATGGCCACATAGACCCCCGGGTCCAGCGTCTGGGCAAAGGCGATGGCGCTGCCCAGATTGAACAAGCCATCGGAGGAACCAAACGTGTAGGGAATCATCGCTCCGGTGAGGACGACCGTCTTGCCCTGGATCGTCTGGCCCAGATAGCGGGCGGTCTCGGCCATCGTGTCGGTACCGTGCGTGATCAGGATCCGATCGGCACTGCTTTCCTGGCAGCTTTTGCGAATGATCTCGCGGTCGACCTCGTTCATCTCGGTCGAGTCGATCATCATCAGCGTGCGGATCTCGAGATCGAGGCTGCAGCGACCCAGGCGCAGCATCTCGCGCAAGTGGCTGTCTTTGAAATAGAGCTGCCCGGTCAGCTCGTTGTACTCCTTGTCGAAGGTTCCACCGGTGGCGAAGATGCGAATCTGCATGTTCATGCCTCTCCGTGTTGGGCGTCCGCGCGCGTCCGGGCATCTCGTGGGGTCGACGCCCCGCCGCTCTTGGTCAGGTTGGTCTCACCGGCCAGCATGAATGAAGACCACGTCGTCCGGATTGAGTTGGTCGGTGCCTGGGATCCGCGACCCGGTCATCCGGTAGTGCTGGGCGCCGCTCGCCGCGCCCAGGGCTTCGATCGCGAGTAGCGCGGCGATGAGCGTGGCCGCGACCCCCGCGGGTTGCCGGCGCCAGCCGGCCGGCCAGGGCACCAGCTCGAGCAGGGCGAGCAGGCCCGCTCCGGCCAGGATCCAAACCACCGGCGCCAGCATGAATCCCAGGCGCACGTAGCCAAAGAACGCCACGATCACCAGCAGCGTCGTCGCCACGTGCGGCAGCAAGAAGATCCAAGCTGCCCTGAACGGCGACGCCCCGCGGCCCGCGCGCCCGAAGGGATGCCCGTGGATCAAGCGCCATAAGCCCAGCGCCATCAGCGCGAGGTGCACCCACAGCAGCTCGCGCTGGGCAGGCACGAACTGGTCGACGGGCCGCCGCTCGCCCCGCAGTCCCGCAGGCACATTGAGCTGCAGGTAGCCAAGGGCGAGGGCGTGCGAGGCGTGTCCGAGCTTGCGACCGATGAGGCCGAGCGCCTCGCCTGGGTGGGCCAGCATCCACGCGAGGCCCACGCGGTAGCCGTCGACATACAGCCGATGGATCTCGGGATCGGCCAGGTCAAGCCCCCGTCCTTCGCGCTGCGGCACGAGCCGTTCGACGAGCCCGGTGTCGAAGGTCCCGGTGGCATAGCCGTTGTTGGCCGTGGCGAAGTTGAGGGGCCCGTAGCCGGTCACCAGCACGAGGCGCGGCAGGGGCCGCGGCAGTCGCTCCGCGTTGGCCGCGTTGACCGCGCCGATGCTGCGGTAGGCGTGGATCGTCCACGGCATCATGGCGAGCGCACCGGTGGCCAGGAAGACGCCGATCATGGGCAGCGCCCGGCGGCCCGCGCTCCAGAGCCAGATCACCGCCAGCAGGAGCGCTGTCAGGAGGAACTCCGCGCGCGTGAGAGCGGCCCACGCCGCCAAGAGACCCAGCAGGACCGCGAGCGCCAAGCGCAGGTGCGCGGGCGAGATGACCAGGCCTGCCAACCTCCATCCCGTCCGGGGTTGCCCGAAGAGCGCCGCACCCTGCGCCTGCGACTCAACCAGGCGTAGCACCCCCAGCGTGACCAGCAGAGCCAGGGGCAGGAACAGCGCCTCCGAGCACAAAGCCGTCGATTGCACGTAGTGCCCGAAGGAGAAGAGGGCCAGCGGCAGAGCCACCAGCGCCACGGCGCGGCCCGCCACGCGGCGGGCGAGCGCGTAGAAGAGCGCACACGCGAGCCCTCCCAGCGCGGCCATGCTGAGCTTCAGGGCTATGGCAGGTATCCCCGCAATGTCCGGCAGACCCGCTGCGCCGGTGGCCGGCTGGTAGCCGAAGAGCTTGAGCAGAAACCGCAGCAGGTGGGGATAGGCGGGCGGATGGAAGGGAATGCCCTGGTCGTAGGGGCGCCCGGTCAGGAGCCCGCTGGCATAGGCCAGGAACGCGGCCGTATCGCCCTGGTAGAGCGTGCTGAAGGGCTGGGCGTGATCGGCTTGCCGCAGGAGAAAGAGCATCCGGGCAATCCAGCCGGCGAAGAAGACCCACACGCAGGCGGGCAGGCGCGACCACCCGTGGGAGCTTGGCCTGATCTGCCCGCTCGACCGCCGCCTTTCTGCCCGCTGCCTGGCCACGCCCGCCAACCTCTCTCCTCGCTACCGGGCGACCCCTGGGCGCATCCCAGCACCCCGACGGGGCGGCGGCTACAGCGTCGCGAGCCGCTCCTCGGCCAGCCGGGCTTCGCGCGTGCCTGGATAGTGCTCGATCACGTACGTGAGATAACGCCGCGCGGTCACGGTGTCCCGGAGGTTGATGAAGCACAAGGCGATCTTGTAATGCGCGCCAGGCACCTTGTCCTGGCCGGGATAGTCGTCGATCACCTTGCGAAATTCCTCGATCGCCTGATTGAACTGGCCCTGCGCGTAGTAGGCCTCGCCGATCCAGTACTGGGCGTTGTCCGACAAGCGCGTCTGAGGATAGTCCGCCAGAAAGGAACGGAAGTTGATCAGGGCCAGTTGGAAGTTCTCGCGTTGCAGGTCGCGATAGGCTGTCTCGTAGAGGCGTTGGCCTTCCTCGGGCGGCTCTGGAATGAGTGCCCCCGCCTCGCCACTCCGACGCAACTCATCCAAGTCCATCGGCTCCCGCGCCTCGGGTGATCTGGCCTCCACCGCTTGACCGTCGCCGATGCCAACAGCCGCCGCGGGCACCTGCGCATCGGCGTCACCGGCGGCCGCCTCGGCGGCGGGGAGATCGCCAGGCCCCGCGGGCTCGTCCGGACCCGTGGCCGGCAGGCGCGCCACGCCGGGACCAGCCTCCGGTCCCGCCGCCGTGAGCCCGAAGGCGCTCATGGCGGCCGCTGCGCGGCTGAGGAGTCGCTCCTGGGCGCTCAACTTGGAATTCACCGTGGAGACTTGCTCCTGGACATCTTCCAGCCGGCCGCCCAGCTCGGCGTTCAGGCGGCGCACCTGCTCCTCCAGCCGGAGAACCGAGCCCTCGAGCTCGGCGATCTGGCGCATCATCTCCTGCTCGGCGGGCGTGGGAGGAGGAGGCACGGATGGACCCCTGCGGGCAGTGGAGACACAGCCCGTGACGCCCAGGAGCCAGCCCAGACCCAGCAGGGCCAGGCTGGCCGGCGCGAGTCTGCGGGAGATCACCGGCATCCTCACAGGGGCGAGCGGCGATGTCGGGCCACCCGGATGGCGGCCCAGCCCGCCTAGCTACTTCTTGACCAGATGAGCCCGGCGATTCTGTTGCCAGGCCGACTCGTTGCTGCCCATCGCGAAGGGGCGTTCCTTGCCATAGCTGATCGTCTCGATGCGGGAGGCTTCGATGCCGTAGCGCACCAGGAAGTCCTTGGCCGCGCGGGCTCTGCGGTCACCCAACGCCAGGTTGTATTCGCGGGTGCCACGCTCGTCGCAGTGCCCTTCGATCAGGACGAGCGCCGAGGGATTGTCGGCGAGCAGCTTGGCGTTGTGCGTCAGCGCCGAGACGGCGTCCGGGCGCAGGTTGTACTTGTCGTAGTCGAAGAAGGCGGGCTGGAATGTCATTTCCGCCTGGGGCTGCGTCTCCGGAGTCGCTGGCGTCGGCGCAGTTGGCTCGGGTGTTCGCACGGGCTCGACCTGGGGAGGCGCCACCACGGGCGCGGGCTTCTTCGAGCAACCGATCGAGCCCGCTGCCACGGCGACCAGCGCCAGCACCAAAGCAACGTGAATCATTCTCTTCATCAGGGACTATCCTCCTGGCTTGAGTAGAACCTGCCGTTCCCTGGCCGGTAACGACCAGGCCGGATTATAGGTATCCCCTTTAAGGGCTGTCAACCTTCGCACGGCGCCGGTTTCGACGTCGATGACCATCAGGCCCCGGCCGGTGCTCTCCTTGCGCGCGAAGATCACGTGCCGCCCATCGGGCGCCCAGCGTGGGTTCTCGCACCCGCCCCCGACCGTGAGGCGCTGCCAACCGGTCCCATCGACGTGGATGAGGGCCAGCTCGAACGTGCCGTCGATGCTGATGACGTGGACGATGCGATCGCTGGTGGGCGACCAGTCGGGCGACCCGCACCAGGTGCTCTCGAAGGTGATCTGCGCGAGATCCGAGCCGTCCGCGTTGATCGCGAAGAGCTGGGGCTTGCCCCAGCGGCCCGACGTGAAGACCAGCCGCCGCCCGGAGGGTGACCAGCTCGGCTCGGTGTCGATCTCGGGATCGAAGGTGATCCGCCGGGGACGCGAACCGTCCGCGCGGGCCACGTACAGCTCGGCGTTGCCCTCGTCGGTGGAGGAGTAGGCGATCGACTTGCCGTCGGGCGCATAGGCCGGCGCCCCCGGCGTGCGTGAATTGCTGACGATTCTGAGCTCGTTGCGCTCGAGATCGGTCGCCGCCAGGGTGGGCTGCCCCAAGTGGAAGCTCGTAAAAGCAATCCAGCGTCCCGAGGGATGCCAGTGGGGCGACAGGACGATCGCGCCCAACCGGGTGACCTGCTGCTCGCTGTGGCCGTCCCAGTCGGCCAGCCAGATCTCCTTCGCCGCGCTGCCCGCCCGGACGAAGGCGATGCGCGTGGCCGCACACCCGCGACTCCCCGTCAGATAGTAGGTGACGTCATCGGCCAGGCGATGGATGCCCCAGCGGTCCGCCTCCTGGCGGATCGCATCCCAGCCGATCTCGTAGCTGCGCTCGAAAACCTTCGCGCCCGAACCCTCGTCGACCAGCGTGGCCCGGAGCTCGATGCGCTGGCCGTCACGCCGCATCTGGCCCCGGATCCGGGCGCGCACGGGTCCATCGACCGGCAGGCCCTGAACGTCCAGGACGAGGCCTGGCGAGCCCGAGTTCTCTTGCGGCTGCCGGACCGGCCGGAAGGCATCGGTGTACACAAGATCCCAGGCCAGAACCTGCTCCGCGCCCTCACCTCCGCCCTGGAAGCGAACGGGGGCCAGATCCCGCCAGGTGAAGTCCTCGATCGCGATGGGGGTCTTGACGAGCTCGCCCTTGCGGATCTCGGTGTACACTTCCGCCTGCCCCCACGCCTCTGTGAGCAGCCCGGTCCCCACGAACAGCGCCGCGAGGGGCAGCCACAACCCGCCAACACCGAACGGGTGCTCTGTCACCTTGATGATCCGCATCGTTCTCCATCTGTCTTGCTCCGCGCCACCGAACTCGGGGAGGATCCGCCGGGCCGGGCGGGCGCTAGCGCAGTCCGCGCGGGCGCGGTTCGGTGTAAATGAAGCGCAGGTGGATCGTCAACCACTCGCCGCCGTAGGCCGGCGGCAGGGGCGGCAGCGGCTGCGCGCTCATCACCGCCTGCTGGGCGCTCAGATCGAAGAGCGCCACCCGTGAAGGATTCTCCACTGCCAGGTTCGTGACCGCGCCGTCGCGGCGGATTCGGAACTTGATCGTGGCCGCGGGGCCCTCGCCTTGCCCGGAGATGCCGGCCGGTTGTTGCCAGGCGGCGGAAATGCGGCTCACGACCTGCGGCAGGTAGTAGTCGAAGGTGAACGCCGACTCGTCGATCCGCGCCGCCATCTGCAGATTGACCGCCGCCGAGGGCTGGGCCTTGAGCGTGTCGGCCCGGGCCTGCTGCGGTGTGACCGGCCGGGGCTGCGGTGGTGCCTCACGGGGCGCGGGTTTGGGTTGGGTTTCGGTCTTGGCCGGCTTGCGCTCCCGGATCTTGGGAACGTCCTCCTTGGGCTTCTCCTCGACTTTGGGCCGCTGCTCCGCGGGCTGCGCGGGCTTCGGCTGCACCGCCGGCTGGGTCTTGGGCTTCGCTTCCGGCTCAAGCGGCGTCACCAGCGAGACCGTCAGCGGCATCGGCTCCCAGCGCGCTTCATGGGAGCTGGCCGGCAGGATCCCGACCAGGAAGAAGCAGACCACGTGGAGAACTCCGGAGATCACGACGAAACGCCGCATCGGGCGATCCTCGCGGCTGACGTAGGTGTTGGCCCGTTCGCAGAGCGATCGCAGGCGCGCGGGCAGGCGGCGCTCCACACGCCGCCAAAGAAATGCCAGCCCGGCGAGCGCCAAGCGTCCCGCCAGAATCGCCACGAAGACGATGGGGGCCGTGACGATGTCGAAGAGCGCGGGACCCCGCCGCCGGCGGCGTTTCCGGCGCCCGGACGACCCCGATCGCACCGCTGTCTTGGGTCCCCCGGTTCGCATCGCTGACTTGCCGCCCTCCCAGCCCTCGCGCTTCAGTCCGCCCGGACAACCAGATCCCGGAGGCGATTGAGCATGAACATCACCTCGATGGCGCGCACGCCGGCCAGATCCCCGCGCGGGAATCGGCTCGCCCGGTCCAGGACTTCTTCGCCACCATCCTGCAGCGTCCGGCGCACGTCGGCGGCGGTCAGATCGGCGCCGGACGTCCGCCAGAGGCCCGCGCGGCCCCGGTCTTCGAGCAGCCGCTCGAGCATCTCGGCCAGCGCGCGCACCTGAGCGGGTGAGATGATCTGCTCACAAGCGCTCAAGTCAACCTCTTCGCGCTCGACGAGAATGCGCGCCCGGCCCTGCGGCTTGATCCGCGGGCCTCGGGGTCCCGCGGCCGCTCGATAGCGGTCCAGGGCGAGTCGCCGGGGGGCGCCAGCCCCGGGAAACGGATCCGGGGACGGTGCGTCGGGAGGGGCGATCGCGTGCGCCGCGGCCGTCACATCGTCCGGCAGGTAGCTCTCCATCTGGATCACCCGGTCCGCCACGCGGAAGTACTCGCCGCTGCCCCCAACGACCATCACCGTGGAAACCCCGCGGTCGCGGTGGAGGTTTCGCACCCGGTCGAGAAACGGCGTGATCGGCTCCTGCCCGGGCTTGAGCAGCCGGCGCATGGGCTCGTCGCGAATCATGAAGTTGGTGGCCGAGGTGTCCTCATCGACCAGCAGGGCCCGCGCCCCGACCTCGAGCGCCTCGATGATGTTGGCGGCTTGCGAGGTGCTGCCGCTCGCGTTCTGCGTGCTGAATTGCCGGGTCGGGCGACCGAAGGGCAGATCGCCGATGAAGGGGCTGATGTCGGTGGCCGTCACCGCCCGGCCGTCCTCGGCGCGGATCTTGACCGCCAGGGGGTCGGTCGCCACCCGTTCGCGGCCGTCGTCCGGGATGTGGGGGTAGATCCCGCGCGCGAGCGCCTCGAGCAAGGTCGACTTGCCGTGGAAGCCGCCGCCGACGAGCAGGGTCACGCCGGACGGGATCGCCATCCCACGCACCGTTCCGGCGTGCGGGAGATGCACCTCGCGCTCGAGCGACGGCGGGGCGCGGAACGCGATGACCGGCGCGGTGGGCGGCGGGTTGCGGCGAGCCCCTTCCTCGAGCGGGCTGCCGCCGAAGAGAAGCGACCCCTCGAGCGGCCGGTCGTCGTGCCCGCCCCGGCGCGGCAGGATCGCGCCGTTGGCGACGAAGGCGACCCAGCCATGGTCCACGACCAGACGCGTGAGGGCGGCGTGGTCCTCGACGATGTCTTGGTGGCGCCGAAGGGCCGCCAGGTCGGGCGCGGTTTCATTCACCGTGAGGGCTGCCGCGAGCAGCGCGGGCAGGTCCGCGAGCAGGAGACCCTCGGCCGCTCGCCCCAGGATCCTGCGTCCGGCCGCGGGCAGCTCGACCGTCAGGCGCGCCTCCAGGCCGAGCGCCTCGCCCGGGCGCACGCGGACGATCGTGCGCAGCAGTACCTCCTGGCCGCAGCGATCGACGCTGATCGGGCGCAGCGCGCGGCGGTGGATCTCGGCGGCCAAGCGGCGCGCGAGGAAGTCCTCGAGCGCCCGCCGGCGCGGCGGCGCGCCCTCGGCGTGCGCCTCGAGTCCGGCGGCGGCGAGCGCGATGCGAGCGTGGACGCGCGAAGGGGGCGCGTAGGGATCGCCCTGCACGTGGGCGATCTCGATCCGCCACGGGCCGAGCTGATAGTCACCGCGCAGATCCTGGTAGGCCTTGTAGCCCCGGCCATCGATGCGCGCGAGCGTCCGGCGCAGCTCCTCTTCACCGGCCGCGTGCCTGGTGTCGCCGGGCACGTGCATGCTCACCCCCAGTGGGCGCTCGGCTGCCCGGCGCCACGGTGGGCCTGGGTGAGGGTCTGATACTCGGGACACAGCTCGCGGAAGACGCAACGCCGGCAGGTCTGGGGTGAGGGCGAGGCGGGGAAGTCCTGCTCGCGGGCCACGTTGTTCTCGACGTCGGCCAGCCGCTCGCGCATGCGCGCGATGCCCGCGCTGATCTCGGCCCGAGCGTTCTCGATGTGGCCGGCCGACAGGACGGCGCTCCCGACCGCGCCGGTGTTGATGTTGGCCTCGATCACCTGGATCGCCTCGGGCGCGATGCCCCAGGCTTCGCTCGCGTAGAGGGCGTAGCAGCCGAGCTGCAGTCCCTCGGGCTGCGGCCGGCGCTTGCCGGTCTTCCAATCGCAGATCACCGCGCCGCCACCCGCGCGGCGGTGCGCGAGGTCCATCTTGACGTAGACCTTGGCACCGTCGATCGAGAAGTCCAGAAGCTGCTCGAGCGTGAGCCAGTCCTCGGGCGCTAGCTCGCGCGCCGCGGGCAAGAACGGCCCCTGAGCGAAGCCCACGATCGAGCGGCGCACCATCTCGGCGAACCCTCGCCACTCCTCATCGCGCACGGCTTCGCGGTAGTGGTGCTCGACCAGACCGACCACCCGCTTGGGATCTTTCAGGTAGCCTCCCTCGCGCGACGTGCGGAAATCGGCGCGCATGCGCGCGACCGCCTCCTCGGCCACCGCCGCCGCTTCCGGCTCCGGCAGACGCGCGCGCACGCGCTCGAGGATCCCGGCCACCGCGTCGTGCACGATCGCGCCGGCCCACAGGTAGCGGTTCTTGAGGTTGCGCAGGATGTACAAGCGGCGGGCGACCGGGTCGGCGTCGGCCGACCAGCCGCCCCAGTAGGCGTAGTACTGGTAGTAGTAGCGGCGCAGGCACTCGCGGAAGGTCTCGTAGCGGCTGTGGCTCCAGCTGAACTCGTTGCGCAAGCCCCCGTGGCGCTCACCCCTGCTCGCCATGCTCTTCTCCCCGCCTCCGGCCGGCCGATGCCCGCAACCGCAATGGAATCAATCCGTTGCAGGGAGAATCGCCGCGCGCGCGGCGGGGGTCAAGGGCAATCGCCCCCCGCGAAGAGAGCCTTGATCCGTCCCCAGGAGCTGTCCTGAACCTTGGCCCCGCCGCGCGTGCCGCCCTTGATCAGGTCGTCGACCGAGATCTCCCGCCACTCCACGATGGTCCAGATGGGTTGGCCAGTCCCGGATGTCACGCGCTGCTCCCGCCGGAACCAGAAGCGCTCGACCGCATCCTCGACCCTGTAGGTCATGTAGCCGCCTTCAGAGGTTCTGCGCAGCTCGAGATCCGTATTCACCATGCGGACCGTCCACAGGTGCGCGTTCACCCCCAATGTATCGGGTCGGCTCGCGTCGGGCGCGGGCTCGCCCAGCGTGAAGCTCAACGCAAGGTTCTGTACCTCGGTAGAGCCGAACATGTTCCGGTGCACCTGCATCTCTTCGCTGCGTGTGAGCTTCTGCGCAATCTGGTAGTCCTCTTCGCAAAAGTGGAACTCGAAGTCCGCGGCCAGCAGGCTGTCGTAGTCGTTTGCCTGTCGGTTCAGGTAGGCCTCGCGCAGGCTCGTCAGCACCGCCTCCGGTGAGGAACGGTCCGGGATTGCCGGCGGAGACTCGTGCCGCGTGGGCGAATCATCGTCCGAGCAGCCGAGTCCGTGCATGAGCGAGCCGAGGAAGCCCAGGGCGAAGGAGATTCGCATCAGCGCACGAAAACGATACCGGCACGCGATTCCCATGATGAGCACCTCCCCTCACAATCGGACTGAGCTCGGACACGCCCGCCGTCGTCGGGCCAACTCAGCGGCACGTCCGTCAGGATCACATCGGTAAGCCGTAACCATCGCGCGACGATCAGTGTAGCACAATCACCGATCGCGCCGATGCCTGCCCATGCATCTGGAGCCGCACGAAGTAGACGCCCGCCGCGAGGCGCGCGCCGCTTTCGCCCTCGAGATTCAAGACGAGCTCGTTGCGGCCCGCGGCCGCGGTGTCGTCCAGGAGAATCGCGAGACGCCGCCCGCTCGCGTCGTACAACCCCACGCGAACGCGCCCAGATCGCGGCGCGGCGAAGGCGATCGTCGTCTGCCCGCGGGCGGGATTGGGCGCGATCGACATGAGGCGTGCCCCGCGTCCCTGCGGGCCGTATGGGCCCGTGACGACGCCGAGCAGCAGCGTCACGTCATGCGACGCGAAGTTGATGGCGGCCAGGTCCGCAATCTCATCGTGGTCCAGATCGCCCATCGCCAGGGCCAACGGTTGGCGACCGGCGCCGTAGAACCCACCTTCCGTGAAGGTCCCATCGCCTTGCCCGCGAAGCAGGCCGACGTTGTTGGACATGAGGTTTGCCACGGCCAGATCAGACAACCCGTCGCGGTCGAAGTCACCGATCAAGACGTCGGCCGGTGTTTCACCGCTGGGGTAGAAGGTGGCCGCGGCAAAGGTCCCGTCCCCTTGGCCGAGCAGCACCGCCATCTGGTTCGATAGCCCATCGGCCGCCACCAGATCGGGGATGCCGTCGCCATTGAGATCCCCGACCGCCAGGGAACGGGGACCGAGCCCCGCGGGGGCAAAGGAGGGCAGGCGAAAGACTCCCCCGCCCTGGCCGAGCAGCGTCGCGACCTCGTCGGTCGTTTGGCTCACGAAGGCGATGTCCTGGACCTGATCACCGTTGAGATCCACGAGGGTGACCGAGCTCGGATCGCAGTACACCGGCACGGCGATCGCCTGGCCGAAGGCCCCGCCCCCACGCCCCATCAGCAGTGTGATGCTCATTGAATAGGCCCCGCCGACGACCAGATCCGGGATCTGGTCCCCGTCGAGATCCCCGACCGCCACCGACACGGGCGCATCGCCCACGACGTGGCGCCGGGGCGCGCCAAATCCACCATCGCCGCGCCCCCGCAGGGTGACCACCTCCATGAAGAGCACATCCGTGACGATGAGATCCAAGATTCGATCCTGATCCAGATCCGCCAGCGTCACGCGGCGGGGCCGTGCCCCCGCCGCGATGAAGACCGGGGGATGGAACGTTCCATCGCCGCGACCCAGCAGCACGGCGAGACGATCGGTCTGCGCGCAGACCACGACCAGGTCCGCTGTCCCGTCTTGATCGAGATCACCCAACGCGCAGGCAACGGGCGCCGGGCCGGCCTCGGCCGCGGCCGCGGTGGCGAAGCCTCCGCTCTCCAGCCCCAGCAGGACCGCGACGCTTCCCGCGCCGTAGCTGGCGACGGCCAGATCGGGAACCTCGTCGCCGTCGAGGTCAGCGATCTCGACGAAGGCGGGCATCTTCCCGGTGCCATACCGACCTGCCGGCGCGAACGTGCCGTCGCCGAATCCCAGCCACACGTCCACGTTGTCCGATCCACGGTTCGCCACGGCCAGATCGAGGCGGCCGTCCCGATCGATATCGCCGATCGCCACGCGCACCGGGCTGCCGCCTACCCCGAAAGCAAACGGCGGTCCGAATGCGCCGCCGCCCGTTCCGAGCAGCACCCTGACGCTGTCGGCCCCGACATCCGCCACGACGAGGTCGGGCAGCTGGTCGCCATTGAGATCGGCCACCGTGAGCGAATGGGGCACGCGGCCGCCGGGGATGGAGACCGGCGCGGCCAAATCGCCGCCCGCTGCCCCCCTGAGCACGCTGATGTCGCCGGAACGCGAATTCGCCACCGCCAGATCGAGCTGGCCATCGCGATCGAAGTCTGCGACAGCGACGGCGCGGGGATCATCTCCGGCCGCATAGGGGATCCGCGTCCCAAAGGTTCCATCACCCAATCCCGGCAGGATGTCCACGGTGTCTTCGAAGGTGGCGACGACGATCAGGTCCGGGCTTCCGTCCCGGTCGAGGTCGCCGATCGCGACGCCCGCGGGGCCGGCGCCGACGGCGTAGACCACCGCCGGCGCGAAGGCGCCGCCGCCCAGGCCGAGCAGCACGGCCACATCGTCCGAGGATTGGTTGGCAGCCACCAGATCGGGGATCGCATCGCCGTTGAGGTCACCGATCGCCACGGAGCGCGGACTGGCGCCGCAGGCGTACGCGACCGGCTCGTCGAACGTCCCATCGCCGCGGCCCGACAACACGAGCACGACGCTGCCGCTGCCGTCGGTCACCGCGAGGTCGGGTATCTGGTCCCCGTCAAGATCGGCGATCGCCATCGCCGTGGGCCCATAGCCGGCCCGGGAATCCAGACGCGCGGGCCAGAAGTGGGGATCGGCCCCCGCGGTCTGCGTCACGGCCGCAGAGCCGGCCAGGAGCGCGGCGGCCGCCCAGCAACTCGCCAGAGCGCGTAGGATGGCGCGCGAAGGCCTGGAAAGCATGCTTCGTGCTCCTCTGCAGCGGCACGGATCGCCCCGCCGAGCGCGTGCCCAGCGGGAATAGACGGCAGTCCCGCGGGAACATCCCAGGTCGAGCAAGCTCCCCCCGCGTCCGGCAGTATAACGCCCGCCGGCGCAGCTTGACACCTCCCGGCGCACCTCGATAGAGTCTTCGGTTCTGGAGTTCGGGCGCAACCTGGCAGCCTGGAGCGGCAGGGAGGGAATCATGATCGAGCGCCACGCAATCGAAGAGCTCTTCACCGAGCACCTCGGTATGATCAAGGACGCGAAGCTGCGCGCGCAGGTCGTCGACGTGTGGCACATGGGCTGCCAGGAAGGCAACTGGCACAGCATCGAGCAGCTGCGGCAGATGCCCTTCACGCTGCTCACCGACGCGCGCGGCGTGAATTTCATCGAGCACACCCTGGCGGTCACCGCGGGCGCGATCGCGCTGGCCGAGGCGATGCGCAAGCACTACGCGCGCCTGCCGCACGCGATCGACAGCGACCGTCTCATCGCGGGCGGACTGCTCCACGACGTCGGCAAGCTGGTCGAGATCGAGCCCGACGGCAAAGGCGGCTGGCGCAAGAGCCTGAGCGGCAAGTGCGCGCGCCATCCGATTTCGGGCGCCATGCTCGCCGCGCGGGCGGGTGTGCCGCAGCGGGTGATCAATGTGATCGCGTGCCACGCGAAGGAGGGTGAGGGCCGGCCGCAGGTGATCGAGACGATCCTGGTCCACCAGGCCGATTTCGCCACCTTCAACCCGCTGGTGATGATGAACGCCGGCACGCTGATCGAGGGCTAGCCGCGAGGAGGAAGACCCATGGGCCAGACGATGATCGAGAAGATCCTGAGCCGCCACGCCGATCGGCCGCTCAAGGCCGATGACATCGCCGACATCCGCATCGACGCGCGGGCGGCGCGCGACTTCGGCGGGGCGAACGTGGTGAAGAACATCCAGGCTGCGGGGCTGGGTGTCGCCGACCCTTCGCGCACGATCTTCACCTTCGACTGCTATCCGGGCGCGACCGACGCCAAGTACGCGACCAACCAGCAGGCCTGTCGCGTCTTTGCCGAGGAGCACGGCGTGCGCGTCTCGGACATCGATCAGGGCATCGGCACGCACATCGCGATCGATCAGGGAATGGTCGTTCCCGGCGAGACGTTCGTGTCGACCGACAGCCACGCCAACATCCTGGGCGCGATCGGCGCGTTCGGCCAGGGCATGGGCGATCAGGACATCGCCCACGCCTGGGCCTACGGCACGACCTGGTTCAAGGTGCCCCTGTCGGTGCGCGTGGTCCTCACGGGCCAGCCGAGCAACCAGGCTACGCCCAAGGATGTCTCGCTCGCGCTGCTGCGCCACTTCGGCGCCAACGGCCTGCTCGGTCTCGCCGCGGAGCTGGGCGGCCCGTACATCGACGCCCTGTCGCTCGCGGGCCGCATCACGATCGCCTCCCAGGCGACCGAGATGGGCGCCATCATCACCCTCATCGCCCCCAACGAAGAGGTGCTCGACTACTGCAGCCGCAAGCGCGGCCGGCGGGTCGAGGCCGTGCGGCCCGACCCCGACGCCGAGTACCTGCGGACCCTCGAGGTCGACATCGCCGGCCTCGTGCCGTTGATCGCGCGCCCCGGTCATCCCGAGGACGTGGTGCCGGTAGCGGAGGTGGCGGGTCGCCGCGTGCACTCGGGTTTCATCGGCTCGTGCACGAACGGCCGCTTCGAGGACATGGCCGCGGCCGCGGCGCTGCTCAAGGGGCGCAAGGTCGCCCCCGGTGTGGTGCTCAAGATCGTCCCCAGCACCGACGAGGTGTGGCGGCGCTGCCTGGACGAGGGCATCTTCACGATCTTCAAGGAAGCCGGCGCGCTGGTGAGCAATGCCGGCTGCGCCGGGTGCGCGGCCGGCCAGGTCGGCCAGAACGGGCCCGGCGAGGTGACCGTCTCGACCGGCAACCGCAACTACGCCGGCAAGCAGGGCAAGGGCGAGGTCTACCTGTGCTCGCCCGAGGTCGTCGCGGCGAGCGCGATCGCGGGCCAGATCTGCACGCCCGCCACGCTGGGCCAGATGCTGGCGGCGCGGCCGCCCATCACGACCAAGCCGGCCGCGGCGCGCACCGCACCCGCGGCAACCGGCGGCGGGGCCGGCGACAGCGGGGCGAGCGGCCGTCCGACGGTGATCGAGGGATGCGTGTGGGTGATTCGGGTCGACAACATCGACACCGACATGATCTTTCACAATCGTTACCTAGCGATCACGAATCTCGCGGAGATGGGCCAATACACCTTCGACAATCTCAAGGGCTGGGAGGACTTCGCCAGGAAGGCGCAGCCCGGCGACATCGTCGTGACCGGCAAGAACTTCGGCGCCGGCAGCTCGCGCCAGCAGGCGGTCGATTGCTTCAAGGCGCTGGGCGTGAGCCTGCTCATCGCGCAGAGCTTCGGCGCGATCTACGAGCGCAACGCGATCAATGCGGCGCTGCCGATCCTGAACGCCGATCTCGCCGCCACCGACATTCAGGACGGCGAGCGGATCCGCGTCGATCTGGCCACCGGCGAGGTCACGCGCTTACGCTCCGGGCAGCAGATCCAGGGGCAGCCCTTTCCGGCGGCGCAGATGGCGATTTATCAGCGCGGCGGCCTGCTGGTGGGCTAAGCCGAAGCTCCCCCGCGAACCAGGCGTAGGGCCCCATCCTTCGGCCGTCGTTGCCGTCGCCAGCGCGGCCTGGGCGTTGCCTGCACGCTCAGCGGGTGAGCAGCACGGGACTGACCAGGATCTCCTCCTCGACCTGTAGCTTCAGGTAGTAGAGCCCCGCCGAGAGGGACACACCGCGGCCCGACGTGCCGTCCCAGGGAATAACCTGGGCTCCCCCGAACGCTGGCCCGTCGAGGAGGGTTCGCACGACGCGACCTTCGGGATCGATCACCCGCAGCGTGACGCGCTGACCCACGCGGGTGGCCGGCACGTAGAAGCGCACCTGCGTGGCGCCGCTGAAGGGGTTGGGTTCCGCCATGGGGCGGGTCAGGCGGAGCGCGCTGCCCGCCTCCGCCAGCGCCGGGTCGCTGCCCGCGCTCTGGTCGCCGGGCCCGCCGCATCCCACCGGCCAGGCGCCGATCAGGCCGCACCAGGGATTCTGCTCGGGGGCGCAGGGGGATTCGGCCCGGATCCCGTACGGCTCCGCGGCGGCGGCCGCGTCGCAGATGAGCGGATCGGCGCTGATGTTGCCGTCCTGCCCGAGGTAGGGCGCGAGCAGGCCGGTCCAGTCTCCTCCAGCATTACCGTAGATGTCGCAGCAGGCGAGCGTGTCGATCCCGGCCTGCGAACTGAAATGTACCGCTCCGCCTTCACGCCCGAAGCCGATCACCGTCCGGGTCGATTCCAACCGTGCGTGCGGTTCCAGGCAGATCCCGGCACCCGCCGGAGCACGGTTGTCCCACAACGTGCAGCTCTCCACGCGGACCACGAACGGCGTGCAGACACAGAGCGCCCCGCCCCGCTCGGCCGCATTGCCGATCCAGGTGCTATGCGAGAATGCAGGCCGGCCCGCGCCAGCGTTGCAAAACCCACCGCCCCTGACGGCGTCATTCCGTAGGAACGTCACGTGGGTGGCCGTGAAGGCCCGCGGGAGTCCGCCACACCAAATGCCGCCACCAGCATCCTCCGCGGAGTTCTCGACGAAGACGACGCGCTCGAGAACGGTGGGGCTGCCGTTGCGTGAGAAACCACCGCCGTCGCGGGCGTGGTTGATCGAGAAGCGGACATCCGTCAAGGAGCAGTCGCTGAGCCGGACCGAGAGCCCCCCGCCCTTTACGGTGGCCGCATTCGCATCGAAGGAAGTGCGCATCGCTGCGAGCTGGGCTCCGAGATCGACCACGCCCCCACCACCGTTCAGCGCCTTGTTCGCGTTCAGGGTGCAGTCCTCGAGACGCACGGTGGAGCCCCATTCGGCGACGAAGCCGCCGCCGCGGAGGATGCCGTGATTGAGCTCGAACGCACACCCTGCCAGGCTGATGCCACCGCTGTGCGAGCACCAGAGGCCACCCCCGCTGTTGTGGGCCAAATTGCCGCGGAATTGGCAGCCCATCAGGAGCGGGGCGGCTCCGCCGGTGCAGGCGATGGCGCCGCCGCTGTTCAAGGCGGTGTTTCCCGAGAAGGTGCAGCGGGTGATCTCGGGCGACGCCGCATCGTCGCACCAAATGGCCCCGCCCACCGCGGCCTGGCCGCCGATGATCCGTAACCCCTCCAGGCGCGTGCTCGCGGGCTCGCCCGCATGGCTGACAAAGGCTCGGTGGTGGTTCGCGGCGGAGCCGCCGCAGTCGATGGTGCAAGCCTGCGGATTGCCGCTCTGCGACCTGATCGCCAGCGCTTTGCCGCGCAAGTCCACGTCGCGATTCCCGGGCCCCGCATAGATACCGTCCGCGAGCAGGATCAGGTCGCCGGGCGTTGCCGCGTCCACCGCGGCCTGAAGCGTGGGATAGTCACCGGTTCCATCCGGTCGCAGCACGTGGGTTCGCGGGAGGCAGGGGTTGGGATCGCAGCTCGGCGATCCTTGATGCCAGACGCCCCCCGCGGCTTCGCAGACCTGTGGCCCCGCCAGCGTGCACTGGTCGCCCACACAGCAGGCAGCCACGGCCGGACAGATCTGGGGATCGCAGGCGGTCTGATAGAGCCACACCCCGTCGCCATCCAGGCACTCCGCCTCGGTCAGTTCCTGACATTCCTCGCCCAGACAGCAGGCATGGGGTTCCCAGCGGTAATCGGGGTAGCACGCGACGCCGTCGGTGAAGAGACCCAGAGCACCCAGACAAACCAGATCGAATTCATGGATGAGATAGGCTCCTGGATCAATGGCCACCACCAGGGCCGTCCCATTGGCGGGATTGACACCGAGCGGCAGTCGGCCTTCCCCATAGGCATAGCCCGCGAAGAAGTAGATGGGCAGCAGGTTCCCCGACCAGGACGCCCCGCCGGTCACCGCCACCATCGTCCCGGCATTCGGTCCGGGCCACGCCCCTGAGGTTTGTTCGATTGTGCCGCCCGGGCTGCAGATGCCCCAATCGGTGAAGGTGAAGAGCGTCGGATCGTAGCCCGCGAAACCGAACTCGATGCCGTCCATCACCTTGGGTTCTTCCCAGGCGACCAGGACGTACCAGACCGCGCCAGCAAGACCCGGTTGGGGATCGATCCGCGGATGTTGGTCGGCACAGCGTTGGATGGCGAAATTGTCTCGGTAGTGCTGGCACCACCCCTCAGGCGGCGGGGCCGCCGAGAACTCGAGCCCTGGCGGGGCGTGGGCGATCAACACACCGCCGGACAGGTCGTACGGGTCGGCCTGGACGTTCACCCAGCAACCGAGCAGCAAGGCGGGAACTCCGAGGGCCATAGCGGTCGCGCGCATCGTGGTCCTCCTCAGTCGTCATGGGCACCGATCGGATTGGAATTCGTCCCATACCCATCTTAGCACGCGGGCTCGTGTGTCGGTATCGGTGTCCGCCGAGAGTGGCCGGCAGGGCCTGGAAACACGCGGCCTCCTCGCGCAGCGGCGCCCTCCTGCGGGGCCTGGCGACCCCCGCCGGCTAGCGCGCGGCCGCACGTTCCAGGTAGGGCCTGAGCTGTGCCGGGTCGTCCGCGACCTGGGCCGAGATCTCTCCCTCGGTCGGCAGCAGGCAGCCGTCGCGATCGAAGATGAGGTAAGGGCGGGCACTGCCCAGGCCGTAGAGCTGATCCACACCGGCCTTGGGCGTATCTTCCAGTACGGGCAGCATCCGATCGGCTACCGCCGTTCGAAGCTGCCGCTCGGAGCCACCCGACCGCAGCAGCACCCAGACAACCAGGTCGGAGAACTTTGCGGTCCCGCGCAGCTCCTGTGTGAAGTCATCCAGAGCAGCAAACTGCTGCTGGCGGTCACATCACTTGCTCAGTGTCAGTACCCAGGCCAGCACGGGGTGGCCGCGCTGCGCCGAGAGCCGCAGGGTCTTGCCCTTCGTGGGCGAATTCGGATTGACGTCGATGAGCGCGAACTCGGGCGGCGGGCAGGCCGGATGGATGACGAGTGGATCTGCCGTGATCGAGTCGACCAGGCCGCCGGTGTCCTTGACCAGGAGTCGCGGGCGGTAGGTGCCCGGCTGGTCGAGCATCTGCCCCATCCGTGATCCGCGCTGGAAGCCCGTGTCCCACGTGCCGTCGCCGTCGAAGTCATAGCGTTTGAGCAGTTGCTTAGACTGCGTGAAGTCGTCCGTGCTGAGCGCGGCATCGAAGTGGAGCATCGTGAGACCCGCCCAGCCCTCAGCCGGCGTGATCCGCAGGTGCGCCCGCGGGGGCTCGTTCTTGCCGATACGCGCTTGATTGACAGCAATCTCGCGGCGGTGCTCCGCCTGCGGATTGGCCGGCGCGGGCTGCCCCGCATCCGAGGCGCCGTCGGAGCTGCTGCACGCGCCGGCCAGCCCCAGCGCCAGGGCGAGCCCGGCCGCTGCGCCAAGGGCGAGCCTGGTGACGGGCCCGCCGGCAAACCGGAAGAAGTCGCAGGGCATCTCCCAAACCCCCATCTCCGTGGCCACGCCCTCTGCTATCGGCCCGCGGCCCCGCAGAGCCAAGAGCCTGCCCGCAGGACGAGGCGCCCGTGAAAGCGGTTCAGATTCTAACCCAAATCCATACCGAGGATGAAGCACGCTGGTTCTCCGGTCCTCGGCCAATTCTGCAGCCAGGCCCGCGGCCAGACGCGCTGCCGGGTCCGCGGCCAGCCCCGCGGCCGGGCCCGCCGCGGCGGCCCATTTGCCTGCGGACGAGAGATCCGGTATCCTCACCGATCTATCGGCAGGTCGGGTGCGGCGGTCGGGCAGGGGCCGGATGAGCCAGGAAGGTGGTCGGATTCATGCAACGCGATCATTTCTACGTGACGACACCCATTTACTACGTCAACGACGTGCCGCACATCGGGCACGCCTACACGACCATGCTGGCCGACGTGCTGGCGCGTTACTACCGGCTGCTCGAGGTGCCCACACATTTCCTCACCGGCACGGACGAGCACGGCCAGAAGGTCTACGACGCAGCGCGCAAGGCGGGGATGAGCCCGCAGGAACAGGCCGACCGCACGGTAGTGCGCTTCATCGAGGCTTGGAAGCGGCTGGGAATCTCGAACGACGACTTCATCCGCACGACCGAACCGCGTCATACCGCCGTCGTGCAGGATCTTCTGCGCGACCTCTACGAGCGCGACGAGATCTACCGCGGCGAGTACGAGGGCTGGTACTGCGTCAGCGACGAGCGCTTCTACACCGAGAAGGAGCTCGTCGACGGCCAGAGCCCCGAGGGCAAGCCGGTCCAGAAGATCGTCGAGGTGAACTACTTCTTCCGGATGAGCAAGTACCAGGACTGGCTCATCCAGCACATCCAGGACCATCCCGAGTTCATCCAGCCCGACTTCCGCCGCAACGAAACGCTCGGGTTCCTGAAGAAGTCGCTCGGGGACCTGTGCATCTCGCGGCCCAAATCGCGCCTGCCGTGGGGCATCGAGCTGCCGTGGGACCAGGACTTCGTCTGCTACGTCTGGTTCGACGCGCTGGTCAACTACATCAGCGCGATCGGGTGCCGGCGCGACGAAGAGCGCTTCCGCCGCTGGTGGCCGGTCAGCTATCACCTGATCGGCAAGGACATCCTCACCACGCACACGGTCTACTGGCCGACGATGCTCAAGGCGATGGGCATCGAACAGCCGCAGACGATCTTCGCCCACGGCTGGTGGCTCTCGGGCGGCGCGAAGATGTCGAAGTCGGAGGGCAACGTCACCGACCCGATGGTGATGATGGAGCGCTACGGCGTCGATGCGCTGCGGTACTACCTGATGGCGGAGATGAGCCTGGGTCAGGATGCGACCTTCACCGAAGAGGGCTTCATCAAGCGCTACAACTCGGACCTGGCGAACGATCTGGGCAATCTCGTCAGCCGCGTGCTCAAGATGATCGCCAAGAACCCAGGCCGCGCGATGCCCCGCCCGGGTCAGGCGGGCGCCGAGGAGGAGCGGCTGCGCGCGAGCGCCCTGGGGGCTGTCGAAGCGATGGAGCGCCACCTCGAGGGCATGAGCCTCGACCGCGGTATCGCCCGGGTGCTCGAGACGGTGCGCGAGGCCAATCGCTACTTCGACCAGGCTGCGCCGTGGAAGCTCGCCAAGGAGGGTCGCGAGTCAGAGCTCGGCATGGTGCTCTACACGAGCGCCGAATGCTTGCGAATCGTCTCGGGGCTGCTCTACCCCGTGATCCCGGCCAAGATGGCGCAGCTCCGCCGCTCGCTGGGGCTCTCTGAAGCGGAGATCGAGCCGCATCTGGGCGGCCTGCGCGCGTGGGGTCGCCTCGAGCCGGGGCGCGCGATCGGCGAGGTCGAGGCGCTCTTCCCGCGGATCGAAACCCGGGAGCGGGCGGCGGCGGGCAAGGCCGCGGGGGCGGATGCGGCCATGGGCGCTGGAGTCGGGGCGGCAGCACGGGCTCAGGATGTTCCGGAGGGAGTGATGCTGGTCGACATCAACACGTTCTTCAAGTCGCAGCTCAGGGTGGCCAAGGTGCTGCGCGCCGAGCGCGTGCCGAAGGCCGATCGGCTCCTGCGCATGGACATCACGCTGGGGGATGAGGAGCGCCAGATCGTGGCCGGCATCGCCGAGCACTATACGCCAGAGCAGATGGTCGGGCGCCTCATCGTCGTTGTCGCCAACCTCGAGCCGGCGCAGATCCGCGGGCTCGAGTCGCGCGGGATGCTCCTGGCGGCAAAGGCCGGCAAGACGGTGCGCCTGGTCACGATCGACGGCGAGGTACCGCCGGGGTCGGAGGTGGGGTAGGTCATGGCCCGCCGCCCACCCAGATGATGCGCTCCACCTCCCCACTGCCCCCGAGCCGGCAGGTGTAAGCGCCCGCCGGCGCCCGGAGGCCCAGCGCATCGCGGCCGTCCCAGTGGAACCGAAGCTCGCTCCCCGCGCCGCGGAGCCCCGCGCTGCCGGACACCGTCCCGCGCGCCACAGGCCCCAGCAGGCGCACGAGCCGCCCGGCCGCATCGTAGATCGCCAGACGCGCCCCCGCGTCCGTGCCCCGCGGCAGCCCCGTCGACCCCGCTCGCGAGAAGACGAGCGTCGTGCCCCCCGCCCCCGCCGGGTTCGGATAGGGGCCGAGAGTCAGGCGCGGCGACTCGGATGCCTCCTGCGAAGATCCGACCCCTGCCGGCGCGTGGAAGAGGTCATCCCACTCGAACTCGACCCGCCCGCCCATCCCGCTCTGCACCCGTCCGGAAAACCAGATCACCATGTCCCGGCGCCCGCGGCAGCCGATCGCGACGATGTGCATGTCGGTGCTCTGGAACGCTGTCGCCCAGAGACCCTCCATGGTGGCGCATGCCGTCGGTGGACTAAGGGTCTGGTAGTACGCGTGCCAGGGCTCGATGCCGGTCGTGCCGTCGATGTCGCTGTTGTTCGTGCTGATCGACTGGCCGTTCATGTACTCGGGCCTGGGCCGGCGGATGGCGTAGAAGCCCAGGTTCTTCGAGCTCTTGATCACGCCGGCCCCGCCGTCGGGCACGTAGTAGTTGATGAATCCCCCCGTCGCCGCGTGGTAGGGCTGCAGCGCATCGAAAGCGGTCTGCAAGTGCGTCAGCGGATCCGCGCCAAGATCCATCGTGAGGATCCAGCGGCAGGCCAGCGTGCGCGGCAGGGCGTCGGGCCAGTTGGTGCCGCTGGCTGAGTTCCAGTCGTGCAGCGACGCAAGGGTCCCGTACTCGTTCACCCCGGTCACGCTGCTGGCATAGCCCGCGAAGCCAAAGTTAACATAAGCGGGCGTGCCGTCATCCGGCTCCCAGGCGCAAATGACATGGTGCCACTGCTGCGTGATCTGGGGGGGCAGGGTGATGAACTGCAGCTTGCGGGCCGAGAGCGTCGTGAAGGGCGGTTCGACCCAGTCGGCCCAGCACGAAGTGGAGCGGCAGGCCATGCTGTAGGACCAGTCGCCGAACGTGCAGCACGCCTCGATGTCGATCAGATCCATGGTCGTGGCGGGGTGCACCACCCGAACGCCGTCCAAGATGCCCTGAAACTCTGTCATCGCTGCGGGGGGCAGAAACGTCCAGCCACAGACGCGCGTGCGGATCTGCGGCCAGTACGCGGCGAAGGTCGTGCGCATCTGTGTGTAAGCGAGCTCGATCCAGTCGGCCATCAGAACGCCATGGGCGTAGCCCATCTCGTAGTGCGAGCCCCAGACGTGGAGCACGGTGATCCCCTGCCCGGAGACGAGCTCCTGCTTCAAGATCTCACCCTGAACCGGGTCTTGAGCCGATACCGGCAGCGTGCAGGCAGAGAAGCAGGCGCAGGCGAACAGCATGGCGGCCCGGAGCGACCGCGCGCCCGACCACCCCACCTCAGACTGAGCCCGCCTCGTCATCGTCGATCCTCTCCCGGCCCTAGTATGCGATCTCCCAGGTGCCCGAGGGTGCGCGCACGGCCACCAGGCGCGGCGGATAGATCACCGTCAGCACCATGCCCGCGCACATCAGCACGTCCTCGTCTTCGATCCGCTCGAATGCTCCCATGTCCGCGGGGAAGAAGAGGTCGCCCTCCTGGGCGTGGATGACGACTTCGGGGTTCCCCGTGGTGACGAACTCGACCTGCCCAGCGGGCGGTGACGCGATGCGGACGCCCGCCGCGTAGGCTTGATCGAGGCACCGGGACTCCTTCACCTGCGATAAGTCGACGTCACCGTCGCGCTCCAGGATGGCGTAGATCTTGGCGAAGTCCGGCTGGAACGCGCTCGCCCGTTCCGCCACCAGCAGCGCCAGCGCCTGCTCATCGGCCTCGGTGAGCGCCGTCACGACCGGGTAGTGATGCCACGCCAGGTCGGCCGCGAAGTCGGCCTGGAATTCGCGCTCGAAGACGACCGCGCCGACCGCCTCCTTCTCCTCACCCCCCTCGTCGGCCTGGTTTGTCGCCGCGTAGTGGCCGTCTTCGCTCTCTTCCATGCTCTCGTCCAACACGGACGCCCAGCTCAGCCGCGCGCGGTAGGCCGAATGTGGGTCGGTGGGCGCAAACTCGAAGCGGATCGTATTGCGGCCCCTGCGTAGCGCCGGACCGCACGACTCGGTGGGCAACCATACGACGGGAGCGATCTCGCGTTCGTCGAACAGCACCGGCAGCTCTTCCTCGCCCACCTCCTGCTCGCCATAGGGGACGCCGTTGAGGAACACGCGCGCCGTGCCCGCCACCGTCGTGACCACGTCCTCCTGGACCGGATCGCCGACGAAGGGCGTGAACTTGAACTCGACGTTGATCACGTCGGCCGATGCTGCTGAGACGAACAGAGCCACCCACCCAGCCACGACCATCCTGCGCATCGTCATGCCTCCTCTGTGCGGGCCGCGCGGCTGACGCCATGGGCCGCCACGCGGCCCTGGCAGCTGGGCGTGATGGCTGCGACCCAGGTCTCGTACGTCCCGGGCGTCAGGCCGGCGGCATCCGCGACCAGAATGATATCATAGCCGCCCGCACCCGAGGGTAACACCTCGAGTTCGAGCCAGGGCGCATCCGCCCCGGCCAGGGTCCACTGGGAAGGCCACGCGATGGTCAGATCGAGGTCCGTGATCGGGGCGGGAGCGGATTGGCGCCGACGCCCGCCGGCCCCCGCCGCGCGCAGCAACGCGGCGGGGGCCGCAAGCGGTCTTGCGGCCCGCGAGGCTGGGCGCCCCGCGGGCCTCCTGTTTATCATCTCACCAGGCTGATCTGCTTCACTTGCAGCACCTCGGGCGTCTCCAGACGCAGGAAGTAGATGCCGCCGGCCAAAGCCCGGCCGCGCCCGTCCCGGCCGTCGAAGACGACCGGATGCGTGCCCGCCTCGACGTCGCCGTCGATCAGATGGCGTACCAGGCGGCCGCCGACGTCGTAGACCGCCAAATCGACGTGCGCCTGTGCGCTCAGCCGGTAGACGATCGTCGCGCCGGTGCGAACCGGGTTCGGGCCCCAGGAGAGGATGCCCGTCGCCGTCGCCGTCGTTGCGGGCGGCACGCTGCTCGTGATCTGGCGCACCACGCTGAGTGTGAAATCATCGACCGCCGCTTCGACCAACGATCCCGGCGATAGGTCTTCGGCGATGAATCGCAGCTGCACGTTCTCCGTGAGGGCAATGTATTGCAGCAGGTCGAACTCATGGAACGTCCACTCGTTCGCGCTGGCCTGGGTGTACTCCAAGTGCGCCCAATTCTGCCCATCATCGGTGGCGTCGACCGCCCACCAGTCCTGGCCCGGGTTGTTGCCCAAGTCGTTCGTGTACCACCGCCAGTAGGAAACCGTGGCCGACTGCGCATCGCTCAAGTCGAAGATGGGTGTCAACAGGGTCGTCTTGCCGCCGTCGACATCCGCCTCCCCCACCGATCCACCGACCGTGCCGTTGCCGGTCACGAAGCAGAGGGTGCCCGGGCTGGGCGTGTGATCGTCCTCGGGCTGCACCGGCTCGGCGCCCTCCCACGTGCCGAGTGGATCGGCCTGGATCCACTGGCCCGAGGTGGCGTTGTCGCCCGGCGCGCCGCGCGTCCAGCCGCGATCGGTCTCCACATCATCGAACCAGTCACCCACATCCACCTGGAAAGCGAGCTCTCCGGCGAAGCCGCCGGGCCCGGAGAGATCGAGCTGGAAATCGACCACCGCCGGATCGGGACACGTGGGCGCAATCGCCACCGTGAAAGATCCCAGCAAGCCTCGCCCGCCCGCTTCGGCCAGCAGGCAGGCACCTGAGCCGTCCTCGATCGTCACGTGCGGATCCAGGCAGCTCGCTGTCGCCGCCAGGTCGCAAGCATCGGAGTGCCCCGTGTTGGCGAGCCAGACCTGCAGGTGGATCGTCTCGCCGGGGTCGGCCCCGCCATCGCCGTTGCCGAGCGGCGCAGCGTCGTTGATCAGGAGCCCGGCCGTTGCCAGCACTGGCGCCTGGGCGATCAGCATGAAGTGCCCCTGCCAGTTGCCCTCGTTCGCCTGCGCGGCCACCTCGAACTGCACCACGTGCTGGTCCGGCACGTCGCCGGCGACCGCGATCTCATACGGCTCCAGGCAGCATCCCGTCTCCCCCGCCGGGATGTCCGGGAAGTCGCGCACGGGCGTCACAACCGTCACGTACGGGTCGGTGCTGGCCAGCTCGGCCTGCACGCCGGTCGTGTTCTCGATCCCCACGTTCTTGAGCGTGATCCCCAGTCCGGGCGCCTCGGCCCAGTCGAGCTGGCCGTCGTCATCACCGGCCTCGTCGTGCACGATGCAGCTATCGTAGACCAGGTACGGACCGGCCGGCGGGATGATGGGAATCTCAGCGTTGTACGTGAAGTGATCGTGTGCCGTGACCTTGATGTGCAGCGTGCCCGGCGCCTGCGCGCTCGGGTCGAGCGTCACGGCCCCGAACGTGTTGGTGAGACCGGTGTCGTACACGGAGAAATCCTCCGTGTAGATCGTGACCCGCGCCCCACTGATCGGGCCCCCGCCCAGCGTGGTGACCGTGACAGCGAGCTCATCTTCGCCAATGAAGACGACCGCGGGGTGAATGACCGCGAGCTCGTGCGGCACGGCGGTCCACACCTCCATGGCCGGATCGCCGAAGACGTTGAGCTCGTAGTAACACCAACGGTTGGCGCCATAGTCGATCGCCCAGACGTTGTCCATCTTCGAATCATCGTTCACATCGGCGAGCGGATAAATCTTCTCACTGAAGATGGCATCGAAGAACTGGCGGTCGTAGTACTGCGACGACCCGTTGGTGCTCATATGCTGGCCCCAACCATAGCGCGAGTTCATGACGACCGCTGCGGCCCCATGATCATCCGACGTGAATTGCTCGGCGAAGCAGTCGTCGGTGTAACTGCCGCCGTCGGTACGGTTGTCCATTGAACCGCAGTAACAGCCCTGGCTGTAGACGAAGTTGTAGCTGTGGGTGAGCCCGTCGTTGGTGAAAGACGGGATGTCGGAGTTGTCCATCCGCATGGCGTACGTGACGTTGCAGTGGCCCAGGTGGTTGACGATGTTGAGGCCGCCGTTCATGAGGGCGATGAGCTGCGCCTTGGCCCACGTACCGGGGCGGTCGTAGAGCGTCCCGACGTTCATCGTGCTCGGGAAGCCGACCGTCGTATAGCCGTGCATCGACGACCCCAGCCGGACCTCCTCCTTGTAGTCGTCGCCGTACGTCGGATCGTTCCACAAGAGCTCCCCGACCATCAGGGCCTCGTCGCTGTCAGCGGCGATCGGGGCGTCCTGGTAGCGCATCGTCTTGGTGATGAAGTTCTGGAGCTCCGTCGCGCTGTCGATGCAGGCCCGGCCGACGCCCACCTCGTGATAGAAGTCCTCCTCGCCCGGCTCGCCCCAGCGGGAGTCGCCGTCGCTGTTCCAGTTGCCGTCCAGGCAGCCGTAGTACATGTCCGCCGGGATGTCGGAGTCAGAGGTTCCATAGTCGGTGCTCGAGTAGAGCCCGCGGTGGGGGATGCCGGCTGTGTCGCGGGCGTCACCCACGAGGAGCACGTAGTCAACGTCCCAGGTTTGGTAGGCATCGATCACGAAGTTGCGGATCTGATCCTGCTCGTCGACCCCGGTGGGATAATTCTGCAGGATCCAGCTCCGGGTGAAGATGCCAGCCTTGTAGCCGCGCTGCGTCTCGAACTCGGCCAGCGGCGCGAGCTGGGCCGCCCAGGAATCGCCGGTGATGATCACGTACGTGTAAGCATCCGCCGGGTCGAGCTGGCGCGTGCCGGGCTCGCGCACCACGGCGTCATAGGCCGCGGCGTCACCGGGGTTGTCGACGATGCGGGATAAGCGCGCGCGCGTGGACTCGTCGTGGCGAATCATGCGCGCCGTATGCCGGGCGGCCTCGGCGTCGAGGGTCGTGTGGATGATGATCTCGAGACTGCGGTAATAGGAGACGCGGCCGTCGGCCGGGATGTACTCGACCGGATGGAGGGCCAGAGCGGCGATGGCGTGGCCGCGGAACCATCCGGTGTGGACCTCGCCGCGCAGCTCGCCGGGCCACGGTGCGGCCGATCCATAGATCGCCTCGGCGGGCTCGGCGGGCGCATGCGGCCCGGGGTCGCTCAAGGGGTACTGGGGCTGGCCGGGGGCCAGGCGGTAGGTGCCCGGCAACGTGACGCGTTCGCCGGGAACGACGTCGATGCCCGTCACAACCTCCCCGGGCGGCAACAGGACCTGGACGCCCGCCCGCGGCAAGATCGGTTCACCGGGGGCGCCGTAGCTCAGCGTGCCCTCCAGCGTGATTCGGCTGAACTGGCCATCGGTGGTCACGGCTGGTGGAGCGAAATCGCGCGTGAGGCGCACCTCGCCAGCCAGGGCCGTAGATGTCGCCCACAGAAGTATCATCAGGAACCCGGCCACGCCGCACCGCGTGAGGCTCCTGTTCCGAGTCGAGCATCCGTGAATCATGGTGTCTCTCTGCCTCCCTCTTTCCCTCTGGTCCTTCCCCCGGCAACCGGTTATGTTTACGCGGCATCAAGTATACACATTGTAGCACTTACCCTTTGGTGGGGGCCAACACCTTCCCCGGGGTCCACCGCCGGGCATGGCCCCAGAGGCAAGATTCGCAAGGAATTCCGCCTCCTTGTCGATATCCGCCACTGGAGGATCTACTTATGTCTCGCAAGATCGCATTGAGCGGGTTGTTCCTGGCTCTGGTTGCCGTGCTCGTCTTCTCGAGCTGTGACGACGACGGCGACAAGAAGACCCCTGGACCGGCGTGTGAGCTGACCCTGGAGGTGCCCAACGTCGCCTTGACGTGGAAGATCGGGGAAACCTACCTGATCCGCTGGTCAAGCGCAGGACCGTGCGGGTCCCGGCTGCGTCTCGAGCTCCTCCACGAGGGCGAGGTCTGCGCCACGCTCGCCGACTCGGTCGCGGACACGGGTGGCCTGCTGTGGACCTGCGCCGGCTGCGACGGCGACACGTCCGGTTACACCGTGCGCGTGACCGATCTGGTCACCGGCCGCTCGGATGTCGGTGATGCAGACTTCACGATCTCGCCGGTGACCGGCGATCGCATCGCCTGGACGATCAGTCCCACCCCGAGCACCTTGGTGGCCGGCACCACCTTCACGCTGCACTGGTCCAGCACCGGCTTCGCGGGCGATCAGGTAATGATCGAGCTGCTGGGCGACGGCGCCGCGTGCGACACGATCGCACCGGCCACGCCGAACGACGGGAGCCATCTCTGGACGGTCACTCTGCCCGCTTGTGGAGCGACGGACTATGCCCTGCGCATCGCCGACCTCTCTTCCGGGGCCTCGGCTGTGACCCCCTGGACCTTCCGCATCCTCCCCGGCGGTGCTTTGACCGTGACCGCGCCCAACGGCGGCGAGACCTGGCGCATCGGGACGCAGCACGAGATCACCTGGACGCCGGCCGGAACGGCCGCGGACTCGGTGCGCATCGAGCTGCTGCGTGACGGCACCGTATGCCGCATGATCGCCGACCGCGCGCCCGGCGGCGGGAGCTACGCCTGGACCGCCGCCGGCTGTCCGTACGGCTATTGCGACTATCGGGTGCGGGTGACGAACATCGCGACCGGCGCCAGCGATGTCAGCGATGCCCCGCTGTGCCTCGTGATGGCCGGGCTGGCGCTCACCGCGCCCAACGGCGGCGAGACCTGGTACGAGGGCGAGTCGCACGCGATCACCTGGATCGCCACGGGCGCCGTGGCCGACAGCCTCTCGATCCTGCTGCTGCGCGACGGGGCTGTCTGCGACACGATCACGACCAGCGCTCCAACCGCCGAGGGCAGTCTTGCCTGGACGGCCACTGGCTGCGAGTGCCCATCCGAGCCCTGCGATCCTTGCGCCTACACGGTGCAGATCGTCGATCCCACGCTGGGCATCGCCGATGCCAGCAACGCTGAGTTCTGCCTGCTGGCGCCGCAGCTCACGGTGACCGCCCCCAACGGGGGAGAGGCCTGGAACGCGGGCGACACCTACACGATCACCTGGAGCCAGGCCGGTCCGACCGGCGACGCTGTGCGCCTCGAGCTGCTGCTGAACGATGTGGTCTGCTCAACCCTGGCCGACAGCGTGACCAACACGGGCGAGTACGAGTGGACGTCCACGCCCTGCGCCGCCGACACCGCCGGTTATACGATCCGCGTGACCGATCTGGAGACCGGCGCGAGCGATGCCGGCGATGCGACTTTCCGCATCCCACCTCCCCTCCTGACGCTGCATGCGCCCAACGGCGGTGAGCAATGGATCACGGGCGGCAATTACGCCATCACCTGGGGCCGCTCGGGCCGGGCGGGCGAGGAGGTCATGCTCGAGCTGCTCTGCGAGGGCGAGGTGTGCGCGACGATCGCAGCCAGCACACCCAACAATCGCAGCTTTACCTGGACGGCCACGCAGTGCAGCGGCGACTCCTGCGCCTACCGGGTGCGCATCACCGACCTCGAGACAGGTGTCAGCGACATGAGCGATGAGCTCTTCTGCGTCCCCTCCTACGTCTTCACCGTGCTGGCGCCGGCCGCGGGCGACCGCTGGTATCAGGGCACGACCCAGGAGATCTCCTGGACGCGGGCCGGGACCTTTGGCGACCACGTGCGCATCGAGCTCCTCCACGACGGCGCGGTCTGTGACACGATCGACGCCCAGGCGCCCAACACCCGCAGTTATGAGTGGACCGCGGCCACCTGCGTCGCCGACACTTGCGGCTACGCCGTACGCGTCACCGACACGACCACGCTCTCGACCGACGTGAGCGCGGGCACCTTTTGCCTGCCGCCCTCGACCCTCACCGTGACCGCCCCCCAGGATGGCGATGCGTGGATCGAGGGCACGCTGCACGCGATCACCTGGGAGCAGGCGGGACAGGCGGGCGCCGCGGTCAAGATCGAGCTGCTCCACGACGGCGAGATCTGCGCGACGATCGCAGCGTCGGCGGTGAACGAGGGCAGCTACGATTGGACGGCGGCCTCCTGCGCCGGCGATAGCTGCGGCTTCCAGATTCGCATCACGGACTTGACGGCCGGCACCAGCGACGAGAGCGCCGGCACCTTCTGCGTCCCCGGGCCGCGCCTGGTCGTGACCGCGCCCAACGGCGGCGAGAGCTGGCTGGAAGGCAACCCCTACAGCATCCTCTGGGACGTCACCGGCACGGCCGGCCCCACGGCGATGATCGAGCTGCTCCGTGACGGTCAAGCCTGTGCCACGATCGACGCCGCGGCCACGAATGGCGGCGTCTACGCCTGGGTCGCGGAGGCCTGCACGCTGGCCGCCAGCGGCTACCAGGTGCGCGTGAGCGATCCGACCACCGGCGCGGCGGACGTGAGCAACGGCGCCTTCACCATCACTCCCACGCTCACCGTGACCAGCCCGAACGGCGGCGAGGCGTGGGTCGAGGGCCTGACGCACACGATCACCTGGACGCATTCCCACACCTACGGCGACTCGGTGCGCCTCGAGCTGCTCCTGGACGGCAGCGTCTGCGACACCCTGGCGTCAGCGGCACTCAATAGCGGAACGTTCTCCTGGGCGGTGGAGCCCTGCGGCAGCGCCACGACCGGCTACGCGGTGCGGATCACGGACCTGACGACCGGGGCGGCGGACGCCAGCGACGAGGAGTTCTCGATTCCCGCACCCAATCTGACGGTTCTCGATCCCAACGGCGGCGAGCAGTGGCTCGAGGGCTCGGCCTACATGATCACCTGGGCGACGCAAGGCACGGCCGGAGAGACCGTCATGATCGAGCTGCTCCGCAGCGGGCAGCCAGTGGACACGCTGAGCACGAGCACGGCCAACAGCGGCACTTTCAACTGGACGGCGGCTCAGCGCGAGCGTCACAGCACGGATTACCGGGTGCGCATCACCGATCTCACTACGGGCGCGCACGACGCCAGCGACGCCGCCTTCAGCATCCTGCGCGACTTCCGTGTGACCGCCCCCAACGGCGGCGAGAGCTGGTATCGCCACTCGCTCCAGACCATCACGTGGGTCAGGACCGCGTCGGCGGGCGATTCGGTCATGATCGAGCTGCTGCACGCGGGCACGCCGTGCGACACGATCGCGGCCGCCACGCTCAACAGCGGCAGCCATCCCTGGACGGTGAGCGATCCGATTGCCGACTCGTGCCACTACACGGTGCGCATCACCGACCTGACCACAAGCGACACGGACGCCAGCGACGACGACTTCTGCGTTCGGTCGCCCGTGCTGGCGGTCACATCGCCGGCGGGCGGCGAGATCTGGGATGTGGGCAGCCTGGTTCAGATCACCTGGACCGCCTCGGACGGCATGAGCGACTCGGTCAGGATCGAGCTGCTCGCCGGCGGCGCGATCTGCGACACGATCATTGCCGCCACGCCCAACGGAGGCAGCTACGACTGGGTGATCTCGGCCTGCGCCGGGGCCGACACATGCTCCTACGACGTGGCCGTACGCGATGTGGCCCTGGCGGTCGCCGACACGAGCGCGGCGCCGTTCTGCATCCTGCCGACGTCGGTCGCGCTCACTTCGCCGGCCGGCGGCGAGGAGTGGTACAACGGCGCGACTTACACAATCGCCTGGACCCACACCGAGACCGCCGGAGACAGCGTGCGGCTGCTGCTCGTGCGCGACGGCGCCGTGCGCGACACGATCGCCGCCAGCACCGCCAACGACGACAGCCTGCACTGGACCGCGCGGCGCTCAGGCGGCGTCTCGGTCGGCTACTGGATCACGATCACCGACCTTGCGACCGGCGATGTCGACAGCACCGACAGCGCCTTCCGGATCAACCCCGGGCCCACCTTGACGTCGCCCAACGGCGGCGAGACCTGGGTGGATGGTGATGAGCGCAATGTGACCTGGACCGATCCGGCCCTGGCGACCCACTCGATGCGGCTGGAGCTCCTGCGCGACGGCACCGTCTGCGACACGCTCACCAACGGCACCGATAACGACGGCTCCTTCCCCTGGACCGTCGCGCCCTGCGGCACAGACACCTCAGGCTACCAGGTGCGCATCACCAACACCAACACGGGCGGGAGCGACCTGAGCGACGCGGTGTTCAACATCTACCCGGATCCCACGGTCACCTATCCCAACGGGGGCGAGACCCTCGAGGACGGTCAGGACTACACGATCACCTGGCTCCATGCCACCGGCTCAGGCGCCCACAACGTTCTCATCTCACTGCTGCGCGCCGGCGCCGCCTGCGACACCATCGCGGCCGCGACGCCCAACGACGGCGCCCACGCGTGGACCTTCACGCAGTGCGACGGAGAGTCGACCGGCTACAAGATCCTGATCACCAACCTGACGACGGACGCGGCCGATTCGAGCGACGCGGTGTTCAGCATTGAATGACGCGTGACTGAAGCGGCCACCCCCCATTCCCAGGAGGTGGCCGCTTCCCGTCATTGGCAGGGTGGCTTCCCGCTATCGGACCAGCACCGTTCTCCGCGTGGACGTCTCCCCCGCCGCCTCGAGTTGCAGCATGTACACGCCGCCCGGCAGCGGCGCGCCGTGCTCGTCGCCACCCGTCCAGGTCACCGCCTGCGACCCGGCCGGCGCCGGCCCTTGCCGGAGCACGCGCACCACGCGCCCGTTGAGGTCGAGCACCCGCAGGAGCACCTCGGCCTCCTGGACCAGGTCGAAGCGCACCGTGGTGCCCGCGGTCCACGGGTTGGGTCCCGCGTGCAGCAGCAGGCGGGGCTCAGTGGCCCGACCGCCCGCGACACTGCCAAAGCCCGGGGCTTGGGTCGTGAACTTCACGGCCAACCCGGCTGCCAGGTTGGCGGCCGTCGCCGGGCGCCGGTTGAAGTAGTTAAAGGTGATCCCCATCGTGTGGTCGCCGTTCTGGATGCCGCTCGTGCAGTACATGCCATCGCTTTCCACGTTGTTGACCACCTCGTACTGGAAGAGGATCTCACCGTCCCCCGTGGGGGTCGGATAGTAAGCCGGATCGTACAAGATCGCCTGGCAGCTTTCCGTGTGGGTCTGATACCCGAAGCGCAGTTTGAGGCGGTCCCACGCGACCACGTAACGGTGGTTCGCTTCGTCGAACCAGTAGTACACGAGACCCGATCCCGACTGATAGATATCGTCCCAGAAGGGCGCGATGATGTTCGGCGGCGCGAACGCACAGGGCATCATGTAGTTCGCGAAGGTGACCTCATACGTGTGTCCCATGCTCAGCCAGCCATTGGAGCAAATCGTGACGCGGTCGAAATCCTGGCCATAGTAGCGGAACGTGAAGGGCAGATCGAGGGTGCGGGAGTCGTCCTGACGATAGCCGTAGTCGGTGAGGCCCACGGACGCCCCAGGCCCACCGGTGCTGGGGTCGATGTTGATCCAGTCATAAGTTGGGGCGCCGGGATAGTCCGTGTCGGTGTGATCGTAGGCGTAGTACCCATAGGCATCGGGCCCGGTGGGATCGTGGCTGTCGGCCGTCCCGACCTGGATCGCCAGGGGCGCGGTCTGCCGCGCGCCGGTCGCGTCGACCAGGACAACGCGCAGGCCGGCGAGCTGACCCGGGATGCAATCCGCCGGAGCGCTGATCCCGAAGGGGTTCGCGCTGTTGCTGGCCGTCCCACCCGCTGTGATCGTGCCGTAGCTGCCGACGGGATCGGTCACCGTGATCGCATAGCTGTCGGAGGCCAGCATGGCCTGGATGGGCCCGCTCGCCGCGAGCTCTCCGACGTTCCGCAACTCCACAACCAGCGTCCCACTCTCCCCCGGATCGAGCTGCGTGCCCACGCCGCTCAGCGTATGGGCGTGGTAGACGAGTTCCTGGCCTTCGACCGGAATGGCAAGCTGTGACTCCCATTGATCGCTGCCCGAGGTGATCATCAAAGTGATTCTTAGGATCTGCCCAGCCGGGCAACCGCCGTAGAGCCGCAGCAGGAGCGGCGAGGGGACCTGGAGGATCTGGTAGCCGCTGATGGTGCCGAGCGAGAACGTCGTCGGACCGGCCCAGCCCACATTCGGGTCTTCGCAGCGCGCCGTGAGGGACACATCCGGCGCAGCCTGCGGGCCGAAGTTGCGCAGGCTGATCGTCAGGCCGACCTGCTCGCCCGGATTGAGCCGACCGTCGCCATTACCGTGCGACGGCGGGAAGGCATCATCGTCGAGCGTGTAGGTGTGCAGGCCGACGAAGGAGCCGACCTGTTGGATCGCAAAGCTGCCTTGGTGCGGGTAGAGGTTGACGCCCGTGACCGTCACCAGCACGGTGCCGGCCGTGGAAGCCTCGATCGGCAGACTCACGAGGCCGGCTTCATCGGTCAATCCACCCTGCGAGATCTCACCTTCGCGATAGAGGTGGACCCACGCCCCGGGGACCGGCCGCCCGCCCTCGCCGCGCACGCTCACCGTGACGGCGTTGGCGCCCAGCGGCACCACCGCCGGGTAGTCCACCGTCAGAGCCTCCGGCACGCCCGTCCAGATGACCGTGGCGGGATCGCCCATCAGCGTGTTCCAGTAGCAGTAGCGCCCGGCCTGCGTCGGTTCTGCGTCGTTGAAGTTGATGATCATCTCGAGCTTGCCGCGCGCATGGGCCATGCCGATGCAGTAGTGGTCGTCCCAGAAGAGGCCATAGCATGTGCCTGAGTAGAAGCAGTTGTTGTACCTCGTATGCGTGCCGGTGGTGGCGGTTCCGATGCTGCCGATGCCAGCGGTGGGCGTGCCCGTGCCCGCCCCCCCGCGCAACCAGGCTTCGTTGCGTGACAGGCCTTGGGCCCACGAGCCTGTGTCGCAGGTGAGGTTGATGGCAAACGTGAGCTTCCAGCCGTTTGACAGCGCCATGATGTCCCCGGCCGTGATGCCGCACATGCCCATGATCCCGCGGAAGCCGTAGTACGTCTGGCCCTGGTTGAGCCTGGTCAGCGTCTGGCTCTCGAAGGGCGAGGCGAAGATCGTGTCGACCTGCGTGAATCCCACCTGACGCAGCCGGTCTTTGAGCCATTGCTGGATGTAGATGCAGGTGGGCCCCGAATCGTTTGGATCTCCGGTCAGAACGGCGCGACTGAACCAGGTGGTGGTCTCCATGTAAGGCTGGCTCTCGTAGCCGATGATCTTGTTCACGATGCGCTCGAGCGTCGTGTGGTCCTCGGCCGACAGCCGGCCGGTGAACGCATCGGGTGCGAGGTCCGTGCCGTCGAGTTGCACGTACGGATGATCACCCTCGCCGTGGTAGCCCGACCAGGTTTCGTAAAAGGTGGGCATCCCGAAGCTCCCGCCCACATCGCCGACGATGACGATGTACTCGGGTGGATCGTCCCATTGCGTGTAGGCCTGCTGGATCCAGGTCTTGATGGAGGCGCTGGTCGTGCCGGTCTGGGTGGTCGTGACGTGCACGACGTTGAACCCCATCCGCTGCCGCCAGGCGATGAGCGGTTGGAGCCGACTGGTCACCTGCGCGTCGTCGCGGGAGATGATCAGCCAGGTTCCGCGGTGAGACCGGTCCTGGACGCCACGTTCCCCGCCCGCAGTGTAGTTCACCACCGCCGAGCCGTAGAAGCCTTCCATCAGCGGGCTGGGCATCGTGGCGGGGCGGACCTTGGCGTTGCGCAGGTCGACGCCCACGTGCTCCACGGCCACCTCGATGCGGCGCACGACACGCACCTCGTCGCGGCTCGGATTGAACCGGACCGGCCGGAAGGTCAAGGGCACGACGCGCAAGTCGCGCAGGATCACGGGCTCTCCCACCGTGACCGCGTCGCCGCCCAGGAACTCATCCCGCCCGTAGAGACCCCGGTCGATGGCGAAGGTGCTGCCCTCGTCGGCCTGCATCGGCAGCAAGTGGATGCCCGGAAACGTTTCCTCTTCGACCGAAATCACCCGCAGGCCCACGCCGGAGGTCGCGGGAATGGCCACGTAGCGCGTGAAAACCGGTACCGCCGGCGCGCCCGGCAGCCCCTCCAATTGGCCGCCCTCCACGCTCAAGCTCTGGAAGGCGATTCCCTCGACGTCGTAGGACTCGACGGCCAAGGCCGGCAGGTCGATGGCGAGGCGCGTGCCGTGCTCGTCCGCATCGAGAACCTCGATCGCGGGGGGCGCCACCGTTGCGCCGGCGCGCAGGGTCAGGGTTGAGATGGCCGCGCCGGACGTCCCCGGCACGAGGGCCAAGGCCCCGGCCAGGATGAAGCCGACGGCGAATCGTCTGGGAATGTCCATGGGGGTGTGCATGTTGCTTCCGTCCCTGTTGTCCGCCTCTGTTGGCTGGACGACCCCACGCGGAGCCGCCCAAGCTGTTTACCAGTGTCAGCAGCCATACTATTATTGCAGGTTTTGGTACCGGGGACACAGCGTTTACTAAGTCGGGGCGGAAGCGACGACGTCAGGTGGGCGGGTCCGCAGGCCGGCGCAGCAGCCGCCGGCCCAGCAGCCTGTCTTAGTAGCCTCCGGTCCGGGCGAGGCGGAACCCCGTGGCGCTCGATCCCGTCGCGGGATCCTGACCGTCGCGCCAGGAGCACTTCAGCTCATCGGGTAGAGCGTCGAAGCCACCACCACGCAGCACTTTACGCGTTCCGGCCGCGGGCCCGGCGGGATCGACCTGGTCGGCCGCGCTCAAGTCTTCCTGCCACCAGTCGTGACACCATTCGGCCACGTTTCCGGCCAGATCGTGGAGCCCTCCATCCGCCAGCGACGGCGCCGCGGGGTAGAATCCCACGGCCACCGGTCCACCGTGGCAGCCTGCCAGGTTGGCCTGCGCGCAGGACGGGGCCTCGTCGCCCCAAGGATAGGCTCTGGCGCCGGAGAACTGGCTGGCATACTCCCACTCGGCCTCGGATGGCAGCCGGTAGCCGACAGTGGCGAGCGGACTGCCCGCCGCCAGCGCCCACGCCCCGGCACTCCCGTCATTGACATCGTAGGCTTGAGGCAATCCCTCGAGATCGTTCATCCAATCACAGAAGGCGGCCGCCCCGCACCACGTCACCCCAACGACCGGATGTTGCTCGTAGCCCGCAGTGATGCCGAATCCCTGTCCCCGCCACTCCAGACGGCACTCGGGCATCGTCAAGTCGGCGAGCAGCTGCCCGTGGGCAACGATCTGCTCCCCGTCACACTGGACCAGGCGCCGAGCCCAGGCGCGCAGCAGCATGTCGGCATACTGCGCGTTCGTGACCTCGTGGGTCCCCAGCCAGATCGGCCGGCTCAGATCGACGGTGTGGGCAGGGTTGCCGACCCCGCCGCTCGCCGCCGCTGCGCTGCCCATCACGAAACTGCCGTTGCGCAGCGCCGCCATCGTCACCGAGGGCGCGGCGCCCGTCTTGAAGCGCCAGGTCCGCGACGTGCTCTGCGCCGCCTCCGGGTCGCGGGCGACCACGCGCCAGAAGTAGGTGGTCCCGTGGAGCAACGGGTCGAGCTGATAGAACGGCTCCTGCAGGCCTTCGGCGAGGAGCTCCGTGGGCAGCACGTTGCCGAAGTAGAGGTCGTAGCTCACGACCTCACCCTCGGGATCGATGCAGGCCGACCAGGACAACCGTGGCCAAGCCGAGACCCTCTCCTGCCAGTTGGCCGGATAGGGCTCATCGGCAATGGCCGGTGCGGAATTGGCCGCGGTCTGAAAGCCGGCGGCCGCGCTTGGGGTCTGGTCTCCCCAGGCATCGATCGCCACCACTTGCCAGCGATAGTCCGTTTGCGCCGCGAGTGGCGCCGTCGGGCACCAGCTGGCGGCCATGAATCCTGTGGCCACGACCGGCAGAGGATCGGTCGTGCCCAGGTAGAGGTTGTAGGTCACCGCGTCGCGCTCCGGGTCGGTGCAACCGCTCCACTGGAAGAGCGGCAGGCGCGATACGTCCGAGGCCCCATCCTCCGGCGCCAGCAGCTGGGCCATGTTGGGCGCGCGATTGGGAAGATCCGCCTCTCGCGAGACCTGGGCCGTGTGGCCGGCCCAATCCGTCACCGTCAGGGTGATCTGCCGGCGTCCCGGCTCGACGTAGGTGTGCACGGCCGAGGTCTGCGCGCCGCGCGCAGATTCCTCGCCGTCGCCCCACGCCCAGGTGAAGCTCAGCGCTTCGGGCGGGCACAGGTTGTCCTGATCGCCCGAGGGGGACGCATCGACCAGAACGCGGCGCGTGTCGGGCAGCACCTCTATCACGAACGATGCCAGCGGATCGTCCAGGTCGAGCACGAAGCTCGCCGGCAGCGGCGCGGAGGTTGTGCTGTCGGCGTAGCGCACCTGACAGATGACCGTGTACGACCCGCTGCCCGGGGGCACGAGGAGCAAGGAGCGCCGCACGGGCTGCCACGGCTCGGGCGCTGCGTCCGGGCCCCAGGCGATCCGCATCGCCGCGGCCGTCGTGGCCAGCAGATCGGCTGGCACCGGCACCGCACCCGTCACCGGCGCGCCGCCGTTGACCGTGAAGATGGGCTCGTCCCCGATCATGACCGTGTCCCACGGCGCGACCGCCACCGCCACCTGCTGCGCATCAAGACAGCGGACGCGGTACGCGTAGGTCCCGCCGGTGACCACGTCGCCATCGACCCAGTCGCTGACCGGGTAGCGGAACGGTCCCGCGACAACAGCGTGCTGATCGCGGCCCTCGACGCGCCGCTCGATTTCCATCGCGGGATAGGGATTGCGGTCCGACCAGATCCAACGCAGATGCACGCCGGCGCCCTCTACGTCGGCGCTGAGCGCCAGCAGGGCCGCCGAGATCTGCGGCAGATTGTCGAGCGGCTCGCCGGCCACAGGCCCGGCCGGTTGATCGTGGTCACAGGCGAGCGGGAGGGCGCCCCAGGCGATCAGGCACGCCACGAGCGCTCCCGCCTGGCACGCGGGGTGCCGGAAGAACCTGGACAGCGGGGACAGGCACATGGGCAGTCTCCTCTGATCATCACCTGACCTCGTGATCTGCTATCAACCATCGGCCCCGGGGGCCTTCTCATTGAGACCGCCGCACTCCCCGCGCGGCGGCCTTGCGCTTGGCTGCCCCGGCGGGCGCGTGCTAGGCTCGCGGCGCCATGAAGCTTGCGCTGATCGGACAGACCGAGGGGCACGCCATCCGGATCGCGTTGACCGAGGGTGTCAACCCCCTCCACCGAGCGCGCCTCCGCGAGGCCGGCGCCCGCGCACCGTCCGTCTCGCGCCAGCATGCCGAGATCGAGGTTGGCGCCGGGCGGATCGTCATCCGCGACTTGGGCAGCAGCAATGGCACCTGGGTCATGGACGAGCTGCTGCATGCGGAGCGCCGGGTCGAGCCGGGCATGCGGATCCGCCTGGGCGATGTGGAGCTGGTGCTGGTGGATGAAGAGCACCCGGACGCCTGGGTCAGCCCAGGGGGCGCGGCCGGGTCGTCGCCCGCGGCCGCACCGGGCCCCATGAACCTTGCGCCCGCCGACGAGGTCAGCGCCACCGACAGCCTGAGCTGGGAAGAGCTCCGCACCCCGAGCGCCGAGGCGCGGGGCGGGAACGAGGCGCTGATCGGCGCGCTCAGCGAGGCGGGCGAGGCGCTGGTCGTGCCGCGCTCCCTGGACGAGGTCCTCGCGCGCATGCTCGATCTCGTCCAGCGCGTGGTGCCGGCGCGGCGAATCCTGCTGCTGCTCAGCGAGGAGGGCGAGGCGGAACCCCGCATCCGCGCGGCCCGCCCGGCGGTGGAGGCCGGCGAGAAGCTGATCCTCAGCCGCTCGCTCGTGCGCGCCGTGCTCGAACAGCGGTGTGCACTCCTGCTCGCCGACACGATGAGCGATGCGCGCTTCAAGGACCAGCAGAGCATCGTACAGCTCCACGTGCGGTCCGCCATGGTCGCACCGCTCTTCGACAACACGCGCGTCATCGGTCTGCTCTATGCCGACTCGGCCGACCCACGCGTGCTCTTCGATCGCGATCAACTGCGCGTCTTCTCTCTGCTGGCCAACCTTACGGCCGTCAAGATCTCGAACACGCGCCTGCAAGAGGTCGAGCGAGAGCAGGAGCGCCTGGCCCAGCAAGTCCACGTGGCGGCCATGCTGCAGAGGCGCCTGCTGCCGGAAAGTCTGCCGGCGGTCCCGGGCTACGAGATCTGCGCGCGCCAGATCCCGTGCTACGAAGTCGGCGGGGACCTCTACGAGGCGGCGCTGCTCCCCGACGGGCGCGTCATCCTGGCGGTGGGCGACGTGACCGGCAAGGGCATCGGCGCCGCGCTGCTGATGTCCAACGCAATGGCCTGCCTGCGCGTGCTCTACCAGGAACCACCCGATCTGAAGCGCTGGATCGATCGGTTCCACCGCCAGCTACTGCAAGCCTGTGACGAGCTGCACTTCGTCACGCTGTTCCTGGGCCTCCTCGACCCGGTGGCGCACCGCCTGGAATACATCAGCGCGGGTCATGACCCGGCGATCGTGCTGGGATCGGGGAGTGATGTGCGCGAGCTGGCGGCGACCGGGCTGCCCGCGGGCATGATGCTCGGGGCCACCTACCAGGCCGGGGCGATCGACATTCCCGCCGGAGGGCTCATGGCGGTCTACTCCGACGGGATCCGCGAAGCCATGCGCGATGACGATGAGATCTTCGGCGTCGAGCGGATCGCCGCGGGCCTCGCGCGCCGCCGCTCATGTCCGCTGATCGAGGTTGCCGACGGGATCTTCGCCGACGTCAACGCCTTCACGGGCGCCGCCGCCTATGACGACGACGCCACGCTGCTCCTGCTGCGGCGCGGTCAGCCGTGACGATCAACCCGCTCAGCTAGACTCAGCTAGACTTCGATCTCCTCGGTCCAACTGTACTTGTCCGGCGCATCACCAAATTGGAGCGCGGTGAGCGCGTTGTACAGCGCCGTGCAATGTGGGCCCGGCTTTCCGTCGGGCAGGTAGATGATCTCCTTGCCGCGGAAGAGGATCGCCTCGATGGGCGTGATCACCGCGGCCGTGCCACAGGCCCCGGCCTCGGCGAATTGGGTCAGCTCCTCGACCGGAACGATGCGCTCCTCCACGCTGTAGCCCATGTCAGCCGCCAGGGTGCGCAGCGACATGTTGGTGATCGAGCGCAGGATCGCCGGCGACTTGGGCGTCACGTAGCGCTTATCCGGGGTGATGCCGAAGAAGTTCGCCGCGCCCAGCTCCTCGATGTACCTGTGCTCGCGAGCATCGAGGTAGAGCGCTTCGCCATAGCCCTTCGACTTGGCTTCCATCGTGCCGCACATCCCGGCCGCGTAGTTGCCGCCGGCCTTGGCCGATCCCATCCCCTGGGGCGCCGCGCGGTCGCGGGTCTCATCCACGATGAGCTTGGTGGGCGTGAAGCCCGACTTGAAGTACGGTCCGACCGGGACGGTCAAAACCAGGAAGGTGTATTCGTCCGCGGGGCGCACGCCGATGCGCGAGCCGGTGCCGATCAGCAGCGGGCGCACATACAGCGCCGCGCCGGTGCCGTAAGGCGGAATGTACCGCTGGTTGGCGCGCACCACGCGCTGCACGGCGCTCTTGAACAGCTGCGAGGGCGGGGCCTCCATCATCATCATCCGGCCCGAGTGCTGCATGCGCTTGGCGTTCTCCTCGACCCGGAAGCTCAGCACCCGACCATCCTTGGCCTCGTAGATCTTGAGCCCCTCGAACGCCGCTTGCCCGTAGTGCAGAGACGTCGCGGCGATGTGCATGGGCATGTATTCGTCTTCGCTTTCGACGCCCTCGTCCCACTTGCCGTCGCGCCAGACGTAGCGGACGTTGATGCCGGCCTTGAGGTAGCCGAACGGCAGGCTCTTCCAGTCGAGGTCGACCCGGTCCCTGATTGGCATGCGTGACCCTCCTTGCAGACGCCAGAGCGCGCCCGCGACGACGCGCCCTCCGAGGCCCTGTCATGAGAGAACCCATGAGGATAGCACTCCCCCGCCATCGGCTGCCACCCGGAAAAGGCCGCGGCGGGATCGGCGGAAGGCCGATCGCCTAGCGCCCCCCGGGGGCGCGGGTGATCAGGACACGCTCGATCGGATCGCCCTGCGATATCTGCGCCAGCACCTCCCAACCCGCGCTGAGCCGGCCGAAGATCGTGTACCGCCCGTCGAGATGGGGCTGATCCGAGAGTGCGATGAAGAACTGGCTGCCGCCGGTGTCCGCCCCGGAGAGCGCCATGCCCACCATCCCCGGCTCGTAGTGCAGGGGGTTATACTCGCAGCGGATCGAATGGCTGGGTCCCCCCCAGCCATCCCCGCGCGGGCAACCGTCCTGGACCACGAAGTCGGGCACGACGCGGTGCCAGGCGCTCCCGTCGAAGTAGCCGCTGTCGGCCAAGCGGACGAAGTTGTACACCGTGAGGGGTGCGTCATCCCCGAGAAGCGTGAAGCGCAGCTCGCCCGCGTGGGTCTGCACGACCGCTTCCGTGCACGCCCGAACCTCTCGCAGGGCGTGTTCATAGTCTGCCAGCCTCAGGCCGGTTTCCTGGGGGCCGGGCGCCAGCGTCTCGGCTGCATCGCGCCAGGCGTCCACCTCCGTGGCCGCCTCGCGCAGGGTCTTGATGGCCGCGAGGCGGACCAGGCGGTCGGCGTCCGAGCGGGCCGTCCGCAGGAGCCACTCGGCCGACCAGGCCCGCGCCTCGGTTGCCAGCAGCGCACCGGCCAGGCCAACCGCCCCGGCGCGCACGTCGGCGGCGGGATCCCCCGCGAGCGCCCCGATGCGCTCCGCCAGCAGCGCGAGCTCGCCGGCCTGCAGGGACGATGGTTCGCGCCCGGTCACGTGCGCGCGCAGACCGCCGACGACCAACAGCCGCAGGACCTCGTCGTCTCCCGCCAGGTGCGCCTCCATCTCGCCCAGCAGGTCCCCCACCTGCGCGCCCTCGGCGGTGCGCATGCTCATCCAGGTTCCCACGACCGCCTTGGCCACCCGCGGCTCGTCGAGCAGGTAGCGCGCGGCAAGATCGCGCAGGACGCCCGGGCTGGCGGACCCCGACTCGCCCGCACCCGCGGGTCCCGCCTCGCCGGCGTGCAGGTGCTCCCATACCGCGGCCAGTTCGGAGGCCGCCGCGGAGCGCACGCGCCAGCTCGGATCGTTCAGCGCGCGCTGCGCCAGGTGCAGGGCCTGTTGAACGAGGCCCGCGCGCCGGCAGGCTGAGATCGCGACCTCGAGCGCCACCTCGCGTTCCCACTCGGCTGCGGCGGTCATCCCGCCCGCGAGCAGATCCATCAGCGCGGGGGGCTCCTGGATGTGCGCGAGGGCGCGATAGACCTCGACCTGGACGTGCGGATGCGGATCGCAGAAGGCCAACGCCTCCGGGGCCTGTCCGCCCGCGCGCTCGAACACCGCGCCCAGGCTGCGCAGCGCTTCGACGCGCACGCGCGGATCGGCGTCACCGAGCGCACCGTGCAGCACGTCGCCGATGCGCGCTCGCAGCTCCGCGCTGCCGTCGACCGATCGCAGACCGCGCAGGGCCTGCAGGCGCACGCGCACGTCGGGGTCGGTGGCAAGCTCGAGGAGCCGCTCGGTCAACCGCAGGCGCTGCGGCGCGTCCAGGGCTGCGCCGCCCGGGATCGGCGTGCGGCCCGCCGCGCCGGCGCCCAGGCTGCGCATGAGCGCGTAGGCCGCCCGCCAGCGCATCTGCGCATCGGCTACGTGGCTGAGCTCGATGACCCGCTCGAGGTGCGCCGTGCCGGATCCCTTCCACACCGCCAGCAGCGCCGCGTGAACCACGTGTGGATCGGCATCGGCGAGCGCCGCGCGCATGGCGGCGGGATGCGGGTCGGGCCCGCATCGCCCGAGCGCTTCGACCGCGGCAGCGCGCACGGCCGCATCCGGCTCAGCGCCCCGCGCCAACCAGGCCGCGACGGTGGCGCCGGCGGCGTCCGTCTGCAGCAGCCCCAGGGCGAACGCCGATGCGCAACGCACCTGCGGGTCGCTGTCCGCGCGGAGACGCTCGGCCAACAGCGCGCGGGCCACCGCGGCCTCGCGATCGTCAGCGTGCAGCCCGGGACCGGCGATGCGCCCCACCGCCAAAGCGGCTCGGGCGCGCAGCTCGGCCGCGGAGGCCTCGAGATAGGGTGCGAGCCGGTGGACGGGCTCGCGCCGGTCCTCGAGCCGGAGGATCTCGGCCCGCTCACGCCACGCGCCTGAGCCTGCGGGCAACGCACGCGGCGCACGGGCCGTGGCGCTCGAAGCTGTCGCGAGCAGCGCGACCGCGGCGATCACCACCGTGGCAACGGCCCAAGGCATCATCCGGGCCAGCGTCGTGCGTGCATAACTCACGGCAGCACCTCCTTCCCTGATCGATCCGCGGCTCACCGAATGACCACCAGGCGCCCCGCGGCGAGACCGTCGCCTGAGTCCAGCCGGCACAGATAGACCCCGCCGGGCACGGCGCGGCCATGCTCGTCGCACCCGTTCCACATCGCCCCGGCCTGGCCCACGGACGTCTCGAGCTGCAGCCGGCAGATGGGTCGGCCGCTCACATCGGTGATCATCAACCAGAGTTCGCCCGCAGGGACCGCTTGCGTTCCGTGGAGTTGGATGCGCGTCGAAGCGTCCCAGGGGTTTGGGCAGCTAGTGAGCCCCCGCGCTGGGACATCGCCCGCGGCAACCGGCGGCACCGCGTGCACGCTGCTGCTGCCCTGCCAGAAGGCCACCGCGCTATGCAGATTGAGGCGGCCCCCGGAGACGGACCGGCCCTGCAGCGACATGACCGGGTCGACCGTGCGCAGGATGGCCTCCTTCAGGGCCAGGGCAATGTCCGCCGGACGCGCGCGGTAGGCCTGAAGCTGCACCTCGCCGCTGGCCGCCACGAGCATGGCCACGGCGCCCGACACGTGGGGGGAGGCTTGCGACGTCCCGGTCCGCAGGGCGTAGCCGTTGCCCATGCTGGTCGAGAGGATATCTTCACCCGGCGCGCCCAGGTCAATCGTCGTCGGGCCCCAGGCCGCGCGGAAATAGAGGTCGTTGCCGATCGTCGTGCTGGTGACGGTGATGAGGAAGTCGCTGGGGCACGCGGTCGGCATGTCGCCCACGATGTCGATGTTCCAGTTCTGGTTCGCCGTCGCCGCGGCGCTCAGGACGCCCTGCGCACCCAGGGCATCGTACATCGCGCACCAGAGCGGGTATTCGGCCGGGTTGCCCTGGTCGATGCCGAAGGAGGTATTGGTGACGACCACGAAGGCTCCCTGGTCGCTCCCGCTGCTGTTGTAGCGCGAGCGCATCGCGAGCACGTAGCCGTAGGCCTCGAGCACGATCGCCTCGGAGTCCGCCGAACCAACGATCGGCATCACCCAGCCCGACCAGTTGACCCCGCTGATGCCAAGGCCGTTGTTGCCGGCCGCGGCCGCGATGCCGGTGACGTGCGCGCCGTGTGCGGCCTCGGGAATCGTGCCGTTGTGGCTGACCGCGTTCCATCCAGCGTGGTCGTCGATGTAGCCGTTGTGGTCATCATCAAAGCCGTTGCCCGGGATCTCGTTCCAGTTCTTCCAGAAGCGCAGGTCCTCGTGGGTCAGGCTCGTGCCGTCGTCGACGATCGCGATCACGACGGTGTCGCCCAGCGCGGTGACACTGCTCGTGCATAGATCCCAGGCTTCTGGCGCATCGATGTCCGGATCGTACGGGGCGCCGGTGTAGTTCAAGGCCCACTGCTCGTCGAAACGGGGGTCGTTCGGGAAGAGCGAGCGCGGCCTGACGCGGTGATTGAGCTGAGCAAGCAGCACCGCGGGATGCGCGCGCACCGCCTCGAGCAGCTCTTGATCCTCGGGGCGGCAGGCGGGCGGGCAGCCCGCCTCGAATCGGAAGAGCCAGATGCCCATGGAGCGCGCGAGCAACCGCACGGGGTGGAGCCCGAAGGCGGCCCCCAGATCATTCGCGGCCGCCGGTGCGGCGATCGTCCCCGGATCCGCATCCGGATCGCCCACATCCGCGGCGCCCCACCCCGGACCGTCCGCGAGCGAGACCGCCGCGGGAACGAGCTGGACGAGCATCTCGCCGGGCAGATAGTCCGTTATCGACGCACCGGATCCCGCCTGAAGATCAGCTCGCGGGGCGGCGTGAGCCGGGGCCGCCGCGGCTAACAGCAGCAGCCCGGCGACCAGCGCCAGCCGTCTGCCTGGGCGCCGGAGGTCACCCATCGGAGACCTCCCGGGACACTGAACGATTATCGGCTGAGCCCTCAGCCCACAGACGGACAAACAACTCCACCGACCCGGGCGCGAACCCGGCGAAATGGTTGTTGAAGTAGGCGTAGACACTGTCCTGCCGTTCGATCAGCCGCCGGCCGATCTCCACCCAGTCGCGCGTTTCGCGTTCGCGGTCGACGAGCAGCTCGCCCCAGTCCTTCTCGCGCGTGCCGGCCGCCTGGGCACTGCGCACGAGCTTGTCCATCTGCCGGTGATTGCCTAAGAAGCGCAGGTAGCTGAACGGTGCCGTGACGGGATCGGGGCCCCGGAAGAGCTGCGCGACGCTGGGCATCGTGTAGTACGCCGCGAACGCCAGCGCGACGCCGTGGGCGCGCAGCAGATCGATCAACGGCGCGGCCACCCACTTCGCGTTGCGCACCTCGACGACGTATTGTCCGCCGGCGGGCAGCAAGGGCATGAACGCCGCCAGGCGGCGATGGAATTCGCGCCCGGTCTCGTACTCCTGGGGGTCAGCGCCCTTGGCGACGTAGGGAAACTGGAACAGGAGCGGTCCGCGCGCCTCGCCCAGGGGATCGAGCCGTTCGAGAAACGCCTGCCACTCGGCGCCGCAGTTCTCGAGGTAGAGCTCATGCGTGATGACCTTGGGCACCTTGAGGCTGAAGACGAAACCGGCGGGCACCTTGCGCGCCCAGGACTCGACCGTGCGCCGCGCCGGCAGGGCATACCAGGTCGCGTCGATCTCCACGGTCCGAAACGTTCGGGCGTACCAGGCGAGATACTCCCCGCTCGCCAGGTCGGGCGGATAGAAGCTCCCCCGCCAGTCGTCCGAGCTGAAGGACGATGTGCCGACCCGGAGGTTGGGCGGCAGAGGCGCAAGATCGATCGTGAGCATCATCAGGGAGTATCGCTCGAGGAGACCGCCTCGTCAACGGACGGCAGCCGATGCCCGCGCGCCCGCGGCCGGCTCAGAGCCAGCCAGGCAACGGTCCGGGACCGTCGGCATCCAGGACGTTCGCGCTGAGGAGCCGGTCCAGATCGGCCAGCAGCCGTTCTTTGTCGCGCGGGAAGCGCCCACCGAGCGGCACGACGTTCGAGACGTGATTGGCCCGAAAGAGCGTGCGATCGAGCTCGAGCGCGGCCAGGATGGCGCGCATCTCGATCGTTGCCTCGCGCTCGCTGAGCGGCGCGAAGCTTCCGCGGCGGATTTCCTCCGCGAGCGGCGTGCCCGCCACGGGGATATAGCGCAGCGCGGCCAGAAACTGCGGCTGCATGCGATTGAGCGCCACAGCGGTCGCCTGCGCGTGTTCCCGCGTACGCTCACGGCCGCCCAGGCCCACCAGAATCATCACCGACATCCTCAGGCCGCACGCCTGAGCGCGCTGGACCGCGGCGATCATCTCCTCGACCCGATCGGCCTTGCGCACGCGCGTCAGGGTCTCCTGATCGCCACTCTCGAGTCCCATGTACAAGGTCTGCAGCTTGAGCTCGCGCAGCCGGCCGAGCTGCTCGGGCGTCTTCGCCAGGATCGAGCGGCCGTTCGCGTAGACGTTGATGCGCGCGAGCCGCGGGAGCCTCTCCCCCAGCCGCACGAGCAGCGCCTCCAGGCGCTCGTACGGGAGCGCCATCACATCGCCGTCGGCCAGAAAGACACGCGCAGCGTCGGGCCACTCCCGGGCCGCTCGGTCGATGGCGCCGGCAGCCTCCGCGGGTTCGTGGGGCCGGTAGTGGACGCCCTTGTACATGCCGCAGAAGGTGCAACCGTTGTGAGGGCAGCCGTCGGCCACACGGATGATCAGGCTGTCGGCCTCGGACGGCGGGCGAAAGAGGACATGCTCCCGGACCACGCTGCTTCCTCCGCGCGGGTGATCGCACCGCCGGAGGCGGAGACTGCCTCCGTGAGCGCGATCAGACCAGCGGAGGCTACTGTAGACCGGACCGCACGAGGTCGTCCACGGGGACATCGCGCGCGACCCGCCGGTCGGCTTGCACCAGGGGCAACTCGAAGTAGAAGGTCGCGCCCAGATCGGGCGCGGAACGCAACCAGATGCGGCCCCCGTGAGCGGTGACGATCCGCTTGACGATCGGCAGGCCCATGCCGCTGCCGGGCGCCTGCCCACTCCCGGAGCGCGTGCGATAGAACATCCGAAAGACCCGCTCCTGCTCTTCCGGCGACAGGCCCGCACCGTTGTCGCGCACGTAGAAGGCGCCGGCGGCGGGGATTCCCTCGGGCAGCGTCTCTGTGTATCCGATCTCGACCCAGGGATCCACGCGCGCGGGCATGTAGCGGATGGCGTTGTCGACCAGGTTGGTGAAGAGCTCGGTTAGGCGGCGGCGATGACCCCGCACCGGGGGCAGCGGCCCGTTCACGCACAGCGCGACGCCGCGCTCGGCGGCGGCCGGTTCGTGATCGGCGAGCACGGCCCGCACGAGCGCGAGCGTATCGATCTCCTCCACCGGATCCTCGGCGCGTCCGATGCGTGTCAGCTCCAGTAGGTCCTGCAGGAAACCCTCCATGCGCCGGGCGTTCTCGCCGATGCGCTCCAGGTATTGGTGCGCCCGCCCGCCGAGCTGATCGCCGCACTGCTCGGTGAGGAGCCGGGCGAAGCCGCCCACCGTGATGATCGGGGCCTTCATGTCGTGGGAGACCATGCAGAGGAACTCCTCGAGCTCCTTCTGCTTGGCCGCCAGGGTCCGGTTCGCATCTTCCAGGCGGCGGGAATAGTCGGCCAGGGCTTGCTCATGCTGCTTGTGCTCGGTGATGTCGTAGCAGAGCTCCAGACAGGCGCTGCGGCCGCCGGGCCACTCGATAGTGCGATTGACCAGGTGATACCAGCGCCCGCGGTCGCCGTTGTGCATCTGCCACTCGCGCGGCGCCTGGACCGACCCGCCGTCGGCCGGTACGCAACCGCACGGCACGCATGGCGAGGATCGCCCGTGAAACGCCCGATAGCAGCACGAGCCGACGACGGGTCCAAAGGCGGCCCGGGCGGGTTGATTGGCGAAGAGGACTTGGTGGCTGCCGGGCTCGACCACGTAGGCCGGCTCACCCAGGCTGTCGAGGATGGTCTGGAGCTGCCGGACCTCGTGGCCGAGGCGCTCCTCGTGGCGGCGCAGCTCGATGAAGAGCGGCCGGATGCGCGCGAGGCCGACGACGACCAGGAGCGAGGTCGCCAGAGCCAGAGCCTCGCTGGACCAGGTGTGTTCGGGGGCGATGCCCGTTGCCGACAGCGCGTCGTGCAGGTGCAGCATCCTGCGCACCGCCATGAGGAGCATGCCCCCGGCCAACAGGATCCATGGGGCCCGGCGGCGCGTGAGGGGCAGCAGGCGCAGGCTCATGGCCACCGCGATCGACTGCAGCAGCACGGATGCTACGATTGTGAACCCCATGCTGTTCGCTCGTACCTCCTGGCGAACGATTGGACAGCGCCCTCCGGACGGTCCGCGCTCCGCGCGGGGTCCGACCCTGCCAAGGCGTCGGATTCGTGGGAAGTGCACCCGAGAAGGGGCATCCCTGCTACCCCAATCGATCGGCGGGCGGTGGGTCGAGCTTGCCCCATTCTTGCGGTGGCCCGGGTCCAGGCCGTAGGCTCCGGGGGGAATTGCCCCCTGATCGGAAGCCACGGATTTGCAGGGGGAACCGGGGCTGGCCGCCGGCGTTGGTAGCCGCAAGCCCAGTCCGGGCCGGCCGGGTCGGCCGCCGGAGGGTGGGTGAGCCGGAGACGCGAACCGAACAGGTGGAGCCGAGGAGGTGAGTCGTGGACGAGGCCCTATTCACGCTGTCGACGCCCGAGAACGAGCCGGTTCTGAACCACGCCCCCGGCAGCCCCGAGCGGGCCGCGCTCAAGGATAAGCTCGATGAGCTGGCCGGGCGGGAGATCGAGATCCCTCTCATCATCGGCGGCCAGGAGGTCTTCACGGGCCGCACCGCTACGTGCGTCATGCCCCATGAGCACCGGCAGGTTCTGGCCACCTACCACCAGGCCGGACCGGCGGAGGTGCAGCAGGCGATCGAGGCCGCGCACACGGCCTGGCACGAGTGGCCCCGGCTGCCCTGGCCCGAGCGGGTCTCGGTGTTCCTCAAGGCGGCCGAGATGCTGGTCGGCCCGCGACGGGCCGAGATGAACGCGGCCACGATGCTGGGCGTCGGGAAGAATGTCTATCAGTCGGAGATCGACGCCATCTGCGAGCTGGCCGATTTTTTCCGCTTCAACGCCCACTTCGTCGACGGCATCTACTCGCACCAGCCCGAATCAGCGCTGGGCGTCTGGGACCGGCTCGAGTGGCGGCCGCTCGAGGGGTTCGTCTTCGCCGTCTCGCCGTTCAACTTCACGTCGATCGCCGGCAATCTCTCCTCGGCGCCGGCGATGATGGGCAACACGATCATCTGGAAGCCCGCCTCGAGCGCGGTCTACCCCGCTTACCACGTCATGCGCCTGCTCATGGACGCGGGACTCCCACCCGGCGTGATCAACTTCGTGCCGGGCCCCGGCGCATCGGTCGGCGATCCGCTCATCGCCCACCGCGACCTCGCCGGGATCCACTTCACCGGCTCGACAAACGTCTTCCAGCGCATGTGGGCCGCCGTCGGCCGAAACATCGCCGGCTACCGCTCCTACCCGCGCATCGTCGGCGAGACGGGCGGCAAGGACTTCGTCTTCGTGCACCCCTCGGCCGACATCGACGCCCTGGTCGTCGCGCTCGTGCGCGGCGCCTTCGAGTACCAGGGGCAGAAGTGCTCGGCCGCCAGCCGCGCCTACGTGCCCACGAGCCTGTGGCCGCAGGTGCGCGACCGCCTGGTGGCGAAGGTCGAAGCGATCCATCCGGGCGACCCACGCGATTTCACGAACCTCATGGGCCCGGTGATCGATCAAGGCGCCTTCGACACGATCATGGGCTACATCCGCTATGCGCGGGATTCCGCCGACAGCGAGGTCCTGGTGGGTGGCGAGGGCGACTCGTCGCGGGGATACTTCATCCTGCCGACCGTGGTGCTCGCCCGCGACCCGCACCACAAGCTGATGGAGGAGGAGATCTTCGGGCCCGTGCTCACGGTCTATGTCTACCCCGATGAAAAGTACGAAGAGACGCTCGAGCTCTGCGATCGCACCTCGCCCTACGCGCTCACCGGCGCGATCTTCGCCCGCGACCGCTACGCGATCATGCTCGCCCACCGCAAGCTGCGCTACGCCGCGGGCAACTTCTACGTCAACGACAAGCCGACCGGCGCGGTCGTGGGCATGCAGCCCTTCGGCGGCGCGCGGGCCAGCGGCACCAACGACAAGTCCGGCTCGATGCTCAACCTGCTGCGCTGGGTCAACCCGCGCACAATCAAGGAGACGTTCGTGCCGCCGACCGACGTGGCGTATCCACACATGGCGGAGTCGTAGGCGGCGCCGCATTGGAGCGGCCGCAGCGGGCGGCCCGCGGTCGCGGCCGGACCGTTGCGGCGAGCGGACTGAGGTTGGAACGCGGCCGCGCGCGGGGTGGCCCGAGCTTGGGGGGGCGGTCCCCCGAGGGCGGTGAGCGGTTCCGGGCGGGAGGTGGTCGATGATCAGCGGGGAGCCGCGCGGCATCGTCTTCGACGTGCAGCGCTACGCGATCCACGACGGCCCCGGCATCCGCACGACCGTGTATTTCAAGGGCTGCCCGCTCATCTGCCCCTGGTGTCACAATCCGGAGAGTCAGTCGCCGGAACCGGAGATCATCGTCGACAGCGAGCGCTGCATCGCCTGCGGGTCGTGTCTGGCGGCGTGCCCACGAGTCGTGATCGACGCCAGCGGCTCGCGCCGGCTGCCCGCGCAGCCCACGGAGGCATCGCCGGCGCCCGCGGACGAGGCTGAGCGCTGCCTGCGCTGCGGCCGGTGCGCCGAGGCGTGCGTCACGGGCGCGCGGCGCTTGGTGGGCTGGAGCATCACCGCCGGCCAGCTCCTCGAGGAGATCGGGCGCGATCGGCCCTTCTACGAGACCTCGGGCGGGGGGGTCACCTTCTCGGGCGGTGAACCGCTCCTGCAGGCCGAGTTCCTCGTGGCCGTCCTCGCGGGCTGCCGGTCGCTCGGGCTCCATACCGCCGTTGACACTTGCGGGTATGCCGGGCGCGAGACGATCGACGCCGTCTCGGCGCTCACCGATCTGTGGTTGTACGATCTGAAGACGCTCGATCCGGAGCAGCACGCGCGCGCCACCGGCGTCGCGCTGGCACCGATCCTGGAGAACCTGCGGCGTCTCGACCACGCCGAGGCGCAGGTCTGGGTACGGATTCCGCTCATTCCCGGCTTCAACGACCGCGACCAGGACCTTGATGCGATGGGCAGCTTCGTGGCATCCCTTGTACACACTCGGCGGGTGCACCTGCTGCCCTTTCACCGCGGGGCGGAGCAGAAGTACCGGCGTCTGGCGCGCGGCGCGGGCTACGCGCGCTTTGCGCCGCCAAGCGGAGCCTGGGTGGACGAGGCGCAGCGGCGGCTGGGCGGATTCGGGCTGGAAGTGGTGGCGGGGGGGTAGCGATCGCGATCAACGTGCGCGCGAGGACTCAGGCAAACACAGATTGCGCCAGAAGAGTCGGCCGACGTCCTGGATCCCTTCGTGCAGCCGCTCCGGAACCGGTGGGTCGGTCGGCCGGTCCAGGGTGGCGATGAAGATTGAGTCCGCGCCCCCTGGAGTTGACCGGCAGAGACGGGCGAACGTGTAAGGCCACATGTACGGCGGGGCGAAATCGTAGCAGGTCTCGTACGACGGCCAGTCGGCCAACAGTCGCTGGATCACCCACTGGTCGCTGCCGGAGAGCGCCACCACTGTCTCGGCATAGGTGTGGACGACCACGCCGGAGTTCTGGTCGTACCAGCGCAATCTGGCCAGCGGGGACGCCAAGAGCTCGACGGCGTAGCAATGCGAGTAGGCGGCACACTCGCAGATGTCCGCGGTGAAGGTGATTCCCGAAAGATCCGGCTGTCCGAGCTCTTCCTCCGGGCATTCGCCCAGCAGTTCAACGGTGGCTTCCCCGCGAACGCCGCCGCCCTCGGCGTCACGGCCGACGAACACCCAACGCACGCACCATGGATGCAACGACGCCGACCCGCTCCGGTTCATCTTGTCCGTATAGGCTTCGCCCGGCACCAGAAGGGCCCCGGGAGATGCGTAGAAGCGCGCAAAGGCCGCCGCGGTCCGGCGACCGTAACCTCCCGGACACAGCGTCCATTGGTCGCCGGACCGGCAATAGGCGCCGAACTCGACGATGGTGACGGAGTTCCCCAGGGTGCTCACCGTGGTGTCATACACCCAGGAATAGTCGCTTCCGCTCGGGCCGTACACGATCGCCCGGACCGCGTCGGGCGAGTGCTGGACGTCGATCCCAACGGGGAAGCGGCCCGCGTTCTCCAGCGTGACCTCGAGCGGCTCGTCGACCTTCGCGGGGCTGGTGTCATCACCACAGCCGACCAGGACGATGAGCACGATCAGGACCGCTGCGGTCAGCGCTATCTTGGCGACGCGTGAAAGCATGCTGGCTGCTGCTCCAGTAGGGTCCATGGTCGCATCGGCGTACTCGTCAGGAGCCTCGTCACAGCGCCAAGTATAGTGGCTAACGGCGCTCCTGACAATTGCCCGGGATGGCCCGGCAATGGCATGGCCGTCGCCGCACTTTCCGCTTGAGCCCACCCGCGCGCCGACCGCACCATCTCTCCAGGAGACGCAGCGATGACCCCTCGCGTCCACCACCTGCGCGAGCAGAGCCTCGCCACCCAGCCGACGATCTCGGCCGAGCGCGCCTTGCTGCTGACCGAATTCTACCGCCGGGAGCACGGGCAGCACTCGCCGCCGGCCCTGCGGGCCCTGGCCTTCAAGCACTTGTGCGAGCGCAAGACGGTCCACATCGGCCCCGGCGAGCTGATCGTGGGCGAGCGCGGCCCGGCGCCCAAGGCCACGCCCACGTACCCCGAGCTGACCTGCCACAGCCTCGAGGACCTGCGCATCCTCAACTCGCGCGAGAAGACCGCCTACGCCGTCGGCGCGGATGTCCTCGCCGCCTACAAGCGCGAGATCATCCCCTACTGGCGCGGTCGCAGCCTGCGCGAGCGCATCTTCGCCAGTCTGCCGCCCGAGTGGCATCAGGCCTACGAGGCGGGCATCTTCACCGAGTTCATGGAGCAGCGTGCCCCGGGGCACACCGTCGCGGACGGCAAGATCTACCAGCGCGGTCTGCGCGACTTCCAGGCCGAGATCGCTCGGCGCCTCGCCGAGCTGGGAGCCGGCCAGGACCGCGACGCCCCCGGCGCGAGCGACACCGCGCACGCTCGCGATGGGCGCGACCCGCGCGACCCGCGCGAGCAGATCGAGCAGCTCCGGGCGATGTCGATCGCCGCCGACGCGGCGATCCTTTTCGCCGAGCGCCACGCCGCCGAGGCGCGCCGCCTCGCCGCGCAAGAGCCCAATCCGGTGCGCCGCGCCGAGCTCGAACGCATCGCCCAAATCTGCCGGCGGGTACCCGCCCACGCGCCGCGCGACTTCCACGAGGCGCTCCAGGCTTACTGGTTCATTCACCTCGGTGTCATCACCGAGCTCAACGGCTGGGACTCCTTCTGCCCCGGCCACCTTGATCAGCACCTCGAGCCCTTCTACCGGCAAGGGTTGGCCGACGGTACCCTGACCCGCGAACAGGCGCGCGAGCTCTTGCAGTGCTTCTTCATCAAGTTCAACAACCACCCGGCGCCGCCCAAGGTCGGCGTCACGGCGGCCGAGAGCGGCACCTACACGGACTTCGCCAACATCAACCTGGGCGGTGTCAAGCGCGACGGCAGCGATGGCGTGAGCGACGTCTCCTACCTGTTGCTCGAGGTGATCGAGGAGCTGCACATCCTGCAGCCCAGCCAGAACGTCCAGATCTCGCGCCGGACGCCCGAGGGCTTCCTGCGCGCCGCGCTGTGCGTGATCCGCTGCGGCTACGGCTACCCGTCGGTGTTCAACACCGATGTCGTCATCGAGGAGATGCTCCGCCAGGGCAAGTCGCTCGAGGACGCGCGCGAGGGCGGCACGAGCGGCTGCGTCGAGACGGGCGCCTTCGGCAAGGAGGCCTACATCCTCACGGGCTACTTCAACCTGCCCAAGCTGCTGGAGCTGGCCCTGCACAACGGCCGCGACCCGCGCACCGGGCGCCAGCTCGGCCCGCAGACCGGCGATCCGCGCGCCTTTGGCGTCATGTGCGATCTCTTCCAAGCCTGGGAAGCGCAGATGCGCCACTTCGTTGACATCAAGATCCGCGGCAACGACGTGATCGAGCGCATCTACGCCGAGGAGATGCCGGCGCCGTTCCTGTCGCTCATCACCGACGACTGCATCGCCACGGCCCGCGACTACAACGCGGGCGGCGCGCGCTATAACACGAGCTATATCCAGGGTGTCGGCATCGGCACGCTCACCGACTGCCTGGCGGCGCTGCGCAGACACATCTACGAAGATGGCGCGGTGACCATGGCGGACCTGCTGGAAGCCCTCCAGGCCGATTTCGCCGATTGGGAGCCGCTGCGCCAGCTCCTGCGCAATCGCTCCCCCAAATACGGCAACGATGAGGATGGGGCCGACGATCTCATGCGCGCCGCCTTCGAGGCCTTCTTCCACGCCGTCGACGGGCGCCCCAACCAGCGGGGCGGCCGCTACCACATCGACATGCTGCCCACTACTTGTCACGTCTACTTCGGCTCGGTGATTGGGGCAACTCCTGATGGGCGCCGGGCGGGCACGCCGCTATCCGAGGGAATCTCCCCCGTCCAGGGCCAGGATCGGCGCGGCCCGACAGCGGTGTTCAAGTCGGCCGCGAAGATGGACCACGTGCGGACCGGCGGGACGCTCCTCAACATGAAGTTCCTGCCGCAGGTGTTGGAGGGCGAGGAGAACCTGGCCAAGTGGGCCGCGCTCGTGCGCACCTACTTTCAGCTCGGCGGCCACCACGTGCAGTTCAACGTCGTCGACGCCGACACCCTGCGGGCGGCGCAGGCCGATCCGGAGAGCTACCGCGATCTCATTGTGCGCGTTGCCGGGTACAGCGACTACTTCTGCGATCTGTCGCGCACGCTGCAGGATGAGATCATCGCGCGGACGGAGCAGCCGCTGGGCCGGTGAGCCATCGCGGCACCGCTGCCCGCTACGCGGGCCCGCCCCACGGTCGGCCGGCTTGACTCTTCAACTCCTCGGGGCGTAGCCTTTAACGAGAGGAGGTGAGCCTATGCGCGTGTTCATGCTGCTCGTGGCTTTAATCATTGCCGGCATGGCAATGGAGTCTGCGGGGTCGACGACCTACCTCGTTCTGCCCGATGGCTCGGGTGACTTCCCGACGATCCAGGCAGCCATCGACGCCGCCGTGACCGGTGACGTGATTGCTCTGGGCGCGGGGACATTCACCGGCGCAGGCAATCGGGACATCGCCATCGTCGGCAAGGCAATCACCGTTCGCTCGCAGGGCGGTGCCCCTGCCGACTGCGTCATCGACTGTCAGGCCGCGGGGCGCGGGTTCTACCTGGGCGCGTCGCCCGGGCGCACGCAATTCGAGGGACTCACCCTCCAGGGCGGCGCGGCGGATCTGGGCGCCGGCGTCCTGGACGAGTCCCCCCAAGGAGCCGACTTCGTCGCGTGCGTGTTCCAGGACAACGCCGCCAGCGTGGCGGGCGGAGGGGTGGCAACGTACGAATCCCCGACCTTCATCCGGTGCGCCTTCATCGGGAACTCGGCGGGTGAGGCGGGCGGGGGCGCCGGGTGTAGTTCGGGCGGCCAAGTCAATTCACCGGTCTTCGATGAGTGTCGCTTCATCGGCAACACTGCGGCCTCCTGCGGAGGGGCGCTCCTGCTCGAGAATGTCGCCCCGCGCCGCGAGGCCAACGTGGTGCGCTGCACGTTCTTCGCAAACAGCAGCGCCGGGACCGGCGCCGCCGTCGCCGCCCTCGCTCAGCAGCCGCTGATCGAGAGTTGCACATTCGCTGGCAATACGGCACTGAGCGGTGGCGTGCTCGACTACCAGTGGGGAACGGGAACCGCAACGCTGGCCAGGTGCATCATCGCCCTGTCGCCGAGCGGCCAGGCGGTGTCCTGCCAAGGCGGCAGCACCGTCACCCTCGCCTGCTGTGACGTCTTCGGCAATGAGGGCGGGGACTGGGTCGGATGCATCGCCGGCCAGGAGGGCCAGAACGGCAATCTCGCCCTCGACCCGTGCTTCTGCGATCCCGAGAGCGGGGATCTGCGCCTGCGGGAGGATTCGCCCTGCGCCCCCGACTACAATCCCGCCTGCAACTTGATCGGCGCCCTGCCCGTCGGCTGTTCGACCCCCGTGCGCGCGACGACCTGGGGAGCTATCAAGGCGTTGTACAGGTAAGCTGGCAAGCTGGCGCGGAGGATCCCGGCGCCTACCCTTCCATGTACGCTCCCGCCTGTTGCACACTCCGCGGCAGCCGCGGGGCGAAGCGCCGCAAAGCCTCGGCGAGCCGCGGCGCCTCAGCCGGATCGAGCGCGTATAAGCTGACCGTGTCGCCGCCCGTCACGACATTGTCCTGGATCCGCCAGCGCCCCACGCGCTGCCAGGTGTCCGGGATGCGGATCCAGTTGTCATAGACGATCGCGACCTTCACACCGTGACGGCGGATGAGATCCTCGAGCGCCCGCGTTCCGTAGGTGCCGGCGCGTAGGTGAGCAGCCACGTCGCGGCTGGCCAGACCCATCAGATCGAGGCAGCGCACGTCGGCCAGGTAGTTGACCGCGCCGATGTCGTTGACCGCCACGACCGCGCCTGGGTAGTTGTCACGCAAGAATCGGCCCATCTGGATCTGCTGCTCGTGGATGTTGCGCATCGCGCGTGGCGCCTCAATCATCGCGCGCACGCCGCGATCGGCCAGCGTGCCCGCCGTCACCACCGCCAGCACGGCCACCGCCCAGCCGCGGGCGCCGCGCAGGATCGCGCGGGTCGCCGGCAGATCGCCCCGCGCGCGCAGCTCGAGCCACGCGACCGCGAGCGCGATCAGGCCGAATCCCACCAGGTAGGCCTCGTAGCGGTAGAACCAGCCCACGTCGGCCAGCGCCAGATGCAGGACGAGCGTTGCCAGGAAGAGCACCAGCAGCACCCAGCTCGCGCCGCTCGGCTCGTTCGCGCCGGGGCGCTCCGTGCGCGCGGGCTCGCGGAGGCTTCGCTCTGTCGGGGCGCGGCGGGCGAGGCCTCCAGGCCTCCGGCGCGCCAGCGCGATCAGCCCGGCGAGCGCCACGATCGCCAGCACGAGCAGGTGCGCGTTGGCGATCAGGCGCCGCAGGACCATGTAACCCGTCAGCGTCCGCAGGGTCTGGCCGGCCGGTTCGCCCGGCAGATTAGCTTTGAGTACGAGCGAGTTCGGGAAGAAGAGCCACCCCTTGGAGACCGAGATCAGGCCGAAGACGAGGACGGGCAGGACGGCGGCCGCCCCCAGCGCCACCGCTGCCCGCCGGTGCCCGCGAGATGCGAGGAGCACGCCGGCGGCCAGGACGAGGAAGAGGCTCTCGTAGCGAACGAGCGGAAGCGCGGCAGCAAGCACCAAGAGCGCGAGGGGGAGCTTGCGCGCGGCCGCGTCTCTCCCGGCGGCGGTCGCCCGCTCGGCCACCATCCCCGCGAAAAGCAGCACCAAGAGCAGGTGCAGAAGGTGCTCTTGCCCCGTGGCGATCAGGGCCGTCACGGGCACGAACAGCACCAACGCGATCAACGCGATGGCAACGGTCCCATGCTGCACCGGCCCCCCGCGGGCCAAGCTTCGCCCTCCGGTGAGCAGGCGATAGCCGACGAAGACCACCAGCACCGCACAGATGAGATTGAGCACGAGCGGCACAACATCGACCGGCCCCGTGACGATGAACAGGCCCGCCAGCAGGAGCGTCCACAACGGAGACGAGGACGAGGACGAGAACTCGTGGCGCGTGATGCCCCAGACGCCGTGTTGCGAGAAGTTCTTGGCCATGGCCATGTGGACGTAGGAATCGTCGAGCGCGTAGGTGAGCTGGCCCTCGGTCAGGCTGAGGCCGCGAACGAGGAGTACCGCCGCCAGGACGGCCAGCAGCCCCAGGGGGGCCAGCAGCGGCCAGAGTGGTTTTTTCTTGTTGTCGGCATGTGCGCTCATGGAAGATCCAATCGTAGTCCAGATCGAGGGTTGCGCGCAACCACGCCCAGCACCGCGCCCCGCACCGAACCCCGCGCCTCCTGTGGCCTGGCGCGGTCCAAGTGCCAGGCCTGGCTCATCCTGTGCGCCCCGGATAGGCAACCGCCGACGTGGCGGCATCGTACTGCCAGCGGGAGGAGGGACACCCCCATGATTTCCTCTATCGCCGACGCCCGTTGGTCGGAGGCTCAGGCATTCCTCGCTGACTTGGGTTCCCGGATCCGCGTGCGGGCCGCCGTGCTGGACCATTGGGGCGGAACTGATCGGATCGTCTACGATGCGCCCTGCATGGATGCCTGTCCGCCCGAGTGCGCCCAGTGTCCGCTCTATCAGGCGCTCAGCGCCACTGTGCCGCAGGACTCCACGCATCTGATCACCACGCTCGTGCCCGCCAGCCCCCGGGAGCTCGACCTGTTGCCGGCCAAACAGCGGTACCTCAACTGCAAACCCTACGACCAGTACCTCGAGTGCCTGGTGGCGTGGATCGTCGAGGGTTGCACCACGCGCGAGCAGATCGAGGAAGCATTGATGTTGCTGCGGGACTCCCGGCTGCTGTACATGGAGGGCGTCACCGACCTGGACAGGTTCGAGCAGACCACCAAGCGCGTCGTCGTGCGCGAGTGCATTGTCCGGTCGGGCCGGGCCGCCCGATTCCATGAGCGCGCCGATGGCCGCATCAGCGACCGTGCCGCAATGATCGCCACCACCGCCCGCAGCCTGGGGTTGCTCACCTAGGGTCGGGCCGGAGCTTGGTCAGTTCGTCGGATCGGTCGCACGCGCGCCCGTGCGAAATGGTGGCGAGAAGAGCGAGCGCTGGCCAACATCGGGGCTGGCTGCTACGATGCTCTCGGATCGGCATCATTCACTCGAGCAAGCGAGGTAGATCGTGGCCAAGAAACGCCCCGTCACCAAGGAAGACCTCTGGACCCTGAAGAGCCTGCAGGGCGGCAGTCTGTCACCCGGCGGCGAGAGCTTCGTCTTCGCCGTCAAGTCGGTCCGCCAGGATCACAAAGGCTACGACAGCCACCTGTACGTGGCCGGCCTGCGTGACGGTACGCTGCGGCAGTTCACTTACGGCAAGAAAGGTGACTCGGGGGCAATCTTCTCCCCCGGCGGCACCTTGATCGCCTTCGTCAGCAAGCGCGGAAACCATCCCGGGATCCACCTCCTGCCCACGGGCGGCGGCGAGGCCCGCGTGCTCGTCGAGAAGGACGGGGGGTTCGCCGACCTCTCGTTCTCACCCGACGGGCGCAAGATCCTCTGCACCTTCACCCCCAACGACCCGATCGAGAAGCCAGCCGCGGCGCCCACCGACCCCGATGCCCCACCCCCCAAGCGCGAGCCGCCGGTCTTTCGCCACATCGATCGGCTCGCGTACCGCCTGGACGGGCTGGGTTTCTTCCCCCAGGCCGAGCCGCAGGTCTGGATCTTCGACGTGATCACCGGCGCGGGCACGCAGATCACCAGCGGCAAGCGCGGCGCCGCGCAGCCCGCCTTCTCGCCCGACGGCCGCTGGGTCGCCTTCGCGCGCAACGTATCGCGCGATCCCGACCGCGAGCCCGAGCGCGGGGACCTGTTCGTCGTCTCAGCCGCCGGCGGCCGCCCGCGCCTCGTGCCCACCCCGCCCGGTCCGGTGGGCTATCCGCGCTTCTCACCCGACGGCCGGCGCATCGCCTACCTCGGCCACGACGATCTCGAAGACCCGTGGTACGAGCAGCTTCGCGTGTGGGTCGTACCGGCCGACGGGCGCGGTCAAGCGCGGTGCGTGGCACGCAGGTTCGATCAAACCGCGTACGACACCACCATCACCGACATCGTCGGCGGCCCCGGTATGATCGCGCCCCACTGGAGCCCCGACGGGCGCTGGCTCTTCTTCATGTCCAGCCGGCACGGTTCCACCGGCCTCTACCGCGTCCCGGCCCGGGGCGGCGCGCCGGAGCTGGTCACGCCCGATCGCAGCCACCTGCAGTCGGTCTGCGTCGCGGCCGACGGGCGCATGGCGGCGGGCATCGTCTCGACCCCCACGATGCCGCCCGAGGCCTTCGCGTTCGACCTGCGCAAGGGGGAAGCCCGGCAACTGACGACCCTCAACCAGGGCTGGACCGACGAGATCGAGGTGCGCCGCCCGCGGCGCGTGGTCGTGCGCTCGACCGAGAAAACGCGCGTCGAAGCCTGGATCCTCACGCCGCCCGGATTCAATCCGCGCCGGAAGTATCCGGCCGTGCTCGAGATCCACGGCGGCCCGCAGACGCAGTACGGCTACAGCTTCTTCCACGAGATGCAGGTCCTCGCGGCCCGCGGCTTCGTCGTCATGTACAGCAACCCGCGCGGCTCGCAGGGCTACGGCCGCGCCTTCGCCGAGGCGATCAAGGGCGACTGGGGCAACCGTGATTATGCCGACGTCATGGCGGTGACAGACCACCTGGCGGGCCTGCCCTACGTGAACGCGAAGCGGATCGGCGTCACCGGCGGATCCTACGGCGGCTACATGACCAACTGGGTCGTCGGCCACACGCGGCGCTTCAAGGCCGCGGTGACGCAGCGCTCGGTCGTCGACTTCGTGCCCTTCTTCGGCTCCTCCGACATCGGCTTCCGCTTCCACCGCACCCTGGGAGCCTATCCGTGGGAAGATCCCGAGGCCTACCGGCGCCAGTCGCCCCTCACCTACGCGCGGAACATCCGCACGCCGCTCCTCATCTTGCACAACGAGGGCGATCTGCGCTGCAACATCGAGCAGGCCGAGAACCTGTTCGCGACGCTCAAGGTCCTGGGGCGCAAGGTCGAGTTCGTGCGCTTCCCCGGCGAGCCCCACGGGCTCTCGCGCGGCGGGCGCCCGGATCGGCGCGTGGCGCGACTCGAGCAGATCGTCGGGTGGTTCGAGCGGCACTTGTAGCTCGACTCACTGCTTGAGGCCGCGATCAGGTGCACCGCTCAGTCGGGCGGGCGATCAGCCTCGCGCGCAGCCTCCCGCACGCCGATCGTCTCGATCACCTTGCGCGGCGGCAACAGCAACGACGCGGCCAGCGACAGCGCCAGCAGCACGCCCACGACCGCCAGCGACACCGAGGTCGCGATGTGCACCTCGGGGATCTCAATCGGCCCGAGCTTGAGCGGCAACAGGCGGTAGAAGCCCGCGGCCTCCACCAGCATCTTGACCCCCACGAAGGTCAGAATGGCGGCCAGCCCATAGTGCAGGAAGCGGAAGCGGCGCAGAAGCCCCGCCAGGGCAAAGAACATCGCCCGTAACCCCAGCACCGCGCAGATGTTGGACGTGAAGGCCAGGAACGGGTCGGCATAGCCCGTCACCGGGTCGCGGATCACCCCGATCACGGCCGGCACCGAGTCGACCGCGAAGACGACATCGGTCGTCTCGACCACCAGCAGGACGATGAAGAGCGGCGTCGCCACGAGCAGGTTACGGTCCGGATCGCGGAAGAAGAACGCCCCGCCGCGGTACTCGCTGCAGACCGGCAGAAACCGCCGGGCCAGTTTGATCAGCGGATTGCGCTCGGGGTGAATCTCCTCGTCGTGCTTGCCGGCCATGCGGATACCGGTGAAGACGAGGAACGCCCCGAAGATGAAGAGCACCCAGTGCAGCCGATTGATCAGGGCCACACCCAGCACGATGAAGAGCACGCGCATGAGGATGGCGCCGACGATGCCCCAGAAGAGCACCCGGTGCTGGTACTTGGGCGGAACCGCGAAGTAGGTGAAGAGCATCAAGAAGACGAACAGGTTGTCCACGGAGAGTGAGAGCTCGACGACGTAGCCGGTGAGGAAGAGGAGCGCCGCCGAGCCGCCGCGCCAGAGAAACATCACCAGGGCGACGATGAACGCCAAGCCGACCCAGAAGATCGACCAGAGCGTGGCCTCGCGCAGTTCGATGACGTGGGACCGCCGGTGGAAGACGAACAGGTCCAGCAGCAGCATCGTGACGACGAACAGGCAGAACAGGAACCACGGCCAGATGCCGGCCTGGACACCGCCCGATGCTGCCGTTAGCGGAAGCAGAGCACCCATCCCAACCTCCCCCGGAGCCGAGCCGATACTGGCGCGCATGATGGGGCCGGCCGGGCCGGGTAATCAAGCCCGCCGTTCCGTCCAATCTGGGTGTCCATGGTTGCAGGGCGCCCCGGGGGCGGGGCCGCCCGGATACACGGGGTGAGGTGAGGCGAGGCGATGAAGCCCAAGGCCACAGCGAGCGGGAACGGCGGCGATCGGCGCCGTCGCTCCAGATGCGGGTCGGTGCTGCAGGGAAGCGTGCTGCCGCTGATGGCCGGGTTGTCGGCCCTGTGGGGCGGTGGCACCGATTCGGCCCTACCGCAGTTCCCGCTCGAGGCCAAGGGCGACATCCGTTTCACGGCCGATGCGGTTGTGTTCCTCAATTCGTTCGACCAGCCCGAGGCGGTGTTCTACCTGGCGGTGCCCGAACCGGACATGGAGTTCGTTGCGATCCCTGACCAGTCGGGCGACTGGATGCAGATCGACGTCACCCTCAGCTTGCTCAACGATGATCGCGACGCGCTGCTGTCGTTGACCAATCATATCGACATCCCCCGCGCCGCTGACCCAGACCGCGCCGGCGAGCCGGCCCGCCGCATCATCCGTTTCGTGGCCCCGCTGCGGGAGGAAGTGCGCGGGTTCGAGATCGAGATCCAGGATCCCAACGCTGGCCGCCGGGGATTGATCCCGCTGCTGCGGAACAAGCACAAGCGCGGCGTCACCCGCGGCGCCGTGGCGCTGCCCGACCTCTCCGTGGGTTGGGCTATGAGTGCGCCGCTGTTCCTGTGGGACCACACCGCTCAGGATCTGACAGCCACCCAGGGCCGCTGGATGCTGGGCGACGCGCTCCTGATGCGCGAGGAGCTCGACCCCCATCCGGCGCACATGTACGGACTCAGGAACACGGCCCTGGCGATCTACCTCGAGCTCTATGGACTCGAGCAGTGCGACACCGATCTGACGACCCGGGTGATCGCGCTGGCGGACAGCACGGTCCTGCTTGAAGACAAGAGCCGCCTGATCCCGCGCTCGCACCGCTGCGGGGCCCTGCGGCACCTGGATGTGTCTCGGCTTCCCGCCGGGACCTATGCCGTCGAGTTCCAGGCCCGGCCGGTGGTGTCCCCGGCACAAACCGCTCGGCCGGGCCTATCGGCGGCAACCTCACCGTCCCCAGCTCTGGTAACAGGGCTTTTCCAGGTGCTGTGGGATGCCCGCGCTTGGCGGTCGTCTCAGCAGGACCTGGTCGAGGAAGCCTCGCTGCTCTTTGAAGGCGACGCCTGGGAGCGCTTCGTGGGCCTCCAGCCGGGCCAGCAGGAGGCCACGCTCGACAGCCTGTGGAAGGCTCTCGCCGCCGGTAACTCGGGCTCCGCCAAGGCTGAGCTGAAGCGCCGCTTCCGCGAGCGCCTGGCCGTGGCCGACGCCCGCTACGGCGGCCTGCAGCGGGGGTGTATGTCCGACCGGGGCCGGGTCTACGTGCACTTCGGGGACCCAGATGAAATCCACAAGGAGCTGGCCCCTCACGAAGAGGACCTGATCTACAGGTTTCTCGAGCGTGAGGTCAGCGACATCGAGGCCGCCGGGGCCGGCGGGCGGCCGCGCGTCCACTGGCTCAATTCGTCTGCGTACCAGATCTGGTACTACACGAACCGCGGCCAGCCGCTCTTGCCGTCCCAGGCCCTGCGCGTGCGCGACGGCTCCTTGCGCTTCATCTTCCTCGACGAGCTGGGCACCGGCAACTATCGGCTCATCTACACGAACCTGTTCGGTGGGATGATCTAGCCCGCCGCCGGCGGGCGCCGCGGCGGCAGCCGGGGCGCGCGCGGCAAAGCCTCGATGAAACCGTTCTCCATCAGGTGACCGTGGAACACGATGAGATCCTGCTCGATCCGTTCGGCTGAAATGCCGGGGAAGCGTTGCGCCAAGTCCGCGGCGAGCTCCCATGTCGTGCAGTCGGCGCTCTGCAGCCGCTCCCAGGCGTAGATGGCCGCCGGTCCGGTCACCCGCATGGCCAGGCCGCGCGGGGTGACGAGCGTCCACCCGCCCAGCTTGTCCTCGAAGGCCCGGGCCGTCCGGGTGCGGCGCAACCGGATGCCCAGGGCCAGGCGCAGGGATGCCTCCGGGTCGAGTTTCCGGCAGGGATCATGGGGCGCGATCATCAAGATCCTCCCGATTCCGGACGTGGCTCGCGCACCGTCCCCACCTACGGCAAGCAGCCGGCCAGCAACGCGCGGCATTCGCTCAGCACCGCCTCGCCGTGGCGCGCGACGTCGATGGGACACGGCTCGCACTCCAGGTAGTGTTCGCACTCCCGGCACAGCGCCAGATGCTCGTAGGTGCGGACCGAATGCGCGAAGTTGAAGAAATCGACCAAGTACGGGCTGTCGAGAAACTGCCCGACCTGCGGGGAGCGGATGTTGACCGGCTCGATCGCGTAGAGCGGCCGGCCCTGCGCGTCGACAGGCGGCGGGCTGGCCGCCACGGCCCGGCAGGGGTGGAGATCACCGTCCGAGTCGATGACCACGACCTCGAGCCCGCCGGGACATCGGCGCTCGGACGCCAGTGGATAGCCGTAGCGCGCTGCCAGGACTGCCTTCAGGCGCGCGAGCCCGTAGTTGACCAGGATGCGCGGCTCATCACACAGCCTGACCTGAGATGCCGCTCGCGCTGAGTGCCCGGCGGCGGCGATCCATTGCTCCGGGTTGGGCGCCAGTGCGCGAACCTCGCTGGATTGCCAGGGAAAGGTCCGCATCCGGTCCAGCAGCACGCTGTCGACGCCCAGATCGAGCAGCCGCAGGAGCGTGGTGTCGATCCGGGCCAGATTCCGGATGGTCAGCGTGGACTGGATCGTCACGTGCAGAGCCGCGCCCGAGGCCCGCCGGTCGGCCAGCAGCGCGCGCAACGTCCGCGTGCAGGCGGCGTGGTACCCGCTGCCGCGCACCGCGTCGTTCTCCTCGGGATCGCTGCTGTCCAGGCTGAAGTTGATGGCCAGCCCCTGGAACTCGACGAGCTGGCGTCGCAAGGCACGCGGCAGCGAAAGCCCATTGGTGGCGATGCTCACCGTCAGCCCCAGGCGGTGGGCGGCGCCGATGAGCTCGGGGAGATCGTCGCGCAGTGTGGGTTCTCCACCGAGGAAGACCACGCCCTCGGCGCCCCCGCGGCGCAGACGGCGCAGGCCGCGCAGGGCCGCGGCGGTGTCCACCGGCTCAGCGGGCGGCTGGCGCAGCGCTGATGAGGCCGAGCAGTAGGCGCACCGTCCGTTGCACCGCGCGCTGATATCCCAGTAGACCGTCGTGCTGCCGGCGGATGGCGTCTCATTCGGCGTCACGGATTCCCCCTTGTGGTCCGGCACACCCCCGCCGCGCGCCTGGGCGGCGGCGGGGGTGTCTCGCGGGCGTTGCGCACCTACTCCCCGATGCTGCAATGGCAGCAGACGATGTTCGAGGACGCCAAGGGGGTGGTGCGCCCCTGGCTGCCGTACTGCACCCGCGCCGGCGTGAGCACCGGCGCCTCGTAGGTGGCGAGATCCTGACGATCCGGTCCGTGCTTCCCCATCTGTGTCTCCTTTGCATGAGTCTCCCGGCCGGCCCGAGCCGCCGGTCCCTCCGGGGCCGGCCAGCCGGTCATCTGGGGAATAGCCAGTGTGGTTCCAGATCGAATCTAGATTGTGGGTGCGGAGGAATTTCGGCGGCGCCAGATGAGCTCCTGGACGCCGATGCCGAGGATGGCGATCACGCCGCACAGCAGGTAGGGCAGACGCAGGTCGGATGCGGCCGTGGCCGCCAAACCGCCCAAGAGCGGCAGCAGGAAGTTGCCGGCGCCCAGGACCGCCTCGTGGATGCCGGCGCGGCGGCCGCGGCCACTGCGGTCGAGCAGGCTGTAGACGATGCTCGCGTGATAGCACAGGCCGAGGCTCAGACCGAGCGGCACCGCCGCGAGCAGGAGCAGCCATACGGGGCGCGCCCAGATCAGCAGCAGCGCTCCCACCGCCCCGGCGACCTGAACCGCGTAGACCTGCCGGCGCCGGAACCGCCAGCCATGGCGCGTGCGCAGGCTCCAGAAGACGATGGTCTGCACGATGAAGATCATCCCCAAGAAGAGGCCGAACACGGCGGACCCGCGACCGTTCTGGAGCAGGAACTTGGGATACTGAATGTTGAGCGTGTTGCCGATGCCGAAGGCAACCGCGTTGGCCGCCCAGGCTATATAGAGCAGCGCCTTCAGATCGCGCGGCGCCGGCAGCCGGTAGGTCACCGTCGAACGATCGTCGCCTGGGGCGACGGCCACCGGGGGCACGCTGGTGGCGCGTTGGCGCCGCGGCAGCAGCGCGGTCACGACGAGCATCGTCACGGGCACGCCGATGAGGATCGGGGTAACGCCGTAGAGCGCGTAGAGACCGCCGCCGATGAGGAAGCCCAGGGCCTTGCCCCCGCTCCAGAAGACATTGAACAGCCCCAGATTGCCCTCGAGCTCATCCAGGCTGCCCTCATCCGCCAGGGCCGCCTGGATGGTCGGCCAGAAGAACCCCATGCCCAGCCCGCTCAGCGGCAGGCGCGGGAAGAGCTGGCCCAGGCTCGGCGCTTGGAGGATCAGGAAGCACCCGGCGGCAAAGACCAGCGCGCCGAATCGCGCCAGGTAGAGCCGCGGCACGCGATCCGACAGGCTCCCGGTGAAGAGCGTGGTGAGGACATAGGTGCTGGAGGAGATCGCCGTCAGCAGCCCGAGTTGGGCGGCCGTCGCGCCCAAGTGGATGGCGCGATAGGGAATCGCAACCCACACGAGATACAGGGCCAGATCGGTGAGCGCCGCGGTGATCCCCATGCGCCAGACCCGGCCCGTCGACCGCAGCGGCCCACGCCGCCCAGGATGCGCCGACCGCACCGGCCCGCCCGACCCGCGACCCATCGGCAGCCCCTCTGCTCAGATCCGCTGGTGTTTCCAGACCCCGCTGCGAAAGCGAACCGTGAGAATGCCAGATACCAGGGCGAGATGGAATGCCGCCACGGCCCATCCGCCGACGATCCCCCCGCCCCACTGCAGGGCGGCCAGATAGGTCAGCGGCACGAAGAGCAGCCACGAGCTGGTGCCGAAGACGATCATCGGGAAGCGCGTGTCCCCCGCTCCCTGCAGGGCGCCCGTGTAGCTCATCTGCAGGCCGTCGAAGATCTGCAGCAGCGCCAGGAAGGGCACGATGCTCACGCCGGCGGCGATGACCCCGGGGTCGTCGTTGAAGATCAGGAAGAGCTGACGGCGCAGGACCAGGAAGGCGACCGCGACGAAGACGCAGTAGATGAGGTTCATGCGAATGACCACCCAGCCGCAGCGCTCGGCCAGCGCCCGCCGCCCGGCTCCCAGGTACTGCCCCACGAGGGTGGTCCCGGCCTTGGCCACCGCCCCGGCCGGCATGAAGGAGAAGCTGAGGAGCTGAATGCCGACATTGCTGGCCGCGAGCTGATCCGTGCCCAGCCGGCCGATGATCGCGATGAACACCGTGAAGCTGCCCATGTCGAGGAAGAACTGGACCCCCATCGGCGCACCGACCCGCAGCAGGCGCAGCATGGCCTGCAGGCGGAAGGGATGATCGGTGCGCGTGTGGTAGAGCGCGTGCAGTTTGGGCCGCAAGTAGGCGATCATCAGGTAGACGAAGGATACGACCGCCGCCAGGGCCGTGCCCAGACCCGCCCCGAGCGTCGTCAGCCGCGGAAATGGTCCGAGGCCATAGATCAGCACGGCGTTGATGACAATGTTGAAGGCGTTGGCCACAATGGCAGCCATCATCGGTGTGCGCGTATCGCCGATCCCACGGAAGTAGCTCGCGAGGGTGAACATGCCGAGCACGAAGAAGGAGCTGGCCATGCGCACGCGCGAGTAGCGCAGGCACTCGTGGATCACCTCGGGGTCCGGGCGCGCGAGGGCGAGGATCCAGTCGAACTTCCACAGCACCAGCATGAGCAGCGCGGACGCGGCCAGTGAGAGGTAGATCCCGTGCCAGGTGAAGACCGAGCACTCGCGCAGCCGCTCGCCGCCCTTGGCCTGGGAGACGAACGTCGCCACCGCCTGGACGCCGCCCACGAAGAACGTGTAGAGCGTCCAGATGATCGTCCCGCCGAAGCCGGCCGCGGCCATCTCCACCTTGCCGACATGACCGAGCATGATCGTGTCGACCGTCCACATGATCGTCGTCGACATCTGGGCGACGATGGTGGGGCCGGCGAGCTTCCAGGCCTCCATGACCGACCCGGCCCGCGTGCCGGGCACGACGATGCTCTCGCGCAGCGCCTCGGCACCATCCGTCGCGGGAGGCGCGGCCGGGCCGGGCGCCGGGGGCTGGCTCTGCTGGTCGGACACGGAACCTCCGGGCTGGGGTCCCGGGGCTCCAGAGGGCGCCGGGGACGACCGCCTCCTCCAAGGGGGAGAGAAGCAGGGTACGCGGGGCGACGGGTGGCTTCAAGCTGCGCATCCATCTCGGAATGATTCCACCGGAGCGGCGGCTGCGCTATGATCCGCCCTGCTGATACGATGGCCGGCGGAGGGCAGGATCGGTCCCCAGGGTCCGATGATTCCGCCGGCCAGCATCCCTGAGGCGTGGGAGGATCACGGTGGATTTCTACGAACTGATCCAACAGCGCTACAGCGTCCGCTCCTATCGGACCGATCCGGTCTCGCCGGAGAAGCTGCAGCAGGTGCTCGAAGCGGCGCAGCTCGCCCCGTCGGCGGCCAACCGGCAGCCGTTCCGGCTCATCGTCATCAAGACTGAAGGCCGCGAGAGCGAGCTGCGGCTCATCTACGGCAAGGACTGGTTCGCTCAAGCCCCCTACGTCATCGGGATCTGCACGGTGCTGGGCGAGGCCTGGAGCCGGGCGGACGGCAAGAACTACGCCGACGTCGATGCCGCCATCGCCATGGACCATCTCACCCTGGCGGCGGCGGAGGTCGGGCTGGGCACGTGTTGGGTGGGCGCATTCGATGCCGGGGCCGCGCGCGAAGTGCTCAGCTTGCCCACGGGGGTCGAGCCGGTGGCGTTCACCCCGCTGGGTCATCCGGCCGATCAGGCGCGACCCAAGCGCCGGCGCAACTTATCGGAGCTGGTCTACTTCGAGCGGTGGAGCAAGCCGCCTGACGCGTAGAACGGCGCTACAGCCGCCCGAGCACGCGGTCGAGCCGCTGGGGACCGAATTCCTCGAGGAGCGCGTAGAAGAAGGCGAAGGTGTCGTGCTGCTCGCGGAACCGGCGCAGCGACACCAGGAGCTGCGGGTTCACCCGGTAGTTCTCCTGCTTCTCGCGATAGTGGGGCACGATGCGGGCGTGGATGCGCGCCAGCGCATCGTCGTCCCAAGGCACGCTCGCATATTGCGCGGCGAGGAGCTCCAGGTTCTGGCTGTGGCGCCCCTCGATGTGCCGTCCGGCGCGCTCCCACACGACCTGGTAGGGAAACCAGAAGCGGATGCGCTGATTGGCCTCGCCGAATCGGCCGCGCGCGGGCCAGGCCAGCGTCCCGTGATGCATGGCCAGCGGCACGAGCACCGCGGTCACCCAGCCCAGGGGGCTGTGACCCGGATCGACGCCCGCCACTTGCAGAAGCAGGTGCACGATCAGGTAGGTGGTCGCCGCCATCAGTCCGAAGGGCACCGCCCACGAGAGGAAGACGAGTTTCTGCCGGGCGAATGCCAGGAAGGCATTGCGCAAGCGAGGCCGGTAGAGGTGGAACACAAGGAAGTCCAAGAACCCCACCAGGAACGCCAGCGTCAGCAGATGAAGGTGGATCCGCATGGGCTACCTCAGGCCGCGTTCGCCTCGGGATCCTCGCGATCCATCAGAATGTGGTGCAGCACATCGTGGGGGCTCACCTCGTGCAGCTTGCGCGTGGCCTGATAGGCCGTGCGGGCGCTGCCGGTCCCGGACACCTTCAAATACCCTCCCTCGATCAGGCGCTGCAGGAAACGCTGCAGCACTTCGGTATCGAGCCCCGTGTGGGCCCTGAAGTCATAGAACCCCACCAACGGGCGCGAGCGCGCCAGGTCGATCAGCGTCAGTGCCGCGCCGTAGGGCTCGTCGGTCGCGCGGACCACGCCGTGGTGGTCGTGAGCCGCCGCCACGGGTGTCTCCATCCGCCGGATGCGCTCCAGGAGTTGGGGCTGCACGGGCAGCCGGGCGGCCGCAATGGCGTCATTCACCCGCGCGATGCTCTCCTGGATGACGCGATCCAGCGTCGGCTCCTCGATCGCCAGCAGATCGATCAGCTCACGCTTCGACATGCAGGCCGCATCGGTCTCGCTCATCCCATCCGGGTAACCGATGCGATAGGCCAGATGATCCGCGATCGCGACCAGGGAGGGCACGGTCCAGACCGTGCCGTTGGCGCGGTGGGTGATCGGATCCTCGTGGTGGCGGGTCACCGCGGTGACGATACTGGTGGGCAGCCCGTGCAGGCGCAGGAGCTCCGCGCCCGTGTGCACATGGTTACGCAGGATGGGCTGGCTGGGCGCCAGCAGTTCTTCCTCAGCCTGCAGGGCCGTGCGCCGGTGCGTGCGGCAGCGTGAGGCGATGCGCAGGTACTCGAGCGGCAGCGCCTTCAGGAGCGCCAGCTTCCCGTAGTCGTGCACCAGCCCGGCGAAATAGGCGTCCTCACCCAACCCGCGCCCGCGCTGGAAGCCGAGCGCGCGCGCCAGCTCGGCCACTACCAGCAGGTGGACGACGATCGCGGTTCCCAGCTCGTGTCCACCACGCCCCAGGTCGCAGACGCCTTGGGTGAAGGCGATGTTGCGGATGCTGTCGAAGCCGAGCTTGAGCACCGCCGTGGGCAGGTTCGTGACGGCCAGCGCCGACTCGTCGATGCGCGCGTTGTAGGTCAGATACAGCGGGCTGTTGGCCGCGTGCAGGATCCGCTCGGTGAGGTCCGGATCGCGCTCGATCGCGTGGGCCAGATCCTTCTTGCTGCTCTTCTCGTCGTTGACGACCTCCAGGACCCGCAGCAGCGCGCCGGGGAAAGAGCACGACGACTGCAGCTCGGCGATGGTCTCGCACACGCGCTGCGACCGCAGGCCTTCAGCGCCCGGGCCCGCGTCGGACGGGCGGGCCGGCTGGGGGTGCGACTCTCCACCGGGAATGGACATGGCGGCTCCTCCCCTTGGGTTCCTGTAGAAACGGTCGGTCCCATGGGAACGAGCCTTGAGCACAACCGCCGCGGATTGCAGGGAACAACGGCGCCGGACCGGGCAGCCCTGGCGTGGGTCGCAGGCACCCCTTGCCGCCGAACCCGGTGCCCCTGCGAGGGATCGGCGGGCGCTAGTCGGCCGTGACGTTGAGCTTGCGGACCCGGCGCAACAATGTGTTGCGGTGCAACCCCAGCAAGCGCGCAGCCTTGGACTTGTTGCCCCCGGCCCGGATGAGCGCCTCGCGCAGGGCCTCCCGCTCCTGTTCGACGTACGGTCGCACCTGCCCGGTGCGGCCGGCCGCCGGCCAGGCGCCGGGCACTGCGTCGGGTGCCCAGGCCTCGTCGGGCACGGTCACCAGCTTCTTGATGGCGGTCAGGTCGATCCGGGCCTGCCCGGTGAGCAGCAGGGCGCGGCGCACGAGGCTCTCCAGCTCGCGCACATTGCCGCGCCAGGCGAGACCTTGCAGGAACCCGATCGCCTCGGCCGTGAAGTGCAGCTTGCGGCGGTTCTCCCGGTCCGCGGCGTGCTTCCCGATGAAGTGCTCGATCAAGAGCGGGATGTCCGCCGGGCGTTCGCGCAGCGGGGGGATTTGCAGCTCGAGCACGCTGATCCGGTAATAGAGCTGCTCGAGGAATCGCCCCGCCCGAACGTCGGCCCGGATGTCCCGGCTCGAGGCCGAGATCAGATGCACGTCGATCCGGTACTCGCGGCGACCTCCGAGCGGCGTCACGACACCATCGTCGAGCGCACGGAGAAGCTTCTCCTGCAACCCCAGGTCGAGGTCGGTGATCTCGTCCAGGTACAGCACGCCCCGGTCGGCATCGCGCAGCAGGCCGGGCATGTCCCGCTGGGCGCCGGGAAACGCCCCGCGCAGGTGACCGAACAGGACCGCCTCCATCAGCTCGCGCGGGATGGCCGCGCAGTTGTAGGCGACGAATGGGTTCAGGGCGCGCGCGCCCGCCTCGTGAATGCCACGCGCCAGCAACTGCTTGCCGGTGCCGGGCTCCCCCAGGATCAGGATGGGGGCGTCCACCTGCGCCGCCAGCGCGGCGCGCTGCCGCAGCAGATCCATGTGCGGGCTGAGCGATAGAAGCTGCTGGAAGGCTTCCTGGGACTCGAGGCGGCGGCGCAACCGGAGGTTCTCGCGCACGACGTCGCCGTGCAGGCGCGCGTTCTCGACCGCGACCGCGGCCAGCCGGGCGAACGCCTCGAGGAAGCGGCCGGCGTCCGGCGGGATCGTGCGAGCGGCGGAGGGCGCATCGAGGTAGATCACACCAATGGGTTCGCCCCGCGAGATGAGCGGCGCGCACAGCACCGAGCGGATCTCCCCGATGCGCACGCTGGGGATGTCCATCAAGCGCGGATCGTGGACGGCATCGGAGCTGATCAACACCTCACCCTTCTGGCCGCGCTTGAGGATGGTCTTGCTGACCTGCTCGACCGCCTCGATCTCCTCGCCCGTGATGCTGAGGGCCACGACCGGCACCAGGCCCTCGTCGGCGCCCCCGCCGAGGAAGAGGATGCCGCGCTGCGCGCCGAGGGTCGTGATGGCGGCCTCCAGGATCTGCTTGACCAGCGAACGCTGATCCAGATTGCCCGCGATGGCGCTGGCCAAGTTGCAGAAGACTTGCAGCATCTGGTCGGCGCTCCAGGCCTGCACCTGCGCCTGCAGGGCCTCACGCGCGCCGCCGGCGGTGCCGGCTGGCGCCTGGCCCGGGGCGGATCGGCCGGGGGCCGCTGCGCCGGCCATGTCCTCCAGGAGGCTCTGGGCCTCCTCGAGGTCTCGGGCGGGATGGCTGCGGGGCGATTGGCCGGCCCCGGACGGGCGGCGTTGACCCTTGACGGATCGGCGTTTGCGTACCATGCGGCGTGACTCCTTGTCTCCTGGGATGACCCCAAGGTACAGGAGGCGCTGCTGACCGTCGAGGGCGAAATTGCACCATTTCGGGGCAGTCAGGGACCGGGTCGGGGACCGGGCCGCGGTGGCACTCTCGGACTAGCCTTTGTCCACGGACTTGAGAAACGTCCCCTGATCGAGCTCAGCAAAGGCCTGCCGCAGTTCTTCCTGAGTGTTCATGACGATCGGTCCATACCAGGCCACGGGCTCGCGCAGGGGCTTGCCCGACACGAGCAGGAAGCGGATTCCCTCCTCGCCCGCTTGCACCGCGATATCGTCGCCTCGCTCGAAGAGAACCAGCGTGCGATTGGTCACCGCCGTGGGCGGTTTGGCGTCCCACCACCCGGCTGACTCCGTGGGCACCGACAGCGGCGCTTGCGCGTCGCAGAAGGTCCCCGCTCCGGCGAAGACATAGGCAAAGGCGCTGCGCTCGGGCGCCACGGGGATCACCTTGGGCACCCCCGGCGGGATCGAAACATCGAGGTAGATCGGATCAGCGGCAATGCCCTCCACGGGCCCCCGTGTGCCGGCGTAACTGCCGCAGACGACGCGCACGCGGCTGTCGTCGTTATCCCGCACCTCGGGAATCTCAGCGGCGCGGAATTCCTGATAGCGGGGCGCGGTCATCTTGAGCGCGGCGGGCAGATTGGCCCAGAGCTGGAACCCGTGCATGCGGCCGGTCGCATCGCCCTTGGGCATCTCCTGATGAATGATGCCGCTGCCGGCGGTCATCCACTGCACATCTCCGGGGCCGAGCGTGCCCTGGTTGCCGATGCTGTCACCATGCTCGACGGTGCCGGCCAGCATGTAGGTGATCGTCTCGATGCCGCGATGCGGATGCCAGGGAAACCCGGCCAGGTAATCCTCGGCGCGCTCATTGCGGAAGTCATCGAGCAGCAGGAAGGGATCGAAATCGGCGGTCTTGCCGAAACCGAACGCGCGACGCAGGCGCACGCCCGCGCCCTCCAGGGTTGGCTTGGCCTGCGCGATCCGCTTGACCGGTCGGACGGACATGGCGACCTCCCGTTTGACGCACGTGTGGGATCCATCGTAGCTCACGGGCACAGAGTGCACCAGTGCGATGGCATTTTCTTCATCGACACCGTCTCGCCACCCCACTACTACTCCCCGGCCCCTTGATCGGATGGTCGCAGCCATTACGAAGGGCGCCGCCGTCGTCCGGTGCTCAAGACCTTACCGCTGGAACACGGGGCAAGTCTCGCCTAACATGGAAGCTATTCTTCACCGGTGAGCAGCGATCGCGGCCACGGAAGGAGGTCAAGCACCGTGGAAGAGATGATCGGCTATTGCGGATACAGCTGTCATCTGTGCGCCGCCCGGTCGGACGATCCCGTCGTTCGGCAGCGCCTCGTCGATGGGTGGCGCCGTATCTTCGGTCACCAGCACTACACCGTGGACAACGTCAGATGCGACGGCTGCCGGAGCGATGGCCGCATCGCAGACGCGACGTGCGCGGCGAGGCCGTGCGCCAAGGAGAGAAACGTCGATAGCTGCGCCTTCTGTGACGAGTTCCCGTGCGCCAAGATGCGGCACCTGATGGGCAGCCGTGATGGCTTGCTGATCTATTGTCGGCCCAGCGACGCCCATGTTTCTGCGGAGGAGTACGACCTCTGCATGCGTCAGTTCGACAGCATGCCCAACCTGGTTCGTCTCCTGGCCGCGGCCGGGAAGCTCGATGCGTGGGTCGTTGGAGCGCGCGGCGTTGACGAGCATTCGGGAGACACGACGGAATCCGGTAGGGCTTAGCGGCGATCAAGCAGGATATGATACCGGCATGAACCCGTGGTGTTGCACACCACCACTGATGCCCGACCTTCGGTGCAGGTTCCCGGCCCGATGGGTGGCCTGCACAGGAGGATTGAACATCGTGAAGACAAGCTGTACTGGCACGAGGGAAAGCCACCCCAGATCGGTCGGGAAGCCATCTCTGGGCACGGCCACGATCGGACGCCTGGCCCTGGGTGTGATCGCGGCATCCATCCTTTATGCGGCTCCAGCGGACGCTCAGGAGGTCCAGCAGACAGTTCCGGCGGTCGGTCAGGACATCCACCAGGCGATCCGGAACGGGGACGCCGAACAGGTGCGGGCCATCCTGGAGCGGGACGCGGCCACCATTCACGTCCGCCAGGGCGGGATCCTGCCCCTTCACCAGGCCGTGAGGCAGGGCAACCTGATGATCGCGGAGCTGTTGCTTGCCAAGGGCGCCGACGTCAACCGGTTCGGGGCAGACGCGACCGAATTCTCGCCCCACGAGGCAACGCCCGTGACCGAGGCCATCCGCGTCGGCAGGATGGACATGGTCAGGATGTTCGTGGAGCAGGGGGCGGACCTGAGCCGCGTGACTTCCTACGGCGAGACCTACCTCCATTTCGCGGTCTTTGCGAACCGGAAGGAGGCGGTCGACCTCCTCATCGATCATGGCATCGACGTCAACGTCAAGAAGCGGGGAGGCCTGACGCCCCTTCACCTGGCGGCCGTCATGGGATATGACGGCATCGTCGAGATGCTCATCCAGAAGGGGGCGAGGCTGGATCCCCTGAGCACGGATGGCGGCACACCGCTCCATTTCGCCGAGGCCGCCGGTCGCGCGACGACCGCCGCGCTCTTGAGATCGAAGGGTGCCAGGGACGTTCCCCGCGAATTCCCCCACTATGCCGGAGCCTATCTGGGCATTGAGACGCCGGGTTCCAGGCCGGTGCCTTTCGCGCCGGAGCTGTTCCGGGACATCTACCGCGTCCACAGCACGCCTGCGTTCTCTCCCGATGGAAGAGAGCTCTACTGGGAGTGCATGTTCATGCCGGGCAACAACGACGCTCACAGGATCTGGTTCATGAAGGAAGAGAACGGCCGCTGGACTCCCCCGCGCGTGGCCCCTTTTTCGACGTATCCATCGGGCGGCCCGGCCTTCTTCGCCGACGGCAGACGGCTCGTCTACTTCTCTTCCCAGCCACGGGATGGCGGCGATCGCCCCGCCGCAGACGTCGACCTGTGGGTGGTCGAACGGGAGGGCGATGGCTGGAGATCCCCCAAGCACCTGGACACCCCGCTGAATCGGGACGGCTCCCAGGAGGTCTACCCCTACGTGGCCACGGATGGGTCGATCTACGTGAACCGCGGCAGGGAAGGGTTCGTCAAGTCCGCGTGGATCGAAGGAAAGTACGGCGACGTCGAGATCATCGGGGACCTGTTCGACACCGACGCGATCGACACCTGCCGGGCGATGGAGCACATCCTCCTATTCTCCAGCCGCGGCCGCCCCGGGCAGTTCGAGTACGAGATCTACATCAGCTTCCACGGGCAGGACGGGCGGTGGTTGCAGCCCGTCTATCTGGGCGATCGATTGCATCCGGGGCGCAGAGCGACACAGGCGGTGGTCACGCTGGACGGGAAGTACCTGTTCTTCAACAGCAACTTCTCCTTCGAATGGGTCGCTGCGGGGATCCTCGAGCAACTCCGGCCCCGTCCCGATGCCGGGATTGATCGGTGACGAAGGCGGACGGTCCGGCGACCGGGACCCGATGGGGGGCTGTTGCGCAATGCCACACGATGATGCTTCCGGAACTCCGGCTGACCTCACACCCTTGGGTCCCTCGGCACCCTGGCTGTCGATTCCCGCGTTGACGCCACGCACGCCGCGCGGCCACCAGTTCGTGCTCCTCGCCGATAGCTGTTCGGGGGTGGCGGGCGGGAAGCACGAAGCCGGATTCTCCCAGATCACCGGCATCCTGGCCCGTCTTCAGCCGCGCCCTGAGTTCATCCTCTTCCCCGGCGACGAGGTGATCGGCCTGACCGCTGACATGGCCGAGCTGCAACGCCAATGGATCTACTGGCACGAGGTCGAAATGGCGTGGGCCGGCAGGGAAGCGATCCCCATCTATCACACCACGGGCAATCACACGACCTACGACCGGTCCAGCGAGGCGGTGTTCCGGGACGTTTGCGCCCATCTGCCTCGCAGCGGTCCGCCCGGCCAGGAGGGGCTCTCGTATGCCACGCGCCACGGCGATCTGGCGCTGGTCTGCGTCAACACCGCCTGGTCAGGACTCGGCGAAGGCCGCGTCGAGACGGCGTGGCTCGATCAGACCTTGGCCGCTGCCGACGCCCGGTGGAAGATCGTCGCAGGTCATCATCCCGCCTGGCCCGTCAACGGATTTGGCGGATCGTATCAACGGGAGCTGGCGGCGGATAACGCCGAGGAGTTCTGGCGCGTGCTGGTCACGCGCGGTGTGTTGGCGTATGTCTGCAGCCACGTTCTCGCCTTCGACGTGCAAGTGCATGAGGGGGTCCTGCAGATCCTCAGTGCCGGCGCAGGCACGGCGGATCGGATGCCCGCAAGGGTGGAGTACCTCCACTGCGTGCAGGCCGCGCTGGACGATGGGGGTCTCAGGTACCAGGTGCTCGATGCCGCCGGCGTCGTCCGCGAGCGGCTATCGTGGCCCCCCGGGCTCCCTGCGGCTGCAACCTGGGCGCCTGTAGAAGCTGGCACGACCGCCGCCGGGTGTCGGGGCACAATCGAGCTGAAGGATGCCATGGTCTGCTGGCGGTTTGCGGGTATCATGCCCGCGCCGGGGTATCGCGCGCCGCAGACGCTGCTCCACGCGTGGTCGCCGGGACCGTGCTTGGGGCCGCTATGGATCGGGCTGCAGGGTGGTGAACAGCGGCTCTGCGTGTCGATCAGCGACGCCCCGGGACACAGCCCCCATCTGTGGCATGGCCCCGTCCGTGCACCGGGTGAATCCTTCGATTTCCAGATCGCGCTCCACACGGGCATGGGCCCCGGTGGGGTCCTGTGGCGCCCCAACGACAGGGCGCCGTGGTCATCGCTCCACGCGGCATCGCCTTGGGGAGCCGAGCGTCTGCAATGGCCTCAGCTCTGGACCGTGGGACATGCCCGTGGCGGACCCGACGATCGACCCTTCATGGGTCGCGACCTGCGTGCCTGGTGGCACATCCACGATGATGGACAATCCGGGGTACCCTGAGGCCGCGGAGAGCGGGTCGACGTTCTGTCAGGCTTGACACCGCCTTTGCCTCCACTTCGGCCACGCGCTACAGGACCAGATCGGCGGCCAGCTCGACGCTGGCTTCGTGCTGCACGGGTTCTACGAGGACGCGAGCCAGAAGAAGTCCTGGCTCGCTGCGCTCCGACGGACGCGGCTATTTTGGCCGTGAAGCCGGGGGAGCTGACCTGCGGTGGACGCCGGCACACTACGAGACCGGCCGCGTCTCATACCACCGCCCGTCGACCTGGAAGATCACCCGCTCACCCAGCGACAGGATCGGGCCCAGCTCGGGGTGCCGGCCGAGCAGCTCGAAGTAGGCGTCGCTGCCCAGCTCGATCGGCATCGCGGACGTGCCCGCGGTGAAGCCGACCTCCTTCCAGATCCCCTTCTCACGCTGGAAGGTGCGCCCGGCCACATGCCGCACGCCCAGTTGCGCGTCCCGGTCGCGCTCCGACGAGATCGACGCGAGATCCTCGACCTCCGCCGAGAGCGCGACGCCCAGGTTGCCGCTGGAGGTCTGGAGCAGCTTCTTGCGCTCCTCGGCCGGGGCCGCATAGATCCTATGCAGGCTGCCCCAGGTCGACGACCCCCCGCTGCCGGCATCGCCGGTCGCACGAGGCGCCGGCACGGCGTCGGGGCTCCTGGTGATCGAGGCCCCCCCACCCGCAACGAGGCGCCGGTCGCCGGGGGGCCGCATCCGAATCTCGTCGCCCGCGGCCAGCGGTCCCCGACTGTCTTCATCGACGAGGAACGAGGTGTAGGGCGTGACGATCCCGAACTTGAGCCCCAGGTCGCGAATCTCATCGACGAGTTCACCGCGCTCACCGCGCAGGCGCACCTCGCGCAACAGTGCGCCGACCTTGCGCGTCGCCCACAGCCGTCCCACGAACCCCTCGCGGTCCGCACGCTCCGGCAGCTCCACGCGAGCGGTGAAGGTCCGGCGCCGTCCCGCCACCGTTCCGGTCAACGAGAGCGTGGCCGGCCCCTCGCCGCGATAGCGCCCGAAGAGCACGAGCTGACTGCCGCGGAAGATGTCGGGCATGCGAGTTGGTTGCAGATCGCGGATGCGCCCGCCGTCGATCTCGATCTCGACATTCGTCATCACGGGGTCGGCGATCTGGTCGTAGAAGCCCGCGATGCGGCCGTCGAGGTCCTCGCCCGGGCGCACGTAGGTGGGCCGGCCGGCATTCTCCTCGGCCAGCAGATCGAGCAGCACGGCATTGACGTCGTAGCCCACGCCGAAGGTGAAGATGCGCGCGGCGCGGTTGCGGTCGGCGACCATCGCGAGGATCCGCTCGGGGTCGACCTCCCCGGCGGTGGGCAGACCGTCGGTGACGAAGACAACGAAGCCCGGGCGTCCCCGACTGAAGTGGCTGCTCAGCGCCTCGCGCAGGGCCTCGTGGATGTTGGTGCTGCCGCCCGCTTCCAGCCGGCTCACGAACTGCAGCGCGTCGCGCACTTCGCCCCGGCGGGCGGGCCTGAGCTCGTCGGCAAACGCCTCGACGGACGACGAGAACGCGATGACGTTGAAGCGGTCATCGGGGTTGAGCTGCTCGAGGCAGTGCTCGAGGGCCCGGCGGGCCTGCTCGAACTTGTCGCCCGCCATCGAGCCCGAACGATCAACGACAAAGACGACATCCTTGGGCGCGACGGGCAGCTCGTCATCCATCCCCGGCGAGGCCAAGAGCATGAAGTAGCCGTCTTCGCTGCGCGTGGGCCGGTGCGGGACCACACGCATGTCCAGCGGCCCCTCGGCCAGCGAGTAGTAGAAGACCAGGTCGCGATCGGGCCGCGTGCCGTTCTCCTCCCAGGTCATCCGCAGGCGCTGCTTGCCCAGGTACTCGATGTCGACCGCGTGGCTCGGGCAATAGGCGTTGCGGATCGGGCGGTCAGCGGCGAGCTCGATCGTCACCACGGCCCGCTCCAGCGGCCGCGAGGAGAACTTCTCGGTCGAGAGCGGATAGACGAAGCGGTAGAGCCCGCCCTCGCGCTCGATCACCTGCTCGTAGTTCAGCACCACGCGGCGCTCGCCGTGGGGCTCGAAGGGATGGATGCGCGCGCGGAACATCTCGCGCCCAGCGTATTCCAGCAGGGCCGGGTCGCGCAGCTCACGCACGAGTTCCTGATAGATGCGCAGCGCCTGCCGGGCATCCATCGCCTCGGCGTGCAGGGGTCGGCCATCGACGTAGAGGACGAAGTCGCTCACGGCCGCGCCGTCGGGGATCGGGAAGATGTAGTCGCCCTCGACCCGGCGGCCGTTCAGGTTGCGAAAGACCTGATCGATTTCGACCTTCGCCACCTGATCGGCGATGTCGATCGCGACGTCGTGGTACTGGACCGCCAGCGGCTCGGGGTGCGGGAATTCGGGCGTGGGCCTGAGGACCATCAGGCCGTCGGCGCGCGCGCCCGAAAGGGCCCCGAGCAGACCGGCGGCAACAAGCAAGCCCGTGCCTGCCGAGAGGCAGAGTTTGGACTGAGAGAAGGTGGCAGAACGACTCGCTGGCATGACGCGCTCCTTTCGCTCGGGGGGGCCCAGCCGAGGCCCCTACGCCCATGCGGCACCCCGTCACCGGGGGACGCTGGAAGTACACGCCGGCAGGCGGGGCTATTCCAGGCGGTAAGGTGGGTATAGGAAGGCGGGGCAACTTTCGGGAGGAGGCTAGCAGGCGCGCGCGGATCGCAGATCGGACCGCTCCCCCCGTTCTATCCCTGCACGGCCTTATCTTGCGAGCACCACCTGGCGGGTCCGCACGAGACTGCCGGCCTCCAGGCGCAGGAAGTAGACCCCGCTCGGCGCAGGAAGCCCACACGCATCGCGGCCGTTCCAGCCGATGGTGTACTCACCCGCCGCGCGTGGTCCCTCGAGCAAGCTGCGCACGAGGCGCCCGCTCATATCCCAGATCCCCAGTCTGACCGGCAACTGCTCGCGCAACTCGAAGCGGATCATCGTCTCGTGCTGGAATGGGCTGGGGCAACCTGGATCCAGCGCGAGCCGCGATGTCGAGGCCTCGGGCGGCGCTTCCGGCGCAGTGGAGTAGTCTGGCACGTACCAGACCGTCAGGTACGGCTTCTGGCTCGGCACCACGGCCGCCTCGTCGCTCCAATACTCCCCGATGAACCCGGGCGCACCCTCCGGCGGCGCGCCGTTGCGCAGGACCAACGTGAGCTGCCCGCTCACGTGCATCGCCGCCTGCACGGGGCCAAGGACGTTCCAGTGGCAATGACGACTCGGACGCACACGCAGACGCGACACCACTGCCGGCCCGAAGAGCTGCGGCGCATTGAGCCAGGTGATCGTGTTCTCATTCCAGGTGTTGACCCCCTCCTCCCAGGCGTCGACGTAGTAGGGCTCGGCGCCCGCGCCATAGCAGTAGAGGTGCAGGTCCGCACTCACGACGTAGCCGGTGCCGAGGGTGCCCACTTCGAAGCCCAGGTAGACCCGGGCCGTGTCGACGCCGCTGACCCACCCCGAGATCAGATGCGTCGGATCGGCCGCACCGAAGGGGGTGCCGGGGGCCCCGCTGCGCACGTAGGCGTCTTTGCTGACATCGATCCTCAGGTAGTGCAGAGGACCCGGGGGGACGGAGATGACTTCTGCCGCCCAGGGTGATGCGCGCAGCCCGGCGTCAATCGTGCGCACGCTCCAGTAGTACGTCCCCGGCGGGATGTCGAATGAGCGGGAGGTCGCCTGGCCCAGGTTGCCCATCAGGGGCGTGCCGTAGGTGCCTGACATGACATCGTGGGCGCCGGGAGACGTGCCCACGCGCAGGCAGTAGTAGAGCCCTGCAGCAGGGGTCTCAGCGTCGGCGGCCCCGCTCCAACTGAAGGTGAGCGTGCCCCACAACGCACCGTATTGGCATTGCAGTGTGGTCGGCGCGCTCGGGGCGGCGTTGGGCGTGACGCCGACATTGCGGTACAGGTACGTGCGATCGGCCGGCAGCCACGATTGGCCCGTCACGAAGAAATCGAGATCGCCGTCAGTGTCTACATCCGCCCAGCTCACCGAGCCGTTGTTGACCGCAAAGAGGTTGAAGGCGCTCGCGAAGCCGGCACCTGTATTGGTGTAGATGGTCGTGTGGATATCACTGCCCGTATAGCCGCAGAAGGCGATATCGAGGTCGCCGTCGTTGTCATGGTCACCCCAGGCGCACGAGCTGCGGTAGATCTGACTGAGATCAACCACCATGGTGAGCGTGCCGTTGCCGGTGTTTTGGTAGATGCGCGCACAGCGCTGTGGGCTGGGGCTGCCGCTGATCTCGCCCGTAAGGGCCAGGTCGAGGTCGCCATCATTGTCATAATCACCCCACGCTGCGTCGCACAAGCTCAATCCTGGAAGGCCGTGGGTCCCGTCGTCGTTGAGCTGGCCAGCACCGTCGTTCTTGTAAAAGATCACCTGACGGCTGGTGCCATTGTGGCCCACCATCATCAAGTCCACGTCGCCGTCTCCGTCCCAGTCAGCCCAGTCGGCCGCGCCGGCTCGCAGGCCAACCAACGACAAGCCCGACACCGGCGTGAAGGACCCGGGCGGATCGTTCTCGTACACCGTCGTCACATTGGCGGCGCCGTCATAGCCCATGACCAGGAGATCGAGGTCACCGTCGTGATCGACGTCGCCCCAGCTCACCGACGCATGCCCCACGCCCACCAACGGCTGCGTGTTGTCCCAGGAGAGGTTGCCAACCCCGTCGTTCAGGTAGAGGCGCGTCACCGGTCCCGAAGCGCTGTTGCCGGCAACGATCAGATCGAGGTCACCGTCGCCATCGCAGTCGCCCCATGCCAGGGAGCCACTGCTCTCGTTCGATACCCCGATCAGATCGTTGGCATAGAGGGACAGACTCCCATTCTGGTTCTGGTAGGTGAGGGTGAACTTCTGGCCGCTCGCGTTCTCGCCGCTCAGCGCCAGGTCGAGATCCCCGTCGTTGTCGAAGTCGCCCCAGGCAGCAGCGCTCTTGCGCAGCGCCATCAGCTCCTGCCAAAGCTCGAAGTCGTGCGGGGCCTCGCACCCCACGGGCCAGGCGCCGATCAAGCCGCAGGCGGGATAGTTCTCCGCCGTGCAGGGCGAATCACGACGCAGGGTGTAGTCGTCGTTGCCGTCGTCGCAGAAGATGGGGTCAACGGAGATGTTGCCGCTCGAGCCGATCGGTCCCGCGCACCCTAGCGTGCTCGTGGGCTCCCAGATATCGCAGCAGGTGAACGATGGTGTGCTGTTCTGGCAGTGGGCCGCTTCATTGCCATTGCCGAAGGCGAGGATGCAGTTCTGGATCGCCGGAGCGGACTGCATGCTGAAGTAGAGGTGTGTTCCCACCGGCGCGTAGTTGTGGGCAAAGGTGCAGTGCTCCACAATCGGCTCGCATCCGTAGATGAAGAGCCCGCCGCCGCCGAACTCGCTCGTGCCGTTCACCGTGTTGCGCGCGAAGGTGCAACCTGAGAAGATCCCGTTCTCCTCGTTGCAGGCCGCACCGCCGCCGATCTTGTGGGCGTCGTTCAGGATGAACTGGCAGTGGATGAACGATGGCTGCCCTGACATCACTCCAGTGACATGGGCGCCCCCACCGAAGCCCGCGCTGCCCACAAGCCCCGGCAGCGCCGAGTTCCCAATGAACAGGCACTCGTCGAAGCTGGCCGAACTCTGGTCAAGGTGCACCGCCCCACCGTAGGGCGCGCTGTTGCCGTAGAACTCACAAGCCGTCAGACTGGGCGAGGAATAGTCGCAGCAGAGGGCGCCACCGTCGCAGTCGGCGTGGTTCATCATGAAGATCACATGCTCGAAGGTGGGCGAGGAGTTGTTGCGGCACCAGATGGCGCCGCCGAAGTAGTTCGCGCCGCCCTCCACGTAGCCGTTGCGGATCGTCACGTCCGCCAACAGGGCGTTGGGCCCTTCCCCCGAATGGAAGAGGAACGCGCGGTGTCCGTTGCCGGCTTGCCCCTGGCAGTCGATGATGCACGTCTCCGGGTTGCCGCTCGCGGAGCGGATCGTGATGGCTTTGCCGTTATAGTCCAGGTCTCGGTTGCCCGTCCCGGTGTAGGCGGCATCACACAGGAGGATGATGTCACCGGCAGCCGCGACGTTGATGGCCGCCTGGATGGTGGTGTATTGCGCACTCCCATCGGGGCACACCGTGAGCGTCGTCGGTTGGGGATTGCGCGGCCCCTGGCCGGTCGCCGCGGCCTGGGGAGAAACCCCGGCTGCCAGGTAGATGATCGTCGCGAAACATAGCGCGGCTTTCATGGCTCTGCCCTCCTTAGCGGATCGACTTCTATCTGCGAGCGGCCGATACTTGCGGGGGACTCCAACCCTCCAATCGCGCGGGGCGAGGTTTGGTTACGGGCGCTTGGAAACCACCCACGGCCCAGGCAGGGGTTGAGCGCCAGAGGCGCAGTGCAAGAGGCGGAGCGCTGCTTGACGCTGCGCGACACCGTGCCTAGGATGAAGGTGATTCCAGGTCGTGCGACAGCAGGGGCTTTCTCACCCGGGTGCCAGGCAGCTCTCTGACCGGAAGCGACTCCTCCCACGGCAGCGGTGCCTTGAGCGCCACAGCATGGATGGCGGAGCGATGCGAACCAGGTGGCAAAGCGACGCGGCCGCCAACGGCCGCGAGCCTGAGGTTGAGTCGCAGCGTCTCGTCGAGGATTTCCTCGCCGGCCGGCCGCAGGCCGTGGCGCGGATCACCTCTTGGGCTTGGCCGGTTGCGGCTCACCGGGCGTGGGGCTTCGAGACAGCGGAGGATATTGTCCAGGAGGCGCTGTTGGCGGTCGTGCGCGGCCTGCGAACCGGGCGGTTCAGCAGGGGTGATCTGCGCGCCTACGTCCGGCGCATCGCCAAGAACATCTGCATCAGCGCCTACCGGCGAGCCCGGACCCGCGGCACCCAAGTCGGCCAGGTCGAGGAGCTGCCCATGGCCGACCCTGCCGGCCGGCGCGCCGAGGGCTTGGTCGCCGCGAACGACCTGCTGAGCCGTTTGGATGAGGCCTGCCAGCGGCTCATCCTGGCCGCCTACTACTACGGCACGCCCCGCAAGGAGATCGCCCAACGGCTCGGGATCAGCGAAGGAGCAGCTAAGGTGCGTCTATTCCGGTGCTTGGAGAAGGCGCGCCAGATGATCGTTTGACGCGGACGTTCCGGATCGAAAGCCACCGTTTTCGATCCACGACGTAACGAATGGGCCTCGCAGGCGATTATCCGGATGAAGACCATGAGGCCACCGGCAGAGCCCGAAGGTCCAAAGGGGTTCACCCCATGAACGATGCTCGCAACGGCACGGCGCCGGTGTGCGCCGGTATCCGGGAAGCGCTGGTCTGGTATCCCACCGGGTCTCTGAGCGAGGAGGAGCGCCGCCGGATCGCCGCGCATGTGGCTGTATGTCCGGAGTGTGCTGAGATGCTGCAGTTCGTGACAGGCTTCAAGGCGGAGATCGAGGAAGGACCCTCTCCGCATCCGGACCCGGAGACCCTGGTGCTCTACGCCGAGGATCCTCAGGCCGTACCCGCGAGCGAGCGCTCCCTCATCGAAAGCCACGTGAAGTCCTGCCCCACCTGTGCCCAGGAACTCCTGCTGCTTTCTGAAGTGGAGCGGGATCTCGCTGCTGGTGGCGCCGCGATCGAGGATACGCGGGCGGCCGCGGCGACCGGGCGGAAGATGGAACAGCCGTCGAGGGCTCCGCGGGCCGGTGAGCCGCGTGTTGGGGAGACGTTGCGAGCGCTCTGGCGCACCGTGTCCAGCTCCGTTCTGCGTCCCGTGCCCGCAGCCGTCTATCTGGTCGCGGCCGTCATCGCGGTGGTTGCGGCGATCCAGCAGCGCCCGGTGGTGTCCGGTCCCAGCGGCGTCGGCGTAAGCGAAGGTGCGGCCGCCCACGCGGGGTCGGTCCTGATCCTGCCCGATCAGCGCGGGAACCTCCGCTCGGTGTCGCCGGCGGACAGGGCGATTCCCGCGCTCGACCTCGCTGCGCGCCGGTTCGTGAACCTCGAGTTCACCGAGCTCGCGTCACCGCCCGATCCAGGCGCGGTCTATCGGGTGGCCTTCACCGCGAGCGGCGATGCGCGGCCCGCCCTGGAGATGGCGGTGCCGGGATCAAACTTCGCGGAGAACTACACGCTCTGCCTGGTGCTGCCCCCGCGAGTTGTGCCGCCAGGCACGTACACGGTGTCGGTGAGCGCTCCGGACGGCGAGGAGGTCTTCCGTTCGCTGCTCGAAGCACGCTAGCGCCAGTCGCCCTCGGCCACGACACCGCCCCACACTCCGGGATGGAGGCGGCCATAGTCCCGCCGCTGCTTGGAGAGCAGCTCGAGCTGGGCCAGGCGGATGGCATCCACGGTCTGCGCTCCGCCCAGGCGCCGTTCGTAGATCGATTCCATCAACACGCGCGTCGCGCGATCATCGATACGCCACAGGGTCATCACCACCGTGCGGCAGCCGGCCATTTCAAAGGCTCGCCGGAGGCCCGCCAAGCCCTCGCCTGGAAGTAGCTGGCCCAGGCCCGACCCGCAGGCGCTGAGCACGACCCAGTCCGTGCCGCGCAGATCGGCGCCGATCACCTCCTGAGCGGTCAGGAAGCCATCCTCATCACCCCCACCGCGGGCCAGAATCAGACCTGACAGGAGCAGGGGACTGGTACTCGCAACGTCCCACGTCGCGGTCGTGGTGTCGGCGGGCGGGCAACTGAATCCGTGAGTCGCCAAGTGGACCATCCGGCGCCCCCGCAATTCGCTTCGCACCGCCGGCTCGTTGGCGTCGGCGCCAATCAGGAGGGTCACCGGTTCCTGACAGGACCGCGCGAATCTGTCCGCCACGTTGCGCGCCTCCAACCCCGCTTCCATCAGGGGCGCCGGCGCCCACGACATCTCCGGACAGAGTGCGGCGCTGGCACGCTCGGGTTCGGACCGCGAGATCGGCGCACCCGCAGGGTCGCCCACCGCGAGCAATCCCACCCCCCGCAAACCCGCGGCGGGCGGATCGCGCAGCAGGTCCCGCGCAGAGGAGAGCAGATGCACGCGCCAGCGCTCGATGACCAGCTCACCCGCCGCGGACAGCAGTGTGCCGAAGTTGATGCCGTGGAGCTGGGCGACAGGGATCACCAGGATCAAGGAGTCCATGCTGGACGCCGCGGGTTCGCCGAGGCGAATAGAGGACTTCACCACCGGTTCCCACAGCAGCGCGTGCAATTCACGCGCCACTCGGCGGTAGGCCGCCTCCTCCCGGGCGGTGGGGCGACGGCAGTCCGCCACGTCCTCGATCGCGCGGCGGTACGCCGCGACCAGGGCATCCAGGCGTTCGGCGGAACCCAGCTCGACGTACGCAACATCGGCGCCGCGTGACCGATCCGCGCGAATGCAGAACGCTCCGTACAGCTCAGCGGGGGGGAAGGCCTGAGATCCCGGGGCCTGATCCCCGCGCAAGGCGGTGCCGGCGGGCCTTCGCACCGGAAACCGCACGTACTGGATCAGCCGCGTGCCCGATTCCATGACACGGGCCAAGTGCTCGGGAGCGATCGTGCTGCGGTCCTGGTCGCCGATGAGGCCGGTCTCGGGAAGACTGCCTGCTTCCGCCAGCGCTTCCTCGGCCTTCTCCTTGGCCCGTCGGGCGCGGTCCAACTCCCGGCGGAATCTCTCCGGAGGGCCCTCCCCGCCTCGCACCATCAGGTTGGACAGCCGCTGAGAAGCCGACCAGAAGGCCGCCTGCCACCGCTGCACCTCAGGGTCGTCCGCCACCCGCGCCAGGTGCAGGTGACGCTTGGCCAGCCGATCGAGAACCTGGCCGTGGATCGTCAAGATCGCCCCGCAAACTCGCAGCCGGAGCGATTCGGGCAACGCGCCCGCGTGGTGCGCGCAGGACAGCAGCCGCTCGGCCGCCCGCCGAGGAAGGCGAGCGTACTCGAGAGCTTCCTGTTCGGAGGAGACCTGATAGATGTCCCCCCACACCGCGATCGCTGCGTTCGTTGCCGCGATGGACAGGCGGATCGCACGGTCCCACTGATCCTGCTCAGCAGCCACGTCCGCGTTGAGCAGGAGGGCATCGACCTGAGCCAGCGTGCTCGCCGAGGTCGTCTGGCGGACGATGTCAAGCGTCCGGCTCGCATGAAGCTGCGCAGCCTCGATCTCATTACGGCTGAGGTAGGCCCGCGCCAGACCATGGTGACAGGGCAGGAGCGCCGGGTGATCGCTTCCGTGCTCCCGCGCCAGCGTCTCCAGGCTGGTGCGAAGCAGCTCCAGCCCCTCGGCGGTACGACCCTGGCGGAGCCTCAGGCCACCCAGATATCGTTGATGGCGGGCAACGCGCAGACCGCTCAGGCCAAAGATCTCGGTTTCCTCGGCGATGGCCTGCTCCACATGGCGGCACGCTTCGTCGAGCCGACCTTGCTCGGCCAGGGTCACCCCGATCTCGCGCCGGTAGAGCGCCGCGTCAGGATGCGGACTGCCGTAGAGGCCCGTGACGATATCAAGGCTGCGGCGGTAGAGATGCTCCGCCTCGACCAGACGTCCCCGCTGGCGCAGCGTGCGGGCGTAGGTGTTCAGGGCTTGCGCGGTGCGGAAGTGATCGCGGCCGCAGACCGATTCGAGGATCTCGACGGAACGGCGTGCATAGCGCAACGATTCAGCGTACCGTCCCAGGGACGTCAGGACGGTCGAGTAGTTCATCATCGCCAAGCCCACATCTTCGTCCTGCTCGCCGCGGCGGGCGAGATAGATGTCGAGGGTGCGGCGGTAGGCTTCCCCCGCGGCCGCATAGTCTCCCTGAGCTGACAACGTGACGCCCAGGTTGTTCAGCACCACGGCAACCTGGGGGTTCAATGGACCGAAGACCCGCTCGCGAATGGCCAGCGCTCGCAGGCAGAGCGACTCAGCCTCTGCGTACTCGCCGAAGTTCCGGTAGGTAACGGCCAGGCCGAGGAGCGTCCCCGCGACATCCGGATGCTCCGGGCCCTTGCGCGCTTCCACGATCGCCAGGTCTTGTTGGTAGAGCCGCAGCGCTTCCTCGTGCCGGCCGCCTCGGGACGCCAGCAGGGCCTGGTCGTGGATGACGTAGCCCAACCACTCGTCGGTTTCCCCTCTCTCGCGGGCGATCAGATCGCGGGCGCCGGAGAGCAGGCTCTCAGCCTCCGCAACCCGGTTCTGCAGGATGCGCACCTCGGCCAAGCGCCAGAGATCCTCCCCGTAGCGCGCATCCGTCGGGCCGAAGAGTCGCGCCGAAAGGTCGGTGGCGAATAGCGCCCGACGTTCCATCTCCGGGATGGCCCGCCGTTCACGCGCGAGCCACCAGCGGCCCCGGACCACCTCAAGGGCGCTGCTCGCCCCGCTGTCGCCCATCGCTGCCGTGCGGGCCTCGACCTGCTGGAAGAGACTCTCGGCCGCATCCAGGCGCCCCAGCTCGACCCGCAGATTGGCCGTTGCCAGCAACCAGCCGGTGAGCTGTTCGCGCGCGCACTCCGGGATCGACTCGCACCGCACCAGGGCCTGGGCGGCCAAGGATTCGGCTTCCGCGTAGTTGCCGGCGGCCTTGAGGTGATCGACGAGCCCGCAGATGGAGTCGAAACAGGCGAGGGTGGCAAGGGGATGGCTGGAATGGTTGTCCCCGCGGTTGGACGAGGTTGGCGGCTCAGCGTCGACGTTCGGCCGACCGTCCATCACCGGCGCGAGAACCGCCAGGAGCACGGCCATCGCGCTCAGCCGCCGTACAGCCGCTGGAAGGCGGATACACATGCGCGCGTCCCTCACCGCGCCCGGGCACCGGACCCAACCGCCTTCGATCCACAACCTACGCGCTGCGAAACGCCGCCAGCGCTTCCTCTTCCTGATAGTAGGAGTCAAAAACGGTCAGCAGCTTGGTGATCATCATCACCCGCGAGACCTTCTCGTTGGCGTTGCAGATCTTCATCCGGCCGCCCGCGTTGGCGATGCTGGTGTAGGAAGCCACGACGATGCCGATGCCGGTCGAGGTGACGAACGTCACCTTGTCCATGTTGAGCAGGAAGTTGCGCTCGCCCTGCTTGAGCTGCTCGCCGACGTCGTCCTTGATGCGGTAGGTTTCCTTGCCGCCCTCGAGGGCGCCCTGCATGTCGTACACGATCACGTCACCGACCTTGCGCGTTTTGAACTTCATTGGGCTCATCCCTCCCCGTTCTCGCCCGGCAACTACCCCCCGCAGGGGCCCTGGGAGGCAGCATAGACAAGGGGCGCACCGGGAGGCAAGCCCCCCTGCGCGCCCCCGCGGGAACTTCGGGCGCCGGCTAGGCTGCTCGCGTCACGACGAACTCGCCGTAGTCGTCACCGCACTCCAGCCCCTTGGTCTGGATGCACTTGAAGGTGCGCATGCCCGCCTTGCCGGCTGGATCGTACTTGCCACCGTAGGCCAGATCCATGAAGGCGGCCGAAATGCCGCGTAGCATGTAGGCCGAGTACCGCGAGGAGATGCCGCTGCTGACGACGTCGGCTTCGTAGTAGTCGTAAGCCTGCACCACCATTTTCTTGTTGGGCACCAGCTCGACGATGTCGGCCTTGGCCCAGCCCCAAGCCGTGACGACGGCATAGGCGCCGTAGAGGATGTCCTCCGGCACTCTCTCGATCATGGGCTGCACCACGGCCTTCCATTCGTCCGAGGTGATGATGCCGTAACCGGTGTGATAGCCGCACTCGTGCGCGGCATTCACCAGCAGGCCCTCCGCGGCCGACTGCAGGTCGGGACCGGCATTGCGCACCAGCCGATCCGCGAAGCTGTTCCAGAAGCGCGTCGGCAAATCGGTGATGAAGACACCGAAGGCCGGAATCAGGCCCTCCTGGTTGCCGATGATTTCGATCTGTGAGAGCGCCTCGATCACCTGCTTGCGGTCGATCGCCATGGTTCCTGCCTCCTTCCTACTTCATCACGACCGCGAAGCGCGAGCGCTCCGCTCCGGTCACGATGCTCTCGACCTCATGAACCTGGATGCTGCGCATGGGCCGGCCGAAGGCGCTGGCGAATGAGGCGGCGATGTAGCCGCGAGTGAAGTGATTGACGGGCCGGTCATGCCGGCCCCACTTCTTGATCCAGCCCTCGTCGACGTGCGAGTGGGTCAATTCGACCTCGCCCGAATCGGGGCCCGCGCTGACGAACCGCAGCTTACCCATGCCCGCGGCCGCGTAGTACTGCGCCGCCAGCTCGAGTCGCTGCCAGGGCTCGATCACGTTGTGCTCGCGATAGTATCGGGCGAGGAATTCGCCGAAGACGTCTTCGGCGCAGTCGGCCAGGAGTTGCTTGGCATCCATGAAGGCGGCGTCTTCGGCGAGCTGCGTATACAGCGCCAGGTAGTGATGACAGTGGAAGACGTGATCGTATCCATTCATCGAATGACGCGAGTTGCGCCGTTCATACCTGTGATCCAGGACGAACTGCGTCCGGCCCAGAACCGCCATGGTGGGTCCTCCTTATCCTAGCTGCCTGTCCTAGCTGATCGAGACGTCCTTGCCGGTGATCTCTTTGATCGCGGTCTTGAACTTATCGATGTTCTCCGGACTGTCAGGACTGCTGATGGCCTTGTCCGACGGGATCAGCGTCTTCATCGCCAGCCGCATCTGGGCGGTCGTGCCCCCATTCTGGTTGGCGAATTCGTAGAACTTCCGGAGTATTTCACCCATAGATTTCCTGCGCCTCCGTGTGCAGAAACCCTGGCAGGACCTGCCTCGCCCCATTCGTCGACCGCGAGCGTTTCGTTCCTCAGCACGGGTCGACGGCCGGCCCCACGGGCCGCAGAAGTGGCACGCAAGATCCCTGGGCGAAGTGGCGATACGTGAGGCGGGGGTGGCTGAGATCAGCCGTTCATGCCCTATCGGGGGACGGCCTCAGTCCACTGCGCCCGGGCGGGCTTCTCAGCACACGGATCGGGAGTCCAGATCCATGGTCTACCTGAACAACGCGGCCAGCTCGTGGCCGAAGGCGCCCGGGGTGACCCAGGCGGTCTGCCGCGCGCTCGAGGACCTCCCGGTTCACCCCGGCCGGGCCGCGCTGCGTCATGACGCGACCGCCCACTGCCGGGCTCATCTGGCCGCACTGCTCGCCGCCGCGCAGCCCGACCGCATCGTGCTCACCGTCAACGCCACGCAGGCCCTGAACCTGGCGATCCTCGGTCTGGATCTCGCGCCGGGCGCCCTCGTCGTCACCACCGTTACCGAGCACAACTCGGTGCTCAGGCCCCTGCATCACCTCGCGGAACGCCGCGGCATCCGCTTGGAGGTCGTCGGGCTCGATGCGCAGGGCCGGATCGACGGGCCGGCCTGGGCCGCGGCCGTCGCGCGGCGCCCAGCGCTGGCGGTGCTCAATCACGCTTCGAATGTCACCGGTCGGATCGCCGACGCCGCGCGGCTCCTCGGGCAGGCCCACGATGCGGGCGCGGTCACGCTGCTCGATGCCTCCCAGACGCTCGGGATCGCGCCCGTCCACGCTGGAAGGCTGCAGGCCGATCTCGTGGCCTTCACCGGTCACAAGGGCCTGCACGGCCCGCCGGGCACGGGGGGGCTCTACGTCGCCCCGCATCTGGATCTGACGCAGTGGTTCGTCGGCGGGACGGGCGTGCGCAGCGACCTGGCCCTCCACCCGACCGACATGCCGATGCGCCTCGAGGCGGGCACGCCCAATGTCCCGGCGCTGGCGGGGTTGGCGGCCGCGCTGGCGTGGTGGGCCCAGAAAGGAGCCAGCCACCACGAACGCGTGCTGCACCTGGCCGCGCGGCTGCGCGCGGGCCTACGCGCCACACCAGGCGTGCGCTTGTTCGGCGACGGCCCGGAGAACGAATCGACCGGCGTCGTCTCGTTCCTGATCGCGGGCTGGAGCGCCGAGGACGCGGGCTATGTCCTGGGCGAGAGCTTCGGCATCGTCTGCCGCACGGGCCTCCACTGCGCCCCGCTGATCCACGCGCCGCTGGGCTGCGCGCCGGCCGGCACGGTTCGCTTCAGCGTCTCGGGCTTCAACACCGAGGACGACATCGAGGCAGCGTTGAGAGCTGTTGGGCGTTTGGCTGCTAAGCGCAGGATGGCGGCATGAAGATCATCGACAGCAAGCGCATCGAGGATTGCTTCGACGGCAGCCGCGTGATGCGCTACTTCTTCGACGCGCCCTGGACCCACGAGGCGATCCTGCGCCTGGCGTCCCTGGGAAAGCTCGATTACTTCGATGACTTCCCGCGGCCGTTATTCCGAGTGACCACGCCCGACGGTGGGGAGATCAAGGGAGTCGAGGGCGAGTCGGACTGCCAGGTGGTCTATCCCGTGGCCAACCGAGAGGGGATTCAGGCGCGGATCGAGGCCCACCTCGCGGCGTGAACGAGCCGCGGGGAGCGGACGGCTTCGCACCTCAGCGCCTCAGCGTCCGCGCTGGGCGGGCGCTGGCACGGCCGGTGCCGGCGGCGCGATCCCGCGGATCCAGCCGCGCAGCACTTCGACGCGTCGCATCACGTAGGCCGGCACCGTCCCAGCGTCGGATCCGATCTCCGCTTCCAGAGCGAGGGCTCGCTCGTAGGCCCCGAGCGCCCTGGCCACCAGCGAATCCGCGGCCGCGACGCGCCCGTGAGCCGGTGAGTCGGCGGCCAAGGCGGTCTGGTGACTCGACCCGCCCCCCCTCGCCGCATGCCGCGGCTCGGATGAGTCCTCGAGGCGCCTCGCGTCCAGGCCTGTCTGCGCCCGCAGGAGGTCGAACCATCCGTCACCCGTGACGACCCACGGGTCCGCGCGGTTTCCGGCGCCCGCCTCGGTCACCTCCGACCCGGACGCGAGAGCCTGCTGCGGGTGCGGTCGCGAAACCCGCCGATCGAGAGCGCGTTCCACGGCCGCCAGCAGGGCAGCCACATCCTCCCCATCGGCGTGATCCAGGTCCGCGGGAGGCGCGATATCGAGGTCACTGGCCAGACTCGTCAGACGCGCGAGCATCTCCCCGCGCTCGGGAGGTTCAGGATCCGCCGGTGCCCGGTACTCGGCAACCGTCGACTTCGTGTCGCTCGCCCCTGGCTGAAGCCCCTGCCGATCAGGCCCGAGGCGCACCAATCCCCCCCACGTCGGACCGGAGGTCTGCTCGCTCTGAGGCGCTGGGGGCAGCGCGGGCGCGAGCTCGACGCTCAGGGCCCGCTCTTCGACCCGCGCCGCTGCATCCGCGATCTCCTCGGTCTGCACCTCATCGCGGGTTGCCCGCAGCCCCTTCGCCCGCGCATCCGCGGGTGCCACGGGGACGGAGGTGGCCGGCGCGGGATGCGCGGCCGCCGGAGGAGCCGCGGACGTCACGGAGGGCGCCGCGTCCGGGGCGCCGCCGGTCGCCGGCGGCGCCTGCGCGGGAGCTTGCGCCGGTGCCTCCGCGGGCGCGAGCTTGAGCTTCCCCTCTGGATGTGCGGGCTCCGCCTGCGTGAAGACGCCGGCATCGTGACGGACTTCTGGATGTCGCCCGATCAGCGCCGTCGTGATCACGGCGACCACGACCGCCCCGCCCGCCACACTGGCCCAGCGCCACGCGGGGCGCGGCGCGAACCAGCCGGCCAGGACCGCGCGCAGGCGAGCGGGCAGCGACGACGCGCCGACCTCCGCGTTGGGCATCGGGGCGGCCGCGACGTCCTCACCCGTCATCGGGGTGCCGGTATCGGCTTGCATTTCGGCCGCGCGCTGTCGGTCCAGCGCGGCCAGATCGAAATCCCCTTGGAAGCGCGCCCAGCGGCGGCGGAAGGCCTCGTCGTCGCCCGCAGCGCCGGGCGCATCGACCGCCGCAGGCCTACCGGCTTCGTCGCCGGCCGCGGTCGTTGAGGCGCCGGCGCCCGCTGAAACGTCCGCGCCCGCGCGCACGGCTTGGTCCGCCGCGCGCAGCGACTCGAGCAGCGCCCGGCAAGCCGCGCACGTCGCGCAATGCGCCTCGACGACCGCCCTCTCGCTGTCGGGCAGCTCCCCGTCGAGCAGGCGCTCCAGATGCGCCCGCACCCAGTCGCAGCGATCGTTCATGGCGCCTCCGGACACGCATCGGCCAATCCGGCCTGGATGCGACTGCGCGCGCGGCTGAGCCGCGACATCACGGTGCCGATCGGAACATCCAGGGCCGAGGCGATCTCTTTGTAGCTCATCTCGCCGAGCAGGCGCATCTCGAGGACCGCACGCTGATCCTCGGGAAGGTGCGCGAGCGCCTCGCGCGTGCGCGCCAGCAGCTCGCGGTGCTCCAACTCCTGTGCGCCCCGCACATCGGCCAGCCAAGCCCCCTCATAGGTCCGTTCGCCATCCTCGCGGCCGCCTTCCTCGAGTGGCACCTCGGGCCGCGCGCGCCGGCGGCGCAGGTGGTTGCGAGCGAGGTTCGCCCCGATGCACATCACCCAGGGCCCGAAGGGACGGCTCCGATCGAAGCGGTGCAGGTAGCGATAGGCGCGCAGGAAGGTCTCCTGGAGCAGATCCTCCGCATCCTCGGGGTTGCGCACGATGGCGCGGAGCATCCGGGCCACGGCGGCGTGATACCGGCGCATCAGGGCCTCGAATCCGGCGCCGTCGCCGGCCAGCGTTCGCGCCACGCAGGCGGCGTCCTCACGCAACCTCTGTTCGTCGTGCGCTGGGGTCACGGCCTAGGCCTTCGCATCGCACCCCCGCCCGCCTCCGTGGGAACTACCCGCCGGCGGACCCAGCTATTCCCCCGCCCCGGGGCGGGAGGGGCCTGTGGCCCCGCGGGCAAAGGGGCAACCCGTCCCAGAATGTGCGCGAACACCTTGCGGCGGTGACTCTTGGGCGACGTCGCGACCATCCCCGTCCTGAAGGAATCCCCCCGCCCAACCGATGGATCAGAGAGACATCCTACGGCGGATTCGGCCCCGGGGCCACGGCGGACTTGGGGCCAGGCGCCGGAATCGTTGTGCCACGTGCAGAGAGGAATTCACCATGATCCACCCTCCGTTGGCCACTCATCGGACGCGAGGTCAGGTCTTCTGCGCAGCGATCCTGACAGCATGGCTGGCGCTGGGCGCAAGCCCGGTGGCCGTCGCCGACGATGAGAAGCCGATGCTGGGTTTCAAGCCCATGCCGCCCGAGATCCTGCCGCTGATGCCGGCGCCCTTGTTCCAGGTCCCGACCGATATGCCGGCCAGCCTGGACTGGACCCCGCAGACGACATCCCCCAAGAACCAGAGCGTCTGCGGTGGCTGCTGGGCCTTCGCCGCGATGGGCCTGGTCGAGGCGATGGCGATCATCCAATGCGGCGCGCCGACGTCGCTCGATCTGGCCGAGCAGTTCCCCCTGTCGTGCGACGTCGCGACCCATCCGTCCTACGGCGTCGCCAACGACGGTTGCTGCGGCGGCTACGTCACCGTCTTTCCCTTCCTGCAAAGCTACGGAACGCTGGCGGAGAGCCAGCTCGGTTTTGCCGGCGACTTCGACGGCGACACGCCGCGCCCGGGATGCACCGTGGGCGCACCACCGTGGGACACGGTACCGTGCCCTGCTCCCTTGCCGTCGGGGACCGCCTACCGCGTCGACACCTGGGGACTCATCCGCAGTGATGGGCACCTTCCGACGGTCGCCGAGCTCAAGGCCCGCCTGCAGAACGGGCCCGTCTGGTTGGGCTTCCTGGTCTATGCCGATTTCATGACCTACTGGATCCACGCGGCGCCTGATTCGGTCTACGTCCACACCACCGGCATCTATGAGGGCGGCCACGCGGTGCTGCTGGTCGGATATGACGATGCGATCTCCGCCTGGATTGTCCGCAACAGCTGGGGCGCGACAGCGGGTCCGCGGGGCAATGGCACCTGGCTCATGGCCTACGAGTCGAACTGCATGTTCGGCCTGGACGCGGCCTGGGCGACGGTCGAGATGGTCGCCGTGGCGGAGGCGGCCTGCTGCCTGACCAGCGGCGCCTGCACGGTGCTGTCCGAGGCCGAGTGCGTAGTAGCGGGGGGCACGTGGTACGCGGGCATCGAGAGCTGCACGCCCAATCCATGTGCCACACCGGTCGAGGGGGCGAGCTGGGGCTTGATCAAGGATCGCTTCCGCTAGCCCTGGGATTGCGGCCCCGCGCGTTTCCGCTAGCCCCGGGGGTTCCCGCTGCCCGTCCAACCTGCTACCTTACGGGCGTTGGCGGACTTGGGGAGTGGCCATGAAGCCGCGTTCGGTTCTCCTCCACATCGCAGCCTTGGCAGGCCTGGGCCTGGCCGGCTTCACCCTGCCCGGGGGTACCGCCGATGCGCAGAGCGCCGGGCGCCCCGGCGAACGCTGGCTGCGCTCCCCCGCCGCGACGTTTCAGGCCGCGCAGGATCGGCAGGCCGAGTTGCAGCAGATCCAGTCCGGCGAGATGGCCTTCGAGGGGCCGGTCGATCCCGACACCTACCGGCTCGCCCCCGGTGACCGCCTGATTCTGTCGATCTGGGGCGCAGCCAACGAGGTAGTGCCCCTGGTCGTCACGGCCGACGCCAGTCTGGTCGTCCCGTCGGTCGGCGTCCTGGCGGTCGACGGCTTGACGCTGAGCGCCGCGGAGCGCGCGCTGCGCGAGCGGGCGCGATCTTCGTATCGGGGGGCCGAGATCACGCTGACCCTGGCGCGACCCGCCCTGCTGCGCATCGCCATCACCGGGCTGGTCGCCGCGCCCGGCACGTACGAGCTTCCCGCGGGCTACCATCTGAGCGATCTGATCACCCTGGCCGGCGGCCTGCGCGAGAGCGCCGATACCCGCCGCATCCGCATCGAACACCGCGGGGGCGCCGAGTCGACTTGCGACCAGCTCGCGTGGTGGGTGGACGGCCTCGCTGGGGGCAACCCCGGCCTCGGTTCGGGCGATCGGGTGTTCGTGCCCCCTCTGGCAGGAGCCTATCGCGTGCGGGGGCTGGTGCCGAGCGAGACCGACGAGGCCCCGGCGCGTTCCTCGGTCGTCGACCGGCCCTTCGAATCGCGCACCCGCCTGATCGCTGCTGGGAAAGATGACGATCTCTCCTTCGTCCTGCGGGCCGCCGGCGGACTCGGGCCCCAGTTCTGCGACACGGGCGTGTGGGTCACGCGCGCGGCAGGTCCAGGCCCAGGGACGAGTTCGGGCGCGACCACGTCCGGGCGCCGCTGGGTCGCGCTCGCCGACGCTGGTGGATTCCCGATGCGACCCGGAGATGTGGTCGAGGTCCCCTTCTGCGGTGAGTGGGTGGCCGTGGGCGGCTCGGTCACCCGGCCAGGGCTCTATCCCTATCTGCCGGGTGAAACGGTCGCTCACTATGTCTACGCCGCGGGTGGGCCCAGCCAGTATGGGCGCACCGGAAGCTGGAAGATCCGCGGACCGGGGGACGCGAGCGAGCACAGCGCGGCCGCCGCCGACACGGTCGCGGCGGGCGCGATGATCCGCGTGCCCGAGCGGCGCGCCTACACGATCTCGAGCCTCCTGACGCCGGTCGCCACAGCCGCCGCCGTGATCGTCTCCATCGTCGCGTTGGCGAACAACTAGGCCAGGCCGCACCGGCGAATTGACAGCCGGCTCTCCGGCGCCTATGCTTCCGACTCTCGCACCCCGCGGCCATGGGTTCGGAGGCCGGATGCAGCACAGCCAGCACCTCTCGCCTCCGTCACGCCGCATCCCCATCTGCTCGGGACGCGTGCAGCAGTTCCTGGTGAGGGCGGGGTTCGCGAAAGCGTTCCCGTTGACCTGCCTGCTGGCGGGGTTGCTCGGCCTCCTCGGGCCGCTGCCCGCCGGCGCGATCGCGCCCCCCACGGGATTGACCGCGCGCGACGCCCCCAACGACCCGGGCGGCGCGATCGACCTGGCGTGGGAGAAGAGCCCGGACGATCGCATCCCGGCCGAAGATGAATCCACCGCGGTGACGGTGCTGCTCTACCGCATCCTGCGCTCGACCGGCCCGGCGGATTCGCTCACCGAGGCCGGCACCGTGCTGCCGGGCGAGACGACCTACCGCGACAGCGATGCCCACGACGGCCTGACGTATTACTACCGCCTCGAGGCCGTTGGCACCGACAGCAGCCGCGCCGCAACGTTGCCCGTGGGGCCCGTTGCGGCCAGCGGCCAGTGGTTCGACACGCGCAAGAGCGTGCTGCTCGTCTTCATGCTGCTCTTCTGCGCGGCGGTGTTGTTTCTTATACAGCGCGCCCGTGCCGGCAAAGAGCTCTTCATCCGCCCCATCCCCGGGCTGGCGGCGGTCGACGAGGCGATCGGTCGGGCGACCGAGATGGGCCGGCCGATCCTCTTCATCCCGGGCATCGGGGTCACGAGCGACATCGCCACGCTGGCAGCCTTCACGATGCTCGGCCGCGTCGCCAAGAAGACCGCCGAGTACCAGACGACCGTGCGCGTGCCCTGTTACGACCCGATGGTGATGACGATCGCGCAAGACATCGTCAAGTCCTCCTACCTCGAGGCCGGCTACCCCGACGCCTTCCAGGAGAAGGATGTCTTCTTCGTCACGCAGGACCAGTTCTCGTACGTCGCGGCCGTCAACGGCATGATGATGCGCGAGCGGCCGGCGACGAACTTCTACATCGGGAAGTTCTATGCCGAGAGCCTGATCCTGGCCGAAGCCGGCAACATCGCCGGCTCGATCCAGATCGCGGGCACCGACGAGATCACGCAGATCCCCTTCTTCGTCGCCGCGTGCGACTACACGCTGATCGGCGAGGAGCTCTATGCGGCCAGCGCCTACCTGTCGCGCGAGGCGCCGCTGCTGGGAACCCTGAAGGGGCAGGACTGGGGCAAGGCCACCATCGTGGTGCTGATCGTGCTCGGCACGGTCGCGGCCACGCTGGGCTGGCAGGGGTTCGTGAACTTCTTCGCGACGCAGTGATCGGGCTTGGGGGGAAACGCATGAAGCGCTGGCTGCCGATGACGATCACGCTGGTGACCGGCGTTTTCCTCGCGCTGCAGTACTTCGCGCCCCACGAGAAGTCGGCCCAGTTGTACGAGACTCTGATGGACTGGCTGATCATCGTGGGCATCTTCGCCATCGCCCTCGGGATCTTCGGCTTGGGGCGCATGCACGTCGAAAGGGTGCAGAAGCGCGGGAGCAACTGGCCCTTCAGCATCGCCCTGCTCGTCGGCCTGTTCGGCATGATCGTCCTGGGCTTCTGGGGCCAGGGACTGGGCTCGCCCTTCGTACAGGCCTACTTCTCGGTCCTGAACCCGATCCAGGCGACGATGTTCGCGATGCTCGCCTTCTACATCGCCTCGGCCGCCTACCGTTCCTTCCGGGCCCGCTCGGCGCTGGCGACGATCCTGCTCGCCTCGGCGGTCCTGGTGATGATCGGCCGCGTGCCCCTGGGCGAGATCCTCTGGCCGCCGTTCGCGGTCGGGTCGATCACGGTGCCCGGGGCAGCGCAAGTGTCCGATTGGCTCATCAACGTGCCCAACCTGGCCGCCAAGCGGGCGATCTACATCGGCCTCGGTCTGGGCGGCGCGGCCACGGCCCTCAAGGTCGTTCTGGGCATCGAGGCGCCGCACCTGCGGGGATAGAGGAGAAGCGATGCGGTGGGTTGAGCAAATGCTGGCGATCGATCGGCGCGTGCTCTACGGGCTGATCTTCCTCGCCGTGCTCATCCCCTCGCTCATCCCGATCGGGATGCCGATCAAGATCACGCCCGAGGTGCGCAACGTCTACGACCGCATGGAGGCCGTCAAACCGGGCGAGATCATTCTGTTCGATTTCGGGTACGACCCCTCGACCGCGGCCGAGCTCGAGCCGATGGCGAAGGCGATGCTGCGCCAGGCCTTCTCTCGCAACGTACGGGTGCTGAGCTGCTGCCTCTCCTCGACCGGCGTGACCCTGGCCGAGGCCCATCTCACCAGCGTGGCCGAGGAGTACGGCAAGAAATACGGCGAGGACTACGTCTATCTCGGCTACCAGCCCTACCCGGCGATCGTGATCATGACCATGGGCGAGAACTTCCGCACGCCGTTCCCGCTGGACTACTACGGCACGCCGCTTGACAACCTCCCGATGATGAAGGGCGTGCGCAACTACGACAACGTCGCCCTGGTCATGACGGTCAATGCGACCAGCGGCATCGACTGGTGGATCATCTATGGCCAGGGCCGCTACAAGTTCCCCCTCGGCCTCGGATCGGCCGCGGTCATGGCAACCAACTACTACCAGTATGTCCAGTCGGGCCAGCTCTTCGGCATCCTCAGCGGGCTGCGCGGGGCGGCCGAGTACGAGATCCTGGTGCAGAAGGGCACCGTCGCGCGCAAGGGGATGGACGTCCAGTCGGTGGCCCACGCGCTCATCGTCGTCTTCATCATCCTGGGCAACGTGACGTACCTGGTGGAGCGTCGCCGGGCACAGCGCGCGGCGGGGCGGTAGGGGGAAGCATGGCCGCAGCGATTCTGACAACCGTCGCCGCGCTCCTGTCGCTGTGCATCCTCTCCTTCCTCTACCGGGAGAACCCGTTCTACCGATTCGCGGAACACCTGGCGGTCGGCGCCTCGGCCGGCTACTGGGTGATCATCCTGTACAACCAGAGCGTCGTGGCCAAGGTCATCGAGCCGTTCAAGGCCGGGAACTTCCTGCCCATCATCCCCTGCCTGCTGGGGCTGCTGCTCTTCACCCGCCTCTTCGGCAAGATCGGCTGGCTCTCGCGCATCCCGATGGCCTACATCCTGGGCGTCGGCAGCGGCGCGGAGATCCCGCTCATCCTGCAGACGTACGTCGTGCAGCAGGCCCATGCCACGATGCGCCCGGTCGGCTTCTCGGGCGCCGAGCTGACCAACCTGCTGATCGTGCTGGGTGTCGTATGCGGCGTCGCCTACTTCTTCTTCAGCACCCGGCACACCGGCGCCTTCGGCTGGCTGACGCGGATCGGGATCTGGGTGCTGATGATCGGCTTCGGCGCCACCTTCGGCTTCACCGTGATGGGACGCATCTCGCTGCTGCTCGGGCGCGTGAATTTCCTCGTCGGGTGGGTGGGCATGCTGTTCGGGGGGCCGGTGCCGACGCTGTAGGGTGCGACGGCGCTCAGTTCGTGCGCTCGAACAAGACCAGGCCGGTTGCGAAGACAGTCGCGAGAAAGCTGCTCCCACTCGCCCGGTGCTGGGCGATTTCCTGCCCGGTCAGCACGAACAGGTCCAACGGGCACGGCAAGGGCGAGAAGGCCTGCAGCATCTCTGGCACCCGGTCGCGCGGCTGGCCGTGCGGGCTGGCTGCCACCTCGACGAGCAAGTCCGCATCGGAGCGCGGCGTGGGCGTGCCGCTCACGAGCGAGCCGAACAGAATGACGCGGCGGATGGACGGCAGCGCCACGGCAGCGCGTGCGGCGGCGGCCTGCAGGGCGGCGATTCGCTCAGCCCGATTCAGATAGATTGCCCCGGCAGAACGCGCGGATGGCTTCGGCATCCTCGATGGCTCCCTTGGCCTCGCCCTCGGTGTAGAGCTTCCCCGGATAGCCGGAGTCGAAACCGTTGGGGTATCGGGCGGGAATGTAGTGCTTGTCCAGGCGGCGGCAGGCATCGCCGCCCGCGGTCCTGTCCCTCATGGCAGGACGGCGTGGGGGGAGCTTCAGCACCACCGGCAGCGTAGACAGCCCTTGGCGCGGGGTCAAGACGATGGTGGGCAACGCGGCCATCCGCGCACTTCCGGCATCGAGTCAGTCCACGCGGCTCCGCCGCTGTGGCCTGCGCCCCCCGGTGCGTTCTGAGAATCTCATCCACGTACTGGCGGGAAGCGAGCGCGGAGGATACGGTCCCTCCTCCCCCAGTGAGTCCTGGCATTTTTGCGTGGACGGTGTCGGGTGTGCCCGTACTGGCTGCTGGCGCTCCCGGCGGCCGCATCCGGTCGTCACGGCGGCCGGCTTCGCTTGACGTACGCCAGCAGGAGCAGCACCCTTCGGTTCTGGCCGTCGTTTGGGAGTGGATCTACGTTGTTCCCCACTGGGAAAAGGCCCGAGCCTGACGACCTCCGGGACGTGGCCGCGATCGTCGCGGGCTTCCGCCTCGGTGGTGAGCTGGTGTCGGTCGAGCCGTGGGGCAGCGGCCACATCCACGATACCTATGTCGGTCGCGTGGCGATCGGCGCCGGCACCCGGCGCTTCATCCATCAGCGGATCAATCGGCGGGTTTTCCGCCAGCCCGCCGAACTGATGGACAACATCGCACGCGTGACCGCGCATCTGGCCCGGCGGATCGCGGCCGCGGGGGGCGACCCGCTGCGCGGCACGCTCACCCTCGTGCCAGCGCATGACGGACAGCCCTTTCTGCGCGACGCGCGGGCCTTCGGCCGCTTCCAGGCCTGGCTCACCGACCTGCCCGGGCCCCGGCTGCACGAGACGATCCCCGGCTTCGGCGACAGCGCCGCCCGCCTGGCCGCTTTCCACCGTGCGCTCGACCGCGACGAGGCCGGGCGCGCGGCCGGGGCGCGCGACGAAATCCGCTTCACCCTGGTGAGGGAGATGGAGGCGCGCGAGCGGGAGTTGCAGGCGATCGTCGCCCGGAACCGGTAGCTGCCTTTCACCGGGCGGCGGCCGGCGAAGAAGCGAGAGGAGCGGGCTGGTGGAACTGCATCTGATTGACTGGTCGCTGATCTGCGGCTTCTTCGCCGTGGCGCTCCTGGTCGGGGTCTGGGTCACGCGCCAGGCGAGCCGCAGCAGCCTGGAGTTCTTCCTCTCCGGGCGGCACATGCCCTGGTGGTTGTTGGGCATGTCCATGGTCGCCACCACCTTCTCGACCGACACGCCCAACCTGGTGACCGACATCGTCCGCCAGAACGGCGTGGCCGGGAACTGGGTCTGGTGGGCGTTCCTGCTCACGGGGATGCTGACCGTCTTCGTCTACGCCAAGCTCTGGCGACGCACCGGGGTGATGACCGACGTCGAGTTCTACGAGCTGCGCTACAGCGGCGCAAGCGCCGCCTTCCTGCGCGGTTTCCGCGCGCTCTACCTGGGCGTCTTCTTCAACGTGGTCATCATGGCCACGGTCTCGCTGGCGGCGATCAAGATCGGCGCGGTGATGCTGAACTTCAGCCCGCTGCAGTCGTTGGTGGCGGCGATGACGATCACGGTCATCTTCAGCACGCTGGGCGGATTCCGGGGCGTGATCCTGACCGACTTCCTGCTCTTCATTCTCGCCATGCTGGGCGCAGTGGCGGCCGCGGTGGTGGCGCTGCGGCTGCCCGAGGTGGGCGGCCTGGGCGGGCTCCTGCAGCACCCCGCTGTTCACGCCAGGTTGTCCCTGGTGCCCGCGCTGGACTTCTCCACGCGACAGAGCGCCGAGCTGCTGGTGTTCGTCTTTCTCATCCCGCTGACCGTGCAGTGGTGGGCCGCCTGGTATCCGGGCGCGGAGCCGGGCGGCGGCGGCTACGTGGCGCAGCGGATGCTCGCGGCCCGCAACGAACGTCACGCCATCGGCGCGACGCTGCTCTTCAACGCCGCGCACTACGCGCTGCGCCCGTGGCCCTGGATCATCGTGGGGCTCTGCTCGCTGGTGATCTTCCCCGACCTGGCCGCCCTGCAGGCCCGCTTCCCGCACATCCCGGCCGACAAGATCGGCCACGATCTGGCCTACCCCGCCATGTTGACCTACCTGCCCCGCGGGCTCCTGGGGCTGGTGCTGGCCTCGCTGATTGCAGCGTACATGTCGACCATCTCGACGCACCTCAACTGGGGCTCGTCCTACGTCGTCAACGACTTCTACAAGCGCTTCGTCAACCGGGCGGCCGATGAGCGCCGGCTCGTGCGCGTGGGCCGGATCTCGACGGTGGTGATGATGCTGCTGGCCGCGGCCCTGGCGCTGGGGATGCAGAACGCCCTGCAGGCGTTCCAGATCATCCTGCAGATCGGAGCCGGAACGGGATTGCTTTTCATCCTGCGCTGGTTCTGGTGGCGCATCAACGCCTGGAGCGAGATCACGGCCATGCTGGTCTCGTTCGTGGTGGCGCTCTACTTCCAGTTCGCCCACGGGCAGCTCTTCCCGGACCTCCCGCTGGCCGGGGCCTGGCGCTTCGTGGCGGGCGTGGCGGTGACGTCGCTGGCCTGGGTCGCCGTCACGTTTCTGACGCCCCCGACCGACGAGCGCAGACTGCGCAGCTTCTGCCGCCTGGCGCGTCCGGGCGGGCCGGGTTGGCGCGCGGTGCGGGAGCGCGCGCGGCAGGCCGGGGAGCCGTTGCCCGACGAGGAGGCCCGCTGGTCGGTGCCGCTCGGCCTCTTGTGCATGATGGTGGCCTGCGTGGCCGTCTACGCCGTGCTCTTCGCCACCGGCGCGTGGCTCTACGGGAATGCGGAGCTCGGACTGGTTCTGGCCGCGCTCGCCGCGGCGGCGATCGCCTTTCTGGTGAGGACCTGGGCGCGCGTGAGCGCGCAGTGAGACCATGTCGGACCATGTCGACTCGGGCAGATCTCAGTTGTGCGGAGTCGTGAGGAGCAATCCGATGCAGACCCATCGCAAGGGCAAGAAGGTGCGCAGTGCCGTGATCGCGATGCTGGCCGCGCACGGCGCCCGTCCCTTCGCGCTGGAGACCGACGCCGATTTCGCCCTCCGGGAACACGCGTGCGAGCAGGACGAGGCCGGCGACGCGACGCACGAGCCGGCCATAACGATGCTCCTTGATGGGCGGGAGCAGGATCCAGCCGTCGAACGGCGGGAAGAAAGCTAGGCCTGGTACCGCCTGCCGCTCGAGCCGGGAGAGCACCGGGCCGAGATGCGGATGCGGCCCGGCCAGAACCAACCGCCCTGGCGCGGCACGGCAACGGCTTGGGTGATCGACCGGTTGCGCCCCCAGGGGCTCTATTGCGACTCCTCTTCCAGCCGGGCAACGTCAGCAAGATCTTGGGGGCGCGCAGTGATCCTCTTGTTCTTGATGAGTTCCTGCCGTCCAATCGCTGGGATCTTGAGGTCCTCGATTTCAACTTCGATTCGATTCGGCCAGGCCTCGTCGAACGCAACCCCATCGATTGCGGTGAGAATGTCAATGCGGCACGGAGTGACACCAATCTGAAACACCATACCGGTGGTATGAAGGTCTTCCTGTTTCAGGTCGTCTAAGGGCGCGCCAAAGCGAGCGAGGGCGCGCCAAGCCCGATCGGCGTTCTCGGGCGAAGGGCAGATCCAGAGATCCAGATCGCCAGTGGCCCTGGGCAGTCCATGGACAGCCAGGGCATAGGCACCCACCAGGAGATACTCAACCTGCTCGTCTGAAAACGCGGACAACATGTCTCGATAGTCTGGATTCAGCAAGGGACTCTCCTTTGAATGCCCATGCGTCCAGCGTGAGCTGCCACATGAGCGCCAGGCGGTGGGCAGGGCTCAGTGACCGCAGCTCAGTATCCGGGTGGGCGTCGGCCAGCCGCCGCACCCGAACGGACATGTGACGACGATTCATGAAGACAGGATACCACACCCATGCGACCAATGAAGCGGGAACGCAGTGGTGCAACAGCAAGGGAGTGTGCGCCTTACGGACTGCGACCGGGCGGAGCCCAGCCCCCCGTGCGTGCGCGATGGTGCCCTGGGTGCGCCTGAGCGATTATGCGCGGGTGTGTGGACGGACCTCACGCGCTCGGATCCACCACCCGCCCCAGAAAGAGCACCTGCCCTGTCACCCGATCCAGGATCAGGAACAGGAACGGGTGCGTGGCGACGAACTGCGGCTCGCTGCCGAACTCGCGCATCACGACCGCCGTGGCGCCGGCCGCCTCGGAGCCTTCCTCGTCCACGCGAATGAAGGCCTCGTGGTAGACCTGGTCGATGAAGAGGCCGCCCGACGCCCGCATCCCGGTGAAGTCGGCGCCCCCCCCGAAGGCTGTCACCATGCCCAGACGCATGAGCGGATCCCGCAACTCGAACTCGGTCGAGAACTCGAAGCGCGGCAGCAGGACCGTGACCTCCGTGACGGCGAGGCCCCCCAGCCAACCGGCGAGGTTCTCCGCGGTCAGGGCGGCTTCGAGGTCGGGCAGGCCGTCGGCGCGGGCGGGCAGCAGGAAGACCATGCTCAGGTCCTCCCCGTCGTAGGGCAGCTCGAGCACGCGCAGCTCGGGCGACTCCCGGTAGGCAAACTCGGCCACCTGCCCCATCATCGGCACGCGGACCGCCTGCGCGGGCGAGACGGAGAAGTCCAGCTCGCGCGTCTCGACCGGGTCGAACTGCCGCAGCCAATCGCCCTTGAAGTAGATCGCGTTGGTGAGAACCAGCACTACCGACGGGGTGATCGACCGCGGGGGCAGGAGCTCCTCGATCCTCTGCGCCGTGCGCTCGGCAACCCACGCGTTGATCGTCAGCCGGCAGGCTTCGGGTGCGTGGTAGAAGTCGAGCTCCTCAAGACCCGCTCCGTAGTGCTCCTGCGTGATGTCGAGGAAGGGCTGCAACCACGCAGAGCCAGTCTGGCCCCACAGGCGGTTGGCGATGTTGAGCTGGTAGTTCTCGAACTCGAGGCCCGTATCCAGGCTCCGCTGCAAGGCGCCGCAGGCCGGGTGCAGGCGCTCCTGCTCGAAGGGGAAGTGCAGCACCGCGCTCATCTCCGCCTCGGTCGTTCCGCGGGCGCCCGCCCAGGTCATCGCCAGGGCGGAGGAGATGCTGTAGGGCGAGATGAAGAGATTGCCGGGCTCCGAGCGCAGCTCGGCGTAGAGATCGCACGCGAAGGCGTTGTTGCCCTGGACGAGCTGCTCGACGTCGCCGCGTGCCGATTGCGGGATCTGCCGGGCCGCCAGGACGTCCGGCTCGTCATCGGGCGCGGTGCTCTTCTGCCCCGAGCAGCCCAGGGCGACGGTCAATACCAGGAAGGGTAGGCAGGCGGTCGAGCTTGTGCGCATGGGGCACCTCCGGTTGCCGAGCATACTCCCCAGGACGGGTCATGCGCCCCGGGATTCGTGTGACGGCGCCCCGGGCGGGATTACGAGATTGATTCTCAGAACGCTTCCCCGAACTGGAAGTAGACTTCCGCACCGCCGGCAGCGACGCCGAGGTCAAATCGCAGGTACAATCGCTCCTCGCGATTGAGCACGTAGCGCACCCCCGCGCCCCCGCTGATCCGCCCCGCCCCCAGGTCAAGGGCCGTCCAGTCCTCGGCCAGCGCGCCCGCGGCCAGAAACGCGTTGCCGCGCAACCGCCACAGGAGCGGGAAGCGATACTCGACCTGGGTCGCCGTGAGGATCCGGTCCTGATAGCGGCCCTCGACAATGCCGCGCAGGTGATTGCCCAGCGTGGGGTAGGCCCTCAGCGGCACGCGGCCGCCGGCCTTGCGCCAGACCGCTTGTACAGCCAAAACGTGTCGAGCGGCGAGCGGGTAGTAACCGCGCAGGTCTATCCCGTGTGTATCGACGGCGAAGTCGCTGCCAAGTGCAGCGGTGTAGTACACCGATCCGAGCTGGCAGAGGACCCCCCGCTCGGGGGCAAAGACATTGTCACGCGTATCCCAGTGAAGCGCGGGACCGAAGCCCACCAGCCAGCCATCCTCGCGGCCGTCCGCCTTGCGCCGATCGACGATGCCGCCGGGCTCGCCGCGCACGATCGCCGTGTGCTCACAGGCCAGGTTGAGACCGACCGAGAGGCCCGCCACGGGACGGTGCAGAAGGCGTCCGCTCAGACTGCCCGACTCCGCGGTGTAGTCCTCGCCGGCCTCCTCGGGTGTGTTGCGTCCGATGCCGTAGATCGTGCTCGGGAACTTGGTGTAGCCGACATCGCCCGCGATTCGCCAGGCGCCGTGGGCCAGATAGACATCCGGCGAGACGATCAAGTTGGTCTGGTGCTTCTCGGTGTAGATCGCCAGGGCCCCGAGGCTGCTGGGACGTTGCGCGCCCGAGATCTCGCCCGCCGGCGCATCGCGCGCTGGACGCATCGTGAAGATGAGCCCCGCGCCCCCACCGAAGCCGGTCTCGGGGGTGTAGAAGATCGCGGGGAGGATGTTGAACGTGCGCCTGGCCTCGCCGTCGATGGCGGCCGACTCGACATCCGCCGGCGCGGATGCCGGCGAACCCGGGTCCGCGGGCGCCGGCGAGCTCGCGGCCACTGAGCCCCACAAGGCCGCGATTAGGAACGCAATGCCGACCATGGCACCCCACGCTTCTCGGCGATCTCGAACGCCAGCAGCACCGCGCCCCAGAACCAGATCCCCTCGTTGAACGGCAGATCGCCCGACACCTGCGCATTGAGGAGCGCCATGAGGAAGAGCACCCACAGCCAGCGCACGCCCGGCCGACCGCGGCGCGCCAGGCGCCGGGCGCCCTGCCAGACCCACAGCACGAACAGCACGATCAGTAGAAGCCCGGGCAGCCCGTTCTCGAGCAGGACCTCCGCCACCAGGTTGTGCGGATAGAGCCGGTAATCGACGCCCGTGAAGGCGACCGAGAATCCTCCGGTTCCCAGCCCCCAGGGCAGGCCCGCCGTCAGGGCCTCCTTGGCGCGGATGAGCAGGGCGCCGCGCAGCTTCGACGAGGCATCGGACCCCACCAGACCGCTCACGTCCCCCAGCCCGTCCGCGCCCGGGCTCGACGTTGCGAGCAGCGTTCCGGCGGGCATGCGCAGGACGGCCGCCCCCACCCGAGCGCGCTGCTCGGGTGACATCGCCAGAAGGATCACGAGCAGGATCGCCGCAGCCACGGCCACGGCGGGCACCACGCGGCGCACGGCCGCCGCCGCGCGTCCAGGTTCGCCAGGCTTGCCCGGCTCGCGTGGCCCACGCGGCAGGAGCAACAGACCCAGCGGGCTGAGCGCGAGGGCGAGCAGCGGCCCGCGCGATCCGGTCAGGGTCATGAGGGCCAGGGCCACGACGCCCACCGCCATCGCGACCGTGAGCGACACGCGGCGTCGCGCGGCCGCCCACAGCGCCAGGATCACCCAGATGCCGAGCGCCCGCGCCAGCCAGATGGGGCTCGTACCGAGCCAGGCGAGCCGCGGGCTCGCCGGCAGATCATCGGCGCCACGGCCACCGGGCAGGCCCAGGTCGAGGCCCAGCGCCTCCGCGATCCCAACCGCCGCCAGCGCGGCGCCCAGGATGAGCCCGGTTGTGATCAAGCGCTCGAGCGCGCGCTCCCGATGCCAGGCCGGCCAGAGCAGCGCCGCACCCAGGAACACCGCCGGTACGACCAGGGTGAAGCTCAGCGCCTTCTCCTGACCGTAGCTCGGCGCGGATGTCCACGACGTCCCGATCCACAACCACGCGCAGAAGAGCGCGAGCGCCACGCTCCGCCGGTCGCGCAGCACGGGTCCGAGCAGCCCTCCGCTCGATAGCCCCGCCCGGCGGCCCGCCACGATGAGCCCGGCGACCAGCAGCACCCGCAGCCCGTAGAACAGGAAGCCGCTCATCTCGGCCTCGGCCGGGATCAGTGCGAGCAACGGGGCTGCGACGATCATGAAGGCGAGGAGGCGCTCCACGCGCGCCGCGGCCGCGGCGGCCAGCAGCACCAGCGCCACGCCCAGCGCCACCCAACCAGCATGGGGCAGCAGGAGGAGGAGCACGAGATCAAGAAGCAGGGCGAGGATCCAGAATGCGCGCGGGGCGATCACGGGGGCCGCGGGTAGCGCGGTGATCGCGGGAGGCGCCGTCCTGTTCATGGCCGGCCCCGGCTCGCCGGCAGCGGGCTCATCGCCGCGCCTCACCGTGCCGGGCGAGCACGAAGCCCAGCCCGATCCCGCGCAGCAGGCGCGCGAGCTGTTCGTAGCGCGCCGGATCCACCTCCGCGGCCAGCGCCACGCGCTCGAGCGCGGCCGCGATCCCGGTGCTCAGCAGGAACGCGAGCAGCGTGGCGATGATGCAGATGACCGACCGGTGCGGCCGCGTCTTCTCCTGCGGGACCACGGGAGGATCCAGGATCTGAATCGTCGGGGTGTCTTGCACCTCCTGGATGCGGTACTGCTCGTGCATTTGCGTGAGCAGTCCGTAGAGCGCCGTCTGAATCTCGACTTCGCGCAGCCAGCGCAGATAGGCCAGGCTCAGCTCCGGCAATCGCTGCAGGCCGATGAGGGCGCTCGGACCGCCGGTCTCCGACCGGCTGCCGCTGCCCTCGAGCACCGCCTTGGCTTCGCCGTACGCCGCGAGGATCGCATCGAGCCTGAGCACATCGGGATGCTGCACGCCGAGCTGCGAGGCGAACGCATCGCGCTCGACCTGCGCCGCCAGTCGTTCGGCCTCCAGGGTCGCGACCGTGCGCACCAGCGCCGCGGCCTGCTCTTCGGGCGCCAGAAGCCCGTGGCGCTCCTCGAAGAGCCGCAGCGAATCCTCGGCCGCCCCCAGCGTGGCCCGCGTGGCATCCAAGCGCTCGCCGACGAACCGCCCGACCTCGGCCGCCCGGCCGCGCCGCGCCTCGCGCTGGATCTCATCCAGCAGGCGCAGCGCCGAGGCGGCCATCGCCGCCGCGCGCTCGGGGTCCTGGTCCGCGATCTCGAGGTGCAAGATGCCCTCGCGTCCGATCTGGATCTTCATCAGCGGCGCCAGGATCTTCAGCGCCTGGTCCATGTTCTTGCACTTGTACAGCGTGATCAGGTCGTGCTCGCGCACGAGCTCCTCGCGCAGGCGCCGGCTGCGCAGGATGCCGGCCAGGTAGTCCGAGGGCGTGGCGAAGAAGGGCAGGCTCGTGCGCCCGGTGAGCGCGGCGGCGGCCTGCTGGGCGGCGCCGATCGACGAGCTCAGGCCCCGCGTCAGCCCCATGACCGAGAGCGGCTCCTCCTGCGGCGGGAAGACGCTCACGCGGACCGCATACCAGTTGGGCAGCAGCAGGCTGATGACAACGGCTAGAGCGGCGACGATGCCCGTGTTGATGAGGATGAACTTGCGCCAGCGCAGGAGTCGCACCAGGAAATCGAGATCGCTCACGCCACTACATCCCCGCCCACCGGCCGGACACCCGCAGGCGGTTGAGGGCGCGCGCCAGGGCGGCCTCGGCCCGCGGGACGTCCACCTCGGGGGCACGTTCCTTTAGCCGCTGGCGGGCACGAGCGGCGGCCTGGCGTGCCCGGTCCGCATCGATCTCCTCAGGCCGCTCGACGGCGTCGGCCAGCACAACTGCCCGGTTGCGAGACACTTCCATGAACCCGCCGCTGACGCTCATGACCTCTTCGCGGCCGTCCGGGTAGCGCAGGGTGAGCGGACCCGGCTGCAGCGCGGTGATCAGGGGCGCGTGGTGGGCCAGCACGCCGAGAAATCCCTGACTGCCAGGAGCCACCAGGGAAACGACCTCGGCCGAGAGCACGGTCTTCTCGGGGGTCAGCACCACGACTGTGTACGTTGCCGCCATCGTCCGTCCTATGACCTATGTTGCTAGCGCGCCGCCACCTCGCGCGCGGCACCTGCACCGCCGCGCTAGCGGGCCGCCGCTCCGGCCTGCGCCTTCAGACGCCCGGCCTGCTCGACCGCCTCCTCGATGCTACCCACCATATAGAAGGCCTGTTCCGGAAGCTGATCGTGCTTGCCCTCGCAGATCTCCTTGAAGCTGCGCACCGTGTCCTCGAGCTTGACGTAGCGGCCCTCGCGCCCCGTAAAGGGCTCCGCCACGAAGAAGGGCTGCGACAGGAAGCGCTGCATCTTGCGCGCTCGCGCCACGGTGACCTTGTCGTCGTCGGAGAGCTCCTCCATGCCCAGGATCGCGATGATGTCCTGCAGATCCTTGTAGCGCTGCAGAATCGACTGCACCTCGCGAGCGACCCGATAGTGCTCCTCGCCCACCACGCGCGGATCGAGCATGCGCGAGGTCGAGTCGAGGGGATCGACCGCCGGGTAGATGCCCAGCTCGGTGAGCTGGCGCGAGAGCACAGTCGTCGCATCGAGGTGCGCGAAGGCGGTCGCGGGCGCGGGGTCCGTCAGGTCGTCGGCCGGCACGTAGATCGCCTGCACCGAGGTGATCGAGCCCTTCTTGGTCGAGGTGATCCGCTCCTGCAGCTCGGCCATCTCGGTCGAGAGCGTCGGCTGGTAACCCACCGCCGAGGGCATGCGTCCGAGCAGCGCCGAGACCTCGGCGCCGGCCTGCGTGAAGCGGAAGATGTTGTCGACGAAGTAGAGGACGTCCTGCCCCATCTCGTCGCGAAAGTACTCGGCCACGGTGACGCCAGTGAGCCCCACGCGCAGGCGCGCCCCCGGCGGCTCGTTCATCTGTCCGTAGATGAGCGCGGTCTTGTCGATCACGCCCGAGCCCTTCATCTCGAGCCACAGGTCGTTGCCCTCGCGCGTGCGCTCGCCCACGCCGGAGAAGACCGAGTAACCGCCGTGCTCGGAGGCGATGTTGCGGATGAGCTCCATGATGACGACGGTCTTGCCGACGCCGGCGCCGCCGAAGAGCCCAACCTTGCCACCCTTGGGGTAGGGTGCCAGCAGGTCCACGACCTTGATGCCGGTCTCGAAGATCTGGGTGTTCGTGTCCTGATCGACCATCTTGGGCGGCTCGCGGTGAATCGGCATGCGCTGATCGGGCTTGGCCATCGGGCCGAGCATGTCGATCGGCTCGCCCAGCAGGTTGATCACCCGCCCCAGGCACTGCTCGCCCACGGGCACGGTGATCGGTTCGCCCGTGTCCGCCGCCGGCATGCCGCGCACCAGGCCGTCGGTCGAGGACATCGCCACGCAGCGCACGACGTTGTCGCCCAGATGCAGGGCCACCTCGACCACCAGCCGCTGCGGCAGGCGCTCATCCTCGATGTGGATGGCGTTGTAGATCTCCGGCAGGTCGCCCGAGTCATACTCGACGTCGACCGTCGGGCCGATCACCCTGAGCACGCGTCCAATCCTGGGCGCCTTTACCATCGCGTTCCCCTTCCCCTTACTCCAAGACCGCGGCGCCGCCCACGATCTCGGAGAGCTCGCGGGTAATGGCCGCCTGCCGCAGCTTGTTGGCCTTCAACGTCAGCGCGGCGATCATCTCGTCGGCGTTCTGGGTGGCATTGCCCATCGCCAGCATGCGCGCCGAAAACTCCGCCGCCAGCGAATCGGCCAGGACCGAGAGGATCCTGGTGTCGATGAAGCGCGGCAGGAGGTCGTTGAAGATCGTCTCCGCGTCGGGCTCGAAGATGTAAGCCGTCTCGCCGGCCGCTTCGGCCGCCGGCTGGATCGGTACCAGCGGCACCACTTCGACCTGTCGCCGGGCGGTCGTGATGAACCGCGTGTGGACGAAGTCCACCCGGTCGACCTCGCCGCTCAGGAACATGTCCACGGCCGAGCGCCCGAGCGTGCGGACCATGTTCAGGTCCACGGTGTCGCCGAGCTTGCGCACCGCGCGCTCCAGGCCCCACTGCCGCCGGCCGAAGTAGCTGCAAGCGCGCCGACCCACCGGCGCGAGCACCGTGTTCTCGCGCCCGATCGCGGCGATGTGCTCCTCGGCCCGGCGAAAGACGTTGGTGTTGAACGAACCGCACAGCCCCTTGTCCGAGGCGACGACCGCCACGAGCACGCGTCGCGCCGCGCGCTCCTGGAAGAGCGGGTGGGCCAGCGTGCGCGCCGCCGCCGAGAGATTCGCCAGGACAGCCGCCATCTGTGCCGCATACGGCCGGGCGGCCTCGGCGCGGGCCTGGGCCTTGCGCAGCTTGGCCGCCGCGACCATCTCCATGGCCTTGGTGATCTGCCTGGTGCTCTGCACCGAGCGGATGCGGCGGCGGATCTGCTTCACCGTGGCCATTGCGTCAATCCCTCAGCCCCGTTCCCTCCGGTCCGTTGGCACGCGGACCGCCGACTACGCCTTGGGCGCCTCGGCGGCCTGCAGGCCCGCCAGGAACTGCGCCTTGAACTTCTCGACATCGGCCCGCAGGTTGGACTCGGTTCTCTGCGAGATGTCCTTCTCCTCCGTGATCGCATTGGGCACCTCGGGCGATTCCTTGTGCATATGAGCGAGGAACTCCTTCTCGAAGCGCCGTATCTCGTCCGTCGGCACGTCGTCCAGGAAGCCGTTCACGCCGGCGAAGATCACCATCACCTGGTCTGCCATGCTCATCGGGACGTACTGGTTCTGCTTCAAGAGCTCGGTCATCTTCTCGCCGCGCACGAGCTGCGCCTGGGTGGCGGCGTCCAGGTCGGAGCCGAACTGCGCGAAGGCCTGCAGCTCGCGGTACTGCGCCAGATCGAGGCGCAGCTTGCCGGCGACCTTGCGCATCGCCTTGACCTGGGCCTTGCCGCCGACGCGCGAGACGGAGATGCCCACGTTGATGCCCGGCCGGATGCCGGCGTAGAACAGGTCGCCCTCGAGGAAGATCTGGCCATCGGTGATCGAGATCACGTTGGTCGGGATGTAGGCCGAGACATCGCCCGCTTGCGTCTCGATGATCGGCAGCGCGGTCAGACTGCCGCCGCCCTTCTCGTCGCTCAGCTTGGCGGCCCGCTCGAGCAGCCGCGAGTGCAGATAGAAGATATCGCCCGGGTACGCTTCGCGTCCCGGTGGGCGGCGCAGCAAGAGCGAGAGCTGCCGGTAGGCCACCGCTTGCTTCGAGAGGTCGTCGTAGATCACGACCACATGATCGCCGCGATCGCGGAAGTACTCGCCCATCGCGCAGCCGGCGTAGGGGGCGATGTACTGGAGCGGCGCGGGCGAGGAGGCGCCGGCCACGACCACGGTCGTGTACTCCATGGCGCCGTGCTCGGTCAGCGTCTTGACGACCTGGGCGACGGTGGATTCCTTCTGACCGATGGCGACATAAATACAGAACACGCCCGAGTCCTTCTGGTTCAAGATCGTGTCGATCGCCACGGCGGTCTTGCCCGTCTGCCGGTCGCCGATGATGAGCTCCCGTTGGCCGCGGCCGATCGGGATCATCGAATCGATCGCCTTCAGACCGGTCTGGATCGGCTGGTTGACGGGCTGGCGCTCGATGACGTTGGGCGCCCGGGATTCGAGCGGCCGGAACTCCTGGTAGGCGATCTCACCCTTGCCGTCCAGCGGGCGGCCCAGCGGATCGACCACCCGGCCGACAACAGCGGCCCCCACCGGCACCTGCGCGAGCTTGCCGGTGCGGCGCACGGTGTCGCCCTCCTTGATGAGCTCGGATGGCCCGAAGAGGACGACGCCGACGTTGTCCTCCTCCAGGTTGAGCACCATGCCCATCACGTCGTGGGGAAACTCGAGCAGCTCGCTCGCCATGGCGTCCTGGAGCCCCCAGACGCGCGCGATCCCGTCACCGACCTGCAGGACCTGGCCGACCGAGGCCATGTCCAGCTTGGCCTCGTACTTCTCCAGCTCCTTGCGCAGGATCGAACTGACCTCTTCCGGCTTGAATCCCATCGGTTCTCTTGCCCCCGCTGGTCTGCCTGCTTCGCCGCGATCGCCCGCTGTTCCGGAATCCCGCGCCCACCGCCGCGCCGGTCGGCCCCCCGGACTATCCGGTGATCGGCACCTCCAGCAAATTCGCCTTCAACTCCAGGAAGGCGTGGCGAACGCTGCGATCGATGATCTGATCGCCAATGCGCACCATCACGCCGCCCACGATGCGTGGGTCGACCTTCCGCTCGATCACAACCGTCTTGCCGGTACGCCGCTCGAGCGCGGTCTTGAGCCGCTGCTCCTGCGTCGCGGGGAGCGGCACCGCCGTCGTCACCTCGGCCCGCACGATGTTCCGATGGGCCTCGAGCAGTCCTTGGTAGCTTTCGATGACCTGGTGGACCACCGGCAGACGCTTCTTCTCGAGGAGCAGCCAGAGCAACTCGAGCACGACCGCGTGCACCCGCCCCCCGAGGAGCGCCGTCAGGAGCTGGCGCTTCTCGGCCACGGTTACCTGTGGCGTGATGAGTACGCTGCCCAGCCGCGGTTCCTCGCGCAGCAGGCGCACGAGGGCCGCCAGGTCGCCCGCGACCGTATCGAGCAGACCATGCGCCGCGGCCGAATCGAACAGCGCGCGCGCATAGCGCCTGGCCACCGGTTCCCGGATCATCGACGTCTACCTGTTCTCCATGCCATGGGCTTCCAGGTCTTCGAGAAAGCGGCTGATGAGCTGCTCGTGCTTCGGATCGTCGAGCTTCTCCTGGACAGCCTTCTCGGCCGCACGCAGGGCCAGCTCGACGGTGCGCTTGCGCAGGGTCTCTCTGGCTGAGTCTTCCAGCATGCGCACCTCTTCGGTAGCGCGCTCGAGGCGCTGGTGGCGCTCCTCCTGCGCTCGCTCCTTGATCTTGGCTGCCGCCGCGTTGCCTTCTTTAACAGCCTCCTGGATCTTCTGGCGCGCCTCTAGCTCGATGTTGCGCAGATGGTCCTCATACTCGGCCTTCAGGCGAGCCGCTTCCTGATGCTGCCTCTCGATCGCATCGAACTCGTCTTGGATCTTCTGGCGGCGCTGTTCGAGGAAGCCGAGCACCGGCCCCCAGGCGAAGCGCCGCAGCAACCACAAGACGAGCAGGAACCCGACGATGTGGGTCAGCAGCAATTTCAGATCGATGAGCTCCACGGTGTCTCTCCTTCATCCGGCGCCCGCCCGCGCGTCTGGGTCCCTCCCCGGACCGGCAGCCCGCGCCGCCGGCGACCCTAGATCTTCCCGGAGAGGACGAAGACGCTCACGAAGGCGTAGATCGTCAGCGCCTCGATGAACGCGGCGCCGATGATCATGGCCGTCTGGATCTTGCCGGCAGCCTCGGGCTGACGCCCCATCGCCTCCATCGCGGACGAGATGGCCCGGCCCAGGCCCAGACCCGACCCGACCGCCGCCATGCCCAGCCCCACGGGCAGCGCGAATCCCAAGGCAGTCGAAGCATCCATGTCCGATCCTCCTTTTGTCCCGCGGTCGCGGGGTCCTCTATCTGCTCGCTGTTTGCATCCGGTCCGCCGCGGCCTCGCGGCCAGTCGGGCCGGTCGTGTGCTTGCCGATCCCTGGTGCGCCCTAGTGCGCCGCCTCCCCTTCCGCGTGGCCGCCAGCGCCACCCTCCACGTGATCCTCCGTATGGCCCTCCGCGTGCGGCAGCACCTGCATGATGTACACCGTGCTGAGCAGCGTGAAGACGAGCGCCTGGATCGTGCTCATCAAAAGCGCCAGCAAGATGAACGGGAAGTGCAGCGGCACGCCGACCGGTGACTTCACGAACGCCAGCAGGCTGATGCCCAGACCGGCAAAGACGCCGATGAGAATGTCCTCACCGAAGATATTGCCGAAGAGTCGCAACGAGAGGCTCACCGGCTTGGCCAACTCGCCGATGACGTGCAGCGGAAACATGAGCGGCACCAGCGCCCAGCCCACCGCATCGGCGGGCTCGCCCGCCAGATGGTGCAAGTACTTGAACAGCCCAAGCCGCCGGATGGCCGTCCACTGCACGTAGATGAAGACGCTCGCCCCCAGCGCGGCGGTCGTGCTCAGGGCCGACGTGGGCGAGCGCATCAGGGGAAACAACCCGAAAAGGTTCATCCACCAGATGTACAGAAACAGGCTGCCGAGGAAAGGCACGTAGCGACGCGCCTCCTCCCGGCCCAAGATACCCACGATGAACTTGTAGAAGGCCTCGATGAACATCTCGACGAGGTTCTGGGAGCGCCCGGGGATCAGACTCATGCGGCGCGTCCCCAGCCGCACGACCAGGATGATGAGCCCCGCCACCATGAGCGCGTAGACGATCTCGCGGAAGCGGTTCAGAGTCTGCGCCCAGGCCGGCGCATGGTCGGGTCCGCCCTGGGCCTTGTAGATGAGGTGGATCAGATCGGGCAGCTCGGGCGGATGCGATTCGTGGCCGCCGCCGTGCTCCGCGCCGGCCGCGTGGTCGGCCGCGCCGCCGTGCTTCGCGCCCGCATCGTGGCCCGCTGTGGCTTCGTGCGTGGCCGCAGGTGCCGGGGGCGTGTGCACGTCGGTCCCGCGGGCGGAACCGGCGCCGAACCAGGTGATCGCCGACAGGACGATCGCCAAGGCCAGCACCGTTCCACTGGCCGTGAGAGCCGCCAGCGTCCGGCCGGAAACCGGGGACCGCATGAACCAGCCCGCCCGGCCCGACTTGCGCCCGCACCCGCGCCTGGCAGAATCCACGACGCCTACTCTCCGTTTCCCTGCGACCCCGCGCCGCTTGCGAGCCAGCCGCTCGACAGCAGGGCTCGTCCGGCCGCCTTGAGCGTGATGACGACCAACACCAGCGAGAAGCCGCAAACCACCGCGAGTGTGGGTACGAATCGCCAAAGGAGCAGACCGGCCAATCCGCCGTAAACCGCTAGAAACTTTATCGACAACACGGCCGCGATACTTGGGAGGTTCCTCTTGCCTGGCGTGATCACCAGGCGGGCTAGAACGGCTAGGAAGATGAGGTTGGCGGCCCCGATCAGCGCCCCGCCGGCGAACCCCAACGCCCATCGCCAACCCAGGAGAAGCCAGGCGGCCACGGCGGCTGAGGCGCCGAACCATGCGCTGGTCACAAGGATACGCCGAATGGCCGCGGGGGCCGGGATCCGGAAGGAGGACCCATCCGTGGGTTGGACGGCAGCTTCCATGCCCGCCTTCTGCTCCGTGGGCTGTAGCGCGACGACCGGAGCCTCAGGACGGCCGCAGGCCTTCGCGCCACAACCTACAGCTCATCGAAATCCCGCCGGGCGCGGGCGAGCAGGCGCATCATCTCCCGCACGCCTGCCACGAAGCCAAGGCCCAGGAACACCAGGCGAAACACCCAGCGGGTGTGGAACCACCGATCCAGCAGGTAGCCCAGACCGTAGCCGATCAGGGGCGCTGCCGCCAGGATCAGCGGGATCGTCCCGAGGAGGCCGATGACCCTCGCCGCCCGGTACTTGTCTTCCGGCGAACCCACCAGACCCTCCTGAGGGTCCGGGCGCCGGCGCCGGCCGCCGGCAGACGCACCTGCCGACCGCGCACGCAGATGGCCGCCCGCCCGGGGTGCAGAAACTGTTACCGTCGATTAGGTCGATGGTCAACCTGTGATTTGGCCCTGGGCGCCGGCCGGCGTTTTGGGCGTGGACAGCCCGGGGTGGCCCTGGCTATTAGTTCGATACGCCGCCGCGCACCGGGACGCGCGGCCGGCCCCCGGGCGGGAGCTCGGGATCGCAGACTGGCAGCCGTTCCCTAGGGGTAGAAAACGATGAGCGAGGTCTTCAGATATCTGTCGTCCACCACGGTGCTCGGCCTCTCACTGGAGAATCTGACCCTGGCCTTCCTGGCGATTCTGGCCGGTCTGCTGGTCCGCAAGCTGCTAAGCGCCGTGGTGCTCAGGTACATCGCCCACCTGACGCGCCGGACGCACACCGATCTCGACGACATGATCCTGGAAGCGGTCCGCAAGCCTCTCGAAGTAGGCGTTGTGCTGATCTTCATCGCCCTGGCCCTCACCGTCCTGCAAGTCCCCCCCGATCAGGCCAAAGCGGAGAGAATCCTGCACGCGCTGCTGTCGCTGGCCACCACGGTGGTTGTCACGTGGCTGCTCTTTCGCGTGGTGGACGCCTTCGCCAAATACCTGGGTAATCTGGCCTCCCAAACCGACAGCAAAGTTGATGACGCCCTGATCCCATTGGGGCAGAAGGCGATCAAGATCTTCCTGTTCCTGCTAGCGTTTCTCGTCGCGCTCCAGAACATCGGCTACTCGGTGACCGGCCTCGTGGCCGGCCTGGGCATCGGAGGTCTCGCGCTCGCGCTCGCGGCCCAGGACACGGTGGCGAACCTCTTCGGCTCGGTGATGATCCTGCTCGACCGGCCCTTCCGCGTGGGCGATTGGATCAAGGGCACGGACTTCGAGGGCACGGTCGAGGAAGTCGGCTTCCGCTCAACGCGCGTGCGGACCTTCCCGAGGACGCTCGTGACGGTGCCCAACAAGCAGATGGCCGACATGGTCATCGACAATCAGCAAGCCATGCCCGCGCGCAGGATCCAGATCGTCGTCGGCGTCACCTATGCGACGACGCCGGCCCAGATGCGCCAGGCGCTCGAGGGCATCCGCGCCATCATCGAACGGCTGCCGGGCATGTGGGCCGAGGGCACCTTGGTGCGCTTCAACGAGTTCGGGGCCTCGTCGCTCAACATCCTGGTGCGCTGCTTCACGACGAACATCGGCATGGATGAGCACTCGCGGGTACGCGAGGAGCTGCACTTCGCGATCATGGACCTCTTCGAATCGCTGGGCATCGAGTTCGCCTTCCCCAGCCAGACGATCTACTACGGCGGCGGCGAGCCGCTGGCGGTGCTACCACGACCCGGCGCGCCTCCTCCCGGGCCCCCCGACGTACTTCTGGCCGGCGACGCCCGCTCTTCCATGACCGCACCCCAGGCAACGCACGCCGACGCGCGCCGGGAGCCCAAGGAGTCTCCGCGTGACAGGGTCTGATTCACGCACCGCCGAGTTCGCGCACCTGCGTCAAGTCGCGGAGGAAGCCGCCCGGGCGGCGGGCGCAGTAGCCCGGCACTACTTCCGGCAGGCGCCGCCCGCGGAGCGCAAGTCCGACGGCTCGCTCGTCACCATCGCCGACCGCGAGGCCGAGCGCGCCGCGCGGGCCATCATCGCCCGGGCCTACCCCGAACATCGGATCGTCGGTGAGGAGTACGGCGCCGGCGACAGCGCGGACCTGCGCGGGCTGCCGGGCGGGTCTCAATCTGCGGCGGGTTCGGACGCGACCGGACCGGCCAGGGCCCCGCTCTGGTGGATCGACCCCATCGACGGCACGCACAACTTCGTGCGCGGCAACCACCTCTTCGCCGCGCTCATCGCAGTCGAGATCGAGGGCGAGATCGTGGCCGGAGCCGCGTACAACCCGATCCTCGCCGAGCTGACCTCGGCGCACCGCGGGGGCGGCTGCACGCGCGACGGCGAACGCGTGCGCGTCTCCGCGATCGCGGATCTCGCCGACGCCCAGCTCGTCCACGGGGGCTTCCTGTGGCTCGAGCAGCACCCGCAGGGGCCGCGCTTCATGGATCTGGCGCGGCGCTGCTGGCGGACGCGCGGCTTCGGGGACTACTTCGGCCATGCGCTCGTGGCGGCCGGGCACGCCGAGATCATGGTCGAGTCGAAGGTGATGCCATGGGACATCGCCGCGCTCCAGGTGATCGTGGAGGAAGCCGGGGGAGCGTTCAGCGACATGCGCGGGGCGCGCACGATCCACGGCGGCTCGGCGGTCAGCTCGAATGGCCTGCTGCACAGCGCGGTGATCGAGATCCTCAACCTGGGTGATTCGGGCCCCGAGCCCACGCCCCTGCCCCGCAGGGGGGCCAGCCCGCGGGCGTAGACCGGCCGCCCTCATCCAGACGGCTTGGCTTCCTCACCGGTTGAACAGAATCTGGCACACATCGCCGTCCCGCACCAGGTAGTCATGCCCCTCGGTGCGGACGAGCCCGTGCTTGTGCAACTCCGCGCGAGTCTTGTACTGCAGAAGATCCGCGACCGACATCGTCTCCATGCGAATGAAACCGCGCTCCATGTCGGTGTGGATCTTGCCGGCCGCCTTGGGGGCCGCGGTGCCGGCGGGGATGAGCCAGGCCTGCAGCTTTTCGTTGGCGATCGTGTAGAAGGTGATCAGGCCGAGCAGCTGGCGCCCGGCCTCGATCACGCGCTGCAGACCCGTGCCGCTCAGGCCGAGCTCGGCAACGAAGAGATCGCGCTCCTCGGGCGCGAGCTGCGCAAGCTCCTCCTCGATCTTGACCGAGACGGGCAGCACGGGGCTGGCGGATCCCAACTTCTCGCGCAGCTTGCCCACCCAGTCCCCACCGGTCAGATCGTGCTCGTCCACGTTGGCGATCACCATCATCGGCTTGGCCGACAGGAGTCCGAACTCCCGCGCCCAGCCGCGCTCTTCTTCTCCGAGGTCGAGCAGGCGCAGCGGCCGCCCCTGGCGCACCATTTCGGTCATCCGCGCGATGCGCTCGAGATCGTGCTGGGCCTCCTTGGGATTGGCCTTCGCGCGGTTGCGGATCTTCTCGCCGAAGCGCTCGAGCGTTTCCAGATCACCGAGCAGCAGCTCGGTGTCGACGATCTCGAGATCCGCGAGCGGATCGATGCGGCCGTCGACATGCGTGACGTTTTCGTCCGCGAAGCAGCGCACGACGTGGGCCACCGCATCAACGTTGCGGATGTGGCCCAGGAACTTGTTGCCCAACCCGGCACCTTGGCTCGCGCCCTTCACCAAGCCCGCAATGTCGACGAACTCGATGTGCGCCGGGATGACCTCCTTCGGCTGGAGCACCTCGGCCAGCGCCCGCTGCCGCGGATCGTCGATCACCACCACGCCCACGTTCTTCTCGATCGTGCAGAACGGGTAGTTCGACGCCTCGGCGCCCGCGTGGGTCAGCGCGTTGAGGAGCGTCGACTTGCCCACGTTGGGCATGCCGATGATGCCGAGTTGCAGTGACATGCCGACCTCCCCGCATCTAGATGCCGAACAGGAACGACAGCGTTGTCAGGCTGAAGACGGCGGTGACGAGCACGACGCCCAGGAAAACCAGCACCATGACCGGCATGACGACGCACATGATCGCCTTGAACTGATCGAGCCGATAGACCTCCTGCAGCACGACGACCGCCACGACCGGCGACCAGAGCAGACAGGCGAGCTTGCCCAGCCAGGGAACGATGAGCACCCAACCCAGCACGTGCGCGACCCCGGCGACGCGCAGCAGGGCCATGTATTCGCCGCGCCCGCCCAGCAGCAGGGCCACGAAGTGGAGGACGGCCGTGAAGACGAAGAGCCAGAAGATCGCCAGCAGCGGATTCGTGAAGAGCTCCCACGCCCGGAGGGAAGTCGGCTCCAGCCAGGCCGCGAGGCCCTGCAGGGCGGTCATGATGATCCCCATCGAGAAGGCCTCGGGCTCCACCGCGACCCGCCGAATCGCCTCGCGGTTGAGCTTGACGATCTCGACCCCCTCCTTGATGGCATCCAAGAAGCGCATGGTCGACCTCCCTACCGTCGCGGCCGCTCCCGAGAGCAGCGCTCTGCCCGCGCGCCGCTCCGCGATGGACTAGCGCCGCTCCTCCACGAAACCGAATCCGAACTGGGGCTGATCGACGCCCGCCCGGCGGTCCCGAGCGGCGGCCGCCAGCAGTTGACTCTGACCGGTGGGCACCGTCAAGCCGACAACCAGCACCGCATCACGCTCACCATCCACCCAGCGGCTATCGACCGCCACACGTACCTCCGTCCCCGAGCGATGCCGCCCGATCAACCCCGCCCGCAAGATCGCCTCGTCGCTCCAGCAGTGGTCTTCCCGCCCCAGGGCCTCGGCCGTGGCGACCACCTGCAGGTTGAGCGCGCGGATCAGCGGGCCGGCCGCGAGGCCCACGTGGTAGGCGCGTCGCAGGAGGACACCATCGAGGCGATCCTGGGCCAGATCGCGCGCCACCACGCCGACGGTGAGCCACGTTGCGGCGGGCCAGCTGATCCCGATGTCCCAGCGCCAGGCGTCCTCATGGTCGCCCCACGCGCGCCGCACGCGATGGCCCAGCCGGGCCCGCGGCGTGATCGGCATCTCGCCCAGCGCGGCGCAGAGCGACAGCTCGCGGCGGGGGTGCACCGGCTCGCAGTCGCCGCCGGCGCCGTCATCTTGATCCGCACCAACCGCCTCGCAGGCACCGCGGGCGGCGGGGTCGGAGAAGGCTCGATACCCGAGGCTGACGCCACCCATGCGCAGCGCGGCCTGCCAGAATTCGGTGGCCCGGTCGCGGTAGCCGACCCAGCCGCAGGCGCCCGCGGTCGCCCGGCCGCCCAACAGCGCCGGATTGAGAAAGTGCGCCAGCGTGGTGCTCTCGTAGGCCAGCGGCAGCGATCCGCAGGCCGGCGCGTCGTCGGCGTCGGCGGCCGGACGGGCAGCCGAGGCCGGGGACAGGCCCAGCGGCGCGGCCACGGCGAGTAGGACCGCCAGGACGGACGCCCAGGCCGGGCGCCCCTGGCCACTCTCGATGAGCCTGGCTTGCATCAAATGTCTCTCCCGTTGGAAGAAGGGGTCGGCGCAGGCAGATTAGGGACTGCCGGCCCGGTGGTCAACGACACGCCTCCGCACGCTTCACCCCGCCGCGGCAGTGGCCCCCCCACAGTCCCGGTTCCAGCGCCATAAGCCAAGGAAAAGCTTGGCAAGCCGCCCGCCCGGGCTCATCGTTGGGTGTCCCGCTTGCCGCCCGAAGGCCGGGTGGAGCAGGTGCGACGCGGCGCCGCGCCGTCGCGGTGTCTTCGACGGGCCAGATGATTCGTAAAGCAACATTGGACGACATCCCCGAACTCCTGCGGATCGAGAATGCCGTCTTTGCCACGAACCGGTTCACCGAACGCAACTTCCAGCACCTCCTCGCCCGAGCGCGCGGCATCACCCTCGTCGATGCCGGCCCGCGCGGCCGGTTGAAGGGCTACGCGATGGCGCTCTACCATCGCGGCACGTCGCTCGCCCGCCTCTACTCGATGGCGGTCGTCCCGGACGCGCATCGCCGGGGCATCGGCAGCCGGTTGCTGGCGGCGGTCGAAGAGGCGGTCGCCCAGCGCGGCTGTGCGTACATGCGCCTCGAGGTGCGCGTCGACAACGCGGGCGCGCAGAAGCTCTACGAGAAGGCCGGCTACCGGCGCTTCGCCGTCTCGTCGCGCTACTACGAGGACGGCGTCGACGCTTACCGCATGGAGAAAGCGCTCGATCCGAACCTGGACCCGGCGCGCGGGCGGGTGCCCTTCTTCGAGCAGTCGCTCGAGTTCACCTGCGGGGCCGCCGCGCTGATGATGGCGATGCATGCGCTCGATCCCAGCGTGCCGATGGATACCAAGATCGAGCTGCGCCTGTGGCGCGAGGCCACCACGGTCTTCATGTGCTCAGGCCACGGCGGGTGCGGCCCCTACGGGCTGGCGCTGGCCGCTCACCGGCGCGGTTTCGACGTGGAAGCCTACGTCAGTGATTCCGGGGTGCTCTTCGCCGACTCGGTGCGCAACCCCACGCGGCGCCGGGCGATCGAGCTCGTGCAGGAGGACTTCCTCGAGCAATTGCGCGAGACCGATGTGCGCGTCCGCCTCGAACGCGTGGATACACGGCTGCTCGAGGATCGCGTGCAGGCGGGAGCGATCCCCATCGTGCTGATCAGCACGTATCGGCTCGACCGCCGCAAGCAGCCTCACTGGGTGGTGGTCACCGGCTTCGACGAGCGGTTCGTCTATGTGCACGATCCGTTCATCGACCCCGCCGGTGTGCGGACCAGCACGGACCACGTCCACATCCCCATTCGGCGTGGCGAGTTCGAGCGGATGGCCAAGTACGGCAAGGCGCAGCTCGAGGCTGCGCTGGTGGTGAACAAGAGGAAGGGAAACGATGCCACACCACGTCGTCGTCGTCGAACGCGAGGATGAGTTCGAGGCGCCGAGCGCCGGCTGCTCACTGGTGAGCGCGCGGGACTTCATCCGCCGCCCGCCCGAGGGTGGCGCTCGCAGCCTGCGCGTGATCAATCTGTGCCGCGACTACCGCTACCTGGGACTCGGCTACTACTGCTCGCTGCTGGCCGAAGCGCGGGGATTGAGGGTCATACCGTCGGCGGAGGTCATGCTGGAGCTCAACTGGAAGCGGCTCTATCGCACTTTCCTGGCCGAGCTGAATGAGCAGCTCGCCAAGGACGTGGCCCGCACGCGACCCGATCCCCAGGAAGTGACCCTGCGCGTTTACTTCGGCGTCGGCAACGATCCGCGCTTCGAGGAGCTCGCCCGCCGCACGTTCGACGCGTTCCGCTGCCCGGTCCTGGAGGTCGAGATCCAGGCCGTCCCGATCTGGACGATTCGGACGATCCGCCCCACCGCGCTGCGCGGGATGAACTCCGAACAGCGCCGGGTCTTCTCAGAGGCGCTCGAACGCTACACGCGCAGCAAATGGCGGCCGCGGCGGGCGCCCACACCCCACCGTTACAGCCTGGCGGTCTTGTACGACCCCAAGGAGGAGTTCCCACCGTCGGACGCCCGGGCCCTGAAGCGGATCGAGTCGGCCGGGGAGAGTCTGGGCATCGACGTCGAGCTGATCACCCGCCGCGATCTCGGACGCTTGTCGGAGTTCGACGCCCTTTTCATCCGCGAGACGACCAACCTCGACCATTACACCTACCGCTTCGCCAAAAAGGCGGTGGCCGAGGGCATGCCGGTCATCGACGACCCGGTCTCGATCCTGCGCTGTTCGAACAAGGTCTTCCTGGCCGAGATGTTCCGCCTCACGGGCGTGCCGACCCCGCGCACGATGATCCTGGACCGCTCGCGTCTGGACGAGGCGTCGCAGCAGCTCGGCTTCCCCATGGTCGTCAAGATCCCCGATGGCTCCTTCTCGCGCGGCGTCTTCAAGATCGAGAACGGCGAGGATCTCAATCGGGTGGCCCGGCGCATCTTCGAGGAATCCGACATCATTCTGGCCCAGGAATTCATCTTCACCGAGTTCGACTGGCGCATCGGCATCCTGAACCACCGGCCGCTCTTTGCCTGCCAGTACCGGATGTCGCGCAACCACTGGCAGATTCTGAAGCACGAGGAGGACGGGCGGGTGCTGGAGGGCCACCATCAGGCGCTGCCCGTGGCCGACGTGCCGCGGGTGGTGCTCGAGGCGGCGCTGGCGGCCACGCGGGGGATCGGCGACGGCCTCTACGGCGTCGACATCAAGCAGACCCCGCAGGGTATCTTCGTCATGGAAGTCAACGACAACCCGAACATCTACTCGGGTCTGGAGGACGAGATCACCAAGGGCGACCTCTACCGCACGCTGCTGCTCGAATTCGTCCGCCGACTTGAGGTCCGCGCGAATCCCCCCGGCGCGCCAAGAGAGGCGCGCGGCGTGCACCGGATCGGTTGAACGGCTTCGGGCGGTGGCCGGCCGCCGGGCAATCCAGCCGCAGACACAGGCGGCCCACCCCCGCCAGGAGGTGGGCCGCCCCACGCGATCAGGTCCAGCTCGATCCTGATCCGTCAGGTGCGATCAGAACCGAACGAGCTGCCTACCGGAAGAGGCTCTTCATGACGCCCCAGCTCGCCTCGCGCACCGGGGACGGATCAAAGTAGATGTCCTCCAGGCTGCGCGGCAGAATCTGGAAGCCCTCGGTATAGGGCGCCGCATTGTCGAACTGACTGCCGAGGCCGATGCAGGTAAACGGCGCCTCCGGCTCGGGACTGCCGTCGATGTTCGTCTCCTTGTCCACGCGCAGGATGATCACAACCCCCGTCTCATCGGTGACCTCAACGTTGGCATTCATGCCCTCGGGAGGCCAGGGGTCGCCACCGGTGATCATCAGGTGGTCGATCATGATCAGGCAGCTCTCATAGGCGTTGCCGTTGACCGCCAGCTCCTCGGCGCTGATGTTCTCCGGATCCGGCAGCGGATTGCCGGTCGAAAGCACCGTGATCGCCAGATCGGGGCCGCTGATCTCGACCTTGCCGTTGTAGAAAGCCACCGTGCCGATCACATCGAGCTCATCACCCGCGTTCACCGGCGTGGTGTAGTTGAAGTCGAACAGATTGACGCAGCAGTCACCATCGGTCGCCCCGCAATCGAGACTCGTCGCGCTGAAGACGCCGTGCTCATTAAGGACGATCACCGGAGTTGTAATGTGCACGAGCACGCCGATGTTGACCGGAAAGCCCTCGGAGTCCAGCGCGACCGCCTCACACAGCGTCATGTCGGTCGGCACCGGAGGGCCGCTGCAGGCGTTGGTCTCGCCCGGCGTCGGGGTGGTTTCCTCGGTGTCCTCGGCGTTGTTGTTGCTGTCGAAGCCATCCGGGCAGCGCGAGATGCTCATGCCGGACACGACGTCGGGGCCCCAGGTCCCGCCCTCGCAGCTCAGCAGCGCCGCCTCGCCGTAGCAGATGCCATCGATATAGCCGCCGCCCTCGTAGAGCTCCACCTCATCCGGGCCATTCTGCCAATCGACCCCGACGTCGATGTAGTCGTAGTCGGGTACCGTGGCGTCCTGGGCGATCACCAGCCGACCGTCGGCCGGGATGACCATCCCGTCGAGCACGATCGTGCGATACGGCAGACCGTCCGAGCCGTTGACGCCCACCAGCGTCCAGCCGGTCAGGTCGGTCCCCGCGGGACCCAGGATCTCGGTGAAGCAGCCGGCATCCGTCCCGGGTCCATCGTAGTAGATCTCGTTGATCACGACGCTCTGCGCGGTGGCCGAGCCCACGATCAACCCCAGACCGGCCAGCAAGGCGAAAAAGGTGCGTGTGTGCATGGCTTGTCCTCTCCCTTTGAGGCTGAAAAACGCAAGGCTGCCAAAAGAACCTTGGGGACGGAAACGGGGGATCGGTCGCTGCCCTGGACTGCTGGGCCAAGTCGAGCTGCTACAAGGACGCATCTCACCCCGGCCACGGCGGGCCGGCTTGGTCGAGCCGGAACCCTTGAGCAGAGCAACGGATGCCACCCGGATCGGCGCAACCCCATCGACGGCATGATCCTACGGCATGGGCGGCGCGCATTCAACCCCGCAGGATGCCGCCGCGGGGTCCCACCGCGGGCTCCACCGGCTCGGGGATGCAGCCGCCCGCCGCCGGCCGTGACCCGTCCGACCCCCGGCGACGCCAGGCCACGGGGGTCAAACAGAACCACGTAAGATCAACCGCTACTGCGGCTTGCGGAATATGGCCATATCGACGGCCGGGTTGACCAAGGCCTCGGCGAAGGTCATCTCGAGGAACGGCTCACCGTCGTGCAAGGTCCTGCTGGCGAAGGCCATCTGGACCCCATTCACCTGGCGGTAGTCGCCCAGGATCTCCGTGGCCTGGACCGGGCCCTGCTGGCCGCGGCCACGGTACGCCATGCCCCGCACGAGGTGCGTGCCCGCGTCGATGTAGACCAGCCACTCCTTGACCGGCGTCTCGCGCGCGCAGACGACATCGCAGATGACGCCGTCGAACTCGCGCGGCTCGAGCGCCTGCCAGGTCATCTCGCCATGGCGCACGAGGAAGTGGTGCACAGAACGAATGCGGTCCAGACGGGCCTCTTCCAGCTGATCGGGTGGAAGATCCATCACGCCCTGCGGGGTCTTCATCCAACCGGTGTCGCCGTCGGAGGCCTGGATGATCGTCCCGAACATGAGGTCGATCTGCGTCCAGCTTTTGTCGGGTAGCTGCGTGACGCTGTTGACGGTGAGGTCCAGCTTCTGGCCCATCATCGCCATCGAGCCTTTGCCCTTCTGCTGGTAGGCTTTGACGGCCGCGAAGCGATCCCCGCCATGGGCCTTCAGCGCCGCGGCCAGGATCTGCTGCCCGCGCGCCAGGGCCTCGGCGGTCGGCGCCGGGATATCCAGCTTCGAAGGCGGCTCGGGAATGGTGATATCGATCTCGGTCACCTGCCCCAGGCTCTCGAGCGGTTTATCGAAACTCGCCTTCGGGCCCACCGTGACGATCGCCATCTCGTCCGGCTTGATGTGGCGCTGCGCCGCGCCGAGCACGTCCTGCGCGGTCAGCGTCTGCACCTTCTGCTGGTAGGTTTCCAGGAAGTCGGGAGGATAACCGTAGTACTCATAGAAGGCGCGGCGGTTGAGCACGCTGCGCTTCGAGGCCAGATCGAAGACGAGCTGGTTGAGCACAATGTCCTTGGCCATCCGCAGCTCTTCTTCCGTGACCGGCGCCTGGGTGATCTTCTCCACCTCGCGGCGCATCAGCTCCGCCCCGGTGACGGTCGAGTCGGCCTGGATCAAGAGGTAGCTCACCCATACCCCGGGGTGATGCCAGCCCGTCCCAGGCGCCGAGCCCACGGCGTAGGACAGACCGCGCTTGGTGCGGATTTCGGCCACCAGCCGCGAGGTGAACCCCTCGCCCAGGAGCTGATTGAGAAGCTGCAGCGCCGCATAGTCGGGATCGGAGGCCAGTGTGCCGCGCAGGCCGAAGAGCACGGTGCCCTGCGTGATCCCGCTCTTCTCGGCATGGAAGACGCCGGTCGGACCCCGCTCGGGCGCCGGGGGCGTCGGCGGCAACGGCTGCTGGGCGCGCGGCCAATCGCCGAAGGTGCGGGTCACGAGCGCCAGCATCTCGTCCTTCTGGAAATCGCCGTAGACCGTCAGCATCATCCGGTCGGCGTGGAAGAAGGTCCGGTGGAAGGCAACCAGGTCCTCGCGCTCGATCGCCTCGATGGTGGCGTACTCGGGATACCAGCCGTAGGGAGAGTGCGCCCCGAACATGAGCTGCTGGAATTCCCGCATGGCGATCGGAATCGGCTCGTCGTTGCGCGAGGCAATGTCCGTGCGCTGGGAGACCTTGGCCAAATCGATCTTCTCAGCGGGAAACGCGGGATTGCGCAAGACGTCGGCGAAGATGCCCAGCCCCTCGACGGCGTTATCGGTTAGGAACGAAGCGCTGACCGTACCCTGGGTCTCGCCGATGTAGGCTTCGATGGTGGCGCCCATCGACTCGAGCTTGACGTCCAATGCGTCGCCGGTAATGCTGGTCGTACCACCGGTGCGCAACACCTCGCCCGTGATCGCCGCCAAGCCGCGCTTCTCCTCGGGTTCGTACATCGTTCCGGTGCGGATCATCATCTGACAATCGACCACCGGGAAGTCGTGGTCTTCGAGCAGGTAGACGATCAGGCCATTGTCCAGGACGTGCCGGTCGATCGCGGGCGTGTGGACCTGCCCCAACGGGGGAATCTTCATCTTGCGCGGGTCGGGGAACTTGGCCGCCTGCGCGTGCACCCCCGTGACCGCCAGCCCCATCGCGAGCAGCGTCAGCCACGCGCCGGTCGTCCTGACCACCCAGCACCTGTGCGTATTCATCACGAGCTCCTTTGCTCCGTAGGTTTCGTGCTCATGCGCCGCGCGGCGCTAGGATCCGGATTCCTCGCTGGCCGTCTTCTTCTTGAGCATCGCGACGGTTCGCCGCTCCTTGACCAGGCGCTCCCGCGCCAGGCGCTGGATGTCGGCCGCCGTGACCGCTTCGATCTCGGCGAGATGATCGAAGGCCGCGCGCCAGTCGCCCAGCATCTGATCCGATGAGGCGAGCGCGATCGCCAACCACTGCGGCTGGCGGAGCTGGCGAATGACCCGGGCCACATAGCCGGTCTTCACCTTCTGGAGCTCTTCCTCGGTGGGGCCCTGCGCGATCAGCCGGTCGATTTCTTCATAGACCAGCGCCTCGGCGTCTTCGGGATCCCGACCGGTGGCGAGAAACACGAACACGACCGCCTGGTTCTCGTACTTCGAACCCGGCGTGTCGGTGCCCGCCCCCACTTGGGTGGCCACCTGTTCCTTCTTGACCAGCCGCTCGTAGAACCGGCTCGAACGCCCGCTGCCCAGGATCTCCATGACCAGCTCCATGGGTGCGTAGTCGGGGTCCTGCTGGGCGGGGCACTGCCACCCGATGATGACGGTCGGATTGGCCTCGTCCTCGATCGTCACCCGCAACTCGGCGCGGTGCACCGGTTCGACGGTGATCACGGGCGGTGGATTGGGCCCGACCCGGACGTGACGGAAGTACTTCTCCGCCAACTGGCGCACCTGCCCGACCGTCACGTCGCCGACGACGCAGACCGTCATGTTGGGCGCCACGTAGTACTTGTCGAAGAAGGCCTGGGCATCGCGCCGCGAGAACGCCTCGATGTCACTGGCGTGCCCGATGACCCCATTGCCATACGGATGCGCGACGAAGGCGGTCGTGAGGAAGTCCTCGAAGAGCCGCTGGACGGGTGACGATTCGCCGATGCGCCGCTCATTGCGCACCACGTCACGCTCCTGATAAAACTCGCGCAAGACTGGCTGCGCGAGCCGGTCGCCCTCCATGCGCGCCCACAGCTCGGCCCGGTTCGACGGCAGGCTGTACATGTAACAGGTCATATCCGTCGCCGTGAAGGCGTTCACATTGCGCGCTCCGTTAGTCTCGAGGATGCGGTCGAAGTCATTCTGAATGACGTACGACTTCTCGCGCTCCATCGCCGCTCGAAACGCGGTCATCAGCTCACCCAACCGCGTCGAGTCGGCTGCGAAGCGCTTGTGCTTCTCGGCCAGGTAGGCATCCCAGGCTGCGTCGGTGGCGGCCATCGCCTTGCGCTCAGCAGCGAAGTCGGAGGTGCCCACCGAAGGCGTGCCCTTGAAGGCCATGTGTTCGAACATGTGGGCAATCCCGGTGGTCCCGGTCACCTCGCAGACGCCCCCGGCGTCCACGCAGGTGGCGTAGGCGAAGACCGGAGCGTCCGGCTTCTCCACCACCAAGAAGCGCAGCCCGTTGTCGAGCGTGAACTCCTTCACCGCGGCCCGTAGCTCCTCGAGCGGCACGGCCGCGGCTGGCGCCGCCAGCGTGGCGGCCGCAGCCAAGATCCAGAGAGCCAGCACCGCGTGCCGGTGACGGCCACTGGGCAAACCCGTCCTGTTCATCGATCCACCTCCGGAGTGCTGGCCTGCCTGGCCAGGTATTAGCGGGCAAACGTCATCCGGTCGGGATGCCATCCGCCCGTCATCGCTCTCGGTCCGAGGGCCTCCAGGGCCCGCCGGTCAGGAATATGCAACAGCGTAGCATAGGCCGTGTTCCCGCCGGCCGCAAGCCCAGGCCGCCAGTGCGGGCTACGGGCTCTCCCGAATCACCAGGTCGACTCGCCGGTTGCGCTGGCGCCCCGCGGCCGTTCCGTTGTCAGCCACCGGGCGGGTCATGCCGAAGCCAGCCGAGGTCATGCGACCGGCGGCAACGTCCTGGGAAACCAGGAAGTCGTAGACCGCCCGCGCACGGCGCTCCGAGAGCTCCAGGTTGTACTCGGCGGTGCCCACGTTGTCGGTGTGCCCCTCGATGCCCACGCTCATCTCGGGAAACTGGTTCAGAATCGTCGCCACGCGCACGAGGCTGAACTCGACCTCGCGCTTCAGCGTGGCGCGATCGAAATCGAAGAGAATGTCCGACAGGCTGACAATCGTGCCACGCGCTTCCTGGGTGATGCGGGCGAAGCGTCCCTCGAGCTGCTGGAGCGAGGAGAAGAGCTGCTGCTGGCGTGTCTCGGCCTGCAGGCGCATGTCATCGAGCTGGGTGCGCAGGTCGTTGCGCAGGCCGCGCTCGAGCCTGAGCGTCGCGCGCAGGGCCTCGTCCCGAGCGTCGGCGAGCCGGCCAAGCACCTGGGAGGCGTGCGCGCAGGCACGCAGTGCGACCTCGCGCTGGATCCGTGCTTCCAGTTCCTGGATCACGCGCCCCGCAATGTAGAGGTGGCGGGCGCGGTCGACATCCTTGGTCTTCTCATGCGCAGCCGCGGCCACGTGCGCCGTGAAGCGGTTCTCGAGATCGGCCAGCGGCACGTTGTGATCGAGCGCGGCATCGCGCCACGACATCCACAACGTCGAGAGCTGCGCGGCTGATCCGACCGGTGGCGCGAGCACCGACAGCGAGGGGCCTGGCAGTCTCTGCGGCGTCGCCGCCGACATGTCCACGTCGACCTCAGGCACGATCCACGGCGCCGGCCCGGCCACCTGCTCGATCTCGGCCAGCGCCGCCCGCGCCTCCTCGAGCCGCTGGCGGGCGACTTCGACGTCGCGCAGGCAGGCATCGGCTTCGCGGCGCGCGGCGGAAGCCATGGCCAGGCCATGGGCGGCGCGGATGTCGGCCAGGGCCAGCTCCAGCACCGGGCGCGCCGCCTTGTGGTCCTCGCGATCGAGCAGCGGCAGGGCCTGGTCACGCCGTATCTGGGCCGACTTGAGGATGGCCGCGGCGGTCGTGTCCGCCGGCAACTGCTGCATCTCGGCCTCGAACCGCTTCACGTCGGCCAGCATCGGCCGGCCGTTGAAACTCGATCGGCCGCAGCCTGGAAGGACTGACAGGCCGATGAGAAGGCAGGTCAGGAAGAGGCCCGCCAAGGCTGCTGGGAAGGGCCTGGGGAGAGCCGCCCGGGAGCCCGCTCGTGAGCTGGTCATGAGAATTCTGCCGCCGCGCATTGTGCCACTCCTTTGCTATCCCGCCGGGGGCAGAGGATCCTAGCACAGCGGCGAGGACCGACCCAGCGGCATCCGCTCGAGCGGAAACGGCGGCCGCGCCAGCGGCCGGGCAGCGAGCGACAAGAGCAGCGCCATGTTGTCATCCCCAGCGATGCGGTTGGTGCGCAGCGCCCCACAGGCCTGGCAGCGGTGGATGAGCGCCCATTCGCCATCCGCGCGGACCATCACCGCCACCGGCTCCATGTTGCCCTCGCAGCCCGCGGCGCGATCGCCCGGCTGGTGGTCGACGTGGCGGCTCCACAGGCACTGGGGGCAGTGGTTGCGGTGCAGCGATCCAGGCACTGCGCCCGGCACCTCGGCCCCGCAGCGCCGGCAGGCGAAATCCGCGTCCCGGTGATCCACGCGCGCGCGGCCATCATCGGCGTCCCCATCGCCGGCCCCCGTGGCCCCGCCGGCGGCGTTTTCTTGCCCGACCATGCGCAGGTAGCTGCGATAGCGCCGTGGATCGAACCGCCCCGCGGCCACGGCCGCCTTCACGGCGCACCCGGGCTCTTGGGCGTGCGCGCAGCCCGCCCCGAAGCGACATGCGCTCCGCGCGGCCGCCACCTCCGGAAAGCCCGCGCCGATCGCTTGCGCGTCCAGATCGGGCAGCGCGAAGGCGCGCAGGCCGGGCGTGTCGATGACCCAGCCGCCCGCGCAGGGGTGCGCGTCGAGCTCGCTCGTCGTGTGGCGCCCCTTGCCCGTGCACGCGTTCACCGGCCCCGTGCGCAGGTCCTCGCGCCCGATCAGGGCACCGACCAGCGTCGTCTTGCCGGCGCCGCTCGCGCCGACGAGCAAGCTGAACCGTCCGGCCAGGTGGGCGTGCACTCTTTCCAGCCCGCGACCGGCGCGGACCGACACGACCAGGACCGGGTAACCCGCCTGCTCGTAAGGCGCAAGCGCCGTGCGCAGGGTGCGTTCATCCCAGAACTCGGACTTGGTGACGCAGACCGCGGCCGGGACACCGGCCGCTTCCGCCGTAACGAGGATGCGGTCGAGCAGGCCCCAGCGCGGTTTGGGCTGCTCGGTCGAAACGACGGCCAGGACCTGATCGAGATTGGCGGCGATGACCTGCCGGCGCGCCCGCGCGCCCGGGTCCCGCCGCGCAAACTCGTTGCGGCGCTGGGAAACGGCGGCAATCACCGCGCCGTCGCCGACCGAGCATACCTCGACGCGGTCGCCCACGACGATCTCTTGCCCGGCCATCTGGCGCAGGCTGCCGCGCACCTCGCAGGTGCGCCGCGCACCATGCTCGTCGATGACTTCGAACCGTTGCCGACGCTTCCCGATCACCAGGCAAGTCCCGGTGGACTGGGACAGTCCGACTTGAGTGCTCTTGCGTGGAGAATCCAACGCGGTCTCCTCCCCTACCGGCCGGTGCGCGCGGAGGGCGCACGCGGGCGTGACGCCACCGGCGCTTCAGGCGCCGATGACACCTATGCCCCGCGCCCCTAGGCGGGCCGGAGATGAGGAGAGCGCTCGTGGGGTGGGATGAATGCCCTGGCCTGACGAGCCCGTGTCAGCTCCCGATGACCGCAGGGACGGGGGCGGTGGACATGGAGTTGACCGCAGTGACCGACATCAAGTCCTCCTGTTGCTCGGGCTCCCAATGGGTACCGGGGCCCCGCGCGCCGCGAGCGTTGGGCGCGCCGCGGGCACCGTGCGCCGCGGGCACCGGGCGTGCCCGCCGGCCGTGGGTACCGTGACTCCCGGTTGGATTTCGCCCGAAGGCCTGGGCCTTTTCACCGCCGGGGCGACCGCCGGGCCCTTTGCACCGCCCGGGCGACCGCCGGGCCCCTTTGCACCGCCCGGGCGATTGGTTGGCCGCGCGAACCGCTCTCGGCCGGCGCGCGGCGACCACATGACCGCTGCACGATGTTGCGCCGTAGGCTACGATGCTGCCTCAACGGCGGGTGACCCAGCAGGGGGGGCAACCAGCGGGGGAGACCTGCGGGGAGACCGGCGAGGGAAACCGGCGGGCACCGCGAGCAATCCGGGACAAGCCCCGCTGGCGGCCACGCGCGACCTCCTCAGGAACGGCGATCCGGAAGACCAGCGGCAACGGAGACCCAAACGCATGACCACGGAAAGCACCGCGAACACCGCCTCGACGGCGGACCCGACCCGGGCCTGGCTGGAGGCCTGCCGGGCCCACGATCTCACCTTGGCCTTGCGGGCGGAGCTCCTGGAGGCGGTCGCCGCCTGGAGCGGCCAGTCGCTGGAAGCCCTGGGTACGACCGCCGATCTCGCGGCCTGTATGCTCACCCGTCCCCCACGGCCGGAGCTGGGTGACTTTGCCTTCCCGTGCTTCCCGCTGGCCAAGGCGCTGCGGCGCAGCCCGGCGCAGATCGCCGCGCAGCTCGTCCCCGCGGCCCAGGAGCGCTTCGCGGAGGCGGCGCGCGCGGGGCGCATCCCGGCGGTCGCCCAGCTCGCGCCGGCCGGGCCCTACCTCAACCTGCATCTCGATGCTGGGGACCTCGCTCGATTCATCTGCGCCCAGGTGGCGACCGGCTCTGCGCCCTATGGCGCCCCCCTGCCGGCCACGGGCCGTCGCACGGTCGTCGAGTACTCGGGCCCCAACACGAACAAGCCACTCCACCTGGGCCACACCCGCAACAACGTCCTGGGCATGGCCGTGTGCAACATCCTCGCCGCCGCGGGCGAGGACATCGTGCCGGTCAACATCGTCAACGACCGCGGCATTCACATCGCCAAGTCGATGGTCGCCTACCGGCTCTGGGGCAGAGGGCGAACCCCGCAAGGTGAGAGCGTCAAGGGCGACCACTTCGTCGGCCAGTTCTATGTGATGTATGGGGAGGCCATCCAAGCTCAGAAGGACGCGTTGGCACGCAGCGAAGGGCTCGACCCCGAGCACCTGAGCGACGAGGACGACCGCCGGCTCGAGGACGCGTGCGCCCTCACCCAGGAGACGCGCGCGATGCTGCGAGCGTGGGAAGAGGGGGACGCCGAAACGCGGGCGCTTTGGGCAACCATGAATGGCTGGGTCTACTCGGGCTTCGACGAGACCTACGCGCGCCTGGGCTGCGTCTTCCAGAAGTGGTACCTCGAGAGCGAGACCTACGAGCTCGGCAAGGATGCGGTGCGGGTGGGGCTCGAGCGGGGCCTGTTTATGCAGCACGCGGACGGATCGGTCTGGGCGCCGCTCGAGCAGGAGGGTCTCAAGGACAAGATTCTGCTGCGCGGGGACGGCACGTCGGTCTACATCACTCAGGACATCGGCACAGCCACAATGCGCTACGACGACTTTCACATGGACCGGTTGGTCTATGTCGTCGCCAGCGAGCAGAACCTACACTTCCAGCTGCTCTTCATGCTGCTGCGCAAGTTGGGCTACCCGTGGGCTGCCGCCTGCCATCATCTGAACTACGGCATGGTCAACCTGCCGCACGGCATGGGGAAGCTCAAGTCGCGCGAGGGGCGCAAGGTCGATGCCGACACGATGCTCGATGAGCTGGCCGACCAGGCGCGCCGCAAGGCGGAGGCGGCCGGGTACGCCTCGAGCGCCGAGGTCGATCTGGACCTGTTGGCCGACGCGATCGGCCAGGGCGCCCTGAAGCTCTACCTGCTCGCGGTGAGCGCGGAGAAGGACATCACCTTCGACCCCGACAAGACCCTCAACTTCGAGGGTGACACCGGCCCGGCGGTGCAGTACAGCCACGCCCGCATCCGCAGCATCACGCGCAAGGCGCTGGCCGAGGGCAAGATCATGCCCGCCGATCTCGTCACGGGCGAAATCCCGCAGCCCTTCGCCCACCTGGGAACGGCCTCGCCCGTGCCCGCGCCCGCGGCAGCACCCTGGCGGCGCTGGCCGTGGCGCCGCCCGGCGGACGCCTCCGGCCGGGCGCCGGAGGTGGCGACCGCGTCCCGGGCGACGGGCCTGGCCGCCGACCGCGTGCGCCCGGAGCTGCTGAGCGGCCCCGAGGAAAAGCGGCTCGCCCTCGAGCTGGCCTTGCTGCCGGGCGTCCTGCGCCAAGCCGCTGCGCAGCTCAGTCCCGCGCCCGTGGCGAACTATCTTTTGGAGCTCACCAAGACGTACGCGCGCTTCTATCACAATTGCCCGGTGCTGCGCGCCGAGAGCGAGGAGTTGATGCGCGCGCGGCTGCACTTGAGCCTGGCCACCGCCGCCACGCTGCGCCGGGGGCTGGCGCTGCTGGGAATCGAAGCGCCCGACGCGATGTAGCTGCGGCTGCGAACCTGCGCGCTGACTAAGTAAACCTGACGGCGGCCCTGTGGAATCCCGGAGGCACAGAGCTCCAGCCTGGCTGGCGGGACCTTGCCGCCCGGGTGTGTTTGCGATTGAGCGGTCCCATGGGAGACCATAGATTGATCTGCGGTTCACCGAGCCGGGGGGCTCGGGGCGCCTGCGGGATGAATATGAGGAGGTTGCGATGAAGAGCAGAGTGGTCAGCTGGCTCCCGGTGGCGGTGTTCGCGTTGACGCTGGCTGCGATCGGCGGATGCGGTGGCGACGACGGAGGCGGCGGCAGCAAGCCACCTTCCACGAGCTGGACGATCGTGGCCTACATGGCCGGTAACAACAACCTCGACTACTCCCAGAACATCAATTCGTTCGTGATCGAAGACCTTCAGGAAATGGAGCAGGTCGGATCGAGCGACAAGGTCAAGATCATCGCGGTCGTCTCATCGCTGAAGAACGGCGGCGACGCCAATGTTCATTTCATCGAGTATCACCCGGACGAAGTGGGTGACAACATCAGTTCAACGCTTCTGGCCCCCTGGGGCCAGAAGGACATGTCCGACCCCCAGACGCTCAAGGACTTCCTCGAACTGGCCCTGGCTGAGTATCCCGCCAGCCGCTACATGCTGATCATCGACAACCATGGCGGCGGCTGGGCCGGCGCCTGCACCGACGATAACGCCGGCGGGCTGCCGATGAAGATCGCCGAGATCCGCGAGGCAATCACCCAGGCGGACGTCGCCGGCTGGAACAATAAGTTCGACATCATTCTGTTTCACGCTTGTCTGATGGCCAGCACCGAGGCCGCCTATGGGTTGCGCGATTGCGCCGACTATATGGTCGCCTGCCAGTTCGTGATGCCCATGGAGAGCATCCTCAACTCGGCGTCCTGGTTGGACGGCCTAACCGAGAATGTTGGTGTCACACCGGTCGAATTCAGCCGCACCATCGCGCAGAGCGTCAAGAGCCGCGCGATCGCGCGCGATGACATCACGCACATGGCGGTGATCGACCTCTCCAAGGCCACCATGCTGGCCTCCCGGATCGGGGATCTCGCCGACGTGCTCCCAGCTACCCCCGAGTACGAACACTGGAATGAGGTGCTCGCCGCTTGGTACAACACCCATGCCACCAACTACGATGACCCCGCGCAGGTCGACCTGCGCGAGTTCGTCAATAACCTGCTCGACCAGCCGAACGTCGGCGCGGACGGCGGCATCGTCGAGGAGAAGGCACAGGATGTCCTCGATGCGATCAACGACATGGTGGACTTCACCACGACCAACGCCGTGGGCATTCCCCGCGGCGGCATGAACATCTACTTCCCGTATCTGGCCGAGCAGTGGGACGACGCCTATTCGGCGACGGACTTTTCGGACAGCAACTGGGACACCTTCGTCCAGCTCTTTATCCAGGGGGTCGCGACCTTGTTGGGCGGCACCCTCGAGGTCAATTCGAACCCGGCCGGCGCAGCAATCGGCATCGAAGGTACGGCAACCGGCGAGGTAACGCCCCAATCCTTCAGTTTGACCGCCGGGACCTATGATGTGTCCTTGACGCTGGACGGTTACCTCCCCTACACGCAGACCGTAACCGTGACGCAGGGTCAGACGACCACGATCAATGCCACACTGACCCCGGTTGGCGGCGGAGAGGACTACTTCGTCGTTCAGGGAACCCTGGAGTGGTTTGACGGGCGGCCCCTGCGCGATGCATCCGTCTGGCTCTACTATGAGGAAGGCGGCAGTCTCGAGACACTGGGCTGGATCGACGTCGATGAAGCCACCGGCCATTTCACCACTGGCGACGTCCTTAACGGCAACATGACCCTCTGGGTGGACGCCTGGGACGATTACAACCTCAACGGTGAGTTCGACGCCCCGGACGGTTGGGACTATGTCGACTATGACGGCGACTCGCAGTGGCCCACTCTGGATGACGGCATCCCCATGAGCAATGGTCACACCTACAACTTCGACATGACCCTCCAGGAGGCGGGCGGCAAAGACCTGCGGGTCCACCGTCTCGCGCATCCGGTCGCCGGGGGGCCGTCGCGAGAGCTGCGTGAGCTGACGCCGCGACTCGGGCCGTAGGCGGCTGCCGCCGGGGGGAAAGACATGCATCCGCGCCGAGTCGACTTCGCCGCGCTGGACTGAGAATCCCCTCTGCCCGGCGGCCGGCGACGGCGTGTGCATGCCGGCCGGACATCAGCACAGGCATTGCGTCCACGGGCCGCCGGAATCCGTCCAATAGCGTAGGGCTGGGCCAGGGAGCCGTCGGCCGGGGTGTCTCCTACTAATGGTATACTCTGGACGGAAGGGCCTCCCCTAGAAGCACTGAAAGGAGGGCCGGCATGCGTGCGCGATTGAGTGCTGCAGTGGTGATGCTGACTGTGAGCCTCCTGCCCTGTCAGGCAGACCAGGACGATCTCTCTCAAGGGGTCTTCATCCCGCATGCGGTTCCGGAGATGAGCTTCACCGCCGATCCGCCGCCGGGAGGATGGTGTCAGGCCTACCTCGAGCACGCGATCCACTCCCATGAGGACCAGATCAACAGCATGGCAGGCCCGCTCGACAATGTGATGTGGTTCATTCTATCCGCGTGGGAAGAGGACAAGCGTTGGTCGGCCGTGGAGTTCGGCTTCCTCGACTACAACCCCGACCTGTTCGCCATCTACGACTACGGGCCCTGCTATCCAGCCACGGGCGGCATCGAGATCTCGACCCTGAATTGGCCGGGGCCGAACGGCGGCACGGCGCTGGCATGGAGCAGTCTCCCCTGGACCGGCAACTACGCTCCCGTCTACTACTTCGCTGGCTACGTCTACGCACCCTCGTTTGGCCAGACGGTCATCCCATTGGGGCTAGACCCTGCCACGGGCTTCTGCGGGTGGGCCGGCGTGCCGGTGCCGCCCCAGGAATATGCGCCGGTCTGTCTGGGCGCGCTGGGCATCAACACGGTCGGCGAGGCCTGCCAGCCGGCCGTCGTCCAACCTGAGCGCTCGGCCTGCTGCCTGCCGAGTGGAGCCTGCGTGATCCTGAGCGAGGATCCCTGCCTCGCGGGCGGGGGCGAATGGCTGGCGGGTACGCCTGGCTGCGACCCCGATCCTTGCCTGACCCTGCCGGATGAGCGTGCCTGCTGCCTCCCGGGCGGCGCCTGCCTGGTGCTTGACAGCCAGGCTTGCCAGAACCTGGGTGGACGCTGGCTGCCGGGCGCTCTGAGTTGCCTACCCGATCCGTGCGGGGAGGTCTACGTCGTTTGCCCGGACGGTTCGGGTGACTTCCCCACAATCCAGTCGGCCATCGACACCGCACCCGATGGGACGATCATCGAGCTCACCGACGGCACCTTCACCGGGGTCGGAAACCGCGACATCGACCTGCGCGGCAAGACCCTCACCGTTCGATCCCAAAGAGACATGCCGGCGCTGTGCACCATCGACTGCCAGCACGCGGGTCGCGCTTTCATCTTTGATTCCAACGAGGGGCCCGCGACCTGCCTGCGGGGCGTCAGCGTCACCAATGGGCACATGAACTATGGCGCGGCCATCCTCGCCGAAAACGCATCCCCGACCATCGTCAACTGCGTGTTCACCTACAACGAGGCGGTGGTCGAAGGAGGCGCCCTCGCCTGCCGGGGTTCCCTGGCAAGCATCCAGGACTGCGCCTTCATCGCCAACTACGCCGGTGTCGCCGGCGGCGCGCTGTACCTGCAGGAAAGCAGCGCCCGCGTGGAGAACTGCGTCTTCCAGGACAACGCCGCCGGGACAGGAGGGGCCCTCACGGCAGTTACATCCCCGTATCCGGTCATCCACGGCTGCACATTCTGCGGCAACGCCGTCTTGGAGCGCGGGGGCGCGATTCTCTTCACGTTGGCGAACTCGCCGCGCGTCGAGAACTGCACCTTCTCGGACAACTCGGGCCCCTGGGGTGGTGGCGGGATACACTGCGACTATGCCAGTCCGCACTTGTACAACACCGTGGTCGCGTTCTCGGCTCAGGGAGCTGCGATCACGGTCAACGATCCCGGGCAGAGCCACCCGACCCTCTGGTGCTGCGACCTCTTCGGCAATGCGGGCGGCGATTGGGTCGGGGCCATCGCACCCCAGCTCGGGCAGAACGGCAACATCAGACTGGACCCGCTCTTCTGGGACCGGGCGAACCGCGACTTCCGCCTGCGCCCTTCCTCGCCGTGCGCCCCCTTCTCGCCACCGAACGCGGAGTGCGACCTCATTGGGGCCTGGCCGGTCGTTGATCCTCAGCGGGTGCCCCGGGAGGCACCCGCTGCCTCACGGGCGGGCACCCTGACATCCTCGCCCAATCCCTTCCGCGAAACAGCCCAGGTTAGGTATGAGCTACCGGGGATCACGGCTCAGCACGTGCGTCTCGCGGTGCACGATCCGGAGGGGCGCGTCGTGCGGATTCTCACGGACGACATCCAACCGGCGGGAGTCCATACCTCGCAATGGGACGGCTGCGATCAGGATGGCCGCCAGGCGCCCCGAGGCATCTACTATCTCAGGCTGCAAGCAGACGAGGTGGGCGCGATCAAGCCCCTCATTCTCCTGAGATGAGGCGCAACGGTGCGAGGAACTAGGCGTCCTCCCGCGCACCCTCTTCGCCCGAGCGGTCGCGGGGCTGCTTCTCGCCCGCAGCGGGACGATCGGGCCGCGAGGCCTCACCCTCATCATCGGTCCCGCCCCACGCGCGCCGCGGCTCGGCTTGCCAACGCCCGCCCTGGCGCAGGCGATCGCGCTTCTCGCGCGGGCGGAAGAGCGCACCGGTCGAGTAGCGGCCCTTCTTGCGCCGGCGACCGGAGTAGTCGATGGCGCCCCCGGGCTCTTCCGTCGTCTCGGCTGCGCCGTCGCGGATGTCCGCCTCGGCTGCGACCGCCATCCAGGGTGGCCGCACGCCCCCGATCGCTTGGCGCTCGCGCGGCCCTTCGCGCCGAACATCGCCCTCATCCTCGCCGCGATCTCTGCCTTCACCGCGGTCTTCTCGTTCACCGCGCGCCGGGCGCCCCCCGCGACCCTCGCCGTCACGCTGCTCCGCGCGTCCAGCCCGACTGCTGCGTCCTCTTCCACGACCGCCGCGGCGGGAACGCGAGCTGCGGCGCCGTTCGGGTTCCCCAATCACGCGGGCGCCGGCCTCGGCGCGCTCACTGTCCATCTCAGCCCGGTACGATGAGGTTTCCGGCTGGTTGAAGGTGTCGTCAGCAGAGCGCGGTGCGCGTGTGGCCTCCGCGGCCCGCTGGTGGCCGCGTCCCCGTTCACCGCGACGCCGGCTCGTGGCCCGGGAGGCGCGGCCTTCTTCGTCCGGCGCCGGGGCTGCGGCAGCCCTCCCGAGCGGCGCGCGCCCTGGCGGGCGGCTGCGCTCGGCCGAAGACTGTCGCTGCGTCCCGTACCCGCCGGCCTCGCGCGCTTCGCTGCGCCCCGCGTCCCCCTCTCGGCGGCGCCCCGCGTCCCGCCCGCGATCGCGCCCGCTCCGGCTGCGCCCCCGGCCCCCACGTTCCACCCGCGAGCGCCCGCGCTCCACCCGCGAACCCACCCGCGAGCCCTCGCGCTCTGCTCGTGAATCCCGCCCCGCGGGCAGCCGCAGCTCCCTGACCGTGTTGGGACTGACCGCCACGATGACCGACAAGCCCACCAGGAGCAGACCTCTCAGGGCATCCAACACCAGGAAAGCCCATGCGGAACCCCGCGCGCCGAAGGCGATGAACAGCAGGATGCCGCCGATGAGGGCGAACGCCCCGTAGCCCTGGAGCAGCGGGTACGCCTCCTCGCGCTCCTGAATCAGCCAGCGCAGCAGCAGGACGTGCAGAGCGGCCGCGGCGAAGCATGCCAGCGCGGCGAACAGGACGAGGAGTGTCGTCCCCGACGGGGCTGCCGTGGCGGCCGTCTCCGTGATCCCCCTCAGGAGCGGGTGGCTCGGTCCAAAGATCACCAGCGTGACGCCCATCACGAGATCGATCAGCCCCGAGATCGCGACCAGCACGTACAGCACCATTGACATGGTTCGTCCTTCTCCTCACCCGGGTGGCAAGCGACGGCGGCCGCAATGCCGGAAAGGCGCCTGCCGATCGCGTCCTTCGCGATGCTCTCGCTCACGGTCGAGGACTCTAATCCACCCGGCCCCGGGGGGTCAACGCGACGCCTGCCCGTCATGACCCCGCGGGCAGGCTCCCGCCGCCAGCTTCTGCCCCCGCGCCGAAAGAATCAGTAGCCGCGCTGGATGAAGTAATCGGCCAGCCCCCCGAGAATGCGTCGCCAGTGGGAGGAGCGGGTCACACCCGCGATGTGTTGCTTACCATCGTCCACGAGGCGCCGCGCGATCGCCTCCGACTGGGCTAGCGCGCCGGTGGCCCGGACGATGCGCCGCACGGCGTGCAGGTCTTCCGGCCCAGCCTGCGGGTTCCCGTGGGCCCGCTCGAGCAAGAGGCGGCCGGCCGGAGCCGCCGCCGCGTAGGCGTGCACGAACAAGAGCGTCTTCTTGCCTTCCTTCAGGTCCGAGTCGACCGGCTTGCCGAGGAGTTGCTCATCCCCGAAGAGCCCCAGGATGTCGTCCTGGATCTGGAAGGCGATGCCGATCGGCACGGCGTAGCTCCGGATGCTGGCCAGGGCTTCATCGGGCGCCGCGGCCAGGATGGCGCCCATGAGCAGCGGTAGCATCACCGTGTAGTGCGCGGTCTTGTACTCATGGATGAGCAGCACCAGCTCCTCGTTGAGCTCCGACAAGCGCACATCGCCGACGTCGAGCAGCTGCCCGGTCACGGTGTCGATCGTGACCTGACTGAGCAAGGTCACCGCCTTGAGCAACACGTCGCCGGGAAAGCCCGATGAGAGCAGCAGCTCCTGGGCTAGGGCCTGACCCTTGTCGCCGAAATTCAGGGCCACCGCATTGCCGTAGGCCAAGGCCGCGGCGAACGTCGGGAACCGCTCGCGCGCACCATCGGCATACCGACGGTGAACGGTCGGGACATTGCGGCGCAGATCGCTGTTGTCGACGATATCGTCGTGGATCAGAAAGGCGTTGTGCAGCACCTCGACGCACCCGGCCGCGCGCTCGAGGCCGTCCGGGATGGCCGAGGGCGGCGAGTGCTCGCCCAGGCAGGCGTCGTAGCCCAGTTTGACGAGCCCGGCGCGGATCTTCTTGCCGTCCGAGGTAAGCAGATCGTAGGCATCGGCGGCGCCACGCACGATTCGGCCAAAGCGCTCCCACTCAGCGCGCTTCGAGGCCCAGAAGCTTCTGAGCACCGGATTGACAGCGGCGGCGTTGTCGGCCACGTAGCGCTTGGCCTCATCGATCGCGGCTCGATCCATCCCGCGGTCAGCCGCCATGACGGATATCCTCACCTTCCCGGGGCCGCGTGCCGAACCGCCGCTCGCGCCCGGCGAATCCCCTGATCGCCTGCCGGAAATCCTCTTCGCCCAGTTCCGGCAGGAACCGCGGGATGAAGAGCATCTCCGCATAGGCCGCCTGGAGCGGCAGGATGCCCGAGAGCCGGTGCTCGCCCGAGGAGCGGATGATCAGATCGGGGTCGGGCTGGCCGGAGGTGTCGAGGCGATCGGCCAGCGCCTCCCAGGTCACCTCCCCGGGCGGCAAGCCCGCGCTCAGAAGCGCACGCACCGCGCGAATCACTTCATCGCGACCGCCGTAGTCGAGCGCCAGGTTGAGCGTGAAGGGCCGATTGTCAGCGGTCTCGCGCTCCAGGTCCTCGATCAGCCGGCCCAGGCGCGCGTAGCGTCCACCGATCCGATCGCGCCGCCCGAGCTGGTGAAAACGCAGGCCGTCGCGCCGGAAACCCTTGCGGTTCTGCCGGAGGGATACTTCGACGAGGTTCATGATCGCATCGACCTCGACCTGGCTACGCCCCCAGTTCTCGGTCGAGAAGGCCCACACCGTGGCGAACGGGATCTGCCAGTCTCGGCAGACTCGCAGAAACGCCTTGACCGCCTCGGCGCCCCGCCGATGCCCCTCGGCCACGGGCACGCCGTGGGCGGCTGCCCAGCGACCATTGCCGTCGGGGATGAGCACGACGTGGGTGGGCAGCTTGCCGGCGTCGGGCTTGGTCGACTCATCGGCCACGATCTTCCTCCCACGGAACCTGAGGGGACAAGGGTGCCAGGGGGCACGGGACCCGGCCGGAGAGTCTAGGCGACGAGAGGCGGGGAACGCAACGGGGCCCGGCCCAACCCAAGGTGCATGAGCTAGTGTTCTGAGGACCGGGCCCCCGTGCGATATCGGCGTTGGTCCCCGGGTGGTGTGAACGGTCCGTGACCTTCAGCGCAGCCGGGGTCCAAACAGCCTTTCCCCTTCCGATGATCGGCCCAGCGGCCCTCGGGGTTGATCCGCGAGCTCACCCCTCGGTCGCCTGGCCCAGAAGCGCCAGGCGAAGGGTCGTCCACCGCCCGGCCGAACGATCTGGAAGGGTGGGAAAGGCTTTGCGCCGCCGACCCGCCCGGATAGACTGTCCCGGTCCGGCCGCGCCGCCCATGGGGCGCGGGGGGGCAAGGACCTTGAAATCGGAGGCGTCGTGAACGTGAGGACAAGGCGTCCGCCGGCCGGAGCTTCGGCCGGTCGGAACGCCAGGCGATGCTGCGATTGGAGGGGACTGGCCTCGCTGCGGCGGGGACCTCTGATCGCACTCATGCTGGCCGGTCTGACGACCGCCATCGGGCTGCCGGCAGCGTCCTTGGCCGACCCGGAACCCGCAGCCGCTACGCTCAGTGCGAGCGGCGCCGATCCCGGCGGCGCCCGCGGGCTGGAAGAGGCCTCCGGGCACACCGGGGAACGCGCGGCCCTCCTCGTGCCGCGGCTCCTGTTGTTGCCGGCCCGCATCGGGCTTCATGCGGTGACATGGCCCGTACGCCTGGTGGCGGGGCCGATGGCGTCCAGGGGGCTGGTCGAGCGCACGGTCCGGGGCTTGAATGCAGAGCGGTACTTCATCCCCACCGCCTTTGTGGACCCCGATCCAGGCGTCAACTTCGGCTTCCGCGCCGCGCATGGCAGCCCCCTCGATGACCAGGGGTGCGTGACCTACCGAGCCGCCTGGGGTGGGACCAAGCAGCAGGTCTACGCGCTCACCTTGAGGTCGCGCGACGTGCGCCAGCCGGGCTGGACCTACCGCCTGACGGGCAAATGGGAGATCATTCCCGACCACAACTACTTCGGCATCGGCAACAACACCTCCTACAACGCGCGCACTTACTACACGTCGGAGAAGTACCTGCTGCTCGCCAAGCTGGGGCGCGCGGTGAGTCCCGACCTGCGCTTCGACCTCACCCTCTCCCACCATCGCTGCCTGCTCTCGCGCGCGGCCTACATCGATCCGCCCGAGAAGAGCCTCGAGCAGCGTTTCCCCACGGAGACGAGCGCGCCCGGATGGCGCAACGACCCGCAGAACTACTGGGCCGAGCTCGCGTTCACCTGGGACCGTCGCAACCGGCCGGGTCTGACCACCTCCGGCTGGCTGGCCGAGACGTACGCCGGTTACGCCAAGGGCGCGGCGCTCGATGCAGCCGACTACTGGCGCTACGGCGGCGAGGTGAGCGGGTACGTCCCGCTGGGCCGTGGCGGCGTGCTTGCCCTGCGCGCGGTCGGCGAAGAGGCGCGCACGAGCGGCGATGCGCCGATCAAGATCACGGAGCTGATCTCGCTGGGCGGCCGCAGCAGCCTGCGCGGCTACGTCGAGGACCGCTTCCTCGACAACGCGGCGGTGATGGGGACGGCCGAATACCGTTACCGGATCGCCCCCTTCGCTGAAGCCTGCCTGTTCGCCGACTTCGGCAAGGTGATGCCGCGCCTGCTCGACTTCGATCTGGATGACATCCATCGCTCCTTTGGCGGCGGCCTGCGGTTCGCCACCGACGAGCGGATGCTCTTCCGAGCGCAGTTCGCCAAGAGCGATGAAAGCTATGTGTTTTACGCGACACTGGAGCCCGTGTTCGAGCGCGAGGACAGGAGGGACAGACGATGAGGCGGATCATCCTGGCAACCCTGCTCTGCCCCGTGCTGATGGCGATGGCGCTTTCGGCGCCCGCGCGCGCGGACATGCGCTTTGCGGACGCCCCCCCCGTGTGGGCCGTGAACGACACGACCCCCGTCGATCCGCCCGCGCCGCGCGACTGGAACCGCTATCAGAGCTTCATCGACGGCTACTGGTTGCGCCCTCTCGATGAAGCCCTGGCGTTGCGTCAGGGGCGTCCAGCGGCGGACGTGAATTGTTTCGAGGATGTGCCGGCCTCATCGTGGTTCCAGCCGCGCAACGGCCGGGCGGCGGTGGCGCCCGAGGCGCTCGCGCGCGGCAATGGCGGCGGCGCACGTCTGGAACACGGCGCCCCCTTCCACATCCGGGCGGCGCGGGTGGACGGTCCCGAACCCTACCTCGAGATCGCCACCGCCGGCGGCGAACATTGCCTGCTGGAGTTCGATGATCCCGCGCGGCCGGAGGTGCGCACTGCTGCGGCTGTGATCGCCGCGCGGCTGCTGCACGCGGCCGGTTATCACGTGCTGCCCGCCGCCATCGATCGTGTGCGCTCCGAGGAGTTCCTCCTGGATCCGGATGCGGTGCTGGTGGGTGAGTTTGGCCAGCGCGGACAACTCACGTCGGACGATCTGCAGCGGCACTGGAGCCGCTTCGCCGAAGCCGGCGAAATTCGCGTGGCGGTGAGCCGCCTGCCGGCCGGCACGCCGCTGGGCGGCTTCAGCGACCACGGGACCCGCGGGGATGACCCGCACGATCGCATCCCCCACGAAGAGCGCCGCTCGCTGCGCGGCCTGCGCGTGGTGGCCGCGTGGCTCGATCACACGCGGGTGCGATGCGACCGGACCCTGGATCTCTATCTGGCCGACGGGCGCTTCGTCCGGCACTACCTGACCGGCTTGGGCGCCGCTCTGGGCGGCCGGGCGATCGCCCCGCACGCCGCGGGCATGGAGGGTCGCGAAAGCTACGGGGAGATGGGGACCTGGTTGCTCAACATCCCCGCCCTGGGCTTCGGACGCGACTACACGGCGTCGCGGTCGGCGCTGTCGATCCCGGGCGTCGGCGACATCGAGGCCCGTGGCTTCGACCCGCGCAACTGGCGGCCCGCCTACGGCTTCGCGCCGTTCGCGCGCGCGGAGTGGGCCGACCTGCTCTGGGGCGCAGACCTCGTGGCCTCGTTCACCAACGAGCAGATCGCGGCGGCGGTGGCGGCGGGCGAGCTCAGCGACCCACAGGCCCGCGCTTACCTGATCGGGGTGCTGGTCGAGCGGCGCGATCGCATTGCGGCGTCGTACTTCACGACGCTCAACGCCGCCGATGACTTCCGCATCGAGGACGAGGGCGGCGGCCGCTGGCACCTCACCTGCGGCGACTTGTCGGTCCAGCACGGGGTCGCCGAGCCCGAGGATGTCTTCCACGTCCTGCGCTTCGAGCTGCCTGGGCTGGGCAAGACCCTGGGCGAACAATCGCGCGGCGGCCGGCGGCTCGCCTTCGATTTAGCTCCCTTCCTGCCCGCCGCCTGGCTGCACCGCAACGACGCGGCGCGCTACGGGATCGCCCATATCCAGGCGTATGACCACCGCGGCCACCGCCGCACCGGCACGACCCACGTGCACGTCTACTTCCCGCCGGGCGGCACGCCGCGGGTGCTGGGCATCGCGCGCGACTGATGGCGGTCGCTCACAGCCAATACCGAGAGGCCGGCGCAGCCCGGATCGTGGGCCACCCGGGGGCGACTTTCTCCCGGGCGATCCGCCGCCGGTTCGCCCGGGTGCAGGTGGCCAGTTAAGCCCGGAGGAGTGCGGGTTCCCGCGGGTTGTCGGACGATGGTTCAGGCCTCTTCCTTCGCCACGTACACCATCTGCGTCGGATAGGCGAACTCGATTCCCTCGCGGGCGAACGCCGAATATATGGCCAGGTTGATCGACTGCTGAATGTCCATGTAGACGTTGTAGTCGGGATTCGTGACCCAGTAGACGATCTCGAAGCCCAGCGCGAAGTCACCGTAGTTCTTGAAGTGCGCGCGATCGAACCGAGTCTGCTCTTGCTGTTCGATGATTGCGCGCACCATCCCGGGAATCCGGGCCAGCTTCTCGGCGGGGGTTTGATAGACCACGCCCAGCGAGAAGACGATTCGACGCTCCTGCATGCGCTTGTAGTTGCGGATGCGGCTCTGCAGCAGGTCGGCGTTGGAGAAGACGAGCTGCTCACCCGATAGACTGCGGATACGCGTCGTTTTGATGCCGATGTGCTCCACATTTCCCATGAGATCGCCCACGACGATGAAATCGCCGAGCACGAATGGCTGGTCGAGGACGATGGACATCGAGGCGAACAGGTCACCCAGGATGTTCTGCACCGCCAGCGCGACCGCTATGCCGCCGATTCCCAATCCGGCGAGGAGCGTCGTGATCCGGACGCCGAAGTTGTCCAGGGCCAGCAGCAGCACCAGGGTCCACAGCAGCAGCCGGCCCACGAAGATCAAGGCCGCGGTGGTCGTCGCCCCCCCGGGATCCTGTGCCATGCGGGCGCGGGCGTAGCGCTCCATGGCGAAGCCCAGAGCGCGATTGCCCCAGAAGCCGACCTGCAGCAGCACGCCCAACACGACGACTTTGGGCACCAGGTGGGCGAGCTTGTCGGACAGCGTCAGGATTTGCGATGCCGCATACAGAGCCAGGATGATCGCGAAGAAGCTGCGCGTGCCGCGCAGGATGTGGACCATGAGGTCGTCCACGGAAGTCTTGGTGCGGGCAGCCAACCCGGAGAAGTGTCGTAGGAGGACCGCCTTCAACACCCACATCCCCGCGCAGATCAGAACGGCGACACCCAGCGCGCTGAGCCAGGCCTGGCCGCTGTTGCCAAAATACGTTGTTTCGAGAAAGCTCATCGACTTCCCTTCTCCGCGTGTGCTCACTAGCGTCACCCGACCAGCCCAGCTATAGGGCATCAGGCACGGGGGACGCAACCCGCCATTGCAGGTTGCGAATCCGGCATCACCCGGGAGAAGCGATTGCGGGTTGCGGAACCCATGCCGCTCTGGTATGTGAATAAGGATGTCCGCTGTTGGTCAATGAGCGGCGGGCCAATCTTCGACGGACTACCTGCACGCGAACACTTGATTTGCGCGCTGGGCATCGGCCCACCGCTGGCGCGCGAAGGGAGGCGGGCCCATGGCCAGAGCCGCGCAGAAACCCAAATCCGGTAACGCGCGAACGGCGCGGCCACGATCCGATCCCTTCGCGGTCAAGGATTGCGCCTTGCTGGCGATTGCCACCGGTTCGCGCGCGCAGAATTTGCGCGAGTTCCGAGACCAGCTACGCGTGGTGCCGCCCGCATCCATCTACTACCATTTCTGGGGACGGCTGCTGCGACCCAGCTTCGACGATCCCGAATTCAGCAATGACTTCGCGTCTTGGGCGCGTCACGGCATGCACGATCACCCACTGGCCGAGCGGCTGGCCGTGATCGATCCCACCGACTTCAGCGATCTCGAAGCGCTGCGGCTGGAAGTGCTCGAGGTCGTCGAGCAGCGCCTTGAGGAACACGCCTTTGTTCCCTGGGCCCGCAGCGATCACGAGTTTCACTTCTTGAGATCGCAAATCGTCGTCTTTGACACCCCCCATTCGGTCTCCAATCCACGGGACCTGGTAGGTCTGTTTCCCCGACTCCCGCTGACCAGCATCTTCTACCACGTGATCGACGCCCGCCGGCGGACACCGCTGCGCACCGACGACATTCGTGCCTGGCTCGCGGGATTCGGTCGCCGTTACGACAACTTGACCACCCAACTGGGGTTTCTCGACCCATTCTTCTCGACCCTGACCGAATTGCGGGATGCCATCTCCCGTTTACTGGAGGAGCATTTGAGTGACCAGTGAGCCAACCGCCCTCGAGGCGTATGCCGACGTGGCCGGCCGCGAGGTCATCGAACAGGTGCGCCAGCTTGCGAGTCGCATCCGCGACCTGCGGGTCGTCCACGTGAACTCCACGCGCGAGGGCGGCGGCGTGGCCGAGATCCTGCATCGTCTCGTGCCGCTCATGCAGCAGCTCGGCCTCGCGGCAAGTTGGGAAATCGTCATGGGTGAGGAATCCTACTATCGCACGACCAAGGCGTTTCATAACGGGCTGCAAGGGACACCGGTGCAACTTGATGAGATGGGGTTGCGCCGCTTCGAGGCCACCGTCGCGGACAACGCGGACCGACTGCGCGACGTGCTCGAGGGGGCCGACGTCGTCTTCATTCACGATCCCCAACCGGCACCGCTTCTGAAGCTGTGTCCCAATCGGCGCGGCAAGTGGATCTGGCGCTGTCACATCGACGTGAGCCATCCCTACCGGCCCGTCTGGAAGTACTTGCGCAACATCGTCGCGGGCTACGACGCGAGCGTGTTCTCGCTGCCCGCCTTCGCCCAACCCCTACCCCATCCCGAATACATCGTGCCGCCCAGCATCGATCCGCTGAGCCAGAAGAACATGTCCCTCTCCGAGGAGGAGGTTGCGGAAACGTGCACGCGCTTCGGCATCGACCGCGAGCGGCCGTTGCTGGTTCAGGTCTCGCGCTTCGACCGCTTCAAAGATCCGGTCGGGGTCATCGCGGCCTACCGCCAGGTGCGCTCGTTTTCACCCGTGCAGTTGGTCCTGGCCGGCGGTTCAGCCACCGACGATCCCGAGGGCGAGGCCATCCTACGGGAGGTGCGCCAGGCAGCCGGGGATGATGCCGATATTCACATCCTGGATCTCCCGGCCGATGCGCATCGCACCATCAACGCCCTGCAGCGTGCGGCCGATATCGTCGTCCAGAAGAGCACGCGCGAAGGATTCGGACTGACCGTGACCGAAGCGATGTGGAAGGGCAAGCCGGTCATCGGGGGCGACACGGGCGGCATCCGGCTGCAGGTGATCGACCATCACACGGGGTTCCTGGTGTCGACCCCCGAAGGGGCCGCCCTGCGCATCCGCTACCTTCTGCATCATCGCGACAAGCTACAGAGAATGGGGGAGAAGGCACGGCAGTTTGCCCGCGAGAGCTTCCTGCTCACCCGACAGCTGCGCGAGTACCTGACGATCATGGTCGCGCTGACCCATGATGCGGGAGAACGCATTGAGATCCGGCAGACATGATCCGTCCAGGCCTCCGGTGGACATCCCCGACCTCTGGTTGAGCCTGCGGCACGCCCGCCGGCCACTCCTGGGGTTGGACTACGACGGGACCCTGGCACCCTTGCGCATCGAGCGCATGGAAGCGGTGCCGCTGCCTGGGATCATCCCGACGCTCGAGGCGATTCGCGATCGCGGCGCAACGGATGTGGCGATCATCTCGGGGCGGGACCTCACGGAGCTGGAGGGCCTGTTCGGTGTATCCGGGGTGATCCTGGTTGGTGCCCACGGCCGCGAGTTCGCCTGGCCCGCTGGCGCCCGTGAGCGACTGCAGCCGACCGCCCGCCAGCGGTCGTGTCTGGATGAGGCCGCCGCCCAGGCGGGAGAACTGGCCGAGCCCGGCCGCATCGAGCGCAAGATCGCCAGCGTGGCCCTGCACGTCCGCGGACTGCCCGCGGATGAGGGTCTCGCGCTGTGCGCGGCGGTGGCAAAGCGGTGGGCCCACCTGACGTGCGGCGGCCTGGAGTGCCGGGACTTCGACGGCGGCATCGAGCTGAGGACGCTCGCGGGGGACAAGGGCTTCGCTATCGGCCGTCTCGCAAAGCGCCTGCAGCCGGATATGACGGTCTATGTGGGCGATGATGAAACCGATGAGGATGCGTTTCGCGCCCTGCGCGCCCTGACCCGCGGTTATGCGATCGGCGTCGGCGATGCACGCGAGCCTTCGCTCGCGCAGGACTGGCTGGCCGGTCCTGAGCAGGTGCTGGAATTCCTCGAATGGTGGTGCCATGTCCGCAGAAGCAAAAGTTGAGCAGGAAAGCCCGGATTACAGCCGCCTGGTGGTGGTCTCCAACCGGCTCCCGGTGGTGCTCTCGCGGGACAGCGGCGGCCGGCCGCACCTGGCACCCGGGCATGGCGGCGTGGTGACGGCCCTGGCCCCGGTGCTCCGCAACCGCGGCGGCACCTGGATCGGCTGGAGTGGATCAGCGGAACCCGATGTACAAGCTTTGCTGGCCGGTGCCTCGCAGCGCGCGGGTTACACGCTCGTTCCGGTGGCGCTGACGGCCGAAGAGGTGCGGGACTTCTACTACGGCTTCTCCAACCAGGTCTTGTGGCCCATGTTTCACGATCTGGTCGGGCGCGCCCACTTTGCCCCGCAATACTGGCGCCAGTACCAGGTTGTAAACCGCAAATTCGCCGAGGTGATTGCCGCCGGCACGAGCCCCACGGACTACGTCTGGGTTCACGACTACCACCTGATGCTCGTGGCGCAGAACTTGGCTGAGATGTCGGCGCCGCGCAGACTGGGATTCTTCCTGCACATCCCATTCCCGCCCCTCGATGTCTTCGTGAAGATCCCCTGGCGGGGTGAATTGCTGCGCAGTCTGCTCCGCTTCGAGCTGATCGGGCTCCAGACGGCCCGCGACCGGGGCAATTTCCTCCAGTGTCTACGCCGCCTGGTGCGCTCGGTGCACATCTCGCGCGAAGGATCGCTCTCGGTCGTCGTCCTGCCTGACGGACACCGCGTGCGGGTCGGCAGCTTCCCCATCAGCATCGACTTCGAGGAGTTCGCGGCCGGCGCCGCCAGCCGCGACGTCGCCGAGGCCTCTTGGTATCTGCACGAGAAGCACCCCGAACGCCAAATCATCCTCGGTGTCGACCGCCTGGATTACACCAAGGGCATCCCTCAGCGCCTGGACGCGTTCGAACTCGCCTTGCAGCGCCACCCCGATCTGCACGGGCGGGTGGTGCTCATGCAGGTCGTCGTGCCCAGCCGGGACGTCGTGCCCGAGTACGAATCCCTCAAGCGCGACATCGAAAGGCGAGTGGGCGAAATCAACGGCCGTTTCACGCGCCACGGCTGGGTCCCGATCCACTACATCTACCGCAGCCTGTCGCGGCTGGAGCTCTTGGCCCACTACCGCACGGCGGAGATCGCGTTGATCACCCCCCTCAAGGACGGGATGAACCTCGTCGCCAAGGAGTTCTGTGCGGCCAGCACCGAGGAGCAGTCGGTGCTCATCCTCAGCGAGTTCGCGGGGGCGGCCGCCCAGCTCCATCGCGGGGCGCTCCTCGTCAACCCCTACGACGTGGAGGGCATGGCCGAGGCGATCCACCGGGCCGTGGAGATGCCGGCCCCGGAACGGCGCGAGCGCATGCACCGCTTGCGCCAGGAGGTCCGGCGTTACAACATCTACTGGTGGCTCGATCGATTCCTCGATGCCGGCTTCGGCCGGCGACTGAGCAGCTTCGCCGTTCAGGAAGCGCCGTTCGACCAGATCGAGTTCGTCTAGCCGCGGACTGCGGCCGGGTGGTGGCCAGGCTCACGCGACGCCGCACCGGTGCCGCCCTGCGGACCGCCCCCGGGGCAATGAGGACCAGCATGCAGCCAGGCAGCGTCTCGCCGTGGTGATCGGTGGTGCGGACATCGCGCTCGCGGGCTTGTCCGCCGTGGCGGCCGGGGCGGTGAACGCTCTCGCCGGGGGCGGCACGCTGATCACCTTCCCGACCCTGGTCGCCCTGGGCATCCCGGCCGTGGCGGCCAACGTCACGAGCACGGTGGCGCTCTCGCCGGGCTACTTGGGGGGTACGCTGGCTCAGGGGCGCGACCTGCGGGGACAGATGGGCCGGCTCCGCTTGGTCCTGCCGGCGAGCGTGATCGGGGGCATCCTGGGTGGGATGCTGCTCCTGGCGTCAGGCGAGCGCCTGTTCCGGGACCTGGTGCCGTTCCTGATCCTGCTCGCCTCGGGCCTGCTGGCGGTGCAGGATCCGCTGCGCCGCTGGCTCATGCGCCGGCTGGACCGCTCCCGGGGTGCCGCGGCAAGGAGTTCGGAACGCTGGGTCGCGCTGCCAGTCGGCTTGGCCGCCATCTACGGCGGCTACTTCGGGGCCGGCCTGAGCGTCATTGTCCTGGCGGTGTTGGCGCTGGTCCTGGATGACTCGCTGACGCGCCTCAATGCCCTGAAGCAGGGGGTTTCCTTCAGCGTCAACATCGCCGCGGCGGTGTTCTTCGTCTTCTCCGGCCAGGTCGTGTGGCTGGTGGCGGCCGTGATGGCCGTCGGCGCGCTCGCCGGTGGGGTGCTCGGCGGCCGGCTGGCCGGACGCGTCCGCCCGGATGTGTTGCGCTGGATCGTGGTGGTGATCGGTGTCGCGGTGGGTGTGATCTACCTCGTGCGATGATGGACGGGCTGAGGGGCTCTGCTTCACGCCGTGCGATGATCCGCGGGCTCAGTGGCCCCGACCTCGGCCAGCACGTCCAGGAACGCCTGCACGGCCTCGGGATCGAACCGATGTCCGGCGCGATCCTGGATGATCCGCGCGGCATCCTGCGGGGCGTAGCCCCCGCGGTGGGGCCGCGAATGCGTCAGGGCATCGTAGGCATTCGCCACGGCGACGATGCGCGCGGGCAGAGGAATCGACTCCCCGCCCAGGCCGTCCGGGACGCCGGTGCCGTCCCAATGCTCGTGCAAGTGGTAGACCGCGTCGGCGACCTCCGGCATCTGGGAGTGGGCCAACATGCGCTGAACGGCCCCCGATGCCCGCCGCCGCATCTGTGCGCGCTCCTCGTCGGTCAAGACCGCTGGCGACGCGAAGAGGTGGTCGTACTCCTCGAGCGTGCCGAGGTCGTGCAGCAGCGCTGTGTAAGAAACCGCCTTGCGATCCGCGGCCGACAGACCCATCCGTTCCGCGATCCGCAGGCCCAGGTCGTGGACCCGCTGCGAATGGCCGGCGAGATTGCCATAGCGTGATTCGACCGCCGCGACGAGCTGCGCCGTGGTGTCGACGAAGGTGTGACGCACCTCGTCGAAGGCGGCGGCGTTCTGAATGGCTGTGGCGGCCGAACGACCCAGCACAGAGAGCAGATGCACATCGAGGCGGTCGATGGGCTCGGTCCCCCGGTTGCCGCCCGCCAGCAACGCCACGACCTCCGCGTCGAGCATCACGGGGGTCAGATGGGTGAAGCCCGCTACCTGCAACCGGCGCACATCTTCGGAGGCCTGCGGATGAGCGCTCAGCTCATCGAGCAGAATCGTGCGGCCCTCGAGCTTCAGGACGCGGCAGAGAAAGGCCTCGGCGCCCAGACGCAGGTTGAGCATGGCGGCTTCGCGCGCGCCGCGCCAAACCCGCGGGATGAAGGCGCGCTCCTCCTCGTCGCGCATGAAGACACAGACGGGTTCGATCCCGATGTCACCGGCGATCGTGCGGGCGAATTCCTCGCACACTTCGTCCAGGCTGCGTCGATCATTGATCTCCTCGACGCGGTTGAGCAACGTACCGATCCGCAACAGGCTGCGGCTCATCTCGGCCTGGGCCTGGGCCATCTCCTCGCGCTGTTTGCGCACCTCCTCGACCAGCGCTTCGTTGCGCACGCGCAGGAGCTTCTGATCCGCCACCCGGTCGAGGATGCGGCGGATCTTCATGATCAACTCACGCGGGGAGAACGGCTTGATCAAGTAATCATCGGCCCCCTTGCGCAGTCCCTGGATGCGGGCCTCGTTGGCCCCGTTGGCCGAGATGAGGATCACCGGCAGATGGGCCGTCTCGGGCGCCGAACGAATCGACTCGAGCACCTGGAAACCGCTCTTGCGCGGCAGCCGCACGTCGAGCACGACCAGATCCGGGCCGCGGCGCTGGACCTCGTCCAAGGCGGCATCACCGTCGAAGGCCGTGTGGACTGTGTAGCCGCGGCCGGTCAACGTGATCTGGAGCAGCTCGATGACGCGCACGTCGTCATCGACGACCAGGATGCTCTCAAGGCCCTGACGATCCAAAGGGGTCGGCAAAGAGCCAGGTGTCGTCTTCCTCGTCTCCATGATCCTCGTCTCCCCCCGCCCGGTCCGGGTCCCAGAGCGAGCGCAGCCAGCCGATCACGGACTCGACCTCCGACCGCTCGAACGGCCGCGGCAGCACCGCCCCGGAGGCAGAACGCTCCCCGGCCGGCGGGACGTGCAGCGCGCCGTCGATCGTCAGCAGCACCAGCGGGGGCCCGCCGGGCCGACCGGACGGATGGTCGCGCCACTGCTCCTGGAGGCACTCGTCGAGAAAGAGCGCCCCCACACTTCCTAGATCGGCTGGGAGCAGAGGATCATCAAGGTCTCGCGCCTCGCGGATCTCGATCCCGCTGGGCTCGAGGTGGCGCAAGAGGAACCGCCGAGCCAGAGCCGAGGGGGAGACGACCCAGACCACCTTGGCAGCTGGCGATCTGGGCGAAAGCGCCGGCTCGACCTCACCGGCCAGAGCTTCCCCGGCCGGGGCCGAGGGCATCGGTGGGAACGGGGCGGCGCTGCCGCCCGACTCCAGGATCGCGGGGTCGGCTGCCCCCGCCGGTGTTGAGGAGACCGGAATCTTCTCGGGTGGAGTCAGTTGCGCCGCCCGATCGGTGCCGACTGCCGGCTGCAGCGCTTCCAGGCTGGAGAGCCAGCGCACGTCGTCCTGCCACTGCTCCAGCTCCGCCTTGGTCCAGATGCCGAGCACCATGCTCACGGTGACCTGCTGCTCGGCGCCATCGACCGACAGCGTGAAGGCCTCCGGCGTGCCGCGCGACGATAGATGCGTGTCCACCACCCAATTCCAGGGAATGGCCAGATTGCGCCCTTGCTGGCCCGAGCAGACCAGGAACAGGTCGGCGGCCTGGAAGGCTTCCGGCGACCGGGTCCAGACGCCGGATGCCTCGCCGGGGCGCTCGGGCTCAGCGGCCCGACCCGAGTCTTCGCCCGGGAAGGGCGGCGGGCTGGCCCGCATCCAGGCGGGTCGCAGGATCCGGGACTCCCCGGACTCACGCCGCGCCGCGCCTTGGGCGGCGTGCTCTTCTCGAACCAGCATGGCCAGCCCGGAGTCGACCGCCCGCTCGATGCGCTCGCGCACATCCTCCAGCGGCAGATCGGAGCTGGGCGGCGGCGGTGCGCTTCCAGCGCTTACGCCCGCGGCATTCCCGTCCTCACTGGAAGCGGCAGGATCGAGCCGCGGCGGCGACTCCGGCACGCTCGCTGCGGGGTCGTCCCCCGGCCCCGGCGCGCCCGCGGTCAGCGCCGCCTGAGCGTGGGCTCCCATCAGGTTGCCGAGTTCCACCAGCACCTGCCCGAACAGACCGATCAGCCGGCGGACACTCTGTTGAACTTCGCTCTCAGCGCCCTGCATCACCCTCAGGCTCCTCCTCGCGCGTTGTCGCCGGAACCCCATCTCCATTGTGGGCCTCATCGACCCTCGCCATCAAGCTCCGCAGCCGTTCGCCCAGACGCCCCCAGGCGCGCTGCAGCTGGACGACCTCTTGCGACAACCCCCCGACCTCCTGTCCCGATCCGGTCACGACGTCGGCCACCCGTTCCAGACCGCCGGCGATGCGGCGCGCCGTCGTCTCGCGCTGCGCGCGCGACCGATTGAGCGTCTCGGCCAGGATTCTCAGGCTCTCGCTCACCCAGGCATCCCAATCCCGCAGGCGCTGGCCCGCGCTCCGGCGCGCCTCCGCAACCGTGGCCTCGGCACCCGTGCCGGTCTGCCCGTAGCCGGCCGCCTCGAGGTGACCCGCGACCTCGTTGCGCCAGCGCTCGATGCCCAGCCGCAGATCGGCGAGCAGGCTCTCGAGCTCCGACCCATGCTCCAGCTCGCGCTTCGAGATCTGGAAGAGCCGCTCGACCCGCTCCATCTCCACCGCGAGCTGCGTCTGCTGGAGGAATGCCCGCTCCGCCCGGCGCACGAGCTGCTCGACCGCCTGGGTCTCATCGCGCCAGTCTTGCTCCAGGATCACCTGCAGCCGGTCGATGCCCTCGGAGCACTGGCGCGCGCGCGCGTTCTGCTCCTGGAAGTAGGCCAGCAATTGACGGGTCAACTCGTGGGTCGCGTCCTCCTTCGGCCAGCGACCGGCATCCAGGTGCGTCGTACCCGCCACTTGCAGAACGGCGCCGATCTCCTCGCGCAGCGTTTCGAGCTCCTCCACCGCCTTCGCGCCTGAGAGGTTCTGTCGCAGGAGCACCCGCACCCGACTGCAGAGCATGCCCATTTCCCAGTCCGCTGTGGGGGGCGGAAGCTGACTGAAGGCGCGCGTCTGCCCCGCGTCGATGGCGCGCAGCAGCCAGGCCACGGGACGGGTGAAGCGATCGCCCGCTTGGAGGGCGAGCGCCGCGGCAACGAGCAGCGCCAACAGGATGAACCCTCCCAGGATGGCTCGGGCCACCGGTGGGTGCAGCCCTGCCATGTCGTCGCCGCCCGCCACGAGCTCGAGCAGCACGATGGCGCCAACGCCCAGGAGCAGTACGGGAATCGTGAAGCTCAAGAGCAGGCGCCCGCGCAGCGCCCCGCGGCGCGTAGCCGGGGCCGTGACCTGCTGTGACGTCGCCGTCGCCATGGACACCTCTCCGGGGCCGCAGAATGCAGCCGGCCATGCGGGCTCCGGTGCAGAACGCATGGCCCCGGGGCTCCGCGCCGGCGTCCGAGTGGCCGATTTGCCCCACCGGCGGCTCTCAGACGGGCCGAGGGAGGTTCTCGGGAGCAACGAGAGGCAACCCGCGCGGATGGTCGAGCGGCGCCAGCGGCGCCATCGGAGGGGTCCGATATCCGACCTTTTCGGCGCGGTTTAGCCGGATGGCAGGCAGCCCAGCGCGGCAGCGTTTGGGCCCCCGCGGGGCTGTCTCCCCCAGGGCTGTCGAGCATCTGCGACCCGGCCTGAAGCCCGGCGGCTCAGGACCCTGGCACACCCGTTGCTGAACTCCCGCCACGGAACCCGGTAACGCGAAGATGGAAGCGAAGGCACTGGGTGTCAACAGATTTCCGGGTTCCCCGATCGACGACTCCGGCAAATGCGCCACAAAGGGGGAATGCGCGATGGTCTCGCGAGACAACTACCTGGAGCTGAAGGGCACATCACGAGACCTGAAGCCCACCTACTACTTCGTGATGAAGTGCCTGCTCTACTCGCGCATGGAAACCGGCCTCGTGTCCAACAAGGACTACTACGACGAGGACGTCAACGTCTACATCGCCCACCTGTTGAATTCCTTTATCAACCCTGAGTACACGCAGCGGGCCAGCAAGTACCTCTCCAAGTACGATACGGAAGTCTTCAAGCGACTCGAGAATTCCAAAGATGCCCGGCTGAAGTACACGCTGTACAAGACCAACGCCGACTTCCTGCTCATTTCGCTGGGCATCTTCGACAATCCGCAGGCGTTCGATCCGGTCAACTCCTCGAATTGCATGTCGACCGACAAGCGCCGGCTCCAGCCCCAGGAGGAGGCCTACATCGGCCGGGGCAAGACCTATTACCGGTTCGCCTACACGTACAGCCAGCAGATCCACAACCCGCAGTCCGCGATCACCGAGGTCATGGAGAAGCTCTCCACCGGTTTCGAGAAGTACGTGCGCATCCTGTCGCACATGCGGGGTGAATACCTGAACCTGATGGACAGACTGTCGCGTGGCGAGGTGTTCCATCTCGAACGCCACGTCGATGCGTTCAAGAAGTCCGAAGACCTCAAGTCCAAACAGGACCGGTTTCTCGACCTGTACATGGAGTGGAAACGCACCGGCAACGCGGAAACCCGCGGGCAGATTGAACAACTCGTGAATGAAATCAAGGCGATCGACCCGAGCTTCGCGTTCGAACTGCCCCGGCAGCGCACCGATGCGGCCTGACGTAAGCCAGCAAGTTCCCGGCCCCCTTCGCGACATGCTCCGTCCCCCCCCGCGGGGCGTGTCGGCCGGGAACTCCCTTTGAGCGCGGGCGACCGTTCGGACCCGCGAGCCCCCGCCCCCGGCCAGGTCCCTCTGGGACTTGCGCGCCGGGGGCGGGCGTTCTTTTGGGGCATCTTCCTGGGGCGTTCTTCTCCGTGCTGCTCGCCGTCGGCGGACCGTGCTAGCCCAGGTTGTAGTTGGGCGCCTCTTTCGTGATGGTGACATCGTGCGGATGACTCTCGATCAGCCCCGCGCTCGTGATCCGGATGAAGCGGCTCTGCGTCCGCAGCTCATCGATCGTGCGCACGCCGCAGTAGCCCATACCCGCCCGCACACCGCCGACGAGTTGGTAGATGAGCAGCTGGACGCTGCCGCGATACGAAACGCGGCCCTCGATGCCCTCGGCCACCAGCTTCTGGGCATCGGTGATTCCTTCCTGCGAGTAGCGATCGCCGCTGCCATGCTGCATTGCCCCGATCGAGCCCATGCCCCGGTAGGTCTTGTAGGTGCGCCCCTGGTAGAGCACGGTTTCACCCGGGCTTTCCTCGGTGCCCGCGAGCTGGCTGCCGATCATGACCCCGCTGGCCCCCGCCGCTAGCGCCTTGGTGATGTCACCGGAGTGCTTGATCCCGCCGTCCGCGATCGCGCGCACGCCCAGGCGCGCGGCCTCCTCGGCGCACTCGAGCACCGCCGTGATCTGCGGCACGCCGACGCCAGCCACCACACGGGTCGTGCAGATCGCGCCAGGCCCCATACCGATCTTGATCGCGCTCGCCCCCAGGTCGGCCAGGTCCCGCACGCCCTCGCGGGTGGCGACATTGCCCGCCAGGATGGGCAGATCGGTGAAGCGCTGGCGCAGGCTCTTGAGCGTGCTCAGGACGTTGGCGGAATGGCCGTGAGCGCTGTCGATCGCCAGCGCGTCCACCCCCTTGCGCACCAGCTCCTCAGCCCGCTCGACGGCTGCGCCGCCCACGCCCACGGCGCCCGCGACCAGCAGCCGGCCGAGCGTGTCCTTGGCCGCATGCGGGTGCGCGATGCGCTTCATGATGTCCTTGACCGTGATGAGCCCCCGCAAGCGGAATTCCTGGTCCACCACGGGCAGCTTCTCGATGCGGTGCTCGTGGAGGATGCGCTTGGCCTGTTCGAGGTCGGTTCCGATCGGCACGGTGATCAGCTTGTCCTTGGTCATCACGTCGCGAATCAACACCGAACGGTCCTCGATGAAACGCAGGTCGCGATTGGTGAGGATACCCACGAGGAGGCCGTCCTCAGTGATCGGGACCCCGGAGACCCGATAGCGCTCCATCACCTCGAGCGCCCGGCCCACGGGTAGATCGGGCGGCAGGGTAACCGGGTCGGTGATCATGCCGCTCTCGGAGCGCTTCACCTTGTCGATCTCGTGCGCCTGCTGGTCGATGGGCAGGTTGCGGTGAATCACCCCCAGCCCACCCTCGCGCGCCAGCGCGATCGCCATGCGTGACTCGGTGACGGTGTCCATGGCAGCACTCAGGATGGGTACGTTGAGCCTCAACCCCGGACAGAGCTCCACCGATGTGTCGACCTCGCCCGGCATGATGTCCGAACGGCGCGGCAACAGCAGGACGTCGTCGAAGGTGAGGCCCTCGCCCACGATTCGTTCGTTCATCGGGTTCTCCTCCGTTCGGATCCGCACGGGTCCGCCCACCCAAACGGTCGGTCCGTCGACCCGTGCACGGGGCCCGCCGCCCACCGACAGCCTGACCGCTGGGGTATACGAAAAGGGCCGACACAGGGCCGGCCCGGATGCCACCACGCGCAGGGGCGCTAAGGCTGCCCGTCTTCCTCGTCCGGCTCCGGCATGGGCCGGGGCCATTCGGACCGCCGCTCGCCCTCCTCGGGCCCCCGATGCACGAGGCCCTCGTGCGGCGAGAAGTAGTAGTTCAAGCCGACGCGCAGATCCATGTAGAAGTCGCTGCCGCCGAACCGGTCCTTGAAATCATCCGCATGGGCCGAATAGATGAAGTTGCCGGTGGTCTGAACGATCGTCGTGAGAACCGGCGAAATGGGAAACTCGCCCATCAGACCGAGGTACAGGCCGGGGTCCCCGGCGTGGTAGTCTTTCTGGGTCTTGGCGTCGATGATGAAATCGCCGCTGCGACGCAACCCCCAGACGTAGATGCCACCCCCGAAGCAGAGGGAAGTGGTGGCCCCCATCATCTCGCCCACGCGGCGCTCAGCCCCCAAGGTGAGCGGGATCGCCCACAGCACGAGGTTGTCGGCGTCCGGATAGCCGTTCCAGCCAAAGCCGCTCTCGACCGACATCGTCCAGGTTCTGTTGAAGCGATAGCGGAAGGCGGCCCGCCCGGCCGGCCTGATCTGCGCCGCGCCCCCGGGACCGTGATCGTCGCCGGGGTAGTCGGCCGCATCCCCATCGGCCAGCCAGCGCATCGCCCCCACGCTGATCCCAAAGCTGGCGAGGTGTTCGTACTCGGGACCGATGCTCGCGTGGCAGATGCCTGGGAGTGCCGCGATCAGGAGAACGCCAATCAGTGGTCTCAGCCCGTTCATCCCTCGCCCCTCTCTCGATTCCTGCCGCGACTCGCCGCCGGCAGAGTGCGGCCCATCGACCTGCACCGGCGGCCCCCTGACAACCGAATGCGCCGCGCGGAGTTAGATTGCAGCACTATAGTCACCCCGAAATCGCCTGTCAAGCTGGGCAGCCCCGCCAGGTGATCCCCGGGCGCACGGATGGCCGCGTCAGGACAATGCCCGGAGAACTCGCCCCAGAACGCCCCAAAAACGGTCTTGCTCCCCCTGCCCCGGATTGGCTACCTTCACGGTTTGCCGGCGGCGTAGCTCAGTTGGCCAGAGCAGCGGAATCATAATCCGCGTGTCGGGGGTTCAATTCCCTCCGCCGCCAAGACTTTCCCTCAACACCAGTTTGCCGAGATGCCCGTGGCTATCCTCCCGGCATATTTCCTCCTGGAACGTTCGCCCCCGATCGACGCGCCGCACGCCGATGCTATAATGAATGGAGTCTAGGATAATACTCGGCCTGCCGCCTGGGGCGGAAACTGGACGCGCCGGCGCTGTCGCCCAGCGCGAGTCCGGGGGAGCTTGGATTTCAGCGTCCCGCCGCGCCCGAGAAACACCCGAGCGCAGCGTGCGAAGCGCCGGCCAGCGAGTGATGGGAATGCAGGGCCGAACGGCACAAAGAGTCTGCCTTTGCCTTGGCGTGGCAGCCGGGCTGTCCCTGAGCCCGACCGCCGCGACGGGGTCCTTCAGCTCCCTGGGCCCGTGCGAGGAAACCACCACGCTGGCGACCGAACCGCCCGTGCCGCCGCGCGAGCTCCGCTGCCACCATGACGGCACCTTTGAGGACGCCTTCTGCTTCCAGCTGGGGGGCGTTTCGCCGCCCCATTACGGCGCCTTCGCCGAGGGGTTCGCGGGCCGCCGGGAGGACTACCTGATCGAGGACATCGTGCTGTGGGTCACCCAGGTGGGCTACCATGGCGATGAGCCCCTCGACCTCTACATCTGGGAAGGCGGGGTGCTCGGCCCGCCTGGACTCGTTTGCTACCACGCCTCGGACCGGACGTTGCAGAACGTCCCCATGTGGCCCCTCGTGGCGGAGAACCATCTCAACGTAGCCGTGCCGCTGCCCGAGGGAAGCTTCTCCGTCGGCTTCTGGGCGGATTTCTCGCAGATGTGCTGCACTTGGTTCATCGCTGCCGATCGCTCGGGAGAACCTGGATCGCCCTGGGTGAATGTCGCCCCCGGAACGGGCTTTCCGTCGGGATGGCGTCACCCGGAAATTCTTTGGTCTCCACCTGTTAGGTCTCTCGGGCTGGGCGTGACCGTCGTTCCCTTCGGCACCAGCGTCCCGGAACCCGCCCCGCGGGAGGCCCTGCAGGCGTCGACCTGGGGCCAGATCAAGCGCCTGTACCGGTAGGGGGGCCGTGGCTGGTCCGATTCAGCCCCGCCAGCCACAAAGGCTACAGAATCTATCGCATATTCGCAACCGATTGTTCTATAAGATATTGCAAGGATCAACCCGTGCTCGTTGATATACTAGTGGGAATGCGGTATAATTCTCTTGTCGCCATCGAGAGTCTTTGAGACAAAGCACACTGGTCCTTGCCAGGCCAGGCATCTGGTCGGCGATTCGTTCCCTGGATAGGAGGAGTGTTCCATGAACACCAGTAGCTCGTTCAAGATTGTTGCCGTCGTGGCCCTGATCGCCGCGGTGGCCATGGGAGCAGTCCCGGTAGCCCAAGCCATGGGCAACAATGGCGGCGGCGTGCTCATGGTGCACTTCGACCGCACCATCCGCATGGAACTCGCCGGTCAGTTCCCAAGTTACTACTTCGACCAGTTCTACGATGCCGGGTATGGCTGTGATCCGCTGGGCCCGGGTGAGGACTGCGAAGATTACCGGCTTTTGCACCCCTGCACCTACGGTGCGGACCTCGATCCGGCCCTGCTGGATGTGGCCCCCTCGGTCCAACCCCCGATGATGTGGGTCGTAGCGGTATTCCCCGACACGACTTGCGTCGAGATTGCCGCGGTGGAGTTCGGACTGGGCGAGATCACCGGCTCGATCGAGATCGGCGGTTCCGGCACTCTGGCCCAGGCGGCGTTTCCCTCGCCGGGTTGGCCGGGGTCGTACACCGGCATTCGCTATGAGTTCAACCCGCCGCTCACCAGCCATGAGGTGCCGCTCTGCTACATTTCCGGGCAGCCCGGCATGGGTGGGGCCCGCACGGCCCTCGCCCCGCACCCCAACAACGACTATATCCTCTTCTGGGACACGGCCGGTAACGTGACCCGCGCGGTCATCGGTCCGGAGCCTTGCCCCTATGCGGTGGGCTCGTGGAACAACGCCGGCAACCCTGGCTGCAATCCCGACGTCCCCATGACCTTCAATCCGATGGTCTGCTGCCTGGGCGACGAGTGCCGGATCCTCACCGAGGACGACTGCCTCAATGCCGGCGGTCAGTGGCATCCCGACTGGGACTCCTGCACGCCGAATCCGTGCCTCACCCTGGCGGCCTGCTGCTTCGAGAACGGCGACTGCAGCGTCACGACCGAGGGCGACTGCGCCACGCTCGGTGGTGTGTTCCACGCGGACTGGACGTCGTGCGATCCGAACCCCTGCCCGCAGCCGGCCGCGTGCTGCGTGGGCGAGATCTGCTCGATCGTGATGGAGGAGGAGTGCGGGCTCTTGGGCGGCGAGTTCCACCCCGAGTGGCCGAGCTGCGAGCCGAACCCTTGCGAGTATCCGCGCTGGGCGTGCTGCTTCAGTGACGGTAGCTGCCAGCTCGCCACGGCCGAAGAGTGCGACCTGGCGGGTGGCATCCTCCACACGGAGTGGGGCACCTGCACGCCGAACCCCTGCCCCCCCGTGCGCGCCTGCTGCATTCAGACCGGTCCGGGCGGCCTCGAGATCGAGTGTCAGCTCCTGACCGAGGCCAACTGCGCGCTGGCGGGCGGCAGCTGGCACATCGCCTGGACGTCCTGCGACCCCAACCCGTGCCTTCCGCCGGTGGCGGTCTGCTGCACCGAAGAGGTCTGCGAAATCCTGCCTGAGGTCGATTGCAGCGCCCAGGGCGGGACCTGGTATGCCACGCTGGACACCTGCGATCCGAACCCGTGCGAGTACGATCGGCACGTCTGTTGCTTCGGTGAGACCTGCGCGATCGTCACGGTGGCGGAGTGCTTGGCCGGCGGCGGCGGCTGGTATCCGCTGCTCGACTCCTGCGATCGAACCCCTGCGAGCTGCCGCGCGGCGCGTGCTGCGTGGGCACGATGTGCTCGATCCAGAGCGCGGTGGACTGCTCTCAGATGGGCGGCGCCTGGAAGGGTGCGGGTTCCGGCTGCACGCCGAATCCGTGCCTGCCGGCGAACCCGATCCGCGCCTGCTGCTTTGGCGAGACCTGCGCGCTGCTGACGCAGCGCGACTGCAACAACGCCGGTGGTGTGTGGCGCAGCGGCCAGACCACCTGCAACCCGAACCCCTGCATCGCAGGCGTTGAGCGCGCGTGCTGCATCGGTGATGATTGCCAGCTCCTGAACGAGTTCGATTGCGCCCAGATCGGTGGCGTGTGGCTCGAGAGCCTGACGAGCTGCAGCTCGCAGCCCTGTCTGCAGCGTGCCTGCTGCGCCGGCGGCGAGTGCGCCGTGCTTCGTCCGGCCGAGTGCATCGCCCGGGGCGGCATCTTCCTCGCCGAGGTCACGAGCTGCACACCCGATCCCTGCGCGGAACTGAGACACGCCTGCTGCCTGCCGGGTGACGAGTGCGTGCTGAAGTACAGCGAGGCCGACTGCATCGCCAGCGGCGGTGTGTGGAAGGGTCAGGTCACCTCGTGCGTGCCGAATCCCTGCACGGCCACGCCGACCAAGGAGACGACCTGGGGCCGCATCAAGACGCTCTACAAGGGCGATCAGTAGTCCCGACCCAATGTGCTAGATTCAGGGGCCGCGGCCGTGCGCCGCGGCCCCTGTTTTGTTTGCGCGGGGGGTGGGAGCCGGGAGGATGAACCGATGGCCGACATGAAGGATGCGTTGCGCAAGGCCGGCCTGGTCTCTCAGCGGCAGGTCCGGCAGTCGGAGCACGCCGGCCGTGTTCACCGCAAGGAGGTCGGCGACGAGGGGCTCGCGGCCGAGCGCGAGCGCCAAGCGGCTGAACTGCAAACGGAGCTGGAGCGCAAGCGGACCTCCGATCTGGCCCGCGAACGAGAGCTTCAGTTCCAGCGTGAACAGGAGGCCCAGCGGACCCGCATCGAGACCCTGTTGCGGGATGCCAACCTGATGACCCGCGAGGGAGGACCCAAACGCTTCTACTTCACGCACCCCACCGGGCAGATCCACTTCCTCGACGTGTCACCAGGGCTGGCGCGGCGCCTGCAGATGGGGGATGCAGCCATCATCGCTGCGGCAGGAGTGCTCAAGAGCGACTTCATCGCCATCTCCGGCAAGGCCGCCCACGAACTGCGGCTCGTCGATCGCGAGCGCATCCTCTATTGGAATGTACGCTCCTGAGCCCGTCCCGCTACCCCTCGATCTCGCCCGCGCCGGCGTGCTTGGCCGCCCGATGGGAGAGCTGGATCTTGCCCTCCTCATTTGTGCCCAGGACCTTGACGAGCAGTTCTTCACCCAGGGCCGTGACGCTGGCGGGGTGATCGACCCGCCCCTCGCCCAGCTCCGAAATGTGCACCAGACCTTCGATGCCGTAGAACAGCTCGACGAAACAGCCGAAGTCCGTAATCCCGGTGACACGCCCCCGATAGATCGCGCCCACGCGCGGTTCACCGGTCAGGTACCGCACCCGTCGCTCGGCTTCCTCCAACCGCGTGCCCGCGTAGCCGAAGACGCGCACGCGCCCATCGTCACCCACATCCAGCTTGGCGCCGGTCTCGGCCTCGATACCCTGGATGTTGCGGCCGCCCGGGCCGATCAGATCGCGGATGCGCGCCGGGCGGATGCGCACAAAGCGCACCTGCGGCACGTGCGGGCGCAGAGCCGTGCGCGGACCTGGGCAGATGCGGGCCATCTCCCCCAGAATGTGGAGCCGCCCGCGCCGGGCCTGCTCGAGCGCCTGGGCGAGCACCGCCCGCGGCAGACTGCCGATCTTGTTGTCCAGCTGCACGGCGGTCACACCTTCCGCCGTCCCGGCCACCTTGAAGTCCATGTCGCCCAGGTGGTCTTCGTCGCCCAGGATGTCGGTGAGCACCGCGCTACGCTCCCCCGCGGCGATCAAGCCCATCGCCACGCCCGCCACGGGCCGGCGCAGCGGAACCCCGGCATCGAAGAGCGCCAGCGTGCTCCCGCTCACGGTCGCCATCGACGAGGAGCCGTTCGACGAGCTGATTTCGGCATCGATGCGGATCGTGAATGGGAACGCCTCCGGATCGGGCAGCAGCGGCACCAGGGCTCGGCGGGCCAAGGCGCCATGCCCGATCTCCCGCCGCCCGGGTCCCCGCAGGGGACGCACCTCGCCGACCGAGTAGGGCGGGAACGTGTAGTGCAGCAGGAACGATTCCTTGCGCACCCCGGCGAGGCTCTCGATGAGCTGTTCGTCCTGGCTCGTCCCCAGCGTGCACGTCACCAGCGCCTGCGTCTCGCCGCGCGTGAAGACCGCCGAGCCGTGTGGGCCGGGCAGCCAGCCCGCCTCGCCCGAGATCGGGCGCACGTCCTCGGGGCCGCGACCGTCGAGCCGCTGACCCTCCAGGGCCCGCGCGCGGATCAGCTCGCGCATAACCTTCTCGGCCGTCTCGCGGGCACCGGGTGGCGCCGCGGTCGGATCGGGCTGGCGGGCCACCCAGGCGGCGTCGGTCTCGGTGATGAGCTGGTCCATCCGGGCGTGACGCGCCTGCTTGTCGCCCGCGGTGTAGACACCCTCGATGCGGCCGGCGAGATACTCCTGCGCGAAGCGCTGGAGCGCCTCGTCCACCGGAGCAGCCTGGAATCCACGCTTCTCCTTGCCGAGCGCCGCGCGCATCTCATCCTGGATTTCCAGCAGCGGCACGGCCGCGGCGAGGGCCTCATCGAGCGCTCCCAACAGGACCTCCTCGGAGACCTCCCGCGCGCTGCCCTCGACCATGACGAGGCCTTCCCGGCTGAGCGCCACGACCAGGTCCAGATCCGCCCGCCCGCGCTCAGAGGCAGGCGCCAGGATCCGCGGCTCGCCGTCGATGCGCGCGACGCGCACGGCCGCGATGGGCGGACCCCAGGGAACATCCGAGATCGTGAGCGCGGCCGAAGCGGCGGTGATCGCCAGGACCGCTGGATCCACCTCCGGGTCGTGGCTGAACACCGTCGCCAGCACCTGGGTCTCACAGGCGAAGCCCGGGGGGAAGAAGGGTCTGATGCTGCGGTCGATGACCCGCGAGATGAGCGTCTCCTCATCGGTGGGTCGGGCTTCGCGGCGCAGGAAGCCGCCCGGAATCCGCCCGGCCGCGGCCAGCTTCTCGCGGTAGATCACGGTGAGGGGAAAGAAGGTTGCCCCCCCGGACGCCTCGGGGGCCGCCACGGCGGTCGCCAACACGACGCAGCGACCGCAGGTGAGGAGCACGGCGCCGCCGGCCTGGCGCGCAATCCGTCCGACCTCGAACTCCAGGGTCTGCGCTCCCATGCGGACCTGCCTGCGCCAGAGCTGCGCCTGTCGCTCCATGCCTTCCTCCCTGTGAGATCAGCCGCCGGTGGCCCCGCTGCGCCGGGTGGGACGCGGATCCTACCGGCCTGGCCACCCCGGAGCAAGGCCGCACCCCAGCCCAGCCGCCGACCATTCCGAGGTTGACCTGCGCTTATGGGCTGCGATAAGCTCCCCTACTGATTTCTTTGAAACGGTGTCTGGCCCGCCCGCGGGCGGGGTCGGATGTAAGGTGTCGGACGCCGTATCCAGAGCGTCTTCGCCCGTTTCCAGGTGCATGCACTCGGGGTTTCGGAATCAATCCCGTACGGTACCCACGGGCGGCGGCCTGGAACGCGGCCGCGGCAGGAACCTTGATGTTGGGGGGAGGCAGAGGAACATGAGCGACGTCTACAAGCCCAGCCCGCAGTTCACGGAACGGGCCTGGATCAAGAGTCTCGACGAGTACCGCAAGATGTACGAGCGGTCCGTCAAGGACCCCGAGGGCTTCTGGGGGGAGTTCGCCGAGACCTTCCACTGGCACAAGAAGTGGGACAAGGTCTCCAGCTGGGACTTCGACAAGAACATCGACATCAAGTGGTTCGCCGGCGGCCAGACCAACGTCTGCTACAACGCCCTCGACCGACACCTGGCGACCCGCGGTGACCAGATCGCTTACTATTGGGAAGGCAACGCCATCGGCGAGGACCGTAGGGTCACCTACCGTGAGCTGCACGAGCAAGTCTGCAAGTTCGCCAACGTGCTCAAGAGCCGCGGCGTCAAGAAGGGCGACCGCGTCTCGATCTACATGCCAATGGTTCTCGAGCTGACAGTCGCCGTGCTCGCTTGCGCCCGCATCGGCGCCATCCATTCGGTCGTCTTCGGCGGTTTCAGCGCCGACTCCCTGGCCGACCGGATCCTCGACTCGACCTGCCGCGTCGTCGTCACGACCGACGGCGTCTACCGCGGCGCCAAGGCCGTGACCCTGAAAACCAACGCCGACGAGGCGATGCGCAAGGCCAAGGAGCGCGGCTGCGAGGTCACCACCTGCATCGTGTGCCAGCGGGTCGGCAAGGAGCTGCCGGTGACGATGGAGCAGGGCCGCGATCTGTGGTGGCACGAGGCGATGGCCACGGCCTCCGCCGATTGCCCGTGTGAGTGGATGGATGCGGAGGATCCCCTCTTCATCCTGTACACCTCGGGGTCGACCGGCAAGCCCAAGGGCGTGCTGCACACGACCGCCGGCTACATGATCTACGTCGCCCACACCTTCAAGTACATCTTCGATTACCACGACGGCGACATCTTCTGGTGCACGGCCGACATCGGCTGGGTCACGGGCCACTCCTACATCGTCTACGGACCGCTCTGCATGGGCGCCACCTCGGTCATGTTCGAGGGCGTGCCCAACTACCCGGACCCGGGCCGTTTCTGGGACGTCGTGGACAAATACAAGGTCAGTATCTTCTACACCGCGCCCACGGCCATCCGCGCCATCATGGCCCACGGCGACGAATACGTCACCAAGCGCAGTCGCAAGAGCCTGCGCCTGCTGGGCACGGTCGGCGAGCCGATCAACCCGGAGGCCTGGCGCTGGTACTACAACGTGGTTGGCGAGCAGCGTTGCCCGATCGTGGACACTTGGTGGCAGACCGAGACCGGCGGCATCCTGATCACGCCGTTGCCCGGCTCGCATCCGCTCAAGCCCGGCTCCGCCACGCTGCCCTACTTCGGTCTGCAGCCCGTGGTGGTCGATGACAAGGGCAAGGAAATCGACGGCCCCGCGAGCGGCATCCTCACCATCCGGGCGCCCTGGCCCGGCATCATGCGCACGGTCTACGGCGACCACAAGCGGTTCAAGGAGACGTACTTCTCGGCTTTCCCGGGCCTTTACTTCACCGGTGACGGCTGCCGCCGCGACGAGGACGGCTATTATTGGATTACCGGACGCGTCGACGACGTCATCAACGTCTCCGGCCACCGGATGGGCACGGCCGAGGTCGAGAGCGCGCTGGTGTCGCACCCCAAGGTGGCTGAGGCGGCGGTCGTCGGCTTCCCCCACCCGATCAAGGGTGAGGGCATTTACGCCTACGTCACGCTGAACGTCGGCGAGGAGTACACTGAGGCGCTGCGCAAAGAGCTCGTGGCTCACGTGCGCAAGGAGATCGGCCCAATCGCCTCACCGGATGTCATCCACTGGGCGCCGGGTTTGCCGAAGACCCGCTCGGGCAAGATCATGCGCCGCATCCTGCGCAAGATCGCCTCGGGTGAGATCAAGGAGATCGGTGACACGACGACGCTGGCCGACCCCTCGGTGGTCGACAAGCTGGTCGAGCTGAAGGACAAGTAGGCGCGTGCCATCGCGCGGGCCGTGCCCGATGAGTGCCGTCCCGGGGAATGGGGCGATTGGGCGTGGGTCTGCCCAGAGGCAGATGAAGCGCGGTGTTGACTCGGTGGTCAGGGGGAAGGACTCTTCCGCGGGTCCTTCCCCTTTTTGTGTGAGGGGAACAGCTTGGGCGGGCGGCCTCGCCGGCAGCCCGCGGCAGGGTCTGAAGCGCTGGTGTATGGGCGTGAGGGGGAGCAGTCATGGCGGATGAGAAGATCATGAATCGCTGGCTGGTGGTCATCGGGGCCCTCATCATCCAGGTGAGTCTGGGCGCGGTCTACATCTGGAGCGTCTTTCAGACCCCGCTCAAGGCGGTCTTCCCGACCTGGACCGAGGGCAATGTGACCCTGCCGGCTCAGATCGTTCTGGCGGCCTTCGCCGCGGCGGTCATCTTCGGCGGGCGCATCCAGGACAAGCTCGGCCCTCGCCGGGTCGCCACCGCCGGCGGGATCATCCTGGGGCTGGGCCTCATTCTGGCGCGCTTCACCGGCAACTTCGCTCCCGGCGGGGCGCTCGTCTGGCTCGTGCTCACCTTCTCGCTGCTCGGCGGCATCGGCATCGGCGTCGCCTATGTCTGCCCGATCGCGACCTGCGTCAAGTGGTTCCCCGACAAGCGCGGCCTCATCACGGGTCTGGCCGTCGCCGGGTTCGGCGCCGGGGCCTTCTTTTTCGCCCCGCTGGCCAAGGCCCTCATCACCGGCGGCCAGTATCAGCTGCTGGGCGCGAGTCTCTTCGGCCTGCCGAAGCTCGGCGTCTTCAGCACCTTCATGACCCTGGGCATCATCTTCCTGATCGCCGTCGTGGCCGGTGCCCAGCTTTTGCGCAATCCACCGCCGGGCTACGTCCCCGCGGGCTGGACGCCACCGGCACCCAAGGCGGGCGCCCCGTCCAAGGCCGACTTCACGCCGGGTGAGATGCTCAAGACCGGACGCTTCTGGCTCTTGTGGATCACCTACTTCGCCGGCTGCACGGCCGGATTGCAGGTGATCATGAAGGCCTCGCCCGTCTGGCAGTCCTTCGCCGTGGACAAGCTCACCCCGCCGATCGACGCTACCACTTTCGGCGCCATCAGCGCCGCCGGCGCCATGGCGGTCTCGATCCTGGCGATCTTCAACTCGCTGGGCCGCATCCTGTGGGGCAAGATCTCCGACGTGATCGGCCGCAAGCCGACGCTCTTCATCATGTTCATCCTGTGCGGCGTCGCGATGCTCTTCCTCGATTCGCTGCGCGTCTATGGCCTCTACCTCACGGGCATCAGCGTAGTCGGGCTCTGCTTCGGCGGCTACCTCGCCCTCTACCCGGCGGTTACGGCCGACTACTACGGCACGCGCCACTACGGCGTGAACTACGGCTGGATGTTCTCGGCCTACGGCGCGGGCGGGCTGTTCGGCCCGTTCCTCGCCGCCTGGCTGATGCGCGTGGCGAAAGAGGTGCCCTATCAGGTCGCTGAGGCCGGGCAGGCCGTGGAGAAGATGTTCGCGGTCGGCAACTATCGGCTCGCCTTCGTCGTCGCGGGCATCATGTGCCTGGCCGCGGCGGTGGCGGTCCAGCTCGTGCGGGCGCCGAAGCGGGCGTGATGGGCCGCAAGCTGCCCAGCACCGCCTACCGGCTGAAGGCCGGCGAGGTCTTCGTCCCTTACATCACCGGCGACGGCCAGCCGGAGTTCTCGCTCAAGGCGGTCCTGACCGGCGTCCTGCTGGGCATCCTCTTCGGCGCGGCCAACACCTACCTCGGCCTCAGGGTCGGGTTGACGATCAGCACTTCCATTCCGATCGCGGTCTTGACGGTGGTGCTCTTTCGCCTGCTCGCGCCGCTGGGCGTGCGCCGCGGCATCCTCGAAGCCAATCTCTCCCAGACGATCGGGTCGGCCAGCTCGTCGGTAGCCTCGGGCGTCCTGTTCACGATCCCCGCGCTGTTCATGTGGGGGATGAACCCGGGTCTCGCGCGCCTGACGCTTCTGGCCATGGCGGGTGGCTTGCTGGGCACGCTGGCGATGATCCCGCTGCGTCGTTACCTCATCCGCGAGGAGCACGGGCAGCTCCTCTATCCCGAGGGCATGGCCTGCGCGGAAGTGCTGGTGGCATCGGAGGCGGGCGGCAAGCAAGCGGCGCCAGTCTTCCTAGGCATTGGCGTGGGCATGATCTTCAAGCTGCTCACCGACGGGTTCAAGCTGGTCGCCGAGAAGTTCACGCTGGGATTGCCGTTCAAGGCGGGCATCGCCGCCGGCGTCTCGGCTCCCTTGATCGGGGTGGGCTGGATCCTGGGCCTGCGCGTGGCCGCGGTGATGGTCGCGGGCGGCGCGCTGTCGGCGCTGGTGATCATCCCGCTCATCAACGCCTGGGGCGCGGCGCAGACCGCGCCGGTCTTCCCCGAGACCGTGAAACTGATCAGCGCGATGTCCGCGGGCGAGATCTGGAACCGCTACGTCCGCTACATCGGCGCGGGCGCCGTCGCGACGGGGGGCATCATCACCCTGATCCGCACGATCCCGACCATGGTGCGCTCGTTCCGCCTGGGGCTTGGACGCCTGCGCCAAACCGCTGATGGCCCGGCGGCAACGCACCGCACCGAACGGGATCTCCCCCTGCGGGCGGCACTCATCGGGGCCGGGATCGTCTTGCTCGCGCTCGCGGCGGTGCCCGGCGTGCTGGGCTTCATCCCGTCATTCGTCGCCCGCCTCGTCGCCGCGCTGCTGGTCGGCGTCTTCGCCTTCTTCTTCGTCACGGTGAGCTCGCGCATCGTCGGCCTGGTCGGCGTGACCTCCAATCCGACCTCGGGGATGACCATCGCCACCCTGTTGGGCACGAGCGTGATCTTCTACCTGCTCGGGTGGACCGACACGATCGGCAAGGCGACCGCGCTGATGGTCGGCACGGCGGTCTGCATCGCGGCCTCGATTGCCGGCGACGTCTCCCAGGATCTGAAGACCGGGTTCGTCCTGGGCGCCACACCCCGCCGGCAGCAGGTCGGAGAGCTGGTGGGCGTGATCACCTCGGCCGGCTTCGTCTGCCTGGTCGTGATGCTCCTGCACCGCAGCGTCGAGGGCGGACTGGGGGGGGCCGAGCTGCCGGCGCCGCAATCGGTGCTCATGAAGCTCGTCATCGATGGCGTGCTCGACCGAAACCTGCCGTGGGCGCTCATCCTGATCGGGGCCGCGCTGGCCGGGGCCGCGGCCCTGCTGCGCCTGCCTGTCCTGGCCTTCGCGGTCGGCGTGTACCTGCCGCTCGACACGATGGCGGCCGTCTTTCTGGGCGGTCTATTAAGACACGTCCTGGTCCGCGGGCGCGCACCGCAGGTGGCCGAGGAGCGCCGGGAACGCGGCGTCCTCTTCGGCTCAGGACTGGTGGGCGGCGGGGGCCTGACGGGCGTGCTGCTGGCACTCTACGTCGCCGTGCGCGGCGGACGGAAGATCACCGGGGTGCCGCTGGATCTGCCGGCGTGGGCGCACGAGGTGATCGCGCTCCTGGCGATCGCCGCGCTGTTGGCGATCCTGGCGTGGGTGGCCGCGCACGCGACTCACCGTCCGCGGGCGACGTGAGCGCGATCTCGAACAGGCTCGGCCAGTACTTGCCGGTCACGAACAGCCGGTCACCCTCCTCGTCGTAGGCGATCCCGTTGAGAAAGTTGGGGTCAGGGGCCCCCGGAGGCCCCGGCTCAGCGTGACCCAGCAGCCCGGTCAAGTCGATCCAGCCGAGAACCTCGCCGGTGCGGGGCGAGATCCGCGCGATCCGGTCGGTCGGCCAGACGTTGGCGTAGATCTCGCCGCCGACGATCTCGAGCTCGTTGAGCGCGCGCAAGGGCTGATCGAGGTTGCGCGCCGCGAGGGTGTCCAAGAAGGCAAAGCTCTCAGGATCGAGTAGGAAGATCCGATCCGAGCCGTCGCTCAGGAACAAGTGCGCGCCGTCGCCGGCGAGTCCCCAGCCGTCGAACGGGTAGCCGAACTGCCCCTCGGGTTCGAAGGTCATCAGATCGTAGATGAAGCCGATGCGATGGGACAGGGTGAGCTGAAACACGTGCTGCCCGAGAATGGCGAGCCCTTCCCCGAAGTACGCCTGAGCCAGGTCGCGCTGGCGCAGCACAGCGCCCGTCGCCAGCTCGACCTCGCGCAGCGATGATTCCCCGTGGCGTCCCGTTCCCTCGTAGAGCAGCCCGTTCTTGTACACCAGCCCCTGCGTGAAAGCATTCGGGTCATGGGGGTAGACATTCAGAACGGTGTAGCCGTAGATCGGCGGCGCATCCACGCTCAGCTCCACGGTCACGGTGTCCGGCTCCGCGTTCGTGTTGACCACAATCGCGCCAGCCTGGTCGCCGACCGCCAGTCCGTAGCGGTCGGCGACCACCGTGACGGTGTCGGTCTCGCTGGTCGTCACGCCCGATGCCTTCGACAGATGCAGCCAGGCCACATTCGCGGCCAGCGACCAGGTGAGCCTGCCAGTCCCCGCGTTGCGGAGCAGCAGGTCGACGGACGATACCCCGACCGCCAGGGCCAGGCTGCGGGGCTCGATCACCAACTCCGGGTGGGGATCGGGCCCGGGGACGTGGTCCTCGGTCTCGTCATCGGTGTCACACCCGACCGCCAGCCCCAGCATCAGCGCCGCCAGGACCACCGGTGTCACCAGGTCCACGACCACGGCCCAGCGCACCCCACCCTCCAGTTCGAGCCTCGGGCGGCCGACTCCCCCCAAGGCAACCCACCGCCAACCCCGCCCCCCACGGTACATCACGCCGATCCGCACGCGCCATCCCGGTGATGACAGACGGGCCAGGGCTCGCCCGCCATTGACGTGAAGATGCCCCCCCGTCCGGCCGTACCTGATAGCGATGGACCGCTGGCTGCATCAGGAATTCCGCGACTTCGTCGCAGAAACGTTCGGCGACCTGCTGCGCGCGCTCGCCCGCGCGCTGGACGGCCGCCTGTGCGTGCTCGATCCCGAGGGAAGGGTCATCGCCCCGCAGCCGGAAGCGGCTGCGGATCACCCCCCGGACGGACACGCCGCAGAAGGCCCTGCGGCTGGGTGCTCGCTACGCGTGCCCATCACCCTGCCGGCGCCCGAGCCCTCCCGGCTCGACCCCGATGCCTCTGCGGATCCCACCCCGTGGTGTCTGGGACATCTGAGCACGCCTCTGGCTGGACCTGAGATCGAGGCGCTCCTGGCAAACCTGGCGGCCGAGATCGCCCGCCAGTTCGAGGTCGAGCGCGAGTGCGATCGTGAGATCGAAGCGATCGGGGCGCTGCGGCATGAGATCGATCTGCTCGACCATGTGGCCCGCGCCCGCCGCTCGGAGCTCAACCTGGCTGCGGCCGCCCGGGACCTGCTGGCCGAGTGCGCCGACCTGCTGGACGATGCCTCCCCGATCGTCTGTCTGGCGGTCGGAGGAAGGATCGAATGGATCGCGCCGCACGCCGCCGACCCGTCCCGTCGCCCTGAGCTGTGGGCCGACGTTGCCGGCGGTGGTGTCGGGGGGGACGCAGAGGACGTCGCGCGCGCCATCCTCGTCGACCTCGCGCGGCCGGCTGGGGCCAACCGGGACCACGTGGTGCTGCACCGGAAAGTCGCCGCCCCGTGGGGCGCCGTCGATGGGGCGTTCACGTCCTGGGTCAGCGGCGATGCGATCATCGGCTTCGTCGGGATCCTCCACACGGGGCCCGCGGGCACCCTCGCGGCCGAAGACATCGCCGTGCTGCGCTGCCTGGCCGGCGAGCTGGCGCACGCGGCCGAGCGTCACGCGCGCCACCGCGAGCTGCGCGACATGCTCTTCAACACCATCAAGAGCCTGGTGGCGGCGGTCGATGCGAAGGACGAGTACACGCGCGGTCACTCCGAGCGCGTGCACCGCCTCGCCCTGCGCCTGGGACGCGCGCTGGGTCTGGCGGACGCTGACCGCCAGCGGCTGAGCTGGGCCGCGCTGCTCCACGACGTCGGCAAGATCGCTACACCGGAGAAGCTGCTCGCTTGGCGCAACGATCTGGCCGCGGACGAGGAGCAACTGGTGCGTGCCCATGTCGTGCAAGGCTGCGATCTGCTCGCCCCCATTCCCCAGCTCCACGCCATCCTGCCCGCGATTCGACACCACCACGAGCGCTTCGATGGCCGAGGCTATCCCGACGGGCTGGCGGGCGAGCGCATTCCTCTGCACGCCCGCATCATCGCGGTGGCCGAGACCTTCGATGCGCTGACCCACGCCCCCACGCCCGAAGTCGCCGTGACCGAATCCGCCGCGCTGCGCCTGATCGCGCACGATGCGAAAACGCGGTTCGACCCTGACGTGGTTCAGGCCCTGGCAACCGTTCTGGCCAAGGGCTCGCAGGAAACGGGGGCAGGGAGTGAAGATGAGGATCTGATGCTCCCCGACTTCGGCGCCGAGACCGACGAGGACTGCGGTACCCGGAACGACGAGGATCGCGCGGCTGCCTAGCGCTGGCCCGTCCGCAAGCGATGCCGGTTGGGCACCTAGCGCCGCTCGGTCCGCACGATGACGCAGCGCTGCACCCGGCGCTCGGCGCCCACCTCCGCCTCGAGATGGTAGATCCCGGCCGCCACCGGCCGGCCCCCATCGTCGCGGCCGTCCCAGACGAGCGCCGTCACCCCGGCCTCACCCGCGACGGGCCCGAGGATGCGCACCTGGCGGCCTTGAGCATCGAAGACGAGGAGGCGCATCGGCGCGCCGCCCGCGGGGACCCCGACGGGCACTTCGATCGCACCGCGGCCGGGATTGGGTCGGGCCGCGCCGATCCAGACCGCCGTCGGCAGTTCGGGGTCGTCGTGATCCTCCCCCTCGACGCGAATCCCCCGCAGGACCGCGAAATCGTCCGCGGTGACCCGAGCCGCCAGGGTTTCCGCCGAAGCTTCGTAGATCTCCAGGTAGCACTCCCAGGTCACGGGCGCGAGCACGGGCGGCCGCACCAGCAGCTCGAGGCTTCCCGGCGCCGTGGAATCTGCACGGACGCGATAGGTTCCGCCCCGCAGATACGACGGCATATGCCAGCCGTCCGACCAGTAGAGCTTCGCATACACGTCGAGCCAGGCGGCGCGCTCCAGCGCGGTCTCCCAGTGGATCTCGAACGAGCGAGCATGGCCGTCTCCATCGCGGTCCACTTCATGCCGCACGTCCACGGCGATGACCCTCACGCTCGGCGCCAGGTCATTGGTCGTATCGCGCGCCGCGCCCTCGACCGCCAGATCGCCCAGTCCGGAAGCCAGGTGGGTCTCCCCGGTGGCCTCGGCCAGGACCCGGCCCGGATACTGGTCTGACAGGAGCTGGAGCCACAGGTCCCACCGCCCCGGCAGCAGGGTGTCGGGCGCAACCCAGAAGCTGGGGCAGAACGCTGTGTCGGGCGCATCCCCGATGATGGTGCGCGGCTCGGTGTCGAGGAGCAGGCGCCAGTCCCCACCACCCTCACGGGCCAGCAAGCGTAGGCTCACCTCCGCGCTGCCCCACCCGACATTGGGATCACAGCAGACCTGGATGTGGGGTGACCAGCCATCCCCATCTTCATCCTGGAGCTTGCGGACGGTGATCGAGGCGAAGTCGAAGACCGGCTCCTGACCCGCGTCGATCGGATAGAGCAACGGCACCTGGCCGGGCACAAACGCGACCAGGCAGTGTTCGGGAATTGTGTGCCACGGCACACCGCGTCCCACGCCCTCGGAGGCCACGACCCAGTACGGCGAGGCCGTGACCAGGTCCCCGGGCCCGAAGACGACGCCCTGGCCGTCGTTGTAGCGCAGCGCGAAGAGCGTGTCGCCCGCGGTCATCAGGAAGTTGAGCCGACTTGTGCCGATCTGGCCCGACAACGCCCGCACCGCGAGCCGCAACCCCTCGGCGCGCACCGGCTCCGGGTGTACAAGCAGGTACTTGAGCAGGTAGAGCATGTACAACTCGGAGTCGATGTGGCCGCTCACATACTCGGGCGGATGCGTCTCGAGGAAGTCCCTGGGCTCGGTGTTCTGCAGAAAGTCGTACAGGGGCGTGGCCGCCAGGCTCCCGTTGTGAACGAACACGTGCCCATCGTGCTGAAAGGGGTGCGGATCGGGCACGTCCGGATGGCTGCTGCTGGCAGCCCGCACGTGGCCGACGACGGCGCGCGGGGAGATGCTCGCGATCTCCCCGGCCGCGAGGTCGAAGTCGGGGTCGTACGGATCGGCGGCGGAGGGACCACCGCGGTAGAACAACGGCCGGCGCAGGCGGTCGGGAGCCACCTCGTCGACGAAGGCTGCGATACCCCATCCCTGCGTGCCCACCACGCCGTAGGCCTGCAGACCGTGGAATCCGCGCAGGTGTTCATCACACAGGCCGGCGGGGCGGTCCGCGCCCACCAAGCCCCAGAACCGGGTCTTGAGCGGGACCGCCGGCGCACTCCCGGAGGCCAAACGCCCGGGCCCCACGGGAACAAAGCGGACCGACTCCCCGGGAACGAACACCGCCAGCGTGTGGGGGGGGACCTCGGCCCATGAACCAACCTCGCCCCCCAGCGCCTGTGTGGCCACCGCCCAATAGGGCGATGCGCCGTCGCCCTCGACCACGAACGGGTGATACACCAGGGGTGCGGTCGTATCCGCGCCCGCATAGCGCAACGCATACAAGGTGTCGCCGCGCGTGAAGACACAGTCGAGCCGGTCGTCCTCCGTCGTCGGGGCGAGTTGTACAACCGCTGTGTGGATGGCTTCCTCGACCAGGCCGGGGGACTCGTGCATGAGTTTCAGCAAGTAGAGGAACAGGAGCTCGGAGTCCATCTCGGGACCCGTGTAGTCTGGCGGGTGCTCAACCAGGTAGCCGGGGGTGAGGTAGAGGTTCTCCAGCGCGTCCACATCGCGGACGTTGCCGCTGTGGACGAAGGCGATCCCATCGTGCAGGAATGGGTGCGGATCGGGCACGCCCAGGTGGCGGACGTCGTCCAGGCGCACGTTCGCCAGGATTGCGCGCGGTGAGAGCGCGTCGAGCTCCGCGAGCGCCAGGTCATACTCGGGCGCCCGGGGATCGCCGGCGTGCGGCCGGCCCCGGCGCACGAGCGGCCGGGTCGAGCGCAGGGGCTCGCCGGGAAACACCGCGAAGCCCCACCCGTCGGGGTTGGCTGCGCCCAGGCGCTTGAACGGGCGGCCAGGATCGTCACGCAGGTGGTTGAGGATCAGCGCGCTATCGTAGCCAGCCCCCACGATGCCCCAGAAGCGGCAAGCATGCTGGGGCGCACGCGACTCGCCGGCCGCATCGTTTCGCGCTGAGAACCCGCCCGATCCCAGCGCGATCGCCAGGAAGACCGGGACGAGCAGCCCAGCTACGCCCCACCGGGCCCAGGGCCTGGTACCACCGACTGGCGGTTGAATCGTCATCGCGCGGCGCCTCCTCGCGAGCAAGCGTCGCAAGCTGCGCTCCGGTCGTCAAGGTGGCCGTTCCCGAGACGAAGCAATCCACGCGGGGCCCGGGTGCCGGGCGCGGGCGGGCAGGGGTACGGCGGACGGGGTTCAGCCTGAGGTGCAGCATGCCTTGCGGTGCGCCCCACGCTCAGCCTAGATTCACCTCTGGTGCGGCCCCCCGGCCGGCCGAGTGCGGCTCTTCACCAGGAACAGGGATCGCCGATGGCACACACCGTCTTCTGGGGTCGGATTCCGGATTGGTCGCACGAATCGGTCGTGCTGCAGGGCTTGACGGCGGTGCTCGAGCAGTCAGCGCTCCTGAGTCCGATCGCCGCGGGCCAGTTCGTCGGCATCAAGCTCACCTTCGGGGAGGCAGGGAACACGGGCCACCCGCCGGCGGCCGTCATTCGGCGGATCGTCGATTGCGTGCGCACGCGCGGTGCTCGACCGCTGCTCACCGAGACGAACACCCTCTACAACGGGCGCCGCAGGAACTCGGTCGACCACCTGGAGGTCGCCCGGGAGCATGGCTTCACCCACGAAACGATCGGCGCGCCCATCATCCTCAGCGATGGTTTGCGCGGCCGAGAGAGTCTCTCGGTGGCGGTGGCAGGCCAGCGCGTGCAGGAGGCTCACCTGGCCCCCATCCTGCGGGATGTCGACTTTCTCGTGGTCGTTTCCCATCTGACCGGCCACGTCGTCCACGGCTTCGGCGGCGCCTTGAAGAATCTCGGCATGGGCCTGGCCTCCCGGGCCGGCAAGTTGGCGCAGCATGCCTCCGTCAGCCCCACCGTCAAGCCCAAGAAGTGCAGCCACTGCCTGGTATGTCTGGGCGTGTGTCCGGTCGATGCGATCACGGACATGGGCGAGAGCGCCCACATCTCGCCCGAGGCCTGCATCGGTTGCGCCGAGTGCCTGGCGGTCTGTCCCACGGGGGCCATCACGATCGATTGGTCCCGGCAGAGCGCGGAAGTTCAGGAAACCACCGCCGAGTATGCCCTGGCGGTCCATGAAGCGGTGCAGGGCCGGGCGGTCTACCTGAACCTTCTGAACCATATCTCCCGGCACTGCGACTGCATGGGCGCGACGCCCGACTGCCTGGCGCCCGACGTCGGCCTCGTTGCCAGCGCAGACCCCGTCGCGGTCGATCAGGCCAGCTATGACCTTGCCTGCCGGGCGGCAGGACGCGATGTCTTCCGCGAGGCCTGGCGAGACGTGGACCCCGAAGTCCAGCTGCGGCATGCGGAGCGCATCGGCCTAGGAAGCAGGACCTACGATCTTCGGGAAGTGCCTGTCTCCTAATCAGTTGCGGGTCAAGACCCCTGTCTGGGCCTGGAGATTGATGGGAACTCGCCCGAGGCAGGGCGTTTTAAGGGGCAGGTCGCGCCAGGAAGGTGCGCGCGGATCAGGTCCTGGGAGCGATCGGTGCCAGGAAGGCCCGACCGCTCCCACTCTGGTTGTATCGCCGCCAAGGCTGTCTGGCACCCCTGGGTTGTCTGGCCGCCCCCGGGGGGCGGATCGCCTGCACCGGATACAGGATGGTGAACGGTTGGGGATGATGAAATGGACCCCTCGGTTCGATTAGTATCTCTGGGTTCACGGACATCACGGCCCGCTCGCAGGGCGCGGCTGGGCCGCCAGGCGGGATTCGCCTTGGGAGGAAGGGTATGAAGAGAGGCAGCCTGATCGGACTGGCTCTGTTGGGCGCCGGCGCGCTCCTCTGGGGGGGATGCGCGAGCCGGCTGGCATCGCAGGGCGTTGACTCGGGCCTGCGGCCCACCAACGTGGAGCTGTACATCTTGTCGCAGAGTTGCTTCCAGGGCGAAGTCGTCCCCTGTGGCTGACACGGCAAGAAGGGTGGGCTGGCCCGGCGGGCCGCCTTCATTGACAGCGCTCGGGTCAAGGGTCGGCCGTTGCTTCTGGTGGACGGGGGTGACTTCATCCACCGCAATGGCAAGGACAACTACCTCGAGAGCCTGCTGACCTGGGACGAGATGGTGCGCGCGGGCTACCACGCGGCGACCCTCGGTGAGATCGAGTTCGGTCAGTGGGACATGGTCGACAGCCTCATGCGCCATACCAAGCTGCCAGTCGTGTGCACCAACGTCGAGTGCCTGCGCGACGGGCAATGGCAGCAGGTCGGCGAGCGGTATCGCATCGAGGAGATCAACGGGATCAGGGTCGGCATCCTGGGCGTCATCGGACCGAACCAACTCAGTCCCTCGACGGTGCGGGCCGCGGGTGACCGCGTGCGCATGCTGCCCCCCGTGGAGTCCCTCCAGGCGGCGGTAGCCGAGATCAAGAATCGCACGGACGTCATCGTGCTCCTGGCGCATTTGGATCCCCAGGCAATGGAGCAGTATGCCGCCACGCTGACCGACGTGGACGTGATCGTGGGCGGTCACATGACCCAGCTCGACGCGGGGCCGATCCAGTCCACGCGCGCGGTCATCAATCGCTCGAGCACGCGGGGCCAGCACGTGGCGGTCACGCGCCTGATCGTTTCGCCCGCAGGCGAGTTGGTCGATTTCGGCGGCCTCAACGTGACGCTCGAACCTGGCTACCCCGAGGATCCCGAGATAGCCCAGGCGGCCGAGTTCGCCAGAGCTGAGGGCCAGCGCATGGTCAGGGAGCGCACCCAACGCCGCCAGCGCGAGCAGTCGGCCAAGCCCGCGGGCGCCGACGGCAAGGGTGGCAGCGAGGGACGAACCTACCGGTAGCACTGAACCGGTTGCAGTGGAGCACGGAACGCGTTGAGAGCGGGCGACCGGCACATCGCAGCGGCGCGCTGGGCTGCCTTGGCGATCCTGGCGGTATGGGTGGGGTGCAGCCCCCAGAGGAGCCAGGAGAATCGACCGCCGCGTGCCCAGAATGTCTCGCTTCACTTCCTGTCGCAGAGCTGCTTCCAGGGTGAGATCATCCCCTGCGGGTGACACGGCCGGAAGGGTGGGCTGGCCCGGCGGGCCGCCTTGGTGGATAGTCAGCGGGTCGCACTGGGCCGGGTGCTGCTCGTCGATGGCGGTGACTTCTTCCACCGCATTCCCCTCGACCGCTGGCGCGAAAGCATCACGACCTGGCGGGAGATGGAACGTCTCGGTTACGACGCCGTCGCGCTGGGCGAGCTCGAGCTGCGCCAGTGGTCTTTGACCGACAGCTTGCTGGGGCTGGGGACGAAGCTGCCGCTGGTCACGACCAACATCGAGCGCCGTCTGGGTGACGACGATTGGAAGCCCGTGGGAGCGCGCTATCGGATCGTGGATGTGGACGGTGTGCGGGTCGGCTTCATCAGTGTCTTGCCTGAGGGACGCACCTCGAGCCACGCGTTGGAGCAGACCAAGGGCGCTGTGCGCATGCTGCCCGCGGTCGAGACCACGCGGGAGGTGGCCCGCCTGCTCAAGGGCGTCAGCGCGGGCAACGCACCGAGGGTTCTGGACAAGAACGAGGCCAAGCGCATCGCCGCCGACCGGGCCGATCTCCTCGTCCTGCTCGGCTACCTCGACCGACAGGGAACGCAGGCCTTCGCTGAGTCCATCCCCGAGATCGACCTTATCCTCGGTGGAGTTCATCAGGCGCGTGACGAGCAGCCTGTTCAGCTGGCCCGAGCGATCGTGAACCGCGCGGGCGACCGCGGGGTGGCAGTCGCCGTCACCCACGTGGTGGTGTCGCCCCAGAACGAGATCGTGGACTTCAGCGGGCGCACCGCCGTGCTCGACGAGCATCACCCCTATGACGCGCAGGTGGAGGCTCTGGCCCAGGACACCGCCGCAGCCAGCGAAAGGGACCGGGCGGCCAGGCGAGATAAGAAGCGCAAGGAACGCCTGGAGAAACTCCGCCAGGAACGCGAGCAGCTGCGCGACCTGAAGCTGGATCCTGCCAATCCGGATGCGCTGCCCGGCGACGGGGCAGCGCCCGCCGCACCGGCGCCCGGCACCACGGCCGAGCGAAGCCGGGTCAAGGGGCGCAGCGACTGAGCCAAGCTCATGGAAACTAGGGAGTTCCATGGTTGGACTCCGTCCCGGGGCCCTGGCTGTGCTATCATCCAAAGAGAGTTGAACTTCGCGCACCCCCGGGTGGCGCAGGCGGCCGTCGCCACAGCAAGGTAGGGATCGCCTCGGCTGCGGCCGTTCGTCTATGTCCCGGGAATCTCGCGCGGCCGTCGGATGGAACTCGCATCGTCCCCCCCGGTAGCCGCACTAAGGACATTTCGTTTGGAGGAAAAGGGAATGAGATACTCTGACCGATTCCTGGGGAGCCTGCTGATGGCAGTGCTCGCCCTGAGCTTCGTGGGGCAGGCCGCCGAAGCCCAGTCGACGCGGCCGTGGCAGAACACCCGCGAGTACTTCGAGTACATGGATGCCCACTACGCCGACTTGGCGGGCCAGCCAGGCGAGGTGACGCGCGGCACCGGCTTCAAGCCTTACCAGCGGTTCCGCTGGTTCGCTCAGAACCGCATCGATGATCTGACGGGTGACATGATTCCTGGGGCGCGCTGGGAAGCCTGGCAGCAAATGCGCGGGCTCGAGCAGCAGTATGGCACGCGCAGCAACACCTGGTTCAATCTGGGCCCCAACAATGTGGCCGGTCGCTGCCTGGCGATCGAGATTCACCCGACCAACCCCAACATCGTCTACGCCGGTTTCGCCAGCAGCGGCCTGTGGAAGACGACCGACGGCGGGACGACCTGGGTACCGCTGGGAGACTATCTCCCTACCCTGGCGATCAGCGCCATCGAGATGGACATGACCAACCCGGATCACATCTACTTCGGCACTGGTGAGGGTTGGGGGAACATCGACGCGGTTCATGGCGTCGGTCTGCTCGAGACATTCGACGGCGGCCTCACCTTCCAACCGACCGGCTACAGCTACGCGCTCTCCTCAGGACGCGACGTCTTTGAGCTGGAGTACAATCCAGCCACCGGGACGCTGATGGTCGCCGCCGATAACGGCCTGTGGCGCTCGACCGACCACGGCGCCACCTTCGTTCAGGTCTTCCAGTACGGAACCTGGACGGACATCGAATACCGGCGCGGTTCCACGTCGACGATGTACGCCTGCGGCCACTCGAGCGCGGACTTCGGCTTCTGGACCTCGACCGATGACGGCGCGACGTGGACCAAGACGACCGTCGGCGTCCCGACCGTCCAGGTTGGAAACAGCCGCTTCGCCCTCACCGCTGCCAATCCGGACTGCATCTACTGGGGCGTAGCGAACCTCGGCAACGGCTCCATGCTCGGGCTCTACAAGTCGACCGACGGTGCGGCGAGCTTCACGCAGATCCCCTGTGGCAACCATTACGGCTCCCAGGGCTGGTATGATGTGACGCTCGACGTCGACCCGCTCAACAGCAACCGCGTCTTCTCGGGCGGCGTCGAATTCTACTATTCGAGCAACGGCGGCACGAGCTTCCAGACGTGGGCGGGCAATGTGCACGTCGACCATCACGCCACCGCCTGGGCGCCCTCGGATCCGACGAACTTCTGGGTGGGCACGGACGGCGGCTGCTACCGGAGCACCAACGCCGGCGCCGGCTTCTATGCGAAGAACACCGCGCTGACCACCATGCAGTTCTATGCGGTCAACCACGGGATGTCGCAGCCGACGCGCGCCCTGGGCGGCACGCAGGACAACGGCACCTACCGCTACGACAACAACCCCTACTGGACGCCCATCCTGGGTGGCGACGGTTTCCACTGTGAAATCGACTTCACCAACCCGCAGATGGTCTACGCGGAGCTCTACTACGGCGACCATCGTCGGAGCACGAACGGTGGCGGCACGATGATGTACGCCAACTCCGGGATCTCCGAGGATGGGCCGTGGTGCACGCCGACCCACATGGACTATGGCAACTCGCAGACTATCTGGACGGCCCACAACACGAAGGTCTTCAAGTCCACGAACGCCATGGTGAGCTGGTCGGACATGGGCCTACCCACAGGGCTGGGCGGCGGCCGGTCGATCCACCAGTGCCGCGCCGTGCCGAACGTCGTCGTGGTGGCTGGAGCCGCGCGGATCTGGAAGACCACCAACGCGGGCGCCTCCTGGACGGAGATCACCAACGGCATCATCACCGGCGCCGGCATCAGCGACATCCACGTCCATCCGACCAATCCGGACATCATGGTCGTGACGGTCCAGAAGTTCTCCGCCACGCTCCACCAGGTGCAGAAGACGATCGACGGCGGTCTCTCCTGGTTCGCGATCGACAACGGCCTGCCGGATGAGCCGGCCAACACGATCGAGATCGACCCGACCTATCCGAACATCTACTACTTGGGGACCGACCTAGGCGTGTACGTCTCCTTCGACGAGGGCGCGAGCTGGCAGCCATTCAACACCGGCCTGCCGCACGTCGTTGTCGCCGACCTTCGCGTGCACGATTCGGCGCGGCTCCTGCGCGCGGGCACGCACGGGCGCGGTCTGTGGGAAGTCGACATCTCCGAATTTGCGGCCGTCGAAGAACGGCCCCAGGTCCAGAACCTGACGCTACACGTCTTTGGCAACCCGTCCTCCGGCAGCGCCGTGCTGCGCTTCGGCACGCACCGGCCGGCGGACGTCAAGATCGGGTTGTTCGACAGCCAGGGTCGCCTGGTCAAGCCGGTACTGGAGCAGTTCCAGCCCGCTATCGTTACCAACCACGAGATCGATCTGAGCGACTTGCCCGCGGGCGTCTACTTCGCCCGCCTCGAGTCGAACGGGGAATCGCTGGCGCGCAAGATCGTCGTCGAACGATAGCCGCCGCTGGAGATGCTGATTACGAAGGGGAGCGACGGTTCGCCCGTCGCTCCCTCAGTCTTCATCAGTCTTCGCTGCCACCCTCCGCCCCATGCGCCGAAAGCTCGCCGGGAGCGCCTGCAAACTCGCCGATGAACAACTGCGGATCGAGCCCGTCGACACCCCAGTGGGCCAAGAACTGGTCAAGCGGCATCCCGTGGCCCTCGGCACTTGCCCGGGTCAGCCGCTCTGCCAACTCGTCGTGCTGGAACCAGTCGTCGCCCCACTCGGCGCGCAACGCCGCGCGGATCTGAGCCGCCATGATATATCCCATGAGCAATCCCGCTGAGCGGTACTCGTCATTGGCGAAGAAGTAAGCCTGCTCGTCGCTGTCGAACAGGTCACACTTGAGAACTGGCTCCATCAACTCGCTGTAGGTCGCCGGATCGGTTTCGGGGTCGTGCTGCAAGCGCAGCTGGAACGTGAACCTGCCGGCTGCAAGCCGGGCCTGGTACAGCCGCCGCAAGGCCAGGCCGCGCGCAATCTCCTGCGGCTCGACGCCAGCAACGGGTTCGAGGTTGCGCTCAATCCAGGCCGGTTCCTCCGCGATCATCTCCAGGAGCGCCCGGAAGACGGAAGGATAGACATTCGTTCCTGCATAGGTATCCTCGAGGGATAGATCCCCAGGCATCAGGAAGTAGAATTGAGCGGCGCCAACCGCGCCGAGCAGATCTGGCGCATCGGTCAGTTGGCCCCCGGGCGCCATGGTCACCAGACCACGCCCGGGTGGATGTGGATGGGCCCACGCCCCGGGGATGCGGCCCTTCTCGTCGCCCAGGTCGAGCTTGAGCGTGCGTTGCTTGCCAAGATCCAGCCCGATGTCTTTCATCGTCCGCTCCACAATAGATTTCAGCTTCTTGTCGCTCAAGGGCTTCGCCAAGTCGGGCAGAACCATCAAGCGGGCCAGATCAAATGTGCGCAACTGCCGGAGCTCGAGGCCCAGCGCATGGGCCGCCAAGCTGTCCAGGCTGTGCTCGTAGGATGGATCGGTTGCCGCCAGCACGTGCTCGGCAATGCCCGGAATCAGGTCGAGATTCCACCCTTCCACGCGGGCGAGCAACGGGTAGTAGCCGTCCGCCCCCAGATCCTGCGCGTTGCGGTCAAGCTGCAACATCATATTGTGCTGATAGACCCTGGCCAGCCGGGAGAGATCCCCACCCGCCAGCCAGATCTTGCGCCGCACGTTCCGGTCCGCCTCCAACGCAATGCTTCGCTCGAGATTGCGCAGATACACTTCGCGGCCGTCGACATCCACACCACGCTGCGCCATCGCATCAGCGAAACCGTCCGCCATCTCGGCGACCTGGTAGCGTGCGGCGAGCAGTCGCAAGATATCCGGGGTGGCCCGCCACTCTTGCTTCAGCACGCTGTCGGGTGCCTGCGCGATTGCTTGCTCGACCTCAGCGATCTTCGCCGGAGTCAGCAGGTATCCGTAGCGACTGTAGGCTTGCTGCAGCCGGGAGGTCTTGCCCTCCGCCAACACCTCTGCTTGGTGGTTGAGCAGAAGTGAACACAACTCGCCGGTTTTCTCACGGATGAGCCTCATGTGGCGGACTACATCCTGCTCCTGTGCCCCTGCGCTGCCGCAGGCTACTGCGGCGAGCAGCACCCCCGCGGCAATGGTCTGCACAGGACGTGAACAAAGTCGTCTTCGCTGAGCCCCCGCCTTAGGGCTTGCCTTGGGGCTTTGCGCGGTGAATCTCATCGTGCCTCGCTCCTTTCTCCTAAACGACACGCAGGCCGACGCGAACTGCCCGGATCGGCGAGCGTTGCGCAGGCTGGCGAGCGATGCGTGACCACCGGACCCAGCCGCAGATGTGTTCGTGAGGAGTAGGTTTAGCTGGGCAGTGATATCCATGCTGCAATGAAGTCGGCTGCGACACCGACCCTTCATCTATTTGTATCCCGCTCGGAGCGTCAAGTTCCCGATTCACGCCGTTGATGCCGGCAACGCCCATCAGCGTCCTTTTCCTCTTGGCCTGCAGTCCGCGGCGTGTAGACTGCAGTGTCGCGGTGGCCGCCGCGGGCAGTGCCGCGGTATCCCTCAGCCACCGGCAGCCAGTGGAGCACAGCGATGACCAACACGGCCAGCGGCGTCCTCAAGCTCCTGCCTCGCGGGGAGGGCGAGTTGCGCGATCCGGCCCGCTCGTTCCGGCCCGGAGCGAATGTCGTGCGCGTGCCCGCCCGCCTCATCCGGGCGCACGCGCTGCCAGAGGGTGCCGAGTTGGAAGGGCCGGTGGCGACCGGCCGCAGAGGTCCGGAACTCCGCGATGTGACAGCGGTCTGTGGTTTGGCGCCCGAGGTTTTTAGCGCGCGCCCGTTGCTCAAGCAGCTCACGCCCGTCGATCCGACCCAGCGCTGGCGCCTGGACGCGTCATCCGAAGTGAGCATGCGTCTGGTCGATCTAGTTGCGCCGATCGGTAAGGGCACGCGGGGACTGATTGTCTCGCCGCCCAAGGCCGGCAAGACGACGTTGCTCATGTCGATGGCCAAGGCCATCCGCGCCGCCGACGCCCGAGCGCGCATCATCGTGCTCTTGATCGATGAGCGTCCCGAGGAGGTCACCCACTTTCGGCGCGGTGTAGAGGCTCAGGTCCTGGCGAGCTCGAAGGACGAGAATCCGCACCAGCACATCGAGCTGGCCGAGTTGACGTTGGCGCACGCGCGCACACTACTCGAGTGCGGTCAGGATGTCGTGATCTTGGCCGACAGCCTCACGCGCATGGCGCGCGCCTTCAACGTGCAGGGATCAGGCACCGGTCGCACCATGTCGGGCGGGCTCGAGGCGGGGGTCCTGGAAGTTCCCCGCCGCTTCTTCGGATTGGCCCGCGCCATCGAAGGCGGCGGTTCGGTAACGCTCATCGCCACCGTGCTGGTCGACACCGGGTCGCGTATGGACGAGCTGATCTTTCAGGAGTTCAAGGGCACCGGCAACAGCGAGGTGGTGTTGAGCCGCCAGCTGGCGGAGGCGCGCATCTTCCCGGCGATCGATCTGCCCGCCAGCGGCACGCGCAAGGAGGCGCTGCTCCGCGACCCGATTGAGCAGAAGCGCATGGCGATCGTCCGCCGGGCCCTGGCGGGGCGCAAAGCGGATAGCGCCATGCGCGCCCTGCTCAAGGCGCTGGCGCCCTATCCGACGAACGAAGCCTTCCTCGCCAGCATCCCGGTGTGATCGTTCGGGCTGCGGCGGCTGGGACTGCAACCGCTCGGGCTGCGGCCGCTCAGGCAGTGGCCGTTCGGGCATCCGGCGCAGCAACCGCCTGTGCTATGATCTCGTAGAGTCACGTGGCTCGTCCCCTGACGCCCCCCGTGCGCGAGAGGAGTGCTCATCATGGCATCACGCGGTCACTTCCCTAGGTCCCCCGTCATCCCACGCATCCGGTGCGCCTCACCGGGCGCCTGGTGGCAGGTTATTCTGCGCGCCTGGATGGGCGTCCTGCTGTGGGCCCTTCTGGGGTCGTGCGCGGCGGCCCAGGGAGCGCCGGCGGGCGGGCCGCCACCGCTTCCCACGGCTGAGGACCGCGCCCGCTTCGTCTCCTGGGAACAGGAGGCTCTCGAGCCCCTGCTCGAGCCCGGTGCGCCCCCGCGAGCGGTCCACGACGAGTACGACGTCACCCACTACCAAGTCGACCTCGCCCTCGACATTCCCACCCAGGTGCTGACGGGCACCGTGGTAGTCCACGCCACGGCGCAGGTCGCGGACCTCGCTGAGGTCGATCTCGACCTCTACATCTGCATGCAGGTCGACGCCGTGACATCAGGCGGCCAACCCACGACGTCCACGCATGCCAACGGCATCCTCACGATCGCGCTGGATCAAGTCTACCAGCCGGGCCAGGCCTTCACGGTGTCAGCGACGTATCATGGCACGCCCCTGTTTCCTGGCAATCCCCTGCCCTTCCGCTGGATGCAGCACGCCGGCGTCCCCATGGTGCTCAGCTACTCTGAGCCCTTTGGCGCCCCCGCCTGGTGGTTGTGCAAGGACGACCCCAAGGACAAGGCCACCTACGCCATCGCCATCACGTGTCCCGACACCCTGACCGCGGTTTCCAACGGACTCCTCACCCAGGTGGTCGACAACGGCAACGGAACGAAGACCTTCCGCTGGGAAACCGACTACCCGATGTCGACCTACCTCTTCTCGATCGCCGTGACCAACTTCGCGAGCTGGACCGAGGTCTACACGGCCCTCGACGGCTTCACCACGATGGATGTCGACTACTACGCCTACCCGGAGGACCTCACCCGCGCGCAGGTGAGCTGGAGCAACAACATCGCGATGATGGAGTACTACGCGACGCTCTTCGGAGAATACCCTTTCCTGAGCGAGAAATACGCCATCGCGGAATTTCAGCACCCCGGAGGGATGGAACACCAGACGGCGACGAGCATGGGCTATTCCTGGATAACCGGGACACACCAGTACGATTGGGTCGTGGCGCACGAGCTCTCGCACTCCTGGGTCGGTGACATGATCACGATGACCGAATGGAGCCACGCCTGGTGCAAGGAGGGCTTCGCCACAATCTGCGAGGCGCTCTACTTCGAGCACCTGTACGGCCACAGCTACTACCACTCGTACATGAACGGCATGAACGTCCTGAACTACGCGCCCTATCAGCTCTACGGCATCCAGCCGGTGATGCACGGCGCCATCTACTACAAGGGCGCCTGGGTGCTCCACATGCTGCGCCACGTCATCGGTGACGAGGCCTTCTTCGCCGGCATCTACGGCTACACCAACGACCCCGCGCTCAGGTACGGTCACGGTGACACCGAGGACCTGCGAGCCGCCTTCGAGGCTGCGGCGGGCCTGGATTTGACCTGGTTCTTCGACCAGTGGATCTATCACCCCGGTTATCCCAAGTACGAGCTCATCTGGTGGGCGGAACCCGCGGCGGGGGGCTACGACGTCTGGCTCACGCTGCGGCAACAGCAGACCCAGGGCCCGATCTTCAAGATGCCGATCGATGTGCGCATCACGACGGCGCTTGGCGCTCAGACCTTCGTGGCCTGGGACTCGCTGCAGACGCAGACCTTCGCCTTCCACACCGACAGCGCGCCTACCGCGCTGGCGCTGGATCCTGACATCTGGATCATCCGCACCATCCAGAGCATGAGCGACGTCGACCAGCAGACCCCGGTCGTGGAGATGCGGCCGCAGATCTATCCCAATCCATGCAGCGGCCAGACACAGATCGTGCTCGACCTGCCCCAGCCGGGCCGCGTCGCCGTGACGATCCACGACGCCGCCGGGCGCCGCGTCGCCCACCTGTTGAACGCCGCGCTGCCGGCGGGCCGCACGGGGGTGATCTGGAATGGCACCGACGGGCTGGGGCACCCGCTTCCGCCCGGACGTTACTTCTCACGCGTCACGACCGGTGGCCGCACGGTCTCAGGGCAGGTGCTTTTGATTCGCTGACGCCGAGCGGCGGACTACTTCAGGGTCAGCAGCCGGCGGCTTGAGGTGTAGCCGTCCTCAGTGCGCAGCCGCACCCAGTAGAGCCCCGCGCCTAGACGACGCCCGGCGGCGTCGGTCGCGTCCCAGGTAAGGGCGTGCTCTCCGGCGGCGAGCGGCCCGTCGCACAGCGTTCGGACCTGGCGCCCACCGACGTCGAAGATTTCCAGCCGCGCGCGTCCCGCCCGGGCCAGATTGAAGCGCAGGGTGGCGCATCGGTGCACAGGATTGGGGCGCGCGGCGTGGAGGAAGTTGACCGCGCCTGAGAGGTGGGGCGGATCGAGCTCCTCTTCCACGTCCCCGCTCACCCAGCCCCACTTCTCGAAGGGCTGGCTCGGGTCTTCCAGCCACGCCAACATCGGCGCGAACGCATCGAGGGCACCGGCCGCCACACAGGCGCTGTCGTTGCTGCATGGCTCACCCCCGCAGCCGCGCTCGCTCAGCAGGTGGTAGCTGAAGCCGTCGACGACGCTTATCCAGTTGGCCTCTTGCGGCTGGGCGGTGTTGCGCCGCAGGACTTGCGCGTGCTCGACATAGGGGTCAAGCCCGGTGCCGCCGTAGCTGTAGTAGTCGAGATTGCCGACGACGTCCAGGATACCCGACTGCACGCCGAGGACATTGAAGTCGAACATCTGCGGGCAGCCGCTGCCGAAGAGGCTCACCCCGGGAGCGAGCGGGGTGAAGACCGCCGAGGCGCTCGGCTCAAGATAGACACAGTAAGCCTCGTCCTGGTTGAACTCACGGTAGCTGTGGGCCGTTAGCGTGGCGCCCAGCGTATTGTGGGCGAAAGCGATCGCCAGGCCGTACTGGGGATCGGCCATGATCTCCGCCATCCCGTTGCCATTGAGCACGAGGCCGCGGCGGAGGTACGGCGGCGGGGGCACCTGGTGCGAGTCGAGCCACTCATCCAGCAACTGGAAGTCGGCCGCCTCGAGGGCGCCCCTGCCGAATAGCCCCGTGTTGAAGACAATCAGGCGGTAGGCGAGCAACTGCGGCAGCGTGCATCCGTTGTTGCCGTATCCTCCAGGGTTGTACGTGGTGCCCCCGAAAGAGCGCCGGAGCGAGGCGTTGAAGTTGGTCGCGGCATCCAGGTAGTCGTAGCGATCGAAGCTCAAGCCCGCCTGGGCGAGCATCGTGTTGATGACCGGCTCGGCCCCGCGGTTGTAGGCATCGACGTAGAGCACACACGGCCACTCCACGTAGTACGCGTGGCCGCCGAGCGGCTCCATGCCCGGCAGGATCTCGAACTCGTAGGTCGGCGTCTGGTAGTACTCGGTGGGAGGCGCGCCGCCGTTGTACCAGTAGGAACGATAGTAGTACTCGATGCGCGTCCCGGGGACGAACACGCGATCGGGCAGGATTTCTTGGGCCTCGCGGTAGTCCGGGAGCCCGGCCGCGAAACCGGGATCGTTCTCGTGGAAGTAGGTGCCGAACTTGTTTTTCCAGATCTGCGTGTGGTTCTGCGTTTCAAGGGAGTCCATGAGCACGCTGACGAAGCCCTGCTCAGGATCGCCGCCCAGCCGGGACTTCCAGTCCACGTACGCGGGGATCAGGTGCTGGCGGGGCCCCAGCCGGGGAAGGTGCACGCAGACCTGCACGAGCCAGCGGCTCTCCTCGGTGAACACCATCTCACCAACGACGACCGAGCTGTCGCCGAGCCAGTCGTTCTTGGCCGGGTTATCGCGGCTCAGATCGAAGGCGATGTTGGCATTGCCGCAGTCGAAGGGATTGATCATGCCCGGTTCGTCCTGGCCGAAGCCGTCCTGGAAAAGACCACCATCGATCACTGTCACGAACGGAACGTCCAGAACCTCGAAGAGCCCGAGGCGGACATTGTCGAGCAGCGGCGATCCGCTCGTCGCACCCTCGTCGGTGCACACCGAAGGAGGCAGGCTGAAACCGTCGCAGCTGCAGTAGATCTCATAGACGAATCTGAGCGAGTCCCAGGAGGCCGGGAACGATCCGCCCATCTCCGACCCGAGGCGGTCCAGACGGGTGCCGCAGAACGGAGGCTCCGTCATGAAGAAGACGGGACTGTCGCCCTGATACCCGGACCAGTGCGGGACGGGATTCACCTCGGTGGTGTACGGATAGTGCATCCACCCGCAGCGGTAAAAGGCACCGGCAAAGTACGGCAGGTTCAAGTAGGCGTCATACTGCACGACCACTCCCCGCGGGGGAACCGGCGGTCGCCCGGGGCGGGCGACGATCCCACTGCGCGCCTGCTCGTATTGGCCTGGCATCAGACCAGGCGGCCAATAAGGGCTTTGCTCCACGTCGACGAACCCGAGGGTGCGACCTTCCAGCGTGCAGCAGGGGATCGAGGGATCGATCCAGGCGCCCCAGACACCCTCATCGTGGACGCCCAGGTAGCGTCCCCGGCCGGGGCAGCGCTCAAAGCTCCAGCCTTGGGCGCCGTCTTCGAAGTCGTAGGTCACCGACTGGCCGCCCACGGTGAGGGTGAGATCATCGACGCCGAGCGGACCGCAGGGTGTGTCCCAGTACCCATCCTCGTCGGAGTAGGCCGCGTCGGAGGTCACGCGCAGCTCGACGCGCACGGTCACCGCCTCGGGCGACAGGGTACCGGCCGGAACGGCGGGACCGGCCGGGTCGAAAAGGGCGAGATTCAGCGGGTCTCCCCGCACGCCGTCCCAGTCGTCCACGAGCAGCTCGTCGATCGGGTCGCCCGCCTGATCGCAGGCCACGATGTACACCCACACGTAGTCGAACTCCGGCTCGGTGTTGGTGAAATAGGCGAAGCTCACGTCGATCGCGTCGGTGGCTGGATCGATGGCCAGCGGCGGCGAGAAGGCCCGCTGGCACATCCTATTCTGATAGCCCATCCCGGCCACGAAGTCGCGCTGGTCGGCTTCGTCTTCGTGGACGCCACACCACAGGAGCCCCGCATTGCCGGTCTGGATCGGCACGCAGGGATCGCCGTGGGCGAGGAAATCATCCTCCGTGACGCGGGCGAAGTAGTCGGCCGGGTTCTCGGTGCGGTCGACCGAGGTCCAGCCCTGCAAGCCATTCGATCCGGGTGACTCAAAGTCCCAAAGACCGTCCGGGATGGCCACGCCGGTCCCGTCATCGCCGCCGAACCAGAGCGTGTCACTGCGCGTCTGGACAGCCTGCGAACCCGGCGCGATGTGATCGATCGTTTCTCCGGGTCGGGGACATTCCGCCGCGAGCCAAGTGCGCGCGCTCCAGGCTCCGGTGGGCCCGGCCGTGCACAGCAGCCCGGCTGTCGAAAGAAGAAGGAAGGCAATCCGTGGTTGCCGCTTCATGACCCACCTCCCGTGCACCTGTCAGCAGCAGCGTCGCCGGACCCCGTTGGCCGGCTATTCACCTTCGCCAGGTCGTGCACGTCGTTCACGGTTCTCGCGGGCGATCCGTTGCCGCTCACCGGAAGGATAGGAGCACAGCCGCAAGAGTGCCACTGCACGGTGTCGAGGCAGGCATCGGTGGCCTAGCTGTCCGTGTCCCCCAGCTCGCGCCAGGATTCACGCGCGGCGCGTTTGGGCCTTCCCAGTTCCAGCAGGCGCTCCCGCGCCTTCTCCTGGTAGGGCGCATCGAGGGGCATGCTGGGCCGGCAATCCAGCGCCAGGCGCAGCTCAACCATCGCCTCGGCCTCGCGGTCGAGCGCCTCGAGCGTGCGGCCAAGGGCGCAGTGGTAGAAGGGGCTGTTCGGGCACAAGGTGATCGCCTTGCGCAGGAACCTCTCGGAGTCGGCCAGCGAAGCCGGCGGCAGGCGTCCCACGAAGGTCTTGGCCAGCGTCCGCTCGACCCAGCTCAGGGTGCTGATGCGGTAGTTGAGAACGCCCAAGAGCACGTAGGACAACGCCTCGGTGGAATCGCGGGCGATCGCCCGACGGCAGTACTCATCCGTGCGGCGGGCTCGCTCGATCTTCTCCGCGTTGCCTTCAAACTCCGACATCCGGGCGTTCACGAGCGCCAGGCGGGCGAGCAAGCGCGCATCGTCCGAAACGCCACCCCCGGCGTCCATGAGCATCGCCTCGGCCCGGCCGCAGTAGACGGGCACCGAATCCGGGGGCGCCAGGAAGGCGCGCTCCATGAGCGCATCGATCTGCCGAAGGGTTCTCCCGGAGCTGCTGACCCAATGGCCTGTCGCTGCCATCGCAACGGGACAGACTGTCCTCGCTGCCGCGGCGCCCGTACAGAGAAACCCCGCTGGCAGACAGACCAAGAGCATACTCCGCAAGAGGTTAGTCGAGAAGCTGGGTGTCATAGGGCCCCCGTGGGGGTTGCGAACGACTCGAACGCCTCGGCTCCATCGTCACCCCAGATTATACCACTGACGCAGGGTGCCAGGGGTCGCGAGTGAAGTCGTAGGATGTTGTCAAATAATGAGTTATGATTTCCGTGCCGGTGCGGGCTGAGGCTGGGGCACGCCATTTCGCCCCGAGCGGCGCAACTCACTCCTGGGACGAAGGTTAGTACAGAGCGCCGCCTTCCTCGAGACCCTGCGCGAGGGCGTCCCAAGCAGCATCCGAGATCGCGCGCCGCAGCTCAGCGGTCGGACCTGACACCGGGAGGCGCCGCGATCGGATTACCGTCGGATCGTGGCGGGCCCGTCCGACGCTCCGGCCTGCTGACTGGCAAAACAGCGGGCCCGCCTCGGGCGGCAGGCCCGCGCACAGCGCGGCCAGCTCCTTTGTCAACCAGCCGCCCGGGTCGAGGCCCTTCAGGATCCACTGCGGCGCGAGGGTGTTCAGATCACGTTCATAGGCTGCCGCCATGCCTGCCCAGTAGCTCGCCGCCCCGGCGCCGGAAGGCTGGCCTTCTGGCCCATACCACGTCCACGCGCCCCGAGCCGGCGTCCAGGTGCGCACCTGCCCCTGGCGCCCGTCGCGCGATCGGTAGGCCGCATAGCCGGCGCCATACGCCATCGCTTCCGCACCCAGGAGGCGACGCACCTGCCCCTCCCCAACCCCCAGCCGATTGGCACCGGTCACCCGGGATGCAGCCGGGGTCTCCGCCACCCCGGGCGGCGTCATCGCGTGTCCGTGGGTCACCAACGTGGCCAGCGTGCGCGCCATCGATTGGCGGATCATCTCCCGGCTGTCCTCTGGAAACCGGTCCAGATAGGCTTCCAGCGTCGATAGCCCTAGGCGCTGCGTGAGCGGTGCAAAGAGAATCTCTCCATAGCGCGCCAGCCCGCGCACGAAGGCTTGCCGTTCAGACGAAACCAGGGTCGCGGCATAGGGTCCCGCTTCCATGCCCCGGACGCGGTCGTCCATCCAGCCGAGCCCGATGCCTTCCCACACGAACCCCCGCTGCTCGCCGGCCAGGCCTGCCAGCTCCCTCCACCGCTCACGCGGCTCCAGGAGATAGGCACGCTTGCCCACGTGCACCCAGAAATAGGGCCGAAGGTCGTCGGGCAGCTCGGTCACCTGCTCAACGGTGAGGTACTTGCCGGCAACCTCGCCGAACAGGCGCCAATCGGTCGCCCTCAACGGCCCGCGCAACGCGGGGAAGCGCGAGTCAGCCACCGCGGCCACCTGGCCCACCAATCCCAACGCGCCCAGCACCACGCTGAAGGCCACGGCCCATCGGCGTACCGGGGTCGCACGGTCTGGCGTCGCATCATCGCCCTCCGATCGGCCCCGGACTGCCAGGGTCACGACGGCCACGAGCAGGAGGGGGTAGACCGGCATGAGGTAGCGCGAGCTCGCATCGGGAGCGCGCAAACAGAAGGCGAGCAGATGCACCGCAGTCGCCGCCAGCACCGCGAGCGCAGCGCCGTCGCGACGTCGCAGCCCCAGCGTGATCCATCCGGCCACCACCACCAAGCCCCACAGGTGCCCGGCCATCGCCCGCACGGTGAGCCCACCGGGAAGGTCATAGCCGGCCAGGAATCCGCGCGTCAGCAGAAGCTTCAACCGCTCGAACCCGACGGCAACTCCGGGTGATGCGGCCATCGAATGGCCATAGATCTGGAGCGAGCTGCCTGAGCTGGCCGCCAGGGCGATCGCCCAGGGTACGAGACCCACTGCAAGCCCCGCACCCAGCGCCAGCCAGAGCCGCCGCGGTCGCAGGCGGGTCAGTATGAGCGCCACGATCGCGACCCCGATCGGAGCGGGTAGCGTTGAGTAGGTAGCAAACGCGCCCAATCCCGTCAGGCACCCGCACGCGAAGGCCCAGCGCAGGGCGCGACCTACGTCGGCCGCCAGGGCAGCCCGGCTGGCGAGCAGCAGGATCGCGCCGACGATCGCCATGGCTTCCGCATGGTCGCCCTTGGCGATCAAGGCTGTGCGCACAAACATCGAGGGCGCGAACAGGTAGAGCAGCCCAAAGAGCCAGGCTGCGCGGCGTCCCCACCACAGTCTCACCACCATGAACCAGCACATCCCACCTAGCAGGGTGATCGCCAGCGGGATGATCTTGAAGGCCAGGTAATGTGGCCCCGCCACTGCGAAGACGGGCACCGCCAGGAGGGTGACCAACAGGCTGCCGTTGCTGTGGGCGTAATAGCGACCGGTCGACAGGGGCAACCCGAGACGCAGCCGGATGGACTGGGCCGCAGTCGCGGTGAACAGCTCCTCGGTATCGTAGAGCGGGCGCTCGGGCCCCCGCGACCAGGCGAGCTCCGCGGGGTCGAGGATCTCCATCACGCGGTCCTGAGAGGGATCCAGGGCGCCGAGCAGGAAGACAACCCGTGCCAGCAGGAGGATGGCTCCGAAGGCCAGGACGTCCCGGCTCGCCGGCGTTCGGGACCACGGCCGCCGTGGGCCCAGGGTCGCTACCATCGCGCATCCTCCCTCAGGCCGAACTGACTGGGATAGTGCAAGTTGGCGCCTGAAAGGGCAAGAGGGATCGCGGTAGGCCCTTGCAGTGGACCTGGAAATGTTCTATTATATCGGTACTCGATATAACGAGCCTCGATACTATGGGATGCGGAGGGAGGCTGCCCCATGCCACGGCCGCTGGTCGAGGTGAGCAATCTCACCAGGAGCTGCAACGAGGCGCTGATCCTCGCGCTGCTGCGCGTCGGCCCGAAGCACGGCTACCAGCTCGCGTTCGAGTCCGAGCAGCGCGGGGGCGGGCACTTCGCGTTCAAGCACGGCACGCTCTACCCGATCCTCCACAAGCTCGAGCAAGAAGGCCTGATCGAGGGCATCTGGTCGGATGAGGGCCCGCGGGGCAAGCGCAAGAGCTACGCCCTGACCGAGCGGGGGCGCCTCTACGCCCGCCAGCAGCGCGATTCCTGGCGTGCACTGCTCGGGCACTTCCTGGGCATTATCGGCGAGGAGGCATGATGGACCGCCCGTCGCAATCCGAACGGCTCCAGGACGCCCTGCGGGAGATCGAGGAGCGGCTGGCGATCCCACAGCCGGCCCGCACCCGCGTGCTGCTGGAGCTGCATGCCGACCTGGAGGACCTGAGCAGGCTCTATCGCGAGCAGGGCCTGCCGGCCGATGTGGCTGAAAAGCGTGCGCTCGAGAGCCTCGACCTCTCGCCCGCCGCCCTGGCCGGGCTGGCGGCGGTCCACGCGAATCCGGTGCGGCGCGTCCTCGATCGCCTCTCCGCGCAGGCGCGCGGGCGCATCGAGCGCGCTGCCCTGGCCGTGGTGATGCTGAGCGCGGTCGGGCTGGTCCTGCCGTTGGTGACAAGCGGGAAGATCTTCCGCGCTGCGGGCCCATTCCTGTGGCCGACGCTCGCCCTGTGTCTGCTGGCCCTCGCCGTGGGCCTGATCAAGCTCTATCAGCTCTACGTTGTTCAAGACCACACCCCGCGCCGCGTGCAGGGCCAGTTGCACACGCCCCTCGCTTTAGCAGCCGTTCAAGTGGGCTGTGGCTTCGCAGGGATGTACGGGCACTTCTTCTTGGCCTACCTGCGGAGCCGGAGTGCACCGGACGAGAGCACGGTTCACCTGACGCGCGCTTTGCTCGGCAGCGCTGGCCTGCTCACCATAGCCCTACTGGGCGCCCTGATCAGCGCCCTGATCTGGTTTCTGGCGGCCAACAAGGCCGCGGCGATCGAAAGGCACGAGGCCGCGCTGCGCTTCCCCCGGCGCGATGCATCCCGGACCGTTCCGACGGCACCGAGGCAATGAGGTTGTTGATCGCTAGGAGGCACCGATGCTCTATCTCATCCGTGTCTGCGGGCCCAGCGGGTGGGGCTTGCTCATCGTCACCGTACTCGCCCTGGTCTTCATCGTCCGCGCGCTGTCACGGCGTCAGCCCCGCGACCCAGAGGCCGCGCCCGGCACCGACACCGGCCACGCCTACGCGCGCCATTCGATCCTGTTCTGGGGCGCCATGGCGGCCGTGCTCGGCTTCTTGAGCCAGTGCGCCGCGGTCTACACCGCCCTGACGACGATCCTCTCGGCCGAGGCTCTGTCACAGGCGGCCGTTCAGCGCGGCTTCGCCGAGTCGTTCATCCCCTCGTTCTGGGGCTTTGGAGTCCTGGTGGTTTGCGCGCTCGTCTGGCTGGGCCTGGCTCTCGCGAACCGTCGACCACGGACGCACCGGCGCCAGGCGGCCACGCTGGCGATGATCGCAGCAGCGCTGATCGCCGGTCAGGGATGCTCGTCCGGCGATCGGCCGGCGGCGGCGATCACCGACGGCGTCTGGCTGGGTCGGGCCGGCGGCGACGAGTTCTACTTCGAGATCACCGCGAACCCCGCGGAAGGCTTCGGTGGAGTCGTCCACTCGCTGAGCGCCGGCAAGAAGTACGGCGAAATGGCCATCTCACACGCGCGCTGGGAGGATCCGCAGCTCGAGCTCATCATGGGTGCCACGCAGGTGACCTATCGTGGCCAGGTGGATCTGGCCCGCGGCCGGGTGCGCGGTGCGCTCCACTATGCCGACGGCACGAGCCGCGACATGGAGTTGCGGCGCGCAGATCCCGACCAGGTGCCTGGCCTGCGAGCCCGGCCGCGCCCCGCGCCAGGCGAGCCGCTCTATGCCTATCGGTCTCCGGCCGACCGCAACGATGGCTGGACCACCGCATCGGTGGAGGACGTCGGATTCGCCCGCAGCGAGATCGAAGGGCTGGTGACAGCGGTGATCGATGGGCAGGCGGGCGTGCTGCACAGCCTGCTGGTCGTGCGCGACGGGCGGCTGGTGCTCGAGGAGTACTTCCACGGCTACGGCCCTGACGATCTGCATCGGCTGGCGTCGGTGACCAAGAGCGTCGCCTCGCTGCTCGTGGGACTGGCACTCGATCAGGGCCGGATTCGCGATCTGGATGTGCCCGTGTTCTCGTTCTTCCCCCAACACGATGATCTGCGCACCGCGGCGTGGGAGCGCGTGACCCTGCGTCATCTGCTGACGATGTCGATGGGCCTCGACTGGAGCGATGAGGAGGCCGGGCGGCTTCATGGCACCGGCGAGGCGTTCTTCCGCCTGGTGCTGGCGCGGCGCATCTCGGGCGAGCCGGGCACGACGTGGCGCTACGTGAGCGCGAACGTCAACCTGCTGGCCGGCGTCCTGCGGCAGGCGACCGGCCGGCAGGCCGACGAGTTCGCGCGCCAGCACTTGTTCACGCCCCTTGGAATCGAGCGCTTCGACTGGAGCTGGGGCGCTCAGGATGGTTACCGCGCCATGGACGGCTCGCTACAGCTCAGGCCGCGTGACATGGCCAAGCTGGGCCAACTCGTGCTCGACGAGGGCCGCTGGCAGGAAAGCCAGATCGTGTCGGCGGCCTGGATTCGGGAGTCGACCGGCCTGCGCATCCCCACCGGTGAACCCATCGGGGGCTATGGCTATCTCTGGTGGGTAGGGTCCATCCAGGCACCGACGGGACCTGAGCCGGTCGTGCTGGCCAACGGGTTCGGCAGCCAGTTCATCGCCGCATTCCCAGAGCAGCATCTGGTCCTGGTGAGCACGGGTGGCAACGACGACAACGGGAAGCACTTTGCGCTGGCGCCGCTGGTGGGGCGGTATCTGCTGGGTGCTGGCAGCTCACGATGAGATCGGCCGCTCTTTCCTCACCAGTCCGAACACGCTGGCCAAGGAGGCCGCTGACCCGTGCGTCGAAGGCAGCCGTTCGAAACGGTCGGGCTGCGGACACCAGGCCGCTGGAGGCGGCGCACCAGGACCCGCCCGATCCTCCGAGACCCGCCCGACGCCGCACTTCCCACGGACGTCGCTCGAGGTGGTGCGGGTCCGAGAGCTCGAAGTAGATCTCGACCGCTGTCGCCGTCAGTCCCACGGCCAACTCCCTCCCAGAACCCGTGTGCAGAGGCCCGGCGGTGTGTTAGAATGAAGCAAGCTCAGTGACTGTAATTGGCACAGAACCGCTCGGAGAATGGAGGGCTGAGATGAGACTGCCCATGCTCGTTCTGGGTGTCGTGCTCCCTCTTTCCCAGGCAGCGGCTGAAGCCGACTGCATCGACTACGGTAATTACCTCCACTGGACAAGCAGTGTGGACACGCCGGGATACGCCTTCGGCGTGGCCGCCTCGACCGACTATGCGTACGTCGCGGACGGCGAGCAAGGCGGTCTCCAGATCATCGACATCACCAACCCCGCGAACCCCCAAGTCGTGGGCAGCGTGGACACGCCGGACTACGCCCAGGATGTGGCCGTCTCCGCCACGTACGCCTACATCGCCGATGGGCTTTCTGGTCTTCAGGTGATCGACATCACGAATCCCCACAATCCCCAGATCGTAGGTAGCGCGGACACGCCGGACTTCGCCCATGGTGTAGCCATCTTGGGCACCCACGCCTGCGTAGCGGACTATGACTCCGGTCTCCAGGTGATCGACATCACGAATCCCCAGAACCCCCACATCGTGGGCAGCGTGAGTACACCGCTGCGCGCTCTGGGCGTTGCGATCTCGGGCGACTACGCCTATGTGGCGGAGTCCGGAGTGGCCTACCCGGAGTCCGGTCTTCTCCAAGTGATCGACATCACGAATCCCGCGAGTCCGCAGATCGTCGCCACCGTGGACATGCCAGACTACGCCTATGGTGTGGCCGTCTCGGGCAACCACGCGTATGTTGCTGCGACTTCATCTCTCCAAGTGATCGACATCACGAACCCGGAGAACCCGCAGATCGTGGGCAGTGCGGACACGCCAGCCGTGGGCGTGGCCGTTGCGGGGGCCCACGCTTACGTCGCGGGCTGGAATAACGGTGTGCACGTGATCGACACCACGAATCCCGAGAGCCCCGGAACCGTGGGCCACGTGTACACGGCGGATGCCCAGACCGTGGCCGTTTCGGGCACCTACGCCTTCATCGCGGACGGCGCCGCTGGTCTTCAGGTGATCGACATCGCTAATCCTGAGAGCCCCCCGCTCGTAGGCGACGTGGAGACGCCGGGGTACGCCCACGGCGTGGCCGTCTCGGGCACCCATGCCTACGTCGCGGACGGACCTTCCGGTCTCAAGGCGATCGACATCACCAGTCCGGAGAATCCCTGGATCGTGGGCGGCGTAGACACGCCGGGGTCTGCCGGCGGCGTCGCCGTTGTGGGCACCCACGCCTACGTCGCGGACGGACTCTCCGGCCTTCAGGTCATCGACACTACCGATCCCCAGAACCCTCAGATCGTGGGCAGCGTGGACACGCCGAGTCGAGCGTATGGCATTACCCTCGCAGGTCCCCACGCCTACGTTGCGGACGGTTACTCCGGTCTTCAGGTGGTCGACGTCAGCAATCCCGAAAACCCGGTGATCGTGGGCAGCGTGGACACGCCGGGTCTTGCCCGGAACGTGACCCTTGCGGGCGCCTATGCCTATGTCGCGGACGGCGAGTATGGCGGTCTGCAGGTGATCGATATCACCGATCCCCAGAGCCCTCAGATCGTGAGCAGTGTGGACACAGAGGGTGCTTGCGGCGTGGCCGTTTCGGGCGACTACGCCTACGTCGCGGACTATTGGGCCGGTCTGCAGGTGATCGACATCGCGAATCCCGAGAGTCCCCAGCTCGCGGGTTGCGTGGACACGCCCGGCTGGGCCTGGGCGGTTGCCCTGTCATATCCCTTCGCCTATGTCGCCGATCTGGAGGGCGGGCTCCAGGTGATCGACATCACGAGTCCCCAGAGCCCTGAGCCCGTGGGTAGTGTGGTCTCAGGGGCCAGCGCCCATGACGTGGCCTTCTCGAGTAACCACGTCTACGTCGCAAACTACACTTCCGGACTCGCAATTCTGCCGACGCAGTGCCACCCGGCCGGCCTCGGCCATGATCATTGGGTGCCGTTAGGGACGCCCCTGCGCGTCCTCCCCAATCCGAGTTTCGCGCAAACGACAGTCGACCTTGTTACGCGGCAGACGGGCCTGGTCAAGGCATGCGTCTACGACCTTGCCGGTCGCCGGATCCGGGGGTTATGCGAAGGGATCCTCACCGCTGGTCCTCGCACCTTATTCTGGGACGGGCGCGACGACGAAGGCCAGGCGGTTGAAGTGGGAATGTACCTCGTCAGGGTCTCGACGGTCGAGGGAGCCGCGACGGCGAGGCTAATCCGCGTGCGATAGGGTCTTCATCTTCAGACCGCTACCGTCCATGTGTGGGAGTCCGGCGAGGCCGACGACTGGCCCCCGGACGGCGAGCAGATCGTCTTCGACTCCCAGAGAAGCGGCAACCCCGACATCTACATCATGAACGCCGACGGGACTGATCAGCAGCAGCCGACCGACAACCCCGCAAAGGCGAACGCGAGTGAACCGTTGATGGGCTATCGAAATGGGCACAACTGCCATCGAAAGCAATCAGTTGTAGGATCTGTGAAGAAGTGCAGCGGGGACCTGCTTCCTGGCTGGGCGGTGGCCGGCAGATAGACGGCGCTGGTGCTCTGGCTGCCGGAAGGCGGCGGTCTGAAGGATGCGCCGTTCCCCTTTGCTCTCCCTCGAGCACGATCAGCGCATGCCTTTCAGCGTGGATCAGCTTGAAGAGCGGGTCGCTCGACCATCGGCCCGAGGCCTTCGCTGCACTGGATATCGGCCCGGGTCAAAGCCTTGGGAACTGGTGCGAGATCATCGTGACAAGGCTCTACAGGAGCACGTGCGCAAGCTGCTCAAGCTGCTATCGGCAGACGCGCAGCCGGATCAGTCAGTGAACATGACGCCGGACGCGCCGCCGCATGGCCTCCAAGAGCCCGACCTCGGCCATCGCTGGCAAGAACTCCAGATCTTGACGGATGACGAGTTGCTGGCGCGAGCAGATGCCATCTTCCCGCGGCCGGGCCAGAAGGTGCCAAAGGAACGCGATCCGCGGCTTCCACCGGCCGGGACCGTCCTGAGTCGCCGCTTCCGGAATCGTACACATAGGGTTCTGGTCGCCGCCGGCGACTTCGAGTATGCCGGCCGGCGCTATGCCCATCTATCCTCAGTCGCCCGAGGCGCAGAGCCGCGCGAAGGAGGCGACGCAGTATGCCGCAGCCGGTCGGGGGCCCAACCAAATCCTGACGCGGTAGGCCCCCCGGGCCCGATCGTGGTGAATGCCGCCGCTCTGGGCGGAACTCCCGCGTGCCTGTGCTACTGCTCGAGTTCGCGCAGGAGCTTCGTCGCGTCGGGGAAACCCGGCCAGATATCCAGGGCCTCTTGCAGATGTTCTCTGGCGGCGCTGTTGTCCGACTGGCGCGCATGCACCAGGGCCAGCCGGTAGTGAACGCTGGCGATGTCGCGGTCGCTGCGCTGCAGCTCGGAGATGGTCTTCAGGTCGTACCGAGCGAGGTCCTTTTCAGTGACGCCTTGCTCCAATTCTCGCCGAATCGCCTCCATGGCCTCCGGGAATTCCTCATGGGTGGTCAAGGATCGCTGCAGCATGTACCGGTACGGAGTTCCCACGTCACGCAGGACCGCGAGGGCGGCCTCGTAAGCCGACCGGGCCTCGGCATCCTGGCCCAAGGCCAGAAACACCTCCCCCAGTTTGCTGTACACCCGGTCCTGGCGCACACTGGAATCCAACGCCTGGCGATAGTACTGGACAGCCTCCTCGAGACGGTTCTGTCTATGGAGCAACTCAGCAAGGTTATACGCCACGACTCCCGGTCGCGTCGTGCCGCCGCGTAGAGTATCCATCAGAATCCGCTCGGCATCCGCCGTTCTTCCGGAGAGCCCATAGGCGACGGCCAGGTTCACCAGTACCCCCACTTCACCAGGCTGGATCTCCAGGGCGTGCTTGTACAGCTCGATGGCCTCCGCATAGCGGTGCTCACGCAGGTAGGCATCGGCGGTGTTCTTGGCTGCCCGGGACTCCACATCCGTTCCGAGCGCGGAAAGCGCCTGCAGCCACGGCGGGTCCAGGGCCGAAATCACCGCGAAACACATCAAAATCACCCACAGGATGACCAGCCCCCAGGTGAGGGCCGTCCGCCCCTGAGAATGCGACTGGCTCGGCGCCGGCGTCATCTTCCTGCCCGTTTCCTCTGCAAGTTCCTCAGCAAGTGTTGTGAAGCACGAAGAGCACGTTTTTGCGCTCCTGCTTCAGCCTATTGAACAAACGACAGGCCTCGGGGGTCGGTAGGATGATCACCTGAGTTCCCCGCTGGGAGAAGCGATTGAAGACGAAGTGCGTGGGTAGTTCACCCGCGAAACCCTTGCCGCCCAGACCCTGCTTGCCCGAACCGATGAGCAAAATAGCGGGCTCTTGCCTCAAGAGGAAGGTGCGATCCCGATCATTGAAGTAGTGCTTCTTGTCCACGAGTCGGAATGTGCCGTCGGGAAAGAACAGGGCATCGAAGAACGGGATCGGAATGCCCTTGTATACCGTCAAGCCGTACCCGTTATGAACCACGTATTCGTCGCGATGCTTGAGGAAGAAGAACGACTGCGTCACCAGGCAGCTGCCCACCAGAACGAGGAGGACGATCTTCCCCGCCCTGAACTGACTGAAGTGAAGGACACCAAAGACCACCACGAAGCTCGTCACGGTGAAGAGGAGGATGTGCTTCCAGTAGGGAGGATCGGTCAGGAGGGAAGCGAAACAGAGGAACAGGAAGCCCAGGATGAACATCAGGACGAAGACGCTGGCCGGCGACTTCAGATAGGCTCCCAGCTCCTTCTTGCGGAACTCACGTACACCGGCCCACAGGTTCCCGAAACCCTGGGTTCCCACGTACAACATGCCCGCCCCCGCCGACGCCCCCCAGACATCCTTGGCAATGTCGCCCATGTCGAATACCCGGGAGCCCATGTGCATCTGGAAGGCCTCGTCAAAGGCGGAATAGGTGGCGGCAAATAGGAAGGTGAGGAGCATGATCCGGGGCAGGGGAACCCCGCGCCGGCCCAGATCCCTATACATCATGAAGGCGAAGATCCCATAGGCGATGTAGTGCCAGTTCTGTTGCAGCTCGTAGAACAGGTGATCGAAGTAGTAGTCGGCCACCTGCTGGGCAAGAGCGATCATCCCCAGTCCGAGCACGCCGGCACCCACATGCCGCCAAGCGAGCCGGGACCGGAACACGATCAGCAGCGTGGCGAGGAGGACAACCGCAACCAGGGGAACGATCGGCACGGCCAAGGCGCCCAGCTGGAAACCCGAGGTGGAGAGTCTCCCGATAGCCGGCTGGAGGAAGTCGCGCACCATGAGGAAGGGGGTAACGACGAGCAGCAAGCTGTAGAGGACCACGTGGAATCGCGGCGAGTGAATCCAATCCGTACGGGTCTTGGTACGAGTGCTCTGAGTCAGCCTGCGACGCATCCCCATATTGCAATTCCCACGGGCATAGGGGGTTGGGCCCATCTCCCCGCCGCCCCTACCCTACCCCCTGGACAGCGACAGGGGGCAGTCTAGTCCGGCTCGTTCGAGCTGAAAAGGGGATTCCATCCTCGTAAGCCCTGGTTAGGCTCGGACGCCCCTCCTGGCTGCCAAGGAACGCTTGGTGCGGACGTGATCTCCATACTGGCAGTGACTTACGGTATGAATAGGATCGTTCCTCCACGAGCGGGGAATCCGAGAGGGGGGGGCTCGCTCGGCCGATTGGCCCCCATTCGGCGTCCAGGCGCTTGCATTGCAGCAGGCGGAAGAGTATCATTAAGTTGCAGTAAGGCGTGATGCAGGCAACTCGTGGAATGGCACGCGTCAGGGACAAGGCAGCAACTTGAGGAGGAGTCATGCGGATAACAGCTATGTTCTGTGTCTTGCTGGTGCTGGGCCTCATCGCCGGTCCGGTGCTCGCGGATAAGGAGAAGCCGGACCAGTACCTCAACTACCCCGATCTGACCGGCCGTGACACGTACCCGGAGGTGGAGCCCAATGACACCTGCGAGTCGGGTCAGCCGACGGCTTGCGGAGACGTAGTGAGCCCGGCCGAAATCAACCCGGCCTCGGAAGACGACTGGTTCACCTTCTATGTCGAGGCAGGGCAGGCGATCACCACCGGCACCCTCGAGCTGGCGGGCTTTCAGACGGTCGATACCTACATCGAGTTGTGGGACACCAATTGCGCCGTGTGCCTCGCCGAGGATGATGACGGCGGTCCGGGTCTGTACTCGCTGATTGAGGAGTTCGTCGCACCGGCTTCCGGCGATTACCATGTCCGCGTTCACCACTACGCCTGGAACGGCTCTGGTTTCTACCAGGTGTTCTTCGAGTGCGGCGGTGCTACGCCGCCGCCCGAGAACGATACGTGCGCGGGAGCCGAGGCGTTTGGCTACTTCCTCGAGCGGGGTACGTCCGGCACGCTCAATGCCGACAGCGACGATGCCTTCGACGACTACAGCCCAACCAACGGCTGCACCGGCTACAGCCAAGCTCATGGCCTGGACTTGGTCTGGTACATGGATCTCGAGGCCGGGGATATCTGCACCTTTATCATGGAGGAGCAGGGCTTTGACGCCTCGCTCTACATCCTCACGGACTGCAGCGACATGAATAGCTGCGTCGTGGGTGCGGATGATCCGGAGGAGATACTCGACTGGACAGTCACCACGACGGGACGCTACTATCTCGTACCCGACGGCTATAGCACCGGCGCCGGCGGTCCGTTTACTCTCACTTGGGACATTATGGTCCCAACTCCGGTCGAGCATACGACCTGGAGTGCCATCAAGGCCCAATTCCGCTAGTCCGATCGAGGACCAGCGCGGCCCTAGCACGTTGACGGGTGGATCCGATGGGGATCCACCCGTCCTTCTTTAAGGGGTCGCCCGGGCCGTGCCTTCCTTCGTGCATTCGACCGGGGCACCGCGCCCAACCATACCTGGTGGGTGAGGCGCGGACGCGGCGGGCAGCCTTGAGGTGATGCAGGATCTTCGGGTAGTTACTTGGCGCTCACCGACGCACTCCTCCCGCGGGTCCGGGAGAAGAACGGCATCTTCGTCGGACTCCAAGCAGCCCCGGGGTTCGGCGGATGCCGAGGTCACGATTCCGAGCAACGCGATGAGGATTCAGCCGCATCTCACTTCCCACCTCCGCAGTTGAATCGTTCTCGGTACAGCCGTCTGTGGCGCCGCTCGTGACGCGGTGCCCATCTCGGAGCGCATGGGACGGTATCTGCTGAGTGCTGACAGAACAGGTGACCTCACGCATGGGGGCCGTGGGGCCCGCGGACGAACGTCTCGGGCGACCTAGATGCGCCGCATCACCCCCGTGGCAGCGTGCTAGTGTCTGCCGGAGTAGAACAACTTGCCACCGATGAAGTGCTTCACCAACAATCCCTCAGCGTCCAGCTGCTCGATGTGCTTGATCAGCTCATTGCGGTGCAGGCTCAGGCCATCGGCAATGTCACCCAAGGAACAGGGGCGCCGTTGGATCATCTCCAAGACGGCTTCCCGCCCGACCACGAATTCGCTCTGGGCGTGAACGCCGCGATAATCCGCGATCACCTCGGCCTGTGGTTCGAACCGAGTCGCTAGCTCGGCCATCCTCGGGCGGTCTACCCTGACGGCGTAATCCTCCGCTGTGGGCCGAGTGGCGGTGTTCAGTTGCACCTGGTCGGGTCGGATCCGCCGAACGCACTCGACGATCCTGTCGATCTCGGTGTCAACGGCGGTTTGACCTTCCAATAGGAAGACCTCCAGCCAATACTCCCCTCCGAATTCCTCTCGGAACCGGATCAGCCCGGCGAGGATCTGATCGAAGGTGATCGCTTCGTGTGGACGGTTGACCGCCGTGAACATGTCCGCCTGCCCCGCGTCCAGCGAGGGAATCACCAGATGGGCCTCCATGAGTTGCCGGCGCACCGCTTCCTGCCATAGCAGCGAGCCGTTCGTGAGGACCGCGATCGGGATGTCCGTCATCGAGCGAATGCTGGCGATCAACTCATCCAGACGAGAGAAGAGCGTAGGCTCACCCGACCCACTGAGCGTGATGTAGTCGGGCCGGGTGGCCAGCTTGCCTTTCAGTTCCGCCAGCACGTCATCCAGCGGTACCCACTCGCGCCTTTCGATGGTCTTACTCGTCGTTCGGCCGAGCTGGCAGTAGATGCAGTCGTAGGTGCAGGTCTTGAAGGGAACCAGATCGACGCCCAGGGAACGGCCCAACCTACGCGACGGTACAGGTCCGAAGATGTGTCGCATGGTGCCCCCCTCGTGCGTTACCAGGCTTGGTGCCGGGCAGCAGAATGCGTACCGGCCCCCAGACAGGAGCGGAGGTTCATCCCGTACGGGCCCATCATCGCGGCACCTCCACCACCGTGCCTGCGGGACACGTCGCGCATCGGTCTTGGAATTCGTTCCACAGCCGGGCCATGGCCGCAAAGCCGGTGCAGTGGCAGGGCAGGAGACGCTCCACATCCAGGCGACGCAATTCATCCACGGTCCTGTCCAGGCGCTCGGAGTCGGCGTGCAGGAGGTGCATGCCGCCCATCACCATAAGAATGCGGCGACCCTTCGTGAGCTCATGGATGTACCGCAAGGTATTGATGACCCCTGCGTGGGCGCACCCCAACAGCACAACCGTGCCGGTGTTCGTCTCGACGTAAGCCGCCTGGTCGTCAATGAAGGAATCCGGCGCGGTGCAGTTCTGGTCGGTGAAGAATGCACCGCCGGAGTCCTCGAAGTCGTTCGTGCGGGGCACGGGGCCTGTCAGGTAGAGCCCCCGGCCGATTTCGGTCGGTCCCTGCACCGGGATGAGCTCGGCCAGGTCGCGGACCGCCTGTTGATCGAGGCGCGACATGCCGATCTCGTGGGACCTGGCACCCGGGCTGCACGCGTACTTGGCCTCCAGGGCGGCCGGATGGGCGTACACGGTCGTCGCCTGAGCGTTCCGCAAGACGTCGCCGAGACCGCCGGTGTGGTCATAGTGCCCATGGCTGAGCGCGATCGAATTGACCCGCTGCAACTGGATGTCCAACCGCCGCGCATTGCCGAGCAGCACGTGGCCCTGACCGGTATCGAAAAGGACCCTCTGGTTGCCCAACACGATCCAAAACGACAGCCCATGCTCAGCCAGCAGACCACGCCCGCCCGCGGTGTCTTCCACAAGCACCGTGATTCGCCCGTCACGCATTCGAGCGTCACTCCTTCCCTCGCCCACCGGCACGCCCGGGTTCATTGCCGCACCGTCTAAAGCCGCACCGCCGCGACGATGCAGGGACCCTTCGGATTCCTGCGACCCAGATCAAACCAGCGCAAGATGCTCCCTCTGGCCGGCGCCCCCTGCACCTGTCCTCGCGGCGCTGAGGCAACCATGCGGACGCGGCCCCAGGGTGCCAGGACCCTTCTCAATTCAACCGGTGTGAACATGCGCGCTGACGCGTAAGGCTGCTTGCCCTTCGAGGCGCGCTGCCGATTCAGCGGGGCAAGCCAGTTAAGCGTGCCGATCAGCAGAGTCCCGCCCGGTTTCGCGCAGCGAACCATTTCTTCAACGGCCATCGTGGGATCCGGGAAGAACTCCAGCGCGGCCATCGACGCCACGACATCGAACGACGCGTCCTCGAATGGCAGGTCGCGAGCGTCGGCCACCTGGAATGTGCAGTCGGGTGCAGCGGACCGCGCCACCTCAATGGCCTCCCGGGCGACATCGATCCCTGTCACACGGTAACCCATCTCGGCGAAGAAAACGGTCCAGTGCCCCGTACCGCAACCGACATCGAGCAAAGCCTCCCCCACCGTCGCCGGGCGAAGGAATCTTCGCACGTCATCCTTCTGCGCCCGGTCATGCGCTTGACCAGCCGGCGTGTCATACCACTGGTCGTACTCACGAGCCGACGGCCCGAAGTCGAACAGGCTCCTCTCCGCTCTCATCGCTCAGTCCTTTGCAAACAGCAGTGGAAACACGATATCGCTCACGCAACAGGGCACCCACACCGCCACAAACAAGAAGACGCCCACGAGGATGGTCGTTGAGACGCTGATGCTCTCACCCAGCGCCATCGTGATGTGGAAGAGCGAGGCCCAGGTGCTGAGCAGCACGTGACCGGCGTGCGGGAACTTCGTTCGCGGCCGGGCATACGCCAGGGCCACGCCCGCTAAGGCCAGCGGGTTGACCAGCCACCACTTCTCAATTAGGCCAAGATGGACCCCCGCATTGGGAAGGCCCAGCAGAAGCTCCCCGATGTAGGGAATGATGCTGTCGCTGAGCGTGGCGATGCCGATCGAGCCAAGATAGCCGATCAGCAGCGTCCGCCAGAGGCTGCTCCCACCATGCAGCCGGTACATGCCGGCCGTGACCAGTGCGCTCAGAACGACGTGGAGCGGGTGGAATGTCCAGAAGAGGGAGGTGGAGGTTGCTCTGGGTAGATCCACATGGATCACTACCGCCATGAGCACAATGCCTGTCAGAGTGCCAAAACCGGTGAATGGAGCGTGAGCTCTCAACTCCTTGGCGATCGTGTTCAGTCTCATCGCTCTCGAACCTGTCACCCCATGCCGCCTGTCGATTCATGATGAGCTTCCTGGGGCCGCCGCCGGCGACATTGCAACGCCGTTCCCCATCCCGGCGGCCGGATTGATGGATCGGCGGAATCAGCCATTCTGATCCTTCTTTTCCAGTTCCTCGATTCGCTGCTGAATCTGACGCATCTGTTGCCCCAGTGCATCGGCTTGTTCCCTGAGGGCAGCCAGCTCATCCGCGCGACTCCCGGACGATGGTAACGGTCCCCATGTCGGGTCGCCTCCTGCCCCCAGGCCCGGCCCTCGTCCCAGGCCGCCACCCATCCCGCCGCCGCCGCGCCCCATGCCGCCGCCCATGCCGCGACCGCCACCGCGGCCCATGCCGCCGCCCATCCCGCGGCCACCACCTCCTCCCATCCCCATGCCCCGCCCCATGCCCATGCCGCGACCACCACCGCGGCCCATGCCCGGAGCGCAGGCCGGGTCCCCGGCCTGCGGCTGGGTCGGCATCTGCTGGGAAGCCGCACCAACGCCGAAGTGACCACCAACATTGGGCTCGTTGGCAATGGGCAACCGACCCGCCTTGTACTGCTCGACGATGTCACGGATCCTGCCCGAGCAGCCGGCGATGACGCCGATACCCGCCGCGGAGAGCGTCTGGTGCGCATTGGGTCCGCAGTTGCCCGTCAGGACGTGCTGGACTTTCTTCTCGGCCATGAGCTGGGCGGACTGAATCCCGGCGCCGCTGCCCAGCGCGACGTTCGGGTTCTCGAAAACCTCGAAGGTCAGGTCATCCGTTTCAACAATGAGGAAGTACGGACATCGACCGAAACGCGGGTCCACCTTCGCTTCCAGGTCAGTACCCGAAGCCGTGATCGCGACTTTCATAGCTTTCCTTTCCTGAGTTCTGCTCGGAATCGCCGGCGTCAATCCTTCTTGCTCTCGAGTTCCTCGATTCTCTTGCGGATGCCGTCCAAGGCGTCCTCGAGGTACTCGGCCTGTCCCTTGAGCGCGTCAATCTGCTGCTCTCTGCCCATAGCGGGAGCATAGGGCCCGACCACCGGGGGCCTGACGCCGCCGAAGCCGAGCCAACCCATCGGTGCCCCCTGCCAGCCTGCCAAACCACGGGCGTAGAAACGGCCGGGCCAGCGACGACCGCCGCCTCGGCCACGTCCCCAACCCCAGAAACCTCCCCAACCGACGGGGTTGATGGATCCGGGTACCGAGTACCCGGCGCAGTAGCCTGCTCCTCGTCCCGTCATGGCGCCCAGTCCGGCCGGGCCTGTTCCGTCTCCACCTGGCATGCGCTGCCTCCTTCCTGTCTTCGTGAGGTTGACCTCAACCCTTGGTCATTGTCGTTCCAAACTCCGGGCTGGTCGTTCGTCGCGACTCCGTGGCCGCCTCCGTGGCCGCCTCAGTGGCCGCCGCGGTGGCCGCCGCGCCCGTGTCTAGCCCGAAACCGCCGGCGCCGTCCGCAGCACCCGGGCATCAGGAACGCGTCCTTCTGCAGCCGCCCCGCGACAAAGGCGGCGAGAACCTGCTCAACGTCGCCACAGGTGTGCGGAATCACATCAATCCCCGCTGCCCAAACCGCCATTTCCAAGGGCCATGAGATCGCCGCGCAAACCAGGACGTCGGCTCCGGTCTGGGCGAGGTGCGCGGCCCGGGCCTGGGAGTCCTCGGCATCGAAGGCCACGTCCTGACGCGCCCGTTCGACGCCCTCGTCGATCTCGACGACCAGAACACTCCCCGCCACATCGAAAACGGGGCTGATCCGGCCCTGCCAGTGCGGTATTGCCACCTTCATCTCAAAGGCAGATCAGCCAAATCCCGTGCCATGGCAGCGTTCGCCATGCATGACTTGGACTACAAAGGCTTTACCCAATTCGGGGGGTTCCCTGGACCCCAGCCTAATCGCTCAAAAACGATAGATTGCCCTGGCCACGAAGTGGCATAATGACCGATTGGTGAGCCGTGGGCGGCACTGACCAAGGCACTGAGCAAGGCGGGGCATGGCCGTGAAGACCGGGGACCGATCTGAGCGCGAGGTCACGATCCTCGATTCCATCAACGAGGGCGTGTTCACCGTCAACCGCGACTGGAGGATCACCTCTTTCAACCGCGCCGCTGAGCACATTACCGGCGTAGCGAGAGAGCAGGCGATCGGCAGCCTGTGTTGTGACGTGTTCCGGGCCAACATTTGCGAACAGAACTGCGCCTTGCGGCGCACGATGGATAGCGGCAAGTCCATCGTCGACGCGGCGGCTCACATCGTGAACCAGCACGGCAGGCGCATCCCCATCCGCATCGCCACGGCTCTCCTGAGGGGCAAGCATGGCGAGATTGTCGGCGGTGTGGAGACGTTCCAGGACTTGACACAAGTCGAACAACTCCAGAAGGAACTTCAGGCCCGCTACAGCTTCGAGGACATCGTCGGCAGAAGTCCGGCCATGATCCGCCTGTTCGAGGTGCTGCCGCAGATTGCCGCCAGCGCCAGCACGGTCTTGATCGAGGGCCCCAGCGGCACGGGCAAGGAGTTGTTTGCGCGCGCCATCCACAACCTGTCGCCCCGGAAGAAGAAGCCCTTCGTGGCGGTCAACTGCGCCGCCCTTCCCGATACCCTGCTGGAAAGCGAGCTGTTCGGGCACAAAGCGGGTGCGTTCACCGATGCCAAGCGCGACAAGCCCGGCCGATTTCAGCTGGCGGAAGGCGGAACGATCTTCCTGGACGAGATCGGGGACGTCTCTTCGGCCATGCAGGTACGGCTGCTGCGCGTACTCCAGGAACGCGTTGTGGAACCACTCGGCGGTGTCAAGCCGATCTCCGTCGATGTCCGCGTCATCGCAGCCACCAACAAGAGCCTGAATAGGCTGGTGAAGACCGGTGCGTTCCGGGAGGACCTCTACTACCGCATTCGTGTTGTCCACCTGACGTTGCCCAGCCTGGAGAAGCGGCGCGAGGACATCCCCCTATTGGTGGACCACGTCATTGCCAAGTTCAATCGCCTCCAGGGCAAGCAGATCGTCGGTGTCTCCGACGAGGTCTTGGCTCGGCTGATGGAACACGATTACCCGGGCAACGTCCGCGAACTGGAGAACATCATCGAACAGGCGTTCGTGCTCTGTCGCGGCGACATGATCGAGCTGAGCCACTTGCCGCAGGAACTCCGGCCGATGGCCGGGCGGGGAGGGCCGGAAAATCACCCGATGAGCCTCGTGGCCATGGAGAAGCTCTTCATCACGGAGGCGCTCCAGCGCCGGAACGGCAACCGCAAGCTGGCCGCCAAAGACCTGGGCATCAATATCAGCACGCTCTACCGCAAGATCAGAACGCTGAACATCGAGACGCCCGAGACTGATGGCCGGGGCCATCGGAGACAATAGGGCATTGTGCACTGTTAAGGCCCCCCGGTCTGCCCGATTGCGCGAAGAGCCTCTGGGCGACAGAGTCGCTATCCACAATTATATCTATCTCTTAGAGACGCACTTCCTGGCGACCACGCGGCGCGGCGCAGATCTTGCCTAGGCCGATTGAGGAAGGAGAGCCCATGAGAATGACACAGCGTGCGTCGGTGCAGCGGGGAGAGGATCGTTTCGAGGGCCACGGAAGGCGGGCCCGAAGCGGCAGTGGTGCCCTATGAGTCAAAAAGCCCCAGACGCAGGTCGCGCGGATGAATCTCGACGCGCACTCGAAGAAGCGGAGCTCAAGACCCGCATGGAGCGGATCGGTCGCAAGCTCCTGGTGCTGTCCGGAAAGGGAGGGGTCGGGAAGAGCACGGTCGCGGCCAACCTGGCCACATCGCTGGCGCAGGCGGGTAAGAAGGTCGGCCTGCTGGACGTTGACCTGCACGGCCCGAGTATCCCAAAAATTCTCGGATTGGATGGCCAGCGACTCGCAGCAGATGCCACGGGCTCCATAGCGCCTATCCATCTGAGCGAGAACCTCGCCGTCGTCTCGATCGGTCTGCTGCTGCAGAGCGCCAAGGACGCTGTAATCTGGCGGGGACCGATGAAGCACAACGTCATCCGTCAGTTCCTCAAAGATGTCAACTGGGGCCGCCTGGACTACCTCGTGATCGACTCCCCGCCGGGCACGGGCGACGAGCCGTTGGCTGTAGCGCAACTGGTCGGCCAGGACGCGTGGGCGGTTGTTGTCACGACGCCGCAGGACGTGGCTATTGCCGACGTGCGTCGGAGCGTCTCCTTCTGCAATAAGCTCGAGCTGCGCGTTGCGGGGATCATCGAGAACATGAGTGGGATGATCTGCCCTCACTGCGGCAAGCGGGTGGACCTGTTCAAGGTCGGCGGCGGCGAGAAGCTGGCTTTGGAGATGGACGTGCCTTTCCTCGGCCGCATTCCGCTCGAGCCCGGGATCGTGGCCTCCGGCGATACCGGCAAGCCCTTCATGGAATCCAGCGCCGATAGTCCAGCCGGCCAGGCCTTTGCAGCGATCGTTGAGCTAATCCTCAATCCCACCTAGGCAAGAGGTTCTGGATCGAAGCGGTCTTGACGCCCTCCAGCCGCGGGGCGTAGCTTGTAGGTGGAATCCAGCGTGCGCGCCCGCTTCGTTTGCGGCCCGCGGGTCCGTTCCCTGCTCCGAGTGGCGCGCGACATGCATCCAAGCACTGGCTGAGATGACCTCGCCTGATCCCCCCGGTGCTGATGCGCGCCGCCTCCCGGTCCGGCAGTCGACGACCCGCTGATGAGAGGAGGCAAGTCATGTGCGCCAATCCCCGTTTCCCGGTCGCCTGTGTTGTCTTGGTCATCGCCGGCCTCGCGGCGGCAGCCTTTCCGGCCGATGCCCAGAACTTCACCAAACACACGATCGATGGAAATCTGGTCTGGGCGTCGGGTGTGGCTACCGCCGATGTGGACAGCGATGGGGACATCGATGTGGTCGCCACGGGGGCCACGGCGGCCGAGGTGGTCTGGTACGAAAATGACGGGAGTCAGTCCTTCACCAAGTGGACCGTGGACGCTTCCCTGCCCGGCGCTCGCTCAGCCTACGGCGTCGACCTCGACGGCGACGAAGACGTCGACATCATCGCCACCGGCAGTGATGCGGGGACCGTGGCCTGGTACGAGAACGACGGCGCCCAGAGCTTCACCCGGCATGACGTGACCAGCACGTTGGCCAGCGCGTGGGACGTCTGGGCGGTCGACCTCGACGGCGATGGCGATCTCGATCTGGTGGCCACGGCGGCCAACGCCAACGTGGTCCAATGGTACGAGAACGATGGCGCCCAGAGCTTCACGAGCCACACCATCGCCACGGGTTTGGATGGCGCTGAGGGGCTCTTCGTCGTCGACCTGGATCGGGATGGCGATCTGGACGTCGTCGTGGCCGCCATCTTCGGCGACCAGGTGGTCTGGTTCGAAAACGACGGTGCGCAGCAGTTCACGGCGCATTTCGTCGATGCGAGTCTCAACGGCGCCAACGACGTCTTCGTGGGCGATCTTGATGGCGATGCCGATCTGGATATCGTGGCTTCCGCCTCCCAGGCTCATGTAGTGGTGTGGTACGAGAACGACGGCGCTGAGCACTTCACGCGCCGGACGGTGGGCACCCTGCTGGGCGCGCGCGCGGTGTTCATCGCCCCGATCAACGCTGACCTGCGGCCGGATATCGTCGCCGTTGGGCTGTCCAGTGATCAGGTCGTCTGGTTCGAGAACCTCGGTGCGGGCGCGTTCAGCAGTCACCTCATCGACGGCAACCTCGATCTGGCCTTCGGGCTCTACGTGGCCGACATGGACGGCGACACGGACATGGACGTCCTCGCCACGGGCGGGTTGGCTGACGACCTCGTCTGGTACGAGAGCGATCTGGTCGATCCGGCCACTGTGTCGGAGGGCGAACCCTGGTCCCGGTTCGGCGTGCGCCTGCTGCCCGTCCTCCCTAACCCATGTCCGTCCGCGGCCCGGATCGCCTTCGAGCTGGCCACGGAGGGCGAGGTCGTCGTCCGCATCCACAGACCCGACGGAGGACTGGTGCGCACGCTGTTGAGCGAACCTCGGTCAGCCGGCTGGCACGAAGTCGACTGGGACTTGCGCGACGACCATGGCCGGCTGCTGCCGGGTGGTGTGTACTACTGCCTCCTCCGCAGCCGGGGAGGCGACCTGACCCGCCGGATCGTGGTCGTGGATTAGCCGCCGACCACACCCGCGCAGGCAGTCAGCATCCACACGGCACTCGAGAACGGCGGATCGAGAACGCCGGATCGGAAACGCCGTGTCGGGAGCGGCTCACCTTGCCAGCGCGGCAAAGGGGAGGCTACAATTGCTCTTAGTTCAGCGTGAGTGAAGCACCGCGATCGTGTGTGCAGCAGACATGGCGTCAGCCGCGTTCCCGGGGTTTCCGGGCGTGGCGCAGGGCTCTTGCGGCGAAGGGGGGTCAGCCATGAAGAGTAGTAAAGCCATTGCCTCATCAACAGCAACGTGGGCCAAGCTTGGTGTCGTGTCGGTAGCGGCACTGCTGAGCTTCGGTTCCGGGCATCTCTGGGCTCTGGAGGTGGTGGATTCATCCGGCAGCCTGTTGTCGAACGGCCCTTCAGTCCAGGCCATCCCGGGGACCGCCACGCATACCGCGGCATTTGTGGGCCAGGAATCGCAGACCTTCACCGACGGAAGCTGCACCTCGGGCGCGCCGGCCGAATGGGCGGCCGAAGCCGCGGGGACCCGCTTCGGCCCGATCTGGACCTTCCTGGCTCAGGCGGTGACCATGTCCTCTCCCCGGTTCGCGGACGTGGACGGCGATGGTATCCAGGAGATCATCCAGGCCACCATGGGCGCACTCGGCTCTCCCTATGGACAGGGGCGCATCTACGTGTTTCGCCGCGACGGCACGGATCTTCCCGGCTGGCCAGTCATCGTCGCCTCTCCCTTCACCTCGAGCTGCCCAGCCATCGCCGATCTGGATGGCGATGGGGATATGGAGATCGTCGCCCAGAGTTGGTCGTCCACCTATGTGTGGAACGCCGATGGCACCAACTTCCCGGGCTGGCCCAAGGCTCATGGAACCGGATCGAGCGTCTCAGCCGCGCTGGCCGACCTGGACAGCGACGGCGACCTGGAAATCATCTGCCCGACCGGGTCGACGCTGAACGTCTGGCATCATGATGGCACGCTGTTCTCCGGCTGGCCCTTCGTGGCGCCCAAGCTCATCTCCCCGCCCGCTGTGGCCGACATCGACGGCGACGGCGAGTTGGAGATCGCCGCTGGCTGCTGGGAAGGTCCTTACCCAGGGTCGGGGCCGTTTCCCTTCTATGTGTTCAAGGCCGACGGCACGCATGTCCCTGGGTTCCCCATTGCCGATCCGGGCGGCCAGACCCGCGGCGCCATTTCCCTGGGCGATCTGGATGACAACGGCTCGGTGGAAATCGTCGCCCGCATCAACGACTGCATCCGCGTCTGGAACGCCCAGGGCCAGATGCAGCCGGGCTGGCCCGTCTGTCCTGATCTCATTCGCAACTCCGCGACCGGCATCGGCGACATGGACGGCGACGGCGACTTCGAGGTGGTGATCGCCGGCTACCAGGCCCAGGCCTTTCACCACGATGGCAGCCCCGTGGCCGGTTGGCCGGTAGCCGTCCCGCCCGGCACATCCAACATCAACTCGGGTCTCGTCATCGCGGATGTGGACGGCGATCCTGCGCAGCGCGAGGTGGTGGTGCACTCGGCCAACACCTTTACCGCTTTCCATGCGAACGGGAGCTACGTGACCGGCTTCCCGTTCAACTTGTCCGATGATGGCCAGTCGGGGACCTTCTCCGCCGCACCGGCAATCGGGGACCTGGACGGCAACGGCATGGTGGAGTACGTCTTCGTCTCCGCTTCCGGGCGGATCGCCTACTTCGACGAGTCGCTGGCCTACGCCGGCGACGCCAACTGCTGGCCGGTCATGCAGCATGACGCGTGGAACACGAGCTTCCTCAACCGGACCGATCCCGCCGAGGTCGTCTCGATCCCCCGGCCCACCGGCGGTCTGCAGCTCTCTTTCCCGAATCCCGCGCGGTCGGGGTGCTCCTTCCGCCTGGAGACGCTCGTTTCAGGAATGGCGCGGATCGAGATCTTCGATCTGGACGGCCGGCTTGTCTGTGAGCTGTTCTCCGGAGCGATGGGTGCGGAAACACGCACCGTGGTCTGGAACGGTCGGGCTGAGGATGGGCGCCCGGTGAGCGCCGGGGTCTACTTCTTGTCGGCCCGCGTGGGGGATCTGGCCGAACGCCGGATAGTGGTACTCATGCCCTGACGCACGGGACGAGACGGAACGCGGCCGGAGGGGTGGGTCGCGAGGCTGCTCGGGACCAGCTAGCGCACCAGAACCAACGGCCGCACCCTGACGCGCATCGACTCTACGTGCGTGTAGTAGACGCCCGAGGGCAGGGGACGGCCCGCATCGTCCCGGCCATCCCATGCGACCACCAGCGAGTCAGCGCCCGCCGGCACGGCCTGGAGCTTGCACACGCACCGCCCCGCGACGGAGTAGAGTGTCACCTCGTTCTGCCCTGCGCCGCGCAGCGCGAGCAGTAGTCGCGTTTCGTGCACAAAGGGATTGGGCCACCAAACACCTGGGACACCCTCCACCTCGGGGATCAGGTCGCAGTTGCGGGTGCCCGGCGTGGGCGGCGTGAAGAACTGCCAGCGCCCCAGTCCGTCGGGACAACGACCTTCGGTGATGTCCGGAGACTGGGGCCCGATGTCGTAGAAGTCCTGGCCGGTAAGGCTATCGGCCGCCGTCAGCATGATGACCTCGCCCCCCTCGGACCCCCAACCGAACAGGAAGGCATCCTGGTAGACGACCAGGTAGCCACCGGGATCGATCCGCGTGCCGGCGGGAAAGGCCCACCTGGCGTTGTGGAACCGATCGTCAGAGAGCAGCCAGCCGCCGATGTCGACGGGCTCATCCCCTCGGTTGTACAGCTCCACCCAGTCATCAGCCCCGCCGAAAGAGCTCGTCGTCTGGAACTCGTTGATGCAGACCGGCGAGAAGGGCGGTGTCCCCGTGTTGCTTGCCCCGGGGGTGGGCGTGGCGAGGTATTCGGGGGCGGTGTCTTGCGGCCGGCGGTACCCGACGGACACATCCGCACTCATCCGGCCGAAGCGGAAACCGTGGATGCGGACGTTGCCGTGGTCCTCGGTCTCGTAAAGGCCAACGGACTCGCCCTCGGTCGACAGCTTGAACGTGGCGTGCCAGGGGCCCTGCTCCGGCTCACCATCGGCCCAGACGATCAAGAATCCGCCGGGGCCAAGCAGGCGGCTCGGAAGCTCCCACTTGTGCGTCTGATCAAAGTCGTCCGTCAGGTACATGCCACCCAGTTGTACAGACGTATCACACGCGTTGTAGATCTCGATCCAATCGTTCCGCTCATCGAACTCATCCTCGATACCCGTATCGTTCTTGGCCAATACCTCGGTCACCCGGAGCTGCGGGAGCACATGATCCACCGTGTAAGCGCGGTACTCCGCGGGCGCGTTGTTGGGCCACATGTCGGTTCGGCCGAACCCGTCGGTGGCCCGGGCGTAGTAGCGCACGAGCGCAGCGGCCGGCTGTGGCGCGATGCGCGCCCCGAACACCGCATCGCCGGCGACGCCGTCGCCGTGCAGGCCGTCGTCGGCCATGGACTGGGGCACGAATCCCTCGCCCACGTCCACCAGCAGATCCACACTGGCCAGGGCCACGTCGTCAGAGGCCTCGACCGTCACGGTGACTTCTTCCCCGCTGCTCGGCAGCGCGATGTCGCGCTGTCCGTTGCGGCAGACGGGCGGCAGATCCTGGGCGACCGCGCCCCCGGCCAGGGACTCCACCGCCAGGGGCACAAGCATCGTGAGGATGGTCGAACGCCATCGCGTGTGCAGCTCGGCCTTCAATTCCATCGCGTTGTCCTTCTTATTGCACCCTTCTTGCGCCGGGCAGATGCAAACCTCGCCGCCGTCCGCGTGAGTCTGGGCGAGATCCCGCACGAGCCAACACGGACAGCTACCTGCAGATCATAGACCAGTTCAAGCCACCATCAAGCGGGAGAAACGGCCAGGGCCACCGCAACTCACCTACCCTGTCGCCGTAGGTTCGGTCATAGTCAGGGCCGTGGCCGGGTCAGGGACATGGTCAGGGACATCCTCAAGACCATGATCAGCCCGCAGATCCGGGCCTCCGTCTTTTGGAGTGAACGATGCAAGCACAACAACTGCCCTTCGGCATCCCGGCTCTGGGTCCGGCTCTTCTCGCGACTTTCGTCGCGGCTCTCGGCCTGGCCCTTGGCGCGGCTCTCGCCGCGGCCGACCCTTCCCCCGTGCCCCGTGTCACCAACGGGCCCGAACCCGCTGATGGCGTGACCCGGCTCCACCTGCAAGAGCTCTGGCGGGCCGGCGGTCCAGATGACGATGTGATCTTTGGCCTGATCGCGGACGTTGCCGCCGACGCGGACGACAACGTCTACATCCTGGACCACCAGCTCTGCCAGGTCATGGTCTTCTCCGCGCGCGGTGAGCACCTGCGCAACCTCAGCCGCCAGGGCGAAGGCCCGGGGGAGATCCAGCAGCCGACCGGGCTGGTCATGCTGCCCGACGCCACGCTGGGCATCGTCATGGGCTTTCCGGGCAAGATCGTCCAGCTCAAGGTTGATGGCACGCCGGTGGGCGACCTCTATCCAACCGGAGAGCCGTCGCAAGGGGGGTTCGCCGTGGTCAGAGGGGCACAGTTCCGGGACGGCACCTTGGTCGCTTGCGGCGGCTCGCTCTCTTTCGGCACGAACGGAGCCGGATCGAACAATCGCTATCTCTCGATTAGTGGGGTGGACTGCCAGGATCCCCACCGCATCCTGGAAAGGTCGACCCCCATGCAGCTCGCCACCCGCAAGTACGTTGAAGCCGATGAGTACGAACTCGTCGACCGCTGGGCCCTGGCACCGGACGGCCGGATCTATGCGGCCGCCAGCCGCGACCAGTACGAGATCTCGGTCTTCGACCGCACCGGCGAACTCGTTCAGATCATCGAGCGGGAGTACCACCCGCGCAAACGCAGCCAGGAAGAGAAGGATCGGGTCGGCTCGGACATGGTCGTCTTGGTCAACGGCGAGCGGATCTCGTTCGAGCGGTTCATCGAGGACCACGATGAGTGCATCCGCCGGATCGTCGCAGCCCCGGATGGCTCGATCTGGGTCTTGACGCCCCACGGGGCGAACGATCAGCCCGAGGGCATCCTCGAGACCTGGGGCGTCTTCGACGGCGACGGGCGATTCCGCCGGCAGGTCGCCATTCCCCAGGGCGGAGAGATGCGCCAGGGTTCCACCTTCTTCGTTGGACATGACCTGCTGGTCGTCGTCGAGGGTGCCGACCGTTCGAGCGACAACGACGAGAGCGAGACCGAGACCGAGCCGTTGGAGGTCATCTGCTATCGCATGCTCAGGGACTAGCCAGCGCCTCCAGCATGTCGGCGGCGCTGCGGTTCTCGGGCAGCAGTTCCAGGGCCTTCTCGAAGCTCGCCCGGGCCGCGGCCACGTCGCCGCGCTCCAGGTAGGCCCCACCCAAGCTGCTGTACAAGAGCGACGAGGCGGGAAAGACGGAAACGGACAGTTCGAGGATCGCGATCGCTTCTGGATTGTGGCCCGCCCAGCGCAGCTTCTGGCCAAGGGTGTTGAATTCCTCTTCTTCGACCGACAGCGCCCGCCGGGCGGCCGAGTCGAGCGCAGCGAACCAACTCAGGGCCGCACCGACACCCGACTCCCGGATGAGCTTGTCAAGCGTCGCTGCCGCGGAGCGCCGGCTCGCCCGCGCCGCCCAGCGCTCGGCGAGCTGGTCGCGCAGTCCCTCGAGTGCGCTGCCCGCGAAGGGCGCGCCATGACCCGGGATGACGGTCGCGATGCCGCCCTCGCCGCGCCGCACGCTGTCGATCACGGCCAGGATGCGCGGAGCGTCGGTGAATGCATCGACGGAGAAACACAGCCGCTCGGCCGAGCAGAACAGGTCGCCGGTCACCAGAACCTTCTCCTCGGGGATGTGGGCCCAGCTGTCGCTGCTGCTGTGCGCATGTCCGCAGTAGATCAGCTCGATCGCCGGGCGGCCGGTGTCGAGGGCCAGTCGGTCCCGGAACGTCACCACCGGCGGGGTGGCGACGCAGCGTCTGCGCAGGTCGGCCAGCAGCAGCTCGCGCGCGCGGATCTCACCGGCCAGCTCGCGGGCGCGATTCGACTCGGCGGCGCTCGCCGCGAGTCGCTCCCGCGCGCGGGCGAGCCGGCGCGAGTGGAATCCCAAACTGGAGGGGGAATCGAAGCGCTGGTGCCGCATGAACTCGACGCCGTTGATGTGCCCGACCACCACCGCGCCGGGAAAGACCTGATTGCCCCCGCAGTGGTCCAGATGAGCATGGGTGTTCACGACGTAGCGAACGTCGCGGCGCTCGAACTCGCGCTCGATCTCGCCGGCCACGGCCTCCATAAGCCCTGGGGAGTAGTTGGTGTCGATGACGACCAGGCCGCTGTCCGTGACCACGACCGTGACGTTGACGTCCAGACACTCGAAGACGGCCACCCGCTCGCTCACGCGGGTCGTGCGCACGGGTATCGCCGGGTCGGCCGCGGCTGGCGAAAGGGCCCGCGGCGCGGCCGACAGCGCGGCCACGAGGGTGATCATTCGCCAGAGCCCGCTCCCGAGGCTCCGCCTTGCCCGAGGCGCTCCGTGCCTGCTATCCTGCCTCAGCATCCGTGACCGCCATGGTCCGCGTCACCGAGTGACTCGATGACTCAGGAGGTACCCGTGTTCTACTTCTGTCGGCGGCTATTGTGGGCCGCGCTGATCGCCATGTCCATGCATCAGGCACTCGCCACGACGACCGAGGTCATCGACGGCGTGCCCCACGTGCGCAACGGCAGCGCGCCCGCGCAGGGACGCCAGGAGATCGAGCCCCGGGAGCTCTGGCGCGTGGGCGGTGAGCGCGAAGACGTGATGCTGGGAGCCGTAGGCAGCGCGGTCATGGACGAGGCCGGCAATGTCTACCTTCTGGACAGCCAGCTCAATTGCGCCTTCGTGATCGGGCCCGACGGGAAGCTGGCCAGAACGCTGGGCAACGAGGGGGAAGGCCCGGGCGAGGTGCGTGGCCTGGGCTACGGGTTCTTCATGCCCGACGGCAATCTCGCCCTGCTGCAGACCTTCCCCGGCAAGATCGTCACGGTGAAGCGCGACGGCACACCGGGGGCGACCCATCAGTTCCAGGCCGCCGATGCCCAGATCGCCAACTTCGGTGTCCTGGTGGCCGGGGACGCGCGGGGCGGCAGCCTGGTGCTGGCCGGCATGACGATGAACTTCGCCAACAACATCAACGCGCAGACCTACTATCTCTCGTTCTGCACCCCCGAGGCGCGCGAGCTGCACCGCTGCTTCTCGAAGGAGTCCGCGATCAACTTTGCCAACTTCGAGGGCAGCGAGCTTGAGCTCGACTTCGCCTGGTCGCGGTGGGCCCTGGGACCGGACGGCAACCTCTACGCGGCTCCGGAGCGCAACGGTTACCGGATCCACGTGATCGACCCCGCGGGCAGGCTCCTGCGCGTCATCGAAAGGCAGTACGAGCCCTATCGGCGCTCGGCGCAGGACATGGCCCTCGCCCGGCGCTTCGTCGAGGCGGTCTACCGGAACTACCCTGTTCCGGCCAGCTCCTGCAAGATCGAGGAGCTGGATGCCGACATCAGCGCGATCCATGTCACCGAGCAAGGTGAGGTCTGGGTCACGCCGGGGCGCGGCATGCGCGATTTGCCCGCGGGCATCGCGCTGCAAGTCGACGTCTTCGATCGCGAGGGCCAGTTCGTCCGTCAGGTCGCCCTGCGCGGCGCCTTCGATGCCGATCGTGACCTGGTGCGCCTGCTGCGCGATGATCGGCTGCTGGTTGTGGTCGGCGCCGGCGAGGGGTACTTGAACTCGATGGGCGTGGGCGAAAGCGCCGGCTCGGAGCGCCCGGACGAAGGAACCAGCCCGGCTACGGAGGTCCCGCCGATCGAGGCGGTGTTGTACGCCCTGAGGTAGGCCGGCGCGAAGCCGCCGGGGCGGGAGCCGTCCCACGGTGCGGACCGCCTAAAGGCAACCGGCCGGATCGCTTGCGGCGGCGGGTTGGATCGCGACCTTCTCCTGTTCATGCTGCCCGCGCAATCTGGTATACTGCAGTTGAATATGGCCTTAGGACACGCTTCGTAGGGGGTCCGCCAACGCGGTCGTTTCACCCGGGAAAGGAATCGGCGATGAAGCATGTACGGGTATTGCTTTGCGTTTTCGCACTGCTGGCCGGCCTGATGGCCGTCGCCCAGGCCCAGGTTCGCACCCTGCCGCTCAGCGGTGCCGCCAATGAGCTCACGCTCACCGGCCAGGAGCCGACCGAGCTGCGTTACCGCGTCGCGGTCGGCGAGCTGGCCGCGATGGACGTGGCGACGACAGCCGGCGACTTCACGCGCCTGTTCATTCCGGGCTTTCATAGCTCGCACGTCGAGGGCGCCCCTGAGCTGCCGATGATGAACCGGCTCATCGAGGTGCCCTACGGCGCGACGGCGCGCATCGAGATCCTCTCATCGGTCGAGCGCTCGATCGATCTGGCCGCCGAGGGCATCAGCAATCCGCTCTTCCCGGCCCAGCCGCCGATGTCCAAGAGCGCCGATCCCGCCAGCGTGCCCTTCGTCTACGACCGCGCGGCCTACCAGACCGCGCGCGTCGCCCGCGAGCTGGTGACGGTGGTCGACCAGGGCAGCCTGCGCGGCGTGCGGATCGGCCGGCTGGAGGTCTCCCCGGTCGAGTACTTCCCGGCGGAGAACCGGATCGTGGTGCGTGAAGCGATCGAGTTCCGGGTGATCTTCGAGAACGGCGACCTCGTGACCGGGAACTACGGGAAGCTGGTAACCTGGAGCCCGTTCTTCGAGCCGGTGCTGAACATGATGGATGGCTACCGCACGCCGCACCAGGATCACCCCGATCGCGTGGGCGACGTGGTGACGATGGTCGTGATCACGCCCGCGGTGTATGAGGCCCAGCTCGGCCCCTTCGTGGAGTGGAAGCAGCAGCGCGGGTTCCACATGGTGGTGGGCGTGTTAGGCACGCCCGAGGTGGGGAACACCAAAGAGACGGTGCAAGCGTACATTCGCAACCTCTACCTCAATGCCACCCCCGAGCTGCCGGCCCCCAGCTTCGTGATCTTCGTGGGCGACATCGACCAGATGCCGACCTGGACGCTCAGTGGGGACGCGACCGATCGGCCCTACTGCTGCATCGACGCTGACGTGGTGCCCGACATCTACTACGGCCGCTTCTCGGCCCAGAATCCCTCGCAGCTCACCGCGATCTTGGATAAGACGCTGATGTATGACCAGTTCACGATGCCTGACCCGAGCTATCTGGGCGAGGTCGTGATGATCGCGGGCATGGACTCAGGCCACGGCGCGACCTGGGGCAACGGCCAGATCAACTACGGGACGACCTACTACTTCAACCAGGCCCACGGCATCTACAGCCACACGTATCTCTATCCGAACTCCGGCAGTTCGGCCGCGCTGATCATCCAGAACGTCAGCGACGGCGTGGCCTACGTGAACTACACCGCCCACGGCAGCACGACCTCCTGGTCGGATCCCTATTTCAGCCAGAGTCACGTCAACGGCCTGCAGAACTACGGCGAATACTGCCTGGCGGTGGGCAACTGCTGCCTGACGAGCTCCTACGAAATCAGCGAGTGCTTCGCCGAGACCTGGCTGCGGGCGGCGAACAAGGGCGCGATCGGCTACATCGGCGGCAGTAACTCGACCTACTGGGACGAGGACTACTGGTGGGGCGTGGGTGCTGGCCCCATCGTGTCCAACCCGACCTACGAGACGCACGGTTTGGGCGCCTACGACGGGCTGTTCCACGACCACGGCGAGCCGATGGAGAACTGGTACGTGGTCAACGACGCGCTCATCTTCTGCGGCAACCTGGCCGTGATGGAGGGCGGGTCGAGCATGGTCACCTACTACTGGAACATCTACAACTTGATGGGCGACCCGTCCATTTCGACCTACCTGGGCGTGCCGACCACCAACCCGGTCAACCACATGCCGGCGATCTTCACCGGCTGGACCTCGGTCGAGATCGAGGCGGTGCCCAACAGCTATGTGGGCTTGACCAAGGACGGCGAGCTGATCGGCGCCGGCACGGTCCCGGAGAGCGGCACGCTCGAGATCGAGCTGTGGGGCCCAATGCTGACCCCGGGCACGATCAACGTCGTGGTCATGGCGCAGAACCGAGTGCCCTACCACGGCACGATCGAGGTCCTACCCCCGAGCGGCCCGTACCTGCTCTATGACAGCTACGTGTGTGACGATGACCTCCTCGGCGCCAGCCTCGGCAATGGCGACGGTGCCGCGGATGCCGGCGAGACGCTCGAGCTGAAGATCATGCTGCGCAACGTGGGCGTCGAGCCGGCCGTCAACACCCACGCGACGATCAGCACCAGCGATCCCTATGTCCAGATCCTCGACGCCGAGGGAACCTTCGGCACGATCGCCGCGGGCGCCAGCGGGCTCTGCTTCGATACCTATCTGCTGCGCCTGGCGGGCACCTGTCCCGACGGCCATGACATCCCCATCCAGATCGTGATCACGGCCGACGGCCGACCGACCTGGGAGGCGGGCTTCGTCCTGCCGGTGGATGCGCCCGTGCTCGCGGTCGCGCGCGCCTGGGTCGATGACGAGCTGGGCGGCAACGGGAACGGCACCGCGGAGCCGGGCGAGCAGTGCGACTACCACGTCATCCTGACGAACACCGGCAGCGAGGCGGCGGTTAACCCGACGCTGACCCTGGCTTCCGGCGACCCGCTGGTCGCGGTACTGCAAGCCACGGCCACCGCCGCTCTGATCGAGCCCGGCCAGGAGGTCGAGCTCCTGCCGGCCTGCCGGCTTGCCATCGACGGAGCCTCTCCCAATCCCAACGAGTATCCGCTGTGGTTCACGCTCACGGGCGACTGGGGCTATCACGCGACAACGTCGCTTATGCTGCCAGTAGGCGGCTTCAGCGATGCGATGGAGGCCGGCGTGGGCGGATGGACGCATCAGGCCGGCACCACCGGCTTTATCGACCAGTGGCACCTTTCGACCGAGCGCAATCACACGCCGGGCGGCGTGTACTCCTGGAAGCAGGGCGACACGGGTACCGGTATGTATGGCAACCTGTGCGACGGCTGCCTGGTGACCGAAGCGATCTCCTTGGGCGAGATGACCACCCTGCGCTGTTGGCACTGGATGGATGCCGAGGTGAGCACCTACTACACGGGTTACTGCTACGACGGCGGTCTGGTCGAGGTCTCGATCAACGGCGGCGCGTGGCAGCAGATTACCCCGGAAGAGGGCTACACGCACCGCATCCGCACCGGCGCCACGCCCGGGCCCTTCCCCGCGGAGACCCAGGTCTACTCAGGCACGTTCGAGTGGTGCGAGGCCACCTTCGTCCTCACGGGATATGCGGGTTCCTCCGGACGCTTCCGCTTCCGCTTCGGCTCCGACGGTTCCTCGGGCCGTGAGGGCTGGCATATCGACGACCTCGTGGTGAGCGGCTCGACGCCCGGGATGTCGGCCACCGAATGGCAGCCCGTGACGGCGCATCCCGCGACGTTGCTCCAGCAGAACTCGCCCAACCCGTTTGGTCCCCAGACCATGATCGCATTCCAACTCGCGGCCGGTCAGGAGATCAACTTGCAGGTCTTCGATGCCACGGGACGCCTGCTGCGCACGCTTGCGAACGGGCACCACGCGGCCGGCCTGCACCGCGTAGCCTGGGATGGCACCGATGCGGCGGGCCACGGCGCGCCCTCGGGTGTCTATTACTGCCGCCTGCGGACCGGTGAGGGCACCTTCACGCGCAGCTTGATGCTGACGCGCTAGACCGCGAGTCCATGAGGCCAGCCTATCTCGATCTGGCCGCGAGCGGAGAGCTCGAAGAACGCATCGCGCGGGCACAGGTCCACCTGAAGGGGTGCGACCTGTGCCCGCGCCTGTGCCACGGCAAACTCGGCCGCGAGGTCACGGCCGACGAGTGGGCCGACCTCATGCTGGGCCTGCAGCGGCGGGGTTGCCACAACATCAACATCGTCACACCCTCCCACGTCGTGCCGGCGCTGCTCGAGGCGCTCGCGATCGCCGCCGGGAACGGCTTGCGCCTGCCGCTGGTATACAACACGGGCGGCTACGACAGCGTGGAGACCCTGCGGCTCATGGAGGGCGTCGTCGACATCTACATGCCGGACTTCAAGTTCTGGGACCCGGATCCGGCGACCAGGTTCACCGGCGCTCCCGACTATCCCGATCGGGCCCGAGCGGCCATCCGCGAGATGCACCGTCAGGTGGGCGACCTGGAGATCGGCTCCGACGGTGTGGCGCGCCGGGGGCTCCTCGTACGCCATCTGGTGCTCCCGGAGGGCCTGGCCGGTACCGCGGCCGTCTGCCGATTTCTGGCCACGGAGATCTCACCGGCTACATACACGAACGTCATGGCGCAGTATCATCCGGCCGGACGTCTGGAGCGGCTGGGTCCCCTGGACCGGCCGGTCACGCATCGGGAGTACACCGAAGCCCTCGCCGCCGCACGCGCGGCAGGGCTGTGGAGGTTGGATGAGCGCAACCGCTGATCACGGCACGGGCCGGCGGAATCCCGGAAGCTCGTCCGGAGCGGGCCGGAAACCGGCCGGTCACAACACCGGTCGCAGAGACGCCGGCGGCAGAGTCACCGGTGCCAGCCGGCAGCAGGTCGGCCGGCGGATCGAGCTGAAGTGGATCCTGCTGATCCTGTGGGTCCTGCTGTTCCTGATCGCCCATCTGGCCGGCTGCGGCTACACCGTGCTGGAGCACCCGGACAGCCAGTCCGGGGCCAGGCCCGGGGGATCCTCCAGTGGACCGCGCCACCTTCCGCCCGGCCACCCGCCGATCGATGATCTCGACCCGATGGCGGCCATGACCTCCTGGGAGGGTCGCAGCTTCCTCGATGCCCTCGTGGGAACGAGCGACCCGCTGAGGTTCGAGAACGTGCGGGGCCTGCGCAGTATGGGCCTGCCGGCTGAACGTTCGCAGATCACCCTGCGCATGACCATCGGCGGGCCCGCCCTCAGCGACGTGTGGCAACTGCGTGTGGACGAGTTCGGGTGGGTCGTCGCCGCGCACTGGCTGCAGGCCGCGGCCGGACCGGTGTTGGACGAGAATCAGGCTTCGGATCGCGCGGAGTTTCGCATGGCGCGGGAGAGCGAGTCCGCGCTGCGTGCCATGCTCCTGGCCACCATGCCCGTCTCGACCGATCCACCCCGCCGGCTTCCGCAGGTGAGTCTGCGCAACGTCCCGCTTGAGCTCTGGTCCTTCGACGAGTCCGGGCTGCTCGAGCTCACCTACCGGATCGAGACCCTGAGCGGCGTGACATCCGAGGAGTGGCCCGGAGGCGGCGTGACGGCGCCGATGGATCTGCTCGAGATCCTGATCGCCACCTGGGACTCCCGGCCGCCGGACGACCTGCAGGATCTCGTGAACGTGACCGCAACCAAGCACCCGCAGTTGATCGATCTGGCCATGCTCGTGGAGGGGCTGATTCTGGTCTGGGAGGTCGAGGGACCGGAGGAGCGGTCCTTCGAGCTGCCGCTGCACGTCGGGCGCTAGGCATCCTAATGCGGGGCCACGTCACCCCCGGGCACAGCCCATGCGGCGATGCCCCGGCGCGCCAGACGCTGGAGCAACCGCCCGCGCAGGTCGCGCGCAATCACCTTGAGCTCCACCGGAGATGGAAAACGGATCTTGTCCGCGCGCACGTCGAGCACCCCCGATCGTCCCGAACCATCCCGGTTGAATCCGAGTGCCAGGGCCAGCCTTTCGCCGCGGAATCGGAAGATGGCCACGCCCACGACGTAGGTATCATCGAGCTTGCCGCCCAGGAGCGCATCGACCCAACCGTCGATGTCGATCCAGACCTGGCCGTCGACGATCCCCCACAGCGTCACGTCTTCGAGCTCGAGTGGCGGCGAATTCTTCGCGGCCAGATTCGGCACCAGGGTGCGTCCGAGGCACCACTCCTCCAATGTGACGACCGGTGAGCTCAACAGCGACCCGGGATGGTAGCCCAGAATATTGTAGGGAACCGGCACATCGACCTGGCCCGAGAACTCCATGCGCACCCAGCCCGAGCTCGCCTGCAGCCCAGGGGCCCGCCACACGCTGCGGATGACCTGGTGGGGAATGCGCGACTTGCGCCCGCTCGTCGCGATGGCGCGCGCGAAGTGCTCCTGAGAGACCAATCCGTACTCATCGCGATCGAGCAGACCCACCACGTAGGCAAAGACCGGATCGGTCACATCCTGGGCGAGCTCGGGGACAGCGGGCACCGGCAACTCGGTCACCTGCTGGAATTGCTGTTCTGCCTCGGTGAGCGCCCGCTCGATCGCTGTGGGCCCGCCGCCGGCCGGCGCGCTCTGCGACGCTGCGGTCGCTGCGGCCGCGGGTATCACGGCGAGCACGGCGGCGAACGCCGCGGTACGAAATGCGGCCGGCAGACCCGACCACAAGGCGGCGATCCTCACCCCGATCTTCATGGCTCCTCGCCCCCCCCCTTTACCAGGGCCAACGCCGGGTCGTCCCCAGCCCTGGGCCCAGGAGCACCGCATTGAGAAAGGCGCGCTCGGTCGCCTCGAGCGCACCGCGTTGGCAAGGATCGGCGCTGAAGAGGATAACCTGCCCGCGCCCGACCGGTTCCCGCGTCAGGTAGGCGGTCTGCGCCCAGCGTTCGCGCGCCTCGGGCCACAGCAGCCCGCTCAACCGCAGGCTGTCCTCGGGCGCGAAGGCGCCCACGACCGCTGAGGGGTTCTGGGCGACGAGAGCGTATTCGCCGTCGATGCGCGCGGCCACCCACTCGCCCGGCGCGTGTTGAACGAGCGGAGCATCGGGTACACCGGTCATGACCGCGCAGCCAGCGGTCAACCAGTGCTGGGAATCGAGATTCACCCGGAGCAGCGCACCCCGGGGCTGGAAGAGCCGTTGGCGCACGTCTTCTTCATCGAGCTCAGCGCGCGACTTGCCGGCCGCCCACGCCCACAGCGGCTGCGCGCGCACCAGCGCCGGCAGTCCCCGGTCGATGAGACCGTCCATCGGCCCGGGGCGCTTCGCCCAGCGCAGCGTGGGCCGATGGAAATCAGCGGGCGCAATGTCGCCGCGCGGCCCGCCGGTGCTCGGGATCGAGCCGCCCGGCGTGGCCCCCGCCGACGCGGGCGAGAGCCGCGATGCGCGCGCGGCGATCTCGGCCAGCATCTGCCGGCGCAAGTGGACATTGCCCAAGCCGCTCGAAGTGTCGGCCACAAAGGCGGCCGCCGAGCCGCTGGCCACCAGCGTGCCGCCGTCGTTGACCCAGGACCGCAGCCGGCGCAGACCGTCGGCGCCCAGCTCGCGCGCGTAGCCCTGCGGGCCCTGCCACGCGCTGAGCATGACCAAGGCGTCATAGCGCGTCAGGTCCGCCTCCACGAGGGTGCGCACCGATAGCGGCGTCATGGCGACGCCGAGCTCGTGATCGAGCACCCAGGCCACGGCGCCATAGCTGGCCCAGTCGACCACGTCCCCGGCCGCCACCGCGATGCGCGGCGCCCACAGCTGGCGGAATCGCGGGCTGCCGAGATCGGGGCCCTCTTCGCAGAGCGCGGTGGCGACGCCGGTCACGGTGACGCCCGTGCGCGCGGCGATGCGCTCCAGCACTGCCGCGAGCGGATCGGTCCCCACCAGATCCGATCCGGCCAATGCGATCGGTTCACCGCTGCGGGGCAGACCGAAACCGACCGCGCACCCGTCCGCGATCCGCACCGCCAGATCCCGATTCAGATCGCGCCGGATGAGCAGCGTGCCGCGGGGATAGGCCTGCCCGGCGAGCGTGAAGGGCTCGAGCGCCGCCTGGACCTTGCAGCCCACATCCCACAGGCGCACGAGCGCGGCCAGGCAACGGTCATCGCCGCCCGCGATCAGGTATCCGTAGGTGGTGCCTGAGTTGATCACGCCACCCGGCGCCGTGAAGACCTCAGCGGGTTCCTCGAGACGCTCGAGGTCCTTCACCGGCATGCCTTCCACGCGATAGACCGGCAACCCGCTCGCCGCGGAGACGGACCAGCCCGTGACATCGTAGAGCCGCGAGCGCCCTTCGCGCTCGAGCCGGCGGCGTTCGGTGCGCAGAAACTCGGCGTCCATCTGCGGATCGAACGCGAGGAGGGTTTCGATCAGCCGCCGGTAGGGCTGGCACGCCGGGACGATGAGCGCCCCGGCGGGGATCGTCGCTTTCGCCCGCGTATCGGTCCAGTAACAGGCCAGCTCCTTGTCCGCCACAGCTCGGCCGGAGCGGTAGACCTCAACCTTCTGCGCCAGCAGCGCGCGCACGATCGCGCGGGCGCGTTCGGGCTGGCCCTGGGGCAGAATGATGAAGGCCGCCTCGCTGCCGCTGAGCTCCCGGCGGCGGGCATCCCGCAGCGAGCGCATGAGCTCCTCACCGTGAGCCGCGGCCGTCTCGAGGTTGGCGAGCATCGCGACCAGTTGGCGCCGGATGCTCTCGCGAAACGTGAGCACGGAACCGTCGAGACGCGCGATGCGCGCCCCATCGGTGCGGGCCTGCTCATGCAGCAGGCCCACCGCGCCGATTCCGGCGGCCCACGAGGTGGCAAAGCCCGGGTACCACTCTTCGTGCCAGTCGCCCGTGTAGTAGGGCCAGCCCTCACGGTCGAAGGCCGCGGCGTGATCGGCCGCGAAGATGTCCCACCACCGCCGCTCGAGCTCGGTTACGAGCGGATTATAGGGCTCGCGCGGCGGCGAGAAGAGAAAGGTCGCCTGTCCGCTCATCTCGTGAGCGTCAATGATCACGTGCGGGTTCCACGCGGTGATGAGCTGCAGCCGCGCCTCGGTCTCCGGCTGCGTCGCCAGAATCCAGTCGCGGTTGAGGTCGAAGAAGTAGTGGTTGGTACGGCCGCGGGACCAGTAGCCTTGGTGCCGCAGACTCTGATCGTCCGCATCGGGCATGACACCCGCCAGGCTCTGCCATCCGCTGACTGCCCGATCGCGACCATCCGGGTTCATGAGGGGCTCGATCAGCAGCAGCAGTCGCTCCCGGAGCTCCCGCGTGGCGTCATCGCGCGCCGCGGCCAGGTGGTAGGCGACCGCGAGCGCGGCCTCGGTGCCCGAGAGCTCGTCGCCGTGGACGCAAGCCCCCAGCCAGACGCACACGGGCAGGTCCGGCACCTCAGGCGCGGGCTGACGGCGAGGGTCCGCCAGCCGCGTATAGGCCTGCAGGATCTCGCCCAGACGTTCCATATTCACTTCGCCGGTCACAAGCGCCGTGAACAGGGTCCGACCCTCATGGCTCAAGCCCATGGGAATCAGGCGCACGCGGGGACTCGCCTCGGCCAGCTTCTCCAGGTAGGCCGCGACCTGAGCGTGCTGCAGCGGGTGAGCCCCCAGCGGGAATGCGAGCACCTCTTCCGGCGATGGAATGGCCGGGTCATGGTCCGCGCCCGGAAAGAGACTCCGCTCGACGGCTGCCCCTGAACGCCCCATGTCCGAGAGGCCATGGTCGCAGCCGGTCGGGTCGGACCCGCGGCTCAGGCCAGGCAGAACCGCCAGTCCGACCAGCGCCAGCAGCGCGGCGAGCCTGGAGCGGGATCGGTTGCAGGGCCGCAGACGTTGCGATCGCGAATGGATCCTCATGCCGTGTCTCCTCCTCCCCTCGACCTGGCCTGAATCGGGGAGTCTGCGATCCCGCCCGGCCGCGCTCAAGCCCCATCCTGCCGGGCCCATGGATGCGGCGCTTCCCGAGCCGCCTCTGGCGCCCGGAGAGCGGGGGGAGAGTCGCGGTATCGCGGAAGTCGCGTGGTTGTAGCGCCCGAGGCCCGGTTCTACAATGCGGGCCAGCAAGGAGGTGCCCCGTGCCCATCCGGACCCTCTATCTCGTCCGCCATGGTCAGCCCGTCACCGAAATCGTGGACCCCGAACGACCCCTGTCGGACACCGGCGTGGCCCAGGTCAGAAAGGTCGCCGCGGTGCTGGCAGACATTACCGGTCAAGTGGACTTGGTCTGCCACAGTGGCTTGAAACGCTCCGAGGAATCGGCGGAGATCCTTGCCACCGCCGTTAAGCCGCGCAGTGGCTTGCGCTGGAGCCCTGGGCTGAAGCCCGACGATCCACCGGCGCGCTTTCTCGCCGACCTCGAAGCCGAAGACTTCCAGAGCGTGATGGTGGCGGGCCACCTGCCCTTTCTGAGCCGGCTCTCCTCGCTGCTGCTCACGGGGCAGGAGCAACCCGAAGTCGTGGGATTCAGCATGGGCGCCGCGGCGTGCCTGGTGCGGGCCGAGGAAGGCGTCACCTGGGCCCTGCGCTGGATGATCGATCCCACCATCGTGAAACGCTGAATCCAATCCACCCAAAGAAACCGACCCTCCTGTCACTTTCGACCCGATCGTCAGTTTTCAGCCATTGGCCCCGATGTGGCCAAATCTCAGGGCGTTCCGGGGGAAGTCGCGTTGTTCGACGTTGGGACTCCAAGACGGGCAAGGAGGTATCTTGCACTCCCGCAGGGTAATCTGCCGCCAGGGCTAGATGGGCGCGCGGCAGGAGGTCCACATGGCGGTCAGGCGGTCCACCCCGGGGGACCGCAAGAAACCATGAGCCACAGCGTCGAATCCGGATCAGGCGAACTCAAATCGTAACTCCCTTTATTATAAAGATTTAAAAAATAGTTATCGACAAATCAGCCACGATGTGCTTTTTTATCGACTCGTTGGTCGAATCTGACGATGTTGTCACAGTCGACCAGTCAGTCACCTAGGCAAGGTAGGAGATCGGACCCTTGGTCAAGCGGGGGCGCTCGCGGCAACAGCGCAAGGCTCGGGCAACTCGCCAGTTGCTCCTCGATGCGGCTCGGGCGGTCTTCGCCGAGAAGGGCCTCGATCTGGCCCGGATCGACGAGATCACCGATCGCGCCGACGTCGGCAAGGGAACGTTCTACTACCACTTCAAGAACAAGGAGGGCCTGATACGCGAATTGGTCCAGGGACTGCTGCGCGAGCTGATCGCTGAGATCGATCAGCGCGTCAGCGGCAAGAACACGCTCACGGAGCTCTTGGACACGCTCATTCAGGTTCACATTGAGTTCTTCAGCAATCGCTGGGAAGACTTCGTTCTGTTCTTCCAGAGCCGCGCTGACCTGACGCTCGAGTTGAGCTATGCCGGCATCGAAACGCCGTTCATGACTTATCTCGAACGCATTGAGGCGCATCTCGATGCGGTGGTGAAGCACCATCTGAGCAAGGCCGTTCTCCGGCGCATCGCCTGCGCCGTGGTCGGCTTCCTCTCCGGGTACTACTCCTTCGCCGCCATCGCATCACAGGAAGAGGATGTGGATCAGGCGTTCGCCTCATTGCGCGGCGCCATGGTTGCCAGCTTGGCCCGCTTCGTCACAGAAGCGGTGCCAGTAGAGGAGAGAACCGCGGGCTAGGACACAGCCCGGACCGCGGTCTTGTGGGGAATCGGGGGCGCGCAGAGTGCGTCCCCACTTCCATACCCATTAGGAGCTAGGAGAATAAGAGATGAAGACCAAGGCCCTGAAGACCAGTAACCGCCCTGCCGCCCCGCGACGGCGGGCTCAAGCAGCAATCTCGGCAACGTTTCCCGGGGTGCGCACGGCCGAGCTCGAGGCGGCGGATGGGCCCCAACGCAAGGAGTCCCCGGCGCTCTGGGGTCTCCTGACCAGCATCGACATCTACGACTGCGACCCGGCGTCGATCCGCGACGCGGAGACGATCAAGCGTTTCGTGGTGGAGCTGTGCGAGCTGATCGAGATGCGCCGCTTCGGGGAGACCCTGGTGGTGCACTTCGGCGAGGAAGAGCGAGTCGCCGGCTATTCGATGGTGCAGCTCATCGAAACCTCGCTCATCTCGGCGCACTTTGCCAATGCCAGCAACGCCGTCTATCTGGACGTCTTCAGCTGCAAGATGTACGAGCCGGAGGTGGTGGTCGAGTTTGCGCGCAAGTACTTCGGCGGGTCTCACTGCGTCACGAACATCACCCCGAGGTACTAGCGATGTTTCGAATATCCATGGTCACCAACCTGGAGGAGTGCCGCCGGTTGTGGGAGCGCACCTTTCCCCCACAGCACCTCACGGACCTGTGGGAGGTGCGCGCCTGCTTCCAGCAGAGCTTTGACCGGCCGCCCTGCTTCATTGTGGCTCGGGATTTCCGGGGCATCTGCGGCCTGCTGCCGCTGAGCTGGATCGAGGAGGCCGAGACCTACGGCTATTTTCCCGGGGAAACCTGGGAGGGCCGCACCTGGCTCGAGCAGAACCGCATCTATGCCGCCAATAGCCTGGTGCTCGAATCCATGTTGAAGGCGATCCCGGGCTCCTATTCGCTGCGTTACTTGTTGCCTGACGGCCTGCCCGCGGCACAGGAGTGGATCGTCGATGAGATCGGTTACCACTTCCACCCGGAGTCGTACGGCTACGATCTTGAGGCCTACTTCCAGGCCTTCTCGCACCGGACCGCCAAGCGCCTGAAGCGCGAAATTGCAGCCTTTGAAGAGCACGGCCTGACCTGGCGCTTCGACGAGCTGGCCGACTACGACCACCTGGTCCGGCTGAATGTGGAACGCTTTGGCGAACGCTCCTACTTCAGCGATCCGCGATTCGCCGAGGGTTTCCGCAACCTCCTGCGGCTCGCGGCGTCGCGCGGTTGGCTGCGGATGACGTCCATACTGCTCGGCGGCGAGCCCGCCGCCGTCGACCTGGGCTGCGTCTACGGGGACGCCTACACGCTCATGGCCGGCGGCACGCACGTGGGGTATCCGGGCGTGGCCAAGCTGATCAACCTGCATCACATGGCCTATGCCTGCCAGGAGCGGTTCCGCTTGGTGGACTTCCTATGCGGCAATTTCTCCTGGAAGGAGATGTTCCACCTGACCCCTCGTCCGCTCTACCTGATGGCCGACCTCGCGCGCGAGCGAGCGCCGGTCCGCTTGCCGGCGCCCGGGAGGCCGGCCTATGCCCGATGAAAGGGTCCTGATTGCAGGCACGACTTCGGACTACATCGACCTGATCCAGAGGCGCTACCCGGGCCGCGTTCTCTTCCTCACCGATCGCGTCCATCGGGCGGGTGCGCCCGAGCCGGCGCCCGGTCCGGCCGACGAGGTGCTGTCCGATCTGGCCGACCCGGCCACCGTCATGGCCGACCTGCGGGCCCATCTGCGCAGCCACGGCATCCGGCTGGCCGGGATCACCTGCTACGACTGCGACTCGCTCATGCTGGCCGCCCAATTGGGGCAGGAACTGGGGCTGCCCTATCCGACGCCCGCGGCGGTCGCGGCTTGCCGCTCAAAATCTGCCTGCAAGGATCTGTGGCAGGCCGCCGGCGTCCCCTGCCCCGCCGCGACCGAGATCACGACGCTGGAGGAGGCCGCGGCGTTTCTCGACCGCACGGGATCGCCTGCAGTTCTGAAACCGGTCGATGGCAGCGGCAGCGAACTGGTCTTCCTGTGCCGCACCGCGGGGGACCTCACGGAGGCGTATGGGCGCATCCAGGCCCGGCATGCCGCGGCAATTCCTCCGTCGTCGCCGATCCCGCGCCTCGTGCCGCCCCCGGCCCCGGGTTCACCCGCGCCCGCCGCGGGCGCGGGTGAACCCGGGGCCGGATCGCCTCCGACCTCCGCGGGCGAGCGGGTGACCCGGTTGCCACGCAGTTTTGTGATCGAGGAGTACGTCGAGGGGCCGGAGTACAGCGCCGACTTCCTGCTCGATGAGCATGGCTGCCGGATCGTGCGCGTGGCGAGCAAGATCATGGCGCCCGCGCCGCTGGGGACGGCTCTGGCCTATGAGCTCCCGGCCGACCCGCCCGCGCCGCTCACGCTCGCCGCTTTGGCGCGGGTGTTCGAGCGCGCCGCTCGCAGCCTTGGGCTCGAGCGCACGCCCGGCATGATCGACTTCATCGTCCGCGCCGGCGAGCCGGTGCTGCTCGAGATCGCGCCGCGCCCGGGGGGCGATTGCCTGCCGCCGCTCATCCGCGCGAGCAGCGGCCTCGACATGCTCGGCCTGGCGATCGACTTCGCGGCGCGCCGGGAACTGGTGATCCCGCAGCCCGCACAGTGGCGGCCGCTCGTGGGTCTGCGGCTGCTGGCGCCGCGGGGCGGCATCGTCGCGCGCTTCGACGATCAGGAATTGCGCGCGGATCCACGCGTGATCGAGTGCAGTCTGACGCGCCGCCCGGGGCACTGCGTGACGCTCCCACCCTGCGACTACGACTCGCGCGTGCTCGGCTATGTCGTCTTCGCGCCGGAGCCCGCGCGGCCGGTCACCGAGCAATGCCGGGAGCTGAGCGCGCTGCTGCGGATCGCGTGGTCGGCGCCGCGGCCGCTGGGCGCCGCGGAGGGTTCGGCAACATGAGCGCGTCGCCCCCCCACAACGGCCCGCCGATCATGGCCGAGGAGGAGCGGCGCCGCTTCGTCGAGCGCTTCCTGGACCGCCGCGCGGAGTTCCTCGCTGTCGCCGCCCAACACGGCTCGCCGCTCTACCTGATCGACCCCGGCGCACTGCACCGGCGCGCGCGCGAGTTCCTGGCGGCCTTCCGCGCGCAGGTGCCCGACGTGCGCGCCTACTACGCGCTCAAAAGCAACTCCCACCCGCTCGTGCTGCGCTACCTGCTCGCCGAGGGCCTGGGCGCCGACGTCTCCAGCGGCCTCGAGCTCGCGGCGGCGCTGGAGGCAGGCGCCACGGACATCATCTTCAGCGGTCCGGGAAAGACGGCGGAGGAGCTCGATCTGGCGGTCGCTCATGCGGGTCGCGTGCGGGTCCTGCTCGACAGCTTCGCGGAGCTCGAACGCCTCGAGGAGGCTGCCGCGCGCGCGGGTGTAGGCGGGTCCGCGGGCATGTCGGCCAGCGCGCCGTCAGGCGAGCCCGCCGGGGTGCGCGCGGGCGTGCGCCTCACGACCGACGAGCGCGGTCTGTGGCGCAAGTTCGGGATCCCGCTGGGCGAGCTGGAACGTTTCTGGGAAGCTGCGGCTCATCTCCCCCACGTGCGACTCGAGGGCCTGCAGTTCCACACGAGCTGGAATCTCGGGCCCGAGCAGCAGGTCGCGTTTCTCGAGCGCCTCGGCGAGGCGATCCGGCTGCTCCCGGCCGAGGTGCGCGCGCAAATCGAGTTCGTCGACATCGGCGGTGGCTTCTGGCCCCCGGCGGGCGAGTGGGTCCACCGCCCCGATGGCACACCCTTGCGCGAGACAGACCTGGCAGAGCGCGCCGGTCGTGAGCTGCTGCCCCACCACGTGCGCCCCGCCGCGCCGATCGCACAATTCGCGGCCGCGCTGGCGGCCGCGTTCCACCGCACGATCCGCCCCCACGCCGCCGCGCGGCTGTGCGTCGAGCCCGGCCGGTGGCTGTGCCACGAGGGGCTGCACATTGTCCTCACCGTCGTGGATCGCAAGGCCCCCGATCTCGTCATCACCGACGCGGGCACGAACGCCGTTGGCTGGGAGCGCTATGAGATGGACTACTTCCCGGTGATCAATCTCTCCCGCCCCGACGCCGCCGAGCGCCCCTGCCTGGTGTTGGGCTCGCTCTGCACGCCCCACGACGTGTGGGGCCTGGCCTATTGCGGCAGCGACATCGCTCCTGGCGATGTGCTGCTGCTGCCGTGCCAGGGGGCCTACACCTACAGCCTGCGGCAGGAGTTCATCAAGCCGCTGCCGCGCACGGCGGTGCTGGAGGAACGGCACCGATAGTAGATCGTGGAGGCTTGCCCATGAACACACCGCTCCACTATCAGGTTTCTGAGTACGATTGCGTGCCCACGACCTTCATCAACGCGATCGCCTACCTCTTCGAGCGCCGTCAGGTGCCGCCCCTGGTGATTCGCTACATCTATAGCTACAGCCTCGACACGGTCAGCCGCGGCGGACGCCTGGGACGCGCGGGCACGAGCAAGTACGCTATCCAACTGCTCAGCAACTGGCTGAGCGGTTACAAGACACGCAAGTTCTCAGTGGCCGCCGAGTATCTCGAGCCCGACCAGATCGATCTGGAGGAAGATGGCGCGATCCTGAGCTGCCTGCGCGAGGGCGGGGTGGCGCTGTGCAACGTCTATCTGGGCCGCTCGGAGTGGCACTTCCTGCTGGGCCTGCGGCACGATGAGGAGTGGGTCTACTTCTTCGACCCCTATCGGCGCACCTCCCTGCGCGGCCTGCAGGGCCGGGCTCGGCTCCTGCGCCCCGACGACGGGCGCTCCCCCAATTTGGCCGTGCGGCGCGATTGGCTGCTGCGCGAGGGCCTCGAGCGCCTGACGTTCGGACCGCCCGACCTGCGCGAGTGTTTGACGATCCGCCGCACGCGCTGAGCAGCGCGTGGCGGCGCGTCAATTCCCACCCGCCACGTGCACCCGGCGCGATGCCAGCACCTGCCCCGACCCGCGCAGCACGAGCTCGTAGACGCCCGCCGGCACACGGGACGCACCGATCGCCACGTCGTGCCGTCCGGCGGAGAAGTTGCCGCTGGCCACGCGGGCCACCGCCCGGCCGGAGACGTCGATCAGATCGAGCCGCACATCGCCCGCGCGCGCGAGGGTGAACTCGACGCGTCCCTCGCCACGCAGCGGCTGCGGCCGCGGCGCCATGATCAGCGCGGGTGCGCTCAGCGGCACCGTCACGATCTCGGGCGGGTTGACCCCGCTGGTGCCCCAGCGCACGAAGGTCACCCAGTCGGGCCCGGGCATGGCGACGCCCGCGATGCGGTCCCCGGTCCGGCCCTCCTCGGGTCCGAGGGGCACGATCGCCTCGGGGCCTACGTAGCCCATGTCGGCCGGCACGGCCGGCAGCGGCACGATGTCGCCGCGGCCGTGCAGGTGGCCCGGCGCGGTCTGGGTCGACTGCGTCACGACGATGGGCTGGCCGTCGAGCGCATCGAAGGCCACGTTGATCAAGCTCCCGTAGGCGGCGTAGCTCTGCGTGCCCTGGATCGCGCCCGTGCGCGGGTTGATCATCACCAGGCGCTTGCTTCCCATGAAGCCGATGCCGATCTGGTCGGTGTCGGGGCGATACGCCAACCGCATCGGGTACTGATCGCCCCCGCTGGCAAAGGTGCCGACCACGCTCGAACCGGCCCCGGCGATCCGCATGACCGTGTAGGTGTTGGCCAGATAGTTCGTGACCGTGGCGTACTCGCCCGTCGCCTCGAAGGCGATCTGGAGCGGGAAGTCCCCGGTGGGCAGGGTCGCCACAATGGTGTTGGTGGTCGTGTCGATCACCTTGATGTTGTCGTCGAACGAGGCGGCGACCAGCACATGGGCGCCGGTGGGGCTCACCTCGACATCGCTGCTGACGCCATAGGCCGCCCAGACCACGCCGATCACCCCGCAAGGTATGTCCACGATCTTGTAGCTATTCGCCCCGGCCAGCGCGATCACTGAGACCGTGTTGGCGACGATGTTGCCCACGTAGGCGCGGGTGCCGTCGGGACTCAGCGAGAGGACCCCGGCCCCGGTGCCGGCATACACATCCGCAGCGATGGTGTTGGTCGTCAGATCGATCACCTTGACCGAGTTGGCGTTGAAGCAGCAGACCACCGCCCAGCAGCCGTCGGGGGTGATCGCGACATCCTGCACGCGGTCGCCCATCGGCAGCAGCGCCTCGACGGCGTAGGTCTGCAGGTTGATCACGGCCGCATTGTCGGAGAGCACGTTGGTGGCCACCGCCTTCGCGCCGCCCGGCGCGATCGCCACGCGGCGCGGGCAGTCGCCCTCGGGCTCCACGCCGGTATGGGTCGTGCCGCGATAGACCACGGAGCTCGGGGTGGTGAAGTCGTAGAAGTAGATCCCCTCGTGACGGCAGGGATCGTAACCGCCGGCGCGCCGGCCCACGGGGGCGACACTGCCGAAGCACTGCGCGTTGCCCTGGTGCTGCCCCACCACGCTTTCGCTCGCGAAGCTGACGATCGAGAAGCGATACTGGCCCCCCACCGCGTACTCGTGGTCTGGCGAGACCCCGATCCAGAAGGGCGTGTAGGTGCTCCCGATGAGCACATAGTTCGAGGTCGGGAAGCGGACGATGGCGCTCTGGTTGCCGCTCACCGCCACGAAGGCCTTCGAGCCATCCTGGTTGACCGCGGCGTCATAGCACATGCTCAGCGAGAGGCCTGACAGTGCGACCGTGCCGGTCACGGCGTGGCTCGCCAGGTCAATCTGGTAGATCGTAGCCGGGTTCTGCACATTGGTGGCGATGGCCTTCATCCCGTCACCCGACAGGCTCAGCTTCACGCAGTCGGTGACGCCGTACACGGTGTAGTCGATCGCGCCCGTCTGCGTGTTGAAGAAGAAGACGTTCCCCAGGCGATCGCCGACGATGAGGTGCTGCCCGTCGGGTGTGACCTCGAAATCAGTGAAATCAACGTAGTTTCTGCCGCTCTCCGAGTAGTAAGCCCACTGGAGGAGCTGGATCGGGAAGTTGGCGATCGTGCTCACGTGGGTCAGCGTCGTCAGGTCGATCACCTCGCAGACGTCGACGATGTCGCAGCTCACGTAGGCACGCGTGCCATCGGGGCTGATGCGCACGACCCACGGCTGCTCGCCCGTGGGGATAACCGCAGCGACTGTATAGTCCCCCAGGTCGATGATGTGGACCTCGTCGCTGAAGGCGCAGGCCACCACGGCGTAGTCGGCGGTCGCGGCGATCCCACCCGGGTAGGTCCCCACGTCGACAGTGGCGAGAACGGCCATCGTGGGCCAATCGAAGACGGTAACGTTGTTGGTCCCGCGATTGGTGAGCAGGAGGCGGTTGCCGTCCGGTGTGAAGGCGGTAAAACCCATGTAGTCGCCCTCGGGCGGCAGGCCGGGGTCGACGTTCTCGTTGGTCCGCACCCGCTGCGGCGCGGGGAAGAGGTCGAGGTAGGTCTGGCCCGGCAAAGCGAGATGCACTTCCACGGGCGACTCTGCGTCCGAAGCTGTCGCGGCTACGGGAGCAACACCCGGCGCGGCCAGCGCAGTGGCAGCCGCAATGAGCAGGAGGGTTGCCAGCCAGGCGGCCACGAGGGGCACCCGGGTGACTGCCGATGTCGTCGTTGCCGGGAACGGGCGGAGGAAGCGAGGCATGGGGGTCCTCCTTTCGGCCGGGCCCGGTCGGTGAGGTGGCCCGGGCAAGTGGCGCGGGACCGGCAGCAGCGGCCGGCCCACTGTGCGGTGGCTGCTACGGGGTGATCCTAGCACAGGGCTGCGCGGGTGGCACACGGCCAAGGCAGACGGCCAAGGCCGTCGTTCAGGAAAGTTGCGGAACCTGCCGTCGCGGGCCGGGTGAGCGATGGGTTGGTTGCCACTGGGCCCGGGATGGCGAAAACCAGCCACCCGCACGGAAGGGAGTGGATCCATGAAGGGCTTGCTGCTGCTGTTGCTTATCCTGGCGGCCTGGTTCCTCCTGCAGGCGGTCATTCTGCCCAAGCTCGGCATCCAGACCTGAATGAGCTCGGCGTGCCAGGTGGCACCCGGGAAGTCGAACAAGACCCAAACCACTTCCCCTGAGGGGTCTTCCAAGGCCTCCCCAGAGAGTCCTGACCCCGCCGGCCCCGCTTCGCCCGGCCATTGACCGGACCGCTGGCGCGTGCGTCAATCCCCATGAACAGGTGATCCGTCACCAGGGCGGGCGCTGGGATGTCCGTTCCGGCCCGGTGGATCATTCCTGTAAGTACGGACCTGGAGGCACGGACCCGGAGGCACGGAAGCCCCAGATGAGACGTCGAACCCACACGACCCAAGCTGTCATCGTCATAGGGGCACTGGCCAGCGTCGCGACGATGGCGGCGTTCCTGCCCTCCTGCACCTGGGTTAGCCCGGGGCTCAGGCCCTCCCCCTGGCCCCCCGACGTCACGGCCGCGCTCGAGTCCTCAGGCTCCAACCGCGGCCAGCTCGAGCGCGTGCTCGCCCGCTACCAGGCGAGCGGCGATACGCTCAAGCTCGAGGCGGCGGCGTTCCTGATCGCCAACATGGCCGACCACAGTTTCGTGCGTCTCTCCCTGATCGATTCGCTCAAACAGGAAGTGCCGCTGGACGTGCTGGCCTTCCCCAACTACGAGATCCTGCAGTCCGTGGTCGACTCGATCGAGGCGGTGCGCGGGGAACTGGATTACGAGCGCCGCGAGACGCAACCCGACCTGGAGACGATCTCGGCCAAGCTGCTCGCCGAGAACATCGACTACGCTTTCCGGGCGTGGCGCGAGCGGCCATGGGCGCGCCACCAGTCGTTCGACGACTTCCGCGAGTACGTGTTGCCGCATCGCGGGAGCAACGAACCGCTCGAGAGCTGGCGACCCTACTTCTTTGACCGCTACTCGGATCTGCCCTACAGCATGACGGACCCGACCGACCCCATCGAGGCCGCGCGATGGATCAACGCCGATCTCATGACCTGGTTCACCTTCGATGCGCGCTTCTACCTGCACCCGACCGACCAGGGCCTGGCGGAGATGCGCGCAGGCGGGCTGGGACGCTGTGAGGACATGACCAACCTGGCGATCTACGCCATGCGCGCCAACGGTCTGGCCGTCACGAGCGACTACACGCCCTTCTGGGCCAACGCTGGCAACAACCACGCCTGGAACGCAATTCTCGACCGCGACGGCCGCGTGCTGAGCTTCATGGGCTGCGAGGCGCAGCCGGGCCAGTACCGACTCTGGAACCGCATGGCCAAGGCCTACCGCAAGACCTACGCCCAGCAGCGCGGCAATCTCGCCTTCCTGAAAGGCGAGCATGAGCAGGTGCCCGCGTGGTTGAGCGGCAAGTACTACCGGGACGTCACCGCGGCCTACGTTCCCGTGGCCGACGTGTCGCTCAAGCTGGATGTTCCCGCACCCGACAGCGTGAACTTCGCCTACTTGTGCGTATTCAACTCGGGCCACTGGGAAGCGATCGATTGGGGTCGCCTGGAGAGACAGGACGCGACGTTCCGCAACATGGGCACCGGCATCGCCTACCTGCCGGCCTATTACGTCGACAAGGAGATTCTGCCCGCGGGACCCGCCTTCATCCTGGAAGAAAGTGGCGAAGTGCGTCCGCTCGAGGCGGACGCCGAGCACACCCGGCGCCTGAGCCTCGCCTCCACGACGGGCGCCGTCACGGTCAGCGACACCGACGGTGTTCGCAAGAGCGCGCTCGCTCCCGGCCGTGTGTATGAGCTCTTCTACTGGAAGGGTGAGTGGGTCTCCGTGGCCCAGATCACGGCCGGTGACGAACCGCTCGTCTTCGAAGGCGTACCGAACGGTGGTCTCTACTGGCTGGTGGCCGAAGGTTCGCGGCGCGATGAGCGCATCTTCACCTATGAGCAGAATGCCCAGGTCTGGTGGTAACTCGGGGAGGGCGCCGGGCGGCCGCCGCTGGCCCCCCGGGCGCGATCGAACGGCTGGTCCCGTGCCGTCGCTCGACCCGCAGGCGCGCCGCGAGCTGATCGACCGCCTGCGCAGCGACGGCCGCCGGATCGCCGCGCATTTCGGGCTCGCGTACGAGGGCATCGACCCTGAGAACGCGCGCGTCAAACGCCGTTACGGCTCCTGCCACAGCGACGGGCGCATCAAGATCCGCCTCACCCACGTCCGCACCGGTCGGCCGCTCAAGTACTCGAGCATGATCGACACGTTGTGCCACGAGCTGGCGCACTTGAAGCACTTCAACCACGGCCCGCGCTTCAAGGCCTTTTACTTCCGCATCCTCGACTGGGCCCGCGAACAGGGCATCTACAGCCCGGGTCCCGACCCAGCGCGGGCGTTGCTGGGAGCGCGAGGAGCGCACGCCGGCACCGGCGGCAGCCGCGTCATCCCGCCGCCCCCTGGTCTGTGGCATCGGATCGAGGAGTTGTCCAAGCAGCTACGCGGACAGGAAGCGCTCGGCAAGGCAGTCGAGCAAGCCGGGCCCACCACGGCACGCGGTCGGAGAGAACCCGCGGACTCGGCGCGGGGCCCGGCAGCGATCCGCGTCGTTCCTCCGCGGGCACCCGCGCCCGATCGCACGGCGCGCCGTGCGGCAGCGACGGCGCCGGACCAGTTGCGGCTGTTCGAATAGGGAGCCTGGTGCGATGCTCGCTGGGACGCGGCCGGTGCTTCCTCAAATTCCCCGCCAGTCACCCGCATGGCCAGACCATGCCATGGATCAGCCGGAATCGCCCGCCCGCACCGGACACAGCTACAGACTGTGCGCACCGAACGCTCCGCGGTTCACCTGGCCGTACGAGGCAAGCGAGGAGCGCCGGAAGCCCTGGGAGGCAGCCCTGCATTTCGCCCGGCCCCCTCACCGCACACGCAGCAGCGGACGGGCGATCGAGCGTCCCGCCTGCTCCAGCCGACACCAGTAGGTGCCGGCCGGCACGGGAGCGCCGCCCGCATCCAACCCCTCCCAGACCACAGCATGCTCGCCGGGCTCGAGCCAGCCCGCGATCAGCGTGCGCACGCGGCGGCCCGCGGCATCGTGGATGCGCAGCGTGACAAAGCCGCTGGCGCTCCCCTCGCCGACTGTGCTGCCGGCGCGAGCCAGATCGGGCCGAGCGCCGGCCGCGTCAGCCGCCGGGTCGGCCAGCGTGAAGCGCAGCGTCGTGCCCGACGCCGAGGGATTCGGGCGCGCCGCCGCCAGCCACAGGCGCTGGTTCGGGAGGGGGTCCTCCTCGACGCCGGTGCCGGGACAGCCGACGCCCCAAGCGCCGATCACGCCGCACGAATCGCCCCCGGGATGGTTGCGCGGCAGGCAGGGAGATGCACCGTCGAGACGCAGGTTGCCGGTGCCTAGGTCACAGAAGAGCGGATCGGCGGAGAAGTTGCCGTTGATGCCGTACTGGTCCGCAATCGGGGAAACCCAGTCGCCGCCCGCGTTGCCATAGAGATCGCAGCACATCAGGGTGACGTGCGCGTCGTTGAAGAACGAGACCGCCTGGCCCACGGTGCTGAAGGCGATGATCATCCGCTCGACCAGCACCTGGGCGTGGCACGCACAAGAGATGCCGCCCGCGATGCCCCCCGCGTTGTGCGCCAACGTGCACTCGGCAAAGTACGGCGTCGATCCGCCGCAGCAGTAGATGGCCCCGCCGCCGTTGTCCGCCTGGTTGTCGCGGAACGTGCAGCCACGCGCGTCGGGCGCCGAATCGTCATCCGCCATCAATCCGCCCGCGCGGCTGCCGGCCGTGTTGCCGATGAAGGCGCAGGCGCGGATCACGGGCGTTGTGTTCATCCAGCAGGCAATCCCGGCCCCGTCGAGGTTGGCGTAGTTGCCGGTGAAGGTGCAGCCCAGAATCGCGGGCGCCGAGGTGCCATCGAGGTGAATGGCCCCGCCGAAGTAGGCCTGGTTGTTCTCGAACACGCAGCGGTGTATCGTCGGCGACGAGTCCCGGCAGAGGATCGCCCCCGCCTCGGTCAGGGTGTAGGGACCGTCGAGGCCCCACCCGTTGCGGATGGTCACATCCTCCACCACGGTGCCCGGCCCTTCGGTCGAGTGGAAGTGGAACCCGCGGTGCTGGCTCGCCGCGCTGCCCTCGCAGTCGATGACACATGCACCGGCTTGCCCGCTCAGACCGCGGATCATCAGCATCTTCCCGTTCGGGTCGAGGTCGCGGTTACCGTCACCCGTGAAGACACCGTCGGCCAGCAGGACCGTGTCGCCGGCCGCCGCCGCGGTGAGGGCGGCCTGGATCGTAGGGAAGTCTCCCCCGCCGTCGGGCTGGACCAGATGGGTCGCGGCCCCGGCTGCAGGCAATAGCGCCAGCAGCGTTGACAGGGCCAGGGACGTGAACAGTGCAGGCCGAGCGGGCGGAGCCTGTGGCCGCGAACCTGGCATGGGCACAGATGAGTCTGGCATGCGGCGCCTCCGGCCAGAAGATTCGGGAGACACGGACGGGGCCGCTGTGAGCGGCTTGCCCCTTGGCCGTTAAGGATACCATGCCCCACGAGGTGACCGCCACGTCACAAGCCAGCGCTTCCGGAGGCGCGACTTGGTGGGCCGGTACGCCGCGCGTCAGTCGTCGCCGATGATTCTGGCAGTTCGCGCTGGACGGTGAAATGGAACCGGCAGAGCGTCGTTCCGTCGCTGCTGGGCGAGGGACTTGCGGGGGGCGTAGCGGGCGGTGGTCTGGGGATTGGCGTGCCCGGCCAAGCGCTGGACGAGCGCGAGATCCAGCCCTTGCTCGAGCAGGTCGCAGATGAAGCTGCGCCGCAGGTCATGGGGCGCGACGGTCCCCACCCCGGCTTCGGCGGCGCGCCGGCCGAGCATCTGGTTGATCGCCGCCCGGGTCATGCGCCGCCCGGCAAGCAGCCGGCCCCCCTTGCTGCCGGGCCAGAAGATCGGGCCCGCGTCGGGGCCGCGCACCTGCAGCCAGGCATCGAGCGCATCCTTCGTGCCGTCGGCGGCATGGACGACGCGCTCGCGCGGGCCGCGGCCGCGCACGAGCAGCACCCCGCTGCGGGGGTCGTAGTCCTCGATATCGAGCGCGGTGATCTCCGACACGCGCAGCCCGGCGCCATATCCGAGCGCCAGGATCGCAGCGTCGCGGGCGCGGGCCGGCCCGGCCCCGGCCGCGCAGGCGTTGAAGAGCGCGTTGATTTCGCAACGGCTGAGGAGGCGCCCTTGCGGAACGGATCGGCCGCGGACCGGTGAGAAGTCCACCGCCCGCTGGTAGTCCTCGGCACTCATGAGCCCGTGGCGCCAGCATTCCTTGAGCACGCCGCGCAGTGCCACGAGCATCTTGTTGGCCGTGGCCGGAGCGCGCTCTTCGGCCAGCCGCTCCCGCAGCGCGAGCGTGTGCTCCTGGCGCAAGGCTGCCCACGCTACCGCGTGGGGGTCATCGCATTGGAGCGCTCGGGCGAACCAGCGCAGCGCATCGGCCATGGTCGGACGGGACCCCGGGCTGAGCCGATCGAGGAAATCGGCCACCGGATCCGGCGCATCCACGCCTTGGGCTTCGACCCGACTTACGCCTGGGACCGAGCTCGCGGTCACGGAACGCTGGCAACCTCTGGGGCCGCCGGCGTCCTTCATGCGACCTGCTTGTCCTTCCTGTTCAGCTCCGACCGCAGGCGCCGGACCTCCTCGAGCAACATGGGGACATCTTGGCGCGCGTGGGCTACAAATACGCCGTCGTGGAGACCATTGTTCTCGTGGTGTTCGTAGGACTCGCCGTGCCCCCAGAAGAACGGCATGTGCGGGTCGTTGTTGGGATCGTCTCCCGACGGGGCCAGGACCCGGTGCAGCCCGTACTGCCCGGACGGATGATTGTCGGGTTGCCACTGCAGCACCCATGGACCGCGCGTGGCCTTGTTCGCCCGCTCTTCGATCTCCTGGAGTTCCTTCTCGCTCAACATGCTACCAACGCCCTCCTGTGCATGCGGTTGACGCTGCCCGGAATCGAGATTCTGTATAGCTGTATCGGCGACTGGCTCGGCCGATTGAGGGTTTTGTGAGTCCATGAGCGAGGCACCGCCTGGGGCTGTCTCTGGCGTTGGGGCGCAAAACGTCCGATACTTCTGCGCGGGGCCGGCGCGGCCGTGCCACACGCGGTTGCGGCGCCCGCACCCCGCGGGGAGGGTCGATGGCGAGCACATTCGGCCGGCTGTTTCGGGTTACAACCTACGGCGAATCCCACGGACCGGGCGTGGGGGCCGTGATCGACGGCTGCCCCGCGGGCCTCGCGCTCGATGAGGCCGACATCCAGGTCCAGCTCGACCGGCGCCGCCCCGGGCAGAGCGACCTGACCACGCCGCGCGATGAGCCCGATCAGGTCGCCATCCTCGCGGGCGTGGAAGACGGCCGCACGCTGGGCACGCCGATTGCGCTCCACGTCGCCAGTCGCAATCAGCGCCCCGCCGACTACGCCGGCCTGCGGGCGATCCCACGCCCCTCGCACGCGGATTACACCTACCAGATGAAGTACGGCCTCCGCTCCTTTAGCGGCGGGGGGCGCGCCAGCGCGCGCGAAACGGTCGGGCGGGTGGCCGCCGGCGCCGTTGCTGAAAGGCTGCTGGCCACGGCCCACGGCGTCGAGATCGTCGCGTGGGTGCAGTCGGTCGGTGGCATCGAAGCCCCGGCCTTAGACCTCGATCGGCTGACGCGCGCCGCGGTCGATGCCACCCCGGTTCGGTGCCCCGACGACGACGCGGCTCGCCGGATGATGGCGCTCATCACCGCTGCGCGCGACGCCGGTGACTCGATCGGGGCGATCGTCGGCTGCGTCTGCCGCGGCCTGCCCGCGGGGTGGGGCGAGCCGGTCTTCGAGAAGCTCGATGCGCTCCTGGCCCAGGCGATGCTCAGCATCCCCGCCACCAAGGGCTTCGAGATCGGCTCGGGGTTCGCGGGCGCGCGCCTGCGCGGTTCGGAGCACAACGATCTCTTCGTCCTCAAGGGCGACCGCCTGGGCACGCGGACCAATCACAGCGGCGGCGTGCAGGGCGGCCTCTCGAACGGCGAGCCCGTGGTCTTCCGCGTCGCCTTCAAGCCGCCGGCCACGATCGATCTCCCCCAGTCGACCGCCGACTTCGAGGGTCGCGAGACGGTGCTGGCGGCCAAGGGCCGTCACGATCCCTGCGTGGCGCCGCGCGCGGTCCCGATCGTCGAAGCGATGGCCGCGCTCGTGCTCGCGGATCTGGCGCTGCGGCACCGGCGGCTCGACCGCTCCGCGAACACTGGAGACCACACTGGAGAGCACACTGGAGAGCACACCTGATGCACTTCACCGCGCAGGAAGAGACGCAGCTCAAGGAAACGATCGCCGCAATCGAGGCGAAGACCGGCGTGCAGGTGCTCGCGGCGGTCGTTGGGAAGGCGGATGCCTACCCCGAGGCGCCCTGGAAGGCCTTCGCCCTGGCGGCATCGGTAACCGCGCTGGGCTTGACGGTCCAGGCGCTATTGGATCCCCCGTGGATCGTCCCGCTGCACGCCGTGCTCTATGGGGTGACGGTCCTCGGGATCGGGGCAGCGGCCGCCCTGGCGACGACCCTCCTGCCGCCCGTGGCCCGCCGGTTCGTGACCCGTGCGCGGCGCGAGGCCGAGGTACTCCAATATGCGCAGGCCTTCTTCCTCGAGCGCGAGCTATTCCGCACGCGCCGGCGCACCGGGATTCTCCTGCTCGTGAGCCTCTTCGAACGCCGGGTCGTCATCCTGCCCGACACCGGCGTGGCCGCTCGGATTCCTCAGCCAACGCTGGCCCAGGTCGTCGCGCGGATGACGCCGCACGTTTCGCGCAGCGCGCGCTACCAGGCCCTCACGGATGGACTTGCCGCCCTGGAGGGCGCGCTCCTGGCGGCGGGATTCACGGGTCTGCCGGACACGCCGGATGAGATCCCCGACGAGCTCGTTCAGGAGAAGGGAGCCGGGAAGTGAGAGCGCGGCTCCCGTCGGTCCTTATCTTTCCCGCAGCGGTTCTGTGGTTGGCGATGGCCGCGCGCGCCGCGGCCCTGGATGTGCCCTACCTCACCGGGCGCATCGTCGATGGGGCGGAGATCCTGAGCCCCGCCGCGCGCGAGGAGATCTCTCAAGCCCTCAAGGCCCATGAGGACCGCACCACGAATCAGATCGCCGTGCTCACGGTGCCCAGCCTGGAGGGTGACAACATCGAGGACTTCGCGATCCGGGTGTTCGAGACTTGGCGACTTGGCCAGGCTGAAAAGGACAACGGCCTGCTGTTCGTGGTCGCGCTAAGCGACCGGCGCATGCGCATCGAGGTGGGCTACGGTCTGGAGGGCGATCTCACTGATCTCGCAGCCGGCCGCATCATCCGCAATGTCATGACGCCCCGGTTCAAGGACGGCGACTACGACAGCGGCATTCGCGACGGCGTGTCGGCGGCCATTGCGATCCTGGAGGGCAAGGGCGAGATGGCCGGCAGCGAGGATGCCGGCGCGTCGACCTCCGGGCCGTCTTCTGGATTCCACCTCGAGGTGCCGGACATGCCGCTCGCGGAGCGGATCCTCTTCGGAGCGTTCATCTTCGGCATCATCGGGCTCTTCACGATCATCGGCGTGGTCACGCCCGGGGTGGGTTGGTTTCTCTACCTGTTTCTGATCCCCTTCTGGGCGATGTTCCCGATCATCGTGGTGGGCGTCAAAGGCGCGCTCACGCTGCTGGCTACCTATCTGGTGGCCTTTCCAACCGCCAAGCTCTTGCTCTCTCGCTCGGCCTGGTACCAGAAGGCCCGCACGGATCTCAAGACGAAGGGGCGCGCCTCGATCGGCGGCTTCACCCTCAGTTCGGGGAGCAGCTCCAGCGGCAGCTCCGGGAGCAGCTCGTGGAGCTCGGGCGGCGGGGGGTTCTCGGGCGGTGGCGGCAGCTCCGGGGGCGGGGGCGCCTCGGGGAGCTGGTAGGCGCTTGGCACCCAGCATTGCGACAGCCACTGCATCTTCCTACGACCGGTCTTGCATCTTGACAAACCACTCGACAATATGTCATACATTTTGGTCAATAACTCTCCGATTGGGGCATATGGAGGTTCCGTGGAGATCGCAAAGGCCATAGATTTGCATTATCTCGCCGTCCGGGACGGGGCCAAGTACAGCCAGCGGCGGGCTCTCTTCGACCGCCTCGTCGAGCCGGCGGGCAAGCACTTCCTGGGCATCGTGGGCCCACGCGGCGTGGGCAAGACGGTGCTCCTCAAGCAGCTCGCGGCCATGGATGACCGGACGTTCTATCTTTCCCTGGATACCGTCCCGACCGAGATGGACGTCTTCGAGTTGATCCGGCGGCTGTCGGAGGACCACGGCTACCAGACCTTTCTCCTCGACGAGATCCACTACTACCCCGGTATCGATGGCGTGCTCAAGCGGCTCTATGACTTCCTCGATCTCCGCGTTTGCTTCACGAGCTCCATGGCGCTTGCCCTTCATGAATCGGCCCATGACCTGTCGCGCCGAGTTCGTCTACTGAATCTGCTCCCGTTTTCCTTCCGCGAGTACCTGTCCTTCCGACACCGCGAACAGCATGAACCGCTCACACTCAACCACATCATTGCCAAGCAATGGAGCCCCGAGCATCTGCGGGCAGGCCTGCGGTTCGATGCCTATCTGCGCGGTGGATCGATGCCGTTCGCAGCCGATGAACCGGATGTGCTTCCCCTCCTGAGGAACATCCTGGACACCATCATCACTCGAGACATTCCCAGAGTCGCCCGATTGCACACCGACGAGCTCGACACGATCCGCAGGTTGGTACAGTTCATAGGCCGCGCCGCCATTGATGGGATCAACTACAGCTCGCTCTCTCGCAATCTGCAAATCACCAAGTACAAGGCCGAGCAGTACATTGGCCTGCTGCAAACGGCATTCGTTGTGCAGCGTGCCTTCCCGGCCGGCACCAGTGTCCTGAGGGAGCCCAAGGTCCTCCTCGGCCTGCCGTACCGACTGCTGTATCGCGATTACGGCGACGCGATCGGCGGACTGCGCGAGGACTTCTTCGCGGAAGCCATGCGGCAAGCCGAGATCCCATTCTCCTATCTCAAGGGTACCCGTGGGCAGAAGACCCCCGACTACCTCATGGAGCATGATGGGGAGAAGCTGGTCATCGAGATCGGCGGGCAGGGCAAAGGCCGCGGGCAATTCAAGGGGGTCAAGCCCGATCGCAAGCTGATCCTCACCCACGGCGACAGAAGCGATGGGATGTACCGACCGCTCTTCCTGCTGGGATACTTGGTGTAGAGATTCGTGCTTGCCCGGGCCCTGCGCCGGATCACACGCTCCCAATCACCGCATCGATCGCCCGCAGATACCCCTGCCATCCCAACCCACTAACCTGCCCGCGGCACACCGCCGCGATGACCGACGCGCGCCGAAACGGCTCGCGCGCGTGGATGTTGCTCAGGTGCACCTCGATTGCCGGCAGGCCGACCGCGGCGATCGCGTCGCGGATGGCGATGCTGTAATGCGTGTAGGCAGCGGGGTTGATCACGATCGCATCGCAGGCCGCCCGCGGTGCGCTGGCCGCCGCGTGGATGCGGTCGATGATCGCCCCCTCGGAGTTGCTCTGAAAGATCTCGACCTCGACACCGCGCGCGCGGGCGTGGTCGCGGATGCGCGCGTTGATCTCATCGAGCGTGAGCGTGCCGTAGTGCTCGGGCTCGCGCCGGCCCAGGAGGTTCAGGTTGGGGCCGTGGATGACCAGGATCTTCATCGTGGGAACCTCCTCGCCGTCACGCCTCGCCGTGATCACGGCCCCCGCCATGATCAGCAACCTTGCCGTGCTCAACACCCTTGCCGTGATCGGCGCCCGCGCCGTGCTCATGACGCTCGGCCTCCAGGGCGTTCCACACCTCGTCGGTCGTGACGTCATCGGCGACCAGGCACACGCCGAGGCCGGCCGGCAGCACATAGTGCAACCTGCCTGAGCGCCTCTTCTTGTCCAGATTGAGACTCGCGCTGAAGGCCTCGCGCGCGACCTGGGGCGCCGCCGTCGGCAGGCCGCATCGGCGCAGCAGCCGGCGCACGCGCCGCAGGAGGTCCACCGAGACCAGGCCGCGGTCGCGGGCGATGCGCGTCGCGTTGATGAGCCCGATCGCGACCCCCTCGCCGTGGCTCAGCGCCTCGTAGCCCCCGACGGCCTCGAGCGCGTGCCCCGCCGTGTGCCCCAGATTGAGCACCCTGCGCTCGCCGGCCTCGAAGGGATCGCGCTCGACGACGGCCGACTTGATGGCAGCGCACTCGGCCACGCAACGCTCCAGCAATCCGGCGTCGCGCAGAGCCTGGGCCGGATCATCTTCGAAGCGAGCTTCCAGGAAGGTGAAGAGGTCGGCGGAGCCCAGCACGGCTGACTTGACCACCTCAGCCATGCCGCCCGCGATCTCGCGCGGGGGCAGCGTTCGCAGGACGCACGGGTCGGCGACGACCAGTCGTGGCTGGTGAAAGGTGCCGATCAGGTTCTTGGCCCGCGGGTGGTTCACGGCGACCTTGCCGCCGATGCTCGCATCGACCTGCGCCAGCAGCGTCGTCGGCACATGGACGAGCGGCAGGCCGCGCATGTAGACGGATGCCACGAACCCGGCTAGGTCGCCGGTCACGCCGCCGCCCACCGTCACCGCGGTCGCGTGACGATCGGCGCCCAGCGCCGCCAGCCGGTCGATCAGCGCGGCCGCCTGCTCAAGGCTCTTGTGCGCATCGCCGTCCTCAACCTCGAGGACTTCCCCGCTGAGCCCGGCGCGCTCGAGCGAGGCGGTGATCTGCTCGAGGAGGATCTCTCGCAAACGGGCGGCGACGAAGAGGTAGATCCGCGGGCCCAGCCCGTGGGCCGCCAGCAGCACTCCCAGCCGGGACAGCGCGCCGCGACCGATCACGATGCGCGACGCTGGTGAAGCCTCGTCGCCTCGCTCCGGGCTGTGGATCGTGATCTCGTGCTGGGGTAGATCGAGCAGCGCCCCGATGCGCGCGGCTGCGGCGCGTGGCGTTGCGGCCGACGTGTCGATGCGCAGCGCAATGCGCCCGTAGGCGACCGCCCGCTCGGCGAGCAGCGCGGCGATGCGGGCCCGGCGCCCGTCGGGGCCGGGGGTATCCGCCAGGAGCGGGCGGTCGCGGCCGTCGCCCACGCGCGCCAGGATCGCCTCCGGCGCTGCCTCGAGCAGGACGAGCGTCCCCGCGGCCGACAGCGCGGCGTGATTGGCCTGGTCGAGCAGCGTGCCGCCGCCGGTCGCCACGACCAGCCCGCGCCGCCGCGCGAGCTCGCGACAGAGCCTGCGCTCCAGACGCCGGAACTCCGGCTCGCCGCGCTGCGCAAAGATCTCGCGGACCGAGACACCCTCCCGCGCGGCGATGAGATCGTCGGTGTCCACGAACTCGGCGCCGAGCATCTCGGCCAGCGCACGACCCGTGGAGGTCTTGCCGGTGCCCATGAAGCCCGTCAGCACGATCAGGGCGGGGCCGGGGAGATCCGCCGGCAACGGCGCGTGGGGACTCGGCTCGAAGGCGTAGCGCACCGGCACCGCTCTAGCCCTCCCCCGCCTCACCGGCCGCCGCTTCAAGGGCGGCGGCATGCATGCACTCCAGATCGAAGCTGCGGCCGGTCCAGAGCGCGAAGGACTCGCGCGCCTGAGCGACCAGCAACGATAAGCCATCGATGCAGCGCGCTCCGCGTGCGCGCGCTGCCGTCAGGAAGGGCGTCTCCAGCGGGTGGTAGACGAAGTCGAAACAGACCTGCCCCGGACAGATCCAATCGGGGTCGATGAGCGCGACCTCTGCAGGCACCGGGACCGCCCCGCGTGGCTCGCTGGACATGCCGACCGGCGTGGCGTTGAGGATCGCATCGGCGCCGGCAACGGCACCGGCAAGCTCCTTGCCCGCCGCGATGCGCAGGCGCTCAGCGCCGAAGCGCGCGCGCAGACCCGCGACGGCCGCCTGCGCGCGGGTCGTGTCGCGCACCGCCAGGGTCACCGTGCGGGCACCCGCCTCGAGCAGCCCGAGCGCCGCCGCGCGCCCGGCACCGCCCGCCCCGAGAATCAGCGCGCGCAGCCTGACCGGCGGCGCCCCGAAGGTCTTGAGGGCCAGCGCCGTTCCGGGGGCGTCGGTGTTCTCCGCATGCACCCTGCCATCCGCGAAAACGAGCGTGTTGGCCGCGCGCAGCAGCGATGCCCGCGGCGAGGATGTCTCACCGGCGAGGAAGGCGGCCTCCTTGTAGGGATAGGTCACGTTCACTCCGGCGACGCCGGCGGACCTGAGGCCCGCCAGCGCGGCGGGCAAGTTCGCGACCCGCACGGGGAAGGCGACGTAGCAGGCATCGAGATCACAGGCCGCGAAGGCGCGGTTCATGATGAACGGCGAAAGGCTGTGCGCGACCGGGTCCCCGATCAGGCCGTAGACTTTCGTTGTGCCCATGATGGCCATCAGCCGCGACCCACCCCTGACTGCACGTCTGACCTCGCCCTGTTCTCGCCTGCGTCTTCGCCCCGCCGGCCCTCACACCCGCAGCCGTTCGAGGTCCGTGAAGAAGCTCGGATAGGAGATCCCCGCGACCTCGCTCCCCTCGATCGTGGTCGTGCCCTCGGCGACGAGCCCCGCGACCGCCATCGCCATCGCGATGCGGTGGTCGTCGCAGGAAGAGATCAGCGCACCGTGGAGCCTGCGCGGGCCGCACACCTCGAACCCATCCTCGCGCTCGGTGATGTCCGCCCCCATCGCGGTCAGGCTCGCGACGACGCTGCGAATGCGGTCCGACTCCTTGTGGCGCAGCTCGCTCGCGTCGCGCACGACGGTCGTGCCCACCGCCTGGCTGGCCGCCACCGCCAGGATCGGCAGCTCGTCGATCAGCCGCGGCACCAGCGCGCCCGCGATCTCGACCCCGCGCAGTTCGGCCGATGACACCACGAGGTCGGCCACCGGCTCGCCGCCCTGCTCACGCGCGCACTCGAGCGCGATTCGCGCGCCCATCGCTTGGAGGACATCCAGAATCCCCGTGCGCGTGGGGTTGACCCCCGTGCCCGCGATCCGGACGTGCGAACCGGGTACGATCGACGCGGCCACCAGGAAGAACGCGGCCGAGGAGATGTCGCCGGGTACCGTGAGGTCGAGCGCCCGCAGCCCGACCGTGCGCGCACCGGCGTCGTGCCCACCGCCGTGGACCTCGCCGGGCCCGCGGCCGCGCACCGTCACCGCCGGGCCGTCGCGCTCGATCGGCGCCCCCATCGCCGCCAGCATGCGCTCGGTGTGATCGCGCGTCGCCGCCCGCTCGATGACGGTCGTCGCGCCCGAGGCGTGGAGCCCGGCGATCAGGATCGCGCTCTTGACCTGCGCGCTGGCGGCTTCGGGCTGCCAGGTGATGCCGTGCAACCGGGTGCTGCGGATGCGCAGGGGCAGCCGGCCGTCGGTCGTCGTCACCTCGGCGCCCATCGCCGCGAGCGGTTCGGCCACGCGCGTCATCGGGCGGCGGCGCAGGGACGCATCGCCATCGATCGCCACGTCGAGCCCCCAGCCGGCGGCGAGGCCCGCCAGGAGGCGGGCGCTCGTGCCCGAGTTGCCCGCGTCGATCCGCGCCGCCGCTCCGGCCGGCAGCCGATGGCGACCGGAGACGACGACCTGGCCGCCGTCCAGCGTCTCGATGCGGCAGCCCAGGGCGCGCAGGCAATTCGCGGTGCTGGCCACGTCGCCCGAGGCCGGCAGGCCGGCAACGCGTTGCTCACCGGCGGCCAGCGCGCCGAAGATCAGGGCCCGATGGGCGATCGACTTGTCCCCGGGCATGCGTAGCTCACCTCGCAGGCCGCGGGCTGCGCTGACCGTGCGTGTCATCGCCCCCTCCCCTCACGCGCCCGCTTCAGAGCCCGGGGCCAGCGTGCGCCCGACCGCCGTGGCGATCGGGCGCAGGTCGTCCATCATCCGCCGGAAGTCATCAAAGCGCAGGCTCTGCGGCCCGTCGGAGAGCGCCTCCTCGGGCTTGGGATGCACTTCGACGATGATGCCGTCCGCGCCGGCGGCCAGCGCCGCCTTGGCGAGCGCCGGCACCAGGTCGCGCTTGCCGGCCGCGTGGCTCGGGTCGACGATGACGGGCAGGTGGCTCGCCCGCTTGATCACCGGCACGGCCGAGAGGTCAAGCGTGTTGCGCGTCGCGGGCTCGAAGGTGCGGATGCCGCGCTCACACAGCATGACCTGGCTGTTGCCGTTCGAGAGCAGGTACTCGGCGGCCAGAAGCAGCTCCTCGATCGTCGACATCAAGCCGCGCTTCAGGAGCACCGGCTTGCGCACCAGGCCCACCGCTGAGAGCAGCGCGTAGTTCTGCATGTTGCGCGCGCCGATTTGCAGGATGTCGGCGTACCGGCACACCAGGGGCACGAGCTCGGGCGAGGTCACCTCGGTCACCACGGCGAGCCCCGTCTCCCGCCGCGCCTCGGCCAGCAGGCGCAGGCCCTCCTCGCCCATGCCCTGGTAGCTGTAGGGCGAGGTGCGCGGCTTGAACGCTCCCCCGCGCAGGACCCGCGCGCCGGCCGCGCCCACCGCGCGGGCCGTCGAAAGCAGTTGCTCGCGCGACTCGACGCCGCACGGCCCGGCCATCACGACGAACTCTCGGCCGCCGATCGCCGCGTCACCTGCCTTGACGACCGTGGGCTCGGGCTGGAACTCGCGGTTGACGAGCTTGAAGGCGGTCGAGACCGGCGTCACCTGCGCCACCCCGGGCATCCGCGCGATACCGTCGAGCGGCGTGTCCTGGGCGGCGCCCAGGATGCCGATCACCGTCTGGCGCGCGCCGTGCGACGGCCGCGGCTGGAAACCGAGTTGCTCGATCGCGCGGATCACACCGCTGATCTGCGAGACGGGCGCCTCGGGCTGCATCACGACGATCATCATGGCCGCTGCTCCTTCCCTCGCCGGCCCGGCGCGTGCATCGCCGCCATCACGCGCTCGAGGAACGCGTTCACCGCGGCGACCGCGGCGACGCTGTCGGGCGCGCTCTCGACGATGCGGATCAAGGCCGAGCCGATGATCACCCCATCGGCCGTGCGGGCGACCTCGGCGGCCTGCTCAGGCGTCGAGACGCCGAAGCCCACGTAGAGCGGCAGGTCGCTCGCGCGCCGCACGCGCGCGATGAACTCCTCCAGCCCGACCGCTAGTCCCGCCCGCACCCCCGTAACGCCGGTCAGCGAAACGAGATAGAGGAACCCTTCCGCTTGCCCGGCGATCGCCGCGACGCGCTCGTCGCCCGAGGTCGGCGCGACCAGGTCGACGAGCGCGATGCCCGCGCGGGCCAACGCGCAGCGCAGCTCGCCCGACTCCTCCAGCGGCACGTCGGGCAGGATCACGCCCGCCACCCCGGCGCGCGCCGCGCGCTCGGCGAACGTATCGATGCCCATCTGCAGGATCGGATTGAGGTAGCTCATCACGACATAGCCTGCGGGCGCGGCGGCGGAGGCACGCTCGATGAGCACGAGCGCGCGCTTGAGGGTCATGCCCTGCGCCAGCGCGCGTTGTGATGAAGCCTGGATCACGGGCCCGTCGGCCATCGGGTCGGAGAAGGGTATGCCCACCTCGACCACGCGGCAGCCCGCGCCCGTCGCGGCCGCGAGCAGGTGCAGAAAGGTCCCTTCGTCGGGATAGCCGGCCGTCAGGAATGGCACGAGCGCCTTGCCCCCCGCGGTGCGCGTGCTCTCGGTGATGTCGCGCAATCTCATGTCGATCGATGCTCCTCGCGCCGCCGGCACGGGCGCCATGGCCGTGCGATGGGCTGCCAACTAGGGCCGCAGCAAAGCCTCGATGCTTTCGATATCCTTGTCGCCGCGCCCGGAGAGGTTGACCACGATGATGCCGCCAAGCTCCCGCTGCTCGGCAGCGAGCCGGCCGGCGAACGCCACCGCGTGACTCGACTCCAGCGCCGGCAGGATCCCCTCGTGACGCGCCAGGTCCTGGAAGGCCGCCAGCGCCTCCTCGTCGGTCACCCGGTGGTAAGCGACGCGGCCGGTGTCCTTCAGGTGGCTGTGCTCAGGACCGACGCCCGGATAGTCGAGCCCCGGGGCGATCGAGTGCGCCAACGTGACCTGACCGTCGTCGTCCTGCAGCAGGTAGCTGTAGGCGCCATGGAGGACGCCCGGCCTGCCGGCGCACAGGGCGGCCGCGTGTCCAGCCGCCGAGCCGCCCGCCTCTACGCCGTGCAGCTTGATGCGGGCGTCCTCCAGAAACGCCGAGAAGATACCCAGGGCATTCGATCCGCCACCCACGCAGGCAACGATGTGCGTGGGGCAGCGGCCTTCATAAGCGAGAATCTGCTCGCGCGTCTCGCGGCCGATCACCGACTGCAGCTCCCGCACGATCGTCGGATACGGGTGCGGCCCGGCAGTCGACCCCAGGATGTAGTGCGTGTCACCGACATTCGTGACCCAATCGCGGATGGCCTCGTTCATCGCATCCTTGAGCGTGCCGCTCCCGGCCGCCACCCCGCGCACCTCGGCACCGAGCAACCGCATGCGCAGCACGTTGGGCCGCTGGCGGCGCATGTCGAGCTCACCCATGTAGACCGTGCACGCCAGCCCCGCGCGCGCCGCCACCGTTGCCGTCGCCACGCCGTGCTGCCCCGCGCCCGTCTCGGCCACGATCCTGCGCTTGCCCATCCGCTGCGCCAGCAGCACCTGGCCCAGACAGTTGTTGATCTTGTGCGCCCCGGTGTGGTTCAAGTCCTCGCGCTTCAAGTAGATCTTCGCGCGACCGCCGTGACGGGCGCTGAGGGCTTCAGCCCAATAAAGCGGCGTCGGGCGACCCGCGTACTCGGCGAGCAGACGCCCGAACTCCGCATGGAAGGCGGGATCGGCCTGAGCGGCGGTCCAGGTCGCTTCCAGCTCGAGCAGGCACGGCATAAGCGTCTCGGGCACGTACTGGCCGCCATAGACACCGAAGCGCCCGCGCGTCTTAGGCATGCGCCACCTCCTCCAGGAAGCGATGCACGAGCTCGTGGTCCTTGACGCCGGGGGCGCACTCGACCCCGCGTGCCACGTCGACGCCGTGGGGCCGCACGCGCCGCACGGCCTCGGCCACGTTGCCGGGGTCGAGCCCGCCGCCCAAGAACACGCGGTGCCCGGCCTGCCGGGCCTCCCCGGCGCGCGACCAGAGCTCAGCGAGCGCCTCGGGCGACGGCGCCACGCCCTTATCGAGATCGAAGAGCACACCGTGGAGGCCGCGGTAGGCCTCGAGGTCTGGCGGGCCGCCTGCCAGCCGGCGCACCGCCTTGATGACCGGCAACCCCGTGCGGCCGGCCGCTTGGGCGCAGTACGCCCGGCTCTCGTGGCCGTGGAGCTGCAGCATGTTCAGGCCGCAGTCGCGAGTCAGCGCCACCAGATCTTCGAGCGGCTCATCCACACAGACGCCCACCAGGCGCGCCTCGGGAACGGCGGCGCGGATGGCCTGCGCCTGCTCGATCGTGACGTGCCGCGGGCTGAACGCGAAGATGAGCCCCAGAAGATCCACGCCCAACTCGACGCAGTCGAACGCATCCCGCGGCTGCGTGAGGCCGCAGACCTTCACGAGCGTCTCAGGCATGCATGAATCTCCTTTCGTCCTCACCCGCTTCGCGCGACCCGCCGGGCTCGCGCGTCATGACTCGCCCACCCCGGGCTCGGCGCCGAGCAGCTCGCGCAGCGTGCGCCCCGGATCGGCGCTGTTCAGCAGCGCGCCGCCCACGAGGAAGGCATCCGCCCCCCGGAGGGCCAGCGCCATAACCTCGTCCCGCCGCCGGATCCCGCTCTCGGCCACGCGCAGCACGCCCGCCGGAATGCGCGGCAGGAGCCGCTCGCAAGCGCCCAGCGAGGTCGCCAGGGTCGCCAGGTCCCGATTGTTCACGCCGATGATCCGCGCCCCGGCTGCCAGTGCCTGGTCGACGTCAGCCTCGTCGTGGCACTCGACCAACGCCTGCATCCCGAGGTCGTGCACCTGATCGAGCAGGCGCGCGAGCGACTCGGGCGCGAGCAGGCGGGCGATCAGCAAGAGCGCGTCGGCGCCGGCGGCCCGCGCGGCGATCACCTGGTACGGATCGATGACGAAGTCCTTGACGAGCACGGGCAGGCCGACCGTCTCACGCACGCCCGCCACATCGGCCAGGCTGGTTCCGAAATTCGGCTCGTCGGTCACGATCGAGATCGCCGCGGCGCCGTTGTCACGATAGACTCGAGCCAAACCCGCCGGATCATCGCCATGGCGGAAGGCGGGCACGCTGGGCGAGCGGCGCTTGATCTCGGCGATGACGCGCTCGCCGCCGCCGCTGGACAGCGCGGCGTGAAAGTCCCGCACGGGCACGGTCGCCGCCGCGTGCGCCAGCCGGGCCGCGGGCCGCTCCGCGCGCCGGATGGCAATCTCGACCTCCTTCTCGCGTACCACCCGATCCAGGAACGTCTCCATCGCTGCCTCTCCGTCGATCCTCTCGAAGCCTTCCGCCGGGCAGGCTGGCTGGCCGCCCGGCTCTTGCGGCAGGGCGGCGGCTGCGCGTCAGTTCCGACCGAGCTCGTGCGAGACGGTCCGCAGCTGCTCGAGCACTTCGGCCGCTCGCCCGCTGGCCAACACGGCGCGCGCCTGGCGCACGCCCTCAGCCGCGGTGCCGGCGCGGTCGGCCGCCAGCGCCACGAACGCCACGTTCAGCACCACCGCATCGGCCAGCGGCCCGCTCTCCCCAGCCAGGATCGCGCGCAGCCGGGCGGCGTTGTCGGCCGCGCTGCCACCCGCGATAGCCGCCAGCCCCGTGCGCTGAAGCCCGGCCTCCTCGGGGCTGAAGCGATACGTGCGTACCTCCCCCGCCTTCAGCTCGCTCACCCGGGTCTCGCCCGTGATCGACACCTCATCGGTCCCGTCGAGCCCGTGGACGACGAAAGCGCGCTCGGCCCCGAGCGTGCGCAGGACCGTGCAGAGCACCTCGGTCAGGTCGGGACGGAAAACGCCCACCAGCTGGCGCTTGACGCCGGCTGGGTTGGTCAGGGGGCCCAGCACGTTGAACACCGTGCGCACGCCCAGTTGCCGGCGCACCGGCGCGGCGTGCTTCATCGCCGGATGGTGCTGCGGCGCGAAGAGGAAACCGATGCCCACCCGATCGATCAGCTCGGCCACCGCCGCCGGCGGGAGCGTGATGTTGACGCCGAGCGCCTCGAGCACATCCGCGCTGCCCGAATGCGAGGAGATCGCGCGGTTGCCGTGCTTGGCGACGCCGATCCCCATGGCGGCGGCCACGAGCGCGGCCGCCGTGGAGATGTTGAAGGTGTGCTTACCGTCCCCACCGGTGCCGCAGGTGTCCACCAGGGTGTTGCGCCGCGGCTGCACCGGCACGGCGTGTTCGCGCATGGCGGTCGCGAAGCCGGCGATCTCCTCGGCCGTCTCGCCTTTGATGCGCAGCGCGGTCAGGACGGCCGCCAGGGTCGCCTCGCCCACGGTCCCCTCCATGATGTCGTTCATCAGGGCCCGGGCCTCGGCCTGACTGAGGTCGTGGCCCTCGATCAGGAACTCGAGCGTCTGTGGCGTCATGGCCGTCTCTCCGATCGTGAGCACCCACCCACGCTGCGCGCCCCGGGGTGCTTCCCCGCGCGTATCCCGCTCCGCCGGCTCACTTCCCGTTGCTCCCGGTCAAGCGCAGGAAGTTCGCCAGCAGCCGCTGGCCCTCGGGCGTGAGGATCGACTCGGGGTGGAACTGCACCCCCTCCACCGGCTGGCCCTTCAAGCGCACGCCCATGATCTCGCCGTCCGACGTGTAGGCCGAGACCTCGATCCCCTCGGGCAGATGTTCCTCGCGCGCGATCAGCGAGTGGTAGCGCGTAGCGGTGAAGGGATTGGACAGGCCGTCGTAGATCGTGCGGCCGTCGTGATAGACGTTCGAGACCTTGCCGTGCATGACCCGCACGGCGCGCTCGATCCGTCCGCCGAAGGCCTGCACGATGCACTGGTGACCCAGGCAGACGCCCAGAATCGGCACGCGCCCGGCAAAATGGCGAATGAGCTCGATCGAGACGCCCGCATCGTCGGGCGTGCCGGGCCCCGGCGAGATGATGAGGGAGGCCGGCTGGAGCGCCTCGGCTCGGGCGGCGTCAATGCGGTCGTTGCGGTGGACCTCCACCCGCGCGCCCAACTCGCCCAGACCCTGAACGATGTTGTAGGTGAAGGAATCGTAGTTGTCGATCAGCAGGTGCATCTCTAGAGGCCTCCCTCGGCGATTGCGATCGCCCGCGTGAGCGCGCGGATCTTGTTCAGCGTCTCCTCGTACTCGCCGGCCGGATCGGAGTCGGCCACGATGCCCGCGCCGGCCTGGGCGACGTAGTGACCGCCGTGCATGATCAGCGTGCGGATCGTGATGCACATGTCCATGTCGCCCTGCCGGCCGAAGTAGCCGACCGCGCCGGCGTACGGGCCCCGGCGTTCGGTTTCCAGGTCATGGATGATCTCCATCGCGCGGATCTTGGGCGCACCCGAGACCGTGCCCGCGGGGAAGGTCGCCCGCAGCAGGTCGAACATGTCGACGCCGTCTTGCAGCCGGCCCGTGATGCGCGAGACGATGTGCATGACGTGCGAGTACTTCTCGATGTGCATCAGCGACTCAGGCCGGACGGCGCCCAGCTCGCAGACGCGCCCCAAGTCGTTGCGCCCCAGGTCGACCAGCATCACGTGCTCGGCCCGTTCCTTCTCGCTGGCCAAAAGGTCGCGCTCGAGCTCCTGATCGGCCAGGGGCGTGGCGCCGCGGGGGCGCGTGCCGGCAATGGGGCACAGGGTGGCGCGGGCGCCCTCGAGTTTGACGAGCATCTCGGGTGACGAGCCGACAATCTGGAAATCGCCGAAGTCGAGGAAGAACATGTAGGGCGAAGGGTTCAGGATCCGCAGGGCCCGGTAGACCTGGAAGGGCGGCACGTCGGTCTCGCCCCGCAGTCGCTGCGAGAGCACGATCTGGAAAGCGTCGCCGGCCAGGATGTGCTCCTTGGCTCGATCGACCTTCTGCAGGAACTCCTCGCGCGACATGTTGAAGACCGGCTCCGCACGGCGCGCCCCGGCGCGGCGCTGCTCGATGGGCGGCAGCGGAGCGGCCAGGGCCGCCAGCAGGCCCTCGATTCGCGCGACCGCCGTCGCGTGGGCTTGGTCGGCTTCCCCCTCCGGCGGCAGGGCCAGGAGCTCGATCTCGCACTTGACGTGATCGAACACCGCCAGGGTCTCGGGGAAGATGAACTGGTAGTCGGGCAGCTCGAGCCCCGCCGGGCGCGGTGCGGGCGTGCGCTCGAAGTAGCGCACGATGTCGTAGGCGACGAAGCCGACCGCCCCGCCGAAGGGCCCGGGCAGGTCCTCGCCCGCCCACGCGGCCGAGCCCGCCAGTTCGCGGCGAACGTGCCCCAACGGATCGGCTGGGTCCACCGGCTCGGTGCGGCGATCGCCGTTGCGCCGCAGCTCGACCTGCTCGCGCTGAAGGCGAATGCTCGCGGCGGCTGCAATCCCGATGAAGGAGTAGCGACCCACCTGGATGCCCTGCTCCACGCTCTCGAGCAGGAAGACCGCCCCCGCGGGCTTGAGCTTCAGGAACGCTGAGACGGGCGTCTCCAGGTCGGCGGGGATCCGCCGGCGCACCGGGGCGCGCCGCCCGTCTTGCACCAGTCGCCGGTACTCCTCGATCGTGGGTGTGTACATGCCAGTCCCCTTCGTTCACGCATCAGCGCTCGCGGCTCTCAGCCCGCCACCAGCCGGGCACCGAGGGACCCGCCAGCACCGCCCCCCGGCGGTCGCTGGCCCCCTCATCATCCATCGGCGTTTGGATACCCCGATCCCCAAATCAAAAACCCCGCCACCCTTCCGGATGCGGGGCCCGTCGCTCGAGATCGATGGTGCTGGGACCAGCTCGAACCCAGGTCCACGGGCGAGTGTTGTTCAAGACTGGCGCATTTCAGCCAGTGGCTTCACGGTCGTCCTGGAGTTGCTTGTACAGCCGGTAGGCATGACTGCGGGACAGCCCGAGCAGTTTGGCCGCGGCCGCGATCCGGCCCCCGGAGGAAGCCAGCGCGGCCTCCAGATCGGCGCGCTTCCAGCCGCCACCCCTGGCCCGCGCGGCGCTCGGATTGTCCGTCACCCGCGCGGCCTCCCCCTCGCTCACCCGGGTCCCCTCCGACGGATGGGCAGCGCCGATTCCCCGCAACCATTGCTCCGGGCTCCTGCGCGTGGCCTGAGCGCCGTGGATGCGGGCATAGAGGAGCGCGCGGCTGATGGCGTGGCGCAGCTCCCGCACGTTGCCCGGCCAGGGCAATTGCTGGAGATCCGCCCGCAGTTCGGGTCCGAAGACGCGCCGCCCCTCCGCCGGTGCGCCGCCCTCGCGCTGCCAGAGCATCTCGACCAGCAGGTCGAAGTCCTCCGGCCGCTCGCGCAACGGGGGCAGCCGCAGGACCAGTCCCGCCAGCCGCGCATGCAGGTCCGGACGAAACTTCCCTTCGCGCACCATGGCGTGCAGGTCACGGCAGGTGGCCGCCACCACGCGCGTCTCGATGCGCCGGCTGCGTGTCTCACCCAGGGCGCGCACCTCCCCCGAATCGAGGAAGCGCAGCAGGAAGCCCTGCGCCTCGGGCGCCAGATCCGCGATCTCGTCGAAGAAGATCGTGCCGCCCTCGGCCTCTTCGATCAGTCCCCGGCGCCGCTCGACCGCTCCGGTGTAGGCGCCGCGACGCGCGCCGAACAACTCGGCCACGAAGAGGTCCTTCTGCGCGGACGCGCAGTTGACCGGCACGAAGCGGCCCTTGCGCGCGGCCAGGCGGCCCAGACCCTGCGCCAGCAGGTCCTTGCCGGTACCGGTCTCTCCCAGAATGAGCACCGGGATGCGCCCGGGCGCGTAGGTCTCGGCGAGCTTGAGGGTCTGGACGAGCTCGGGCGTGCGCGTGACCAGGCCCAGCTCGGCCCACACCGGATCGAGGTCGGCGCGCGTGACGCCGGCGGCCAGATGATCGCGGGCGGGCCGCGCTGTCCCAGCCGGTCCGGGTCGTTCGTGGGCGGCTGTTACCTCGTCGGCATTGGATTGCGGCGCACCGTCGCTCAACCAGCTCAGGGGACCGAGCAGCGGATGGCTCAGCCAGAAGTGTGCCGCCCGAGAACGAGTCCCGTCCATGGCCGCGTCCGCTTCAGCCCGCCCACGCCGAGAACCGTGGACGCGGTTGGCGGCCACCTCGGCCCTGAGCCCTGGGGCGCCGTGCGACTCGGTGCCTCGCACGTCAGCGCTGCGCAGCCGCGCCAGCGCCTCGATCCAGGCCTCCACGGCGAGCAGCTCGAGCCTTTCGCCCATGCCCGCCAGGAACTCGCGTCCCTGTTCGAATGCCGCGCGCGCCGCATCGATCCGCCCCGCGCGGAAAACGGCGATGCCGATGACGCGCAGCGCTTGCGCTCGTTCCCACGGCATTGACATCCGCTCGGCCCGGGTCATCACGGCCTGGGCGCACGCCTCGGCCGCGGCCAGCTCCCCGCGCGCCAAGAGCAGCGTCGCGCGCCGGACCCCGGCCTCGAGCGCCAGGTCCCCCTCAGGGCCAAGCCGCGCCGCGAATCGCTCGGCGAGCCTCAGGGCGACCTCAGCCTTGGGCAACCTTCCGGCCAGGGTGTAGGCATCGGCCAGATACGCGATGGCCAGGGCCTCCTCGCGCGGCATGCGCAGACGTCGGGCCTCGCGCCAGACCGCGAGCAGCCGGTCCCGGGCGCCGTCCGGATCGCCGCCCCGCACCGTGTTCCACCCCAGCCCCAGCTTGGCGCGCAGCGCCGTCGTGGGGCGGCTGAGTGAGGCTGACTGATTCAGCACCTCGTGGAAGAGGCGGCGGCTCTCGGGCAACAGCCCGATCAACCCGAGCGCCCAGGCGCGATTGAGGAGCACCGTCGTATGGCCGCTGATGTTGCCGGACTGCCAGTAGTGCGTTGCGGCCTGGGCGTAGAGCTTGTTGGCCTCGGCCAGCGCTCCCCGCCGCCGCGCCACGATCGCCAGCAGCGAGAAGGCGTCGCCGCGCAGCGTCTCGCTGCCTGCCAGACCGGCCGCGCGCGCGGCCTCCAGGCCGTGTCGCTCGGCATCCGTCTGGCGCCCGGCGACCGCGTCGATCCGACCCGCCGTCAGGGCGATCCGCGCTCGGGTCCAGGGGGTGACGCGCAGCAGCACCTCGGGCGCGAGCGCAGCGAGACGCCGGCGAGCCTCCTCGTAGCGGCCCGCTCGCACGTCTTCGCGCGCCAGCGCATGCTCGGCGAGCACGCGGGTCTCTTCGTCCAATGCGTCGAACGACGGCGTGGCTGCTCGCAGCCAGGCACAACTGCGGGCGAGATCGTCCGTGCGCTTGAGCTTGAACCAGGCTGCCGTCAGCAGGCACACGCACTGGACGGCCTCGCGGGGGATACTCGGGGCTGCGGCCCAGAGTGCGAAGTGCGGCCACAGCAGCTCATGGGTCGACTGCCACGCCCCGGCCGCCAGGTAGACGCGCGCCTGCGCGCACAGCGACTCCCAGTCGCTCTCGGACAAGGCCTGATCGATCGGCCCCGGCCGGCGCTCTTGCCCGCGCGGATCGCCCAAGGTGCCCCCCACTCCTCCCGACCGCTGGAGCGCGGTTGGCGGATATGGACCGATCTCGCCGGCGACGCTTCTCGCGAACGCGCCGGTGAGCCGGTGGGAATGTACAGGGTGAATCCAGCAGAGCTTGCCAGCAGATCGTGATCGCGGGGAATGGGGTTACTCAGGAAATTCCTCGCCGAGGGCCAGGCGCACGATCCTGTACAGGATCAGCTCGGGGAACTCCTCCCCGAGGGCGCCGATGAACGGCAGGAAGTGGATCAGTTCAGGGAACTCTTCCCCCAGAGCATCCCCAAGCACTTCCTTGTCGAAATCTGCTGGCGCAGTGACTTCGGGGAATTCCTCCCCCAGGGCACTTGCGCTGGATCCCCCCCTGATCACTCGGCAGTTGTCCTTGGCTTCTGCAGAAACAGATAGCAGGCCGAGACAGAGGGAGATCAGCAGAGCGGCCACCCACAAGGGTCCATGGCAGCCTTTCATCCTGTGCCTCCTGGCAACCAGCCTTCATCCTGAAGGCCTCGTCGAACACCGGCCGGGATGCCGGGCGCGAAACTCCTTTTCGCTCTTTGAACCTAGTCCGGTGGGCGCGGGAATGTCAATCGATTTAGAGCGATTA